>OFKW01000010.1_pt1 | contig 107450 bp, 79 predicted proteins | sample 1540671 | NCBI WGS metagenome assembly OFKW01 (sample SAMEA104347421, study PRJEB22522) | marine metagenome | biome: marine biome; feature: marine water body; material: sea ice | collected 2015-09-16T00:00:00Z | depth 0.1 m
CCTTGGGGTGAACCATGCCGCAACCCATCACTTCCAGCCACTTGATGCTGCCATCCTCTTCGCGCCCCCACTCGATATCCACCTCGGCGGACGGCTCCGTGAACGGGAAATAGGATGGGCGGAATCGCACTTCCAGGTCGCGCTCGAAGAATACCCGCAGGAATTCCTCAACGGTGCTCTTCAAGTCCGCAAAGCTCACGTCTTTCTCGACCAACAACCCTTCCACCTGGTGAAACATGGGAGTGTGGGTCATATCCGAGTCGCAGCGGTAGACGCGGCCGGGGCAAATCATCCGAAAAGGTGGCTTGCCATCTTCCATGGTGCGAATCTGAACCGGTGAGGTGTGGGTTCGCAGCAATGTGCCGGGATTGAAGTAAAACGTGTCATGCATGGCACGGGCCGGATGGTGGCCGGGAATGTTGAGAGCTTCGAAGTTGTGATAGTCGTCTTCGATTTCCGGCCCCTGCTCCACGGTATAGCCCGCGCGGGAGAAAAATTGCTCAATACGCTGAAGGGTGCGGGTAACCGGATGCAAACCACCCAGATCCTGGCCTCGCCCGGGAAGCGTCACATCAATGGATTCACTGGCGAGTTTTTGCTCGATGGCGGCGCGCTCAAGGTCTGTACGGCGGGCGTTGATAGCCTGCTCCACCTGCCCCTTGGCGTCGTTGATCTTCTGGCCGGCGGCGGGACGTTCTTCCGCAGACAGCTTACCCAGTGTCTTCGCCTGCTGGGTGATCACACCCTTCTTGCCAAGGTATTCAACACGAATCTGATCCAGTGCCTGCAAACTGTCGGCACTTTCAACCGCCGCCAGGCCGTCCTGAACGAGTTGATCCAGGTTTTCCATTGACCCTGCTCCAATCCAGAAATGGAATCACTCTAAACAAAAATAGGGGAAGAGCGCGCCCTTCCCCTATCAGAAGGCGTCTTCATGAACCCATGGAGACGCCTGAATCGATCGGTTAACCGATGAAAGAGCTAAGCGATCACAGAGACGCTTTGGCCTTCTCAACAACAGCGGTAAACGCCTGCTGCTCGTTCATGGCCAGGTCGGCCAGAACTTTACGGTCGATCTCAACATTGGCCTTCTTCAGGCCAGCAATCAGACGGCTGTAAGACAGGCCGTTGGCACGGGCGCCAGCATTGATACGGGCAATCCACAGTGCGCGGAACGAGCGCTTACGGTTACGACGGTCACGGTAAGCGTACTGACCGGCCTTGATAACCGCCTGTTTGGCTACGCGGAAGACGCGGCTACGCGCTCCGTAATAACCCTTGGCCTGACTGAGAATCTTTTTATGACGACGGCGTGCAACCACACCACGTTTTACGCGAGGCATACGTTAATCCTTCTACCTTTAAACCTAAAAAGAAATGGCTAGCGGCTGAATCAGCACGCCGTCATACGTTTGATTGAAGCCACATCGGACTTGGCAATCAACTTGGTACCACGGAGCTGACGCTTACGCTTCGGGCTCTTCTTGGTCAAGATATGACTGGTGAAGGACTGCTTATGCTTAAAGCCAGTAGCGGTCTTCTTGAACCGCTTGGTGGCCCCGCTTTTGGTTTTCATCTTGGGCATTTTTAAAACTCCGCATTCTGTTTTTAAGTGATATCAATGTGCCCCTGAACGACAAATCCCCCGCGACCGCGGGGGATCAGCACCGGATCAGGTTCACTTCTTTTTACGGGGGGCCACTACCATGGTCATCTGGCGGCCTTCCATTTTCGGCCGCTGTTCTACCTGGGCAAGCTCTTCAATATCCACTTCGATCCTGTTCATGAGCTTCATACCAATTTCCTGGTGTGCCATCTCACGCCCACGGAAGCGGATAGTGATTTTGCCGCGGTCCCCGTTTTCAAGGAAACGTACCAGGTTGCGTAGTTTGACCTGATAATCCCCTTCTTCAGTTCCTGGCCGGAACTTAAGCTCTTTGACCTGCGTCTGCTTCTGCTTTTTCTTGGCAGCCGCTTTGGCCTTCTTCTCATCGAAGATTTTCTTGCCGTAGTCCATTATCTTACAGACGATCGGATCGGAATCCGTAACCTGAACCAGGTCAAGAGACGCTTCTTCAGCCTGCTTGAGTGCATCTTCAATCGGTACGACACCGACCTGATTGCCTTCGGCATCGATCAGACGGACTTCAGTTGCGTCAATGTTCTCGTTGATCGGCGCTTTTGGAGTGCGCCCCCGATTCGCTCGCTGTTTAATAATCAGATCTCCGTTTTGGTTCTGCCTTTGCGATTGATTTCGTCAGCCATCAGCTGCTCAAACGCTTCCAGCGATAAAGTTCCCAGATCCTCACCCTTGCGGGTTCTCACCGCAACGGCGTTGTTTTCAACTTCTTTGTCGCCGATAACAACAAGGAAGGGAACTTTGTTAATAGTATGCTCGCGGATTTTAAAGCCGATCTTCTCGTTTCTCAAGTCAGCATTAACCCTATAGCCAAGGGAATCCCACTTTTTCGCAAGATTCTGGCAATAATCCCGCTGATTGTCGGTAATATTCAGCACCGCGATCTGCGTTGGCGCAAGCCATGTCGGGAAAGCGCCCTCGTATTCCTCGATGAGGATACCAATAAAGCGCTCGAACGAACCAAGAACCGCCCTGTGTAACATCACCGGCGTCTTGCGCTCGGAGTTATCTGCCACATATTGGGCACCCAGCCGTCCCGGCATGGAAAAATCGACCTGAATGGTACCACATTGCCACACCCGTCCGATGCAGTCTTTCAGCGAAAACTCGATTTTCGGGCCATAAAAGGCGCCCTCACCCGGCAAAAGCTCCCAATCAACGCCTTCCCGGTTCAATGCTTCTTCCAGCGCGGCTTCCGCTTTGTCCCAGACTTCGTCCGAGCCAACCCGCTTTTCCGGACGGGTTGAGAGCTTGTAAAGAATCTCCGTAAACCCGAAATCCGCATAAATCTCGTGGAGCATGCCGATAAAGTCAGACACTTCCTGCTGAATGGCATCCTCTTCACAGAAAATGTGGGCATCGTCCTGGGTAAACCCGCGAACCCGCATCAAACCATGCAAGGCACCAGACGCCTCGTTACGGTGACAGGAACCGAACTCGGCCAGACGCAGTGGCAGGTCCTTGTAGCTTTTCAGGCCCTGGTTGAAAACCTGCACATGGCAGGGACAGTTCATCGGCTTGATGGCGTAGTCGTGCTTCTCGGACTCCGTGGTAAACATGTCGTCCTTGAACTTGTCCCAGTGCCCTGACTTTTCCCAAAGCGCCCTGGAAACCACCTGCGGCGTCTTGATCTCCTGGTAACCATGCTCATGCTGCTTGCGGCGCATGTACTGCTCGATCTCCTGATACAGGGACCAGCCATCCGGATGCCAGAACACCATGCCCGGGGCCTCTTCCTGCATGTGGAACAGGCTCAATTTCTTGCCGATCTTGCGGTGGTCGCGCTTCTCGGCCTCTTCCAGGCGATGCAGATAGGCCTTCAGGTCTTTCTTGTTGCCCCAGGCAGTGCCATACACCCTCTGCAACTGCTCGTTGCTGGTATCGCCGCGCCAGTAGGCGCCGGCAACCTTGGTCAGCTTGAAGGCCTTGAGCTTGCCGGTGTTGGGCACGTGAGGGCCACGACACAGATCGATAAAGTCACCCTGGCGGTAGAAGGACAGATCTTCCTCGCCGGGAATATCCTCAATGATGCGAACCTTGTATTCCTCGCCCATCTCATCAAACAGACGGACAGCTTCGTCACGGGACATGACCGATCGGGAAACCGGAATATCCTGCTTGGCCAGCTCTTCCATGCGCTTTTCGATCCGGCTCAGATCTTCATTGGTGAACGGCCGATCGAATTTGAAATCGTAATAGAACCCGTTGTCCACAACCGGACCAATAGTCACCTGAGCGGAAGGAAACAGTTCCTTGACCGCCATGGCCAGGAGATGTGCTGTGGAGTGGCGGATAATGTCGACGCCGTCTTCATCACGCTCGGTGACAATGGCAAGCTCAGCGTCTTCTTCAATCGGGAAGCTGGTATCGACCAGTTGGCCATTTACACGGCCGGCAATGGCGGCCTTGGCAAGCCCGGCACCAATGTCTGCGGCGACATCGTGAACGGTAACAGATTCGGCAAAACTGCGGTGACTGCCATCCGGCAGGGTAACAACAGGCATAGTAGGCTCCCAGGGACTCAGAGGTGATCCGTACCAAAGACCACATGTTGACGGTTGGCCGCGATACAAACCGCGGACCGTTGCGCGCAGGAGTTTAACAGAAAAAAGCCCGGCAGGTTAATGCCGGGCTTTTAAGGGGAAAAGGGTCAGCCGTAGGCGCTGGCCTCTTCGGGTGTGCGTCGCCGCAATTGGCCGAACGCGACAAGACCAAGCAGTATAAGCGCGGGAATGAACATAAGTTCCTTCGGCGGGCGCTCGTTCTCAACCTGCACGGCATCTATGGTCCAGCCGAAGCTGACGCCGGCATTCTCTGCCTGGCTACCATAGCCAACGAAATCCACCACCATCGTGTCGTCCTGACGCGACAGCTCAAGGCCGGCGCTCGCAAGCCTTGCTTCAGGAGACTCAGCAGCCGGCAGTTCCAGACTGAGATAGGTGGAGACCTCGTCACCACTCAGGGACATGCCCGATGCCTGCACTACCAGGGACTCGCCTGCGGGCACATTTTCAATATGCTCAATCACCTCGGTACCCGGCCTGTCCTGCGTTGCCGGGTAGACCATGTCCCACCAATACCCTGGACGGAACAGGGTAAACGTGATCAGCAGCAGCAGAGCCGACTCCCACTTGTAGCTCTTGGTAAACCAGTAACCCTGAGTGGCCGCCGAGAAGACCAGCATGGCCGTCACCGCACTGGCAACCGTCACCAGCAAATCCACCCAACCCGTCAGGCCAATCAACAACAACTGGGTGTTGAAGATGAACATGAAGGGCAGAATCGCTGTCCGAATATCGTACGTGAAGCCCTGCACACCCGTTCGTATCGGGTCCGCCCCTGATATAGCCGCCGCCGCGTAGGCGGCCAGCCCCACGGGCGGCGTATCATCCGCCAGTATGCCGAAATAGAACACGAACAGATGGACAGCGATCAAAGGCACCAACAAGCCATTCTGGGCGCCCAGTGTCACGATAACCGGAGCCATCAGGGTGGAAACCACGATGTAGTTGGCGGTGGTAGGCAGCCCCATACCCAGAATCAGACTGATAATCGCTGTGAAAACCAGCATCAGCAACAGGTTGCCGCCGGAGATGAACTCCACAAACTGGGTCATCACCAGGCCAATGCCTGTCAGCGTCACCGTGCCCACCACAATGCCGGCAGTGGCTGTCGCCACACCAATACCAACCATATTCCTCGCGCCAGTTACCAGCGAGAGGGTGAGGTCAACGAGGCCGGTTTTGGTTTCCGCGAGGAAGTGACCCTTTTTGCGGAAAAACGCTTTCAGTGGCTGCTGAGTGATCACAATGAAAATCATGAATACAGTGGCCCAGAATGCTGATAGCTGGGGCGAAAACCGTTCAACAGTCAGGCACCAGACCAGGACCACCACTGGCAACAGGAAGTACAGGCCGGTCTTAACCGTTGGCCCCACGTCAGGCAGTGTATCCATTGAGGACTCAGGATCGTCCTGCGCCAGTTCCGGAAAGCGGGTGGAGTACCAGACCAGTCCGATATAAATGAGCAGTAGCAGCGGCCCGAGAACCCACACAGCCGCTTCGCCCAGAACCACCTTCAACCATCCAATGCCGTAATACACGATGAACGTGAGAGCACTCAGGCCGATCAGAATCACAACCCAGTTCAGCATGCGCTGGGCCAGCGTCGGGCGATTCGGACGTTCAATACCCTTCATCTTGAGCTTACAGGCCTCAAGATGAACGATGTAGATCAGCGCCACGTAGGAGATCAGCGCTGGCAGGATGGCGTGCTTGATCACTTCCAGGTAGGAAATGCCCACGTACTCAACCATCAGGAAGGCTGCCGCACCCATAATGGGAGGCGTCAACTGACCGTTAGTGGACGCAGCTACCTCAACAGCACCCGCCTTGGTAGCGGGGAAACCAACCCGCTTCATCAGGGGGATGGTAAAGGTGCCGGTTGTCACCACGTTGGCGATGGACGAACCTGAAATCACACCGCTCAGACCACTGGATACCACCGCGGCCTTGGCGGGACCGCCGCGCATGTGCCCGAGCATGGCGTAGGCAACCTGGATAAAGTAGTTGCCCGCCCCTGCCCGCTCCAGCAGCGCACCGAATAACACAAACAGGAAGACAAAACTGGTGGACACGCCAAGGGCGACACCAAACACGCCTTCCGTACCCAACCACATATGGGAAGACAGCTTGCTCAGACTGGCCCCCTTGTGGGAAATCACATCCGGCATATAGGGACCGGCCAGCGCGTAGATAAGGAACACACCAGCAACGATGGTCAGCGGCAGCCCCAGTGCGCGGCGAGTTGCTTCCAGAAGCAGTACCAGACCACCAAGTGCAATGATCAGGTCCTGGGTAATAGGCGAGCCCGGACGCGTCGCAAGCTGGTCATAAAACAGATACAGATAAGAGGCTGCAAAAGCGGCAGCCAGGGCAAGAATCCAGTCGTAAACCGGTACGTGGTCAACATTCCTGCCACGAATCATGGGATAAGCCGCAAACGCGAGGAACGCAGCAAAGGCGAGATGAATGGATCTTGCTTCCGTCGAGTTAAAAACACCGAACTCAACAATGTAGGGGAGCGGTGACGCTATCCATAGCTGAAAGAGGGACCAGAGCAGAGGGACGACAAAAAGAATCTTTGCAGCCGTACCGGTCGCAGCCCTTCCACCGGTTTCGGTTTGGAGAACCTCTGCAACCTTCTTGCTGTCGATGGTATCCCCGGCTCTCGGTTCGCTATTGGTCATAGCTGGGTCCTGTAAGAATATAGCGGGTCGGAGATCAGAACACCGCGGGCAGGCCTGCCCGCGGTGTCGTTGTACCGGTTACAGGATCAGTCGATCAGGCCGGCTTCTTTGTAGTACTTCGCCGCGCCCGGGTGCAGGGGAGCACTCAACGCGTCGGATACCATTTCTTCTTTTTTCAGGTTGGCAAACGCAGGGTGGAGGCGCTTGAAGCTGTCAAAGTTCTCGAATACAGCCTTGACCACTTCGTACACTACGTCCTCAGATACCTCGGTAGACGAGACGAACGTTGCCGCCACACCAAACGTGGTCACGTCGTCATCAGAACCACGATACATACCACCCGGGATCACCGCTTCGCGGTAGTATGGGTTATCTGCAACCAGCTTCTTGGTCGCCTCGTTGTTGACGCTGACGATCACACTGTCACAGGACGTGGTCGCTTCCTTGATCGCACCGGAAGGGTGGCCAACGGTGTAGAAGAATGCATCAATATTGCCATCGCACAGAGCCTGGGATTGCTCCGCAGCCTTCAGTTCCGCCGGAAGCGAGAACTTGTCCATGGTCCAGCCCATTTCGTCCATCAGCACTTCTGCTGTGGCGCGCTGACCAGAACCGGGGTTACCGACGGACACACGCTTGCCTGCGAGATCTTCAAACGTCTTGATACCGGACCCTTTGCTGGCAACCACCGTGAATGGCTCGGGGTGCAGCGAGAATACAGCACGCAGCTTCTCGTTCTTTCCGTCTTCCTCGAACTGGCTGGTGCCGTTGTAGGCGTGGTACTGCCAGTCAGACTGGGCTACCGCCAGGTCCAGCTCACCCTGGCGAATCGCGTTCAGGTTATAGACCGAACCGCCGGTGCTCTCTACAGAGCAGCGAATACCATGTTCCTTACGATCCATGTTAACCAGGCGACAAATCGCACCACCAGCCGGATAGTACACACCGGTTACGCCCCCGGTACCGATGGTGACAAATTTCTGCTCCTGCGCGGTAACCGCTGTTGAGGCGGTTCCAAGGCTGACCGCTGCTGCAACTGCAAGTGCGGAAAATTTCTGTTTCAGTGCCATGACTTTTCCCTTATCTGTTCATTATTGCTTTTTTGGGCCCGCGTAACGAAACGGACACTCCTCACTTTCGCCTTAAAACATAGACCACTTTGCGATATAAATAAAGCAAGGGTTAGCTCGCTAACCACTTGAGCAAAAAAACAAAAAAGCCCGCAGAGCGGGCTTTTTTGATCAGGCGGACGCGAATCTTATTTGTTCGCGCGGGCCTTGGCAACCATTCGATCCGGGCGCAGGAGGAAACGCGCCAGGGCCGGCAGCAGCCAGATAGAGCCCACCATGTTCCAGATGAACATGAAGAACAGCAACAGCCCCATATCCGCCTGGAACTTGATCGGCGAGAAGATCCAGGTAACCACACCGATACCCAGCGTGACACCGGTAAAGATAACCGCCTTACCAGTAGACCTCAGGGTCTCGAAGTATGCTTCCTGGAGTGTCTTGCCCTCCAGAAGGAACTTCTCGAGCTTGCTGTAGATATAGATACCGTAGTCGACACCAATACCCACGCCCAGCGCAATAACCGGCAACGTCGCTACCTTGATACCAATGCCTGATACCGCCATGATCGCCTCGGCCAGGATCGACGTCAGGCCCAGTGGGATCAGGATACACAGAACCGCGCGGACCGAACGGAACGTCAGCAGGCACAGTGACGCGACCACACCGTAGACGAAGATCAACATCATGTTCTTCGCACTTGAGATGACATCGTTCGTGGCAGCTTCGACGCCCGCATTACCGGCGGCCAGCATGAACGTGTATTCGTCATTGTTATTGTTGCTGGCGAACTCCTCAACGCGTTCGGTGACTGTTTCCAGCGTTTCTGCCTTGTGATCCTCAAGGAAAACAAGCACCGGTGTCAGGTCACAATTGGTATTGATCAGGCCTGCCGGCGCCTCACGGATCGAGGCATTGATAATGGTCTGGTTGCGGGAAATCTCATACCACTTCCAGTTACCCTCGTTCAGTGCCTTGGTAACAATCTTGGACACATCGGCCAAAGACGCCGAGGACTGCACGCCAGGCGTGTTCTGAAGCTCCCACTGAAGGTTGTCCATCGCGCGGAGAACGTTGTACTGGGTACACTGCTCTTCCTCGGTTTTCACCATCACGACCAACACATCGGCACTCGTTGAGTAGTTGTCGATGATGTAGGCATTGTCCTTGTTGTAGCGGGAATCGGCCCGCAGCTCCGGCGCACCCTGATCAAGGTCACCGACTTTCAGGCCTTGCTTGTAATAAAGGCCAAGACCCAGGCCAATAACCGCTATCAACAGAGAAATCGGTGCCACACCGGGATGTGCGAAGTAAGACATGACGCGCCACTTGCGGTCCTGCTTTTCACCATGATTCTGCACATGACGAACACCGCCCTTGGAGATACCAAGGTACGACATGATCAATACGTGCAATACCAGGTTGGTCAGGATGACAAACGCCACACCGATACCGGCGGCAACGGCCAGATCCCGGATAACATCGATCTCGATGAAGAACAAAGTCAGGAAGCCGAACGCGTCTGAGATCAGAGCCAGCATGCCAGGGATATAGAGCGCCCGGAACGCAAGGCGGGCCGCGGTAACGGAATCAAACCCTTTCGCCGCTTCCACCGCCATGGCATTCACAATCTGAACGCCGTGACTGATGCCGATGGCGAATACGAGGAACGGGACCAGAACCGAGTATGGATCCAGGCCATACCCCAACAGCCTCAATGTACCCAGCTGCAGGAACACCGCGATGATGGAGGTGAACACCGGAACCAGTGTGCCGGTAACACAACGGGAGTACCCGAACAGCAACAGGGTCGTCAGGATAATGGTAATGCCCGCAAACCAGGCGATGGAACCAATACCCTCAATGAGGTCGCCCACTTTCTTGGCGAAACCGACGATGTGAATTTCAATGTTCGGGTTCTGCGCCTCGTACTTGTCCCGGATCTTTTCTTCCAACTGACGCGAGAACTCACCGTAGTCCAGCGGCTCGCCGGTCTCAGGGTTGTTCTCATAAAGTGGTGCGTACACGATGGTGGAACGGAAGTTGTCGGAAATCAGGCGCCCGACTTCGTTCGAACGGAGTACGTTCTGACGCAGTTGCTCAAGGGTGGCCCGGGAGCCGTCGTAACCGTCCGGAATCACGGTGCCGCCCTGGAACCCCTGCTCAGTCACCTCAACCCAGCGAACGTTGGAGGTCCAGAGTGATTTCAATCCGGAACGGTCCACCCCATTGAGATAGAACACCTCGTCGGTGATCTGCTTCAGGGTTTCCATATACTCGGCTGTGAAGATATCGCCCTCTTCCACTTCCACGGCGATACGCACAAAGTTACCCAGATTCTCCAGATCGTCCCGGTGCTCAAGCATATTGACGATGTAGGGATGCTCCAACGGAATCATCCGCTCGAAACTGGCATCCGGCTCAATCTTGACCGCGTTGTAGCCAAGGAACAGCGTCAGGAAGAAAAAGGCAATCAGGATAATCGCCCGATTGTTGAAGATCAGTCGTTCCAGGAACGGTTCTGCCTTCGGTGTAGTCAGGTAATGCTCGCCCTTGTCGTGCTTCGGGTTCGACATTCAAAAGCCCCTCTAATTTTCTATCTGTTGGTGCCGCTTCAGGGCGTTATTGACGATTCTTGCCGCGGGCGTCGGTGTGCTTCACACCACCCTCGCCCACAATCAGCAGATTGGTTCCCGACACGGGGACAACATCCATCACGCCTTCCCGGTCATCCCGGAAGTAGGGACGGAAGGTATCTCCACCGTTCGTGCTCATTAGCACTGCGCCGCCATTGCCAACCAGCGTGATACGGCCGTCTTCAGACACCGCGCCATCATTGAGGGTTGCGTCCGACTCGCTGGGCACGACTTTCCAGCTTCTGCCCAAGTCAGACGAAAAGAAAATGTTCCCACGCAAACCGAAAGCGAGTATCTCATTAACATTGCCCGTTCCTATGGCCCCGAACAGAGAACCTTCATAAGGGCTTTCACGTCTCTCCCAGCTATCACCGCCGTCGACGGACACGAAAATCTGCCCCGCCTCACCGACGATCACCAGGCCCCCGCCAGTGACCTGGCCAATACTGTTCAGGTGAAAACTGCTGGGGTTTTCAAGTTTTGGTGCCCAGTCTTTCCAGGTCTTTCCGCCGTCCGTCGTGCGCAGGAACATGCCATAGGCACCAACAACAAAGCCGTGGTTCTCATTTTCAAACCAGACGTCCAGAAACGGGTTCACCGGGCCGACCTCAAGATCGGCCTGCAGATTTTCCAGCGAGAAGTACAGATCGCCCAATGCCCAATCAATCTCGTCTTTCTCGTCTTCCGGGGCTTCTTCCAGTTTCTGCTCCATTTCATCAATCTGCTCCTGGCGACTTTCGATCGCCAACTCAGCAGCCCGGACGCCAGTGAGCTGGAGGTCCCAATTCTCGCCTGCATCGTCTGAATGGAGAACAACACCACTGTGCCCAACGGCCCAGCCATGCTGTTCAGTGCCAAAATCCACGCCGGTCAATGTGACGGATACCGGGACTTTGCCCTGCTCCCAGCTTTCACCACCATCGTCGGAAAAAATGATATGACCACGCACACCAGCTGCCACGATTCGTTCGCCCGCTGTGTCGACATCATTGAGCAGATGCTCTGGCGCAAGCGTCGTTGGCCGGGATGGGGTTTCGATGATATCTGCAAGCGCAAACACCGTGGGCGCGGACAATGCCATGGATAGTCCAAGACAGGCCGCTCCCAGAGTCTTGCACATCAACCTTGTAGCCATTCAGATTGCCTATATGTTGTGTTGAACTGTGTCACTCTGATTTCGCCGGTCGCACCGGCTGTTACTATGAATATACCGGTGGCCTTCCGACCACCGGTATATTCGTCGCCATCCATCTCTGGCGAAAATCCTGTCCGATCAGTGAACGCAGACGTTAACGCACACTCCTGCGACGCAGTGAGGCCGGCGAGAAATACCGCCGATTGGGCACGTCGTTGGTAAACTTCCGGGTGGAACCCTCTTCAGTATCCAGACCCAGCACGTGATAACGACGAGCCTGCAAGTCATGGTACGCATCCAGAACTGTCCATACGCCCGGCAGCTCATAATAGTTTTTCGCCAGGCCCATGGTCACGCGCCAGAGCTCACCGCGGCCATCGTACTGGTCCAGCAGCAAGGTGTTCCAGCTATCGGCATCCACATAGAAGCGACGCTTGCCATAGATATGGCGCTCCCCTTCCTTCAGGGTTGCTTCCACAACGTGCACCCGGTGGAGCTCCCAACGGGTAAGGTCCGGATTCAGGTGGGAAATACCCAGGATTTCGGAGTAAGGCGTGCCCTGCTCACCAATGCGGTAATTGTTGTAGGGAACGTAAACCTCGCGCATGCCCTCATATTCCCAATTGTAGCGGTCCAGAGCACCGTTAAAGATATCGGTGTCGTCGGCTGTTCGCAGATTGTCTGCGGCTGCAATCGGAGAGTCATAGCCCAGGTTGGGCGCACGGCGAACACGGCGCTGGCCGGCGTTGTAACCCCAACCATTACGCGGGTTGATAATCTGGTTCAGGGTTTCATGAATCAGGATGGCACCACCGGCGAGACGAGGTGGCGACTGAGTAAACGACAGATAATAGAAAATAACGTTATCGAGTTCTTCTTCACTACCCTCAGGGTTGTAGTAATTGAAGAAGGCCTCCTGCTGGGAGGTCACGAGGGAGTAATCGCCATCCGGCTGCACTGCCACTTCACTTGAACGACGGGTTACGGAAACGCCACGCCAGCGAGTCAGGTGATTCCAGATTACCTGCCAGGCTTTTTCCTCGTTATTACCGTGCAGGATGGGGAAAGGATAGCCGCCAAAGGCGCCATCGATGCCCTCACCTTTACCCACTATTTCAGCCTCGACAGCATTCTCCCGGGTGTTTTCAGCAACCCAATCCGGCACCGCGTGTGTACGCCGGCTTTTGTAGACCGGAATACGGAAGGTCGTCGGGTAGGTGTCGAGCATGGCGCGGAGGCCGTCGGTCAGGTACTCGTCGTACTGATCCATGTTGGACGCGCTGATGGTGAATAACACCTCATCGTCCGGGAAAGGGTTGATATGGTGCTGGCCACTACCCTCATATCCGGCAGGGGCTTCGGTGAGGCCACCCGTCCACGCGGGAATGGTGCCCGCCTCGTTACCGGCTTTCACGGAGCCAAACGGGGTAAGATCCTGGCCAAGTCGAGCGGCTTCACTACTGGAAACGGCAGAACTGGCTGGCATGGCAAAAACCGAAAGAGCAAACAGACTGCCCAAAATCACATTGTTTTTGTATGTCATTTTTTAACCTTAAACCTGTCTGAAAGCCCTGTTGAAGGCTTTTCTTATTGTGTTGTCATGGAATATCGGCTCCTGACAGAGTAGCCGATTGGTCGATATTGTCTATCGACCGAAAGTGCGATTTTGTATCCGCCTGCGACAGGCCCCGCGTTGCGGCAGGCGGATACCCAGCGATCTCATTTCCCTACTGGCCGGCAAGGCTCTTGTGAACCACCTCGTAGACATCCCGCGACAAGCCGGACTTGTCACGAATGGTCTCCAGCGCCAATTTCATCTGCTTGCCGTGAACCGGCGCGAACTTGCGCCAGCGGGTCAGCGGCGACACCAGCCTGGCCGCAATCTGTGGGTTACTGTCATCCAGTTTTCGCACCTGCTCCGCCAGGAACTGATAACCGGCTCCATCCTCTGCGTGGAAGGCAGGGAGATTCTGGCCGGCAAACACCCCGATCACTGAGCGGATTTTGTTGGGGTTCTTCCAGTCGAATGCCGGGTGTGCCATCAGTTCATGGATTTTGCGCAATCCTCCGGTGCGGGTACTGCCCGACTGCACCGAAAACCATTGCTCAACCACCTGGGGGTCGTCCTTCCACTGCTGGTAGAAGTCTGCGAGTGCCTGCTCCTGCTCTTTTTCATAACCGGAGTTCACCAGGGCACGAAGAGCTCCCATACGATCCGTCATGTTATCGGCCTCGCTAAACTGGCTTGTCGCCAGCGTCCGGCCCTCTTCATCATCGATGTGCAGGAGCCAGGCCAGAGCGGTATTCCGCAAGCTTCGACGCGCCACGGCTTCCGGCGTCACCTCGTAGTGACCGCTCAGGGTGTTGCGGTGATAGCAGGCCAGAAGCTCGTCCCTCAGCGATCTCGCCAGATGCGCAAGCACGCGTTCACGGGCTCTGTGGATGGCAGGTACGTTGGGCTGATCAGCCAGTTCGATCAGATAGGCTTCGGATGGCAGCTGCAGCATTTTGGCAACCAGCGCCTGGTCCAGAGACGAGTCCGCCAACAGGCTGCGATACGCCTCAACCAGGCCGGCGTCCACGTCTCCATCGGTGGACGACACCAGTGAGTTGATGACGTCCACCGCCAGGCGCTGTCCCGCGTCCCAGCGATTGAATCCGTCCGAGTCATGGCTCATCAGGAAGGTGAGCTGCTCCCGTGTCCACGGGTAGAATACCCGCACCGGCGCCGAGAACCCCCGCAACAATGAAGGCACTGGCCGCTCCGACAAGCCGTGGAATTCGAAGGTATGACTGGCGTCGGTCAACTCCAGGACCCGGTCATTTGGCGCCTCGGCATCATCTGCAGCCAGCTTCAGTGGCAACGACTGACCATCGGCACCCAGAAGGCCTATGGCAAACGGGATGTGCTGCGGCTTCTTACCGGTCTGGCCCGGTGTATCCGGAATCGACTGTTTGATGGTCAGGCGATAGATGCCAGCAGCGTCATCAAACTCATCCCGCACTGTCAGCTCTGGCGTGCCAGACTGCTCGTACCAGAGACGGAACTGCGACAGGTCACGACCACTGGCATCCTCCATGGCGCGGACAAAGTCGTCTGTTGTCACCGCCTGACCGTCATGCCGCTCAAAGTACAGGTCACTGCCCTTGCGGAACAGATCGGGCCCCAGCAGCGTATGGATCATGCCCACCACTTCCGAACCTTTCTCGTAGATGGTCAGCGTGTAGAAGTTCGTGATCTCCATATAGGATTCCGGACGAACCGGGTGCGCCATTGGCCCCGCATCCTCGGCGAACTGAGCGGTGCGAAGCATGGTCGCATCTTCAATCCGCTTGACAGTGGGCGAACCCACATCGGCAGAAAAACAGGAATCCCGAAACACCGTGAAGCCTTCTTTCAGGCTAAGCTGGAACCAGTCGCGACAGGTCACGCGGTTACCGGACCAGTTGTGGAAGTACTCGTGGGCCACGATCGACTCGATGCGCTGGAACGCCATGTCCGTCGCGGTTTCCTGGCTGGCCAGTACGCACGAGGAGTTGAAAATGTTCAGCCCCTTGTTCTCCATGGCGCCCATGTTGAAGTCGTCCACTGCGACGATCATGAAAATATCCAGATCGTACTCGCGGCCATACACCTCCTCGTCCCAGCGCATGGCGCGTTTCAGGGAGTCCATGGCGTGGTCGCACTTCTCGGCGTTGCGGGGCTCAACGTACATGCGCAGGTCAATGTCACGACCTGACATAGTCTTAAAGCTGTCCCGCTTCTCCAGGAGGTCACCGGCCACCAGGGCAAACAGGTAGCAGGGCTTCGGGAATGGGTCTTCCCAGGTGACAAAATGCCTGCCGTCGGCCAGATCGCCCTTTTCAACATCGTTGCCGTTGGACAGCAGGATGGGATAGCGGGTTTTATCCGCCTCAACACGGGTGCGGAAACGGGCCATCACATCGGGCCGGTCAGGAAAGTACGTGATGCATCGGAAGCCTTCGGCTTCACACTGGGTACAGAACATGCCCGACGATTTGTACAGACCTTCCAGGCGCGTGTTGTTCTGGGGTTCGATCCAGGTCACGATCCCCAGATTAAACTGATCCGGCACTTCATGAAGGGTGAGTTTGTCGTCACGGTCCTCGTAGGCGCTGCCCTCCAGGGGGTTGCCATCCAGGCTCACCGATTCAAGTGTGGTCAGGCTGTCGCCGTCGAGCTCAAGGCTCTTGTCCGAGGAATCGCTGTCGGGGTTCCGGCGCATGGCCAGGGTACAGTGAACCCTGGCTCCATCTTCAAACAGTTCAAAACGCAGATCCACATGGTCCACCAGAAAGGCGGGCACACGGTAATCCTTGAGGAAAATGGTCTGTGGCTGGCTGGTACGCATTCACTTTCTCCAGAATTCGTTGGGCCGGGCTCAGTGGTTTGGGAAGACCCGGAAGCGGACTTCATAACCGGTGTATTTACGGATATTGATAACACCGGTATCCAGGATCAGGTATTGGCCCTTGATCCCCTGGAGCACGCCGTCCGCCGAGGGCGACTTGTCCAGATTATGGGTTTTTACCGTCCGGGGCCATACCTCGACCGGGTAGCTCAGAGCCAACCCGTCTTCATCGACAGCCCGGATACTGCTCTCACCGTGGGCGGCGCGCAATTCCGACAAATCGTCGGCGACCAGCTCCAGCATGCGGCGACGCTCTTCAACCAGATCCAGATCCGGCACGTCGCCTTTAAGCATGGCCCGCCAGTTGGTTCGGTCCGCGACGTACTTCTTGCACGCGACTTCCACAAAACCTGCTAACTGTCGGGTAGCCACCCGGACCATCGGGATGGCATCGACGGCACCCTGGTCTATCCAGCGGGTTGGCACCTGAGAACCACGGGTTATGCCCACCTTGAGACCGGACGAATTAGCCAGATACACCACATGCTCAATCATGCAGTGAGTCTCTCCCCACTCCGGCTCACGGCAGGTGCCCTCATGGTAATGGCATTTTTCCGGGCTCATGATGCAGCTGTCACAGGCGGCCAGCTTGCGAAAACAGGGATAGCAGTAACCCTGGCTGAAACTCTTGTTGGTCTTACGATCACAGTTGATGCAGCGTATCACGCCATCGAAATCAAACTGCAACGGGTACCCGACCATCTCGTTAAGGGGGATGAGGGTATCGCCCACCCGGATGGTATAGCTGACCGGATCACCGGCCTCTGCAGGCATCTTGCGCAGGCGACCGGTCACATCAACCAATGCGGTCAAGACTTCACCTCAAAGTACTGATCTGAGCCGGCGGCACCGTTTGATGATTTCCCTGCCGTGCGCGACACGCTGGGGTCGCACGCAGTCCCCGCCTTTTCACCGCGGTCAAGGTAACCAACCCGCTCTTCCATCGGTGTGTTGTGGTGGTCTTCGTAATAAATAACGGCTTCCATGCAGATCGACCGCTGCTCATCACTCAGTTTACGACCATCCGGCCACTTGCCCAGCTCAAGGGCGCGCTTGAGACTCTGATAAACAGCGGGGTCCAGCCGTTTGATCAGCTCTTCGTAGGTCATTTTGTTCTCCGATCATTTGCTAGCAAAAAATGTGAGGAAACCCGTTGACAACAATAAACGATAATGATTATCATTAACCCGCCAAATGACGAAGGTCGTCTTCATTTGGTCTCTCTCATCAGGAGCTATACGCTCTTTTCATGCCCCGCGGTTTCGCGGGGCTTTTTTTGGTACCGGCAAAATGGCCGCCAGGGCAAGCCCAGCCACAAAGCCTCCCAGGTGGGCTTCATTTGCCATCTGCCCCAACCCCACCATTTCGGTAAATGGCGTAAAGCCAATCACCATCCAGGCCATGGCAAACGTCACCAGTGCAGGCGGGAACTGGAAACGGGGCACGTGCCGCTGGCTCAGCCAGCAATAACCCAGAATGCCGTACACCACGCCAGACAGACCGCCAAACAGAGGCCCACTCACGATGTACTGCAATCCGTTGGACAGCAGGCTGGTCACTACGAACAGGGCAAGTAACCGCGCACGGCCATCGAACCACTCAACCTGACTGCCCAGGAACCACAACATGACGGAATTAAAGATGATGTGGGTCCAGCTGAAATGCAGGAAATCCGGTGTGATCAGGCGCCAGACCTGCCCACCAGCCAAGGTAGAAGACAGCGCCTGGATTCGATCCGCCATGGTACCAACGTCATAGAAACGCGGATCAACGAACATCAACAGGGTGGATAGCTGATTCTGTCCCATGGCCGTCACCCAGGCCATCAACACGGCCAGGGCAATCATGGCGAGCACCACGGGTGCGTGGCGTGGCGACGGCTGCCAACGCCCCCCGACAAACACCGGCGATTGCGCTGTTGTATTGACAGCGTCCTGCACCTCGGGTTCCTTCAGGAAGCGCTCAAGAGCCTGTAACACCGGCTCCGTATGCTCAGGATTCTCCAGCCACAGCACCTGTGAGCCACCCTCCTCGGTGATCCGGTGCTCCACCCCCTGCTCTTTCAGCCAACGACTGAAACCAGCCAGGTTTACGTCGGTATCAATCTGTTTCACGCGATACACAGGTTACCTCGCCACGCTGTCTTCGCTGGTGGGATAGTCCGGCTGCTCCGGCCTCTCCACATCCACCCAAACGAACTTGTCACGGGACAGGGTACGTTCGCCATCCAGGCGATAGGCGACCAACTTGCCGTATTTGACCGCACTGAAGTCGATGCAGGCCACATTGTGCTTCAGTGGTGCCGGCTCGCCTTCCATCCAGTAATGGCCCACGAACACCGGTGGCGCTGAAGCGGGATAGCTGATCAGTTGGCCTCGCTCAGCGTCCGTCAGCTCACGGCAGGCGACGTCCTCCGGCAAGGGGTCGGGCTGGAACACCACGTCGGCGTAGGTTTTCGGGTTATCAGCCCAGAACTTGGTGCGGAAAAACTCCCTGACGTAGCCGTCTTTACCGGTAATCTTCACGCCCGGCGGCAAGCGAAGATCCGTGCCGCGCAGCAAGGTATCCATGACCTGGCCGGCGAAGGACTCAATCGCCGCCGACGCATGGAGGAACTCGTCATCGATACAGGCACCCCCCTGATTTTCCTTGAATTTGGTGATCAGGTCGCTGTCCCAACACGCATGTACTGCCCGGAAATCCGGCTCATCGATAAACAGGGGAATGGTGTAGAACCACTCCAGAAACTCGTTCCATTCGTGGGGGTAATGCTCGAACTGTTCGAGGGTTTCGCGGATCAACCGGTCGTGCCGGGCATTGTGCTCCCGCAGGAACGTCTTGCCACTGCCGGGGCGGGCACGGGTGCAATAGCCCAGGGCGTTGTACTCGTGATTTCCCATTACGATGCGGGCGGAACCGTGCTCGACCATGTCCCTGACCAGATGCAGTGCCTCACGGATACGAGGTCCGCGGTCAATGATGTCACCAATGAATATGGCCTGGCGCCGGGGGTGTTCATAGACACCGTTAACCTTGCGATAGCCCATCTGGTCCAGTAGCCGCACCAGGGTATGAGCGCATCCGTGAATATCGCCGATAATGTCGTAGCCGCGGCTCGCGGATCTTTCCTGTCCTGGCATGTTGTTAGCTCGCTGCAATCTCACTGGCCCAGCCCAGCTTGTCCCGGCATGTGGCGTAAAAATTATGATCCGCGGGGTGAATCAGGCGAATCTTGAAGGGTTTCTTGGTAATTCGGATGATGTCGCCGGGGGCACAGGCAATGTTCATCTGCCCGTCGAAACTGATCTGCGGATAGGTTTCGTTGGTTTCACCGATCACCAGCTTGATCTCGCTCTTGCCGTCCACCACGATCGGGCGACTGCTCAACGTGTGCGGGAACATGGGTACCAGCACGACGGCATCGAGTTTCGGATGCATGATCGGCCCGCCCGCCGATAACGAATAGGCGGTCGACCCGGTCGGTGTGGCCACGATAAGCCCATCCGAGCGTTGGCTGTATACGAAATGTCCGTCGATGTAGAGGTCGAACCCGATCATCCGGGTCGATTTGCCGGGATGCAGCACCACGTCATTCAGGGCGGTTCCAAAGCCCAGGGGCTGGCCATTACGCTCCACGTGTCCATCCAGCAGGAAACGTGTCTCTTCGATGTATTTGCCCTGCAGGACCTTGCCCAGCCGTTCCTCCAGGTCAGACGGAGAAATATCGGTCAGGAAACCCAGACGACCACGGTTCACACCCAGCAGCGGAATCTTGGATTTGGCCAGTTCCCGGGCAGCGCCCAGCAGACTGCCATCACCACCCACCACAATAACCAGGTCACAAATTTCACCCAGCAGCTTCTTGCTGGCCACCTGAAGACCATGACCAGGCAGCATACTGGCGGTGTCTTCCTCAATGATCACGTGATAGTTATTGCTCACCAGATACTGTTTGAGCTGACGCAGCGATTCGACCACCTTTACGCTGCCCATGCGGCCAATCACGCCAATGTTTCTGAATTGATCCATGTAGCTTCCTGTGGGTGTCTGGGTTGGGCCGGGGCGGAGCTGATTCATCACCCGGGGGCGTATCAGCACCCATAGTAACGAAATACGGCCCGATTCTGAAAAAAGATCCCGCAGGAAATCGCTAGAGGCAGGTTAGCTGGAGTCCTTCGGCCGGTGCTGTTCGCAGCGATCATCCACCTCTGCCCGAAACTCAGCCGGCTGACTGATGCGCATGACGGGCTCACCACAGGGTTTACCGTTGGTAAGCTTATGATGGCAGACCGGGTGTTCGTAGTGGTCAAGCCATTGCCGGTAGGCCGGCTCATTGAGCCCGCAACGCTCGGCAGCGTAGGCCACAGGGTTGCGAAAATAGCTCTCGATATCATCGTAAGGCAGGGTAATATGACCTACCCCGGCGTGGTAGGCCACCAGGAAGACCGAATGGTTTTGCAGGTGATCCATGACTGAATTTTCGGTTGGCGGCTGGTGTCGCAAGTCATGGTTTTCCTGCTCCAGCACCACGATCTTTTCGTCCCTCAGTTCCAGTTCGCGCTGACGGCGCTCCAGTTGCTCCCGCAGCAACACCACCTCGGCATCCGCCGTGGCACCCTCGCGCTCATTACGGGCCTCACCACTGGCGATCTGCTCCTGCATCATCAGGTACTGCTCATTGCGCTCGGCAAGGCGCTTTTTCAGCTGTTCATTGCTGAGTTTCTGGCGCTCATACTTCTGCTGGAGTTCGGCGGTTTCATTACGCAGGGCCTGCATCTCATGACGGTTTTCACGCTGCAGATCAGACAGCGCATCGCGATGAACACTTTGCAGGGTTTTGATGCGAAGCCGCTGTTCCCGGATAACACGGGCAAGCCGCACCCGGTCTGCGGAAACCTCAGGTTCTTCCTGGGAACGGGACTCGGCACCCAACACAGGAATATCCTCTTCCGGCGTGGGCTCCACCTTGCGGAACCTCAGTGTGTTCGCATCCACGGCGCGCCGAATGGCCTGGAAGTGGTTGCTTCCCGGGGTCATATCAGGATCCCAGAAATCCTCGGCACTGGCAGACTTCGGGCATTGACTGCGACACACCAACCGAATCGGACCAGCCCCCATATCCGGGCCCTTGGCACCTTTGCGGGCCAGTTTTTCTACGGGCAAGTTCCAATGGCTGTCAGCCCTGCCTTCTTCATCAAAATAGATTCGGAAAAAGACCAGCGAACGCACCAGAAGGTCGCTGCCAAGCAATACGTAAACGGCCTTTACATCGGTATCTGCCAGGTCGGACAGGCCAACGTAGCCATCAAGAAAGGCTCCGAACTCAGACGCACGCATCTGGCGCGACACGTCGCTGCCGTCCATGAAAAACACCGCCGAATAACCATCGCTTGCCTGGTCGGCAGACCCCATTGCTAACTCCCCACTCTCCAAAAACCCGACCGCTACACGACAAACACACCAAAAGTGTTCCGTTTTTTCGCCAGACACCAGAAACCGGCCCTGCACAGTGCGCGGGGCCGGCTTCAAACTGACAGACTTCCGGATAATAGTCTAGCGGGTCAAACCTCTGAAGGTAGAGTAAAACTGCAACGTTTTGTGATCAGGGCCCGCACGCCCGTGGCACTCAGAGCTCTGCTGCCAGGCGGCTGCCCTGATTGATCGCGCGCTTGGCATCCAGTTCCGCGGCCACGTCGGCGCCACCGATCAAGTGCACCTTCATTCCAGCGGCTTCAAGCCCACTCTGTAACTCACGCAAAGGCTCCTGGCCGGCACACACAACAATGGTATCCACCGGCAATACCCTATCCTCTCCCCGCTCGGCACCTTTCGGGGTCACCGTTATGTGCAGCCCGTCATCATCAATCTTGCGGTAGCTCACGCCCGGAACCATCTGCACCTGGCGATTCTTCAGTGAAGTGCGGTGAATCCAGCCTGTGGTCTTGCCCAGGTTTTTACCGACTTTCGATGCCTTGCGCTGCAACAGGTACACCTCGCGGGCCGGCTCCGGCACCTCCGGCTCCATGCCCTGAACACCGCCACGATGACCAACGCTCAGGTCCACTCCCCATTCACGCATGAAGTGCTCGGGGTCCAGTGCCGCCGAGGTGCCCTTGTGGACGATGAATTCCGAGACGTCGAAACCGATGCCACCGGCACCAATCACCGCCACTTTCTGCCCTACGGGCTTGCGACCCAACAGCGCATCCAGGTAACCAATGACACTGGGGTGATCCACTCCCTCAATCTCCGGCGTGCGCGGGCTGACGCCGCTGGCCAGCACCACATGGTCGTATCCACCAGCCTTGAGGGCATCGACACCCACACGGGTATTCAGGCGTACGTCCACCCCGTGTTTGTCCAGCATGACCCGGAAATAACGCAGGGTTTCGTAGAACTCCTCCTTGCCCGGTATCCGCTTGGCCACGTTGAACTGACCACCCACTTCGCTACCGGCGTCAAACAGCGTTACTTTATGACCACGCTCCGCCGCTACCGTCGCAAACGCCAGGCCTGCGGGGCCGGCCCCAACCACCGCGATCGTTTTGGGCTCGGCGGTTTTGACGTAGGTCAGCTCAGTTTCGTGACAGGCACGGGGGTTGACCAGGCAGGAGGTCAGCTTGCCGCTGAAGGTATGATCCAGGCAGGCCTGGTTGCAACCGATGCAGGTGTTGATTTCGTCCGCGCGGTCTTCGGCAGCCTTCAGAACAAGGTCCGCATCCGCCAGGAACGGACGGGCCATGGACACCATATCAGCATCGCCTTCCGCGAGGATCTTCTCGGCAACATCCGGCATGTTGATGCGGTTGGTGGTCACCAGGGGAATGCTGACCTCGTCTTTCAGGCGCGCCGTTACCTTGGTAAACGCGCCTCGAGGCACAGAGGTAGCAATGGTCGGTACACGGGCTTCATGCCAGCCGATGCCGGTGTTGATAATGGTTGCGCCGGCTTTCTCGATTTCTTTCGCCAATTGCACCACTTCATCCCAGGTACTGCCATCTTCGATAAGATCCAGCATCGACAAACGGTAAATAAGGATGAAATCGCTGCCCACGCGCTCGCGAACCCGGCGAACAATCTCGATCGGCAGTCGAATGCGGTTCTCGTAGCTGCCACCCCACTGATCAGTACGATGGTTTGTATGGGCCACGATGAACTGGTTGATGAAGTAACCTTCCGAACCCATGATCTCCACGCCGTCGTACCCGGCTTCCCGCGCGAGCGCCGCGCAGTTGACGTAATCCTCAATCTGCTTTTCGATACCCGCTTCGTCCAGCTCTCTAGGCTTCATCGGGTTGATGGGCGCCTGAATCGCGGACGGGGCCACCAGCTCCGGATGATAAGCGTAGCGACCGGCATGGAGAATCTGCATACAAATCTTGCCGTCGGCCTCATGCACCGCGCGGGTGATCACCTGATGCTTGTCCGCTTCTTCCTGGGTGTTCATCTTGGCCGCGTGCTGGAACACCGCACCTTCCACATTCGGGGAAATACCACCAGTCACAATCAAACCCGCACCGCCACGGGCACGTTCGGCGTAGAAAGCGGCAAGCCGATCAAAACCATTCTTCGCCTCTTCCAGGCCAGTATGCATGGACCCCATCAGTGTACGATTGCGAAGACGCGTGAACCCGAGATCCAACGGCTCCAGCAAATTGGGGTAACGTTTAACGCCCGGTGTCGATTCGGTCATGATCTCTCTCCTGTTATTGGATCGGCAATGCCGTGATATGGGCTCTAAATTAGCCATCCGGCCCTTCCCAAACAATATCCCGAAACAACAGTTTGATATCCTGTAACGACTTGTCGGACAATACCTGCATCATGAAAACGAGCACCAGACACAAAAACCCCCTCGGCGATATCAGCGTGCTGTACGTCGCCGTCATGGCCCGCGCACTTCGGGCCGAAGGCCGGGACCCCACAGACCTGCTGAGCCGGTTTGGGCTGGACGAACAGGCACTGGGAGCGCCTGCGGCCCGGATCAGCATCCCCCGGTTCATGAGAATGGGTCAGGCGGCTATCGCCCTCACCGGCAACCCCGCGCTCGGCCTGACGATGGGCCAGCTGTCTCGCCCCGTGGACGCGGGTATCGCAGGGCTTGCCGCCCAATCTGCCGCCACAGCTGGCGAAGCCATCAGCACGCTGATTCATTATTCCCTACTCAACAGCCGCAACAGCAGGGGTGTTCCCTGGACAGCCGGCAAGGGCCGTGAAGCGCATTTTTACTCCATCAAACCCTACAATGTGTTTAATTACTTCGTGGTGGATTCGGTCCTTGCAGCCTGGGCCCAATTCCTGAGGCTCATTACCGGCCACGACCGGGTCGTTGAGCGGGTCTGCATTGAGTACCCTTCCCAGGGTTACGACGATGTGTTTGAACAGTGGTTCGGGTGCCCGGTGAAGTTCGGTGCCGAAGGCAACAGCCTCAGACTGGCCCCGGGAATAGCGGAAGCCGCTTCGCTACAGGCGCAGGCCGCCATGTTCGAGTCACTGTCAGGGCAGTGCGCGCTGGAACTGTCACGTATCCGCGCCGGGTGGAGCACGGCTGACCGGGTGAAAGACCAGCTCCCACCCCTGCTACAGGGCGGCACTCCGACCCTGATGACCGTCGCCCATAAGCTCGGCGTCGCGCCCTGGACACTTCAAAGGCAATTGGCAGAGGAGAACACCGGATTTCGGGAACTGGTGGACGACACCCGCAAGGAGCTGGCTGTCGAGTACATACGGGAAACACGGGTATCGCTGTCAGAAATTGCGTGGCTATTGGGCTTTGCCAATCCGGCAGCATTTCATAAGGCGTGGCGTCGCTGGTTCAACACCAGCCCGGGGGAACATCGAAAACGGTACCTGGCGGAGCAGGCTGCCAAGGGCATTCTATAAAAACCTGAAAGCACCACTACAACTCAGTGGCATCGTCCAGAGTATCGTCATCATCGTAGTCTTCAAACTGACAGTCCATCAGCTCTTCTTCATAATCGGACATTATTCGTCTCCATGTTTCAAACAGGAAAACGATAACATGCGAAATATTACGCAGAGATGAACCAGGAATGACAATGCAAAGAGGTAATAAACGAAAGGAAAATGGCGGAGCGGACGGGACTCGAACCCGCGACCCCCGGCGTGACAGGCCGGTATTCTAACCAGCTGAACTACCGCTCCGCGTGAGCCGCCACCTCGGGCGCAATCAAGGGTGTGACTGCTCGGTGACAACGAGGGCGCATTATAAAGAGGCCGCCCTGCATGTCAACGTTTTTCATGAAAAAAGTTCGGTTTCCGGGAGGCTCTTACATGGCATCAACCATGGCATCCTTTCCCTGTGCGGTCTTTCGGTATTCGATGGGCGTCATGCTCGACCAACGCTTGAACGCCCGGTAGAAAGTACTGGGTTCCGAGAAGCCGGTGAGATAAACGATTTCGTCAATGGATTCGTCGGTGGTTGCCAGCAACTGCCGCGCCAGGCGATAACGGAAATCCGCCAGCACCTGGTTGAAGCTGGTTTCTGCTTCAGTCAGGCGGGTACGCAGGGTTCGGGGCTTAATGCCAAGACGCTCGGCCACGGCATCCAGAGTAACCTCGCCGCTGTCCAGCAGTTCCGCAACAATCCGCTCGACCTGTCCGACGATGTCTTTCTTCTCAAGACGGGCCACCTGCTCACTGGCAAACCGCTCATGAAGGTCCAGCAACTCCGGTTCCGCATGGGGTGAAGCGTGGGACAGCAGGGTGGCAGGGAAATACAGCCGGTTTTCCTCGGCGCCAAATATGACATCGCAGCCAAGCACGTCGATCACATGCTCCTGGCCATGCTCACGCTGATGCTCAAACTCGATGCGCGACGGGTAGAAGCGGTCATCGGTGATCGATTTGAAAAAGGTAATCAGACCCTGCACGAAGCATTCGTTGAAGTGCCGCAGACGGCTGACTTCGCTGGAAGCGGCATCCAGAACCATGCAAGCCTCGTCGCCCTCGATGAAGAAGTCGGTATTGGCAGCATCGCTCAACAGGCGCTGATAGTTCTGAGCCCGCCGCAGGCCCTCGCCAAACGTCGGGCTACTCAGAAACAGATATTCCAGTACCTGCCCCTTGTAGGCCGGTAACAACTGACCCAGGTGGAGGCCGGCGTCGGAGTCACCCGACACATCCTCAACCACCTGCCAGAAATACAACTGGGCACTGTGAGGTGTTCTTAGCTGCTCGGTGTAGACATAGTCTTCATCCACTCCCAGCCGGGCAAAAATGGCATCTGTATCAATCCCTTTGCGTTTCATGGCCTGATAAATCAGGCGCAACATCACACCCGCATCGCGAAGTTCCTGCATAAAATCCCGCTTTATAGTTGTTTATTAATCGGCTTGGCCGGCCGGACAACCTTGCTGGCAAGCCAGGTCAATGCTCATACTGGCCGGGTTTGCCAGACTCTGAGACCTTAGTCTTATATTAGAGCATATCAGGCCACAGACGCACAGGTGTACCAGGAGAGATAGCAATATGACAGATACTTCAATCTACCACCGTCACCCGCCCGGCCTATGGTCGCTTTACAGCAAGGCCCTACTCCCGAAAACCAGGCCATCCGGCGACGAACTCAGGATCCCCGGCCTGTCCACCCGATTAATCGGTGTCAGTACGGCCAACGATAACCTGAAACGCTACCGGAGGGTATGTGGCTTCGATACACAGGCTAACGTGCCCATCACCTGGCCCCACATCCTGGCGTTTCCGTTGCATCTGAAACTGCTGACCGAGAAAGACTTCCCACTGCCCCTGCTTGGTCTCGTTCACCTTCGCAACAACATCACGCAGCACCGAGCCATCGGCACCGGGGAAACGCTGGACATTACCGCACGGCTGGACGGTCAGAACAATACGTCGAGGGGCCTGGAGTTCGATCTGGTCACCGAAGCCTGGTCCGCAGGGAGGCTGGTGTGGGAAGAGACGAGCACCAACCTGTTCCGACAGCCGGATAAAAGCAAAAAGGCCTCGGGCGATAAACCTCCCGAACTGCCCCACTACCCTGAGACCACCGACTTCAGTGCCGCGGAATCCATTGGCCGGCAATACGCGGGGGTATCCGGTGACAGAAACCCGATACACCTTCACGCGCTGACCGCAAAGGCCTTCGGTTTCCCCCGGGCGATTGCCCACGGCATGTGGAGCAAGGCCCGAGTGCTGGCATTACTGGAACAGCAAAGCGGCTGGCGCCCGGACGCGATATCCGTCTCCTGCCAGTTCAAGAAGCCACTGTTCCTTCCCGGAACCGCACAACTCAACTGGCAGGCGGGGCAAGACGGCTGGGACTATCAGCTACTGAACGCGTCCGGAAACGCCCCCCACCTGAGCGGCCAGATACATTGGGAAAGTTAAGTGGGGAGAGAGGTTACTCTGTCGGCTCTCCGGAGCCGTCAGTGGACGCACAGGGCGAACCCACAGCACCGGCGACCGGCAGGGTAAAGAAGAAACACGCACCACCGTGCTCGGGCCGCTCAAACCCGATATCACCGCCCTGGGCCTGGATCAGGGATCGACACATGGGCAAGCCAATCCCCATGCCTTCTTCCTTGGTGGTATAAAACGGCAGGAACAGCTTTTCTTCCGCATCGTCCTGCAGGCCAACGCCATGATCGGTGACCGCCACACGGACACAGCCCGTGCCTGACATCGCCACGGTTACCTCCACAGGCTTTTCCGATTGGGCGCTGCGAGTGGACTCCAAGGCATTACGAATCAGGTTCAACGCAACCTGCTGCACCTGAATCGGGTCCGCCAGGACATCCGGCACGTCATTGGCCACCGAAATCTCGACGCCGCCCTCGTTGTTGCGGATATCCACTTCTGCGAACTGGCGGGTATCTTCCAACAGCGCCGCAATCGACAACACATCCTTTCCGGCAGCCGGCTTCTTCATAAACCGCCGGATGCGTCGGATCACCTCACTGGCGCGGTGTGACTGGGCTTCGATCTTCTCCAGCGTTTCCTCAAGCAACTCGTGGTCCGGCGCTTCCTTGGCCAACACGCGCTTGGCAACGCGGGCATAGTTGGTGATGGCCGTCAGTGGCTGGTTAACCTCATGTGCCACACCGGCCGCCATCTCCCCCATGGTGGTCAGGCGGGAGAAGTGGGCCAACTGCTCACGCTGCTCCTGAACCATGTGCCGGGCGTCGTCCAGCGCCCGCTCACTTTCAAGCTCAGCAGTGATGTCACGGAAGACCACCACCGCGCCATGCAGTTCATCACCATCCAGTTTCGGTGTCGCACGATACTCCACCGGAAACGGTGAACCATCTGCGCGTAACATCTCGATATCGCGCTGGTTCTCCGCAACACCCTTGGTACAGGTGGCATAGATAGGGAGTGACTCACATCCGTGGCCGGCGGTGCGGAAATGGAGATCGAAAAAACTCTCACCAATCAACTCTTCAACAGGCCTGCGCATGATCAGCGCCGCCGCCGGATTGGCGAACACGATGGTACCCCTGGCGTCGAGACCGTAAATACCTTCGCTGATGGAATTGAGTATGCGGGCCTGATCGTTTTCAAGCTGGCGATTACGGGCCTGAAGCGCCCGCTCAAGGCGGATGACCCTGGCATGGGTTTTCACCCGGGCAATCACCTCCTGGGCCTGGAACGGCTTGGAGATGTAGTCAGCGCCTCCCAGGGAGAATCCCCGGACTTTCGCCTGCAGATCATCCAGAGCGGAGAGAAACACCACGGCGCTGTCTGACGTAACCGGGTCTGCCTTGAGGCGTTCACACACCTGATAGCCGTCAAGTTCCGGCATCATGATGTCGAGAAGGATCACTTCCGGCTGATGGCGATGAGCAAGGTCCAGCGCCTTTTCACCATCGTTGGCAATGAGCAGGCGATAACCCTTGTCTTTCAGGGTCTCATAGAGAACCTTGAGGTTCTGCGGGTTGTCGTCAACGAGCAGAACCGTTACGTCTGTTGTCTCAAGGACAGCATCTGTCATAGAAGTACGGCCGGTTACGATGATGAATGCATGATGCCGGCCAAATCAGCGCGCGTCGATAAGGTCCTTTACGGACAGAACCATACGGACCAGGTGTGCCAGTGAATGAGTACCCATCTTATGCATCACCCGTGAGCGATGAATTTCCACGGTACGCTGGCTGATCTCCAGTTCGATGGCAATGACCTTGTTCGCCTGCCCGGCAATCATCCGGTCCATGATTTCATGTTCCCGGGGCGTGAGACTTTTCACGCGGCGCAGGATTTCCTGCTTCTCACCGAGAGTTTTGCGCTGCTCCTTGTCCTGTTCCAGGGCGGCTTCGATTTTCTGGAGCAGGGCCTCTTCACGATAGGGTTTCTGAATGAAATCGACCGCGCCCTCTTTCATGGCATCCACGGCCATGGGGACATCACCGTGCCCGGTGACGAAGATAATTGGCAGGATGGAGTGCTTTTCATTCAGTTTCTTCTGGAGTTCCATACCATCCATGCCCGGCATGCGGATATCCAGTACGATACAGCCGGCCATTTTTTCGGAGTAATCCTTGAGGAATGCGTTGGCATTGTCATAAGTCTTGACCGGCTTGCCATCGGATTTCAGCAGCAGTTCAAGAGAATCACGAACCGCCTCATCGTCCTCAACTACGTAGACCGTTTGCTGGGTATCAGTCATGTGCCTTGTCTCTCCTTTCAATGACCGCCGATCACACTTGTGAAACCGGCTGATGGCTCTCAGTGAATCGACGGATCTTTGTGGTCGTCCCGGGCATGCTCCTGACGCTCATGCTCGCGCATTTTTTCCAGACGTTGCTGGATAATGCCAAAAACGCTCTGCTTAGGGTACCTGCCTTTGTCATCAGCCTTGCCTGCCGGTTTACCGAGCAACAGCGTAATCGCTTCCTCGGCACGGCTGACCGAATGCACGGCAAACTGTCCATTGCGAACAGCCTGGACAACCTCCTGCTCAAGCATCAGGTTCTGGACGTTGGTGGAGGGTACGATCACCCCCTGGGTGCCAGTGAGTTCCCCGGTCAGCCTGCAAGTGCTGAAAAAGCCTTCAACCTTCTCGTTCACGCCACCAATGGGCTGAACCTCTCCGAACTGGTTCACCGACCCGGTGATCGCCAGGTCCTGCCTGACAGGCAGGCCGGACAACGCAGACACCAGGGCGCACAGTTCCGCCAGTGAGGCACTGTCACCGTCCACTTCGCCGTAGTTCTGTTCGAAGGTCAGGCTGGCCGACAGGTGCATGGGATCCGTGACGGCAAAATGGGCAGACAACCAGGAGCTGAGGATCATCACCCCTTTCGAGTGAATATTACCTCCCAGTTTGACGTCCCGTTCGATATCCATCACACCGCCATCTCCATAATAGCAGGTGGCGGTGATACGGTTGGACAAACCAAACTCGAATCCGCCGGTAGAGAGCACTGACAACGCATTCACCTGCCCAACGCAGGTGCCCGTTGTGGACACCAGCGTGGTGCCATCGCGGATGGAGTCGTAAAACTGATCACGGATACGGCTGCTGCGATACCGGGCGCTCTCCAATGCCTGATCCACATGGGAGTTCTGGATCAGCTTTGCCCCCGCCTGCCTCGCCCAATAGTCGGACTCCCTCAGCAGATTGGCGATATCCGCTGCGTGCAGCGACAGCCGGTCCTGATGTTCTGCCATACGCGAACTGTGCTCAATCACACGGGCCACCGCTTTGTTACTGCAGTGCAGCAGCTTCTTTTCGTTCACCAGGCTGGCGATGAACTTGGCGTACAGGAGCTGGCTCTCGTCGGTACGCATCATCTCGTTTTCAAAGTCTGCTGTGACCCGAAACAGCTCAGCGAACTCTGGGTCGTATTCCTGCAACAGCATCCAGGTTTCCCGATCGCCGAACAGTACGATTTTTACGTCCAGCGGAATGGCTTCGGGTTCCAATGAAATCGTGCCTGACAGGGTCAGCTCCCGTTCCAGCGAGTTGATCTGGATGGACTTGGATCGCAAGGCACGCTTCAACCCGTCCCAGACAAATGGCTGCTCAAGCACCTTGATCGCATCCATCAGCAGATACCCCCCGTTGGCACGGTGAATACTGCCAGGGCGTATGAGCGAGAAGTCGGTAAACACCGAACCCTTGAAGGTAACACTTTCCACGTAGCCAAACAGGTTGTGGTAGGTGGGATTGTCCTCGACCACAACCGGCACTTCGTCGGTTTTCTGGTGCACCAGCACATTGACCAGATAGCGCCGGGGCATTTTTTTATCCAGCGACGCATAGGCGATGGCCGCCTGCTCTTCATTGTCTTCCAGAAAAATTTCCAGGCTCTCGGACAGGTCCTTACGCACTTCCTCGAAATACGAAACCACCTCCGGCATATCCCTGTATTTCTCAATCAATTCGTCGATCTGATGGCCGGAGATGCTTTCCAGTGTTTCCTCGTTGAGCGCCTGCTGGCTTTCGGCGTATTCCTGCTCCCAATCCGCCAGTTTGCGCAGTGCCTGACGCAGCTTCTTCTCGAGCTTGTTGATGTCATTCTCGAACTTATCCCGCTGAGCTTCTGTCAATGCCTGGAAGGATTCAGCGGTATGGGGTTCCTCGCCATTCATCGCCACCAGTCGATACCCACCGGGCGTGGTTATGTTCAGGCTGACCTTCTTTCGCCTGGCCTGGGCCGCCACCTTCTCCAGTTCATCTTCCTGCTTCTTGGCATACCCGTTTTTCAACTGCTCAGCACGCTCAAGGAAACTGTCGCTGTCGAACGTCTGGGGGATCATCTTCATCAGACGCCCCATCAACTTTTCCATATCCTGTTTGAGCTCGGTGCCCTTACCGGCGGGCAACTGAAGAACACGGGGAATTCGTGGTTCCTCGAAGTTGGCGACATAACACCAGTCGTGGCTCTGATTCTCAGTGTCCACGTGATGCTCCAGATAACGGAGCATCATCGTGCGCTTGCCTAAGCCGTTACGGCCCACGGCATAGACGTTGTAACCGCCATGAGGCATGGCAAGCGCAAAACGCACCGCTGCCTGGGCCCGATTCTGGCCAACAATTTCCGCCAGGGGCTCGAGCTGTCGCGTGGTCTTGAACGGTAGATCTTTTAAAACACAGGCTTTGTAGAGCTGGTTCAGGGACAGTGACTTCAAGGTGCGGTCCTGTAACGGTATGAAAGCATTTTGGTTATGGCCGCTCATTGTAGAATCTGGGGCCGGCCCTGTCGCGCTCTCGCTAAAGATTTAGCCCAACTTGTCGATAAATTGATCAATCGGGCATAATGACAGAGGCCTCAACCTAAGGGCAGGACACTCATTCAATGGATATTTATCGGAATCAGTCACAACCGTTGACGGTGCTGGAGTCACTGCGAAAACGCAAACCCTTTACCGCACCGCAACCGCAACAGGCGTCACCGTCGCCGGAAAAACCGCCGGGCGACCGACGTGTACAACCGGACCGGCGCCGGGCGCAGGTGGCCTTTGAAGGGCCGGACCGCCGCAAGAAGCGGTCCAGGCGCAGCCCGCGATTACTGAACCCGAAAACCGGCAAGGCCGCGCCGACCGAAGACCGCAGGGGGCGACTGGTCAGCACCCAGGCCTGAATGCCATGTCATTAGGGGCATGATTTTGCTGTCGGCACACTGCAGCCCCATTTTGATAACCCGGTCACAGTTCTTCGCTTGGTCATTTTTCAGTCACCATTGTGGGCACTAGACTTCAACGTCCCGGTGGAAGAACGGGCCAATAATAATCACAAGATACGCAACGGATGCCAACGTATGATGAGTGATTCCGCAGACCGCAGAATCAAGGACCGCTACCCTGCCATGTGCCTGAAGGTACAACTGCAGGAGCGTGGCTTCTTTGGTCGAGGGAAGAATTCAACCGCTGTCACCTGCCTGGACCTGAATCGCTATGGCATGGCGGTGCTTTGCCCAAGGCCAGTAGAGTCTGGCGCCCGTCTTTATATGGATTTTCATGGCAAGTATATCTGCGAATCCCGTGTCGCCGCCCGGGTGATCAGTTGCCAGCCCTATCAGACCGGTTACCGGGTAAGCATCCAGTTCAGCTACTGTTTCGACAAAAAGGGGTATTCACGAACCGTAGACAACGCCCTCTCCCGCATTGAAGGCCTGTACAACCGCTACGCCAGCTAAAGCTTCCTAGAACAGCCCGGCATCCAGGCTGGCGGCCATATAGAGCCCCAGTTCCCGGCACTGATCCTCGAATTCGTCCCGATAGTCGCCATGACAGAGCAATGGCTCCTGCACCAGCCGCCAACGCAGGCCCGTGGTGATGGAATCGATAGCGCGATGGGTGCCGGTACCGTCGAGACCGGCGCGGATGTAGAAGGTGAACGGCAAACCCTGGGTTTTCTCAAGGCAGGGGTAGTAACTGCGGTCAAAAAAATCCTTTAACGCACCACTCATGTAACCAAGGTTTTCAGTGGTGCCAAGGATGATGGCATCGCAGGCCAGTACATCTTCCGGGCCTGCTTCCAGCGGAGGGAGCACCGTGACCTCGACATTTTCGATGTCTTCGTGTTGTGCGCCCTGCTCTACGGCTTGCCTTAGTTTAAGGGTATTCGGGGAGGGTGCATGGGCGACAACCAGTAGTTTTTTCTTCGCATCCATACCATCTCCCCGATAACGCAGGAACTAATAACAGAGCTTAGAGAAGCTCACCGTTCGCGTCTGCTGTTGCCTCTTCCTTTGCCGCTTCTTCTTTCTTGGCCGGCTTGGGCATCAGCTTGTCACGCACCGCCGCTTCGATCTCATTGGCGATCTCAAGGTTCTCTTCCAAAAACTTGCAGGCATTGGCCTTGCCCTGGCCGATCTTGTCGCCCTTGTAGGCGTACCAGGCGCCGGACTTGTCCACAAAGCCTTCCTTCACGCCCATATCGAGCACTTCGGCCATGTGGTAGATTCCCTTGCCGTACATGATCTGGAACTCGGCCTGCTTGAACGGCGGAGATACCTTGTTCTTGACCACTTTCACTCGGGTTTCGTTGCCCACCACTTCATCGCCGTCTTTAACGGCACCGATGCGGCGAATGTCCAGGCGAACGGATGAGTAGAATTTCAGGGCGTTGCCGCCGGTGGTGGTTTCGGGGCTGCCAAACATCACACCAATTTTCATGCGGATCTGGTTGATAAAGATCAGCAGGCAGTTGGCATGCTTGACGTTACCCGTCAGCTTACGCAGCGCCTGGGACATCAGGCGGGCCTGGAGACCAACATGGCTGTCCCCCATCTCACCTTCAATTTCGGCCTTGGGCGTCAGCGCTGCCACGGAGTCCACGATGATGACGTCAACAGCGTTGGAGCGTACCAGCATGTCAGAGATTTCCAGCGCCTGCTCACCGGTGTCCGGCTGAGATACCAGGAGTTCATCCACGTTCACGCCCAGTTTTTCGGCATAGACCGGGTCCAGGGCATGCTCCGCATCCACAAACGCACAGGTTTTTCCGGCCTTCTGGGCCTCGGCAATCACCTGCAGGGTCAGCGTGGTTTTACCAGAGCTTTCCGGGCCGTAGATCTCACAGATACGACCATAAGGCAGACCGCCTATTCCCAGCGCCACATCCAGGCCCAGGGAACCGGTGGATACCGCAGGGATCGCTTCCCTGGGCTGGTCGCCCATCTTCATGACGGCGCCCTTGCCGAACTGGCGTTCGATCTGGCTCAGTGCTGCACCCAGTGCTTTCTTGCGGTTGTCTTCCATCGTTGCAAACCCTCTGTCGCCAATGCCGTTATCGGGACGGGAGCCCGGCGGCCAAAATCATGGACTGCGGAACCCGGAAAAACCGGACTCCTGTATATTTGAACAGTATTAAAACACAACACGAAGGCAAGACCAACCCCTCCGTTTCAGGGCTTTTCCAGAAAGCCCCTAACTCCCTGTAACACATAAAGAACCGCCTGGCGCCGAACCTGATCACGGTCGCCCTGGAACTGCTCAACCACCGCTTCGGTGTCAGCCGGAGAGCGCCCCCAGGCAAACCACACCGTGCCTACCGGCTTGTCGTCACTGCCACCACCAGGGCCCGCCACGCCACTGATCGCAACAGCCACATCCGCACCCGTGGCCGCCAGGGCACCAGCAACCATTTCCCGCACCACTGGTTCGCTAACTGCGCCGTGCTCCCCCAGCGACGGTTCAGTCACACCCAGCAAGCCCCTTTTTGCATCGTTGCTGTAGGTCACCAGTCCCGCCAGAACGTAGGAAGAAGAGCCCGCGCGGTCGGTCAGCACCTTGGCAACCCAGCCGCCAGTGCAACTTTCGGCAGTGGCTATCGTAAGCCCGCGTTGCATTAATACGTCAGCCAATTGCGTGCCGGCTTCCGCCAATGCCTCGTCAGTCAGTGGCATAATGATCTCCTTCGTTTCATCATGGCGGTTATTTTCTTACAATCCCTGCCTTCACATAAAGCCAATGGATCCGGAACCGTTCATGTCAGCAGCCCAGACCGATCTGTCCCACCACACCCCGATGATGAGTTGGCGTTTTAATGCTGTTTTTAAAGTAAAAATTGCTGGATCACCCCTAAAACCTACACTTTAACCTACACTAATATTCGGTCTGCCCTTGCAGAAATGCTGCTCGACTTGGCCTGAATCTGAATCTCTGACTCGTTAGATGCTCAAAATTTAATCCCACTCTCAGCAGTCTACTTATCCCCGCGTATGTATGAAACTTTGCTAGACTCCCTGAAATAATTATGTAGCTGTATGCCAAGGATATTCTGACTATTAAGGAATAACCTCAACGAAAAGGGGGCGCCAAGCCTGATGGATGTTTTTGAATTCAGGGACAAGCTGATCGGTGACTACCGTGATTTCACTCGCTCCTTCATTCAGCCGAAAGCTGAAGATATCTGCGGTTTCTTAGACGATGAGTATAATAGTGGCCGCTACTGGCCCTCACCGCTAATTCAAATAAACCCGTCTTACGTCACAACAGGCACCGTCGACTCCCTCGCATCCGAAGGCATTCTGACACCAACTACCGCCAACGTTTTCCGGTTCGGTAAAAGTCCTTCGTCCAGCGGTGTACCCGCGACGCTCTACAAACATCAGCGAGAGGCTATTGATTGTGGCCAGCGGAATGAACCCTATGTGCTGACTACCGGTACTGGCTCCGGCAAATCGCTGTCTTATTTCATTCCCATGGTTGATGCAATCATTCGGGAGAAAAAAGAAAACCCAACAGCACGAATCCGAGCCATCGTCATCTATCCAATGAATGCCCTGGCCAATAGCCAGAGAGAAGAGCTGGAAAAATTCCTGTCTGATTACTCCGATGATATGCGCCCTATCACCTACGCCCGCTACACCGGTCAGGAGGACCAAGAGGAGCGGGAAAGGATCATGCAGAACCCGCCAGACATTATCTTGACCAACTACATGATGCTGGAACTGCTGATGACGCGGCAGAACGAACGGGACAAGGCAGTTATCCGGCACTCTAAAGGCCTGCAATTCCTTGTATTGGACGAACTACACACCTACCGCGGCCGACAGGGCGCCGATGTGGCCATGCTTGTACGTCGCGTGCGCGAACGGATGAACCTGAACCTGATCTGTATCGGCACATCCGCCACCATGGCAACCGATGGCACCCGCGAAGAACGCCAGGCTAAAGTTGCTGAGGTCGCCTCCAAAATGTTTGGTCAGAAGGTGCCTTCAACGAACATCATTGGCGAAACCTTGCAACGACAGATACCGGGCGAGATGCCGGATAAAGGCGAACTTGCAGCGGCGCTCCAACAAACGCTCCCAGCACAGATCGACTTCGACACGCTGCGAAAGCACCCTGTTGCAGCCTGGGTTGAGCTGACCCTGGGCATCGTCAAAGAAGAAGGGATGTGGGTCCGGGCAAAACCAAAGACTCTGGAAGAAGCGGCTGATCTGCTCAGTACAGCCTCAAGCCTGGATTCAGATCATTGCCAGCGGTACCTCGCCCAGTTTCTGCTGCTGGCCTATCGCACCAGAGACATAAACGACAAGCCGCTGTTTGCATTCCGTCTGCACCAATTCATCTCTGGCGCCGGCGACCTGTACGCCACTCTTGAGGCACAGGGAAAGCGCCACCTCGACCTGCATGGACAACAATATGTTCCTGGTGATCGCACCCGTCGTTTCTATACCGTGCACTTCTGCCGTAGCTGCGGTCAGGATTACTTCCCAGTTTGGCACAAGAAAAATGATGAGACCGGTGAGCTCGGCTTCCAACCCCGAGACATAAAGGAAACCTCTGCTGAAGAGGAAGATACCGGCTACGGCTTTGTGATGCTCGGCAACTGGAATCAAGAAGAATACCCAGAAACCTGGCTGGACTTCAAAAAAGACCCACCCAAAGTAAAATCGTATTACTCCAAGTTTCGCCCCCAGGAAGTCCATGTGCTGCCCAACGGCACCCAACACATAGAAGGCGCTCGCGGATACTACCTGCCCGGCGGTTTCCGTTTTTGCTTGAATTGCGGCCAGGCACACAGCTCCGGCCGCGACTGGACTCGGCTTGGCTCACTGTCAGCAGAAGGTCGAAGCTCTGCTACCACCACCCTCACCCTGTCGTCGCTAAGATATCTGCTGGGCGCTGACAATGAGCTGGCGGATGAAGCCAGAAAACTACTCGGATTCACAGACAACAGACAAGACGCCGCACTCCAGGCAGGCCACTTCAACGATTTCATGCAGATCCTGTTGGTTCGTGCTGGCGTTCTCGCCTCCCTCGAGCAGCAAGATGGAGCTTTGCTAACCGACCGAGACCTTGCACAGCACATCTTCAACGCCCTGGGTATGGACAGTAATGACCCTGCGATCCGGGCAGACTACCTTCAGAACCCGGAGCAGCGCATCCCTCGACTCAAACGTGATGCCGAGGAAGCCATGCGCAACGTGCTTGGCTACCGGGCTTACCATGATCTACGCCGTGGCTGGCGCTTCACCGTACCCAACCTGGAACAATTAGGTTTGCTGGAAGTAGCCTACGACGGACTGACAGAACTGACAGAAGATGACAGCGTTTGGGAACAATCCCCCGATATGCTGGCAAAGGCATCACCCACAGTTCGTTATCAGGTTTGCAAGCTCGTGCTTGATGTCATGCGCAAGAACCTTTGCATCCGTACCCGCTACCTTGACCACCTGCAGCACGAACAGTGGGTGAACCTGGCCACCACTCACCTGACAGAGAAGTGGCAGCTTGGCAGCGCAAGAGACATGGCCAAGGGCAGCCACGCTATCATCGGCCGACGCCCGAAAGGCCGTGAGTTCGACCTGGTTTCACTCGGGAGCCGGTCCAGGCTGGCACAAGAGCTCAAGAAACCGGGTATATGGGCGAGCGCCCCATACGAGCCTCTTAATGACAAAAACTGGCCTGCACTCATTGAAGCTCTTCTTAAGGCACTGGAAACCTACGGTTTGATTGATGCTGAAGAGGTTGATCAAGACCTCAACGGCTACCAGCTTATTGGTGAAGTTTTGGTATGGAAGCGTGGCAGCGGAACGCCGGAGCGCGACCCACTAGCCCCTGCTATTTCCAACAACCCCTATTTCACTGCGCTGTATCAGGCTGTGGCCGATAGCCTCAAACACCAGAACCATGACTGGTTCCAGTTTCTGGCGCATGAGCATACTGCCCAAGTTGACCCCGAAGACCGGGAAGAGCGGGAGCATGCCTTCCGCTCCGGAGAGCTAAGGGTTATGTTCTGTTCCCCAACGATGGAATTGGGCGTAGACATCAGCTCTCTGAATACCGTCTATCTACGGAACGTGCCTCCAACACCAGCGAACTACGCCCAACGCAGCGGCCGGGCCGGCCGGTCTGGCCAGCCGGCACTGGTTGTCACCTACTGCGCAGCACAAAGCCCTCATGACCAGTATTTTTTCCGGGAACCAAGGCGGATGGTACACGGGCAGGTAACCCCTCCCATGCTGGATCTGGCAAATGAAGAGCTGGTCAGCAGCCATCTGTTCGCTACCTGGCTATCAGAGACCGGAACTAGATTGCCGGCCGCTATCAACGAGCTGATCGATGTTACCGCAAAGGGCATGCCGATAAGCGAAAGCTATTCTGACTCCCTAGCCAACGAAAAGGCCCTCGCTGGCGCACAACAACGAGGCAAGCGGTTGATGCAACTTCTCGGCGACGCATTAGGCCCGGCCCAAGGCGTTTGGCTCAATAGCCAGGAGCCGTTGGAAGTAGCCGCATCTGAATGGGCGGATAAACGGCTACAGCAAGCGATGGCACGACTCAATGACTGCTTCACTCGCTGGCGTGATCTTTACAAATCCACACTCAATCAAATCGAAGAAGCCAACCGGTTGATGACGAGCCCGGCCAGCAGCAAGCGGGAGCGGGACATCGCCAAAAGGCGATGGGAAGAAGGCTCCATTCAGTTCAGCCTGCTCCAGGACAACAACAAGCGACAGTCTGATTTTGAAACCTACCGTTACCTCGCTGGGCAGGGCTTTTTGCCTGGGTATAACTTCCCCCGCTTACCCCTGGCCGCCTTTATTCCTGGCACCAGAACCAGCAGGCGCGAAAATCAAAATCGCGTATTGTCACGCCCGCGTTTTTTGGCTATTTCCGAATTCGGCCCACTCAGCCTCATCTACCATGAAGGCCAGCAATATCGGGTTAAGCGAGTTATTCTCGGCGCTGTAGACCAGCAACAAGTGACAGAAGCCAAGCTGCCCGAGCAGCAGGTCCGAATGTGCGGGCATTGTGGTTACGGGCACTTCACCAAACAGCTGGATCTGGATCTGTGTGTAGCCTGTCAGACACCATTGTCTGAAGGGAAAATGGTGCACAACCTCTTCCGCATCGAAAACGTGGCCACGCGGCCCGTGACCCGCATCACCTGCGACGAAGAAGAGCGGATGCGCCAGGGCTATGACCTGCGCACCACGCTTCAGTACCCGGAGGAAAACGGCGTTCTGAAAGTGGTCCGTAGCGATATGAAGCAAGGCGATGACCCGCTTGCCGAGATGGAATATGCCCAGCAAGCCCATATCTGGCGCATCAATCTGGGCTGGAAACGACGTAAAAACAAAGAAATCGACGGGTTCATGATTGATCCCCTCAACGGCACCTGGCTGAAGGACGAAGAGCAAGGCGGCAACGAAGAGACAGATGCAGACGATCCCGTTAACCAGCGCCAGCGGATTTCGCCCTTCGTCACCGATCGCCGAAATGTTCTGGTAATCCGGCCAAGACTGGATATGTCGCCGACCACAGCCGCGACCCTGCAATACGCCATCAAACGTGGCATAGAGCTGAACTACCAGCTGGAAGAAAGCGAATTGATGGCAGAACCCCTGCCAAACATGCACGAGCGCAACGCACTGCTATTTTATGAGGCAGCCGAAGGCGGTGCCGGCGTACTAACTCGCCTTGCCACAGAGCCCGGCGCCTGGCGCCAGGTTGCTCGAACTGCTTTGGAGCTGATGCACTGGAAACGCCCGGATGACACCACAGCCTGGCACGAATCACCACAAAACCAATGGCAAGACACCAACACCAGCTGCGAGGCAGGCTGTTATCGCTGCATACTCAGCTACTTCAATCAGCCAGATCACGAAAACATCGACCGTCGAGATCGGGAAACCCTTCAGTGGCTTGCCCAGCTGACGGACATGACGCTGGAAACAGGCTCTGGTGGCAACCGGCCGGCCGACCAGGCAGCACAACTCAAACGCGCCAGCGGCAGCAGTCTTGAACAGGCCTGGCTCGACGCCCTTCAACGCTACTCATTGCGCCAACCTGATGCGGCCCAACCCTACCTCAAAGAATTCAATGTACGCCCGGACTTCGCCTACCGCGACAGCCGGGCCCTGATTTTTGTAGATGGGCCTCATCATGACCATGAAGACCGCCGTATGATTGATCAGCGACAAACCCAGGACCTTGAGGATGCCGGTTTCCTGGTGCTGCGATTCCCGAAAGAAACCAACAGCTGGCCCGCGCTGTTTGCGCGCCACCCCGACGTATTCGGCGCCATGACTGAACCAGACACCACGGAGACTTCCGACTCATGAATGCACCAGCCACCGCACCGGCTTACAACCCCGGCAGTATAGTCAGGGCTCGAGATCGGGAATGGGTTGTGCTCCCGGAGTCTACCGGTAACGACCTATACCTTAGGGCACTCGGGAGCGGCGATGACGACCGCATCCGCTTGCTGGCGGCGCTCGAGCAGGTAGAGCAGGCGCTCTTCCCTGCTCCTCAGCCAAGTGACGCACGTGAAGGCAACCAACAGTCAGGTCAGTTATTGCGCGATGCCATGCTATTGAAACTTCGTGCCGGTGCCGGCCCTTTCCGCGCAATTGGCAATCTGGCGTTTGAGCCGAGGGCCTACCAACTGGTACCGCTGTTGATGGCGCTCAAGCAAGACGTGGTGCGCCTGCTGATTGCCGACGACGTAGGTATCGGTAAAACCATTGAAGCCGGGCTAATTCTTCGGGAACTGATTGATCGAGGTGAAGTGAAAGGCTTCACCGTACTTTGTCCGCCCCACCTGTGTGAGCAGTGGCAGGAGGAACTGAGCGAAAAATTCCATCTGCGCCCTGTGATTGTCAGTCGCCACACAGCAGCTCGGCTTGAACGAGGCCTACTGCAAAGCGAATCCCTGTTCCAACATTATCCGTACACAGTTGTCAGCCTGGATTATATAAAATCCAGCCGCCGCCGGGACGAATTCCTTAGCAGCTGCCCGGACTTCGTCATCGTAGATGAAGCCCACACCTGCTCCCGGGGCGGCGGCAAAGGTCGTCACCAGCGCCATGCACTTCTCAGAGGACTGGCCGATAAAGCCACTCGCAATCTGCTTTTGCTGACAGCGACCCCCCACAGTGGCGACGAGCAAGCATTCCAGAACCTACTTGGTTTACTCGACCCAAATTTCGCATCCATTACACATTTTGGCGATACTCGGAATCCCTATCGTAAGCGCCTGGCAAAACACGTTGTCCAGCGCCGGCGTCAAGACATCGCCGAATGGCAGGATAACACCCAATTCCCTGACCGTGAGGTCGCAGAAACCGCCTATCGCATGCAAGGCGACTGGATGGGGCTGTTCCAGGATGTCGTCAACTACGCAAGAGAACTGGTAGACCGCGCTGAGACCCTGGACCAATTCCAACAACGCCTGCATTGGTGGGCGGCATTGGCACTGTTGCGCTGTATATCGTCGTCACCTGCCGCTGCCGTTCGCTCGCTGCAGAACCGGATCGACCGCTCCATTCAGCCAGATGGAGGCATGGCGGTAGCCATCGACACCCTGGACGAGTTGGGTAACCGCACCATTCTGGACAGCAACGACGAAAGCCAGGACGACCTGGAGCCAAGCGCCCAACTTGAAGATGTCCCCCTGCTGCAACAGCTCATTAAGCGCGCCGCCAGCCTGCAGGGGCCGATAGCCGACCCCAAACTCAAGCAACTGATCGCAAAGCTTAAACCCATACTCGAGGAGGGCTACCGGCCTGTCATTTTCTGCCGCTATATCCCGACAGCGCATTACGTTGCAGAGCATCTGGCCAAGGCCTTCAAAAGCCATAATGTTCAATGTGTTACGGGCGAGCTTCACCCCGCCGAGCGTGAAGAGCGTGTAGAGGCTCAGGCAAACGAGGACGAACCGCCCATTCTCGTGGCTACCGACTGCTTGTCTGAGGGTATCAACCTGCAGGAGCACTTCGATGCCGTCATTCACTACGACCTGGCCTGGAATCCCACCCGCCATGAACAGCGGGAAGGTCGTGTAGACCGGTTCGGGCAACGCACCCCCGTGGTCAAAGCGCTGATGATCTATGGCGATAACAACCCGGTGGATGGTGCCGTACTGCGAGTGATTATCCGCAAAGCCGAGGCTATCCGGAAAGCGCTAGGAGTCAGCGTTCCCATGCCCGAAGACGAAAACCGGGTGACTCAGGCCATCATGCAGACCGTTCTGCTAACCCGCGGCCTGGACAGCGGCATGAGCCAGATGGGCCTTGGGCTGGAAGAAGTTGAAACCCTGGATGACATAGAGCAGCAAGTAAATGTGAGCTGGGAAAGCGCACGCGACAAAGCCCGGCGCAACCGCACCATCTTTGCTCAACAAGCCATCCACCCGGAAGAAGTGCTGCCGGAATGGCAGCGTATGCAGGAGGTACTGGGCAGCCAGGATGACGTGCAGCGCTTCATCACCAAGGCGCTTGCAGCATTGCGGGCACCGCTTCAACCCTACCGGCAACACTACCGCATGAGCTGGTCGGAACTACCTCAGGCCATTAAGGAAAGAATGGCTGGCCACGGTATCCGCCGCATGGATCAGATCGGTTTTACTCTGCCGTTGCCTCGAGATGTTGTTTACATCCAACGCAGCCACCCTCTGGTCACTGTGCTGGCGGACGAGCTGGCGGAGCGCGCGTTGGAATCGGACTACCTGCCTGCCGCAGACCGACCGGCCCGCCGTGCCGGCGCCATCACCACCAACCAGGTGAATCAACGCACCATCATTGCCCTACTGCGTTTACGCACAAACCTGGTGGTAGAACGGGAAGGCACGCGACGGGAAATGCTGGCCGAAGAAGCCGTTACCGTGGCCATTGAAGGCAATCAAGCTCCCCAACAGTTAGACACCGAGGAAGCCGTAAAGCTGTTTAATCTGGAAGCCACCCAAAACACCGTGCCCGATGTGCGGGAGCGCGCTGTGCGACAAGCCCTGGAGCGCCTTCAGGAACAACAGTCCACTCTGGATACGATTGCCCGCGAACATGGCCAGCAACTCTTGAAAGACCACCGCCGGGTGCGGGATTCAGAAAGGGATGGCCGCGGTACCTTTCAGGTTAACCCGCAGTTGCCAGCTGATATTCTGGGCGTGTACGTACTGATGCCAGAGGTAGCATTTTGAGTAATACAAATAACACACAAGCCAGCCAGAACGGCATTTTTACTCTGGAGGGCGGCCTGTTGCCCGCCGACCTTTTCAACCAATTGGCTGGTCTACAGCTAAAGGGGCAAACCGCAGCAAACTACAATATTCCCCAAGGCCTGACGCTTCGGGACGAAATCGGCCGCTTCTGGCGCATTGCCCAGGCCAATTGGCAGAACTTTGACCAGCAACGCCAGCGCAGTGACCTTTCCAATCCGACGGCGGCTGCTCAGCATTGGCTCCAGAGCCTCCTGTCTCAGGTACTCGGCTTCACAGACCTACGAGCGTGTTCCGAGCCGCAGATGATCGATGAGCGCGGCTTCCCGATTACCCATCATGCTTTCAACGGCCAGGTGCCCATGGTGTTTTGCGCACCGGCAGACAAAGCCCTGGATACCGCCGACCCACGCTTTGGCCACGAAGGCCGCCGGCGCAGCCCCACCGGCCTGTTGCAGGAATACCTGAACGCCAACGACCACGCCCTTTGGGGGCTGGTAAGCGACGGCCAGCGGCTGCGCATACTGCGCGACAACCCCTCAATGACTCGACCGGCCTATGTCGAGGTGGATCTGGCCACCTGCTTTGCCGAGGAACAGCTGCCCGAGTTTCGAATTCTGTGGCTCCTGCTGCACGCCAGCCGCTTTCAGCCGGGCACCAATAACGAAGGCGAAACTGTCCCTGGCCAATGCTGGCTGGAACAATGGCGCGCTGAGGCGGAAGAACAGGGCGAACGGCTGTTGGACAAACTGCGCGTAGGCGTCACCGAAGCTCTGGGTGCATTGGGTAATGGCTTCCTGCGCCACTCGCAAAACGACGATCTCCGCCAGCAGTTCGAATCCCGCAACCTGGATGCCCAAGCGTACTACCAAGAACTGCTGCGGATGGTGTACCGCATGCTGTTCCTGCTGCGTGCAGAGGCACGGGACCTGTTGCACCCGGAAGGCAGTGATCCACTGGCCCGGGAGCGTTACAGGGAAGGTTACAGTGTGGATGTTCTGCGCAGGGCCGCACGCAAGCCCCATCGGTTTGAGGCCCGCCACCACGATCTCTGGTTGACTTTACAAAACACCATTAACGGTCTGGCCACCGGTCAGCCGCTACTAGCTCTACCTGCCCTAGGCGGCCTGTTTGGCAGCGATCAATGCCCCAACCTAGACAATGCACTGATCGACAACCAGTCCCTGCTGAAAGCCATCAAAGCCCTCACCTGGCACCCCAGCGAGACCAGCAACAGTCTGGTGGCCACCGACTATGCCAATATGGATGCCGAAGAGCTGGGCTCGGTGTACGAGGCCCTGCTGGAACTGGTGCCGGCCATCAACACTATGCCCTGGCAGTTCAGCTTTATCGGCCTGGATGAGAGCAATACCACTGCCGGAAACCTTCGCAAGTTGACCGGCTCCTACTACACGCCGGATGTGCTGGTACAGTCACTGATTGATACCGCCCTCAAACCGGTGATTCGTGAGCGCCTGGCTGATAACCCGGACGAACCGCGCCAGGCCCTGCTCGATCTGCGCGTGGTAGACCCGGCCTGTGGCTCCGGCCACTTCCTGCTGGCGGCCACCCGCACCCTGGCCCGGGAGCTGGCACAACTGGATGCCGAGGGCAGCGAACCCACACCGGCCCAGTTCCAGCACGCCCTGCGCGAAGTAGTACAACATTGCATATTCGGGGTAGATGTTAACCCCATGGCCGTGGAGTTGTGCCGCACCGCGCTGTGGATGGAAGCGCTGGAGCCCGGCAAACCGCTGACCTTCCTCGATAGCCACATCCAGTGTGGCAACGCCCTGGTCGGTGTTTACGATCCCACAGTGCTGGAAACCGGCATACCCGACGATGCCTTCAAAGCCCTGGAGGGCGACGACAAGACGCTGCTGAAAGACCTGAAGAAAACCAATAAACAGCAGGCCCAGACTCTGGCGATTGATTTGCGCATCAACGCCCAGCAGCTTGCAGCTGTCGAGGAGATGCCGGAAGAATCCCTGGACGAGGTACTCAACAAGCGCCAGCAATGGCAGGCCGCCCAACAAAGCCAGGAAGCCCGCCGTGCCCGGCTATTGGAAGACCTGTGGACCGCTGCGTTCTTTGTCCCGAAGAACCAGGGCTACGCCAACCGTATCCCGGACAACGGCGCACTGAAGGCGGCCCACCGAGGCGAACTAAGCCCGGAAGTCGAGGCCGAAGTGCGGCTGCGAGCCGAGCAGAACCGTTTCTTCCATTGGCCACTGCAGTTTCCGGAAGTGTTTAACCGGGGCAATGCGGGTTTTGATGTGGTGTTGGGCAACCCGCCATGGGAGATGCTGCAGTTTGATCCACAGGAGTACTTCGCCTCCCGCGCACCAGAAATTGCAGACGCGCAGCATATGTCTGCTCGAAATCGAATGATTGAGGACTTGGAAGACACGAATCCAGATCTATACCAAGGATACCTTCAAGACAAAGATGCCGTACTCAGAACACAGATTTTTGTACACGCGTCTGGAAGGTTTCCCAGAACCAGCAGAGGGCGCATCAATCTTGCACCACTATTTGCTGAGTTTGCTTCGGAGCTTCACAACAAAGAGGGGCGTGCAGGTGTCATAGTGCCAAGTGGTATCGCTACCGACTCCTTTACCCAATACTTTTTCCGACATCTAATTGAAGACAAGAGAATTCACTCGCTCTACGACTTTGAAAATCGGGATGGTCTTTTCAAAGGCGTTCACAGAAGCTACAAATTCTCACTTCTCACGCTAATGCATGACAGCAACGCAGCAAAGCTTCAGTTTTTTTCAACGCAAGTGGAACAATTGGGTGAAGAGGCTCGGGAGTTCGCACTGACTTCAGAAGAGTTCAAATTATTGAACCCCAACACCATGACTTGTCCAGTCTTCCGCTCCAACGCCGATGCCGAGCTGACGAAAAAGTTCTATCGCAATGCGCCCGTCCTGATCCGGGAAGCATCTGATGATGAGCCAGAACATAACCCTTGGGGCATCAACTTCATGCTGATGTTCATGATGAATACTGCCAGTAATCTGTTCCAAACCTATCAACAGCTGGACGATCAAGGCGCCCAGCTCGAAGGCAACCAGTTCCACCTTGATGGGACTCGGTACCTGCCCTTGTACGAAGCCAAAATGGTGCACCACTACGACCACCGCTTTGCTACCTACGAAACCGACGGCGAAACCACCCGCGACACTACGGTGGCCGAAAAACAGCAGCCCAACTACGCACCGCTTCCCCGGTACTGGGTGGAAGAGCGTGAGGTATTGCTGCGCACCGCCGATATGCCCCGTGCCGTGCTGGATGGCCTGAAAAAGCAGGACACCGCCAAGTTGGAGGAAGGCCTGCGCCAGTGGTTGGCGGGCCAGCTGCTGGTCCGGCAGCAATATGAAGAAGCCTCCCAGCTGCTGGGTAGCCGGGTCACCAAGCGCGGCACCACCGGCAACCTGTTCCAAACCGCCGAGTTCACCAAAGATGGCCTGGCAGCTCGAAAAATGGCCGAAGATCACCCGATGACCGATGCTGAGTTGGACGACTGGCTGGCGGCGTTTTCCGCACAGCAAGATTACGCTTTGCTGGTGGAAGAACGTTTGAAGGGACGAAGCCCTAAATACCTGCTCGGGTTCAGGGATATTACAAACGCCACAAACGAACGCACGACAATTGCCAGTTCAGTTCCTTTCGCCGGAGTCGGTAACAACTTCCCGTTATGTATTTTGCCTGTTACCACACCCGCAAATCTGGTTGCCGCGCTGCAAGGAAACCTTTCTACAATCGTCTTCGACTTCGTGACGCGGCATAAGGTTGGCGGCACTCACCTGAACTTTTTTATCGCGAAACAATTGCCAGTCTTACCGCCGAAAGCGTACTCCGAAGCCGACCTCAACTACATCACCCCACGCGTTCTGGAACTCACCTACACCAGCCATGACCTTACTCCTTTCGCCCGCGACCTGGGCTACGACGGCGAGCCATTCGGCTGGGAGCCAGACCGCCGGCATCAACTGCGCTGCGAACTGGATGCCTACTATGCCCGGCTGTACGGCCTAACTCGGGACGAACTGCGCTACATTCTCGACCCCGTCGAGGTGATGGGGCCAGATTATCCATCCGTCACCTTCCCTGGCCTCAAGCGCAAGGAAATCGCCGAGCACGGAGAATATTTAACCCAGCGCCGGGTGCTGGAAGCCTTTGATCAACTCGCCGCAACTGAAGGAACTCCGTCATGAGCCAGTACAATCCCCGTCATGACATCAAAGCTCTGCTAGAGGCCGCCCAGCTCTGGAAGGACCAATGCCTCCTGGATGACGGCCCTTTGCTGGGTGATGGCAAGTATTGGAGCAGTGCCAAACTGGCGGAGCTGGATCAGCGCTTTATTCAGAATCCCCAGGAGGGCGACGAGAGCTACTTCGACAAACTGGCGCTACAGCTGTCGGATGCCACCCCCGAGGCCATCAAATTGATGGCAGAGCTGAACTGGTTGTTGCTGCTGTTCTCCACCAACATCAAGCCGGGTACCAAGCGGGATCTGGTGCGCAATATCTGGGAGTTATCCGGCGACACGCTACCAGAAAACTGGCTACAGGAAGACGCGACCCTCTCAGGAGCCGGGAGTACAGGTACTGGCTACAACACCTTGCGGTGGCGTGAGTTAGTGTTCCTGATCGAAATGATGAAAGCTTTTAAGGCCCTGGCACCCGAGGCCCAACGCCAGACACTGGAAAATCCCTGGTCCTTTGCAGACTGGCTGGAAAGCATTCCGGATGCCAAGGCAAGACAGTTTCGCCATATCATCTGCTTCCTGCTCTATCCCGATCACTTTGAGTCCATATCCGTGGGCAGTGACAAGAAAGAAATAGCCCGGGTGCTCGGCGACCTACCCAAAGCCAAGCTCAAAGCAATGAGCAACCGGGAAGTGGATGAAACGCTGCTGGAGATACGCAAACAGTTGGAAGAGCAGGAGGAGCAAAGCGTTGATTTTTACGCCTCACCCTGGATCGACCAATGGCGCCCCTCGCCGCGGGTATGGCTAATGGCCTGGAACCCGGAGAACTGGGAGTGGAAGTCCTTTCAGGATGACCGGCTTCGGGTTGCACGTGGCGAGAATGTCACCCTACCCTGGCGCACCGCTTCCAAGCAGTTAAAAGAGGGCGACACCGCTTACCTTGTGAGACTGGGTGAAGAGCCGAAAGGTCTGGTCGCCCGGGGCACAGTGACCAGCGAACCCTATGACGATGCCCATTACGACCCGGATTTGGCGGACAAAGGCGAGAAAGCACTGTACGTGGACATCACACTGACCGATCTGCGTGATCCAAAGGCAGAGCCCTACATTAGTCTGGCGGACCTGAAAGCCGGCACTGTGGATAGCCAGAACTGGACACCGCAAGGCTCTGGTATCGAAATCAAACCCAGGTCCGCGAAGCTCGTGGCGGGCCTCTGGAACAAGTTGCCGCCTGTAAAGGTGATAGAGGCTAATCAGCCTACGTCTCGGCAACAGGCCATCAATATCGGCAGACCGGTGAATCAGATTTTCTACGGGCCACCCGGCACAGGCAAAACCCATCATTGGCGTAATCACATCCAGCCAAAATATGAACGGGCCGCCAGCCAGGTCTCAACGGGCGAATGGCTGGAAGAGCAGTTGGCCAATACGTCCTGGTGGGAGGCCGTGGCGTTAGCCCTCGCAGACCTGACCCAGAAGGGAAAAAGTGCAACGGTCAACGAACTGTTGCTGCACCCTTACTTCAAGGCAAAGACTCGGGTGCAAGGCCGTGTTGGCAGCAATAACCTCCGCGCCCAGTGCTGGGCCGCATTGCAGAGCCACACGGTAATGGAATCGGAAACCGTCAACTACTCACCGGATAAACGCCAGCCTCCGCTTATCTTTGACAAGAAACCCGGTGGACAATGGATCTTCGCCGGTGACTGGGAGGAAGCCGGAGAAGGTCTTCGTGAGCAGCTGAAAAAACTGCAGTCGGGGCCTCAGAATGAGGAAAGCCGGATCAAACGACACCTGACCGTGACCTTCCACCAGTCCTACAGCTACGAGGACTTTGTGGAAGGCATCCGGCCGCAAACCACTGCCGAGGGCGGTATCAGCTATGAAGTACGGGATGGCCTTTTCAAAGCTTTCTGCAACAGGGCTCGGCAAGACCCGAACCAACGCTACGCTTTGTTCATCGATGAAATCAACCGGGGCAACATATCCCGCATCTTTGGTGAGCTGATCACCCTGATCGAGGCCGACAAACGGGCCTGGTGGGATGAGGAGGGCCAGCTTGTGGACGGCATGGAGATCACCCTGCCCTATTCTGGTGAGCGCTTTGGTGTGCCGAAGAACTTGGACATCTACGCTACCATGAACACCGCTGATCGCTCCATTGCCCTGATGGACGCGGCTCTACGCCGGCGCTTCCGGTTTATTGAGCTGATGCCGGAGCCAAAACAGATTACCGGCAACCAGGGGGATGGTTACATACCGGATGGTGAAGGAGGCTTGCTGAGCCTGCGCGACCTGCTGAATGCCATTAACCTACGCCTGCGTTATCTGCTGCACCGGGACCAGACCTTCGGGCACGCCTACTTCATGGAAGTGAAGGATATCGACAGCCTGCGACATGCCATGGTCTACGACATCATCCCCATGCTGACGGAATACTTTTATGACGACTGGCAGCAGATTCGCCGGGTGCTGGCGGACGACACAGCACCGGCCGAGCATCAGATTATTACCCGCAAGATTCTGGACCCCGGCCAGCTGTTTGCCGGCGCAGATGTGGATCTGCCAGAAAAACCCGACTTTCGAGTGAAACAGCCAGGACATATCACACCGGATGCTCTGCGCAAGGTCTATGAATCGCTGGAAACACCGGTATGAAACTGGTCAGCGCCGTTGAACATAGCTGGCTGAGTATCGGCAAGGACGATGACATAACGGCGGAGGAAGCTGATGCCCTGGCCGCCGCCGGGAGCATACTGCCCAAGAATTGCCTTGAGTGGAGCCGGAACCGGGTTAAGTTCCGGCAGTTCTGCGGCGTGGTACAAATTCAACAACGACTACAGATCGAGATCCTGCCCAAGGTTTTCCCCCATCAAACACCTGAGCAGCAACGCACGACTCTGATCGAAATGCTGGACACTGCCGGCGACATCGAGGGCTTGAGTACCCAGCAGGCCGGACTCGCAACCAGCAGCCATCGCTTACTGGATGTGTTTATTCGCTACTATCTGAAACTGCTGGAAATACAGCTGCAACAAGGCTTGCTAAGGGACTATCGTGATGTGGACGATACGCTCGACCAAGTGCGCGGTCGCATTGATCTGATCCGCCAGCAGCGGGAAAACCTGTTCAAGCCGCAGCGCCTGGCTTGCCGATTCAATGAGCTGGTTGTAGATATTCCTGTGAACAGGCTTTTACACACCGCCCTGCTCTGCATGACCAATCTTGCAAGTTCGCCCATGCTTCGCCAACACATCCAGAGCATGCGGATGCGCTTTGGCGGAATAGGCATGATTCACAAAGGCGACCATTTGCCCCGCGCCGATGACCTGAACCGGATGCAACGCCGCTATGCCAGCGTAGTGGAGCTGGCCCGATTGTTCATTGACGGCCAGTACATGGACGCTCGGGCCGGTCAGCAGCAGGTTTATAGCTTGCTGTTTGACATGAACCAGCTATTCGAGCGCTTCGTGGCTGTAAAGCTGCGGCCAACCGCCCGAAAGATGGGCCTGCGTCTGATGGAACAAGGCCCTCGCAAATTTCTTGGCGAAGACGATTCCGGCAAAGGCCGGCTTCTAATGCGCCCAGACATCAGCCTGCTGAATGCGCTGAACCGACCAGTAACCATTCTGGATACCAAGTGGAAGCTGCTGGATTCTGGTAACCCCATAGCTTCCCTATCTCCTGCGGACCTTTATCAGCTCAGCACCTATGCCAGCGCGTACCGCTGTGACCAGGTGATGCTGCTGTACCCGGAACAGGCTGGGTTTCGAGGAGAGTACCGGATGACATTAAATCTTGAAAAGCCCGTGACGCTGGTGGTGGTAGCGGTGCCTTTGTATGGAAAAGGGTTCTCGCTGCCACCTCAAGCAGTCTTAGAGGCAATGTAGGAAATTAAGTCATGGATACAAAACCTTGGGAAAACGACAGCTGCGCATCCATCAAAGCGCATTTTGCAGTTTTTTCGATACCTCAAGCAGCGGCCCTGTGGTGTGGTGTCACTGAAGACCTTCTTGGAAAGATTGTAAGTGAATGCCAACAACTATCGTCAACCGGTTTTGGTCGAAGCGTGTGGGTGCACCCATACATCCCCTGCATTGAACCGAGAAGCCGAGCTATTGCAGAAGCAATGGAGCATGGTGCACTGTCCTATGGACGTGAAGACGCCGAACCAGTTGATTCCAATGACTCAGTCGCTTTTGAGCGGAGACACTGCAAGGGTCGCGATCTAAAGCAATGGATGGAGGAGGCATTTCCTGGTGAAAAGCCAGCGTTTCTATTTGATACCCATGAACGTGTTTCAGGCTCCGGCATAAGCCTTGAAGATTACCAAACAATCAAGGCAAAAAATGAAGCGCTTGAGCTGCGATTGGAAAAGGCGAAGGTTGAATACCGAAAGCTGAAGGAAGCTAACGCGGCTTTGATCGCCGAGTCCAATCGCCTTAAAGCCAACGTCAGCAGTGAAGCATCAGCTCACCCCCGATCAGAAGTTAGTTATCAAAGGATTATTGCTGCACTGTTGTCGTCCATTCACGGAGAGTTGCCCAATGTTGAGAAACACCCGTCTTTTGCAAACGAATCAGCCCTAATTGAGGCGTTAGCAAGCCACTACGACGGATACGGAGGCCTCTCAACAAGCAACTTGAGCCGCAAATTTCCAGAGGCGAAACGGGCCCTCGAACTCAAATAGCCTTTCCGCAATTGCAGAATGATCTTCTGCAATTGCGATGCTCTTAATACCCCCCTCCGACAGAATGCCAGCCATGTTCAACACGCCCCAGGAGGCACCAACATGGCTATCAAAATTCAGCGCCTACCCAGCGTTCTCGGAGTTACAGGACTGTCATACAGCAGCCTGAACCGCCGCGTCGCGAAAGGTGAATTCCCAAAACCCATCTCACTTGGTCCGGGCCGAGCGGTTGGCTGGATCGAATCTGAAGTCCAGGAATGGCTCGCTGCTCAAGTCGAGGCAAGCCGCTCAGAGAAAAGCAAATAAGGAAGGGGGACCAAATGAGATATGGTGATCCACGTTCCGCGTTTGCCGAACATCTAATGCTGCGAGGCCTACCTGTTGAAAATGGAATTCTGGCAGATGGTGAAATCCACCGATTTCATGTAAACGGCGACAGACCCGGCTCCCGAAATGGCTGGTATGTTCTTTACTCCGGCCACATTTCCGCTGGCGCCTTCGGAAGCTGGCGGACTGGCACATGGGCAACTTGGTGTAGCCGGAATACCGATGAAATGTCACAAGGCGAGCGCTGGGAATACAAAAAGCGCCTTCAGCTCATTCATCTGCAACGGCAGGAGTCAGTGCGCCAAAAGCAGCACGAAGCTTCCTTGAAAGCAGAACAGCTTTGGCATAAAGCGAAACCGGCGAGCCAAACGCACCCATATCTGCAACGCAAAAACATCGGACCACAGCATCTTCGACAACTAGGGGGCCGCTTATTGGTTCCTCTGGTTGACCCCCAAGGAAGACTGTGGAACTTGCAGCTCATCTGGCCGGACGGCGATAAGCGATTCTTAAAAGGCGGTCGAGTTAAAGAGTGCTTCTGCGTAATACCCGGCAGCGATGTAGAGGCAGTTCTGGTGTGCGAAGGATTTGCAACGGGCGCATCACTTCAGCAGGTCACCGGTCATAAAGTTCTATGCGCAATGAACGCAGGCAACCTGCAGTCTGTGGCGTATACAGCCGGCTTTATTTCTGAAGGAAGAGTTAAACTCTGTGCTGACAATGACCACCAAACTGCCGGCAATCCCGGAATCTTTAAGGCACGATTGGCAGCCAGAGCAACTGGAGCGGACCTGACCTGGCCACCTTTCTGTGGCGAGAGCTGTGTCTGCACAGATTTCAATGACGCTTTCAACTGCTCACACGCCGCGAAATGGGGAGGCGTATGAACCCGACCAACTGTATAGATAATCTTCTAAAACCTCGTGAATTGGCGGCGGCTCCCATCCCACTGCCACCACCACTTCCAGTTGTTGAGCCTTTCGAGCCGGAAACCCTGCCCGCGGACATTCGCGACTTTGTAATGGATGTCGCTCAGCGCCAACAATGCCCGCCAGATTTCTGTGCAGTTGCTGCAATTGCGTGCCTTGGAGCTCTTGTAGGCCGAAAAGCATGCTTGGCTCCCAAACAAGCAGATGACCAATGGAGTGAATTCCCCAACATGTGGGCCGCATTGATTGGTGGGCCTAGCGCGATGAAATCACCGTCTCTTCGCGAAATGCGCTTCCCGCTTAATGAAATAGAGTCTGCGCTTCGTGAGGAACACGGGGAAAGTGTTTCGGAGCAAAAGGCTGAAGCCAGGCTCCGCAAGTTGGAAAAGGCAGAGCTTGAGAAAGCCGCTAAGGCTCATCTTAAAAATGGCGAGAGGGGCGCAGCGATTGAAGCCTTGAAAGCCAATGAAGACAGCTCCGACAGACAGCCGACCCTAGCCCGTCTGGTGGTAAACGATGCCACAGTTGAGGCATTGGGCGAGCGGCTGAACGAAAACCCGAACGGATTGCTTTTGATACGTGACGAGTTGTCCGGCTGGCTGGCCAAGATGAATCAGGAGGAGTATGCGTCTGAGCGTGCCTTTTATCTGGAAAGCTTCAACGGTAAGGATGATTACACCTACGATCGGATAGGCCGAGGCACCATTCGTATCGAAAATTGCATGCTTTCGATTGTGGGCGGTATTCAACCCGCCAAAATCGCCCCAATCGTTCGTGGTGCCACTAAAGGCGCGACCGATGACGGACTGATTCAACGCTTTCAGCTGGCTGTCTGGCCGGACCCGGTTAAAGCCTGGAAGTGGCATGACAGGCCCGTGAACGCCGAAGCGAAAGAGCGTTATGCCAACGTGTTTAGACGACTCCATGCTTGGAAAGCCCGTAGCGAGAAAGGCGCACCTGAGGTCTGGCACTTTAGCCCTGAGGGGCAGAGTTTATTCATCAGTTGGATGGAAGAAATACAGGGCGAAGCCCGCAGTAGCAGGCTCGCATCGGTTATGGAAAGCCATTTGTTGAAAATGCCGAAAACAGTCAGTGGCCTGGCTCTGTTGTTCGCCATCATTAACGGCGAGCGAGATTTTGTCAGTGCCGAAGCCACCGCCATGGCACTGGACTGGGCCGATTACCTACGCACCCACGCCAACCGACTCTACAGCGCGTCTGTCGGTGCAGAGATTCAAGCAGCTCATATCATTCTGCGCAAACGGTCAGAGATTAACAGTCCCTTTACAGCTAGGGATGTTTACCGCAAGTGCTGGAGCGGTGTTGACTCAAGCATCACACCGGAAGCGCTGGAAATACTGGTTGATCACCGATATTTGTTTGCTACCGACGTAAGTACAGGTGGCCGAGCCAAGATCATCTACAACTGGTGGGGAAATCAAAATGGGTAAATGGTTGAGAAAAGTCCAAGAAATGGATCCAGGGAACCTGACTACAGAAACTTCTGTCAGTTCTGTCAGTGCCCTGACCAGCGTTTTTGCCGAGATTTCCAGTTCTGTGGGGCAACCCGAAGAACGGCAATTTGCGGGCGTAACACCCTTGCTCTGCCGAGCTGCTGACTTGATGAGGGAACTGAATCTTATTCCCGGCCCCGGCAATGACGAGGGTTTTATTGATCGCATACTAGCTAGCAAGAGCAGCCGAGAGCGCCATCAGTTGCTGAACGGTTACCGGGAGGTATGGCTAGAGGCTGTGTTGCACAGCGATGTGCCCGAGCACGCCCTTGATAATGTTGGGCGGCGCCAAGCAAACCGCTGGCTTTATGAACAGAGTGTTGCGAAGTAACGGTTAACATGATGCCGATTCTTCGAATCGTCCGAATATAGAGCGAAAATTAATTTGGCCGGTCTGTACTGCAGCAGTAAGGGCACAATCCTGGGCTACATCGGCATGGCCATAGCGGATAAGAATTACCAGGTCATTATCGACGTTCATGCCTACGGCGAAGGCCAGGTCTGAACAGCACGCAGATTTACTGGTGCTGTAGGCTTTCTACCAAACCCTTGTAATGATCTTCATCCAAAGTTTGCATGAGCTCCAGGAGATCAGAAAAAACCTGAGGAGCCTCGCTGAGAGTTGAGAGGTCATGCTCCGGATCAGCCACACGATCATGATGGGAATGGACATGCAAAAACCGCAACAGACGGGTCTTCTTTGCCGGATCGAAGTCCGCCTTAGACATCAACAAACCAAGCCCCGGCTTGTCACCCGGAAACTTAAAGCTCAGGAATGTTTCTAATAGCCGCCGTGCCACGTTGGGCAACACGTAATACTGATCAAGGGGCGCAGCTGTTGTGCTTTGAGCAACGCTCCAGATTTGCTTGAATAAATAGTGATACTCGGATTCGTAGTTAGCGAGCAAAGGATCAAGGGGAACCAATGACGAAGTTCTTTCTCCCTCATCCCACTGCGCTTCAAGAAGATACATATGAGCATTCAGCGGATTTTTCTTCTTCCGGCCGTTCACATGGTCGAACCAGTTTCGAACTAACCGGAAAAGTTGAAAATTATGCGTGAGAATGAAAAGCTGCGCTGCTTCTGCGGTTTTCGTTTTCATGAAACTGAAAGCGCTATATAGGGAGTTAGCGTCCAGGCTGGATATTGGGTCATCAATAACGATTATTGTTTTCGTAAGATCCAGACTTTCATCCTCGAGCGTCTTCAGAAAATACATAAAGGCGATCGCAGTTCGCTCTCCCTCACTTAGGTGATAAGCCGGTTCTCCGTAACGAAACAATCGATAGCCCGAGTCAGATGGTTCAAACTTCAGTTCGCGCCGTCCAAGGTATGCAGCTACTTCATCGTTCAACTCCTCAGCGGCTCTTAGATGTTGGCGTATCTCCTCTTCGAGTTGCCTGATCCGCTCCCTGTTCTTATCTCGCGCTATCCTCTTCTCCGCAATGGCGGTAACCAACTGACGCAAATCTGTCTTGTATTGTTGATACTCGTCGAGAGACTCAAGAACCATGTCATCTGCAACCCTATGCATGGCGTCTTGGACTTGTTGCTCAAATGATGAGCTGTGCCGATTGTGTTCGTCGATCAACTTATTGATCCGGTCGATGACCTCGAGCCCAAACTGTGCTGCGACGTTCTGTGAGGCATCCAGCGCTATGCTAACGGTCTTCAGCAACCAGTGAGAGTCTTTCGCCGCTGTAGAGAATGCAAATAAAAAATCTCGAATCTGCATTCGTTCAAAGGGATTATCCCGCTTCTTCTTTAGTGCAGATGCCAAGGACTGTAGGAAATTAACCACGCTCCGTTTACTCGAACTCCATTGTCCAGAGTATTTTTCGAAATTAGCCTGGAGGTGCTGATAAAGCAGTCCGGTAGCAGGAAGCTCGACGCCTTTGATTGCTCCGATTGAGGATTCGATTTTCTGGATCTCAGTGTCCAGCTCCGTCTGAAATCGATTGAGTTCATCATTGAAGTGGGCTTCCAGATCTTCCAAGCGCCCCTCAGGAAGTCCCTGTTCGCAGAACAGGCAGTGGCTTTGTTCAGAGAGACTTTTGTGGAGATTCAAACCGGACTGTACCCAATGTCCAAGCTGAGGGTTTTCACGTAGGTCCTGGATAACCGTTGCCGTTACAGATCTTTCCAGTAACAGCTCTACTCTTTGGGTCAGTTCCATGAACTTAATTGTAGGCAGCTTCACGTTAGAGACATTTTCAAGGGGTTGAGCATGCGCAACACTTAACAGTTGCTCCCTATCCGTTTCATCCAAGCGGGCTCCACCAGCGGCCAACAATTCCTCCGCCCGATTTTCGAAAACAGAGCGATTGTAATTATTGAACCGGCCTCCGGGCCTTGTGAGAGCATTTTTTACGCTGGACGCTCGCTCGCTACAGAGTTTTTCAAACGCCTTCTGTTTAAAGCCCTGCTGGGAATCGAGCGATTTTAGGTCCGCAACAATGGTCTCGACCTCATCCCTCAAATCTGAGATTTTCTTTTGCTTTTCAATAGAATCCTCACCAAGGTAGAAAACAGGCGCCAACTCCTGCTGTGCTGGATCTTCGAAGATGGCGTGCTGAATAAAACTTCGATTAAATACTCGGACTGCGGGAACAGAAGCATTTTGAGGCAACTTTCCGTTTACCGTTTTATCACCGAACTCGAAGTTCAATGACGATGCGCTCGCCGCTCGCTGATGCTCCAGATCCGAAAAAATACTCGTCAAAGTCGTTTTGCCACTTCCATTTAAACCGTAGATCAAGTTGAAGCGTGCAAATTCATCAAGGTTCTCCGGCCACGTGAAGTCTTTGAATATTCGAAACCCTCTAATGTCCTTAATTTTTGTTAAACGCATCCTACCCTTCCCAAGTTTACTTCCAACGCCAAGAGATAGTGTGTGTTGTCGATACTGAATGATTCGCCTAAGGAAACCAAGATCGTAAGCTGAATCTGATACGACACTCTGATCATCCTTCGCACAAGAGGAAATCGCCTAGAATCTATACAAGGGTCGCAAGGGGGTTGGTGCAATGCAGTCAGAATCGGACGATAGCAGTCTCGAGAAAGATCGGGAGGAGCTTTTCCATCTCGTGTGGTCGATGCCCAGTGAACAGCTAGCGGCAACCCTCGGGATTTCAGGTGTCGCGCTCACAAAACGATGTGCCAAGCTCGAAATTCCCAAGCCCCCTAGAGGCTACTGGGCACGGTTTAAGGGCAATCCGAATCGGCCTATTCCTCCGATGGCTGCTTACCAAGACAACCTTGTGGCTCGACTCAGCCAAAAATCAATTCAGCCTGGAATTCATTTATCTGAACGGAAACAGGAACTCTTTAAAAAGGCTGCCGAGACCGTTCTGGCCCGGAACCGCGAATTGGGCCATTTCGAGTTCAAAGGATCAAGGCTTATGCACATCGACCCCGCACTGGCCTCTGCGATTTTAACCACGGCAATTAAGCACTTTGAAGAGTTCCTGCCCAACACCCCGTTTGTTTCTGCAAGACAGGTAGCCGCCGGTCTATTGGATGCTCTTCTCCCGCTAGTGGCAAAGAATGTTTTGGTTTTCCCTAAATCCGAAACACCGGATTACCGGTCCGAGAACGAATTCGTGGTGGTCCGTGTTTCCGAGGAACTACTACGCCATCTTGCCAACGCCAATAGATTAGTCGATGAGCAGCAGCTGTCCTTCTCAGCGATACCACTCAACAGCTCAGAATATTGCCAGAGCGTTCGGTATATCTTCGCGCCTAAATCGTACTGGATCGCCAAAGCCGATCTTTGCGTGTCCAAGACACATGCTTGGCTCAGAATTGAGCAAAAATCACCCACAGATATTTATGAAACGAATCAAGTTCCAATTGACCATCTTGGACCGCTATCTTTCGTGCCTGAGCAGCCTCGCTATACTCACACGGATCCGGAGCTTCAAATACATCGAGAAGACTGGGATCTACTGCAAACGCTGCTAGAAGCTGAGGATATGCATACACTTGGTTCTTCTCTCGTGTACGACCTCCTAGATGCCGATTTACATCTGAAACTCGGGCGTGCCATGAAGGTCTGGTGGCCAGTCGAACAGTTCAATGCGCTCCAGGTACTGCAGGATGGATTAGTCTCTGCCGAGCAACGCATAGAGCTATGGGAAACAGAGCTTGCTGCCGCCAAACAAAGAATCTCTGAAAAAATCCTCGGCATTCGTCCCGGGGATATTCTGCAGGCCATGCAACAAGGTAAGTCAAGGCGAATTCAGGTCGAAAGGCTAGACGTGTTCAAGTATGACCACGAGATTACTTTTATGGCGCATGGCAAGCTGTTCAGAAAAGACGGTATGGTTGGTAAGCGACGTGAGACATTGTACTTGTCGCTGCCTACAACCATTGCTCACCAATTAACTGGTTTTAAAGAACCACCTCAGCCCTCACTGCAGCCGAGCGTAAATAGGTATCCATTCTGGAAATGGGGTTGGCGACATTGATGGAATGGCGACAATGCAAATGCAGATGGCAGGCCGGGAGATTGTCAGCAACCTCCAGCCTCCGGGTCTTGCTGTAAACTTGATAAACTGGCAAGCGAGTACTTCAAACCACGACACTCACATAAGACTGAAAATTTTGCTATTGATTTCGAAAAAAAGGATTGAACGATGGGCGGAATGTTTAGTGGGAGAAAACCCTCAAAAACGACAAAGCCTTGTCCTGAACAGTTCATCAGCCTCGATGTTCGCGAACTTCAAAGAGACCAGCTCCTTGAACCTGGGCAGGCTTACAACCTGCATCAGTACACACAAGGCATGAAACTTGGAGTATTGTCAGTAGTCACACATGGGGATTGTTTGGAACTCAAATTCATTGCCTGCGACCGGCAGGCTCAGTTTGCGTCCCAATTTATCGAGATCGCCTGGACACCTTGTCATTTTGGCGGCTACCGCCCTTGGTTTCTCTGCCCAGGCGAATATTGTGGTCGACGTGTCGCAATTCTTTATGGACCGACACCGAATCTTTGCCGGCATTGCTGGAGGATCGCTTACCAAAGCCAGCGGGAAAACCAAATTCAGAGAATGTTCCGGAAACTCAGATCTATTGAAGCCAGCTATCCCGGACAGCCAAACAACTCAACTCCTGAAACTCGTGAGCGCCCGAAAGGGATGCATCACCGCACCTTTGATCTACTGCAGAAGAAGCATCGGCTCCTGATCAGGGATATCCAACTCACTCAAGTAGCGGAGCTAATTAAGCTGGAGGAGTCACTTCCCGAGTGGTACTGATTAATTAGAAGCCCTAAAAAACCAAGTTCAAAATCTTTTGTGCGGCTCCGGATCGCGGCGAAGCTCTCACGTGTCTGATTTTGTCAGAGCATCGAGGTGATCCGCCCATTTCTGCAGCCACTCTCGACACTCGGCTTCATAGCGGTGTAGGTCATATGTACCTTCAATACCTCCACGTGCATGCCCTAGAACCGCTTCAGCAACTTCACTGGGACAGCGGAGGCGCGAAAGCCCCGTCCGCACAGTTCGACGCAAATCGTGGGGAGTCCAGCTCTCGATATCAAGCATATTGCCCTGCTGGCGCATTCGCCAAGCCTGTTCAGTGAGCTGCTTCTGCTGAATTGGCTGCTTCGATCGCATAGAGGGGAATAGGTACTCACCAGTGTTCATCTGAAGTACACGCAAAAACTGTATGGCTTGACGGGGCAGTTGCACATATCGCTCGATGGCTGTTTTCGATTCACGAATATGGAAAGTTTCTCTTTCTAGGTCGATGTCCTTCCACTCTGCTACACAGACCTCCCCAGTTCTGCAGCCAGTCCACAAGGTAAATCGGATAACATTCTTCTGAGTTTGCGTGTAATTCGACCCAGGTAGCCACTCGAGAAGCTTTTTTAGTTCCTGGTCGGATAAGACTCTCTTACCTTTCTGTGGGGTCAGTTTTATTTTTGCCTGTCGCAGGCTAGCCTTAGCCAGCAAGGCCGGATTAACAAATTCAGCAGGCAGCCGACCCAGTCCCAGCGCGAACTCATATGCTGCGGTCAGTTCTCGGAGCACATTACCTGCCTGAACATTGGCACCACGGTTCACGATGTCTTTAATGTGGTCCACAATCATTTGCCTTGTCAGGACAGTAGCGTCCAGCGAACCAAATGTGCTCACTGGATCATTTTCAAGGGTGCGGCGCGTTTCTGCCTGACCTTTCGGTTTGCGAGCGCCGGGAATTAACTTCCCGTCCTGTGTTTTCCTGTCCTCAATATGCTCTTCTAAGTAAAGGTCAATTAATTGCTTTACGGTAAACGTCTCATGCTCTTCTTCCGCAGCCCGCGCTTGCTCAGCAACCTTCCCCGCTTCAATACTCTTCTTCCGCTCTGCAGACGGACAAAGCCCTGAGAGACGAATCTCTTTTAATTCGAGAAGCCGATTACGAGCCTCTGCCAAGGTAGTTTGCGGAAAGCGCCCTATTCTCATCTGCATGAGTTTGCCGGATTCAGGGCTCTTATAACGATAATAAAACGTCTTGATACCAGACTTTCCACAGCTCACACGAAGCCCACGATAATCCCCTACGTCTGCCCGGTCTTTGCTGCCGGGCTTCATGGTTTCAACTGTTTTTGCGGTTAGTGGTTTGTTACTCTGACTCGCTGCCATTGCGGTCACTCCAAGTCGGGCCGTAAAAGTGTAGGTTTTTGCGCCTTTGATCGAAATCATAGCCCATATATCAAAAAACCTACACTAAAACCTACACTAACCTATGCGCTTAAATGGAACTTCCTGAAACCTTATGGAATCAAAATTTTTCAAAAACTCATTTAAAACATTATCTTGCAGCGGGCTAAGATGACAAAAGACGTTCAGAATCAGGCGCCTGAATCTAATCACACACCTATGATGAGGCAATACCTCAAGATCAAGGGTGAACACCCCAATGAACTGGTGTTCTACCGCATGGGGGACTTTTACGAGCTGTTCTACGAGGATGCCAAGAAAGCCGCCGAGCTGATGGATATCACCCTGACAGCCCGGGGGCAGTCGGGGGGCAGCCCGATTCCCATGGCGGGCATTCCTTACCATTCCGCTGAAGGCTACATTGCACGTCTGGTTCGTGCTGGTCAATCCATCGCCATTTGCGAACAGATTGGCGACCCGGCGACCAGCAAGGGGCCGGTAGAGCGCAAGGTGGCTCGCATTGTGACGCCGGGCACGCTGAGCGACGATGCGTTCCTTGAGGACCGCCGGGATAACCTCCTGGTCGCCATCTACAGCCACCGGGAGCAGTTTGGTTTTGCCTCCCTCGACATCTCCAGCGGACGGTTTACCGTGTCTGAACTGGACGATCTCGAGGGCCTGCAGGGGGAGCTCCAGCGCCTGCGCCCAGCGGAAATCCTGATCAGCGAGGACTTCCCTTATCAGGACGTACTGGACGGCTATACCGGTATCCGTCGCCAGGGCCCATGGCTGTTTGAGTCCGACACCGCCCGCCGCGTGATTACCCAGCAACTGCAGGTCCGCGACCTGACCGGTTTTGGCTGCGAGGACCTCACGCTGGCCATCTGCGCTGCCGGTTGCCTGCTGCAGTACGCCAAAGAAACCCAGCGCACCGCCCTGCCCCACATTCGCAAACTCAGCCGTGAACGGCGCGAGGAAGCGGTGATCCTGGACGCCACCAGCCGCCGCAACCTGGAAATTGACACCAACCTGATGGGCGGCACCCAGCACACCCTGGCCTGGGTGATGGACCGGACTGCGACCGCCATGGGTGGGCGCCAGCTAAGACGATGGCTTAACCGGCCCTTACGGGACATTACCGTGGTGGAACAACGCCAGCAGGCGGTTTCAGCACTTCTGGACGGCTTTCACTATGAGCCGGTTCATGACCTGTTGAAAAGCATCGGTGATATCGAGCGGATTTTGGCCCGCGTGGCGCTGCGTTCAGCGCGCCCAAGGGATCTGGCACGGCTGCGGGATGCTTTTCTAAGCCTGCCGGATTTACAGAAGGCACTGACACCGGTCAATTCCCACCACGTCGTCAGACTCGCCACAACGATCAGCGAGTACCCCGAACTATCGGACCTGCTGGAACGAGCCATCATCGACAACCCGCCGGTGGTTATCCGGGATGGCGGTGTTATCCGCGAAGGTTTTGACGAAGAACTGGACGAACTGCGCAATATCAGCGAGAACGCAGGCCAGTTCCTGCTGGACGTTGAGACTCGCGAACGCGAGCGCACCGGGATCAGCACGTTGAAAGTGGGTTACAACCGGGTGCACGGCTACTACATTGAGATCACCCGCGCCCAGTCCGGGCAGGCGCCAGTGGATTACATCCGCCGCCAGACCCTGAAAAACGCCGAACGCTTTATCACCCCGGAACTGAAAGAATTCGAAGACAAGGCCCTGAGCGCCAAGAGCCGCTCGCTGGCACGGGAGAAAGCCCTGTACGACGAGGTGCTGGAAACCGTCGCCGCAGAACTGGCGCCGCTGCAGGACGCTGCCCAGGCCCTGGCGGAGCTGGATGTGCTCAGCAACTTTGCCGAGCGGGCCACCAGCCTGCGCTTCAATGCCCCGGAATTCAGTGACACGCCCGGCTTCGATATCGAGGAAGGCCGGCACCCGGTGGTGGAACAGCTGCTGAGCGATCCCTACGTGCCCAATGATCTGCTGATGGACCAGCAACGGCGCATGCTGGTGATCACCGGCCCCAACATGGGCGGTAAGTCCACCTACATGCGGCAGGCAGCACTGATTGCCCTGCTGGCTTACACCGGCAGCTATGTGCCCGCCAACCGCGTGGTCATCGGGCCACTGGATCGTATTTTCACCCGCATGGGGTCGTCAGACGACATCGCCGGCGGCCGCTCAACCTTTATGGTGGAAATGACTGAGACCGCCAACATCCTCCACAACGCCACGGAATACAGCCTGGTGCTGATGGACGAGGTTGGGCGCGGCACCAGCACCTTCGACGGCCTGTCCCTGGCGTGGGCGACAGCGGAACACCTGGCCAAACACATTCGCTGCTACACCCTGTTTGCCACTCACTATTTCGAGCTCACGCAACTGGCCGACGATCTTGAGCACGCCGTTAATGTTCACCTGACAGCCACCGAGCACGACGACACCATCGTGTTCCTGCACAACGTTCATGACGGCCCGGCGAGCCAGAGCTATGGTTTGCAGGTGGCGAAGCTGGCTGGCGTGCCCCAGGACGTGATTCGCAATGCCAAGGAGCAGTTGTCCCACCTTGAAGGCGGTGCGGCACCAGCCAGGCCGGCAGCCGATCATACCGCCGTGGCGCCGGCTGAACCTGAAAAACAGCCACGCACCGCCCGCGTTAGCGAGCCGGTAATGCAGGCAGACATGTTCGCCAGCCTGGAGCCCAGCAAAGTGGAAGAATGCCTGGCCGACCTGGACGTGGACGGACTGACTCCGCGGGATGCCCTTAACCGACTGTACGAATTGAAAGAACTGCTGGGGAAATAGCGGAACTCAGCGGCAGAATTGATCTGTGTAATAACGATAGTGCGCCTCAGCGCTTGCGACAGGGCAGGCCGCTCAATACAATATCGCGCAATTATTATTACACTGATGAGATTGACTACTGGACCAGGAAACTGACTATGACGTTTGTCGTTACTGATAACTGCATCAAGTGCAAATACACGGACTGCGTGGAAGTATGCCCGGTTGACTGCTTCTACGAAGGCCCGAACTTTCTGGTAATCGATCCGGACGAGTGCATCGATTGTGCCCTGTGTGAGCCAGAGTGCCCTGCTGAGGCCATTTTCTCGGAAGACGAGCTGCCGGCGGATCAGGTCCAGTTTGTGGAGCTCAACGCCGACCTGGCTGGCAAGTGGCCCAACATCACCGAAAAGAAAGACCCGCTGCCAGATGCCGAAGAATGGGACGGCAAGCCGGACAAGTTGCAATACCTTGAAAAGTAATCGCTGCGTTCAGCGTATTACCATCAAAAAGGGGAGCCTCGGCTCCCCTTTTTCATGCATCACCACTTCACTGCGTCGCCAGTTTTGCCCCTATAGCGACGAAGAAACCACCAGTCAGCGCGTTCAGCATGCGCTTTACGCCCTGCCCCACGCCAAGCCTTCGTGATTTGACCACCACCAGCGCCAGCCCACATTGCCAGGCCATCGCCAGCACAAAGTGAACCGCCGCAAGGAACAGCGATTGCTGGAATGCGTTCCCGGCGGGATCGATAAACTGAGGAAGCAACGCCATATAGAACAGCGCCGTTTTCGGATTCAGCACGTTCGACAGCAGGCCTTCGCGAAACGCCACCCAGATTGATACCGGTTTCATCAATGGGGACTCGACGATCGATACCGATGGCCCATCAGAATTTGCGGGGGCAACGGCCATGGCCTGACGCAACGAACTCAGCCCCAGCCAGATCAGGTAGCAGGCACCTGCCCATTTGACCGCGGTAAACGCCCAGGCCGTCTCTACCAGCAGCACCGAAATACCCAGAGCGGACAGGGTCGCGTGAATAAACAACCCACAGCAGATGCCCACGCTGGTGACACAGCCATCCCGCAAACCATGTTTCAATCCACCGCGCCCGGCGTTCCGCATCACCAGCAGGGTGTCCACCCCTGGCGTGACAGTCAGTAACGAGATGGCCACCAGATAGGCCCAGAACAGCTCCGTTGGTACCAGCATTGCCAAACATCCCACGCGAACGCAGGAGTGCTCAGTTCTCCTGCTGCAGAAGTTTTTTCGCCGCGGCCGACTTATAGAATGGCGCAAGACGACGACGGATCAGGGCCTCAAGATACCCCTCCTCCCGCAGCACGTCTATCACAGGAAGTGCGTAGGCATCCACCTCCGCCATGACCACATCGCGATCGACCCCAACGGCGGCCAACAGTTCAATCACCGGTTTGTCGCCATACAGGGTAAACAGGTGCTCCACCACGGCCCTGGCACACCCCTCAAAATAGGCCGTCTGTCGGAACTGCAGCCAGAACTCATACCCCAGAACCACAAACTCCTGAAGCTGTATGTCGCCCAGCCCCTCGTGCAACTCTTCGATGGTTCGGTCTTCCAGTGACACCCATACGGCCATCACACTGTCGCGCAGCTCCTCGTCGCTCAGCGCCTTGTTCAGGAACTGTTCACTCCGGCTGATCAACCCCGGCAGGCTGTCGGACAACCAGGCCTTGAAACGGCGCTCAAAGGTCTCGTCCAGGCCCGGAACCGCCCTGTTGGCCATGCGCTTGCCAAACTTCATCATCGAGCCGACACCGGGAACACTCTTGGTAATCAGGTTGTCCTCGTAGAGGTAGTTCACCACGCCCTGATACACCACGTTGGAAACCAGCTCCTGATAGACCGGGTGAGCCATGATCTCGCTGATCACCCGCTCACGCTGCTGACGTAGTTCAAGGGCCTCTTCGAGGAACCCGGTGGCCTGCTCTCGGGTGATAATATCCCGTAACCGGGACGTGCGCTGGACCGGCGCGTTCAATACCTCCGTGGCCATTTCGGCCGCCAGTTCCGGGATACCGGCATCCAGTTCCATGTTGATCACAATGCGCTGGATCACGCCCATAACCTGTTCCGCCGAGGTCAGCCGGTTCAGGGTGATGGCCCCGGCGTAGTCAAACAGTTCATCCACTTCGGTTTCGAGAAAACGCCGCAACTTGGCCCCTTTCAGGGAAGCCAGTTCGTGTTTTACGTGTTGCTCGAGCAACGCATTGGCGAGATCCGTTTTACCTTTGGTCATAATCGGGGTCCGGTGCTGTCTGGAAGTGGGCTTCTGAATTGAGAACGACATGAGGCTAACACGAAGCCCGACCGGCTGCGTTTGCCGAAGATACAGCCTTTGGTGTGCGAGTGGGCCAAGAAGCGGGAGACGCTACCGGGATGCCCGCTAGCCCGGCTACTGGAAATCGCTGAACTCGTGAGGGTCTGCGGCAAGCGCCAGGCACAGGCTGCCGGGGCCAATGTAGATACTGCTGGTAATGCCCATCTGGGAGAGCAACAGCTCAACACCGTTTTTCTCACAGGCGTCACGCAGGCGATTCAATCCTGGAAGGTCCTCGATTTCAGTCCAGGTCAGTCCGCAGGAAAGGCTGACATAGGGCGTCAACAGTCCTGCCTCGACCCTCGCGGTGGCATAGTTCATCACTTTTTCCACTGCCACGTCGAAACTCCGGGTTTTGGCAACCGGTTGTCCTTCAGCACCCTGACCAAAAATGACCGGGGTGATGTTCAGTGCCTTGCCGAGAAACGCCACCAGGGCCGACACACTCTTGTCTCCACGCCGACGGGCCCGTTCGCGGATATAGTGCAAATCCCGGGGAATCACGCAGGTGTAGATTCTGTCGGTAAACGTGTCGACTTCATTGCGTAAGGCGTTTTTTGAAAGCTTCTGCTCAATCAGGCGAAGGGTGTGAGCCGCCAGCAGCCCCTGGCCGGCAAAGATCTGTTTGCTGTCGATCACCCGCATGGAGAACTTGCCCTCCCGACCCGCGGCGTGACGGGCCTCATGATAGTGCCCCATCACACTGTTCATGGCTTCCGTAGCATTCTGGAAAATCAGGCTGCGAGACCGGGTGACCGTTTCGCAGATGGCAACGTCAAATTCCGTGACAATTTTTTCCATGAACAGGTCGCGGATCTGTTCGGCGGAGAAGGCGTGTGTTTCGGCGTGGTGGCCCTTCTGCAACAGGCCGCTCTGGTAGAATTCCTGGGTCCTGACCGGGTCGTGCTCGTCGATGTAGGTCTGGCCATCGATAACGGCCGTGACCGGCAGAACAAACAGATCGTGCTTGCGACTGAACTCATAGGGCAGATCACAGGCGGAATCAACGATAAGACCAACGCGCATGGGGCCTCCAGCTATGGGAAGCTGTTCCAGCCGGTTGCTTCCCTTTATTGTCATTGTTTTTGGCAGACCCAGTCTTACACAAAGCGGTCAATATTTCAGCACCTTGCTAGCGAGCGGATGGCTTCAGTTCAAGTTCATTGAGGTTTTTCTCGATCAGTTCACGGTTATCCTGTTGCCACGGATGAAACCCTTTGCGGAAATAGGCCAGGAAGTCCGGCATGCACTTGCGCAATACCCCCGGTTTACCCCATAGAAAGTTAATACCACCGATCCACGTGCCGAGGCTCCACAACTTGCCGTCGGTTTTCAACAGGCTGCAGGTGTTCAGGAAGGTGTACTTGAAGAAATTCCAGGTCACAAACAGGAATACAATCCGGCGAAGACGCTCATTGCCAACGCAGTGTCGATAGACGTCGAAAGCCACCGATTTGTGCTCAGTTTCCTCGATGGCGTGCCAGCGCCACAGCTTTTCCATGTCCGGTGTGGCCCCTTCCATCCATTCCGGGTGACGGAGAATGGCATTCGCCAGCACTGCGGTATAATGCTCGGCGCCGCAGGTTCCGGCCAGTTGGCGACTGGGCGGCAGGTTGCCTACCCACGCCATATGCCTGCGGAATCGCTCATCAATGGCATCAATGTTGTACCCACGAGCCTTCAACGCTTCGTTGTAGTGCTTGTGCTCCCGGCTATGCAGCGCCTCTTGGCCAATGAACCCGCGAATCTCTTCCTTAAGCTTGGGATCGTCCACCTTGTCCCGGTAGAGCCGAACCGCATTGATAAACTGCTGCTCACCATCGGGGAACTGGAGCGAAAGCGCATTGAAGAACGCCGTGCGGAAGGTGTCATTGCCGTGCCACAGGGTTTTGAGGTCGTCGGCAATATCGAAGTGCATGTGTCGGGGTGCAACCGAAACGCCTTCGGGCGTGGAACTGATGGTCATGACTGCCTCCGGGTTATTGTGATTATGGAGCGGCATTCACCGTACAGCGGCAACGTCGCGTACGAAAATTGATCAGAGACTTCAGTTTAAACCCGAATTCAATACGGAAGGAAGGTGATAACCCGAAAAATTGGACAGATTGTCACGAAATGACAGGTTGTCAGCGAGCAGAGGGGCGAACAACGGCCCCAAACACGCTCAGGATTCGGCAGCAACCGCGGTCGCTATGGCGCCAAGCCGGGCAATGGCGTGTTCAACCCGCTCGCTCCAAGGGTTGGCACCGTTCAGCCGCAGGCAATTTTCGTACTTGTCGGTGATGGAGAACATCAGGCCCGGAGCTACGTTGATATTTTCCTCCCGCGCCCGGCGAAACACCTCTGTACCGGACACTGTGCCCGGAAGCTGAACCCACAGTACGAAACCGCCCTGGGGACGGCTGACGGCAGTGCCTTCCGGAAACGATCGCCCTACGGCCGCACGCATGCGGTCCGTCGCCTCTCGGTAACGCTGCCGGGCAGAACGCAGGTATCGGTCGTAACCGCCCTGCTCCAGGAAATGCGCTACGGCAATCTGCGGCACACTCGCCGTACCCAGATTACTGAAATACTTCTGCTGCCGTGCTTCGGCGAGGTATTTTCCCGGCATCATCCATCCCAGACGCAAACCGGGCGAGATGGTCTTGGAGAAGGAATTGCAATAGATAACGTTGCCGGTGCGGTCAAAGACCTTTGCCGGTCTGGGTCGATGGGTGCCGTAATACAGGTCGCCGTAGATGTCGTCCTCAATCAACGGAACGCCCGCCGCTTCCAGCATCCTTACCATCTGCTGCTTGCGAAGATCAGACATCGTCGCGCCCATGGGATTGCTGTGATTGGGGACCACCACGCATGCCTTCACCGGCCATTGTTCCAGCGCCAACTCCAGTCCCTCCAGGCTCAGCCCTTCCGAAGGATGCGTGGGAACTTCAATGACCCGGAGCCCGACCACGTCCAGCGCCTGGAGGATGCCCGGGAATGATGGTGACTCGACAACCACGATATCCCCAGGCGAAGTGACCGCCTGCAGGGCAAGAATAATGGCTTCCTGGGCGCCGTTGGTGGCAAGAATGTCGTCGGGCGTGGTAATAATCCCCAACGCCGCCATTCGCTGGGCCACCTGACGGCGATATTCGATCTTGCCGGGAAAGGCATAGTCTAATGTTTCCAGCCCACGCCGCGCAGCCCAGAGGGTGGCATGCTGGATCTGCCGCACGGGCAAAAAATCGGGATGTGGCACAGCAGCTGCCAGAGGCACCATGCGCTTCTCTTCATCAGCACAAAGGTCAAGGGCCATGTCACGGGCACTCACCGGCACCGGCTTGGCTTTGTGCTTCTGCATTACTGGTTCTGGCGTATCTCGCCTGGGCAGATGCACAAAATAGCCACTGCGCTCCCGCGCTTCGAGGTAGCCTCGGGCCTCCAGAGTCTGGTGGGCCTGAAGCACCGTGGACACACTCACGCCAAACTGTCGGCTGAGGGCCCGAACACCAGGCAACCGCTCGCCTTCGCGATAAACCCCATCACGAATCAATGCGTGTAACTGGTCTGCTACCTGATTATAGAGAATGCCCATCGCTTCATCCTGCCAGATCAATCCAGAATGGCTGCAGTACAGATCAAACAGATTCTCACCAGTACAGATGTCACACAGAAAAGCCTGTACCGGTCCAAAATCACAATATCTGAATCTGTTATGGTTGTCTGCATAAACGGAGAATGATGACTCAGGCCATCACTCATCGAATCTCGCAAAAGGAAAGGGAATGAAAACACTACCGATTTACCAGGTCGACGCCTTCGCCAGTCAGGTTTTCAGCGGCAACCCCGCGGCCGTCATGCCGCTTGAAGAGTGGCTGCCGGACGACACCATGCAGAAACTGGCACTGGAAAATAACCTCTCGGAAACAGCCTTTCTGGTGCCCTTACCCGAGGAAGCGGACGAAGACTTCCACATACGCTGGTTCACCCCAGGCACTGAAGTGCCGCTATGCGGTCACGCCACTCTCGCCAGCGCCTGGGTTATCTTCAACAAACTCGGATGGAAAAAGGGGCAAATCCGATTCCAGTCCAAAAGCGGGCCCCTGGGAGTGAAACAGACCGACAACGGCTGGCTGGAACTGGACTTTCCCAACCTGGCCTCCGAAGAACGCCCAACACCTAGCCAGATTCTCGAAGCACTCGAGGGCGCTCCGGCGACCTCGTTATTCGTGCCCAACGACACCAACTATCTCGTGGCCCTCAAGGACGAAGCCGCTGTAAAAGCCGCTCTACCTGACATCCGAAAGCTCAAAGAATTGGGCAATCAGGGCGTCATCATCACCGCACCGGGAGAAGACTGCGACTTCGTCAGCCGCTACTTCGCCCCTGGCGCCGGCATTGATGAAGACCCGGTTACAGGCTCCATTCACAGCGTACTCGTGCCCTACTGGGCCGAAAAGCTCGGCAAGGATCACCTGTTGGCACATCAGGTGTCAGCAAGGGGCGGCGTTCTGCGATGTGAACTGAAGGGCGACCGCGTCGCCATTGCGGGCCAGGCAGCGTTTTATATGGAAGGTTCCGTACACCTTGCCTAACCTGACGAAAACAGACGACGGAACAGCCTGACAAACAATGTTGGCTGTCCTCCGTTGTCGGTCATCCGTTAATTATCGAGTTCCTGTCCAAGTCTCTGCCGTCAGGACATAAGAAAGCTCAGCCGCTCATCGGCTCTTTTGGGTTCGATCTCAAGCAGCTCTGCGGTAACAACATCCTCCGCCACGAACGGATCTTCTTTAACGCGGCTTTCCAGTTCATCTCGCGATATGCCATGGGCTATCACTGATCCGCCAAGTCCAGGCTGAAGACTGCCAACCATCAGGAAAATGCCATCGTCAAAGCCTCTTTTTATCCATTGGTTGTGTCCTTCCATGTGGGCGCTCGCCTGACTCTTGTTGTGAGAGAACCTCAAATTCACGATAAACATCAAACCACCTCCTGTTGTGCATTGCTTTCGCCTGAAATCGAGGCCAACCAGTCGTTCAGCCGGCCCACCTCACTCCTGATAAAGTCTTCGTCCTGAAAAGCACTGGCCAGTGTTGCCACTCCCTGGCTGGCTGCCAGGAGATGCATCGCCAGTTCATCCGCATCATCGCGCCGGCCAAGCTGCTCAAACTGCCGCCGCAACCAGTTTCTGAATAGCGTGAACAGATCGTTCGCATTGCTCTTGCTCGGATGCTCCAGCTTGGCAAGCTCCGTAAACAAAGTGCCGACCGGACAGCCAAAGCGCTTAATCTTGGCCCGGTTCATCACCAGGATATTGATAAAGCAACGAATTCGATCAGCGGGTGTGGCGCCTTCAATATCCCAACCCTCCAACATAGACCCCGTACGGAACAGGCGGAGGTTGATCACAGCGTCAAGGATTTCGTCTTTGGATTTGAAGTGGTAGTAGAAATTGCCGCGTGAGATGCCAACCGCTTCAGCAATCTGCGAAAACGATGTGTGCTCAAAACCCTGCTCGTAGAACAGCTGATCCGCAGCATCAACGATGTGATCTTTTGTCTGTTTGGCGCTCATGAACCGCTTCCAAGTGCTTTTACAATACCTATAGGACGACTGTCCTATCAATACTTATAGGACAGTCGTCCTAACACGTCAAGAAACAGATATATCCTGCTTACAGGCAGCACCACATAACATCTCACAGACTGTATACTCGACCTTTTGTTTTGCGGGAGAAGATGGGCACCATGATTTACAAGGCACGGGTTGAAGGCGGTCAGAGATCGTCAAAAACAGGGATGTTTTTGTCGAGCGTACAGGGACGTATTCACCGCGTATCCCTGACCGCCCTCAACCCGTGCCGGAACTCCGTAGGCCTGCAGCGGGACAACATCAGATGAACACGGCGAGCTACGACGTCATCATCATAGGCGCCGGCGCCGCAGGCCTGATGTGCGCTCTGACCGCAGGCTACCGCGGCCGTAGCGTGCTGGTGATCGACCACGCCAACAAACCCGGCAAGAAGATCCTTATGTCCGGCGGTGGCCGTTGCAACTTCACCAACCTCAACAGCACGCCGGCGAACTTCCTCTCGGACAATCCCCACTACTGCATCTCCGCCCTGAAACGCTACACCCCCCAGCACTTCCTGGACCTGGTGGAACGCCACGGCATCGAGCACGAGGAGAAGGCCGCCGGGCAGCTATTCTGCAAGGACAGCAGCAAGGAAATACTCAGTATGCTGCTCACCGAATGCGAATGGGCTGGCGCGGAAGTGCGGCTTAAGACAAGCGTTAAAACAATCAGCGGTGTCGATCACGGCTACCAGCTACAAACCAGCAGCGGTACCCTGACCTGCGAATCCCTGGTCATCGCCTGCGGTGGGCTGTCCATCCCCACCATGGGCGCAACCGGCTTTGGCTACGATATTGCGAAACAGTTCGGGCTTGCCATACTGCCCACCCGGGCAGGGTTGGTGCCCTTCACCCTGCACCCGGAGCTGAAGGAACAGTTGGCGCCCCTGTCCGGCGTCAGTTGCCCTGTGGATGTGCATTGCAACAACGAACATTTCCGCGAACCGATGCTGGTCACCCACCGCGGGCTCAGTGGCCCTTCGATGCTGCAGATTTCCAGCTTCTGGCACCCCGGCGACAGCCTGAACATTAACATGCTGCCCGCCACCAACGTAGAACAGGACCTGCACCACCTGCGGAAATCAAAACCGCAATCCACGGTGGCCCAATACCTTGCGCAACACCTGCCCAAACGCTTCGCCCAGGCCCTGAACGACGTTCACGGCTGGGCCGGCCCACTGCAGGGCTATAAGAACAGCGACATAGAGCAGGTGGCCCGAGCTCTGGACCAATGGACCATCAAACCTGCCGGCACCGAAGGCTATCGAACGGCCGAAGTAACCCTGGGTGGCGTGGATACCCGCCAGCTGTCATCAAAAACCATGGCGGTACTGGACAGACCAGACCTGTATTTTATTGGCGAAGTGGTGGATGTGACGGGACACCTTGGCGGCCATAACTTCCAGTGGGCCTGGGCCTCGGGTGTGGCAGCAGGGAGCACTGCCTGACATCCCGGGCAAAGCCCAGACTAAAGGTATTTCTCGATAGGCAACCAAGACAAGAACCCGGACTTCGCCCGGCGCCACCAATGGACGGTCGGCTCGCTGGTGAACACTGCCTCACCGCTGCGCCACTGGAGATCTCCTTCCTCGTCCAGAGCCACCTCCCAGCTATTACGGGGCTCCATGGTCAGCCGTATATCTGCCGCCACACGCTCTGCCAGGTCGGCACTGTGGATAATCAATACGGTTTCACCGTTGAGGTAGATGGAGCGGAGGTTAACGTTGAAGGACCCCACCACCAGGGTGCTGCGATCAAAAACCACTGATTTGGAGTGCAGGCTGACCTCGCCCGTGGCGCAGAAGGCGTCGTCACTCAGCCATTGCCGGCAGGCCTCGGCATCGGGCTTGAGTTCGTAGATGTCTATGCCCTGCTCCAGCATGTAGGGACGCCAGCGGGCATAACCGGCATGGTTGGTGACCAGATCATTGGAAGCCAGTGAGTTGGTCAGCGCGGCAACCTCCAATTGCGGGCGCTCATTGGCACCCAGGGCCTGCAACTGTTCCCTGGCGAGAATGAGGTAGGCGGACTCGATCAGGATTTCCCGGGTGGCTGTCTGCGCCAGGCGTTGCAACGCCAGTGCGCTGCGTTTGGGTGTCTCGGATGGCGCGTCCATATGTTCAGGGGGAGGGTCAAACACCAGCTCCCCCTGAGCAATCGTCATTCGGCTGAACACGCTGGTCAGTTCAGACCTGCCCTGTTCCGCCCCGGTGGGGGCAGAGATGGGAAGGCGGGGTTGTGCGATAGCCTGCTGCCGAAGCCCCTCCAGCGTCTCGGCCAACTCCGCGCCAGTAGGCATGGATGTGTATAGATCGGAAGCGGGGTAAGCCCAGGGGCTACTCCAGTAAACCTGGAAATTATCCGCCATACCCTCAACCACCGGCCCCAGGGCAAGAACATCGCGATCCCTGAAATAGCGGTTCTCATCGAAGCCGAAATATTCATCACCAATGTTGCGACCACCGACTATGCCCGCAGTCCCGTCCACCACGAATGTCTTGTTGTGCATTCGGCGGTTTATTCGCTGAAAGTCCATCAGGAACGATACCCATCGGCCCCAGCCACTGCGGTTTCTGGCTGGGTTGAAGATGCGAATATGAATATTTGGGTGAGTATCCAGGGAAGCAAACAACTCGCCGATTCCCTCGGCGTTAAAGTCATCCAGCAACAACCGGACCTTAACACCACGGTCCGCCGCGAGTAACAGCCGGCCAGCCAGGTGCAGTCCGGAGTCATCACGATTCCAGATGTAGTACTGGGCATCAATACGGTGTTCAGCCGCCTCAATCATAGCGGCTCGGTACAGGAAGGCGTCCTGACCAGAATCCAGCAGGTAATAACCGGATTGACCGTTCGCATCGGCCAGCCGTTGCCGGGACTGGCTGGAAAGGAAATTGTCGTCAGTCAGCACGGCGGTTTCGGCTCCAGAATGAGTGGCCGGCGGTAAACTGCCGGCGCAGCCTGCCAACAATACCAGCAGCACTAGCAGCCCTGGCAGAGAGTGGCGCGCCGATATCAGCCCGGCAACAGAGCCCCGCTGGTTCAGCATTAGCGCAGGATCACCAACGGCTTTTGAGCGGTTTTCAGCATGGTGGTTGTGGTGCTTCCCACCAGGAACTGCCGAATACGTGAATGGCCATAGGCACCCATTACCAGAATGTCGATGTCGTGTTCTTCCTGGTAGGCGTGGAGCGTTGGCTCTACATCCCCGGCGCGGATTGCCAGGGTGATGTCGGAGCCAAGGTCACCCAGCATCTTCTCTGCTTTCTTGAGCTGTTCCCAGCGGTCATTGGTGTCCGCTCCAATCATCACCAGATGAATCGGCATGCCTTTCAGTACCGGACTACCCGCCAGAAGTTCCACGCCCTTGAACGCCGTGGTGCTGCCGTCAAAAGCCAGCATGGCGCTCTTTGGCTGCTCGTACTCGTCCGGAACCAGAAGAATCGGGCGGTGGACACTACGAATCACCGTTTCCAGTTGGCTGCCCACATGGACGTCACGGTCTGAACTGCTCTCACCATGCAGCCCCATGACCAGCAGACGGGTCTGGTTTTCCAGGGCCAGCAGGGATTCCGTCAGATCCCCGTGGCGCTGGCGCTTGATCACGTCGTCAATGCCCTGTTCCTTCACCCGGTGTTCTGCCGCATCGAGCATGTGATGTCCGTGTTCCAGAGCCAGCTTGGAACGCTTGCGATCAAGCTCGGCAAGCTCATCCATCAGCTGTTCACGGCTTCCCAAGCCAATGCTACCAGCCAGGTCCGGCTCTGTAGGATATCGTTCCTCGTCGAGAACGTGCAGCAGAGTCATCGGGGTTTCCATGTGCTTGCTGGCCCAGGCAGCGTAATCACACACCGCCGGTGCAGCCCGGGAGCCGTCGATACAGGCAACTACTCGTAGCATTTCAACCTCGCCTTGGTGACCCTTGTGGTTGTTATTCTGACCGGTTACGTCTTTGAATTCCTTGGCTTGTGTCATATCAGTGCGCCATCAACTGGTCAACGGCGTCGGGTTTATCGTGCACACCAAAGCGGTCAACAATGGTGGCACTGGCCTCATTCAGCCCGATAATCTCCACCTCCGCACCTTCGCGACGGAACTTGATAACGGCCTTGTCCAGAGCGCCCACTGCCGTAATGTCCCAGAAGTGAGCCCGGGTCAGGTCAATCACCACATTATCCACTGCTTCCTTGAAATCAAAGGATTCCGTGAATTTTTCCGAGGAACTGAAGAACACCTGCCCGACAACGTTGTAGGTACGGGTATCAGTCGCTTCGTCAAAGTCGGACGTCACCAGCATGTAATGGCCCACCTTGTTGGCGAAGAACAGGGCCGCCAGAAGCACGCCTGCAAGCACGCCGAAGGCCAGGTTGTGCGTGGCGACGACGACAATAACGGTCACCACCATCACAATGTTGGTGGACAGGGGATGCTCTTTCAGGTTCTTGATCGACGCCCAACTGAAGGTACCGATGGACACCATGATCATCACGGCTACGAGGGCCGCCATTGGAATCTGTACCAGCCACTGATCCAGCACCAGCACGAGAACCAGAAGGAATACACCCGCTGTCAGCGTGGAAAGCCGCGTTCGGCCGCCGGATTTGATGTTGATAATGGACTGGCCAATCATCGCGCAGCCGGCCATGCCGCCCAGGAGGCCAGAACCGATATTGGCAACGCCCTGCCCTTTGCACTCCCGGTTACGGTCACTGGTTGTGTCCGTGAGGTCGTCCACAATGGTGGCGGTCATCATGGATTCCAGAAGGCCAACAATGGCTAGACCGACGGAGTAAGGCAGGATGATCATCAGGGTTTCAAGATTCAGCGGCACATCCGGCCACAGGAAAATCGGAAGCGTATCCGGCAGTTGCCCCATATCACCGACCGTGCGGATATCGATGTTGTAGACCATCGCGACGATGGTCAGCGAGACAATACAGATCAACGGCGATGGCAGTATGCGGCCGACGACCGGCACCAGTGGAAACAGGTAAATGATACCCAGTCCGGCAGCGGTCATCGCATAAACGTGCCAGGTGACATTAGTCAGTTCTGGCAACTGCGCCATAAAGATCAGGATAGCCAGCGCGTTCACAAACCCGGTCACCACGGAACGGGACACAAAGCGCATCAGGCCACCGAGTTTCAGATAGCCAGCGCCGATCTGCAGCAACCCGGTCAGCAGCGTAGCTGCAAGCAGATACTCCAGGCCGTGCTCCTTTACAAGAGTCACCATCAACAGCGCCATAGCGCCTGTCGCGGCGGAGATCATACCGGGGCGGCCGCCGACGAAGGCTATCACCACCGCAATACAGAACGAGGCATACAGACCCACTTTCGGGTCCACACCGGCGATAATGGAAAAAGCGATGGCTTCGGGAATCAACGCCAGCGCCACCACAATGCCGGCAAGCAAATCGCCGCGTATATTGGAAAGCCAGTCGGCTTTAAGCTTGTTCACCATATCGTTGGTATCCAGTCAGAGAGGGCAAATTCGGGACGTAAAAACCGGTTGTAGTCGTCATGAGGTGACTACCGGAGTTCAATCAGGACGTAAACCTGGGAGCACAGGACGCTAGGGCGGAGTGATCGTCGTAACTGTCGTGGGGACGTTCATTAAGGTACGTTCATAAGCTGCGAATTAAAGGCGGCGAAGCATACCAGAACGGTGCTGAAAAAGTAACCGGCGGGCCCGGAGACCGGGCCCTGTTTACGCCACCGGCCCGGACAGGCCGTTGCTGGCGAGGTGAAAGGCAATGATCGCCATCATGGAACCAATGGCGCCATCAATGAACCGCCAGGACATGGGGCTCGACAACCAGGGGGAAAGCGCCGCCCCGCCGAACGCCAGCAGGCAGAACCACATGACAGACGCACTGCTGGCGCCAGCCACAAACACCAGCGGGCTGGCCTGTTGCGCGCCGATGGCAGGGATCAGCAACAAGGTATCCAGATACACCTGGGGATTCAGTAGTGTTACCGCCAGGGTGGTCAACACCACGGTCCGCAGGCTCGAAACATCCGCTTTCCTGGCATCCAGGGCATCACGTCCTTTCGCAGCACGAGCAAAGGCCAGCAACGCCAGCCAGCTGAGGAACGCCACACCCAACCAGCGCATCACGTCCAGCGCTTCAGGCACGGCCATCAACGCGGCGTTAACGCCGAACATGCCTGCCGTGAACAGCAAGATATCCGCCGTCATGCAAATGCCAGCGCAATACCAATGATGTTCCCGGCGAATCGCCTGCCCCAGGATGTAGGCGTTCTGAGCGCCAATCGCGATGATGATGCCGCCGCACACCAGCAGCCCTGTCAGATAACTTGTCAGCATATTTCCCTCCGAATTTGCTGGAAGCTTAAGGGGTAAGGGCTATACTTAAAAATCATAAACCTTATATCCCATGAATATTTCTTATGTTGGATTACAAGCTTCTGCAGGCACTTGCCGCGGTGATCGAGAACGGTGGGTTTGAGCGTGCCGGGGAGATACTCGGGCTCACGCAATCCGCCGTATCACAACGCATCAAGTCACTTGAAGTACGCCTGGGCCAGCCGGTTCTGGTCCGGCACCCGGAACTGCAGGCAACGCCGGCCGGGAACAAGCTGCTGAACCACTTCCAGCAGGTACAGCTTCTGGAAAGGGACCTGCGCAAAACCATACCCGCCCTTGCCGAGGACACCACCCGCCTGCGTATCGCTATCAACGCCGACAGCCTGGCCACCTGGTGGGCCGCTGTGGTTGGGGAGTTCTGCAGCCGGGAGGGTTTATTGCTCGATCTGGTTATTGAGGACCAGGACGTAGGCCTGAAGCGAATGCGCGATGGCGATGTGGCCGCCTGTCTGTGCAGCAGCAGCCAGCCCATTGCTGGCGGGCGTTGCGTGGCACTGGGGGAAATGACCTACATGCCGCTGGCGACCCCACAGTATGTTCGCCAGTTTTTTCCGGATGGCATCACACCAGAAGCTTTCGCCACCTCTCCGGCTATTGTATTTGGCCCCAACGACCAGCTACAGCACCGATTCATGGCCGGCTGTGGCTACCACGGCCGTTTCCCCTACCATTTGTGCCCCTCCTCCGAAGGTTTCGTCCAGCTTGCCAGGGCCGGCATGGGCTACGGCATGATTCCGCAAATCCAGGCCAGTCATTGGCTGGACAATGGGGGCCTGGTCAATCTTGCACCGGGTCATGAGCTGAAGGTGCCCCTCTATTGGCACTTCTGGCGACACAGCGGGGAGTTGCTACAGCGTTTGACCACCACGCTTGAGGGTGCCATCACCCACCATTACCGCGCACGGCGAAACGTCAGGTTGTAACGGCAGGCGCCCGTCAGCGAATGCAGTGCCTGCTTGAGCGTTAACACGCCATGGTAGCGGAGCCGCGCCGGGCCGCCCCAGACCACAACATCACCATGCTCAAGGGGCACTCGCTGCGGCCGGTCACTGCGCCTGGCGCCTCCGAACTGAAACATTGCCGGCGTGCCTAGGGACACAGAAACGATCGGCTGATCGAAGTCGTCCTCGTCTTTGTCCTGATGGAGCCCCATTTTGGCGCCAGGTGCATAGCGGTTCACCAGGCAGGCGTCCGGCTCAAACCCCGAGTAGCCCCCCGCGCTTGCTGCCTTTGCCGCCAGGGACCGAAACACGGCCGGCATCAACGGCCAGGGTTCCCCCGAAAGCGGGTCGGTTTGCTGATACCGATAACCGCCCGCATCCGTCACCCAGCCCCAGTCTCCGCAACAAGTCATCGCCACCGACATGGTGTGGCCACCGGGTGTCTGCATTTGCCGAAACCGGGCCTGTTCCGCCACGACTGAAATCGCCTCCAGCAATCGGCTGGCGTCGGCCCGGGCAAAACGGCGAAGGACAACTGCCCCGTCGCAGAGCGGCTCGACCCAGGGCTCTGATGAAGATGACTCGAACAAATCCATGGTCATTACGCGTTCACCGTATGATCAGGAAAACCGGGAGTTTAACGTCTACCCTTAGGGCAGTGCAGTCCCCTGCGCTTCGCTACGCCAGACCACCGTTTAAGGATGAACCATGCGTCGGAACCGCCAGTCCGCACAGGTATCGCTTGCCTTTCTGATTGCCTCTACAATCACCCTCGGCATGCTGGCACTCACCATTGTACTGGTCGGGCAAAGCTTTCGCGGCATGGAAAGCGCCAAGATAACTGCCGCCAGCGCCACGGCCCGCCAGCTTGCCGTCAGTGTAGATGACCGTATCCGCGCCATTACAGGCCCGCCGTCAACCGCCCTCGCGGTCCTCAGCCACGACCCTTTGGCCGTCGCCGATACATTGCAACAACGCCTGGTCCGGATGCCGGTTGTCGCAGACATTCTCGATAGCAGCGACATCGTCAGTGCCGTTTACGCTGGCTATGACAACGGCGATTTTTTCCTGCTACGCAAGATACGTAGCTCTGGCGCCATGCAGTTTCCTGACGCCCCCACCAATGCGCAATACCTGCTCCAGTCCATCACCAGGGCCGAGGATGGAAGGCCGCAACCCATATGGCACTTCTACGATGCCAGCCGCACCCTTCTGGAACGCCGCACGCCTTCCGACTACCGCTTTGATCCCAGAGATCGTGGCTGGTACGAGCTCGCTGATGCCTCCGGTAAGACGGAACTGACCGCGCCCTATGTTTTCTTTACCACGGGTGAAACCGGTTTGACGCTTTCCCGACGGCAAGCCACTGCGAAGGGGATGGACAACAATACCGTGTTTGGCATCGATGTAACTGTTACCGACCTGGGCACGCAGCTGGCCGAACTGCGGCAGACGCCCGGCACCCGGATTGCCATCGTCAATGCCGAGGGTTCCCCCCTGGCCTACACAGGGCCTGATACCACCAACAGCGGAACAACATCCAACACAACAAAGCCACAGGGGCTGAATGACGGAGCCATCAACGCCGTCCTGGAACGCGATGGCATGCAAGCCACGAGTAAATTGGTAAACCGCTTTACCACTGAAAACCGGGACTGGTACGGCATGACCGAGCCCCTTGAGTCCCTGGACCAGGAGAACCTGAAAATCGCCGTGGCCATTCCCGCCGGCGAACTATTGGCTGATGTTTGGGCCGCTTTGACCCGTCAGACTATCCTGGCGAGTGCTATCGCACTTCTGTTGCTGGTCATCGGCTGGTTCCTGGGCCGTCGTGTGGGTAGGCCACTGGAATTGCTGACACGCCGAGTGGGGGCACTCTCCCGTTTTCGTTTCGACACGTCCGTTTCCGTTGATTCCCATATTCGCGAAGCGCGTCAACTCAGCGTCGCCCTGGACGATATGGCCAGTACGATCCGCAGCTTCCAAAGCATTGCGACCGCACTCAATCGGGGTCAGGATCTGGATAGCCTTTTGCAGGATATCCTCGAACAGATCGTTCACATCCTCGGGCAGACCCGGGGTGCTATCTACCTGATGAGCCGTCAGAACAGCGAACTCAGGCTTTCCGTGGACCGCGACATACACCCGCCGGAGACCATCACCGGCGTCAACGCCAAGGACGACGACAACGACGTGATAAGGGCACTCCGTAACGCCCTTTCCGGCCATCCGGTATTCGCCATTCTCAGAAACCGGCGCAAACAGTTGATTGGGGCCCTCGTTATCGAAATGGAGCATGGTGAGCACACCCACCTCAGCGACGACCTGATCGTATTCGTCGATGAGATCGCCGGCTCCGCCGCCGTTGCGATCGAAACCCGTGAACTGATTGAAAGCCAGCAGGCGTTGCTTGAGGGCATCATTCGCCTGGTTGCCAACGCCATTGATGCCAAGTCACCGTATACGGGTGGCCACTGCGACCGCGTACCAAAACTCGCCCAGATGATGGTCGATGAAGCTATCCAGAGCCCCGCAGAACCCTTTGCCAACTTCACCATGAACGACGACGAGCGCTACGAGTTCCACCTGGCAGCGTGGCTTCACGATTGTGGAAAGATCACCAGCCCCGAGCATGTGGTGGACAAGGCCGTCAAACTGGAAACGATCTACAACCGCATCCATGAGATTCGCACCCGCTTTGAAGTTCTGCATCGGGATGCGGAGATCCGGTGCCTGAAAAGGCAACTGGCTGGCGAGAGTTCTCAGCAGGCGGAAACCGACCGGGATCGGGAACAGGAAGAGCTGCAGGAAGCCTTTCGCGCAGTCGCCAACGCCAACACTGGTGGCGAATTCATGTCGGAGGACAACATAGAGCACATCCGACAGATCGGCCAACGCACCTGGGTGCGTCATTTCAGTGACAGGCTGGGATTGTCCGGCGACGAAAAGCAGGTTTTGACTGGCACACCGGAGCAGACGCCACCTGCTACAGAACCTCTGCTGGCAGACAAACCCGGCCACCTTCGTCCCTGGGGTGAACACAAACCACCCGTTGCCAAAGACGACCCACGAAACCGGTGGGGATTCGACATGACACTTCCAGAACATGCCGTTAATCAGGGTGAGCTCCACAACCTGACCGTGGCAAAAGGAACCCTGACCCCCGAGGAACGCTTCCGGATCAACGACCACATCGTACAGACCATCTGCATGCTGGACGCCCTACCCCTGCCTGACAGGCTGGCAAACGTGCCCCACCTGGCAGGCACCCACCATGAACGCATGGATGGACAAGGTTACCCCTGCCGGCTGAACGCAGACGACATGGGCATTCCCGAGCGGATCATGGCGGTGGCGGATATTTTCGAGGCGCTGACCGCCGTGGACCGCCCCTACAAGGAGGGCAAGACACTGACCGAATCCCTGACCATCATGCAGAGAATGGTGAATGACGGACACATCGACCGGGCGGTGTTCCAGTTGTTCGTCCAGACAGGTATCTACCGCCGATACGCAGAGCAACACCTGCGTCCGGAACAAATCGACGCCGTGAATGAAGAACGCTTTCTGACATGAACATTCCTCCATCGCGACGGGTTATTTTCGAATTCTTCGCCGAAACCCGTATACTTTGCGCAGTTTTAAACACTTGAAAAGGACACTGACATGTTCGGCCTGTTTATCGGCGGTTTGATCGGCTACTTATTTGGCCGTTTTCCCGGCCTTCTGATTGGCGCTGTGGCAGGCGTACTGTTAACCCGATACATCAAGAGCCGTCTGTGGCAAAAACTGCGTAATGTGCAGACCGACTTCCTGGAATCCGTGTTTGCGGTGATGGGCGCCCTGTGCAAAGCCGATGGCGTTGTCACTCGCGATGAGATCCAGGTGGCGGAACGCCTGTTCGACCGGTTTCGTCTCTCCGGCGAACACCGGGAGCGCGCCAAGGCAGCCTTCAACCGTGGCAAGGCCAATGACTTCGACCTGGATGCGGAACTGCAACACTTCCTGCGGGTGAGTGGCCGCCAGCCCGCATTACTGCAGATGTTCCTTCAGGTACAGGTGTCTGCCGTTGCCGCCGATGGTGTGGTCCACCCGGCCGAACATGAGATGCTGGTGCGTATTGCCCGGGGGCTAGGACTGCCCGAGGCCCAGGTAGACCAGTTGGAAGCCATGTTGAGGGGCGCCCACGCCGGCCAGTCTGGCGCTGCAGGCCAGGCATCGTCCGCCAGCCAGATCGACGATGCCTATAAGGTTCTCGGGGTGTCGCCCTCCGCCAGCGACGCCGAGATCAAGAAAGCCTACCGCAAACTGATGAGCGAGAATCATCCGGACAAACTGGCTGGGCGCGGCCTGCCGGAAAGCATGCGGGAAATGGCAGAAGAGCGCACCCGTGAGATCAGCCACGCCTACGACGTAATAAAGGACGCCCGCAACTAACGAAAGGCCCGGCGAGGGCCTTTACTTACATCCCCTCTACTTGTCGTGCGCCGCGATGCAATTTCCTGATATGACATATCGTCACGTTTAGGTTTTATATACAGTGGATACAGTCCCGAAAACAACACGGAGTATCTGCTTTGACCGCCCAACATCCGTTGCAACCCCACCCGCAATCAATGCACACGTTCAGTGACGATCTGCTGGGCCGGCACGACGCCACCGGGCTGGCCGAACTGATTCACAACGGCGACGTATCAGCCGGCGAAGTCCTCCAGGCTACCCTGGCCCGGGCGCGAATAGCCGAACCCTTTATCCATGGCCTGGTTACCCCCATTCCGGACGACGGTGCCGGCATGATCGCAAATAAAACTCCGGCTGCAAAAACGGTGCCTGGCATCTTTGCGGGCGTTCCCACGGTGATCAAAGACAACACCGAGGTGAAGGGATTTCCCACCTCCCATGGCACTGCGGCCATCCATTCCCACCCGGCCGACGAAACCAGCCCTTTCGCCCGTCAGTTGCTGGCCCAGGGCCTGGTGTGTTTTGGCAAAAGCACCCTGCCTGAGTTCGGTTTCAATGCCACCACCGAACCCGCCCATGACACCCCAAGCCGCAACCCCTGGCACCTTCAATATTCCACCGGTGCTTCATCAGGAGGTTCCGCGGCGCTGGTTGCCGCAGGTGTGATCCCCATCGCACACGCCAACGATGGCGGTGGCTCCATCCGCATTCCAGCCGCCTGTTGTGGGCTGGTGGGGTTGAAACCAACCCGGGGACGGCTGATCGACAACGATGCGGCTAAAACACTCCCCATCAATATCGTCAGTGATGGTGTGGTAACGCGCACGGTCAGGGATACCGCCAACTTCTATCACGGAGCGGAACGCTTTTTCCGAAACCCGAAACTCCCGGCCATAGGAAAGGTAGAGCGCCCCGCCACACGCTCACTCCGTATTGGCCTGGTGACCGACTCCATCAACGGTCACGCCACCGACAGTCAGACCCGCGCAGCCGTTGAAAATACAGCACAACTACTCGAAAAGCTTGGCCACAAGGTGGAACCGGTAGGAGTTCCCGTTGCCTCATCTTTCCCTGATGATTTTGCGCTCTATTGGGGAATGCTGGCCTTTGGTGTGCGCGCAAATGGCAAGCGGTTGATTCACCCTAGTTTTGACAAGTCACAGCTGGACGGGCTAACCCTTGGGCTGGACAAAGCCTTCCGGAGGCAGTTCTACAAATTACCGGCGGCACTCTGGCGCCTGCACCGGTCGTATCAGGACTACGCTCGCACCATGGCCAGTTACGATGCCATTCTCACTCCGGTACTGGGTCACACCACGCCCGAAATCGGCTACCTGAGCCCCACGGTCGACTTTGATACCCTGTTCGACCGCCTGACCCAATACGTCAGCTTTACGCCACTGGCCAACGCCACCGGCGCACCCGCCATTTCGCTGCCAGCCAGCCTCACTGAGCAGGGTCTGCCGGTTTCCATTCAGCTGATGGGTAAGCACGGGGGTGAGCAGACACTGCTGGAACTGGCGTTTTTGCTGGAGGAGACGATGAACTGGCCCAGGATAGACAGCCAGCCCATCAGGTCATGACAGGTTCCGCTCCCTGAACGGAGGGGGGCTCGCAGACGACGACCTGATTCCGCCCACGCCCCTTGGCCTCGTAGAGGGCCCCATCGGCCCAACTGAAGATGTCTTTGGTGGCATCCGCCTGGCTGGGACAGACGGCACACAAACCAATACTCACCGTCAGGTGCAAGACTTCATCCGACACCCGGAACCCGGTTTCCTCAATCCGGCTCCGGATTTTCTCGGCCACTCTCAGCGCCCCCTCTTTCGGGGTATCCGGCAACAGAACCACAAACTCTTCGCCGCCGTAGCGGGCAGCCAAATCCTGTGGGCGCGTGACATAGTCGCGGATACAGTTGGCCACCATCTGCAGGCAATCGTCGCCGACCAGATGACCATGTGTGTCGTTGAACTTCTTGAAATGATCGATATCCAGAAGCAGCAGTGACAATGGCTGACTAAATCGATACGCCTTCACCACCGCCGAGCTGAAGGTACGGTCAAAGTGACCACGGTTCTTGAGCCCGGTGAGCGCGTCGGTGGCACTGAGTTCGCGCAACTGATCGTTGAGCGACTCGAGGTCCCGGGTGCGCTCCTGTACTCTCTGTTCAAGTAACGTATTGGCTTCCTGTTGAATACGAAGGGACTTTTCCTGAGCCATCCTGGCTTTGCGTTCTTCAAGCAACAGGCGCTGTTGGGCCTCGAAAGCACGCTTCTTTTCCCTGTTGAGCCGGTCTGCCAGCGCCATCGATAACAGAATGACGCCCATGGCGGATCCCACCTGGGTTGCGTTCTCCGTCAGCAGGTTGCGTGGCAACACGGTGAACTTGCTCAACGCCAGGACAATCCCTCCGAAAAGCATAAACACCCAGGCCAACGCGTAATACCTCGCTGCGGGGTCCTTTTTCAGCCAGCGCACAATGCTGAGCACCAGCATGGTCGTGCAGCCCAGGAAAGCAAGCAGAATGGTCGGCAGGATCAAGAGTCGATACGGAACCAGCAATCCCGCCGTTGCCATCACACCAGCCATAACGACAATCCCCACCGTCAGTCTGTTGAGAAACGGGTGGTTGGCTGACGTCACATTGAGAAAGTGAAGGCTAAAGGTGCCGCCAAACAGCACGACCAGATTGAGGAACACGGTGATCGCCTGGTCATTCCACCAGGTAGCCTCCGGCCAGAGATACTGGAAAGCAACGCCATGCAGGCTCGCCAGGAACAGGGGCATGGCCGAAATGTACCCCACATAATGCAGGAAGCTCCGCTCGCCAACCGCCATATACACAAACAAGTTGTAGAGGATCATCACCAGCACAATGCCGTAGTAAATGCCCTCGAACAGGCTGCGGGCCTGCTCGGCCACGTAGAAAGCATCCTGATCCCAAAGGGTCAGGGGCACCTGCATGGAACTGGTGGTGTCCACTCGAAGATAGATGGAGAGCTCGTCGTCACGTGAAAGGGAGAGCGGGACAAGAAAATTGCGGTGGTAGATTGGGCGCTGGTAGAACGGCTGCTTATCACCCAATAACTGTCGTTTTACAAGCTCGCCATCTTCGAGCAGATAGACCTCGATATGGTCCAACACCGGATACCCGATTTCCAGGAACAGGGGAGCCGTGGCGGCCCCTGGGTTGCGAACATTTACCCGGAACCAGTAAACCTCATCACCGTATCCCAGGCTAACGCTGTCTTTTCCGTTTGACTGCCACTCTCTTTCGGGAAGCTGTCTCACGGAATCCAGGGGGACGGCGCCGGCGGGTTCCTGCCAATACTCCACATACCTGAGAAGCTCCAACCGCTTGGCATAACTGTCCCAAACCGCCGGCTCCGCTGAAACCAGAGCAGGCAGCGCAAACAGCATAATGGCGAACAGAATCTGCGTCAGACCCTTTTGCAAAGATATTCCCAGTTCAAGAGAGACAATAAATTTGTTGTTTTTTCGCTACCAGCATAAACCAGAAACCGGCATTTCGCCGCAGGCGCCTTTAAAATGACTCAATCAGACAATAAAGCCTAACTAACTGCGGTACTTCCGAACGCTGGTGAAGACCCATGTCCCACTCTTATGACTTCAAAGTGGACAGTATCGGGGCCGGGTGCCAGTATGAGAAAGTCGAAAAATGAAAAATGCTGGCGCAAAGCGACCAAACGCCGCTCCTTGTCGTACACCTACTATCGTCCTCGAAACTGACAGCCAGAGACTATGCACGATACGGACACCTTCGTGACCTTTCACAAGGCACTGACGGAACTCAGCCACAGTCCGGCGTTTATCGACAAGAAGCGCCCGCAAAAACTCGCAGACCTGACGGCGCTCTGCGCGAGGCTGCTCAACGTTGACCGGGTCAGTGTCTGGCAGTTTCCGGAGGAGCGTGACCGCATTGAGTCCGAGTGGCTTCATACTACGGACGCTGCCACCGGTGACAAATCCAGCCTGTACCAGTCCGGCAACCCGGAGTACTTCTCGGCCCTGGAAACCGAACGCGTGCTGTCTGTCCGGGACGCCCAGAACGATCCCCGCACCCGGGCATTCGCGCCGGGCTACCTTATACCCTTGAACATCCTATCGATGCTTGATGCACCGGTATTTGATGGTGCCCGGCTCAGTGGCGTTGTTTGCCTGGAATCAACGCGCCAGCGCAACTGGACCCTGCCGGAAATATCCTTCGTCATCGCTATTGCCGATACCATCAGCCTGATCAATACCCACGAAGCCTGGCTCCACTCACAACGCGCACTTGAATACGTTACCCGTTACGACTCACTGACCGGGCTATCAAACATCGAATCCCTGCGAGACCGTATCGGCCACCTCGCCGACAAAATAGAACGACGAGGGCTTGGTAGCCTGGCGCTGATATGGATTGACGTGGACCGCCTGAAATCCATCAACGATGGGCTTGGGCCTCAGGTGGGTGACAACGTTATTGCCGAAGTCGGCCGCCGCCTGAAAAAGCTCTCTGTTCCAGGCAAGGATCTACTGGCCAGGATTGGAGGCGATGAGTACGCCCTCATGGTGCGCAACCACACCATGCGGGACTCTCTGGAACTGACCGCCTCGCGTATAAGGCAGGAAATCAACAGGCCCATCCGCCTCACTGGCCACTCCATCACCGTTGGCGCAAGCCTGGGCATCTGCCACTTGCCCGGAGACTGTCAAACCACCGAAGAGCTGTTGCGTGGCGCCGAAGCCGCCATGTACAACGCCAAGCAGCGGGGCCGGGACCAGGCGTGCTTCTTTGATTCGAGCATTCAGGTAACGGCCCGTTCGCGATTCGTTCTGGAAAACGAGTTGCGGGCCGCCATCAGCAACCACACCCTGGAAGTGTTCTATCAACCCATCATGAGCGCCGCCGGGATGAAACTGGAGTCGCTGGAAGCCCTGGTACGCTGGCAACACCCGCAACGGGGTTGGCTGTCACCCATTGAATTTCTGGGGATAGCCAGAAGCGGTGGCCTGATGTATGCCCTGGGGGAGTGCGTGCTTCGCCGCGTATGCGAACACTGGCAACAGGCCCGCAACCAGGGCATTACGCTGCCAGAGATTTCAGTCAACCTGGCGGCCGAGCAGGTGTTGGTACCTGAACTGCCCGGCCTGATCCGGGAAACCTGCCATGAATACGGCGTGCCGGTCAGTGCGTTGCATTTCGAGGTAACCGAGGATTCCATTCAAGGGGATTTCAGCTCACTCAACAGTATCCTGGAAGAGCTGGTCGCCGATGGTGCAAGCCTGTCCATAGACGACTTCGGAACCGGCTATTCTTCACTGTCCCGCCTCAAGAGTCTGCCCTTCTCGCGGATCAAGATTGACCGTTCCTTCATCAGCCAACTGCCAGACGACGAGGACGACTGTGCCATTACCCTCTCAATCATTGGCCTGGCGCGAGGGCTTGGGCTCTCTGTCGTCGCCGAGGGCGTCGAAACCGAAGCCCATGAACAATGGCTTTTCCAGCGGGGCTGTGATTACCTGCAGGGTTATCGATACAGCAGGCCTCTGCCATTCAACACGCTCATGGACGAGTTTTTCCCGCAATCCTGACGATCAAGGCGAAAGGTCATGCATTGCTGGATGAGTCCGCAACAGCCGGTTTGATTTTCCGTCCCACTTTGTCCCCCAGTACCAGCAGCGCCGGGGTCAGCAACAGCGTGAGCACCGTTGCAAACGCCAACCCGCCGGCAATGGCACTGGATAGCTGGGTCCACCACTGCGTGGATGGAGCACCGATGCCCAAAGACGGGGTCAGGAGATCCACATTTACCCCGAGCACCATTGGCATCAGCCCGAGTATGGTGGTGATAGCCGTCAGCAATACCGGTCGCAGGCGCAGGCATCCGGTCTCCAATGCGGCCTCGAATGCCGCCATACCGCTTTTTCGCATCTGGTTGTAGGTGTCGATCAGAATGATGTTGTTGTTCACCACGATGCCCGCAAGGGCAATAATGCCCATGCCCACCATCACGATTCCGAACGACTGCCCGTTCAGCAGCAGGCCAAGCAATACGCCCGCCGTGGAAAGCACAATGGCCGATAGAATGAGCATGGTCTGGTAGAGCGAATTGAACTGGGTCACCAGGATCAACAGCATCAGGGCAATGGCGACCAGAAACGCCGATGCCAGGAAGTTCGAGGCCTGCTCCTGGTCCTCATTTTCGCCTGCAAATCGGACGGATACACCCTCGGGCGTTTCTGGCATTTGCTGCTGCAACTCCATCAACAGTTCGTCCGCACGGCGACCCGGCTCTATCTCGGACTTGATCGTAATGGTGCGCTGTCCGTCCACGCGGGTAATGCTGCCAATCTTGTCACCGGGAGCCAGCTCAACAAACTCCGAGAGCGGCACCTGCCCGCGGCTGGTGTTAATCGTCTGGCGCTGGAACTGATCCAGCTCCCGCCAGTTATTAGGCACTCTCACGGCGATATCGACTTCGTCGCGCACGTCCTCAGGGCGATAAGTGGCGAGCACCAGGCCGTTGGTAATCAGTCGCACCGCACTGCCAACGCTGAGCACGTCTGAGCCAAATCGGGCGGCGGCTGAGCGGTCGACGTTCAGGCGCCATTCGATGCCCGGAAGGCTGCGGTCGTCTTCGACATCCACAAAGCCATCGATGCCAGACATCCGTTCCCGGACAAGAGCGACATATCGTTCCAGTTGGTCGCCGTCCATACTGCTGACCATAAGCTCAATAGGCTTGCCATCCGCGGGCCCGCCCTCCTGCTTGCGAAACTCCAGTTCAATGCCGGGAATGTCCGCAGTGAGTGAACGGAAATCTTCCAGTATCTGTGTCGCTGGCCGGCGCTCAAACCAGTCAGTGAACTGGAACTGCAGCACACCGATGACGTCCGGCGCCATCTGATTTCCGGGACTGATCATTGAGCGGGCATAGAGGGCTTTCACCTCCGGCATTCCCTGTAAACGCTGCTCGACCTGCCGAACGATGGCATCGCGCTCCTGCACCGACAGATCCCCTCTGGCCCTGACATGTACCTGCGCTGAATCCGGCTCCACGCTCGGGAAAAATTCAACACCATGGTTGAACTTGCCATAAGCCGCATAGATGACCACAACGACGCCAAGCACGCCAAGAAGTGTAAAGCCGGGCTTTGCCAACAATCGCCCGAGAACGCCACGATAGACGTCCGTCATGCGGCCACTGATTGCTGACCGGGGACGGCGCTTTCCGCCGCTGATGCTGCCAAGGACCGGCAAAAATACGAGAGCCATGGCCAACGAGGCGGTCAGACAGATGATGACGGTGGTGGGCAAAAAGCTCATGAACTCGCCGACCACGCCCGGCCAGAACAACAGGGGGATGAATACCGCCAGCGTGGTGGCGGTTGACGCGATGATGGGCCAGGCCATGCGGCTGGCCGCCTCGCCCCATGCAGACTTTACGTTCTGGCCCTCGGAGAGGTTCCTGTCGGCAAGCTCCGACACCACGATGGCCCCATCCACCAGCATGCCAGCCACCAGTATGAGGCTGAACAGAACCACAATATTAAGGGTAAAACCCATTCCCCAGATCACCAGGATACCGGTCAGGAACGCACCGGGAATGGTGAGCCCCACCAAAAGGGCGGAACGGGGACCCATGGCGGCAATGATCAGGACGATCACCAGCACGATGGCCGTCAGCACATTGTTGAGCAGGTCACTAAGGATATCCCGGACTTCACCGGACTGGTCCATGATATAGCGAACCTCGAGCTCGTCGGGCAGTTGCGGCCCGGCACGTTCAATCAGCGCCTTCACCTTTTCCACGGTTTCGATGATGTTGGAACCGGTCCTCTTGGAGATTTCCAGCACCAGCGCCGGCTCACCGTTGATCCTGGCGAACCCTCGCGGGTCTTTGAAGGTTCGCTGAAGCATAGCCACGTCGCCAAAGGTCACAACGGTGTCGCCGCCCACCTTGACCGGCATGGCCATAACATCTTCCACGGATTCAATAACGCCCGGAACCTTCATGGTCATGCGACCAGCACCGGTATCCAGGCTTCCGGCAGCAACCAATTGATTGTTGCGAGTGACCAACGTCGCCAACTGATCAAAGTCGACGCCATAGCTTTCAAGCACCTGGGGATCGACAACGATCTCCAGGAGGTCTTCCCTGTCACCACCAATGTCCACTTCCAGCACTTCCGGAATGCCTTCGATGGCATCCTGCAAACGCCGGGCAATAGTGACCAGCTCGCGTTCGGAAAGAGGCCCGGAGAGGCCAACCGACATGACCGGAAACAGCGCCACGTTAATTTCATTGACCCTTGGTTCGTCAGCTTCCTGAGGCAGCTTGCTGCGGGCGGTATCAACCTTTTCCCTCACATCCTGAAGCGCGATGTCCGGATCAAACCCGGCGTCGAATTCCAGCATCACCGAGGCGTGACCCTCGGAAGCCGTACCACGCATTTCCTTGACGCCCTCGAGGGAACGCAATTCCTGCTCCATTGGCCGGATAAGCAGGCGCTCACCGTCTTCCGGGCTGATTCCCTCCAGTGTCATTGACACATAGATCATGGGAATGGTGATGTCCGGGTTCGCTTCTTTGGGGATGGTCTGAAAAGCCGCAACACCACCCAGGATCAGGAAAGCCAGTGTCAGCAGTGTGGTCCGGCTGCGGTCGAGAGCGGCGAAAATCAAGGTTCGCATATCGGTTAGCCCCGGTCCGAATCACGATCAACCGGGCGTACCTGCTGCCCGATGGATACAAAACCCGCACCCCGGGTAATCAACCGGATTTCATCCGGCAGGCCAGTGACCCAGGCGCCATCCGTGGTGACGTTCAGGAGTTTGACCGTGGTAAACACCACTTCGTTATTGTCGCCCACATAGCGAACACCGGGCCGGCCATCATCCCCAAGACTGAGATAGGCCGGCGAAATGAACATCGCCTCCACTTCCGGCAGCGCAATGCGCAGCGTGGCACTACCGCCGGCAACCCGCTTACGTTCCGGGTTGTCTATGGCCACCTCCACCGGGAAACTACGGGTGTCCGGGTCTGCGGCACTGGCCACGAAATTCACCACGCCTTCCAGGCTGTCACCATCCAACGTGCGAATGGTTACGGCCTGCCCCTCTTCGACGGCGCTCACTGACTGCTGCGGGATTTGCCCCGTCGCTTTCAGCCGATCAACGCGCACCAGCTCCAACAGTGGGGACCCGACCTGGACCAGATCACCAAGGTCGACATCCCGTCGATTCACCGTTCCGTCAAAAGGCGCACGTGGCTCCAGATTGGCAACAGCAAGACGTGCCTGAGCAAGTTCCGCTCTGGCCGCGGACAGTTCACTTTGCAGGGTCAATACTTCGGATTCGGAGGTGAGATTCCGGGAGCGGAGCTTCTGGGCAGCCGATAGATCGGCCTCCAATTTGCGAATGCGGGACTGCCATTGCTCTACCGAGGTACGTCGCCCATCCTCGGACAGTCGAAGCAGGACATCCCCCGCCTCAACCTGGTCACCCTGCTCCACCATCAGCTCTTCTACCGTGCCGGCTACCCGAGCGCCCACTGATACGGTTCGCCAGGGCTCCAACTGCCCCTGCAGCATTAACCCGGGCTCGTAAAGCCTTGTCCTAAGCACATCCACCTGAACGGAGGGCGCGCTATCCGACTCCTCAAGTGTGTCCTCTGGCGCCTCGTCCCGCGCTTCCTTGACGTCACCAGTTGCCATCCATACCACCAAGAAGGCCAGTACCAGAAAGGACAATCCGATAGATCCCAGTTTTGCTTTGGTCATTGATCGCTCGCAGTTACATTCGGGTGATGTCGGTTTACAGTCCAGGCAATCGTTTTAGAAACTGTCAGAAAACGGTTGCATCCGGTTGTTTTCGTGGGGTAGATTCTACACATAAACTTCTCACAGATTCAGAGCAGATACTGATTTTATGAATCTCAACGCAGTGGTTGTCCTTGTGAAGCTAGTCCTGGTGGTCGTGGTACCGTCCGGGGGCTTCTGCGTGGACAAGCGGGTGAGATAGAAACAGACTCGACAAACACACGAAAGCCCCCGGCACCGAAAGGTCCCGGGGGCTTTTTTTTGCACCAGAAAAAGGAAAACGACCATGAACGGCGCACAGCACATTCTTGACGCGTTCCAACGTCATAACATCAGCACGGTTTTCGGATACCCGGGCGGCTGCATCATGCCGCTATACGACGCGCTGGTGGACGATGTGGGCGTAGAGCATGTGCTGTGCCGCCACGAACAGGCTTGCGCTCTCGCCGCCGACGGCTATGCCCGCGCCAGCGGCAAGCTGGGCGTATGTATTGCCACCTCAGGCCCCGGCGCCACCAACCTGATCACCGGCGTTGCCAACGCTCACCGGGACTCTATCCCCATGCTGGTCATCACCGGCCAGGTGCCCTCGGGATTGATCGGTACCGACGCCTTCCAGGAAACCGACGTATTGGGCATGACGCTGGGCATCGTTAAACACAGCTATCTGGTTGACGACGCGGACAGCCTGCCCGCGATCATGGAAGAGGCCATGGAACTGGCTCAAAGTGGGCGGCCGGGACCGGTGTGGATTGATATACCCAAGGACCTGCTGCTGGCTGATGTCAGCGATGCTCCCTTCCCCCGGTCCGAGCCACGGGAGATCAGCTTCCCAGACCTGGCCGAAGCGCTCACGATGCTGCGGGCGGCCCGCAAACCCATACTCTACAGCGGTGGTGGCATCAGCCTGGCACACGCTGAAGATCGCTTTCGCACGTTTGCTGAATCCGCCGCTCTGCCAGCGGTGGTAACGCTCAAAGGCATCGGCAACCCGGGAAAACACAACCCTTACAACCTGGGCATGCTGGGCATGCACGGCTCCCGGGCGGCCAATAAAGCCGTGGATGAATGCGACCTGTTGCTGGTTATCGGTGCCCGCCTGGATGACCGCGCCACCGGCAGCCTGGATGGCTTCGCCCCCAATGCAAAGATGATTCACATTGACGCCGACGCCGCCGAGATCAACAAACTGCGCCCGACCGAGCTGGCTATTCGGGGGGACCTGAATGACATTCTCGAAACACTGACCAACGCCTTACAGGACAAGCCGCTGGACATTGGCGACTGGCAGAAACAGTGCCGAACCTGGTACACCACCGGCGGCTTCCATGCCGCCGACAACGAAGAACCCTTGGCGCCGATCACCGGCCCGGCCTTTGTTCGCCAGCTCTCCCGAATTGCCCCGGACGATACCGTCATCGCTTGTGACGTTGGCCAGCACCAGATGTGGGTAGCCCAGCACTACGACTTCGACCACCCGCGCCACCATCTCACCAGTGGCGGCCTGGGCACCATGGGCTTTGGCCTGCCCGCTGCCATCGGTGCCCAGTTTGCCGACCGCAATAGTACGGTGATCAACGTGACGGGCGATGGCTCGTTCATGATGAACGCCCAGGAACTGGCCACCATCCGCCGCTATAACCTGCCGGTAAAACTGATCGTCATGGACAACCAGTGCCTGGGCATGGTGCGCCAGCAACAGGAACTGTTCTACGGCAATCGTGAAAGCCAGATCAACCTGGACGACAACCCGGACTTCGTCGCCATGGCCCGCGCCTTCGACATCCCGGCATTGCACATCAGCCGTACTGACCAGATCCGCCGTGGCATCGAAACCATCCTGGCCTACAACGGCCCGATGCTTTTGCACGTAGCCATCAGCCGTGAGGAGAACGTCTGGCCCATCGTCAAACCCGGCGCCAGCAACCGCGAAATGATCGACGAAACCCGACGCACCAACAAAAAGGAACACGTTGCATGAAACCGCAAAGCCAGTCCTCAACACCGAGCTATAAAATCAGCTGCCGCATGTCGCAGGAAGCGGCCGCCCTGGAGCGTCTTTGCCAGGTGGTCCGTATTCGCGGTTTCCGGATTGCAACAATGGCGGTGGAATCCGCCGGGGAGCATCTCGATATCACCCTGACCCTGGAGGGAACCCGACCGATTGCCATGCTCCAGTCGCAATTGGAGAAGTTGCATACAGTGGCGGAGGTTGCCCTTGGTCAGGTTTCGGAGGTTCGGGTTCAGACTGCCTGACGCTTTGGGAGTTGCTTTCTCTTTCGTAGCCTGATGGTTTTGGGGGCGGGCTTGCGGGGTGGCATCTGTATTTCTCTTGAAAAAGAACTCGCTTTGCTCGGACATCTTTTTCTGGCGAAAAATCCAGATACCACCCCGCGCCGAGCTGACCACGGAGGGTTCGCGAAGCGTGAAGAGAGGAAAAGCGACTGGAAAGGTTGACCTGGATATTCCTGAGCTGCATGTCGATAGGGGGGTGGGGGTATTTTCTCTGGCAAGGAAAAAGATGTCTGAGCGAAGCGAGTTCTTTTTCCAGAAGAAAAAATACCCCCATCCCCCGTATTCGCCCGCAAAACCTCAGGCTACAAAAGAATGTGAGTAAGCCCCCCACAGTCCACCATCGGATCATCGCAGTTCACGATGATATCCGCCCGGTTAAGAACGTAGCTCTTGCCGGTGATGGTATTCTCGACCACTTGGTGCTTCCCTTCCTGGCGCACGCCTGTGAACTCACCGATAAACCCGGTTTCACGAAGGGAAACGGTTTCCAGGCGATCGCCCGGGCTGATTTTTCCCTCGTAGTTCATTAACGCAAGCCGTGCTGAAGTACCCGTGCCGGTGGTGCTGCGACAGATAACTCCAGGATGCACATAGGTGGCCGACCGGGAGCGATAGAAGTGATCAGATAAGTGTTCCACAGGCCCCATGAAATGGAGAAAGGGTAAGGGCCCGACGTCACCCAGAGTGTAGTGGGAGAAACCGCGCTCAGCCTGGATAGCCTCTACTATATGATAGGCGCATTCGCTGAGTTTGCGTTCTTCATCCAGGGTCAGGGAAAACCCAAGGCTCGTCGCGTCCACCAGCGCGTAGAAACCACCGCTGTAGGCCACGCTGTAGGATACGTCACCGATCGAGGGCACGTGGATGCTAGCCTGGTAGGTGTCGATGTAACTGGGCAGCCCGCCGCAGGTAATGGCTTCCACAACACCGTCCCGAACAAGGGCGTCGATGTGGACCAGGCCCGCTGGCGCTTCCAGGGCGAAGCTCTGCCACCCTTCCCGCTTGGCGACGATGCCGCTCTCCAGAACGGCCGTTGCAGTACAGATGGTGTTGGAACCGGAGTAAATCGGATATCCCATCACTTCCATGATGATATAACCGGCGACTGCCTCGGGGTCCGTGGGCGGCACCAGCAGGTCCACGGACATTTCCGGGATGCCGTAGGGCTCTTCCAGTAGTAGAGTGCGAAGGCCATCTGCCTTGTCCCGCAGGTATTCCATCTGGGCGCGCACGGTGTCCCCCGGAAGCGGGCAGATCCCGCCAGTTACTATCCGGCTCACATCACCGCCGGCGTGGGTGTCCATCAGTTGCAGTTTGAGTTCGGGACGCATCAGGACTTCTCCAGGGCAAACGGGGCGCCATGCTCGGCCCATTGGGCATCCGGGACGATTACGATTTTGCCCAGGTAGTTGCTGTTGCGATTGACGAAATAGCTTTCGGCTTCGTGCAACTCTGACAGTCTGAAAGCGGCGTGCAGCACCGGCTTCAGCTGACCGCTGCGAATCCAGGCCACCAGTTGTTCGGCTTCCTCCCGGGTGCCGTGTGACACGCCGAACACCTGCACCTGATACAGGTAAATCCGTGTCCACATGATTTCACTGACGTTTCCAGCGCTGGCGCCGGCGATGCTGAGCCTTGGGTAATCATTGCGGTTGTTCATGTCGAAGATCATGGTGTCGATAAACTGATCGGTCATCTCGCCACCGGCCAGGTCCATCACGGCATCAATCGGTCGCCCCCCAGTGACGGACCGCACCTGATCCATGAAGTTGTCCATGTCGGAACGGTCCAGCACGGCTTCGGCGCCCAGCTTGAGCAGTGGCCCGGCCTTGTCACGCTGGCTCAGCGCATAGGGAATCGCCCCCATGATGCGGCAAAGCTGGATAAGGGCCGTACCGACGCCACCACTGGCACCGGTCACAAGGATGTGCTCGCCCGCTTTTACCCGTGCTGATGTGAGCATGTGCAAGGCGGTCTGGTAGGAGCACATGCCCATGGCGGCAAGTTCGGCATCGGCCAGATCGGCATTCTCGACATGGTGAAACTGGTCGGAAGGCACAGCAATGTATTCCGCGAACCCACCATCGGCGCCGTGGCCGTAGTAGTCCGGGGTCAGGTTGATATCCCGGCGGTCGTCGGCGTAGAGGTTGAAGTCAAGCAGGCCCCGCTGGCCGATCCGTGTTTCGTCCACTCCCTGCCCTACGGCGACAATACGCCCGACAACGTCCGCGCCTTGAACTCTTGGGAACGTCAGCGTGGCTGAGCCTCCCATCTGAAAGGAGGTTACGTCGCCTTTATCCTTGGTGGGGTATAGACCCTCCCGGGCTTTGCGGTCGGTGTTGTTCTTCGCGGTGGCGGTGACCTGGACGAGCACCTCTCCCGCACCAGGAGTCGGGGTGGGCACGTCTTCGGTGTATTCCAGTTTCTCGACGCCACCGTGGCCGGTGAGCAGCATGGCTTTCATGGTCTTCGGGATCATGGGCGTTCTGCTCCTGCTTTGATGGATATCAGGTCAGGATAGGCCAGATTCATACCAGTGTCAGGGCCCCCTGACAGCTTTTACCGCGCAATAACCTTGTAGATCGGCCGCAGTTTCGGGATCTGCTTGAGAACCACCTGAATGATGGTCATCAGGGGCACCGCCAGCAGCACACCCACCGGGCCCCACAACCAGCCCCAGAAGAAGATGGACACGAAGATGACCACCGGGTTGATGGCCATGCGGAAACCGTGGATCCAGGGTTCGATGAAAAAGCCGACGGTGGAGGTAAGTGCCAGATAGCCGAGCGGAGCGATGGCCATCATCCAGAGTGTATCGAGGCTGGTGGCAGACACAACCGCAAGCAGGATAATGGTCAGGATAACGCCCAGATAGGGGATGAATCTGGCCAAGCCGGCAACGAGCCCCCAAACGGCTGGGTCCGGAAGCCCCACTGCCCAGCAGATGAGCCCGGTGGTGATGCCAACCAGCAGGTTGCTGAGGCTGAGTACCGCCAGATACTGGGCGATCTGCTGCTGGGAATCGCGGGCAATCTGGAGCACGTTGCGGCGTTGTCGTCTCGGGAGTTGCCGCACAAAGTTGAGGATGATGCGGTCACCGCCCACCAACAGGAAATAGGTCAGGGCCAGCGCAAGTGCGAGGCCGGCCGCACCGTTACGGGCCTTGGTCAATAGCTGGTTGCGCCACGAGTCGGTTTTAAGCACGACAGTGTTGGTTGTGGTCTTCTCGTCCTTGGACAATTCGTCCATGGATTCTTCCACTTTCTTTGCCGATTCGTTGACCTTGTCAATCTGGCTTTTTATGCCGCTCTCCCCCATGAGCAGACGGGAAATCCCCTGTGGCGCCTGCTGTGCCCACTCCAGGGCAGGCGTTGCAACGGCTGCGCCAACACCCGCCAGACCAGCGATCACCACGATCATCAATACCAGAGAACTCAACACCCTTGGAATCCCGGCTTTGTCATAGGCTTTTTTGACAAGGGGAAACAACAGCAGGCTGGTCAGGACCGCCAGGACAATTGGCAGGACAATCTGGTGGGCGACGTAGAGGGTATAGAGTATCCCGAGCGCAAAGAGGCCATTCAGTGGTGTCGCGAGATCTGAGCGTGCGGGTTGTTCGTTATCGTTGTTCATGCGGGTCCATGCACCTTGTCGGGCTGTATTGGGGGTATGATAACTGCTGCACCACGAGGCTCAGTGTACCTGTCGCTCGGCTGCCATTCAGCCCTTTTGGGCCAACGCCCGGTCATTGCCAGCACGTCACTTTTGTTGTAACACATAACCGGATACCCTGTTGGAAACTGTCTCTGAAGAGTTCATAAATGGCGAACTACAAGATTGAAATTGACGAAACCTTTGATGTGCCGCGCAACCGTGTGTTTGCACTGTTTGCGGACCATGAGCGCTTCGGGAAGCTGTTGGGAGCGCCGGTGAAGCGCATTCGCGACAGCGACCAGGCCGACCCCAACGGCCTTGGGTCCATCCGCAAGATCGGCATCGGCCCCATCGGCCTTGAAGAGACCGTCATTACCTTCGAGCCAGGCACGCTCATTGAGTACACCATTTCCAGCATGAGCCCCATCCGCAACCATCTCGGCCGCATCCGCTTCGACGATGCCGCCAACGGCAGAACTCGCGTCCAGTACACCATTTCCTTTGACGACATCGTGCCGTTTACCGGCAAGCTGGTCAGCTCCGCTCTCGATCAGGGCATCCGCAAGGGCATCCGCAGGGTCCCCAAACTGGCCTGAAAACACTTCAAACAAGGCATTTTTTGATCATGGTGTTGTCATCGGCAGCCTCGACAAATAAGGCTGTCGCCAGCCTGTCTAGTCGAGTAAAATCCGCACTTTTGAAAACGACATTGAGGCAGCGTAATGGGCAGAGCCTATCAGAATCGCAAAGACTCCATGGCCAAAACGGCCGCCGCCAAAACCAAGGTCTACAGCAAGTACGGCCGTGAAATCTATGTATGCGCCAAGTCCGGCGGTCCGGACCCGGAGGCCAACCTCAGCCTGCGAGGCCTCATCGACCGTGCCAAGAAGGACCAGGTGCCCGCGCACGTCATTGAGAAAGCCATCGAGAAAGCCCGTGGCGGAGCCGGTGAGGACTTCTCCCCTGCCCGCTATGAAGGTTTCGGCCCGGGTAACTGCATGGCCATCGTGGATTGTCTGACCGACAATCCCAACCGCACCTTCGGTGACGTGCGCCTGGCGTTTACCAAGACCAAATGCAAGATCGGCACCCAGGGCAGCGTCAGCCATATGTTCGATCATTGCGCCATTCTCGGGTTCAAGGGCGACGACGAGGAAGCGGCCCTGGAAGCACTGATGATGGCGGATGTGGATGTCACTGACATTGAGCACGAAGAGGGTATGATTACTGTGTTCGCGCCCCACACCGAATATGCCAAGGCGCGACAGGCACTGCAGGAAGCGTTTGAAGGCCTGGAGTTTGAAGTGGATGAGATCCAGTTCCTGCCCCAGACCACCACCACTGTCGAAGGCGACGACATTGAGCTGTTCGAGAAGTTTATGGACATGCTGAACGACCTCGATGACGTCCAGAATGTTTACCACAACGCAGTCATCGCAGACTGACGGGAGCAACACCTTGGCCAGGGTCGTCGTACTCAAAACAGGTAATACCTACCCGTCCCTTCTGGAGTCATTCGGGGATTTTGATAGCTGGTTTTTGGCCAGGCTGGCTCCGGAACTCGACCTTCATGTGGTGGATGTCACGGTTGACGATCTGCCGGGCAAACCCGGGGATTGGGACGGGATCGTGGTGACGGGATCACCGGCCATGGTCAGCGACCGGGCGCCCTGGAGTGAGCGCACTGCCGCGTGGCTGGCTGAGGCAGTGGCGGAAGAGGTGCCAGTTCTGGGGGTCTGCTATGGCCATCAGCTGCTGGCCCACGCTTTGGGGGGTGAAGCGGGTTATCATCCACGTGGCCGGGAAACCGGCACCCATCAGGTAGAGTTGCTGGACGCTGCGATGGATGACCCTTTATTTAAGGGGTTGCCCCAAACATTCCCGGCGCAATTGACACATCGGCAGTCCGTTCTCCGGCTGCCGGAGAACGCCGTTCTTCTGGGCCGAAACGAGTTCGAACCGCACCAGGCCTTCCGTGTGGGCCGCTGTGCCTGGGGTATCCAGTTCCACCCGGAATTCTCAGCAGAGGTGATGCGTGCCTACCTTAAGGTGCAAGCACCCGATCTGGAAAAGGAAGGGCTCGATGCCAAGGCACTGATTGAGAACGTGATCGATGCGCCCAACGCCACCTCCCTGCTCGGCCGGTTCTCCAGGCTGGTGCTCAACGGCCTGCCAATGGACCACTAATCCAGTATGTAGGCGGTTTTCTCCAGCGCATTTTCATCTTCGTCAATGAAGCGGAATTCGTTCCAGCCAATGCGAACCAGGTCGTTACTGTTCAGGCGCTGGCGTCGGTCAATCCGCAGTTCATTCACAAACGTTCCGTTGGTGCTGTTCTGGTCGGTGATGTAATAGTCCACCGTGCCTTCCAGATAGGCATTGGGCACCGCCTCGATCAACGCATGATGGCCGCTGACTGAAATCTCGTCGATGCGGATATCGTTATCGCCACGCCTGCCGACATGAATCTCCGGCTGATCCAGCTCAAAAGTGGTCACCACAACGTTGTCCACCAGTTGGGAAAGTGACGCCATACAGGCCTCCTCCATTAATTAAGAATCAACAGTACAACGGACACATTGTCGGCCGCCTCGTTATCCAGGCTCGCATCCACCAGCGCCCGGACCTTATCGTCGGGTGTTTCGCACACAGACATCAGCGACAGCCATTGGTCCTCTGGCAAAGCCCCCGTCAGGCCATCGGAACAGAGCAACAGGGAGTCTCCAGCTGCCATCCGCACGCGGCGGAAGCTGGCAATGGCTGCTGAGGCGCCAAGCGCCCGTGTCAGCACATTACGGAAAGGCACATGGGGCACGTCATCAGGGCGGATGCTGCCGTCATCCAGCATGTTCTGTACCACGGTATCATCCCGGGTCTGGCATGCCAGCTCGCGCCCTTGAACGAGATAACAGCGGGAATCCCCCAGGTGGGCAATGTGAGCCTCACCGTCAATCACCCAGGCCATGACCAGCGTGGTCCCCATTTTGGCCAGGTCCGCATCGGCAGCCCTTCGATCAGCAATTCGCTCGCTGGCCAGGTTGATCGCAAACTGTATGGCATCGTCCGGTTCCTCCGGCACCCCCTCATCCGGCGACAACCAGGGCACCAGCACTTCCATCACCGTGTCTACGGCGATGCGGCTGGCCACTTCTCCGCCGTGGTAACCGCCCATACCATCGGCAACCACCAGCAGCACCTGCCGGTTATCCTCGCTGACCCGCCAGTCAATAGCGTCCTGATTGGCGGTACGCAACGCCCCTACATCCGTTATGCCAGCCACCTGGGGATTCATCACGATGCTTCCTCCCTTGCCTCACGGCTCGCCTGTCTTCGTAACGCTTCCGCCATGGTGGCGGCACTCAGGAAGCGCTTGTCAGGCTCCCGTTGTATGGCTTTATTAATCAGACGGACAACACCATTGGGGAGTTCCGGGTTGAACTCGCGGACACTCCGTGGGCGCTTGTTCAGAATCTGGTAGGTCAGGTTGGCCAGAGTATCACCCTGATAGGGTGTTTCCCCGCACACCAGTTTGTACAGCGTGATTCCCAGGCTGTAGGTATCGGTGGCGCCAGTCACTTTCTGGCCCTTGAGCTGCTCGGGGGACATATACAGTGGGCTGCCCATGACACTGCCGGTGCGAGTCCGGGAGTCGTCCGAGATCTTGGCTATGCCAAAATCGGTAATCTTGATCTCACCGTTGTCCGGGTTGAAGATGATGTTACCCGGTTTGATATCGCGATGGATGATCTTCTGGCGATGCGCGTAATCGAGGGCATCCGCCACCCGGGCGACGATATCCAGCACCTTCGCCAGTGGCAGTAACCGCCCCGGCTTGCCAAATTCACTAAGCGGCCTGCCCTTGGCATAATCCATGGCGATAAACGCAAGGTCGGCCTCTTCCCCGACATCATACACGGTGACAATTGCCGGATGGCTGAGGCGGCCCGCCGCCTCGGCTTCCCGAAAGAAACGTGATTTCAGATCCCGCAGCTCGTTGTCCTCAAAGGCCTGGTAACTGAGCGTCTTGATGGCCACGGTACGGGCAATCTTGGGGTCCTTGCCGAGATAGACCACGCCCATGGCGCCCCGCCCTATCTCGCGCTCGATCTCGTAGCGGCCCAGGGTGGGCCGGCTGACACTTTGCTCGGGCATGACCAGGGTTCGGGTACTGTCAAAGCCACCGGGAGAAACAACGGTTGCCTCGGTGGTCAGGCTCCCGAGTGCCGCCAGGCGTTTTTCCACGTCCCGATACTTTCGCTTCTGCTGAAGAATCTGCTGGTAGGTGGCTGACGCGCGGTCATACTGCCGCTTGCGCTCCTGCTGAATGGCGATGTCGTATTGCAATGCCAAGGTATCTTCGGTGGGCGGGCATTCAGACAGCACCTCCAGCGCCTCTTCGGGCTGTCCCTGTTGCAGCAGAAGACGGCCAAGCCGCGTGCGGGCTACGCGGACATTCTCCGACAAGGCGACGATATCCCGCCTAGGTTGCAGCCAGAACAGCATGATGACATAGCCGACCATCAGCAGGGTCACCACTTCACCCAATGGCAGCCAGGCGCTCTGATAGAACATGAACGCTGCTTGCAGAACCACCAGTGCCCCGGCAATCAGTAACAGCACCGGCAGCGCAACCGCACCGCCCATTCTGGGAACTGCGAGCACCAGGATGAGTGTCGACGCCATCAACCCGGCACGAATCGCCAGCGCCGACCACTCAGGCTCCACGAGGCCCCGGGCCTGCAGCGCCGTTGCGAAGGCGTCCGGTGTCATATCCACAACCCGAACAGCATCCCCAATACCCTCGGGGTTGCCAAGAGCGCTGAACAGCACCCGATCCAACCAGCCCAGCAGTGGCAGCGCGTCACCCACAAACACACAAGCCAACGCCAGCACAACAATGAGCAGGCGCAGACTGAACAGACGGGAACCAATAAAAGCCAGTGAATTCACAGGAATCGTTATCGTAAATGATTGATCCAGCAAGTTTAGAAAGTGAACGCCGGCAGCGATAGTTCCGGAAGAACGTTTTTTGTAAGTGTTTGTTTACCTGGGACCACGATCACGTCGAAACCATTATTTATCCAGGATGACATGGGTGTAAGGACGGCACAGGTTCCGGTGCAGTATAGTTTTGTCTTTGTACCTTTTTCCGCCAGGAAGCATGACAATGACAGTGAAGTTACTGATTGGTCTGATTATTCTGACCATCACAACAACCGGCTTTTACCACACGTTGAAGCCCCTGCCCCCCGGGGTCAGTTTCCATGGTGCTGAGCAGCCTCTGACGAACGCCCGACTGCTCACCGACAGGACCCTGCATTTCGGCAACGAGGAGCCCCGACTGGACCACGAGATCTTTGAGGAGGCCCTCAGTATGATTTCGGGCGCCCGCCGTTTCGTCCTGGTGGACATGTTCCTCTTCAACAGCACCCGCGAGGAAGGCAGCCGTCAGCGGCCATTGGCAAGGGAGTTGACTGACGCCCTGCTCAAGCAACGCAAGGCGAATCCGGATGTGCGTATTGTCGTTATTTCCGATCCCATAAACACCGTATACGGTGGTACGGTCTCGCCCTACTTCCAGCAACTAAGGCAAGCAGGCATTCCGGTAATAGAAACCAGGTTGGAGCGCCTTCGTGACAGCAACCCCACCTGGTCCGGCCTGTGGCGCTTCTGTTGTCAGTGGATGGGCAACTCCGCGACCGGGGGCTGGCTGCCGAACGCACTCGGTGAGCAGCCGGTCACCCTGCGCAGTTACCTGGCCCTCCCCAACTTCAAGGCCAACCACCGCAAGGTTCTGATCACCGACAACGCAGAGGGCTTTAACGCCCTGGTGACCTCCGCCAACCCCCACGATGGCAGTAGCCGGCACAGCAACATCGGCCTGCGATTCGGAGGGCCAGCCGTGGCCGATTTGCTGCTCAGTGAGCGTGCCGTTCTGGCGATGTCCGGTGCAGACACCGAGGTGGTGGACGAAATGATCAGCAGCCTGCCGCAAGCCGCAGCCGGCATCGCTTCGATCGATACCATCCAGGTCGTCACAGAATCGGCCATACGGACAACCGCCAGGGACATGATTGGCACCGCAAAGGCAGGCGACAGGCTGGATCTGGCCATGTTCTACCTGTCACACCGAACGTTACTGGAAGAACTGAAAGAAGCCCACGAACGCGGTGTCGAAGTGCGGGTACTGTTAGACGCCAACAACGATGCTTTTGGCATGGAAAAAAGCGGCATACCCAACCGGCAGTCGGCCATGGAGCTAAATGGCGCCGGCATTACCGTACGTTGGTGCAACACCGAAGGTGAGCAGTGCCACAGTAAATTACTGCTCAGGCGCGACAGCCACGGCAACGCTCAACTGCTGCTCGGCTCGGCCAACTTCACCCGCCGCAACCTTGACGACCTGAACCTTGAAACCAGCGTACTTGTGCGCTCCAACGTGCACTCGGAGATCGTGCGCAAAGCGGCCGGCTTCTTCGAGGAGCAATGGAACCACGGCCCGGGCGAAACACCGGTAATGAGCCTGCCTTATAATGCCTGGGCCGATGAATCCCGGATACGGTACTGGCAATACAGGCTGATGGAGGCAACGGGACTGTCCACATTTTAAGTTTCCGTCACCATTAGGAACCTGGGACGCCGAAAACGCGTGCTACTATTAGGTCAGCTTGAATGTCGGATGTAGCCGTCGGCTACATCGCAGGCAGCAACCGGAAAGACCGCTTCTTGAACGAAAATAACAGGAGAGTGT
>OFKW01000013.1_pt1 | contig 102433 bp, 82 predicted proteins | sample 1540671 | NCBI WGS metagenome assembly OFKW01 (sample SAMEA104347421, study PRJEB22522) | marine metagenome | biome: marine biome; feature: marine water body; material: sea ice | collected 2015-09-16T00:00:00Z | depth 0.1 m
TTTTGAAGTCCGGCGCCAGTTGCTTCATCAGCCACAGCACTTCCAGGTTGCGATGGCACTCCTTTTCCAGTCGCCGGGTGCTGCTGGTCTGATTCAGGTAAGCGTAGATGTAGAGCTTGAGCAGATCCCCGGGGTGATAGGGGCGCCGGCCCGTGTCAGCCGTCTGCGCCTTCCTGAACCCCATTTCCGACAGGTTCAGGGAATCCACAAAGGCATCAATGACGCGAACCGGGTGATCGTCGGGGACGTAATCTTCAACGCTGGGTGGGAGCAACAACGTCTGACTTCGAGGAGTGCCTTCCAGATGTCTCATAAAAAATAACCGCGAGCCATGTCGCGGTTATTTTGCCAGCTTCGGAGGCTGTTTTCACACAGCCTCCTAGGGCCCCTTTTTTTGTGGGGCCGGGTTAACCGTTGCCCTTCTTCATCTGCTCATACTCATCCTCAAAGAAGAACTTCTCTTCCCCAAGGGCCGGTTCCAGCTCATGCAGCCAGGTGGCTGTTTCGCTGTACTTGGCAAAGAACGGGCGCTGCACCCAGTCCGGGTTGCGGGCCTGGATGAACCGGAGCACGAACACTTTCTCGCCGTTGATCTCGGTGATGCCCTGTACCTCAACCTTGCCGGGGCCAGCGCTCATTGACGGGCCGCGGGCGGTGCGAGCCAGGCCTGAAACCTGCTTGATGGCTTCGCGGTAGATATTGAACGCTTCTACCAAAGGCACTTCGAAGTAGTTCTTGGCTCCGGTGTCCCGCTCCACAAACATGTAGTAAGGGATGATGCCCAGCTGTACTTCCTTGTCCCACAGTTTTGCCCAGTCGTCAGCATTGTCGTTCACATGCTTGATCAGTGGGCCCTGGGCGCGGATTTCAGCGCCGGTGGCACGCAGGCGGCGGATGGCTTCTTCCGCGATATCGGTGGTGATTTCCTGCCAATGGTTGTAGTGCGCCATGATGGCCACGTGCTTGCCGGCATCCACAAGGCGGGCAAACAGATCAATCAGTTCGTCTGCATCCTTGTCGGTCACAAAGCGGTATGGCCAGAAGGTCAGGGCCTTGGTGCCGATGCGAATGGTCTGGATGTGATCAAACTCCGGCTGCAGAAGAGGCTCCAGGTACTGGACCAGATTCTTGGTTTTCATCACCATGGGGTCGCCACCGGTGACCAGCAGGTCACTGACTTCGGTATGCTCCTGCAAGTAGCCGTGAAGCTTTTCTGCTTCGGTGCTGGCCATCTTCAGGTCCTTGTCGCCCACGAACTGAGCCCAGCGGAAGCAGAAGGTACAGTAGGAGTGGCAGGTCTGGCCCTGGGCCGGGAAGAACAGAACGGTTTCACGGTATTTGTGCTGAACGCCGTCCAGGACTTCGCCGTTCAGTTCCGGCATGTTCATTTCCATCTGGCCGGCCGGGTGCGGGTTAAGCTCGTCGCGAATCTCTTTCGCCACCGCCTGGATTTCTTTCTTCTCCGCGCCCTCACGATGCATCTTTGCCATGCGCTCGTAATGCTCGTCCTTCAGCATGCCTTTTTGGGGGAAGACGAGTTGGTAAAGTGGATCGTTCGGTACTTTATCCCAGTTGATCAGCTCGTTGATCACGTATTCGTTGACACGAAAGGGCAGCACGCTGGCAACCACCTTCATTTCAAACAGGGTCTCTTCAGGGAGATTCTGAATAACGTCAATTTTATCGAGCTGGCGGTCTGTGTAGACCTTGAAACGCCGCTCTTCGAACTCGGCAGTCGGGATACGGTTCGGGAACGTGACGATGGAGTTCATAGATCGCCCTCTTTGGTTGTGAGCCATATTCTGGAGGGGTGGACATTGCCACCACTCCGCTGGTCAAAAAACGGGCAGGCGAGTATACATAAATCTAAAAGTATTTTCAGGTCTAATCAAATTGGTAGGAAACCTACGACCTTGGTCTGAATATGCTTGTTTGGGAGAGAAAAAGGCGCCATTCTTACGTAAGTAACCGAAATAGTCCGACAGGCAATGGTAAATTTTCCTCAAAAATTGAATTTCCATACCGAAATGTAGTAAAAATACTACTTAATCGTCGGTGTGGTTTGTGCCGGTGTGTGGGTGATACCTGAATTCGCTGACCAAAAGCCAAGTGACTCAAGGGCGCTTCACGCAGTAAAACTGGCGATCGTGTTCTATGCTTGTTCAAGGTAACGGGCAGGCAGATACCCATAATAAAACGCTCTGCATTCCATCGCAGCTTATCGATATTGCAAGGCGCTCAGCCGCTGATCGTGGCGCGCTCTGCACTTTTTAATGCCAAGGGGAGGTTTGATGTACCAGGACGATGATCCCATAGAGACCAGTGAATGGCTGGATGCGCTGGAGTCTCTGATCGAACAGGAGGGCGTTGATCGCGCCAAGTACATTCTCGAAAGGCTCTCCGAACGAGCCAGCCGCGACGGCACTGAGTTGCCTTATTCCATCACGACGCCCTTCCGCAATTCCATTCCGGTGACCCAGGAAGCCCGGATGCCGGGCGACCTGTTCATGGAGCGCCGTATTCGTTCGTTGATCCGCTGGAACGCCATGGCCATGGTACTGCGGGCCAATCAGCGCCCGGGTGATCTGGGCGGGCACGTGTCATCCTTCTCCTCGGCGGCGACATTGTACGATGTTGGCTTCAACTACTTCTTCCACGGTGGGGATGAGAAGCGCGAATCGGATCTGGTGTATTTCCAGGGTCACTCCTCACCAGGTATTTACGCCCGCTCCTATCTGGAAGGGCGTTTTGACGAAGATCAGTTGGATAAATACCGGGAAGAGGTGGACGGCGATGGCCTGTCATCCTACCCCCATCCCTGGTTGATGCCGGATTACTGGCAGTTCCCTACGGTGTCCATGGGGCTCGGGCCGATCCAGGCCATTTATCAGGCTCACGTGATGAAGTATCTGCATAGCCGCGAGCTGATCGACATGGGCGACCGCAAGGTCTGGTGCTTTGTCGGGGATGGCGAGTGCGACGAGCCGGAAACCCTGGGTTCCATCTCGGTGGCTGGCCGCGAAAACCTGAGCAACCTGATTTTTGTTGTGAACTGCAACCTGCAGCGCCTCGACGGCCCTGTACGTGGTAACGGCAAGATTATCCAGGAACTGGAAGGCGTGTTCCGGGGAGCTGGCTGGAACGTACTGAAAGTGGTCTGGGGCCGCATGTGGGATCCGCTGTTCGAGAAGGATCAGGACGGCCTGATGCAGCGCGTCATGGACGAAGCCGTTGACGGCGACCTGCAGAACTTCAAGAGCAACGGCCCGGCCTATACCCGTAAGCACTTCTTCGGCAAATACCCGGAGTTGTCCAAGATGGTGGAAAACCTCACCGACGAGGACATCAACAAGCTTAATCGCGGTGGCCACGATCCTTACAAGGTCTATGCGGCCTATCATCACGCCATCCATAACAACGGTGGGCGGCCGACGGTGATTCTGGCTCATACCATCAAGGGTTATGGCTTTGGTAACGCCGGCGAAGCGCAGAACACGGCGCACTCGCTCAAGAAACTCGATATCGAGCAACTGAAAGCCTTCCGTGACCGCTTTGCGGTGCCGCTGAAGGATGAAGAGCTCAAGGACGTACCCTATTACCGTCCGGCGCCGGACAGCCCGGAAATCGTTTACATGAACAAGCGCCGGCAGGAGCTGGGTGGTTTTTATCCCAAGCGCCGCAAGGACTGTCAGCCCCTGCAGACGCCGCCACTGGATACCTTCAAGAACCTGCTGGAAGGCTCCAATGGTCGTGAAATCTCTACGACCATGGCGTTTGTGCGCCTGCTGACAGCCCTGACCAAAGACAAGCGTATTGGCAAGCGAATCGTCCCGATCGTACCGGACGAGGCCCGCACCTTTGGCATGGAAGGCATGTTCCGTCAGTTGGGTATCTACACCTCTGAAGGCCAGAAGTATGTGCCGGAAGATCGTGACCAGATCATGTACTACAAGGAAGACAAGAAAGGTCAGGTGCTTGAGGAAGGGATCAACGAAGACGGTTCCATGGCGGCCTGGATGGCAGCAGCGACCTCCTACAGCACCAACAACTTCCCGCTGATACCGTTCTACATCTTCTACTCCATGTTCGGTTTCCAGCGCGTGGGCGACCTGGCCTGGGCGTCGGGTGACATTCAGGCCCGTGGTTTCCTGGTGGGTGGCACCGCCGGGCGAACAACGCTGAACGGTGAAGGCCTGCAGCACCAGGACGGCCACAGCCACATCCTGGCCCAGACCATTCCCAGCTGTAAGGCCTATGACCCGGCTTACGGTTACGAAATGGCCGTGGTGGTCCAGCATGGCATCAAGGAGATGTTTGAAGACAATCAGAACGTCTTCTACTACCTGACCATTGAAAATGAAAACTACGAGCAGCCCGCCATGCCGGAAGGCAAGGACGGCAAGAAAGTGGAAGAAGGCATCATCAAGGGTATGTACCTGCTGGATTCCGTTGAAACCAAAGGTCGTAAGAAAACCCCACGGGTTCAGCTGATGGGCTCCGGTGCCATCCTTAACGAGGTGCGTGCGGCTGCGGAACTGCTGAAAGAAGACTTTGGTGTTGCCTCTGATATCTGGAGCGTGACCAGCTTCAACGAACTGGCCCGTGACGGCCTGCACATCGAGCGCTGGAATCGCCTGCACCCGGACGATACGCCCAAGAAGTCGTACATCACTCAATGCCTGGAGAAGCAGCAGGGGCCGGTGGTGTCGTCCACCGACTACATCAAGCTGTTGTCTGAACAGGTGCGGGCGTACATTCCGAAAACCTACCTGACCCTGGGCACTGATGGTTTCGGCCGCAGTGATACCCGCGAGAAATTGCGGAGTCACTTCGAGGTGGATCGTTACTATGTGGCGGTGACCGCGCTGGCAGCCCTGGCAAGGGATGGCGAAGTCAAAAACGACGTGGTTCTCGAGGCTATGCGCAAGTACGGAATCGATCGCAACAAAACGAACCCGGTGCTGAGCTAAGGAGACCGCCATGAGTGAACAGGAAATCAAGGTTCCGGATCTCGGCGGTGCAGACGAGGTCGAGGTTATCGAAGTGCTCGTCAGTAAGGGAGATTCGGTTGAGGAAGAAGATCCGATACTGACGGTGGAGTCCGATAAAGCATCGGTAGAACTGCCGTCACCGGGTGCCGGAAAAATTACCAAGATCACCGTCAAAGTGGGTGACAAGGTCAAGGAAGGCGATGTCGTTGGCATGATGGAAGCCAGTGGCGACACTGGTGGCTCGGATGACGACAAGGATTCTGGCGAAGACGCCAAGTCCGATGAGAAAGACGAGGCGGAAGCCAAGTCGGACGACAAAGAAACCAAGTCTGAAGAGAAAAAGCCGGCACCGAAGAAATCCGGCGGTTCCCGTAAGGAAACCGTGAAGGTGCCCGCGCTGGACGGCTTCGACAATGTGCCGGTGATCGAGATCAACGTCAGCGAAGGTGATGAGGTTGAGGCGGACGATGCGCTGGTGACCGTGGAGTCCGACAAGGCCACCATGGAGATTCCGTCTCCCTATGCCGGCAAGATTGGCAAGATTCTGGTGTCCGAAGGCGACAAGATCTCCGAAGGTCTCGATCTGGTTGAAATGACCATCGTGGAAGAGGGTGGTGACGAAGGCGAAGAGGACGCGTCGTCCGAGGCGTCTGAGTCTTCCAGCAAGGAAAAGCAGGAAGGTGAGCCTGAATCGAAAAGCAAGCCTTCCGATCCCAAGCCGGAGCAGCCCTCGGCAACCTACGAGCCACCGGCGCCGGGTGCCAAGGTTCATGCTGGACCGGCGGTGCGCAAGCTGGCCCGTGAATTCGGCGCGGATCTGACTCGCATCAAGGGTTCCGGCCCGAAGAGTCGCATCCTGAAAGACGATGTCCAGGCCTACGTGAAAAGCCAATTGCAGCAGACGCAGCAAGGCAGCACCGTGGCTGGCGGCGGTGGCGCCGGCATTCCTGGCGTGAAACTGCCGGACTTCAGTCAGTTTGGTGAGATTGAGCGCGAATCCATGTCACGCATGATGTTTGCTACGGCGAACAATATGCAGCGTAGCTGGCTGAACGTGCCCCACGTCACCCAGTTCGAGGACGCGGATATCACCGACATGGAAGACTTCCGCAAGGCCCAGAAGGCGGCCGGCGAGAAGAAAGGTGTGAAGATGACACCGCTTCCGTTCCTGCTAAAAGCCTGCGCCACGGCGCTGGCGGAGTTGCCGCAGTTCAATGTGTCGCTGGATATGGACCGCAAGGAAGTGATCCGCAAGCAGTACATTCACATTGGGATTGCGGTGGACACGCCTCACGGGCTGATGGTGCCGGTGATCAAGGATGTCGACAAGAAGGGGCTCTGGGAGCTCGCGGAGGAAAGCGCGGACCTGGCCCAGAAGGCGCGGGACAAGCAGCTTAAGCCGACCGAGATGCAGGGTGCCTGCTTTACCATCACCAGCCTGGGTGGTATCGGTGGCACGGCGTTCACGCCGATCGTGAATACGCCGGAGGTGGCGATTCTTGGTGTCTCAAAGGCGGCGATGAAGCCGGTCTGGGATGGCAAAGATTTCCAGCCGCGGCTGATGCTGCCATTGTCGCTGTCCTACGACCACCGCGCGGTGAACGGGGCTGATGCGGCCCGGTTTACCTCGGTGTTGAGTCAGTTGTTGGGGGATATTCGGTCCCTGCTTCTTTAAGGCTGGCAGTTCTGTTCCGTGGCCTTCGGGCTGCGGAGCGGTCGCGAGGCCGGTCAGGTTATTCAGAACACGCCCGTGGATACGTCCCTGTAGGGCTCGGTCGCGCCATCCCTGGCGCTCCCCGGTTCTGAATAACCTGACCGGCCTCGCTTGTTTTGGCTTTGTGGATATCTCCTGTTTTCATACTGACTTGTATGTCACCGCAATTGGTGCGGCATTCCGGCCAATGCAGCCATTCTGTTTACTCGCCATGATCGGCCCTCGTCCTTGGAAAATTCCAGGCATCCTACGGAGACCGATCAATGAACCCTGCCGAACTGCTTTCCCAGCCGCTAGCCCTGAAAAACGGGGCGGTGATACCCAATCGATTTGCCAAATCGGCCATGAGCGAAACCCTTGGAACCATGGATAACCGTGTGACGCGGGATCTGCCACGGCTTTATGGCACTTGGGCGGATGGCGGGATCGGGTTGTCGATCACCGGGAATGTGATGATTGATCGGCGACATATTGGTGAGCCAGGGAATGTGGTGCTGGAGGATGAGCGGGATCTGGACCTGTTGCGAGAATGGGCGAGGGCTGGTTCACGCAACGGGTGCCAGCTGTGGATGCAGCCCAACCATCCCGGTAAGCAGAGCCCGAAAATGCTGAACAAGGCGCCGGTGTCGCCCAGTGCGGTTCCGTTCCGCAAGGAGTTGCAGGCCATGTTTGCGACGCCCCGGGCGCTGGAGGTGTCGGAGATTGAGGAGATTATCCAGCGGTTCGCCAGCAGTGCAGCGATTGCAGAGAAGGCGGGCTTTTCCGGGGTGCAGATTCACGGCGCGCACGGCTATCTGGTGAGTCAGTTTTTGTCGCCACACCATAACGTTCGGGAGGATGAGTGGGGCGGTAGTCCCGAGAATCGGATGCGGTTTGTGGTGGAGGTGTACAAAGCCATCCGCGCGGCGACCGGCGGGCAGTTCAGTGTGGGCATCAAGCTGAATTCGGCGGATTTCCAGCGGGGTGGTTTTACCGAGGAAGAGTCGTTAAAGGTTATCGAGACCCTGACGGAGCTCGGCATTGATCTGGTGGAGATTTCCGGTGGCAATTACGAAAACCCGGCGATGGCGAAAGGTGCCAAGGGTGTGAATGGCGCGAAGGCCAGCACCGTCGCCCGGGAGGCGTATTTCCTGGAATTTGCGGAGAAGGTGCGCAAGCGGGTGGACGTGCCGTTGATGGTAACCGGTGGTTTCCGCACCGAGTCAGGCATGGCGGAAGCTGTGGCATCGCGGGCTACAGATCTGGTGGGCCTGGCGCGGCCACTGGCGGTGGAGCCGGACTTCCCGAGACGCATTATGGCAGGGCAGGCATTTACCAGTTCCGTGAAACCCATTCGCACCGGCATTCGCTTGATTGATGAGATGGCGCTGATGGAAGTGAGCTGGTACACCCGGCAACTCGGACGCATGGGTAAGGGTAAGGCACCAAAGAAGCACGACCGGGGTGTGCTGTCTTTGATGGAGGTGCTGGCGGTGATGACGTCGCGGGGCGTGCGTACCCGGCTACGGGCCGGCGAGTGATGGTTTGAAGGTTTCCAGCTTGTGGTTGAAAATCGCGCGTTGGGCTTCGGCCTCTGCGACGTCCGCAAGGTAAAAACGGATCCGTGTCCCGGGCCCACGTTGCGCCAGTTGGCCAGCATCCAGGGCGCTCAGGCAGCCTATTTTTGGGTAGCCGCCGATGGTTTGCCGGTCTTTCATCAGGACGATCGGCTGGCCGTCACTGGGCACCTGAATGGCACCATAGGCGATGCCTTCGGAGATGATGCCGTCCAGCTCAGAGTGTATAGGGTCGCCGGTTAACCTATAGCCCATGCGATCGATTCGCTGGCTGACCTCGTAACAGCCCGTGAAGAATTTCATACGCTCACCAGCAGAGAAGTGCGCGTATTGGTAGCTGGGGATCACACCGATGTGGAGGTCCTGGTTATAGTCCGGAATTTCCCCGGCTGGCAGGCTTGCCATGGTCTTTGGATGGCTGCGGTCAAACCCGATGCAGTCGCCTTTGGCCAGCTTTTGCCCGCGTCCATCCAGACCCCCAAGGCCTTCGCGCACGACGGTGGCGCAACTACCCAGTTTTACGGTGGGCTTCAGTCCCCCGGCGACGGCAAGGTATGCCCTTAGTCCGGCCACCGGCATGCCGAATTCGATACGGTCTCCCCGGTGGATTTGATAGGTATGCCAGGGTGCTGCCGCCTCTCCATTGATCTGCGCTCCGAGGTCCGCACCCGTGAGCGCGATGCAGGTATCCTCATGGGCCAGCAGGCTCAGTTTTCCAATATTGATCTCGATCTGCGCTGCCTCCGGTGGATTGGCGAGCAGGCGATTGGCCCAACGAAAGGCATGCTCGTCCATGGGGCCGCCGGTGGTCACGCCAATGTGCTGATAGCCGTACCGGCCAGGGTCCTGCAATAAGGCCAGCATACCGCCATCCAGAACTTCAAAACTCATCGAGGCTGCCTCCCAGGTCCAGATACTCCTGGCGGTCAATCGACCGGAACCGCACCCTATCCCCTACTGATACCAGCGCCAGGGAATCGCTGTCCCAATCGATCATTCTTTGAGGTGTGCGACCGACTATCTGCCACCCGCCCGGCGTGGCGCTGGGATAGATGGCGGTCTGCGAGCCGGCAATGCCAACGCTCCCGGTGGGTATTTTCTGTCGGGGCGTGGCTTTGCGGGGCAGGGCAATGCGTTGGTCGGTAATGCCAAGGTAAGCGAACCCCGGGCTGAATCCGATGGCGTAGACGCGGTAGGTCTGCTCACTGTGGATGCGCACCACTTCGTCCCGGCTCAGGCCGGAATAGTCACACACCTCGTCCAGGTCCAGGCCTACTTCGGCGCCGTAGTAGACCGGCAACTCAATGGTGCTGGAACCGCTTTCATCCGGCGCCTCCTGTTCGCCCTCGCTCAATGCCTTGCGCAGCCGGGACGCGATGCCGAAGCGGTCGGTCCTGTCGGCGTCATAGCACACCAGCACGGAGGTATACGAAGGCACCAGGTCAATCACCAGGTCCGACAGGTTCTGGCGAATGGCCTCCGTGGCCCACTTGACCTGGCCGGCGATGTCATCGCTGATACGGTCACCAAAGTAGACGATGCACGTACTTTCGTTGACGGCTTCAATGATCATAGTGACTCGACGACCTGCCGCATGTGCCTGGCCGCTTCTACAGCATGCTGGCTGTCGCCATGAATGCAGAGGGTGTCGGCCTTTATCGGGATACGTTTGCCGGAGATCGACGTGACGCTGCCTTCGGTGATGATCTGTGTTACCTGCCTTTCTATGGCTTCCGGCGTGTCGTGAACCGCGTTCTTCACCGAGCGTTTAACCAGTCGGCCTTCGTCGCTGTACGCACGGTCGGAAAACGCCTCGAACCACACATCGATGCCCACGTCGGCGGCCAGCGCCAGAACCTCGTCGGCATCGGGGGTTGCCATGACCACCAGGGGGCAGTGGGGCGCATAGTTGCGTACCGCAGCCATCACCGCTACCAGGGTTGTGCGGTCTACTGCCATTTTGTTGTAGAGCGCGCCGTGGGGTTTGATGTATTCGATGGCTGTGCCGTGGGTGCGGCAGATGCCGTCCAGCGCAGCGATCTGATACACCAGCAGGGCCTGGAGTTCCTCAGGCGCAAACTCCATGTCACGCCGGCCGAAACCCAGCAGGTCCGGATAGCCGGGGTGCGCGCCGATGGTGACCTTCTCGGCAATCGCGGTTCTGACGGTGCGGTCCATGGTCAGCGGGTCTGAGGCATGGAAGCCGCAGGCAATATTGGCCATATCAATGTAGGGCATGACCTCGGCATCCATGCCTTTGGTCCAGCTACCGAAGCTCTCGCCCATATCGCAGTTGAGTTTCATTGGTTGTCTCCAGAAACAAGTGAATGTGCGCTAGCCTCGGCTCATGGTCTGAGGGAGGTAGGTGACAATTTCCGGGAACCAGCCGATCAGAAACAGTGCTGCCATGATCAGCAGGAAAAAGGGTAGCGCGGCCCGGGCAACGTAGAGAATGTCTTTCCCGGTCAATGCCTGGATCACGAACAGGTTAAAACCCACCGGCGGTGTGATTTGTGCCATCTCAACCACCAGAACAATAAAGATGCCAAACCAGAGCATGTCGATGCCGGCCTGCTGGACCATGGGCATGACCACAGCGACGGTAAGAACCACCACGGAAATGCCATCCAGGAAACAGCCCAGTAGAACGAAGAGGGCAGTCAGGCAGACAAGCAGTTCGAAAGAAGAGAGCGACATGCTGCCAATCCATTCCGCCAACTCTCTTGGAATGCCGAGAAAGCCCATGGACAAGGTGAGAAAGTGCGCGCCCACCAGAATCAGGCCAATCATGCAGGAGCTTTTGACCGCGCCCAGCAGGCTTGCCTTGAAACTGTCGGCGTTCAGGGATCCGGTGACAGCCGCCAGCAACAGGGCGCCAAAAACGCCGAGTGCGGCAGCCTCGGTGGGTGTGGTAAAGCCGGCATAAATCGAACCAAGCACAAATACAATCAGGCCCACAATCGGCAGCAGCATTCGCAGCGCCTTGATCTTGGCTGAGAACGAGATGTGCTCTTTCTTATGCTTGGGCATCTCATCCTTGTTCAATGCCGCCCACACCATGGTGTAACCCATGAACATGGCCACCAGCATGAGGCCGGGCAGGGCGCCGGCGATAAACAGTCGGCCGATGGACACTTCAGCCGCCACGCCGTAAACAATCAGAATGATGGACGGCGGTATCAGCAGCCCAAGGGTGCCGGAACCGGCAAGGGTGCCGACAGCCATGCGGTCGCTGTAACCCTGAGCCTTGAGCTCGGGCAGGGTCATGCGGCCAATGGTGGCCGCCGTGGCGGCCGACGAGCCGGACACCGCGGCGAATATACCGCAGCTGAGAATGTTTACGTGCAGCAGTTTGCCCGGTAAACCACCCATCCAGGGTGACAGTCCCTTAAACAGGTCCTCGGACAAGCGAGTACGGAACAGAACCTCGCCCATCCAGATGAACATAGGCAGTGCGGTCAGAGACCAGCCGGTGCTTGCGCCCCAGCTGGAGGTTGCGAACAGAAGGCCGATCTGGTCGTTGCCGGACAACAGTAGCCCGAGGACGCCAATGCCAACCAAGGTCAGTGATACCCAAACGCCAAGCGCGAGCATCAATATCATGGAGGCAGCGAGGGCGATGGAAAGCAGCGTGGTATCCATCAGATTTCCTCCAGATTGATGTCATCTTCGTGCTGTTGGTAAGAAGGCACACGTTTTTGCAGCACGGCGATAAGGTCGTCGAGGATCGCGATCGTAAGCGCTAAGGTGCCCAGGCCCACCGGGATCTGAGGGATCCACAGTGGAATAGGAATGTAGCCGTGTGAGACCTCCTCGAAAACGTAGGACTCCCACACCATGTGCCAGCAGTAGAATGTCATAAAGCATGCAAGGCCGAGGCCAAGGATGAGTACCGCCAGCTCCTGAGCGAATCGCGCCCGGGGGGACCATTTCTGGATGACCAGGGTCACCCTGATGTGGCCACCTTCGTGAAAGGTGTAGGCAAGCCCGAAAAATGTGGAGGCAGCGAGTGCGTATCCGGACACGTTTTCAGCAGAAGGGATGATAAAGCCGAACAGGCGGCCGACAATCTGCACCAGAATCACGACCATGATCAATGCAATACAGAACCCCGCTGCGTAACCAGATGCCAGGTAAAACTTGTCTCGAAGGGTACTCATGGAAGATGCCTCCCAAGGCGGCTTTCCCGCTGGAATGCCAGGGGAAAGCGTCTTGTGAATGGACCGTTAACGGTAGTTTTGCAGAATAGTGCCGACTTCCTTCGGAGCTTCTTCTTCCCATTCCTGGATCATGATGTCGCCGATCTTCTGAAATTCCTGCATCAGCTGTTCGGATGGCTCGGATACTTCAATACCGTTCTCTGCCAGTGTCGCCGTGTCTTCGGCGGCGGTTACACGAACGCCATCCCAGCCTTTCATTTCGGCTGCCGCGGCGGCATCAAGAATGACCTGTTGTTGTTCGTCACTCAGGCGGCGAAACGCGCGCTTGTTGACAACAACGACGTTTTTGGGAATCCAGGCTTTGATGTCGGTGTAGTGAGAAACATAGTCCCAGGCCTGACCGTTGGCTCCGGTTGACGGTGATGTGATCATTGCGTCGATGATGCCGGTGCTGAAGGCTTGTGGAATCTCCGGTACCTGAACCGTGGTTGGTGTGGTGTTCATGAGGTCTGCGAGCCGGGACGTTGACGGGCTGTAAGCGCGCATCTTCAGGCCTTCCAGATCGCTCATCCTATCGACAGGGGCCTTTGTATAGAGGCTCTGGGCAGGCCATGGCACCGAGTAGAGCAGCTTCATGCCCTCTTTATCGAGTTGTTTTTCCACCTCGGGCTTCGCCGCCTCCCAGAGCCGCTTCGCGTCGTCAAAGCTGGTTGCCAGAAACGGAATGTTGTCGTGCTTGAACACCGGATGGGTGTTGCCCATGATGCCGATGAAGATCTCGCCCAACTGAACCTGCCCCGTGCGGACGGCCCTTGGAATTTCCGGATGCTTGACCAGTGAGGCACCGGAATGGACGGTGATGTTTATGTCGCCGTTGGTGCCCGCCTTGATGTCTTCAGCAAACTCATAGGCGATTTTGGTTGGCAGGTTGGCATCGCCGTAGGGTGTTGGCATGTGCCATTGGGCGGCGTTGACTGCGGTGGTTAAGAAAGCCCCTGCCATCAGGGTGGCTGTCGCAAGTTGCTTGAACATATCGATTCTCCCGTTCTTTTGTTGTTGTTGCTTTGATCATCAATTGGCAGTCGCTACAGCACCGCCAGTTCTTCATTGAGCCGCTCGGTGAGCAGCATTTTTCCCGGTACGTGAGTGATCGCGATCGGGGGGCGTGCGTTTTCCAGGGCAACCTGCGGCGTCACGCCACAGGCCCAGAAGACAGGTAATTCATCACTGCCGATGGTGACGGCGTCACCAAAATCCGGGGTATGAATGTCCGTGATACCAATCAACGCGGGGTCGCCGATATGAACCGGAGCGCCGTGTGCATTTGGTAATCTGGTTGTGATCTGGATCGCCCGGATGGCATCCGCAGCTTTAAACGGCCGCATGGATACCACCATGTTGCCGTGGAACCGGCCGGCGGATTGTGTGGTAATGCCTGAGCGATACATCGAGACGTTCTGTCCGTGCTCGACATTCCTGATCGAAAGCCCGGCACGGATCAGCGCGTCTTCAAACGAGAACGAACAGCCGAGTACGAATGTTACGAAATCGTTGCGCCACACATCCCGGATGTCAGTGAGCGTTTCGGCCCGTTCGCCGTTCCGGAACACCTGGTACTCGGGAATGTCGGTGCGGATATCCAGGTCTCGACCAAGGCCGGGAAGCGCCGGATTACCGATCTGGGAAACGCCGATAAGAGGGCAGGCAACGGGATTGCTCTGGCAGTAAAGAAGAAAGTCGTTTGCCCAGTCCGCCGGCAGGATAACAACATTACCCTGAACCAGACTGTGCGCCGTGCCGCTCGTTGTGGATGTGTGGGTACCGGAGCGAATGTTTGCGCGCAGTACAGATACCTGATCAAGCAGGCCTGCCTTGAAGTCTGAATATTCGCTGGTATTCATTTCGGGTACCCCTGATTGACATTATTGTGTCGTTATTGTTCAGGTTATCCTTATGAGCGAAAAAGTCTAATTATGGTTTTTTAGGTTTGGTGATAAGTTTTCGTGATGTCTGGCTCCTCGTACCGCTTGGAAACCTTGACCGCCAGGTTGGCGGCTAACTCGGCAATCGGATTGAAGGGTACGCTGGGGTAGGAGGCTGTAAATGCCAGCTGCGAGGGTGTCCATGCAGCATCCAGTGTGATCAGGCGGCCGCTTTTCAGCCCGTCTGCGATCACGCTCAGTGGCAGCGCTGACACCCCTATCCCGTCCAGAGTCAGGCGGCGGCATGCCGCCAATGAGCTCGACGAATAGAACCGGGCGGGTAACTCGTCCAGCTCGCTGAATTTCTGGCTGATTTCCGCAAAGGGTTTGGTGTTCCTGGCGTAGGTAATGATCGGCCACTGTGCCAATTCCTCGAGCTCGAGCCGTCGATTCGGCAGCTTCAGTGTGGGGCTGGCTACCCAGATCAGGGGGAAGCTACACAGGTTCTGGTTTTCAATCTTCGGTTCCGACACAGGCCCCATCAGGAAGGCGAGGTCAAAAGTTCTGTCCATCAGGCCGGTACGCAGGTTTCCGGTGACATCAACCGTGACCTCGACATCCAGATTCGGCGTGTTCTCGTTCAGCTCGCGGAAGAAGTACGGCAGCCAGGAATGGACAATGGTTTCCGAAACGCCAAGTCTCAGGATGCCGGACAGCAGAGCTACCCTGTCTGCTCGTTTGCGAAGCTGCTGCGACATGGAGACGATTTTCTCGGCGTACGGCAGCAGTTCCTGCCCCCGGGTGGTCAACATGGTGCGGCCGGAATCCCGCTCAAAAAGCTGAACGCCCAGTTCCTCTTCAAGCGCTGCTATTCGATTGGATATTGCGGGTTGCGTGGTGTTTTGCCGCTCCGCCGCCTTGCGAAAGCTCCCGAGGGTAGCAACCCAGATAAAAGTTTCCAGACGTTTAAAGTTCATGGGCGTTCTTTGTGGGGTAAAGGATGCAGTGTCAACCAGTTCTGAATGAAGAGTGTGAATACATACTGGAAGCTTAGCTCAGGCTAGCTAAAGATATAGAAAAGATTGTGGGTCGCCTGAAAGTGACCTTCGAAGGCCTGCCCGGCAATACAAGGTCTCGCCGGACGTATTACGACCGCTTGGGGATGTGGGGTAAGTCAATTACGTAGTGGGAGGGGCGCTTATGCTGGATATCAATCCCTGGCGCACCAGAGAAATAACGGCCGGGCTATTGCCCGGCCGTTATCGTAAGGATCATGAGATTACACGATCATCAGTAGCTAATGTTGACCATAGCGACAACCTTGTAGGTGTCCTCAGGGTTGTCTCCGTAAAAGTCTCCCATGAAGCCATAGGATCCACGAAGGCTGAGGTCATACACGCCGGCGAATTTTTTGCCGAACTGGGCAGCGACTTCAGTGCCGAGGCTCGAGCCGTTAGCCTGAGTGGCGCTGTCGGGCGCGTCGTCGGCAACCCGGAAGTAACCGGTGCCGTACTTCAGGTAGTAGTCGTTAGAAAGCTTCTGATCACCCGAGACCATTAGCCCCATCAGACCGTATCCCTGGTAAGCTGCATCGTAAACTGACTTAGCCCCCTGAGAACCATTGTTGTAGTAGTAGTCTGTTCCGAAGATTTGCAGATTACTGCTATTCAGCTCCCAGCCTGACTGGTTTGCAGCGAAGCGATCTGCACCATTGCTGCTGTCGTCAGCCGGAATGTAGATGCCGTGAATCTTGAGGCTCGCGTTGCCCCAGTGTCTCTGGGCGTACAGGTTCAACATGTAGGTGTCGCCATCTGTTGCGTCAGAGTCGAGCCCGGACGACTTTTTGTAAAGTACCGAGCCGCTATAGGCCATTTGGTCATAGGTATAGTCGGCGTAGGCACCGAGATAGTTGTCATCCGTTCGAGCCGCCGTACCATTCAGAGCAACCTGACTGCTGTTGCTGATCTGGGCTCCGGTGAGGCCGTAGTGGAAAACCTCGCTGGGGTGAAGCTCGGCGCTCACCGTGTAGAAGTCCACGTCGTCTGCGGAATCTCTATCGTTTTCTTCCCACTTGAACCAGCCACCTGTCAGCGTGGCCATGCCAACATTGCCCGCAAAGGAAATGCCATTCATGTCGTCGTTGGTGACGAAACTCTCGTACTTGCCGAAGCCATAGCCCTGGATGCCCGCCCGTACCTTCCAGTCGCTGTTTGGCACCTTCAGTTCAGCGTAAGCATTTTTGGTTTCAACGCCAACGCCATCGGCGCTGAGCTTGCCGCAATTGTCACCCTGGCAGCTTCCCGTCTCACCCCACGGAGAATCGAACTCACCGTACCAGACTACAGTCACGTTATCGTTGAGGTCGCCGCTGATCTTTGCGCGCAGGCGCTGATCTACAAAGGCACTGCTGTTGTCGTTGGTCTCGTCCAGGCTCTGCGACGTGGCCTGAAGGCGGTAATAACCGTTCACTGTGAAGGGCGAATCGCCATTCTTAAGTTTCTCCATTTCTGCTGTCAGTTGATTTATTTCAACCTTCAGGTCTTCTACAGTCGGTGACGCACGTCCGACCGGCTCTGCGGCCAAAGCCGGCGTTGTTGCTACAGCCATTGCCAGCGGAGCGGCGAGTGTTCTCAGCTTATTGCGCATGTGCACATTCCCTTTTAGTCTTTTTGTCAAGTCATTTATTTTTTTCGAGCCACAACATAGTTGTTTTTCTTACAAAAAAGACATTAGATTACTGTCCGTCGAATTGCAACATTTTGTCTGTTAGACTTTTGGTTACCAGTCGCCGTGTGCGGAAACCATGCAGGTGCGGCGGCTCTCCGGGCATTTGTGCCCCAGCAAAGCCCGGTGAAGATAGGAAAGCGCGCGTTTTTTGGCCCCATCTGTGTCAGTGCGAGCCGTGTGTTGAGGGTGTCTTCAGGGTAGGCAATGGATGGCATCGCCGGGCTCTGAGCCTGTCAATATATGTATATTTTTCTTGCGCCCTGGTTATCACTTTCTTCATTAGTTAATACGAGTAATCGAAACGCTCCCCTATTTTTCACATATGAAAAATCAATAATAAAAGAGCTTATTTCATGCATGGGTGAAATCGAAAACCCGGATTCGGGCGTATCACTGTCCCAGCTTGCTTTGATTAACGAATCTGGTCCTGAAGCGGATGTTAAGCCAGAAAGCCCCGGCCTTCTTTTTCTGAGATAGGTTACAACCGATCCATTGTTCACAACCGCTTTCCTGGGAATGGACAGATGTTCTTCGTTAACGGAAAAGGCGTAATCGGGTGATGTAATGATTTTCCTGTCCTTCAGGCGTTTCGTTAGTCTTGGCGAGGATACCTTGCCGAGCCCGAGTTGTGGCGAAGACTTCCAGCTTGAGTTCCGCAATTCAAGATTGGCTTCATTTACTATGATTGAGGTAGCGTTGTCGATAGGGAAGTAGGAAAAAATCATGTTTCCAGCATCGGCCGGGACAACGGAGTCATTTCGAGCATTGGTCTGTTTCCCGGAAGTAACTGCTATTTTTCCAATGTCACCTTGCAGCAACTCGTATCGTTGGGTGTGCAGCTGATTATTGATAAACCGTAACGCCACATTCTCGGCTTTTTCGGATTCTTCCTGCAGCGTTTGCCCCGAGATTTCAAAAAGCTGAGAGAAGATCTTTGTGTATTGTCCCTTGCCTGAAATATCCCGGTCCTGACCCCATACTACGGCAACCTCCGGGTTCGGATCTGAGTCTGACTGGCCAACTGACAAGAAAATGGCTTTCGAATTTTTGATGCCTGATGTCAGTTCATCAATTCTTTTAACCCTGCCGCCATCGAAGAGTCCCAGTACCAATGCCGAATCTGACAGGAAAACCAGTTGACTGTCTTTCTGGCTGGGCCGAGGCAGCGCCTCAACCATTTTAGGGCTGAAATCTTCCGGCAGTGGGAGAATGCTCGGAGTGTAGGCTTCGGCTCGTATTTCACCCCCGTCCTGATTGGCTTTGTCAATCAGGACGGAAAGAAAGTATTTTTGAGAATCGGTGGACTTTATAGAGAGTGCCGTCTTATCTCTGACCTGGAGAACCTCAAGAGTCAGGCCTTCGTCGATGGGTCCGGAACTGCCAAACTTTACATCGAATCCCTTGACGGTGAGGCGCCCCAGCAGTGCGAGAAACTCTTTATCGGTGTTCAGGTCCTCAATATTCGATACCACCCTGATGCTCTTCTTTCCTGTCCACTCCGACAGCGAATCCAATGGTACATCGTAGCCTTGGGCCTGAGCATTGGATGCGGCAGAAAAAATCAGGAAGATCACGAAAAACGGCTTCATAAATCTATGCCTCTTAAAAAAGTTGAGGCCCCGTTACCGGCGCCTCAACTTGATTGCTTCCAGTCGTTATTAATCAGCCGGGCTCAGTAATTCCAGTTCAGCTCGAGCATTGCAACATAGGCCGCATCGTCTGCGCCGGTGGCATCCTCAACGCCCTTGCCGGGCAGGAAACTGGAGAGTACCAGCCTTGGAGCAAAGTACTGGTTAGCCTGGTACTTTACAGCCACATCAAGTTCGGTGCCGGCATAACTGTCCACCGATCCGCTGGCGGTGCTGAGCGTTTCAAGGCCGCCCGTTTGCTGGAACCACATGGGAAAAACCTGTGCCTGATATGACAGCTTGGGCGAGATCGACGCTAAATTTCCCGAACTGCCAACAGAGAGCATGATCTGGCCTGGGTTGTTACCGGTGCCGGCATTGGAAATGCCGCCGTACCCAGCACCACCAGGGCCAGCCTGGTCAAGGGCGAGACCGAAAAGGCCCGATGCTATCGCCTGGTTAGAGTTTGGCTGCCATCCCATAAACTGGCCGTCAATACCGATCAGGGGCGAATATCTGCCGATGTCGGTGATGCCCAGCCAGCCCTCTACATCATTGTCGGTAGGGTCGTCATCCCCACTTGCTACGCGTAGTGCTACAAAGGGGTTGAAGGATTCACTAACCGGGTACTCAAGGCCCGCGTAACCGGCATAGGCACTGATGTCATCGCCATTGTCGAAACTACCGGTCACGCCCAGCACCTCGGCCCGTACCTTTATGGCGCCAATATTTCCGATGTATTCGACACCGTAATAGGTTGCCTTTGCACCTTGCTGCTGGTTGTCGCTGTATGTCAGGATCGGGGAGATACGACTACCTTTTCCCAGATCAAAATCAAACTTTGAAGCAAACACGTCCCAGTCCAGTTCACCGTTAGCAGGGTTTGCTCCAGGAGCCTGGATGTTGGAAATCAGCCCATCTGTAATCGGCATCCAGAAAACATCGTAGCTACCGAACGAGGTCTTGCCGGTGGCGCCGAACAAGGGGTGGTCGTCGCCATATAGAAGGCCGCCTGAGGCGAGGTCCAGATTCTTGAAGGTCCAGCCGCCCTGCAGGGTAAATGCGGGATCAAAGGTATAAGTGAAGAAGGCCTGCTCCAGGCCAAATCTCTCGCCTCGGAATGCGCGATCAACAGAATTGGCATCAAGGGAAAAGTCATTCTCAAGAAGTATTTTGCCTGTCCAGTTATCGCCAGTCGCCACCACTCCAAGCCTGACCTCAGCCCTGACGTGCTCATCTCCAACCTGAACAGCGCCAGCAGAAGTGCCGGTAGCGCCATCGTCGACGCTGCTGTCCAGATCGAAATTAGAAAAATAGGTTGGTTGAAACTTGCCTTGGGTAAGTATATCCAGCTTGATTCCTGAAGCTGTCGGGACCTCCACCGCTAAGGCAGCAGGTATGCCGTTTGCGGCTATCAGCGCCCCCAAAAATCCCTGACTGATTCGCTTTTGTATTGTTTTCATCGATCCTCCAGCGTCTCTAGAACGAGATTGTCGTTATTGCAGCCCAAAAACAATAAGGCTGTGTTCTATCTAGCAGAAAAGCCTGAAATCGGCAAGTCTACGGCACGGCAAAATGTGTCTGGCAGTGTTGCACTAAAACAAATTTACAGATGCTGGCAGTCGGCGCCCGAAAGCCGGCTGGCAGGGGTGCGGGGCAGGCACTAAAAAAAACAGGGCAGGCCAGTGCCTGCCCTGAAAATCAGAGCACGTCATTAATGATCGACTTGACTCGACTCGGGTAAAGCGTATCAAGCCAACCTTAACCAGAGCTGAATTTTCCGATTATATTTTGATGGTGATGTTTTCTGTATCGGTTTTCAGCCAGATATAAGTTTGATCGGGGATTCCGTGCGGTCAAAATGCATATTGCAACCTTGCACGGATTTCATCTCCGCTTTCGCCATTGGCTTCTTCGCCATCCATGTAGCTCATACCCAGTCGAACATTCTTGTTGGCGTAATAATTAACGCCCAGTGTTGTTTGCTCGCCGTCGGTCGTGGCCAGCCCCACGTCACTGTATTTTCCGTCACCATCTTCAAAGCGGGCAACAACTTCCCAGGCCCCTTTGGGCGATGCCGGTTTTACCCGCTTGAATGCTCCGGCTTTGTATGGACGGCTTTCGCCAGTGATGATCCAGCCAAGCTGTACGTAATAACCATCAGCATTCACCTGACCTTCCTCGGAATCGAAATATTCGGCCTGGGCATGGAAGGGTCCGGAAGCGCCGGCCAGTTCCAGATTAAACGTGTCGACCTCATCGGCCTGGACATCGGCGCCGCGCGTGGTATAGCCCGCACCAAGATGAGCAACCATATTATTCGTTTGAATCGGTGCAAAAGTGCCCCGTGCGGTTACTGCCGTGTTATTGAAGTCGTCGCTGCCATCGCCGTCTGCTTCGAAATAGCCGATACCGTAGGTCCAGTTGCTGCCTTTGCCGCTGAGCTGGATGCCGCCGCTGCGACCGGGGGCATAACGCTCGGTCATGGCAGATCGCTCAAGCGCTGAGATGTCTTTTGAACTCGTTAATTCTTCCAGGCCGAATGGCTCTTTCTGTTTACCGATAGTCACGGTTGCAGCTGAGCCAAATCCCATGTAACGAATGTACAGGTCTTCAGCAGTACCGCCGTCGGCGCCATCACTTTCAGCGACGTTGAACTGGGTCTTGTACGCCCAGTCGCCAAAGTGGCCCTTGGCGTAGAGGCGTGCCCGGCGCACATCGAAATCGGTAGTGTCAACACCGTTGTCGTCAGACTGCGTGGCGTCGTAATCCCACTGAATGCGCCCGCCGAGCTGAAAAGACGCAGAGTTATCCGACACTTTCACTTTGATACCGCTGTCGGTATCGATCACAAGGTCTTCGCCGCTGGTCGTAACGTTTCCGGCCTGTGCAGCAGAAGCGGCAGAAATCGCCAAAGCCAAGCCCAAATATTTCTTGCTCATGATCTGTCTCACCTTTTTCGGTTTGCTTGTGTGTGTTGAAGCGCGATTAAAGTCTATTTGGCAAAGATTACAGAATGGTTACAGAGAATGCATCAAAACAGGGCGCTGGTCCGGGCCGGTGACAGGTTCTGGGGCGCTAGGTGTTGCGGTCGTTTTTCGGGGGCAAGCTCAGAATGTGCCGATTTGTCTCTATAATTATGATAAAAAAGAATAAATAAGATGTGGCAAGACTTTTGCTGATCATATTTGGAGCAATGAAACCCAACCGAAGGTATCCATTATGAAGAAGCAGTTTTTCACCAAATCCGGATTTATCAGTATCACTTTGCTTGCAGCACTTCAGGCTGCGCCCGCCATTGTTAGCGCTGACGTCAGCTCAAATGTGAGCGCCAGCAGCAACTACCTGTTCCGGGGCGTCACCCAGACAGACGGGGCTGCGGCCGTTCAGGGAGGGTTGGATTATGAGCATGCGTCGGGCTTCTACGCCGGTGGTTGGGGTTCCAATGTCGATTTTGGCGACGGCACCAGCTACGAGCTTGATCTTTACGCCGGATTCTCGGGCTCCGTGGAAGAACTGGGTTATGACGTAGGGTACATTTATTATGCCTATCCCGACGCGCCGGACGCCATCGACTTCGGCGAGCTGTACGGCGAGATCAGTTATGGCATTGCCGCCATCGGCCTGGCCTACACGATCAACAGCGACACCAGTGGTGATGGGTTGTTCGTTCAGGGGGATGCCTATTACTACGCCTCTGTTGGGGTGCCTCTGGAGGACAGCTACAGTGCCGGTGTGACGCTTGGCTATTACGACTTCGCTGATGACGGCAAGGCTTCTGTCGGCGAGGCAAGTTATTCACACGTCGCCGCCAACGTTACAAAGGATGCGGGAAACTTCGGTTCCTTCAGCGTTAACGTGGAGTATGCGGACATTGGGTCAACCGACGCGCTTGGCTCTGTCAACTCCGATGACCCGAAGTTCTGGCTGGGTTGGAGCAGGAGTTTCTGATCGGACCAGCGATCACACGCAATTCACATCTTAAATAAAAACCGGCCCGCCATTTGGGCCGGTTTTTATTTATATTGCAGGAACCCACCATCGTACGCATGCCTTAACGCCGGGTGACTCGACATCCTCGCCCTTACCTCTGCCTCCTGCTGCCAAAACTCACATATTATCTGGTGTCTGAATTTCAAACTGTATTAAAGGTTTGTCTGTAAGGTCGTTCCAGATTCCCACGCAAAAATGCTGACTCACTGACCTCAGTCAAACAGCCAGGATGATACTGAATGAACAAACGATTGTTGTTGTGCGCGATGATAGTTCCGGGAGCCTTGGCCGTCTCTCCTATGGTGTCGGCCCAGGCAAAAGAGAGTGTGTCGCTGAAAGAATATCAGCAGGCCAAAGCCAGCCAGGCTGTTTCCCTGAACCAGGCCATGGTGATGGCTTTCGAGAATAGCCCGGTATTGGCTTTGAGGCGGGCCGCGGTCTCGATACAGCAGGGACAGCTTGATCATGCCAGCCGCTGGGCGCCGAGCAATCCAGAGTTTGAGTTGGGGGCCCGTCAGGCCCCGGATCAGGCCGACGAGTCCCTGGAATATGGGGTGAGGGTTACTCAGGAGATCTGGATGGGTAATCGCGGCGACCTTGGGCAGTCGCGTGCCCGGAGTAATCTCACGTCCCGGCAACAGGAGCTTGAATACCTGAAGGTAGCCACCAGGGCGCGGGTGCGGGCCGCCTATTTCCGGATACTGCTGGCTCAGAAAGAGTTGGAAACCGCAACCCGTGCCGTTGAACTTATGCAACGCACCAAAGACCTGGTTGAAATGTCCGTAAAACAGGGTAAACAAACCCGGATTGATCTCAATACCGCAGTCATTGGGCTTGCCAGGGCCCGGAATCAAAAAGCCTCGGCGGAACAAAAGCTCGAGCAATCAAAAATTGACCTTACCGAAGTGCTCGGGGTGTCCCCCTCCGATGCCGTTGGGGTGACCGGCGAGCTTGATGTGACGCTCGAAGACCTGCCTCCGACCAGCCAGCTTGTCGAGATGGCACAGAGTCAGAGAGCGGACCTGAAAGCGGCGGCCGCCAGAATTGCAGCGGATGAATCTGGCCTTGAAGTTGCGAAAAGCCTGACGATTCCAAATCTGAAAGTCTTCGGATTTTATGATCGTGAGGAAGGCTCCAACCTTTTCGGTGCAGGGGTGTCGATGCCTTTGACCGTTTTTCATGATTATTCCGGTGAGCAGAGACAAGCTGCTGCGCGGCTGAAAACCTCCGAGCTTGAGGCAGAGGCCTTGCGCCTGGCTACAGAGCGTCAGGTTGTGTCAGCTGTGGCCCGGTACGAATCCACCGCCGTTCGGCTGCGCCAGATGAACGAGTCGATCCTGGAGCGTTCAGAGGAAACATTACAGTTGATGCAGAAAGCACTTCGGGCGGGCAAGGTCGGTGCCTCGGATGTTCTGGCAGCACAGGACAACCTCCTGTCGGTAAGGCAGGAATACGTTCAGGCGCAGAATGATTATATCGATGCCGTCCGGGCGCTGGAGATAAGCACGGGAGGTGCTCTGTCGATGTCAGCCGGTTCCTGAGGGTATGAAACTCAAAATTGACCGTTCTCTTAGTACCGTTCTCTAAATATTGAGGGTGAATGAATGATTCGCAATCTGAAGATACTGTTAATAGTTGTCGGCGTTCTGAGCGCACAGCAGGCATACGCTGCCGGAGAAGCCGAGGGTGACCAGCACGGAAATGAAGAAGCCGAGCATGCCGGAGAGGAAAACCAGTCCCGCCAGATCCATCTGACGCCGGAGCAGACAGAGTTACTGTCGATTCAGACGGTGGCGGCTGCCAAGGGGCGCGCTGGCGCAATTGTTACGGCACCTGCCGAGATTCAGTATGTGCCGGACCGCGTGGCCGAGGTTGGTCCGCTGCTGGAGGGAAAACTGACAGGGTTGGCGGTTGATCTGGGGGATCGTGTCAATAAGGGGCAGTTACTGGCAACCCTGAACAGTGTGGAGCTGGCCCGGATTCGCTCCCGGTTAATCTCGCTGGAGGCCCGCAAAGAAGCGGCCGAGTCTGACTACAATCGTGAAAGGGAGTTGCAGGGACAGGGTATTTCCAGTGAGGAAGAGTTCCTGGATGCCAAGGCTGCCTTTCTTGAAACAAAAGCGGAGTACGATTCCGTGCGGGAACAACTGGCGGTTTACGGCAGCGAGTCGTCAGGTGACAGTGGGGGGCTGGCGCAATACGCGCTCCGCTCACCCATTGAGGGGCGTGTCGAGCAGATGCATGTTCGTCTGGGGCAAACGCTGAGTCCGTCGGATACGCCTTTCATCGTGGCGGATGCCTCGGTGTTGTGGGCCATTCTTCAGGTGTCCGAATCCGATATTGACCAGATTTCAACGGGAGACGAGGTTCAGATTTCCTCCAGGGATTCAAGTTCTGACCGGTTTCACAGTGGGCAGGTATCCTGGGTGTCGAGCATGCTGGATGAAAAGACCCGCACCATCCCGGTTCGCGTTGTGCTGGAGTCTCCCAGGGGCGACCTTCGCCCGAATACCTACGCCACGGCCAGAATCATGACGGAATCGGAGGCATCACTGCCGCTGGTTCCGGATGATGCGGTTCAAACCATTGGCGATGACTCCGTTGTATTTGTTCCGGGCGATGAGAAAGGGGCTTACAAGGCGGTTCCCGTCACGCTTGGCAAGGAGGCAAACGACTGGATCGAGATCAAGTCCGGCATTAGCGCAAACACGGAAGTGGTTTCAGTAGGCGCTTTTGATCTGATGTCGGCCATTACCGCCAGTGGCCGCAGCGCCGCTCACGGACACTAAACCCCGGGGGGAGCATGATCAACGCAATTGTGAATTATGCGCTGAACAATCGTCTGATGACGCTTGTTTTTGCTATCGCCGTGATCGTTGCCGGCGTATTTTCATTTCAAAAACTGCCGGTGGACGCGTTTCCCGACGCGACGCCGACCATGGTTCAGGTGTTTACCACCAGTCCTGGTCTGTCGCCGGTTGATATCGAAACGCTGATTTCCTATCCCGTTGAGATCAGCATGTATGGAATTCCCAAGCTGGAAAAAGTGCAGAGCACGTCGATTTTCGGGTTGTCGCGGGTGACCATCTATTTCGAAGATGGCACCGATATCTACTTCGCCAGGCGGCTGGTAAACGAACGGCTTTCCGAGGCCAAGCGCCAGATTCCCGAAGGGATGGGGCAGCCGGAACTCGGGCCCATAGCGAGCGGTCTTGGGCGCATCCTGATGTATTCCCTGGAAGCTGAGGATAAGGATCAATACAGCCTGCAGGAAATCCGCACGATCCAGGACTGGATTGTCAAGCCCCAGCTCAGAACCGTTCCGGGTGTAACCGGTGTGCTGTCCATCGGCGGCGAGGTAAAACAGTATCAGGTCAATATCGATGCGCAGAAGCTTCAGGCAAGGAACCTGACAGTGTCTGACGTTCGCGGCGCCCTCACCCAGAATAATCGGAACGTCGGCGCCTCTTTCATTACGCGAGGAGGTGAAGAGTATATAGTTCGCGGCTACGGTTGGGTTAATTCAGGTACCGAGGGCATCGAGGACATCCAGAACATCATTGTGTCCAAGAGTGAGGGAGAGTCTCCTATTTATGTCAGGGATGTGGCAGAGGTTAGCCTTGGACCGGCAATTCGCCGCGGCGCGGAGGTGTCCTCGGGCGAGGAGTCCGTGGGCGGCTACGTGATGAAGCTGATCGGAACCAACACCAGTCAGGTACTCGAGGACGTCAACGCAAAAATCGATGATCTGAACAAGTCACTTCCCGAAGGGCTGAAAATAGAGGCTTATTACTCCCAGGCGGAGTTGGTGGGCAAGGCCATAGGCACTGTCGAGAAAGCATTACTTGAGGGCTCGGTTCTGGTGCTGGTGTTCCTCTATCTGTTCCTCGGAAATATACGTTCCACACTGATCGTGGTGGCGACCTTGCCGTTGTCTGTGCTTTTCGCATTCATTGCGATGCGGATTTCGGGCCTGTCCGCCAATCTGATGAGTCTGGGGGGGCTGGCTATCGGCATCGGTATGATGGTGGACGGCGCCGTTGTGATGATAGAGAACATCTTCCGACATCTGGAAGAACGATCAGAGGAAAAGGTCAGTGTTCTGAGGCTTGTAGGTGAATCTGCCCGGGAAGTGGCTCGTCCGATTGTGTTTGCCATTGGCATCATTATTATCGTTTTTCTGCCGCTGTTTACGCTGCAGGGCGTTGAGGGCAAGCTGTTTTCGCCCATGGCCTACACCATCAGTTTTGCGTTGATCGGTGCGCTGTTACTCGCGTTGACGTTGGTGCCGGTTCTGGCCTCGCTGTCATTCAAGATGGGTGGACAACACAAAGAGCCGAAGCTGGTTCTGTTCCTGAACCGGCTATACAAGCCGGTGGTGAATACTGTCGTCAAAGCCCCTAAAATTGTAATGGGCGTGGCCGTCATTGCCTTTGCCGGCAGTCTCCTGCTGTTTCCCTATCTCGGGAGCGAGTTCGTGCCCACGCTCAGGGAAGGCACGTTCCAGATTCGCTCGACACTGCCTCCTGGAGCCAGTCTTGAATCCGCCATCAAGTATGGCAAACGGATTCAGTCCGTTGTCGATGAATTTCCAGAGGTCACCGGCACCTATGCCAGGATCGGTCGTGCCGAGGTGGGCGGTGATCCTGAACCCGTGAACGTTGTCGCGACGCTCGTCAATCTGAAGCCTCTGGATCAGTGGCGAGAAGATGTGAGCTATGAGGACCTTCAGAGCCGGATTGCGGAGTCTTTGGATGAGCGGGTTCCCGGGCTTGCCAACAATCTGTCACAACCGATTCAGCTCAGAACCGACGAACTCCTCTCAGGCGTTCAGGCGCAACTGGTTGCCAGCATTTTCGGCGACGACCTCGACGAGTTGGGCCGGATCGGCAAGGAAGTGGCGGCCCTGGCGAATGATGTGCCGGGGGCAACGGATGTGCGCGCTCAGCAGAGCGCAGGTAAAAAACAGATCGTTATTCGCCCCGACCGTGAAGTGCTGGCGCAGTTTGGCATCAGCATTGATAACCTGATGAGTACGGTCGAAACCGGGATTGGCGGTAAAGGCGCGGGGCTGGTCTTCGACGGTGTCCGGCGATTTGAGATCTTCGCCCGGCTGCAAGAGTCCTATCGCGGGTCCATCGATGAAATCAGAAAGCTTCCCCTCCGGGGTAATAGTGGCGAGCTCATCCCGCTTTCACGGGTGGCCGATGTTGAAATGTACGCTGGCCCCAAGAAAATTTCGCGCTCCAATGCCAGTCGGCGACAGTACGTGCAGATGAACGTACGTGGTCGCGATATGGGCGGTGTTGTTCAGGATTTGCGCAAGCGGATCGAGGAGCAAGTGGACATGCCGCCGGGGTATTTCGTGGAGTTCGGCGGTCAGTTTGAGAACCAGGAAAGGGCCATGGCGCGGCTGGCGATCGTTGTGCCCATTACCCTGGCGCTTATTTTCCTGCTTCTCTTTTCGGCATTCAGTAGTCTTCGCTATGCGGCGCTGATCTTCATGAATGTGCCCTTTGCGGTTACTGGTGGCATTGTCGCGCTGTTTGTGACGGGGCTTTACCTCTCTGTGCCCGCTGCCGTGGGATTCATCGCGGTGTTCGGCGTAGCCGTACTGAACGGTGTGGTGATGGTGAGCTACATCAATCAGTTGCGGGACGAAGGCTACGAAGTCATTGAAGCAGTCAAGTTGGGTGCTCAACGCCGTTTGCGGCCGGTTCTGATGACCGCCTCTGTGGCTATTCTGGGGCTGATTCCCCTGCTGCTGGCCGATGGCATTGGCTCTAATGTCCAACGGCCACTGGCAACGGTTGTGGTTGGCGGTCTGATCACGTCAACGTTGCTGACGTTGGTAGTGTTGCCCAGCGTGTATCAGTGGTTTGCATCCGAACGTCGTGACGTTGAAGTCTGATAGGCAGGAGAAGGCTTATGTATGAAATAAAGGCTTATGTCAGAGAGGTTATGGCAGAGCATGTGGTTGATGCTCTGGCCAGAGTCAAGGGCGTGACAAGCATTGCTGTCGTGCCTCTCAGCGAATTTGGTCATCTGGTCGGCGATGAGTCGCCTCTGGAGAAAGTGAAGATGGTCAAGCTGGAAATAGACGTAGCGACCGATGATGTCGCTGGTGAAGTTGTGGAACTCATTGTCAGAACGGGCAGAACCCAGGAAGGGCACCCGGGTGACGGCAAGGTACTTGTATCTCGCCTGGTCCGGGCTGTTCGCATTGAGGACGGTGCGGCCAACGAAAGCGCACTCCAACCCACTTCAATCTAGTCCCTTCCTGGAATGAGACGGTAGCGTCGCGGCCTTTGGTCGCGAGCTGCCATTCTTGGCCACATCAAGAAGCGCTACAAAGATTTTTGGCGACTCATATCTGAACTGCTTTTCCGAATTCAAGTTCATTTCAACCTTTTCACTTACTATCTTGGCCTGTTCCTACCTTGTCATGGACGCCTCGCGCCCATGAATTGTGGCTATTTACCCCTTCGGGAGAAAGTCGATGAAGGCAAGCAAGCACTCGCCTAGGGCGTTGCTGTGTTCAGTACTATTGTCCATTCCTCTGTTCGGTCAAGCGGAGACTGTGAATTGGACAAATTGGCTCACTGGCCAGATAAGCAAGCATCCCGATGTCATGGCGGCGACAGAGCAGGCGGCAGCCCGGAACGCGGATGCCGAGGCAAACGAACAACCGCTGTATAACCCGGAGCTGTCTGTTGGAGCAGACAGAACGGGCAGTGAAAACAACTTTGAGGCAGGGCTGTCACAAACGATCGATTGGTCTGATCAACAGGGTGCGCTAAAGGACAAGGCAAAGCTGATCAGGCTTTCCGCTGAAGCTGATTTGAACGAGGCGGTTTTGGCACAAACGTCCGAGTCGCTGTTTGCGCTTGTCGAGTGGCGCGCGGCGACGCGTGCCGAAGAAATTGCGGAATCCCAGCAACACCGTCTGGATGCCTTGCTGGAGCAGGTTGAGCAACGCCAGCAGGCGGGCGACCTGGGTCGTACCGATGCAGAGTTGCTTTTTTTAAGCCTTTCTCAGCAGCTCAGTGAACTCGCCCAGGCAAAGGCTGCGGTTGATCAGGCGCAAGCCCGGGTCAGAGAGCTTCTGCCGGATTGGCGGCCTCAGGATGGGGGGATCCCCGGGCACATTTGGCCGGCTCTTGCTTCCAGGGTCGATAACGACAATTTGCTGGCTCATCCGTCAATTGTTGCCGCCCGCGCGAGGTGGCAGGTGCTGCGGAGCGAAGCCGAGGTGGTCAGTCGCAGAGCGGCGGCATCTCCCACGGTCGGGCTGAGCGGAGGGCGTGATGGCGGTGAGAACCTGGTTGGCCTGACGTTCTCGATCCCTCTGAATGTCCGTAATAACTACGGTGCCGAAATCCAGGCTGCCAACCGACGATCATTAGAGGCCGAAGCTCGGTTTCAGGCACTTTATCGGAAGCAGCAGTATGGTCTGGCGGGCGCCCGAGCTGCCTGGAAGCGATACGACACCCAACTCAGCCGGTGGACAGAACTCTCCCAGGGGCGTGTACAGCGAAGTGCTGATTTGCTTGAGAAGCAGTGGCAGGTCGGCGACCTCTCCACCTCTGAGTATCTCCAGGCGCTGGGCCAGCGCGCGGAGAGCCTGAAAACCGGTATTGAACTGGAAAAGCAGGCGCAGCTGGGTCTGATTGAGCTCTTGAGTCAGTCTGGCGAACTGATCACCCCCTTCCAAAAATAGTCTGGAAACTGGATATTCATTATGAAAAAAACTCTGATTTCTGTATTCGCATTGACGTTGCTTACAGCCCCACTTTCTTTTGTACAGGCAGAGGAAGATGCTCATCAGGAAGCCGGCCATGATCATGCTGCCAGTGGCGACGATCGTCAGGAAGTCACCGGTGAGGAGGGCGAGCATAAGGAAGATCATGGTGAAGAAGGTGAGCATGAAGAGGAAGGGGGGCACGGCCACGAAGACGAGAACGGTGGCCATGAAGAAGCGGCCACCGCAAGCATCAACGCCAAACAGAAAGATCTGGCCGGCATTGAAGTGGCAACGCTCGAAAGCCGGCTCGTTGACTATGAAATTTACGCGCCCGGTGAGCTGCTAACCAACGGTTATACCAGCTATCACGTGTCCCCCCGGGTTGCCTCAGTGGTGCTGCGGCGTCACGTGGAACTGGGTGAGCACGTAACCAAAGGCCAGCTGCTGGTAACCCTGTTCAGTGAGACAGTGGCACAGGCGCAGGCGGATTACAGGAAAGCTTTTCCTGAATGGAAGCGAATCAGCGGGCTGGGTCGTTCCGTGGTTGGCGATCAGCGGTTCAATACAGCGAAAGCCAACATTGAAGCAGCAAGGGCGACTCTGCTTGCTTACGGGCTGAACGATGATGACATTGGTGCGTTGAAGGCCAGCGGGGTGGATAGTCTCGGTGAATACATGCTCAGGGCTCGCGTGGATGGTGCAGTACTGACCGATGAGTTTGAGCAAGGACAAAGAGTTGAGGCTGGCCAGCCGCTGGTGACTCTTGCTGATGAGAGTGAGCTTTGGGTAGAAGCCCATCTGTCGGCAAGCTCCGACATTGTTCTAGAGAAGGGCGCGGAAGCCGAAGTCAGGGCAGCTGGTCGTGTGGGCGTGGCAACGGTGTCCCAGGAAGCCCACACCATTGATCCTGTGACCCGCACGCGGATTGTCAGGCTTGAGCTGGACAATCCTGAAGATCGTTTTCATCCAGGAATGTTCGCAGATGTGTATTTTCGTTTTAAGACCAGCGAGCCGGTGCTTGCCGTGCCGGAGACTGCATTGATGCGTGGCGCGGACGGCGACTGGACGGTCTATGTGGAAGAGGCCGAAGGCGAGTATGAACCCGTGGAAGTGGAACTGGGCCGCTCAATTGGCGGGCTCCGTGAGGTTTCCGGCCTGGCTGCGGGCCAACGAGTCGTTTTGCGGGGCGCATTTTTTGTGGCCTCTGAGATTGCCAAAGGCGGCTTTGATCCGCACAACCACTGATTCCGGGAGCCATTATGTTCAACCGAGTAGTCGACTGGGCGGTTCAGAACCGCCTGTTGGTTCTTATTGCACTCGCTGTGCTTATCGCCACGGCCGCATTTCAGATCCCAAAACTGAATCTTGATGCTTTCCCTGACGTTACAAACGTCCAGGTCGCTGTTAATACTGAGGCGCCCGGACTAGCGGCTGAGGAAGTCGAACAACTGATCACCTATCCAATCGAAGCGGTGATGTATGCCTTGCCCGATGTCGAGGAGGTTCGGTCGATCTCCAAGACCGGGTTGTCCGGTGTCACTGTGGTCTTTAAGGGGGGCACGGATATCTATTTCGCGCGCCAACTGGTGTTCGAGCGGTTGCAGGCCGCGCGAGAGCTGATTCCCGACGGGGTCGGGGTGCCTGAAATGGGCCCGAATACGTCCGGTCTTGGCCAGGTCTACCAGTACTTGCTGATAGCGGACCCGGATTCGGGGTACGACGCAATGGAATTACGCAGCTTGCACGACTGGCTGGTCAAGCTGCTGCTGATACCGGCTGAAGGGGTTACGGAAATCCTGTCGTTTGGGGGAGAGGTTCGCCAGTACCAGGTCAACCTGAACCCGGCGCGGATGCTGTCCTATGACTTATCACAGAACGATGTCATGGAAGCCCTGGAGAACAACAACTCCAATGTTGGGGGCTGGTATATGGGCCGCGGGCAGGAGCAGTTGGTTATTCGCGGTATGGGCTGGCTGGGTAATGGCGAGCAGGGGCTGGAGCAGATCCGTCAGGTGCCCGTTAAAACCAGTGATGGCATTACAGTGACGGTGAGCGATGTCGCCCAGGTGGCGCTGGGCACTGAAATTCGCCAGGGTGCGGTGACCATGACCCGGAAGGATGAAGCCGGTCAGGTTGAACAACTGGGTGAAGTGGTTTCTGGCATTGTACTCAAACGAATGGGGGCCAACACAAAAGCCACCATCGACGGCATCGAGGCCCGCATTGATCGCATAAATCAGGCGCTTCCGAGTGGGGTTCGTTTTGAGCCCTATTACAACCAGGCGGATCTGGTGACCAAGGCTGTAGAGACGGTGACCAATGCGCTTTTGTTGGCTTTTGTGTTTATTGCGATTGTGCTTGCCCTGTTCCTGATGAATCTGCGGGCAACAACGCTGGTGCTGCTTTCAATACCGATTTCCATCGGTATTGCACTGATGATCATGGCCTGGTTCGGTCTCTCGGCCAACCTGATGTCTCTGGGCGGTATTGCTGTGGCAATTGGCATGCTGGTGGATGGCTCTGTTGTCATGGTTGAGAACATGTTCAAGCATCTGACCCATCCCGATGCTGAGCATGACGCCCACCGGAATGAGTTGGCTGAAGGCGACCCCGATCCACTGGATGCATCGCACGATGATCGTGGCATTGCACTTCGACTGCAGGAAGCGGGCCGGGAAGTGGCGCGGCCGATCTTTTTCGCGACGGCGATTATCCTGGTCGTTTTCATGCCTCTGTTCAGCTTTGAAGGTGTGGAAGCCAAGCTTTTCCAGCCAATGGCGATCAGCATCATGCTGGCCATTGTGTCCGCTGTGATCGTCGCTCTGGTGGTTGTACCCGCGCTGGCGTCATACATGTTCCGTAAGGGTATCCGGGAGCGGGAAAGCTTCATTCTAAAACCCCTGGAAAAGCTCTATCGCATGGGGCTTGCCTGGTCACTGAAGCATAGCCGCGTGGTTGTTGGCGCGTCGGCTGTTCTTGTTGTGCTGGCGGCGCTGATTGTGCCACGACTCGGTACTGAGTTCGTGCCTGAACTGGAAGAGGGAACGATCAACCTCCGGGTGACTCTAGCTCCCTCATCAAGCCTCGATACGGCGCTTGAAGTGGCGCCAAAGCTGGAGGCCATGCTGATGGAGTTTCCAGAGGTGACTTACGCTCTGTCCCGGGCGGGGCGGGCGGAAATAGGCGGCGATCCGGAGCCCGTGAACAACATCGAGATCTATATCGGCCTTAAGCCAACAGCCGAGTGGACCAGCGCCAGTAATCGCTATGCATTGCAGGCCCTGTTTGAGGAGAAGCTCGAACAGCACCCGGGGCTACTGTTTAACTTTTCTCAGCCTATCGCGACCCGGGTTGATGAATTGTTGTCAGGTGTTCGTGCGCAGTTGGCCATCAAACTTTTTGGCCCGGATCTCGACGTACTGGCTGAGAAGGGCCAGCAGATTGAAGCGGCGGTCCGAACAGTTCAGGGAACACGAGACGTGGCCATGGAGCAGATTGCCGGTGAAGCGCAGTTGGCGGTTCAGCCTGATCGTCAGGCACTCTCCCGGTACGGACTCGCCGTGTCTGATGTGATGAGCGTCGTCCGGGACGGACTGGGTGGTGCCGCTGCGGGCCAGATCATCAGCGGCAACGAGCGGTATGATATCTATGTGCGTTTGGCCAAACGTTTCCGGGAAGACCGGGATGCTATTGCCGATCTCAGGTTACAGGCGCCGTCCGGAGCCTGGGTGAGACTTGGTGATGTGGCCGATGTGTCTATTGAGTCTGGCCCGCCCCAGGTGCGCCGCGACGACGTTCAGCGCCGTGTGGTCATTCAGTCCAATGTGCAGGGTCGTGACATGGGCAGTGTGGTTGCCGATATTCAGGATACCATCGCGTCAGACGTGAACCTTCCCCCCGGATATTCGGTGGATATTGGTGGTCAGTTCGAAAACCAGCAGCGAGCTCAGAAGCGATTGACCATTGTGGTTCCTGTATCTCTGGGCCTGATCGCGCTGTTGCTGTACTTTGCTTTCAGTTCGGTCGGTCAAGCATTGTTGATTCTGGTCAACGTGCCGCTTGCCGTTATTGGTGGCGTCTTTTCACTCTGGATCTCCGGTCAGTATCTTTCAGTGCCCAGTTCCGTTGGATTTATCACACTGTTTGGTGTGGCTGTGCTGAACGGGGTCGTTATGGTCGAAAGCATCAATCAGCGAATACAGGATGGGTTGAACGTGGATACCGCGGTGTTTGAAGGTGCCGTCTCCCGTTTGCGTCCTGTCTTGATGACAGCAATAACCTCGGCGCTCGGTTTGATACCGATGCTGTTGTCGACGGGCGTGGGTGCTGAAATCCAGAAGCCACTGGCCAGCGTGATTGTTGGCGGCCTTATCACCGCAACTTTCCTGACGCTGTTTGTTTTGCCGGTTCTGTTCGGTCGCTTTTCGAGAGCCAAGGTGGGTGATATTCAGCGGTAGATGTGAGGCGGAAATGCATAGTTGCGGTTACATGCATGGAAGTGTAATTCCGCCCGTTTTAACGGAGACGAGGGTCTTGCTGTTGAACTTTGCTCCTAGAAAGAAGGCTGTGACTGTGATTCTGGTGCCCGATGTTTCTGAAGAGTCAATGTTCACCATTTCCGGAATTGTTGTTGAAACATCGGGCACGATGGTTAGCCACGGGTGTGTCGGCCAGGATGAAGAAGGTTCCCTTTAAAAGAATAAGTGGATTTATTGCCGCCGGAGGAATGGCAACCCTTTTCCATTGGGCGGCCATGTCCGGCCTGGTTCTGCTTGGCATGGCCCCCGTAGCAGCCACCTTTTCTGGAAGCGTTGTAGGAGCGGTTACCAACTACTGGTTGCAGCGAACTTTGGCCTTTCCAAACGCACGCCCACACATCCAGGCCATCTGGCGATATGCCTTTTCCTGTTCACTCGCAGCTCTCCTGAACGTTCTGATCTTTTTAGTCCTGCATCAACTGTTTGAAATCTCTGTTGTGCCTGCTCAGCTTCTAACCACTGCGGCTGTCGCTGTATTTAACTATGTTGTCTACCAAAGGCTGGTGTTTCATGAACAAACCTCTTGAGACTTCCCGTGCGCCGAATGAATCAGAGCTGCTTTCCCTGGTGGTTCCGGTGTTCAATGAGCGTTCGATGCTTCCCCTATTCTTTGAGCATGTATTGCCGATCCTTGCGAGCCTCGATATTCGCTCGGAGATCGTGGTTGTGGACGATGGTAGCGAGGATGGCAGTGCCGAATTTGTTAGGACTTTCATTAAAAGGAAATCGAGCATCCGTCTCGTCAAGCTAAGCCGCAACTTTGGCAAAGAGGCAGCGGTAACAGCAGGGCTGGAGCATGCCAAGGGGGATGCGGTGATCGTTCTGGATGCGGACCTTCAGGATCCACCTGAATACATTCCCGAGATGGTCAGGAGTTGGAAGTCCGGCTTTGATGTCGTTCTGATGCAACGTCGATCACGTGTAGGCGAGAGTTTTCTCAAGCGCTGGAGTGCGCACCTTTTCTATCGCTTGCTGAATAAGACCAGTCGCACTGAAATCCCGGTCGACACGGGTGATTTCCGATTGATGAGCAGGCGGGCAGTTGATGCCCTTCTCCGGTTAGGAGAGCGCAACCGCTACATGAAGGGACTCTTTGCCTGGGTTGGTATGCCAACGACGATCATCGAATACGACCGGGCATTGAGAGTGGCTGGCGAGAGTAAGTGGGACTACCCGGGCCTGGTCGGCCTGGCCCTTGAAGGCCTGACTTCCTTCTCAGTGTCACCTCTCAGATGGGCAACGCTTGTCGGCTTGCTGGCCGCCTCCGTTGGTGGATTGTTCGGTGTCTGGATTGTAGCGAAGGCAATAATGCTCGGCGATCCGACTGACGGCTACCCATCGTTAATCGCCCTCATCAGTTTTCTGGGCGGCATACAACTGGTGAGCGTTGGTATCGTTGGTGAGTATGTGGGCAAAACCTACATCGAATCGAAACAGCGACCACTGTATCTGACCGAAGAAGTGGTCGAGAACAAAGAGGTATCAAGCCGAGACCAAATCAGCAACTTCAGAGGCGTCAAGAATGCTAAAGCGATTTGAGCCCTGGTTCTGGGTACTGGCTGCCGTATTGTTCAGTCGCTTTATCGGAATGACGCTGTTTCCCTTCGTGGATACAACGGAGCCCCGATACGCTGAAATCGCTCGTTTAATGGCTGAAACCGGGGACTGGATAACGCCCTGGTTTGAACCCGGCGTTCCGTTCTGGGGGAAACCTCCACTGTCGTTCTGGGCTCAGGCTGCCTCTATAAAAATATTTGGACTGTCTGAATTTTCTCTGCGGCTACCGGCATGGTTCGCCACGATTGGAATCGTATGGCTGACGTGGTGCCTTGCAAATCATGCGCGCGGTGCTGCGGTCGCTCGATGGTCTACTCTTGTGCTTTCCACGATGGTACTCACCTATATCAGTGCCGGCGCAGTCATGACGGATACGTTCCTGGTATTTGGAACGACCCTCTCCTTGGTGAGCGTGTGGTTTGTGCTTTCAGGGCGCTCTGACTATTGGCGCTGGTGGTTTTTCATGGGCCTGGCCATCGGTTTGTTGTCAAAGGGACCGTTGGCTGTTGTACTGACCGTTATCCCCCTGGTGCTATGGGCTGCTATTTTCAGGCAGCGGTTACAGCCGTTGAAAAAATTACCCTGGCTTCTTGGCTCACTTCTGACACTGGCGATTGCCGTGCCATGGTACGTGCTCGCTGAATTGAAAACGCCAGGGTTCCTCAACTATTTCATCATTGGCGAACACTTTAGCCGGTTTCTGGACCCCGGGTGGGCCGGCGATTTGTACGGTAGTGCCCATGACCGGCCCAAGGGCATGATCTGGATATTCTGGCTTTGGGCTTCATTCCCCTGGGGTATCATTGGCTTGGTTGGCTTTGGCCTTGCGGCGGCGCGAGGCAAAACAAAGGATATATTCACTGGTGCTGTTCAAGACGCCTCAACGCTGTATCTGTTGTTTTGTGCGATAACGCCAATGCTGTTCTTCACCCTGGCAGGCAACACGCTTTGGACGTACATACTTCCTTCTCTTCCGTTCTCGGCCATTCTGATTGCCGGATGGGTGTCGAAGCTCGATCTAGGTGCCTGGTCCAGAGTCAGGTCGGGGGCTGTATTGCTTGTGCCCGTTCTCATTACCCTTGTTGTGTTCATCAGTGTGAGCGGAGTCATTCCACTAAAAACCGAGAAACAATTGATAAGCCGGTATGAGAGCATCCATCAAGCGGGGGACAGTCCGATCTTCTACATTGGTGAGATGCCATTTTCGGCACGTTTTTATTCGTTGGGCGACGCTGTGGAAATCATCTCCACAGAATTCAACAGTCTGCTGGAAGCTGACGGGTACGCCAGGGTCTTTGCAGTAATTCCAAACCATGCGGTCGATGAGGTTCTTGGTCCGCGGGCCACTGACGCTCAGAAGTTGGGGGAGAACGAACGGTACCAGCTATTCTCGATCGATCTTCCGCCAACAGACAGCCAGAATGACCCCGTTGATTCTGAATTAAACTCGAAGAATGATTAATGACGCAGCTGATTACTGCTAAAACTGAGTCTTTGAAGGCCGGATTTTCAAGATGGCTGGCCTTTTGGCAGTGATCTAGTCCGGAAATGGCAGTAAAATCAGAATCCTGGCTCCTCCGTTTTTCGGGGATCCGATTTCCAGGTGTCCGAGGTTGTCTTCGACAATCTCGGACACGATGGACAATCCGAGTCCAAATCCGGCGACCGTTTCATCCAGCCTGGTGCCCCTGTCCATGACAGTGGCTGCCGCCTCGGGAGAAATTCCGGGGCCATCGTCCGTTACTTCTATGGAGAGCCCTGATGACGTGCGGACGATTGTAACGTCGACGGTTGTCTGGCACCACTTCCCACCATTTTCGAGTAAATTGCCAAGTAGCTCTGAAAGATCCTGTCGCTCCATTGGCCAGCTGAAGTTTTCAGGTAAGTTGGTGTGGAGGCGAAAAACCGTGTCAGGGAAGATTTTTTCCATAACGGTGATGACACTTGCCGTGATTTCAACCGGCATGCACGTTCGTCCCATCTGTCTGCCTGATATGTCTGCCTTGCTCATCCTGTAGTTCAGGGATTTGTCAAGCTCCCGCAAGTTAGAGGTCATAAACACAATATCCTCCCGGGACGGAGGCAAGGTGTCGATGTCCGACAAAATGGCAAGATTGGCAGAGATAGAGGTTTTGACCAGGTGAGAGAGATCAGAATTCAGGCGGCGGTGGCGGTCCAGACGACGGTTTGACAGCTCAAGCAAATCATTGAGCTGGCGGATCAGCGGACGAAACTCTTCCGGTACGTGAGGGTTCAGGCGACTTTGTTTCCCGGATTGGAGCCGTCTCAGGTCCTCTTTTATCTTACTGATGGGCTTTAACGTCAGATGTGTAGTGGTTCCAATCAGGGCCAGCAGTATCGCGAGAAGAACGGCCGAGGCGCCGAGCAATGTCAGGTGAGCCTTCAGCGGTCGTTCAGAGAGCGCCCCCTCGGTTTCAAGAACGCTGATTGAGGCCAGTTTTTCACTGGCGGAGAAAATGCGTTTGAGCCCGAAAAGCGTGTTCGCACCCTGCGCTATGTGGATGAAACCCTCGGGCTTCTCTGCAGCGCCCTGCAGTTGGCTCTGGTCAAAGTTCGGGCTCGCCAGGACGCTTCCGCTAGCCGTTTCGATGACGATGGCATGCCCCAGAAGCATTTCAAACTGATTGATCATGTTGCTGAGGTCGTCGGTTGTGGGGGATTCAGCCTCAATGATTGCCTGAAAGTTTCCCAGCTCTTTGTTCAGGTGTTGCTTCCTGGACTCGTCCGATAGTTGCTTTATCACGTAGGTGTGTGAAAAGAATATCAGAGTAAAATATACGAGGCTGAAAACAGCACCATACTGAATGGCTGTTCTGCGGATACTTTTCGGAGCAGACATATTTTAACCTGGTTGGTTCACTCGGGCGTTCAGCGGTTAGGATCTTTTTCGAAGTAGTAGCCCTGGCCACGCAATGTTTTTATTTTATTGACCCCTATTATTTTTCTAAGCCGGGTTATGTAAACCTGAACGACATTTCTGGTGGGGCATCTTTCTATGTTGTAGAGGGATTCAACCAGTTCGTCCTGGGAAAACACTCGGTCCGGTGAACGGAGGAAACACTGTAAAAGGCGGAATTCCGTAGCTGTCAGTCTGAACTCTTTCTGGTCGGGCGTGGTAAACGTTCGGTAGGTGGCGTTGAGACTGAATCCGTCAACACTGATCTGGTCTGTCGTTCTGCCGTCCTTTCTTCGGATAATCGCACTGAGCCGGGCTTTCAGTTCATCAAACTCAAACGGTTTGGGAAGGTAATCATCAGCTCCCGCATTCAACCCTTCTACTCTCTCAGTCCAGTTGGAGCGTGCGGTCAGAATAAGGATGGCCTCTTTTTTCCCGTTTTTTCTCCATCTTTGCATTAAAGAAAGTCCATTTTCATCGGGCAGTCCGATATCGAGAATAACGGCCTGGTAGGAGCTTGTTTCAATCAACGAGTCCGCTTCTTTGCCGGTTTTGGCGATATCTACTGTGTAGTGCGCCTGCGCAAGCCAGTCCGATATTTTTTTGGCAAGTACAGCATTGTCTTCAACAATCAGAATTTTCATTTGTAAGCGCCGTTTTTCGTGGTGGGAAAGTTTCGCTCGTCCGCTATGGATTGTAACAGTAACGAAGGAATCAGGATCTGAAAAGCCGGTTATTAGCGTTGTCCAGGTTGGCTCTTCCGAGGTTGGCGACGCTGCGGTCCAGATCATCAATGGCGCGAAGTTCTCAGGCGAAGTGGCGCCTGAGTGTGAAAAAGGGATTATCGGAGTGCCCCAAAAATCCGGCTCCCGAGGAGTGGAAGCCGGATTTTCAGCAACCTCCGTTCACTCATCAGAAATTGACACTTACCCCCAGTGAGGCAGTGCGCGGCAGGTTTGCCATGGCACCATCAGGCAAGCGTGAAACAATTTGCTGCTCATCGAACAGATTGTCCACTTTCAGGAAGACATCGGCACTGGCGGTCAGTGCGTAGCGGCTGATGAAATCGACCAGGACCAGGGACTCGGTCTCGTCCAGTTTCGTCGCGGTGTTGTTGCATCCCGCGCTGACGCACATCTCATCGACGTAGGTGGCCACAAGGTAGTTGTCCCAGCCACTCGGGTGCTCCATGCCTGTGCGGAAGCTCATCTGGTTTTCAGGTACGTCCTTGAGCTGCTCACCTTTTCTCAGGCCAGAGGCGGCATTGTCCTTGCTGATCTCCGCCTGGGTAAAGGTGTAGGTAAGGCTGACCGGAAGGTAGAAATCGCCCGCCCGGGTGCCGGTCTGGAGCTGGAATTCCGCACCGGCAATTTCAGCCTCGCCGGTTATAAAGCTGCCAGAGGTGGCGCCATTGCTGCACGGCGAGCCCACGGAGCAGTTTTCGGCCTTGTTGGAAAAGTCGCTGTAGAAGCCGATCACTTCCGCGAAGAACGCATTGCCAAAGTAGCGGACGCCAGCTTCCCAGTTCTTGCTGGTTTCCGGTTCTTCGTTTGCCCTGGCACCACCCCCGAGAGGGGAGAAACCTCGGTGCACGCCGCCCAGAACCTGCCAGCTTTGGGTCAGGTCGTAGGTAAAGGAAGCGCCGGGCAGGAGTTCAGCGCTGTCATTGGCGCGGGTGCTGTCGATGGTTGTGCGGCCGGGATCCGCGTATTGGGTGCGACTGGTCTGCACATCCTCGTAGCGCAGGGCCAGATTAATGCTGAGCTTGTCCGTCGCCTGCCATTTGTCGAGTGCCCAGAAGCTCAGGGCTTCGCCGGTCTCGAAGCGGTTGTTGCTGCCCGTTGGGGCCACGCTGTTCTGGAACACCAGGGAGCCATTGACCTGGTCGTACACATCCACCGGCTGGAAGCGATCCATTTCATCTTCGTGGGCGCGGGCGCCGAAGTCGAATTCGTGGTTGCCAATGGTTACATCGAAGTTTGTCTGCACGCCCTGGGAGACGTACTCCCTGGCGTTGTTCTTGTAATTCAGGCCGCTGGTGTCAACGGTACCGTCGAGAATACCCTGGGCATTGGCGTCTCCGGCGTTTGCCGCGTCGATGATGTTTCCGCCGCCACTGAGCTTGTACCAGTTGCGCTTAAAATCGTTGCGGTAGAGAGTCGTGGTGCTGCTGACATTGTCGCTCCACTCAAACTGATGAGTCAGGCTGACACCGGAGTGGGTGTTATCCATCTGGTCGGGACTGGACAGCCCGTAGCGCCGGTTGGGATCCTGGCTGAAGTCCGCATCGGTCAGGCCGAGGTAACTGGAGTTGGAGGTTTCTTCGGAGTATTGCAGCTTGGCGGTCACGCTCTGGCGATCTCCCTGCCAGCGTAGCTTGCCGACATAATCACTGATGTCGAAGCCACTGTTGCGGTTACTTCGGTCAATGTCCTTGAAGCCTTGCGCTGAGCGCTGGACCGTTTCAAACAGGTAACCCCAGTCACCGTTCGTGTCGCCATAGGTTGCATGAACGTCGGTGGAGCCGCGCTCGTTGGTGACGGCTTCGACGTAGCCCTTCTGCTCGTCGGGAATGGGTGTGGAGATCAGGTTGATCACACCGCCGGTGGTTTGCGGGCCATAGCGCAGCAGCGGCGCACCCTTGAGTACTTCCAGCGAGGACATGCGCTTCAGCGTCGGGAAATAATAGGCGGCCGGATTGGAGTAGGGTGCCGGCGCGGTCAGTACGCCATCTTCCATCAGTGTGACATTGCTGCTGCGCTCGGCGGTGGCACCGCGAATGCCAATGTTAGGGCGCAGGCCCTGACCTTCCTCTTCCCGTACATACACGCCCGGGACGGTTTTCAATACCTGGCTGATGTCGGCCTCAACCTCGGTTTTCAACTGCTGATCGCCAACTACATAGCCTGACCCCGGCAGAGTTTGGGCTGCAGACGCATCGCCAATGATTTCCATAGGTTCAAGCATCTGGGGCTGGTCATCGCCGGCGGCCCAGCTCATGCCCGGGGCAAGGCTGATCGCCATAGCCAGTGATAGTTGGGAAGGTTTAAACATGTGTTTCTCCGCAATCATTCGTATTTGAAGATATAAATAGCAATGATTTACAATTGCAAATGAGAATTTACGGATTGTTCATGATTAAGTCAATAATTAGTGTTAATGACCGGGAAAAGTGTCAACAGGCTAAAAAGGTTGAATTTCTGTTAAACGGGCGATCCGAAGGTCAGTTCGGGTTGGGAGGAGGGTATCAGCTGGCCCGCACCCCGGGGCCAGCTTTTTCTATAGGGCTTTATGGTGTTAAAACCACCACCGGACGCCTGCCACGAAGCTGGAGGATTCGACGTCTTCTCCCTCGCGCTCACGAAGGTCCTTTGTATTGCCGAGAAAGCGGGTGTAAGAAACACCCACGTAGGGTGCAAACTCCCTCGAAAAGTGGTATCTCAGGCGGAGCCCCAGGCCCACATTGTTGATGCCACTACCGACGCCCCATTCCTCGACATCGCTGAAGGCGACGAGCGTTTCGCCGCGGCCCTGCAAAATGAGCCTTTGGGTCAGCAGCCAGTCGTACTCGGCTTCAAGATCGTATGACACGTCACCGTCGTCGGTCACTCTGAAGTTGGTGTCTACCTCAAACCAGTACGGGGCAAGTCCCTGCAATCCAACGATGGCAGAATAGCGTTCCTTATTAGGGCTGGGGCCAAACGTTGTCTGGGCACCCAATCCTGTCTGTATATCCCAGAAGCGATCGAAGCGATAGCTGTACTGCACATCAAAATTTTCGATGTCGCCGCTTTCGCTGGATAGATCGGTCTCACCTTCCGTTTCGACCCAGAGCCGATTGCGATCTTTGCCAATCCATCCCTGGGCATCCCACAGGGCCATTTCGTTGTTGCCGTCACGCTGGTATTCCAGCCGGTCAAACAGAACCTGGCCAAACACCTGGTTGTCGTGTATTGGCAGTGTCCAGTCCGGTTCGGCCTGAACGCCAGTACCAGCGGCGCCGGCTCCCGAGGCAATCGTGAGGGCTGAGGCGCCCACAATCCACTTGATGCGATTCATCATAATGCTCATCCCCTATCCCGTTAAACGACCGACACGACACGAAACATGCCTGCGTCCATGTGGTACAGCAGGTGGCAATGGAAAGCCCAGTCACCCGGTGCATCCGCCGTAATCAGCGCGGATACACGCTCGCCGGGTTTTACGGAAATCGTGTGTTTGCGTGGACGATACTCACCCGCACCGGTTTCCAGTTCCATCCACATGCCATGCAGGTGAATGGGGTGATCCATCATTGAGTCGTTGACGAGGATCAATCGCAGGCGCTCGCCATGGTAGAACTTGACCGGGCCATCGACTTCAGAGAACTTTTTGCCGTCGAACGACCACATGTAACGTTCCATATTGCCGGTAAGGTGCAGTTCCACTTCGCGTTCGGCCGGGCGCTTGTCAGGCCAGCCATCAATGCTCTGCAGCTGGGAATAAGTCAGCACCCGATGATTGGCTGTTTCAAAGCCCACACCGGGGTCATCCAGGCGTGACTGCGGGCTGGAAGCCACCATGGCCGCCCCGGGACCGTGATTGTCAGGGCCATGGGATATCGGCCGACCCGCCGTCGGGACCTCATTCATCGTTGCTTTGTCCGAGCTCATCTTGTTCATTCCCGATTCGGCGCCATCCATCATCATTTTGCCATGGGCTTTGTCGTTGCTGCCCGACATCATCGCCATCTTGCCACCCATGTCCATGCCGCTGTCCATGTTCATATCGCCGTCCTTGCCCATGGCGCCCATGCTCATCGCGCCCATGCCCATGGCGGCCATACCGCGCTCGGTTCGCGGATACATGGGCGGCACTGGCGCCTCTATTCCCTTGCGGGTGGCCAACGTTCCGCGCACATACCCCGACCGATCCTGTGACTGGGCAAACACGGTATGGGCCGTGTCGGTTGGCTGTACGATCACGTCGTAGGTTTCCGCCACGCCAATGCGAAATTCATCCGTTTCTACGGGCTGCACTGGCTGGCCGTCAGCGGAAATAACCGTCATCGGGAGTCCCGGGATACGGACATCGAAGAAGGTCATCGCCGAGGCGTTGATGAATCTCAGGCGAATTTTCTCGCCGGGACGGAACAGCCCGGTCCAGTTGCCGGCGGACGGCGACCCGTTCATCAGGTAGGTATATTCAGAACCGGTTACATCCAGGATATCCCGGGGACTCATTCGCATTCTGCCCCACATGCCGGCTTTGCTCCACGCGGCATCCCAGCCCATGGTTTCGACATCCTTGAAGAAGTCGCCAACGGTGCGCTGGTTGTAGTTGTAGTAGCCCTCCGCCACTTTCAGATTGCGGAACACGTCGTCGGGAGAATCAAAGGTCCAGTCGGAGAGGACCACAACGTATTCGCGATCATAGGCCACCGATTCCGGCTCGGCAGGATCAATGATAATCGGCCCATAATGGCCCAGCTGTTCCTGAAGGCCAGAGTGGCTGTGGTACCAGTAGGTGCCGTGCTGTTCGACCGGAAAACGGTACTCAAACGTTTCGCCGGGCATGATGCCGGGAAAGCTGACGCCAGGAACGCCGTCCATCTGGTACGGCAGAATCAGACCATGCCAGTGAATGGATGTTGCCTCCGGTAGCGTATTGGTGACACGCAAGATTGCCTCGCGCCCCTGTTTGAGGCGCACCAGAGGCGCTGGCAGAGTGCCGTTGATGGTGATGGGCTGTTCCGAGACTCTGCCCCCTATCTTGAGAGGTGTTCTCGCGACGGTCAGGTCGTAGATGTCAGCGCCATTACGCACAGTGTGGTGAGCGTTAGAGTTGTCGAGTTTGCCTCTTGCAAACGCAGGCAAAAGGCTGTCGTAGCCGGCAAGAAAACCCATTGCAGCCGCGCTTTGGATAAGTCGCCTTCTGGACAGTCCCATACCCTGATTTTTCAAGCTCATGCTTTGCTCCTGTCTTTGCTGGCTTAACTGAAAAACGGAGAGCTCAAATCATTAGGTTAACAGTTCGTTCATTGGATCATATGCAAGCTCTTGCGTTTCACACCTAATGGTATGTTAGGCGAAGTTGCTGAAACGAAACTGAATACGCTTTTCAGCATTGATGTCGTCATTTGTAGTCTTGAATGAAAGCCGGCGTCTGTTTAGCGTAGCCCGATTGTTTAGCGACGATAGCACTTGCGTCCCAGTGTTCCACCAAGTGACAGTGAGTCTTGTATGCAGTAAACCGGCCGGGAAGGAATGGTGAGTGCAACGGATGTGCTCATGCCCTGAGTGGCGTATGATTAAATGTACCTTTTCATGTTTTGTTTGAGAGACACCGATGAACAGAGAACCTGTCAGCCGTGAGTTGTTCGATGAGGTAATGGTCCCCAACTATGCACCCGGGTCTGTGATTCCCGTCAAGGGTGAAGGCTCCCACGTATGGGATCAGGAGGGTAAGGAATACATCGACTTGGCGGGCGGCATTGCGGTGACCTGCCTCGGGCATAATCATCCCGGCCTTGTTGGTGCTTTGATGGAGCAGGCCGAAAAAATCTGGCACCTGTCTAATGTCATGACAAACGAGCCTGCCCTGCGGTTGGCCAAGACCCTGTGTGATCTGACCTTTGCCGAACGTGTGTTCTTTGCCAATTCCGGTGGCGAGGCCAACGAGGCCGCGTTCAAGCTGGCCCGGCGTTACGCCTGGGAACATTTCGGCCCGGAAAAGAATGAAATCATCTCCTTCAAGAGCTCGTTCCACGGCCGCACCCTGTTTACGGTCAGCGTCGGTGGCCAGCCCAAGTACCTTGAAGGTTTTGAGCCTGCGCCAGGCGGCATTCATCACGCCGATTTCAACGATCTGGAGTCGGTCCGGAAATTGATCTCCAAGGACAAGACCTGTGCAGTGGTAGTAGAGCCTATTCAGGGTGAAGGTGGCGTCATGCCCGGCGATCCGGAATTTCTTAAGGGCCTGCGCCAACTCTGTGACGAAAACGATGCCTTGTTGGTGTTCGACGAAGTCCAGTCCGGCGTTGGCCGCACCGGACACCTCTATGCCTACCAGATGTATGGTGTAACGCCGGACATCCTGTCCACGGCCAAGGGGCTTGGTGGTGGCTTCCCGGTGGCGGCGATGCTGACCACAGAAAAGGTGGCGAAAAGCCTGGGTATCGGTACCCATGGCAGCACTTATGGCGGGAACGCCCTGGCCTGTGCTGTTGCCCAACGGGTGATTGATACGGTGAGCCAGCCAGACATCCTCAAGGGCGTCGGGGCGCGTTCGGAGCGCCTGCGGAAGCGGATGATGGACATTGGTGAGCGCTATGGCATCTTCAGTGAGGTTCGTGGCTCTGGCTTGCTGCTCGGCTGTGTACTGACGGAAGAGTGGAAAGGCAAGGCGAAGGAATTTCTCAATGCCGGCCTGAACGAGGGCGTGATGGTGTTGATTGCCGGCCCGAATGTCGTGCGGCTTGCGCCGTCACTGATCATTCCAGAGCCTGATATTGATGAAGCGCTGGCCCGGTTTGAGGCTGGTGTGAAAAAGGTTTGTGGTAAGTAGCAGACGTTAACCCACGATATTAACCACAAGCATGAATACGGGAGCCGCCTATGTGGTTGGTACGTCCGGCTCAGCCGGGTGACCTGAACGACATACTCGACATCGCGGGGGGGCAGGGCCCCCGGATGTCATCCACCCTGCCCAAAAAACAGGACGCGCTGTCCGCCAAGATTGAACAATCCACCCGCTCCTTCGCCGGCACGAACAAGCCCGACGAACCGAAGCGGTTTTTGTTTGTCCTGGAGGATACCGGTACCGGCAAGGTCCAGGGCGTATCCGGCATTGATGCGCGAGCCGGCAATGGGCAGCCGTTCTACAATTACCGGCAAGATGCGCTTATCCACGCGTCCCATGAGCTGGGCGTCTCCCGTCGCGTGGAGGTTCTATACCCGTCCCATGCCCTGACGGACCACACGCTGCTGTGCTCCTTCGCCATCAGATCCGAGTTGCGTGGCACCGATGCGTTCGAATTGCTGTCCCGCGCCAGGATGCTGTTTATCGCCAGCCATCGCACGTTGTTCACGGATCACGCGGTTGTCGAGATCCAGGGTGTGCAGACGGAAGACGGCGAGGTGCCGTTCTGGGACAGCCTGGGGCGGCACTTCTTCAATATGGATTTTGAAACCGCGGACCAATATTCCGGGTTGTTGAGCAAAACCTTTATTGCAGAACTGATGCCGCCCAACCCGATCTACGTCACGCTGCTCAGCCAAGCTGCTCAGGATGCGCTTGGGCAACCTCACTCACAAACCCAGGCGACGTACGAGTTACTTCAGTGCGAAGGGTTCCGGGCTGGATGCTATCTCGATATCTTCGATGCCGGGCCGGTACTGGAAGCTCGCACCGATGCGCTCAGGTCTGTTGTGACCAGTCATCCGAAAACCCTGCATGCCGCCCATACTGACGATGGCGAAACCTGCCTGATTTGTGGTGGTGAGGGCGGGGATTTTCGCAGCACGCTGACCCCGCTCTCGGAGAGCCTGCAGGACCAAGTGAAAGTGCCGCCGAAAACCTGGGAATACCTGGGCCTGAGCTCCGGTGACACGGTACGGGTGACACCATTATGAACAGGGCAAGCACAGCAAGCACAGACAGGAGGCCGGAATGCTGGTAATCCGACCCTTGCAGGAGAACGACCTCGACGCCCTGTACGCCATGGCACAGGGCGCCGGAAAGGGATTGACGACATTGCCCGCGGATAGGGCACTGCTGGCAAGGAAGATCCAGCATGCGCAGGAAACCTTCAACCAGCGCTGCGCACCTGAGGCTGGCTTGTACCTGTTTGCTCTCGAGGATACCGAGCTCAAACGGTGTGTGGGCATCAGCGGCATACAGGCGCGAGTGGGCCTGGATGAGGTGTTCTATAATTACCGACTGAGCGTGACGGTGAATGCGTCCCGCGAGCTGGGCGTGCATGTGCGCACCCCGACGCTGCACCTGTCCAATGACATGACCGGTACCACAGAGGTGTGCTCTCTGCTGCTTTCGAGCTCCCATCGGGGCGGTGGCACCGGCCTGCTGTTGTCCCGCTGCCGGTTCATGTTCCTGGACGACTTCCGCTCGCATTTCTCCGAAAAAGTCTTCGCTGAAATGCGGGGAGTGTCCGACAGCAACGGCCAGAGCCCGCTGTGGGATGCTCTTGGGAGCAAGTTTTTTGACATGGAGTTTAGTGAGGCGGACATGTTGTCGGGCCTTGGCAATAAATCGTTCATTGCTGAACTGATGCCCAAGTACCCTATCTACCTGCCGATGTTACCGGACGCTGCGCGGGCGGTGATTGGTCGTGTGCATGAAAACACCGCGCCGGCACTGAAAATGCTGCAGGCGGAAGGCTTCAACTTCAACGGCATGGTGGACATCTTCGATGGTGGCCCGGCGGTTGAGGCTTTTATTCACAGTATTCGTACCGTGCGCGAAGGTATTAACCGCCACGTTATGATCCGTAAGAAGCCGCTGGTGACGGATGTCCCGGCGGAGCAACAGGTAATGATATCCAACCGCTCGTTCCGGGACTTTCGGGTAACCACCATACCGGCCGAGTGCATAGGACTCGATACTGTCAGTATTCCGGCCGATGTGGCCGAGGCGCTGGAAGTTGAATCCGGAGACCTCGTGCGGCTGGCCCCTTTGAAAGATACCGGAAGGAGGTAATAACGATGGCGAACCTGACAGGTCAACTCTTTATTGATGGACTCTGGCTGGAAGGCCATGGCGACTTTTTCGAATCCCTCCAGCCGGTTACCGGCGAGACAGTCTGGGATGGCGTCAGCGCCAGCATCGAAGATGTGGACGCCGCCGTGCGCGAAGCCCGTTCAGCGTTTGTCCACTGGCGCAAGCGGCCGTTTAGCGAGCGCCAGGCCATGGTGGAGAAATTCGGCACGTTATTGGAAGAACACAAGGAGGAGTTGGCGCACCAGATCGGCTCGGAAACCGGAAAACCCCTGTGGGAATCCCGCACCGAAGTGGCGGCGATGATTGGCAAGATCGGGATCTCCGTGAACGCCTACCATGATCGTACCGGCCATTCGGAGTCCGACGTTGCTGGCGGACATGCTGTATTACGGCATCGCCCCCATGGCGTGGTGGCGGTGTTCGGCCCCTATAATTTTCCCGGGCATCTGCCCAACGGGCATATCGTGCCGGCGTTGCTGGCGGGCAACACCGTGGTGTTCAAACCCAGTGAACTGACCCCCGGTGTCGCCGAGCTGACCGTGAAACTTTGGGAAAAGGCCGGCCTTCCTTCCGGCGTCATCAATCTTGTGCAGGGGGCAATGCCGACCGGTAAATCCCTGTCGTCGCATCCGGGCGTTGATGGGCTGTTCTTCACCGGCAGTTCCACGGTAGGGCACCTGCTGCACAAGCAGTTTGGTGGTCAGCCCGAGAAGATCCTGGCGCTGGAGATGGGCGGCAACAATCCACTGATCGTCCAGAATGTGCATGACCTGGATGGCGCGGTGCATCACGCCCTCCAGTCCGCCTTCCTGTCGGCGGGTCAGCGTTGCACCTGCGCACGTCGTTTACTGGTACCAAAGGGTACCAAGGGCGACCAGTTCCTGGAGCGCTTTGTTGAAGTGGTCAGCCGCATCACCGTGGGCGATTTCGATGCGGAGCCGCAACCGTTCATGGGGGCGGTAATTTCGAAAGAAGCGGCCGACAAGCTGTTGGCGGCCCAGAACAGCCTGGTGACGAAGGGTGGGCAACTGCTACTGGAGATGCAGAGTCTGCGGGAAGGCACCGGCCTGTTGTCACCGGGCATTGTGGACGCAACCGGCCTGGACCTGGTGGATGAGGAATTCTTCGGCCCGTTGCTGACGGTATACCGCTACAAGAGCTTTGATGAGGCCCTGGAGCTTGCGAACAACACCCGCTATGGACTCTCGGCGGGCATCCTGACCGATGACCACAAACTCTACGAGCGACTGACGGACGAAGTGCGCGCGGGCATCGTCAACTGGAACCGGCCGTTGACGGGCGCCAGCAGTGCCGCGCCGTTCGGTGGTGTCGGGGCCAGTGGCAACCATCGCCCCAGTGCCTACTACGCTGCCGATTACTGTGCCTGGCCGATGGCCTCGCTGGAGGCGAAGAAGAGCGAAGTGCCGGACAGCCTGGCACCCGGGTTAAATTTCGACTGACGGAAGACGAGTCATGGCCAAGCATGCAGTAGAAGCCAATTTTGATGGCCTGGTAGGGCCTACCCATAACTATGCCGGGCTGTCATGGGGCAATGTGGCGTCCAAGTCCAACGTTCGCTCGGTGTCGAATCCGAAGGAAGCCGCCCTGCAGGGGCTGGCGAAAATGAAGCGTCTGGCGGATCGCGGTTTTGTCCAGGGTGTTCTGCCACCCCATGAACGCCCGCATATTCCGACCTTGCGGGCATTGGGGTTTACCGGTTCGGACCGCGACGTTCTCAGCGCGGCCGCCAAACAGAGCCCGTCCATCCTGGCGGCGGCATCATCGGCCTCCACCATGTGGACGGCCAACGCCGCTACGGTGTCGCCGAGTGCGGATACCTCCGATCACCGCGTGCATTTTACGCCGGCAAACCTGAGCGCCAAGTTCCATCGCTCTATTGAGCATGTGGTCACCGGCCGGGCACTGAAATCCATCTTCGCGGACGACGCCTGGTTTGCCCACCATCCGGCGCTGCCGTCGGTCAGCCAGTTTGGTGATGAAGGCGCCGCCAACCACACCCGTCTGTGCGGCGGGTATGGTGAGCCGGGCGTTGAACTGTTTGTATACGGCCAGATCGCCTTCAATGAACAGGCTCCGGCCCCGAAACTGTATCCCGCACGCCAGACACTGGAGGCCTCCCAGGCCATCGCCCGCCTGCATGGCCTGAAAGACAGTCACGTGGTGTTCGCCCAGCAGAACCCCGCTGCGATTGATGCCGGGGTGTTCCACAACGACGTTATCGCCGTCGGTAATGGCAACGCTCTGTTCTACCATGAGCTGGCGTTTCTGGATGAAGAAACCGTGCTGGCTGATATCCGCTCGCGCCTGACAGGTGCAGAACTGGAAGCCGTGCGTGTCACCAGTGAGCAGGTGCCGCTGGAGGACGCTGTGGCCTCCTACCTGTTCAACAGTCAGTTGCTGAATACGCCCGATGGCATGATGCTGGCGGTGCCGGGTGAATGCCGTGAAATTGCGTCGGTCAGCCGCTATCTGGACGAGTTGGTGAACGACTCGGGGCCGATTACGTCGGTGGAGGTTTTCGACGTCAAACAGTCCATGCGCAACGGTGGCGGCCCGGCATGTTTGCGTTTGCGGGTGGTACTGAACGACGACGAACTCAAGGCCATGCACCACGGCGTATTGCTAACCGACTCCCTGTATGAACGCCTGACTACCTGGGTCGAGGCGCATTACCGGGAGGAGTTGTCGCAGGAGGATCTGGGCGACCCGATGCTGCTTGACGAAGTCCGTAAGGCTCTGGATGAGCTGACCGGGATTCTTGGGCTTGGGTCTATCTACGATTTTCAGCTCTGATCCGGTTATCGTCCTCTTTTCTCAGGACGAGATAGAGGACGTCAGCATCTCCATAGTATGACGGATCAGTGATTCCTCAGAAAAGTTGCCCTCCAGATCGCTCTCAGTTATTTCGCTCTGGCATAGCATGATGACGCCATGGAGGGCGCCACGGAGGTAGAGCGCGGTTTCAACCGGATTGTGGATACGCTCGCGGTTCATGGTGCCGTCTTCCAGCCCCAGGTGTATCGCACCGACCATCAGCTCCATGGTTTCTGCCTTGCAGCCAAACATCTCGCCTGCCAGCTCATCATCTGCGTCTGCCATCGTCGTGGAGGCTGTTGTCAGTGCGGAGAAGTAATCCGGCTGCTCGCGGTAGAAGTTGTAATAGGCCACTCCCATGGCGGATATCTGAGCCAGCCCGGTATCCGCCGTCTGGCGGGCCTCCTCAAAGCGGCGGCACAGGCTGTGGCCGGCACGAAGCACGATGCCGCGCTGGATCGCCGCCTTGTCCTTGAAGTACACGTACAGCAATGCACGGCTGAGCGCGGCCGTGCGGGCGATGTCGTCCATGGATGTGCGCTCGTAGCCCTTCTCCGAAAACACCAGTTCCGCAGCATCCAGAATGCTTTCGTACCTGGCCTGCTTCTCTTTCTCTCTACGGGTTTTTAACGGCTCACTCATAGGGGGTTCCGGGTAATGGAGACTGCCATCTCATGATACATGGTTAGGGATGAAACCCGATTATTGACAAATTGTCAAAGAATGACATTATGTCTGATAATGAACTTTTGTCCACCGGATGGATGATCAAAAACACCGTGACCATGGAAGAGAGGACTTCTCAATGAACATCGCCCGGCGCTCCGCCATCGTTTCCCTCCTGGCCGCTGCAAGCCTCCTTGTCAGCGCCTGTAAATCCAGTGAACCGGCGCCTGAACAGGGTGCTGCCCCGGTAACAGTGCGTGCTGCCGAGGTGACGGGCGGCCAGACGGAGGGCGTTTCGCTGCGCTTTTCCGGTATCGTCCGGGCGGCCCAGCGGGCAACGCTGACGTTCCAGGTGAGTGGCACCCTTCGAGAGCGCGCGGTTGAACTGGGGCAGACCGTCAAGACCGGTGACCTGCTGGCGCGGGTATATAACCCCGCACTGGAACCGGCGCGGGATTCCGCAGCCGCCCGGCTGGACGAACTCAGAACCCAATATGATCAGGCCAAACGGGAATGGGAACGCTCCCGCCAACTGCACGAGCGCGGGGTCGTTTCAGAGCAGGGGCTTGAACAACTGGCTTCCCGTCGGGACAGCCTGAAAGCCAGTATGGCAACGGCCGAAGCATCTCTTGCCGAGGCCACACGCTTACTGCGAGAGAGTGAACTGAGGGCGCCGTTCGACGGCCGGGTTGAAGCCTTGCTGGTGGAACGGGATGAGTTTGTGGCCTCCGGCCAGCCGGTGATGCGTCTGTCGTCCCCGGAGGGGCGCGAAGTGGAAGTGCGGGTACCGGCGTACATGCTCAACCATGTGTCGCTGTCGCAACTGCTGCCGGTCTGGTCGGTGCAGGATCGTAACCGTGCGCCAGTCACCGGCTCCATTGTGGAAATTGCCCAGCCCGGAGGTGTTCGCGGCGAGCTCCATCCGGTATTGGTCAGCCTGCCGGCAGATACCCTCGAACCCGGGGAACCGGTGGAAGTGGGTATTACACCCCGTGAAACCGTGGCCACGACGGTGCCGTTGTTGTCAGTGATGAAATCCAACGGAGGCGCCAGCGTGTTCCGCATTTCCGATGGCGTTGCCCGCCGTGTGCCGGTGACGGTGCAGCGGATCATCGGTGAGCGTGTGGTGGTGGATGCCACCAATCTTAGCGCTGGTGATCAGGTGGTCTTTGCCGGCATGACCCGTATTTCTGACGGTGATGCCGTGGAGGTGCGCTGATGTCACTGCGCCTGCTGAACTTTCAACGCTTGCTGGGCATGGTGGTGACCATGCTGTGCCTCCTGGGGATTGCGGCCTACAGCACCATGCCGCGCCAGGAAGACCCTTCATTTCCCTATCGCGCCGGTCTGATTAGCATCAACTACCCAGGCGCCAGCGCCGAAGCCGTTGAGCGGCTGGTGCTGCAGCCATTGTCGGACGAGTTGCGCCAGGTGGAGGAGGTCGATTACACCCAGGCCACTGCCCGCACCGGTGTGGCGATTTTCAACGTGCGCCTGAACGACACCATCTACGATACCGATTCCGCCTGGGACCGTGTCCGCCAGGCCATGGACCGGGCGCGCCTGGATTTCCCGGATGACGTTGGCCAGATGGTTCTGGACGACCGCCTGATTGATATTCCTGCCATTATTCTTGCGGTCAGCGGTTCTGGTTCGGTTACCGAACTGAGCGACGTGGCGGAGCGCCTGAAACAGAATCTGGCGGACATTTCCGGCGTGTCCCGTATTGAACTGGAGGGTGACGCGGACGAACAGATCACCCTGGCGCTGGACGACGCAGCCATGTACCGGCTGGGCATTTCCCCCGCACGCGTGCTGGACACGTTGGCGCGCCGCAACCAGACCACGCCGGGCGGTTTTGTTATCGCCGACGGTCGTCGTCTGTCGGTGTTGCCAAACAGCGAATTCACCAGTGTGGATGCCATTCGCGCGACGCCCATTGAACTGCCGGACGGCTCCCAGGTGCCCCTCGCCGCGGCTGCTGAAGTCTGGCGTGGCCCAGCGGAGCCCCGGCAACCGGAAGCCTGGTACGACGGTGAACGGGTAGTGCTGGTTTCCATGATCATGGAGGAGGGCAGTACCGACGCCATTCGGTTTGGCGAACGTGTGCGGGAACGGCTATCGACGATCCGTGACGAGTTCGCTCCCTATGAAATCCGCGAGATGTTCTTCCAGCCCGATAAGGTGGAAGAGCGGCTCGACAACCTGGCCTGGAGCCTGGTGATGTCCGTTATCATCATTGTGGCCGTGGTGTTCACCGGTATGGGCATCCGCATGGGGCTGCTGGTGGCGTCGATCCTGCCGATGGTGGCGTTGATCAGTATCGGCCTTTATGACTTGGGGGGTGGTGTACTGCACCAGATTGCTGTCATCGGCATGGTGATTTCCCTCGGTATCCTGATCGACAATGCCATTGTGATTGTCGAGAGCATTCAGGGATACCTGGATGACGGCATGCGACGGTTGGACGCCCTGAAGCAATCTGTGAAAGAGCTGGCGGGGCCGTTGGGAGCCTCCACGGGTACTACCATTGCGGCGTTCATGCCGTTGTTGCTGTCCAAGGGTGGGACGGCGGATTTCACCCGTGGTGTGCCGGTGATGATCATGCTCACCCTCTCCGTCAGTTACCTGCTGGCTGTGTCCGCCGTACCACTGCTGGCGGCCCGCTTCCTGAAACCCCGCAAGGCAGACACGCGCGAAGACAAGCTGGTTGGGCTTTCCCGTTTTCTCGGCGCCCTGGTGGCGAGGCGTCCGGGCACTTTGATCCTTGCGGGTACGGCGCTGGTGGTGTTCAGCCTGTCACTCACGCCATTCATGAAACAGCAGTTTTTCCCCAACGCGGATCGTCCCCAGGTGGTGGTTGAGCTTTACATGCCCGAAGGCACGGACCAGGAGCGCACGTCCAGTGTGGCGGCCGACCTTGAGCGTGCGATCCGCACCCGACCGGAGGCCCTGGAGGTGCATCGGTTTGTTGGTTTTACCGGCCCCAGCTTCTATTACAATCTGCAGCGCGAGCCCCAGGCGCCGAACCGCGGGCGAATCGTGGTATCAACGCCCACCCTGGAAGATACCACCGGCCTGGTACAGTGGATTCGCGACTACGCCGGGCACGAAATGCCGGAGTTGCAGCTAACGGCGGGAATACTGGGGCAGGGGCCGCCACGGGCAGCGCCGGTGGAAGTGCGGGTTTATCATGCCAGCGACGACACCCACGCGCGTGCCGTGGATCAGGTGTTCTCGGCGCTACGCAGTGTTAAGGGCACAGTAGATGTGCGTCACAACCTGGATATCGGCGTACCGAGCATTGCCATCAATGTGGACGATGCCAGCGCGGCCCGCTACGGCCTGAACCGTGCCGATGTGGCCCAGAGCCTCTATGGTCAGAGCTTTGGTGTGGTGGCTGAACAGTATCGCCAGGAGGAGGACCCGATTCCCCTGGTGTTGCGCTCCCGGGAGGGCACCAGCCTGTCATTGCCACGCTTGTTGTCGGTGAATATCTACAACGATCAGGGTGACGCGGTGCCTCTCTCCGCTATTGCCTCGGTGGAAACGTCCTGGCAATCGGCGGCCCTGTTCCAGCGCAATGGCACCCGAATGAACACCGTCTGGTCGAACCTGATGGCAGGTTACAGCTTCAGTCAGGTCCTGGAAGGGTTGGAAACAAGGCTTGCAGAAAATCCCTTGCCCCCGGGTACCCGGCTGGACATGGGCGGTGACGCCGAGGGTTCCGGCGATGCCAACAACGCCTTGCTGACCACGGCGCCTATTGGTGTGCTGTTGCTGCTGTTCTTCCTGCTTATTCAGTTCAATTCCTTCCGGCGTGTCGGCATTATCCTGCTGACCGTGCCACTGGCCACCGTGGGTATCTTCCCGGGGTTGGTGTTCTCCGGCTCGCCGTTTGGTTTCCAGTCGCTGCTGGGCGTCATCGCCCTGGTGGGAATAGTGGTGAACAATGCGATCGTACTGCTGGATGTGATGGATCGACAGTTGGAGAAGGGGGATGACATTCGGGATGCGGTTCGTAAGGCGGTGGAGCAGCGCACACGGCCCATCCTGCTGACCACTGCGACCACCGTTGCGGGTTTGTTGCCGTTGGCGTTCTCCAGCTCCACCCTGTGGCCGCCAATGGCCTGGGCCATTATCTCGGGCCTGCTGGCCTCTACGGTACTGACGTTGCTGGTGGTACCGTCGGTCTGTACCCACGTGATCAGCTGCAAGGTGGCAGAGCCAGAGAACGCTCCGGCCTGATTCCTAGTTTGATCGGGAAGTGCGTTTTGGGGCCACTCATGGACCCTGAGCTCCTATTTTGCTAATGTTCCGTTGGTAAAGTTAACAGGGCACCCGCAGGGAGCGGGGCTCCCTGCTTTGCGAAACTAAATGGACTTAGTTTACAAAGGATGGATTCATGCCCCAGGCAACCGGACTGCAGTTCACGGCCACCCTTGGCCAACTCCCCAAAGACCTGTTCGTGGTCGCCCGTTTCGAGCTAACCGAGCACCTTTCCAGGCTGTGCCATTGCAAGCTGGAACTGGCCAGTACCTCGCCCGACATCGCCCCCGAAGACGTGCTGGAACAGCCCGTGGAACTGGTGATGTGGCAGGATGGCGTTCCGCTGCGGCGCTTTACCGGCGTGGTCAATGAATTTGTCCGGGGCGACTCTGGCCACCGCCGCACCCGTTACGACGTCATCGTTCAGCCACCCTTGTGGCGCCTCGACCTGATGCACAACAGCCGCATCTTCCAGACCCAGGCCACCGACGCCATCGTGCGCACCCTGCTGGAAGAGCGGGGCCTTATCGACACCGTCTTCGATCTCAAACGTACCCCCGAAGAACGGGAATACTGCGTCCAGCACCGGGAAAGCGACCTGGCCTTTGTCGAGCGCCTGGCCGCCGAAGAAGGCTGGCACTACCGTTATTACCACGGCGATGTGGAAGGCAACGACCAACCCGCTCTCATCATCGCCGACCACCACGGCGACGCCCCCAGGCTCGACCCGGTGGAATACAACGCCAAGGCCGGTGGCAGCACCCGGCAGAGCACCGTCTTCCAGTTCCGCTACCGGGAACGAGTCAGAGCCGCCTCTGTGGCCATGAAGGACTACACCTTCAAGAACCCCGCCTACGCCCTGATGCACGAACACCAGGCCGACAAACTGGACGGCCAGCGGGAAGACTACCAGCACTACGACTACCCCGGCCGCTTCAAGCAGGACGCCAGCGGCCAGCCCTTTACCGAAAGCCGTCTCGATGCCCTCAGGAACGACGCCGCCATCGCCGATGGCCAGAGCAACCGCCCCGACTTCACCGTAGGTGCCAAAGTCGAACTCACCGACCACGACAACCCACGCCTGAACCGGGAATGGCTGTTCACCAGCATCACCCACACCGGAGAACAACCCCAGGCCCTGGAAGAGGATGGCAACAACGGCGCCACCACCTACCACAACGCCTTCAACGCCATCCCCGCGGACCGCACCTGGCGGCCCCAGGTCGAGCATCGCCCGTTGATGGACGGCCCCCAGGTTGCCATTGTCACCGGCCCCAAAGGCGAAGAGATCCACTGCGACGAACACGGGCGCGTCAAAGTGCGATTCCCGTGGGATCGCTACAGTAAAAACGACGAACACAGCAGCGCCTGGCTCAGGGTCAGCCAGGGCTGGGCCGGTGGCCAGTATGGTTTCATGGCGCTGCCGAGAATCGGCAACGAAGTCATCGTCAGCTTTCTGGACGGCGACCCGGACCAGCCGATCATTACCGGAAGAACCTACCACGCCACCAACACCCCGCCGTACGCGCTGCCGGAGCACAAGACCCGCACAACCCTCAAGACCCAGACCCACAAGGGTGAGGGCAGCAACGAACTGCGTTTCGAGGACGAAGCGGACAAGGAACAGATCTACGTCCATGCCCAGAAAGACCTGGACCTGCTGACGGAAAACAATCGCACCGAGGTGGTTAAGAACGAAAGCCACCGAACGGTGGACAACAACGAGTTCAGCAATATCAAGGGCAGCGACCACTGCACTGTGGACGGTGAGAAGCGACAGACAGTCGGCGGCGACTGCAGTCAGAACATCGGTGGCACTTTCCACCAGAAATCCGCCCAGGGCACGCTAAGTGAAGCGGGCACCGAAGTTCACCACAAGGCGGGCGCCAAAGTGGTGCTGGACGCGGGTGCAGAACTCACCATCTCCGCCGGTGGCAGCCTGCTGAAACTGGACCCGAGCGGCGTGACCCTGGCAGGGCCCGGTATCAAGATCAACTCTGGTGGGTCACCGGGCAGTGGTTCCGGGCAGGGCGTGGTGATGGCGGAAATGCCTCAGGTTCTTGAGGGTGACCAGCCCCACGAGCCAGAGCAGGAGGCACTGGCGGAGGTTGAACAACGGGAAAACGCCCCGGCCATCAACGTAGAGTCCCAGATCGCGGCACTCAGGAAGGGGAATGCAACCTGCCCGGTTTGTGAGGATCACAACTTATGAATCAGGATTGCTGGCCCGTGTCGGAGTCGCCGTTTACCCGTGTTCGCTGGCCTGAACGTCACCCTGTTGGGCTTGTCCTGGACGGTGTTGCTATTCCAGGGCTCGGCGAACGGATATACCAGTGGTCCGGTGGGCAGCCCTTTAACGCGGAGTGCCTGTACGCTGCAACCCGCTGGGAGGCCGTTTCGGAGCTCTCCCCCTGGCTGGTATGGCTCAGTGGCCCGGAAGACCCGGTGCTGCAAGGGTTCCTGGAGCGGGGAGCCGTGCAAGAGCTGGGGTATCTGCTGGTTTCCGCCACAGACCGTGCTACCTGCACCCGCTGGATGCGGTCCCACCTGCAGGTGGAAATGGTGCCGGGCTGTGATGAACTGGTGCGCATTGCCCATCCGGCGCTGGCCAGGACGGTAATCGGGGGGAACCTGCCCCGCTTTCCCACCAGGGCTGTGGATCGGCTGATTGTTCCGGACCGCATCAGCGAACAGTGGCACCTTGTCGAGCCTCCGGCTGTTCAGGCGGGCAGCGCAGGTGACCAGCCCGCAAAAATGATAGTCTCGCCGGATTTGCAGGGGGCTTTTGAAGCCTTCAATCGGCGCAAGGGCGCACTGCAGATATGGGACAAGCTGGATGAGTCGGCGCGCAACCAGTTAGGTGGCCCTGATTTGAGGGATGCCTACCCGGCACTCGGAAGAATACTGGAAGAAGCACTTGGCAGCGGGTGCAATAATTTGCGTGAGGTGATGCAATTTCTGTTCGCAACATTGCCACCACAAGCCGACAGAAACGCCGTGATGGAAGCGGAACCCCCATTGGATCAAGGATGAACCATGACACGGATAAAACGCCCCACTGACGACCGGACAAGCAACGATCTTTTGTGCTGGGAACAGCCAGGCACCCCCATTGACGAACCCGCTTCATGCCCACTACTGCAAACGGTGCACCTGCTGCCCATTCGGTATGGCCGGGTGGAAGTTGCACCCGCTGATACAGATCCCGGGTACCCTTACTCACTGACTTCCCGCCCCCTTGGCTATCGCCTCCTGAGGCATGGCTACCTCTATGTACTGGACGCGGATACCGGGGAGCTCCACGAGTACCTGCATGAAAACGGTGAACTGACGGGCCACAACGGCGGCAAGCTGGAATACCCGGTCTCCCACACCCTGTACGTCGCCTTCTCAGAACTGGCATGGACGGCCCGCAAGAAAGCACAGGTACTGGGCGACTCACAAGAGCGTGATGCGCTGCTGCAGAAAGTCGGCCTGTCCAATGCCTCGCCCCTGAGTGGTGGTGAATACCTGCTTACCCCGGACCAGGCCAAACAATGGGTGGCTGAATTTGCCGAGGACTATACGCCGGATGCTCCCGAAGGCGCCCACCCGCAGGAAGGTGAACCCTACCACTGGGAGAACCAGCCCTATTACCACAAGAGCCGGTTCGGCAAGTTGATCAAGCAGCAGTCCATCGACGATGTTTCCAATTGCCTCTGCCTTGTCCTGAGGGACGACGTGGGTGTGATGCTGGACCTGGCCCAGCACCAGGATGATGTGGTGGGCTGGATCGAAAGCTGGACAAATGAGGGAGACGACGAGCGAGACTATTTTCTTGGCACACTAATTGAGTCCATGACCCTGCTGGACGAACAGGGCCTGGATGCCATGGTGGCCAATTCGGACCACCCTGCCATTGTCTCCATGCGGCAGGACCTGGAAGCCATGCCGGAAAGCGACCGTTCAAACACCCAGTCGGCATTACTGGCAGCATTGAGACAACTCGAGGATGAAACGAGACCCGGCCCCAATGATGCGTCGCTTCCTCCTGACGTTAAATCAAGGGTTGAAGAGATCCGGAGTACAGCTAACCGGACCAACGCCTACGGCATCCTTCCTAAAATGCAGAGAGCGGTGGACGAGTGGTACCTGCGACAAGCCATGGAAGGGGCCAGGCCGGACTTTGTGGACTCACACATAGAAGGCATTGTCGCCCTGGAGAAGGCGCATCGCGATAACCTGAAGGCGATTCTGGAGGGGCGTGGTTTCGGCCACCGCGGAGTCAACGACCTGATCGACCGTGAGGCCATGGACCAGTACATGGCTGGGCAGCGTGCGAAGCTGGCCCGCTGGCAGTCACTGCTGACGGATATAACCGGTGATCGTATTCAACTGCTGACAGACAACCGCTATCACCAGGCCGCGTGGTATTTTGATCCGGAAGACGAAGCGCAGATTGAAGCGGCCCTGGACCTGGAATACGCCTGCCGGAAAGACATCTGCCGTTCCGACGAAGCGAGTGATCGCGTGCTGGAGTGGCTGGAACAGAACCCCCAATACAGTCTCCCACTGTTCCAGACCCTGCCAAAGAACGACCGCTCCGAAGACGGTGAGCTGGCCAAGACCTACGTGGCGGTTGGCTCCGCTGGCTACGCCGTGGTTACCAAGGCGGCGGAGTGGATCCAGCGGGTAAAAGCGGCAGAGCAGGGCAAGCTTCCGGATTATTCCCACTACTCGCAGCAAATCCAACAAAAAGCAGAGGGGGTGGGGGACACCCTCGCCCCGGCTATTGCCCGGGCCAAGGGGCGTGCTGTTGGTGAGCTCTACAAGGCCATCGACAGCCAGGCCCTGCCGGAACTGGATGATCTGTTCCGGGACCTGCCGTATTTTTTCAAGCGGCGCATGCTGGACGCCATAGACCAGGGCAAGGCGGAATTCCGCTTTGCCTCGGCAAGCGAGTTGGCGACCTTCCGGGACAACCTCAGGCAGATGCTGCAGCTGGATCAACGGATGAAACAGCTTCAGAACCAGCACGATGTTGCCAAATCCACCCATGGCCATCTTTCCGAAAAAGCCCAGGGATTGGTGACTGAATTCAAGGCCACCCGCGAAGAGCACCGTAAGATCGGTAAACGCGTGGCCGCCGCCCTCAGCCCGGTTGAGGAAACCGACACCGGCCTGAAACTGGAACCGGCCACCACCGGCCGTGCCGGCATAACGTTGGTTCCGCCGCCATTGGCCCAGCAGGAAGTTGGGCGACTGGTTGGGCATTTCCGGCAGGGCCTCTCCTCGGCTCCCCGGGTGAACCTTATGGGGGATGGGCTTGGTTACTTGGTGTTTGGGGTTCAGTTAGCCATCCTATGGAATGTTTCTAACGAGATTGGTTCGAATTCAGAGAACCCGGATGCTAACCAGCGCATTTATGAGAGCGCGTGGGCGACCGCAGCGGCGGGTTTTTTGGCCTCTCAAGGAATCATGGATACGGCCTATGGTGCCAGGGCTCGGGCATTGGCTGGGGCGTGGCAGCGTAGCGCTCTTGGAAATGTTTATGTACGGATGGGTAAACTGCATGTGGGGCTGGGTATTTTTGCTTATGGAGCGGGAGCTTTCAGCTCTGTCCTTGGCGCGTACAAACATCGGGAAAACTGGCTGAGAGCGGTTCAGACCGGCAATGCCGAAGCTCAGACTGGTGCCGTGCTGGGTATGATTGGTAGTGGTGGTCTGGCGGCTACTAATACCTACGGGCTGTACCGGACTGGTCAATCGTTTATTCAGGCAGTTGCCGCACGAGGGGCTGAAAAAAAAGCCGTGGCGTGGGCTACTACAGGCCGTACCTTGTCCGGTCTGTTTGCCCGCCTGAACGTGGCGGGGCTGGTGTTTACGGTTTTTGAGTTGGGCGGTACCTGGCTGTATAACCGTTACAACCTGAGCGAGCGGGATAAATGGCTGCAAACCACGCCCTGGTCACAGGAGCCCGAGCAGGTCCACAATGGCACGCTTGACGACTATGTAGAGGCCTTTGCCCGGCTTGGCAACAGTGTCTCCCTGGACGAAGTGCCCGGCGAGGACGAAGAGCCTTCCAGGTTACGGTTAAACTGCCACGGTTTGCCGGCGGACGGCCTGATAGAGCCCCTGGAAGGCAAAGCACCCCATCGGCTATCAGTCGCCGCATGGCGCATCCAGCCGGGGCGGCGGGGGATGTTCTCCCTCAAACCGGAAACCTGGGTACCCTGTACCGGTGCCATCCTGGGTAGCCTGGAGCAGTCGGCCGATACCGGTCACCTGCAACTGGCCTTCAGGCCACCGGCCCATGAGAAGACCCAGCATGGCATCCGCACCCGGGATCTGGGCTTGATGGTCAAGCTGGAAACATTGCAGGAAGATGGAGCCTATACCGGTGCCGTTTATATGCTGAAGGTCACTCCGGATAGTCAGTATCCCCTGACACCCGTGCAGGAGACTCCGAAAGCAGAGATTACCTGGTGGCGACTCCGCCAGCCACTCATTGTGACGGATGGACTTTAATGGACCCCAAGAATGCCCAGTCAGAACAGCCACCCCGCGCGGGTCGTTCCGAGCCTTTCCCGAGTGGCCGGCTGTCCTTTCTATCCCCCAAACCCCTGCCAACCGGCCTGCCGCCGGTGGATCATGGCCATGCGGTGGGGGAAGTGAATAATAGCTACCTGGATTTTGGAGCGGGGGCGACATCAGTGTTCGGTTGGCAAATGACACTAGGTGGCCCTTTTGGCTTGTTCTTGCTTGGCGCTTTTGGTTTCCCACTTATTTTATCGGGTCTTGCTATCGCTCACGGTAGAGAACTGGAGAATGCAGTCGAAGTATTCCAGGAGATGTTTGATTATGGGTTCTCGATAGCTGGGTGGGGAGGGCTCTTTGCCTTCTTCATACTCTCCCTTCCTCGCTGGCAGGCTTATGCCAAATTAAAAAACGTAATCCCCACTCGCTTCAACCGCCAACGCCGAGAAGTGTGTTTCGTGCCGGAGGGGCAGAAAGGGCCGATCTTTGTCCCCTGGGAAGAACTGGTCGCCTGGGTCACGGAAGCACAGGGCGTTACCGAATATGGCGTGCAACGCCAATATGGCTTTGGCATTGGCTTCTATCACCCGGACACGGGCGAGAAATACACCCTGGAGTTTGAAACCTACGGCCAACCCCAGGCCATCAGCACCTGGGAGGCCATCCGGGCGTACATGGAATACGAAGTCCATACCTTGAAAGAGATCCAGGATCCATTGGAACTTCAGGGCCCGGACGACCCGCCCTGGGAGGGCGTCCATGTTTTCCGCAATGCTCGCAAACGCCTTCATGAGGAATACCGGGAGGGCAAGCGGGGAGTGCTCTACCTGACTGGCTGGTACCTGTACCACCTGATGACCTTCTGGACCCTGCCGAACCGGCTGGTGGAGTGGGAGGTCAAAAAGATCAAACGCATGAGCCGGAAAACACTGCCCAAGACCATGGCGGAGTGGTCTGAAGCGTTACCGGAAGACCAGTGGGCCAAACCCAGCGAGGAATTAAAGCGCCAAAGCAAGCGGGTACTGGAGCTGCAAAAAGCGAACCCGCAAAGGCCGGTTACTGAAATCTTTGCTCAGGTTAGTGAAGAGTTTGCAGGTAAGGCCTCGATGACTGCTTGATTGGGTGTCGGTCGCATGGCTTATCCAGCCGGGGCGAAGGGGGGATGTTCTCCCGCTAGCCACTCATAGTGACGGATGGACTTTAATGGACCCCAAGAATGCCCTGTCAGAACAGCCACCCCGCGCGGGGCGTTCCGAGCCCTTCCCGAGTGGCCGGCTGACCTTTTTATCCCCCAAACCCCTGCCCACCGGCCTGCCGTCGACAGACCACGGCCGTGCGGTGGGGACTATAAATGATCGTTACCTGGACTTCGGGGTGGGGCTACCACCGGTGTTTGGCTGGCAGATCACTCTTGGCGGCCCTTTTGGGTTGTTTTTGTTGTCTGCAGTTGTAGGTCCATTGATTGCTTTGGCCGCCGGTTTTCATTTTGGCACCAAGTACGATGCCTTCCGTGTGTTCTGGCAAATTTTTGATGCCGGGTTCTGGATTGGCTTATGGGCGTGGGCATTTTTCCTCCTGCTCAGCCTGGGTATTTGGTACCACCAACACCTCAAGTACAAAACCGTTATGCCCACCCGCTTTAACCGCCAGCGCCGCGAGGTGTGCTTCGTACCCAAGGGCCACAGTGAGCCCATCTTCGTGCCCTGGGAAGAATTGGTGGCCTGGGTGACTGAGGCCCAGGGGGTGACCGAATACGGTGTACAGCGCCAGTACGGCTTCGGGGTGGGCTTCCTCCACCCGCAAACTGGCGAGAAATACACGCTGGAATTCCAGACTTACGGTTTGCCCCAGGCTATCAGTAACTGGGAGGCCATCCGGGCCTATATGGAGTACGAGGTGCATACCCTGAAGGAAATCCAGGACCCGCTGGACCTGCAGGGCCCGGACGACCCTCCCTGGGAGGGTGTACACGTGTTCCGCAACGCCAAGGCTCGCCTGCATCAACGCCGCCGGGCTGGCGAGGTGGGCTGGTTCCATACCCTCGGCTGGTACCTCTATCACCTGATGACTTTTTGGACTTTGCCGAACCGGTTGGTGGAGTGGGAAGTCAGGAAGATCAAACGCATGAACCGAAAGGCATTGCCCAAGGCCATGGTGGAGTGGTCTGAATCGTTGCCGGAAGACCAATGGACAAAACCCAGTGAAGAGCTGAAGCGCCAAAGTCAGCGCGTACTGGAACTGCAGAAAGCGGATCCGCGACAGCCGGTTACTGAAATCTTTGCTCAGGTTAGTGAAGAGTTTTCAGGCAAGTCCTCAATGACTGCATAATCAAGAGGGAAGTGGGGCAGAACAGGGCGACCGCCTGATCGCCGAGGAAACCGGCGACCAGTACCGCACTTACGTCTACGAGCCAGATACCTTCAAGCCCCTGGCACTGGTAGAAGGCTGCGGCCCCGAACAGGCCAGCATTTACTACTACCACCTGGGCACACCCCAGGAACTCACCAACGCCGAGGGTGACCTCGTCTGGTCGGTGACTTACCGCGCCTACGGCAACGTCGTCCGCGCCCTGGTCAACGAAATCGACAACCCGATCCGCTTCCAGGGCCAATACCACGACCCGGAAACCGGCCTGCATTACAACCGCCACCGGTACTACAACCCCAGCACCGGGCGCTTCCTGACCCCGGACCCGATTGGGCTTGCGGGCGGTTTGAATAACTACCAGTATGTGCCTAATCCGACGGGGTGGGTGGATCCGTTGGGGTTGGTGTCAGCTCAAAAAAATACGCCAGAAAATGATGTTGGAGAACAGTCAAGTTCAGTTTGGCATGCAACTACAAACAGCAGGGCGACAGAGGGAGTATTAGGAGGCATCGACCCTGCGTTCCTGAATCCCAATAGTCGATTTGGGCCAGCCTTCTATGTGGCAGAAAATCCTTCAACGACTCTTGCTGAGCTTTCACATCATGGTGTAGTTGCATCACATGGAATACGATTCGAAGTTAATCGAGAAGCGATGAAAGTGTTGGATCTTACAGATCCTAAAGTTGCAAAAAAATGGGGGTACAATGGTGGCCCCATTAGCTCAGGAACGCAATCGATTGGAGAAAGGGCGCAGGGTTCTGGTTTTAACGTTGTTCGTTTCTACTCGGAGCGCCATGAGGAAGGAGTCAACAATGCTATATTGGACGACTTCAATGTGATCTTGAAACCAGTCATGGTGACACCGGTAGACCAATGAAACTCCATCTGTATATATACCACTGCGAAAATTGTAGTTGTCATTTCAAGGCACCTGAGGTTCCTTCTTTTTCATATGGTGAATTTCTACTCAGGAGTAAAAAACAGGGTATTGAACGCTACCTTAATGCATTTGAGGACTCGACGTATAGCGAGTTGAACAATCTCCTGAAGTTGAATCCAAGAATGACAAATCATAAACCAATACAGCAAGCTAATGTTTTTAGAAAAGTATATGGGCCAGTGGTGTGTGATCCGGATCAATATGGGAATGCATTCGGAATTGGGTTATCTCCGATATGTCCTAAATGTGGTAGTCAGAGAATGGCTTCTTGGGAAGCAACGGATCCTCTGGAGCCTCATATCGAAGATATTCCGAAAGTGACGCACGTTGCCTGGAATTCAATGGGGGAGGACGAAAAGGAGAAGAAGCTAGATAAAGAGCTTGGATTTCTAGGTTTTTGACGTGTATCAGGTTTACGTGAAGGTAGGCATGGTACTGGAGGTAAGGTTTTATGATAGATCCCAAAAAAACCATCAGTGAGGCTGAAAAAATAGTAAGAAATCGAATTCTATCAGCTCCCGACCATACTATATTTCAGTCAATAGAGGCTCAGTTGGATTATATAAAAGGATTGCGAGAGGGAAAGGAGAAAGATAAAAACCGGCTAAAAGAAATCAATCTAGGGCTATATGGAGTGCGCGAGTTTGAAGAGTCAGATCCTGAGTTATCGCGTATTCTGAAAGAGCTCCAATTTATCGTAGATGAAATGCGGAAAGGTCGAAAGATTTAGGTTTTTGATTGGCGGCCACAAATTCGTCGATGCAATTGAGAACCGTATAGGTATCAGAGTTGAAGTCCGCAAGCCGGTAGCCGCGCCTACGGCAACGTCGTCCGCGCCCTGTTCGGGAAATCGACAACCCGATCCGTTTCGAGGGCCAATACCACGAACCAGAAACCGGCCTGCACAGCAACCGCCACCGGTACTACAATCCCAACATCGTGGGCTTCCTGACCCCTGGCCCGATTGGGCTTGCGGGCGGGTTGAACAACTACCAGTATGTGCCCAATCCGACGGGGTGGGTTGATCCGTTGGAGCAGGAGATTAAATGCTCGTTCCAAGTGACAAAATTATTGTTAAGGATATTGCGGGAAATACAGCGGTTCTTCACGTTGAAGATGAGTCTATCGGGAAAGGGTTGGTGAGACTCGGTTTTAAAAAGGACGGCTATTGTTTTCGTAGACCCATATCTGACGATAAGGATAGAGTGAAATTAATTGAAGATCTCACTGAGAGGGGAGCACTTTTTTCAAAGGGAGGTGATTGGAGCCCTTCTGAACTTATAGAGTACTATCATGAAGTTGGATTAGTGAAAGGCTCATATAAAACTATTGCATGGAAGAGTCCATCTGAATATTTAATTGAAGATTATTAGGTTATAGTTTTTAAGGGGGTGTAATTAGTGAAGATGTAAGATCTCTAACTAGGAAATTGAAAAGCAGAACCAAGTCTCAGAGGGTAGTGTCCTAAATTTACTTCTAAAAATACATCTGCCCGCGTCGAGTTATAACGAACGTTGCAACTTTATGGAAACCATTGAGAGGTTAGTAGTAGATAAGAAGAATGAATCTATTAGTTGGTTTCGTTTTGGCCAGACTAAGAATATAACTATACCCGGGCTAGACCAAGCTATTATTGAGCCTAAAAAATGGAACATACTTGTTCTTACTGGCTCAGGTGAGCCTCCAAACAGTCTGATGATTCTAGATGATGAAGGCCGGATGTTACGTGAGCTGTCCCCTCCTGACGGTTTCCAGTTCTACTATTTGTCTAATCACCCTGAAATTGGCGGAGCAGTAGTGTGGCAAGCCCCCGATACAGTAGACGCCTGATGGCGTTACAATAAACGCTGAATCTACAGGTGTTGATGATGAGCGGAAAGCGATACTCCGAATGAATAATGCGGATATGATTCAGGAAGTATTGGTTCCGGCAGGGACAAGGTTGCGGAGATCAAGAGCCGCACCAATACAAGCAGATGACACCTTTCCCGATAGGCGGGGTGGAGCCGAGTAATTTGAACTGTTAGACCGGATTCCGATAGTGAATTTCCGGCCAGGGGAGCCACTACAATGACTTCGATAAGTTTTTCAGGGTCTATCATAAATATTGATGGAAAGTCTGTTCAGTTATCTCATGACATTGTGGAAGCGTATGAGTTGTACGGAGTCATAGTTGTTCTCCTTGATCCAGATTCTGATATGGGTACAGTGGCCCAGTTTCGAAACCTCATAGGACTAAAAATGAATGGGCACATGTTGTGGGAAGCGGAGTTGCCTACAAACAAAAAATCCGATGTTTACTGGAAAATTTCCCAGAAAAATCCTCTTAAGGCTTGTTCTTTTTCATCTTTTGAGTGTGAAATAGATAGCAATAACGGGAAGATTATAAAAAAGATTTTTATAAATGATCTGGTGAATATTAATAATTAGGTTTTGTGTGTATAACAAGTGTAAATTTAAGATTCTATTATAGGGAAATAGTGAACGTAATTGCTGAAAAGCCTTGGGTCTATGTACTTATTGAGGATAGAGACGCTTGGATACTGACGGTAATGATCAGGTATGGGGCAGCAGAAAATGACATGAGTGTTAAGCTACTGGAGGCAGAGGTGAATAAGTTAAAAACTGAACCAGACTATATCGATCGGCTCGTTAATAAAATTAATAAAAATCCACAGAATTATACTTGTAGAGAAATTCGACCAGCAGTTTGGCCAAGATAGATTGGGCTGCTCAACGGAGGCAGGCCCCGTTTGCCGGAAGTGCAAAGGCTGATCAAATGCCTTTTTAGAATATTTTTAATAAAGCTAGCGTGCTGTGAGAAAGAGTGGGCATATTTATCAGAAAATAACGGGAGTGAAAATTTTCCGTTTGTGTTTTGGACAAGGAAGGAGGTATCTATCTTAGATGAATCCAAGGTTTCTGTTAGAGATGTGAATACTTTAATCTATGATCAATTGGCGGCTCTTCATGATGAGTATACAGGAAGCAAAACAGTTGGTTTTAGATGCGTTTAGATACCACGCGCCAAGTTGGATAAACCTCAGAACCATTGCGGAGTTTATTCAGTGGGCTGAATTTGAGAGCCCAACGGATGACGAAATTCTGGTTTGTGTTGATGCTCTCATTGCATCGGGTGACATTGTCAAAGTGGCGTCGGGCTGGCAAATTGCATCTGCGGCTAAGTAGCGATATCAGAAAATTCTGTACCGGCTTGTGAACGATCGTTCGTGTTCGACCAAACTGGAAAGGCATTGTAGTCGACCTCACTCCACACACTGCACCTCATCCTCCACCACCAGATACCGAGCCGGCAAATCCGGCAGTGAGGTTGTAATCAACTCCTCCAGCCTGCCAGACGCCCGCAACTCACTGAGCCCTTCGTTGAATTTCTCCAGATACCGTTCACTTTCTGGCACCAGTTTGGACAGGATCAGGTACAAGTAATCCGATTGCAGCGGTGTGGTGTGGAAGGTGATCTTGTCGCTGAGGCCGAGCTCTTTCAGCATGCCCATGCCCACGGCGGGCTCCATTGGAAACAGGTCGATTCGGCCAGCCGCAAGTTTGCGGAAGTTGGAATCGTCGGAGGTGGTGACATCGGCACTGATGGTGCCGGCGGCGACGGCTTCCTCGAATTCCTCGCCGTAGTTGTAGTCCTGGGTCAGGCCTATGCGATAGCTCTCCAGGTCTTTTACGTCTTCCCAGTCGAAATCCATGCTGGTGCGATGAAACAGGGCGTAGTTATGGGCGACGATAGGGTCGCTGAAGTGGAAATGCTTGAGTAATTTCCTTCGGCAGGTCCAGGCGACTGATCCGTCCCACCGGCCTTTTTCCGCCAGAAGGCGAGCGCGGGACCAAGGGAAAAAGCCATAGGATACGGGAATGTCTTTCTTGGCGAAGGCCAGGGTGACGATTTGGGAAATGACCCCGTAATGAGGTGGTGTGTTTTCCATGTAGGGAGGCCAGTGCCCATTGGTGAGCCTGATGGTCGGAGCCGCTTCGTTGGCTTGAAGCGGCAAGGCGAGGGCACAGGCAATCAGCGCACTGGTAAGGGTAGTGTAGAGGTGACTCAATAGCTGCCTGATCAACCGAATGAGTCGTCGATCGTCTTTGGGCGATCCCTGCTTAAACATCTGTCCATCCACCAAGGCAGGTGCTGGCCGGATGGCGGGGGTGGTTCACAACACCGCCATCGATCGGTCGCACTAAAAGTTGATGATAGTCAAAGAGTAGCAGTCGCTCAGATCATTACAACCAGTCGGTTTTGGGGATGCCTAGCGGTGATTGCCCCTCAGCGCTTTGACCTTTTTTTCCAGCATTTCCGCATTGGCCTCCTGCGCGGTTACTGGCTCACCGGCAATGAGTTCAATCCGCGACCAGAAGCGCTTGGGAAGATGTTTCAACGCAGGCCCGCCGCAGTGGCTGAAGAAGCTGCCCCACAGGCCTCGCAGTGCCATGGGAACGACCGGTACCGGGCGTCGCTCCAGGATGATATCCACGCCGCCGCGGAAGGTGGCTACCTCACCGTCGGAGGTCAGGCGGCCCTCGGGAAAGATGCAGACGACATGGCCGGCGTCCAGTTCTTCGTCAATGCGCTCGAAGGCGGCGTCGTAGATCTCCGGTACCCGATTGCGGGAGCCAATGGGAATGGTTTTGGCAAGCCTGAAAATCGCGCCGAGTACCGGCGTTTTAAAGATCTGGTAGTCCATCACGAATCGGACAGGCCGCCTGATCGCGCCGGCAATCACGAGGGCGTCCATGTAGGTGACGTGGTTGCAGACCAGCAGTGCCGGTCCTTCCTCGGGAATGCGATTCAGGCCTTCGTGGTGTACCCGATAAATAGTGTGGGAAAGCACCCAGACAATAAACCGAAGGGCGAATTCGGGCACCTGCTGGTACACAAAGCCCGCCACAATCAGGTTCATGATGGCCAGTACCAGGAAGAACTCGGGGATGCTGAGGCCGATCACGCCCAGCATCATTACGCCCATGATGGCGCTGACCACCATGAACAGGGCGTTGAACACGTTCAGTGCCGCAATAACACGGGCGCGCCGTTCCTCCGGGGTTTCCCGTTGCACAAATGCGTAAAGGGGCACGATAAACAGGCCACCAAAAAAGCCGATCCCCAGCAGGTCGATGGCCACTTGCCGGTGCTGGCTGTCGCTGATCATCATCCACCAGTCGGTTGGTACCGGGTTGGCGGGCATGTTGAAGTAGAGGTCGAGCCCGAACAGGCTGATGCCCAGGGAGCCAATGGGCACAATACCCAGTTCTATCCGATGGCCGGAAAGCCGTTCGCAGGCGACAGAGCCTAACGCAATGCCGATGGTGAAGATGGCCAGCAGCAGGGTGACCACGGTTTCATCACCCATAAGGTCGGTCTGGGCAAAGCTGGGGAACTGGGTGAGGTAGGCGGCGCCGAGGAACCAGAACCAGGAAATGGCCATAATGCACAGCAACACCGAGTGATTTTCCGCGGCCAGGCGCATCAGATGCCAGGTTTCCCGCAGTGGGTTCAGGCGTATGGTCATGTCGGGATTGGTGGTGCCGGTCACCGGGACTTGCCGCGCTGCCAGGTAGCCGATGACGGCCAGGGCGAGGACCCCGATTGCTGCGAGTTTCTCCGGTTGGTCGCTGCCCATAAGCAGGCCAGCGGCGAGTGTGCCCACAAGAATAGCCACGAAGGTACCCATTTCCACCAGCGCGTTTCCGCCCACCAGTTCATCGTCCCGAAGCACCTGGGGCAGGATGGCGTACTTCACCGGGCCGAAGAAGGTGGATTGCACGCCCATCAGGAACAATAACAGCAGCAGCGATTCGTACCAGCCGACCCAGAGCCCGGCGGCGGCCAGCGCCATAATGGCGATCTCCGCGAGTTTTACCCAGCGAATCACACGGGACTTTTCATACTTGTCCGCCCGTTGGCCAGCGATACCCGAAAACAGGAAAAAAGGCAGGATAAACAGCAACGCTGCGATGTTGACCACCACATCAATGGGCAGGCCCAGCAGGCCACCAGCCGTGTAAGTAATCAGCAACAGCAGGATGTTGCGGAACAGGTTGTCGTTAAAGGCGCCTGAGAACTGGGTCAGGAAGAACGGCAGGAAGCGTCGCTCTGAAAGCAGCCGGAACTGGCTGTGGTCGTCCATGATAGTGATCCATCATCTCGTTGTTGATGGGGAATATTCTGCCACAAACGGGTTACTGAAACAGGGCTCTGGTTGCATGAGCTTTACGCTTCGTACGAGTGTTTCAAAGATTTTCAGTATTTAACGTTTGTGGTGAGCAGGCTGGTAATTTTCGGGGTAACCTGAAGATAACCGTTTTGGAAATCACTGTTTATGAGTCGGCCCAAATCCATGTCTGCCAGGGAACCCATCAGGGAGCGTCGTCCGCAATTCTGGCAGGTGGCCAAGCGCTGTTGCCAGATTGCCGCCACGGTTGATGTGGCGTTCTTCTTTCTTTTCCATCTTCTCGGTTCACCGATATTGGCGTGGGTGAACGTGGTAAGCGTCACCATGTACGTGGTGGCCTACCGGGCATTGGCCAGGAAGCAGAATGGCTTGGCCATGAGCTTGATCTGGGCGGAAGTGATTATCCACGCTGGGTTGGGCGTTTTGCTTATCGGCTGGGAGAGCGGCTTTCACTATTTTCTGCTGATGTTCATTCCGGCGCTGTTCGTTAGCATGGCTTTGCGAACGGCGGTGATCTTTCTGGTGGCGCTATGGAGCTATTACATCACTCTGTATCTGGTGATGTGGGTTATCGAGCCGCTGCAGCCCATTGCCCCTGGCGCCTTGCTCGCGGTTTATCTGTTTAACCTGAGTGTGGTGTTCGCCATGTTCAGTTACCTGTCGTTTTTCTACCTCACCATGGTGACCACGGCAAACCGAAAACTGCGGCGGATGGCGACAACCGATTCTTTGACCGCCCTATTCAACCGGCGCCAAATGACCGAGCTTGCGGAAAAGGAACTGGCGCGCTTCCAGAGGACAGGGCGCCCGGTTGCGTTCCTGGTGCTTGATATTGATCACTTCAAGGCCATCAATGACCGGCACGGACACGAAGTTGGTGATCGGGTATTGATTGAAGTCGCCAACCTTATCAAGGCCCAGTTGCGTACTCAGGACTTGATCTCCCGCTGGGGTGGTGAGGAATTTCTCGCGGTGCTTCCAGATACTGGCCTTGATAGTGCTCAGGCCAGTGCGGAGCGTATGCGCAAGGCGCTTCTGGCCCATGACTGGCTGGCGACGACCGGCGAATCCATCGATCTGACCATCAGTGCAGGCGTCAGTGAGTTGCGCCCGGGCGACAACCTGAATTCCGCCATCAGTCGTGCGGATCGAGCACTCTATCGCAGCAAGGAGGGCGGCAGGAATCGTGTGGAGCTGGAGACGATATAGCCAACGGCAGTTCAGCGCTGATCAGGCACTCCAGGCCAGGTGCTCGGAACCACAAACACCCGGGAGGTCTCACTCCAGTAACCGTCCTCTGGCGACCGCTCCAGCACTGCAAACAGGCGGGGGACACCGGCCGATCGAACGACGGCCAATGCGTCTTCGGTGCTCTGTGGATCGGGGGTCTCTTGTTGGCGCCAGGGGCCGAGCCAGTGAGGTTTAACCAGCGGAATCCATCGTTTCCCATCGGCGGCCGTTAGGTTTCCCGTCGCATTCATTTCGTCCAGATCGCTGATATAGAGCCAGTCACCACGCAGGTGTCCCACCGGGATGCTCTCCGGTGGCGATAGGGGCGTATCCAGGGGGTAGAACAGATAACCCGGCATGAAAACCCGGGGCCGAACGGGAGGTTGGATGTCCAGGGACGCCAGCAGGTTGCGGGTCTCGGGTCTTGCTGTAAGTTGGCTCTGGTGGTCGGTCAGACGTTGGGTTTTGAGATCCAGACGGTCCCGCGTATTGGGCCCGTACCAGAGTGGCCTCGCCTGACCGTCATCCTGATGGCCGAGGTAAAACTTCACGGCAATTTCGTGGTGTTCAACCACGTTATCGGCAGGGTTGCGGACCAGGAAATCGAGTTCGCCCAGTGTAATGCCGTTGCTCCGGACCGGCTGGTTCTTGAGCATAACCTCCCAGCCCAGTAGGTCCTGCATCAGGCATTCGTACAGGCGCTCGAAATAGTGCCCAAGCCGTCGCGCCGGTGGTTCCGTGAGCACCTCCGGGCCAAGTTGGGGCGCACAGTCCCATGCCTTCAGACGCTCTTCAGCATCATCCGGCAGGTAAGTTTCCGGGGCAAAACCCATGGGAGAACTGATAAGCTGGGGAGCATGACACATCCACGCCAAGTGGCGCACGGCTGGAACTCGGTACTGGAGATGGGCGGTGGTTTCAGGGCGTCGATTCATTCTGGCAGGATACCCTAAACCATTGATTTGATCAGTCCCCGTCATAGGCCTCGGGGCAGCGCATCAGGAGAGGCGATATGCAGTACCTTCACACAATGATCCGGGTCAGCAACCTGGAAGAAACCCTGCACTTTTTCTGCGAGCTACTGGGCATGGTGGAAATCAGTCGCAAGCGCAGTGAAAAGGGGCGCTTTACGCTGGTTTTCCTTGCGGCTGCCGAGGATGAAGCGCGGGCCAGGGAAGAGCGGGCTCCGATGATAGAACTCACCTATAACTGGGACCCGGAAGAATACACTGGTGGTCGCAATTTCGGGCATCTGGCGTATCGGGTGGACGACATCTATGCATTATGTAGTCACCTTCAGGCCAACGGCGTTACCATCAATCGTCCCCCGCGCGACGGCCGCATGGCGTTTATCCGGTCGCCAGACGGCATTTCCATTGAACTGCTCCAGAAGGGGGAGTCATTACCGGCGAAGGAACCCTGGGCCAGTATGGAAAACACCGGCACCTGGTAAGCCGGCGCCTGGTACGAAGGTGTGAAGGTTTGCACGTTAGAACCGGTTTAATCGCCACTGGCAGGACAGGTTGGCGGTTTTTGGGGTAAAATTCGCGAAAATTCAAGACAAGGACGACCCATGCTCGCAGTGATTCTTTCTGGTGGTTCCGGCACCCGTCTCTGGCCGTTGTCCCGTGAAGCCTATCCCAAGCAGTTTCTGCCGGTGGTGTCTGACGATTCCCTGCTGGCGGAAACGATCGATCGTGGCCTGGCACTGGATGACAAAGCCCGGGTGTTGGCCATCACCAATGAAGAGCACCGGTTTGTGGTCGCGGCCCATTTGCAGGCTCAGGCACCGGAGCGTACCGCCGGGATCATCCTCGAGCCGGTCGGTCGCAATACGGCCCCGGCCATTGCTCTCGCGGCCCTCGCGGCTGCTGAAGAAAACCCGGAAGAGCTGCTTCTGGTGATGCCTTCGGACCACGTATTGAAGAACCAGGATGTGTTCCGCCAGGCGGTGAGTCAGGGCGCTGAAGCCGCCCGTTCCGGCAAACTGGTTACCTTCGGTATTGTGCCCAGCGCGCCTCACACAGGCTACGGCTACATCAAGGCCGGCGCGGCCCACGAAGGGTACAACGATGTGGCGGCCTTTGTGGAAAAACCGGACGAAGACACCGCCCGCCAGTATCTGAAAGAGGGCGATTATTTCTGGAACAGCGGCATGTTCCTGTTTCGCGCCGATCGCTACCTTGAAGAGCTGGAAAGCCAGCAGCCCGAGATGATGAAAGCCTGCCGAGCTGCCTGGAAGGAGCGCAACGCTGACATGGATTTCACTCGGGTGGGTGCCGAGAACTTCAGGGCTTGCCCGGACGATTCCATCGACTATGCGGTGATGGAAAAGACTCACGATGCGGTGGTGGTGCCCCTGGATGCCGGGTGGTCGGATGTGGGCTCCTGGTCCGCGCTTTGGGATATCCAGCCCCACGATGAGAACAACAACGTGTGCCGGGGAGATGTGATTACCGAAGACGTTTCCGGCTCTTACATTCACTCAGAGGGCCGCCTTATCGCAGCGCTGGGTATTACGGATCACGTCATCGTTGAAACGGATGATGTGGTATTGGTGGCCGATCGTGGTCGGGTTCAGGATGTGAAGAAGCTGGTTGCCCAGGTCAAGGCTCAGGGCCGCCATGAACACCGCTTCCATAAAAAGGTCCACCGCCCCTGGGGCACCTATGAAGGTATCGCCATGGGGGAACGTTTCCAGGTCAAGCGCATTACGGTTAAGCCGGGCGCGTCGCTGTCGCTGCAGAAACATCATCATCGTGCCGAGCACTGGGTGGTGGTGAAGGGAACGGCCACGGTCAACCGCGGCGACGATGTGTTGTTGCTGACCGAGGACCAGTCCACCTACATTCCGTTGGGTGTGACCCATCGGCTGACCAACCCTGGCGTTATTCCCCTGGAACTGATTGAAGTGCAGACGGGTAGCTACCTGGGTGAAGACGACATTGTGCGTTTCGAGGACACCTACAACCGAGTCTGATCGATCTACATGAAACGGCATCAGGATGATGCCCGACAACACAAGGAGAAGTGAATGGAAGACTGGCAAGGATGCCTGAGCCCCCTCTGTCAAACCGCACTGCAACGGGCACGTGACAGCGTTGCCCAGCGAGGCGGTTATGCCATCACCGTTGAGGATTTCCTGTTGGCGCTGCTGGATGGTGAACCTGCCATTTGCGGATTCCTGCGCAGCCGCGGTGTTGATCTTGACGAACTGACCCGCACCATCCAATGTGAGCAGCCCATCGTGACCGAAGTGGGCGGGGAGGGCCAGTTGTCCTCGCAGCTCATGTACTGGTTTTCTTCCGCCCGCGAACTGAGCAATGCCCCCTGGCTGGACTGGCCCATCCTGTTGTCGGTGCTGACTCGTAACGCCGAACGCCTGCAGGAGAAAGCCTACGTTGCGGTGTTGGAACTGGTCGACCGGTGGCCCGCTGCGGACGAACAGCAGCAAGTCGCCGAAACCTCCGACAAAGGCGATGCGCCCGTTGTGATTACCGACCTGGAATGGCTGGAGCTGGCGGAAGATGTATCGATTACCCTGGTCTCGGTTCCAAGAGCGCTGGTGTGGGTGAGAGGGGCAAGGGGTACCGGTAAAACCAGTTGGCTACAGGCACTATTGCCGTTCCTGTATTGTGGTTTTATAAGGTTGGACCTTCGCAATGAGGCGGAAATCATGGCCAGCGAGAATCCCGCCATTCCGTCCAAAGGCATCGACTGCAAGGATTATCCCGCGCTTGTTCTGGATAACGTTTCTCCGGTGGACCTGGCTGCAATGATGGCGCCCGAGCTCAGCGTGGCCCGCAGTCTGGTTACCGGATATCCGGGCCCCGTGGTCATGCTGGGGCCGGACTCACCGGAAGCAGAGGCTGCCGTTGGGCAATTGGAGCGTTGCCTGGGGCGGGATTTCGATATCTTTGACATGCCCGGCACGAGTACCGGCCAGAAGGTTGCCATCCTGACGGCTCATCAACCAGCGATTGAAAAGCGCTGGAACATAGAGTTGTCCCAGGCGCTTATCCGCTATGCCGCCTCAAGCCGGAGTCGGCTGGTCGGGTCGCCTGGCGGTATGATCCAGTGGGTGGAGCGCGCAGCCGCCCGGTTGAACCTGTTTGCCGAACGAGGCCCTATTGAGGGCATGGCGCTCGCTGGCAGGACCGATACGCTGCGGCGACAGTCACTGGTGGCAATGGCCAGGCAACAACCGACAGAGGCACTGGAGCGATCCCTTGAAAGCCTGGCCGTTGAGCGTGCGGCGGCGGAGGTGGCGTGGCATGAGCGAAAAGCAGAGGGCACGCTCAGGACCCTGAAAATGGATGACCTTCGCCATGAACTCGAACGCTGGGTTGCAGCCCGCCCCGGGCCGGTTCACTATGTGGTCCATTGTGATCAACCGGCAGGAGAAACAGAAGGTGCGGGATCTCGAAATCTACATTCGTGACCTGGAGTCGTCAGCGGTATCGAGCTGGCTTGCCAGTCATCTGGACGACATTGAGCTCAGGGATGACGCGCTGGGTGACAGGGCGGTGAAAGGATCAGCTCATTATCGGGCGCATAGAGTCCGCATTAATCTGTACCCCGGTGCAGGTGGCAAGCGATACACCTCTGTGATCCTGGAGGGTGAGGATCTGCCCTGGGTGTCCGACCTCGATTGCGCCCGGAGTGCCTGGCGCGCCATGGATACCGAGATTCGCTGCAGCCCCGGTGACTGGAAAGAAGGGGAGCCCGTGGAGGATGAGAAATGGTGGCGGCTGGATCAGCGCGGAGAGCAACTGGCGGTCTGGAACTGAGTTCTTCACAGCAATAAAAAAGGGGGCAGCCGGTTGGCTGCCCCCTTTTTTGTGATGCACGTTCTCGTGGATCAGTCGCTCAGAATGGACACGTTGTCCGCCTGAAGGCCCTTGTCCGCTTCGACAACGCTGAACCGGACCAGTTGGCCCTGGCGCAATACCCGGCGGCCACGGCCACGAATGGCGCGGAAGTGTACAAAGACTTCATCGCCGCTATCGCGAACGATAAACCCGAAGCCTTTCTTGACGTTGAACCACTTGACGGTGCCTTCCTCATTGCCTTCAGGGGTGCTGTCGTCGTAGTCATCGTCATCCTCGTAATCCGGTTGGGATTGCTGCTTGCGCGGGGCCGGCTGGCGAGGTGCCGTGCTGGCGCGAGGCGCTTGCTGCTTCACGGCTGAGGGTTTCTTGGCTGCCAGAGCGACGGTAACGAAGCCTGCCAGGCCGGAAAGGACAACCGCAATAATATAGGCTGCGATGCCCTGGGCGCTGCCCAATACAAACGTGGTACTGGTTGCTTCCTCGCTAGTGCCGGCCTGAGACAGAATCTGGAAGAGTTCCGGGGTGAAAGTCACCAACAGAAAACCGAGGATAAAAGGTGACGGAATCGCGACCAGGAGAGCAAGGACGATCGCTTTTGCTGGGTTTTGCATGGACTGAAGTTTCTCCATTCATCTAACGCTAACGATAAAGAGCCGGATATCGGGTAAAATCGGGTCTCCGGCGGTGAAAACCGCTGGGGCCAGCAGGACATAAACGGGTCTTGCAGGTTCCCCGGCGGGCAAAAGCGGGATGATACCAGATAACGGGGAGCGCTGACCAAGCGGCGTGTCCGCCGACACCAAATTGATCACACAATACCTTGATGGGAATCCTTCCCGGAGAACCAAAAACCTTATGAGCGACAAAGATCTGCAAGCCCGGCTGGACGAACTGGAAACGCGTCTGGCATTCCAGGACGACATCATTCATACCCTGAGCGAGCAGGTGGCCCGTCAGGAACTGGATATCCGGGAACTCTGGGAGGCGAAGAAGCAGCTGAACACTCAGCTCAAGGAAGTGTCGTCATCGAACATCAGAAAGGAGGAGGACGAAACGCCTCCTCCCCACTACTGATCAGGCCAGCAGTTCCACAAGTACCTGCTCGTAAATCTCTGACAGGGTGTCCAGGTCTGCGGCTTTCACGCACTCATTGACTTTGTGGATGGTGGCGTTGATGGGGCCAAGTTCCAGAACCTGGGCGCCGGTCGGAGCAATAAAGCGTCCATCCGACGTACCGCCCGAGGTAGACAGCTCGGTTTCCCTGCCGGTAACGGAGCGGATGGCACTTTGTGCCGCCGAAACCAACGATCCACTATCGGTCAGGAATGGCCGGCCGCTCAGATGCCATTGCAGGTCATACTTCAACTCGTGGCGGTCGAGAATGGCAACCACTCTTTCTTCCAGGCTTTCCGCTGTGTTTTCCGTGCAGTAGCGGAAATTGAAGTGAACCAGGCACTCGCCGGGGATGATGTTGCTCCCGGTGCCAGCTTCGATCCTAGTGATCTGGAAGGTGGTTGGCGGGAAGAAATCATTGCCATTGTCCCAGAATTCCTTCGCGAGGGCGTCCAGAGCCGGGGCAACGGTATGAACCGGGTTTTCCGCCAGGTGCGGGTAGGCCACGTGCCCCTGTGTGCCCTGTACTGTGAGATAGCCATGGAGCGAGCCCCGGCGGCCGTTCTTGATGACATCGCCCACCTCACGGGTGCTGGACGGTTCACCAATCAGGCACCAGTCGATTTTTTCATTCCGGGCTTCCAGGGTTTCCACCACTTTCACGGTGCCGTCCTGGGCCGGACCTTCCTCGTCACTGGTGATCAGCAAGGCAACAGAGCCCCGATGATCGGGATGGTTTGTCACAAACCGCTCGCAGGCTGTGACAAAGGCCGCCAGGCTGCCTTTCATGTCGGCTGCGCCCCGGCCATGAAGAAAGCCATCGTCAATCACCGCCTCGAACGGCGGATGACGCCAGTTTTTCTCCGGACCGGTGGGCACAACATCTGTATGGCCTGCAAACGCCAGCAGTGGGCCTTCCGAACCCTTGCGGGCCCAAAGGTTGTCGGTTTCGCCAAAGCGCAGGGCCTCGCCCTTGAAGCCAAGGGCAGAGAGCCGCGACATCATCAGTTCCTGACAGCCGGCGTCGTCCGGGGTAACGGATGGCCGGCGGATCAGGTCAACGGCGAGCTTGAGGGTCGGGGAAAGCTCTGCGGAATTAGTTGTTTGCATGCAGTTCTTCGTTCAGCTCGATGGCGGACTTGTTGGTCTTGCATTCAACCGCGCCAGTCTGGCTGTTACGGCGGAACAGAAGATCCGGCTTGTTGGCCAAATCCCGTGCCTTGATGACTTCAACCAGTTCGTTGTTGTCGTCCAGCAGGGCTACCTTGGTGCCGGCGGTAATGTACAGGCCCGCTTCGACTTTGCAGCGGTCACCCAGGGGAATGCCGATACCGGCATTGGCGCCGATCAGGCAGTTCTCTCCAACCGAGATGATGATGTTGCCACCGCCGGACAGGGTGCCCATGGTGGAGCAGCCGCCGCCGAGGTCCGAGCCCTGGCCGATCATCACGCCGGCGGAGATGCGGCCTTCGATCATGCTGGTGCCTTCGGTGCCGGCATTGAAGTTGATAAAGCCTTCATGCATCACGGTGGTGCCTTCACCCACATAGGCGCCCAGGCGAACACGGGCAGTGTCGGCGATGCGCACGCCTTTTGGTACCACGTAATCCGTCATCTGCGGGAACTTGTCGACGGACTTCACTTCCAGGGTGCGGCCTTCGAGGCGCGCCTTGAGCTGGCGCTCTGGCAGTTCGTTCAGGTCGATGGCGCCTTCGCTGGTCCAGGCCAGGTTTGGCAGCAGGCCGAAAATGCCGTCCAGTTTCAGCTCATGGGGCCTGGCCTGGCGGCTGGAGATCAGGTGCAGCTTGAGGTAGACCTCTGGCGTGCTGGAGGCAGTGTCGTCGGTGTCCAGTAGGGTCACCACGACCGGGCGCCGGCTCTCGGCAGCTTTGCCCGCCAGGGCGGATTGCTCCATCTGGCCCAGCTGTCGTAATCCGTCCGAGAGCGCCTTGAGCTGATCGGGCGTCACCGATACCGCCTGATTGCCTCCCTGGTAATCCAGAACGTTTTGAGCCACTTCGATGAGGCCGTTATCGGGGGTGATGACCGGCTGCTGGTAAAACACTTCCAGCCACTCGCCCTGCTTGTTCTGGGTGCCGATACCAATTCCGAATGCAAAACTCATTGATGTGCTCCTGGTTCTCAGTGTTTGAATCGTTCGGCCCACTCATCGGCACTAAAGCCGACGCTGACCGTGTCGCCGTGCTCAATCACGGGCCGCTTGATGATGGACGGATTGTCGAGCATCAGGTCGTGGGCGGATTGGGCGCTAATATTATCACGAACCTCGTCCGGAAGTTTGCGCCACGTGGTGCCGCGACGGTTCAGTAACACCTCCCAGCCGGCCGCCTGCTCCCATTGGCTGAGCCGGGCAGTGTCCAGCCCGTCCTTCTTGAAGTCGTGGAATTCGTAGTCGATGCCGGCGTCGTCCAGCCATTTCCGGGCTTTCTTGACGGTGTCGCAATTTCGGATGCCGTAGAGTTTCATGTCCTGTTTGCCTTTACAAAAGTCACAATGCGTTTGGCCGCTTCCACGCATTCTTCAACCGGCGCCACCAGGGCCATTCTTACCCGGTTTTCGCCAGGATTATGGCCATCGACAGTGCGAGAGAGGTAGCGCCCGGGGAGCACGTGCACATTCTGCTGGGCCGACAGTTCCCGCGCGAACGTTTCGTCGTCCATCGGGGTTTCCGGCCAGAGGTAGAACCCGGCATCGGGAAAGTCCACGTTCATCACTTCCCGCAGGATGGGTACCACCGCCTCAAACTTGGCGCGGTAGGCCGCCCGGTTCTCCCGCACGTGGTCTTCATCGCTCCAAGCGGCAATGCTCGCCAGCTGGTTGTGTATGGGCATGGCGCAGCCATGGTAGGTGCGGTATTTGAGATAGCCTTTGAGGATTTCGGCATCGCCGGCCACGAAACCGGATCGCAGGCCCGGCAAGTTGCTCCGCTTCGACAGGCTGTGGAACACGACGCAGCGGGCGAAATCGTTGCGGCCAATAGCGGCACAGGTTTGCAGTAATCCTTCCGGCGGCTGACGTTCGTCCGGGTAGAGCTCGGAATAGCATTCATCGGACGCGACGATGAAGTCATGCTCGTCCGCCAGTTCGATGACCCGCGCCAATGTCTCCCGGGGAATCACCGAACCGCTGGGGTTGCCCGGTGAGCACAGGAACAGCACCTGGCAGTTTTTCCATACGGATTTCGGAACCTTGTCAAAGTCCGGTATGAAATGGCTGTCTGCGTCGCAGGCAAGGTAATGGGGCGTTGCGCCGGCAAGGAACGCAGCGCCTTCGTAGACCTGGTAAAACGGGTTGGGGCTGACCACGGTGGCGCTCTGGCTGGATTCCACCACCGATTGCACCAGCGAGAAGATGCCTTCGCGAGTGCCATTCACCGGAACGATATGGTGCTCAGGCGTCAGTGATCCGGGTGTCAGTTCAAAGCGGCGGGTGGCCCAGCGCGCGATGGCCTGACGCAGTTCGTCGGTGCCTTTCGTTGTAGGGTAATTGGCGAGTTTGTCCAGATTATCCGAGATCACCTGTTTGACGAATTCCGGAGACGGATGCTTGGGCTCACCAATGCCCAGGGAAATCGACGTCAGGTCCTTGGGAACGCTGATGCCGGACTTGAGTTTGGTCAATTTCTCGAACGGGTAGGGGTGTAGCCTGTCCAGGTCGGGGTTCATTGGGTGTCATCCAGCATTTGGCAAAGATCCTGCTGCAGGGCCTGGCAGACTGCGGGGTCGCTGATCTGCTCGCCGTGCTCGTCGGTTACAAAGAATACGTCTTCCACCCGTTCACCCAGCGTAGCAATCTTGGCGTTGGTTAGCCGCACGCGATGCTCCAACAATACCTGTCCAACGCGGGCCAGCAACCCCGGGCGGTCCGGTGTGATCACCTCCATCACCGTGCGCTGGTTGATGGTGTCATTGGAGAAGGTCACTTCCGTGGGGAAGGCAAAGTGCTTCAGCTGTCTGGGAGTGCGGCGGTGGATGATGTCAGGGTAATCTTCCGGGTCATCCAGTTCCTCAATCAGGCGCATGCGAACCCGGTCCTTGCGGGCCGGGTCAATGCCCAGGGGTTTGCCTTTTTCGTCCAGCACAATGTAGGAACTGATGGAGAAAGGGCCTTCGCTTGAGCTGATGCGAGCATCGACGATGTTGAGGTTAAGTTGTTCCAGCACCGCCGTGGTGGCCGCGAACAGGTCAATACGGTCACTCATATAAATGATGATCTGGGAGTAGCCGTCAGTAGGGCCGCCCCGGGTGTCACGAATCAGCACCAGCGGGTCGGGATCATCGCCGTGGCGGATGATGGCAGCGGTCTGCCAGGCAATGTCTACCGTGGAATCCTGCAGGAAGTAGTCTTCGTCCAGAGTTTCCCAGATTCCGTCGATCTGTTCGTCCGTCATATTCTGGGCGTGGAGAATCTCCCGTGCCTCGGACTGAGTGGCGCGCACCCATTCCTGGCGGTCTACCGGCGTTTCCGAGCCGCGTCTGAGTGCCCTCTTGGTCTCGATGTAAAGCTGGCGCAACAGCGAGGCGCGCCAGGTGTTCCAAAGCTTTGGGTTGGTGGCGCTGATATCGCACACCGTCAGCACGTAAAGGTAGTCCAGGTGCACCTGGCTGGGCACGGCGCGGGCAAAGCCGTGAATGATGTCCGGGTCGGAGATGTCCTTGCGCTGGGCGGTCATCGACATCAGCAAATGATTTTCCACCAGCCAGGAGGCCAGTTGGGTGTCCCGCTCGCTGAGGTGATGGCGTTCGCAGAAGCTCTCGACATCAATTGCGCCCAGCTCTGAGTGATCGCCACCCCGGCCTTTGGCCACATCATGATAAAGGCCCGCAATATACAGGGTTTCGAGTTTTGGTAGCCTGTGAATCAGTCGGGATGCCAACGGGTATTCATTGCGGGCGTCGGCGCTGTCCAGCCGCACCATGTTGCGGATCACCCGCATGGTGTGGGCGTCCACGGTGTAGATGTGGAACAGGTCGTGCTGCATCTGGCCGATGATCTGGCCAAATTCGGGGAGGTAGCGGCCCAGCACGTTGTATTTCTTCATGGCCGACAGGGTCTGGTCGAGGGCGTGGGGCGTCCGCAGCAGTTCCATGAACAGGGATGTAACGGCCAGATCCGAGCGGAAAGCGTCGTCAATCAGGTGGCGGTGCGCCCGCAATGAGCGGATGGTGGTGGCGCGGATGCCCTTGATCTCCGGATGCTGCGCCATCAGAACGAATATTTCCATGATGGCATAGGGCGCGTAGGCGAAGACCTGATTGTTGACGGCTTCAATGTAGTAGTTGCGAATCTGGAAGCGCTTGTTCAGGGGCAGGATGTCGTCGTCACTTCCGGCGCCGAGGATGGCCTCGTCGTAGTACTGAAGAATAACGTCGGTCAGCTCCGCCAGGGCCAGCACGGTGCGGTAGTAGGACTGCATCATCAACTCGACGCCTAGCCGCTTGCCTTCATCCTTGTAACCCAACATCTGGGCGAGTGCCCGTTGATGGTCAAACAGGAGGCGATTCTCGTTGCGGTCGGCAATCAGCTGCAGGCCGAAGCGAAGTCGCCACAGGAAGGTTTCGCCCTGCAGTAGTATCCGGTGCTCTTCTTCGGTCAGGATGCTGAAGCGTGTCAGATCCGCGATGTTCTGCAGGCCGAAGTGTCGCTTGGTAATCCAGCCGATGGTCTGTATATCCCGCAGCGCGCCTGGAGAGCCTTTTACATTGGGCTCAAGGTTGTATTCTGTGTCCCCGTATTTCGCGTGGCGCTGCTTTTGCTCTTCCCGTTTGGCGATGAAGTAATCGCGGTCAGAGCTGATGGCGTCTGAATAAACCTGATGACTGAGTTCGTCACGTAAGTCATCCGGGCCGGCGATGGTGCGGGTTTCCAACAGGTTGGTGAGGATCGTGACGTCTTCTCTGGCGGCATCCATGCTTTCCTGGATGCTGCGGACGCTGTGGCCGATATCCAGCTTCAGGTCCCACAGGAGTGTTATGAAGGCGCCAAGGTCTTCCTGCCAGTTCTCTTCTATACCGCTCCGGGTGAGGATCAACAGATCAATATCCGAGTGAGGGTGGAGCTCTCCCCGGCCATAGCCGCCGACTGCAACGAGAGAGATATCGGCAGAGGCGGCAAAGGCGTAGCGGTTCCAGATCAGGGCAAGAACGGTATCCAGGGTTCCGGACCGGGAATGGACCAGTGCGCGAACATCAGCTCCCTGCCGGAACGCTTCTGCGTCTGCGTTGTAGCGTTCCTTCAACAGCTCCCGGGCTGCTACAACAGGTGAGATGTCGTTGCTTATCCTGGATTCCAGTTCGCTGAGGTCCACCTAGAATGACTCTTCCGTGCGCTTGGTCAATACTTCGTAGCCGTCCGACGTCACCAGGATAGTGTGCTCCCATTGCGCGGAGAGCTTATGATCCTTGGTCACCACGGTCCAGCCATCCGGCAGCAGCTTGGTGTGGTACTTTCCCTGGTTAATCATCGGTTCGATGGTAAAGGTCATGCCTTCCTGCAGTTCCATCCCGGTGCCGGGCTTGCCGTAGTGCATCACCTGAGGGTCTTCGTGAAACACCTTTCCAATGCCGTGGCCGCAATAGTCCCGGACCACAGAATAGCGATGCTTCTCAGCATGCTGCTGGATCACGTGACCAATGTCGCCCAGCCGGGCGCCAGGCTTCACCAGTTCAATGCCTTTATACAGACACTCCTGGGTGATCTGGATCAGGCGTTCGCTGCCGGGCTTGGGCTTGCCGACGATGAACATCTTGCTGGTATCACCGTGCCATCCGTCTTTGATTACCGTGACGTCGATATTGACGATGTCACCGTCCTTCAGCACCTTTTTCTCGTTCGGGATGCCGTGGCAGACCACATGATTCACTGAGGTGCATACCGATTTCGGGAAACCCTTGTAGTTCAGCGGCGCCGGAATGGTCTTTTGCTCGTCCACCATATAAGCGTGGCAAATACTGTCGAGCTTCTCGGTTGTTACGCCCGGTTTGACGTGTTCGCCAATCATCTCAAGAACTTCGGCCGCCAGGCGGCCAGCGACACGCATCTTCTCGATTTCTTCCGGAGTCTTGATCGATACCTGCATTGGGGTTCCCGTTGATTTGGATCAAACACGCATTTTAAGGGGGAGTGTTGCCCGGTACAAGGAAGAGGCGGTTTTGCCGTGCTTTACGGGACACAAATTAATGGAATCCGGCGGGCGATTTATGGTATAAACGCGCCCGCTGGAAACAAATCCGGCAAATTCGCACACACGTCGGCACGTTGTCCCAGGGTGCCTGCTCATGTTGTCTCTATATAAAGGCGACGGAGCCAGGTTGGGGCAATCGGACGTGTGGAGGACTAACCCGAAGCTAAAAAGGTAAATATCATGGCTCAGGTAAATATGCGTGACCTGCTGAAAGCAGGCGCCCACTTCGGTCACCAGACTCGTTACTGGAACCCGAAAATGTCGAAGTTCATCTTCGGCGCTCGCAACAAGATTCATATCATCAACCTTGAGCAGACTGTTCCTGCCATGAACGATGCGTTGAACTTCGTTCATAACCTCGCGGGCAACAAGAACAAGATCCTGTTCGTTGGCACCAAGCGTGCGGCGGCCAAGATCATCAAGGAAGAAGCACTGCGCTCCAGTCAGCCATACGTGAACCATCGCTGGTTGGGCGGCATGCTGACCAACTACAAGACCATTCGCCAGTCAATCCGTCGCTATCGCGACCTGGAGGCACAGAGCCAGGACGGTACGTTCGACAAGCTGACCAAGAAAGAAGCTCTGGATCGTACCCGCGAAATGGACCGTCTTGAGCGTTCAATCGGCGGTATCAAGGACATGGGTGGCCTGCCGGACGCCATGTTCGTGATCGATGTTGACCACGAGCGTATCGCCATCAAGGAAGCCAACAAGCTGGGCATTCCTGTGATCGGCGTTGTTGATACCAACAGCGACCCTGACGGCGTTGATTACGTGATTCCGGGCAACGACGATGCCATCCGCGCGATCCAGATTTACGTGCAGGCCGTTGCTGAAACCTGCATCGAAGCGGCCCAGTCTGCCGGTGCCGGCGCTGACGAGTTTGTAGAAGTCAGCGAAGACGCGGAAGGTGCTGCTCCCGCTGCGGAGTAATAGTTCCTTCGCGAACAGGTTGTAGGGTGTGCCCGTGGTTTACCTCCGGGCACACTGGTCCAGAATTCGGAACAGTTAAGAGGAATGAACATGGCTGCAATTACTGCTGCAATGGTCAAAGAGCTTCGTGAGCGCACCGGCCTTGGCATGATGGAATGCAAAAAGGCGTTGGTGGAAGCTGACGGAAGCGTTGATGCCGCAATTGAAGAACTGCGCAAGTCTTCCGGCCTGAAGGCTGCCAAGAAGGCGGGTCGTACCGCTGCTGAAGGTGTTTCCCTGATCAAGGTGTCTGACGACAACACGGTCGCTTACATCCTGGAAGTGAACTCCGAGACTGATTTTGTTGCCCGCGACGACAACTTCATGAACTTCGCCAACGACGTTCTGAATGTTGCGTTCGAAAATGGCAAGACCGACGTTGCCGATCTGATGGAAGGCGATCTGGAAGCCAAGCGTGAAGCGCTGGTTCAGAAGATCGGCGAGAACATCACCGTTCGTCGCATCGTACGGGTGGAAGGCCCGGTTGTGGGTGCCTACGTTCACAGCACCAACAAGATTGCGTCTGTTGTGGCCCTCACTGCAGGCAGCGCTGAAGTTGCACGGGACGTTGCCATGCACGTTGCCGCTGTTAACCCGCGGGTTGGCAAGCCGGAAGACATGCCGGCCGACGAACTCGAGAAAGAAAAAGCGGTCATCAAGGCCCAGCCGGATATGGAAGGCAAGCCTGCTGAAATCGTCGAAAAGATGATGGGCGGCCGGATCAAGAAATTCCTGGCGGAGAACAGCCTGGTCGAGCAGCCGTTCGTCAAGAATCCTGACCAGAGCGTGGGTCAGCTGATTAAGGACAACGGCGGTGAGCTGGTTAGCTTTGTTCGCCTGGAAGTCGGTGAAGGGATCGAGAAGGAAGAAGTGGATTTTGCGGCAGAGGTCGCTGCGGCGGCAGGTACCGGCAAGTCCTGATCCTTCTGACAGGTGCCAGGGCGATGTCCGGGGCACCTTCCAAGTCTGCCACGTTAGCCGGAGCTTTCCGGTTCTCGTGGCGGGCTTGTATCTGAGATACCCCTTTTTTTTGAGGAGTATGTCAGATACAAGCCTGAGAAGCTTGTCCTGCCAGGCACCAAGCCAGACACATAGAAGGGGATCCTCATGCCGAAGTCGTCCAATACCCAGCCCAGATACAAACGCGTCCTGCTCAAGCTCAGTGGTGAAGCCTTGATGGGCGAGCACGATTTTGGCATTGATCCAAAAGTGCTTGATCGGATGGCATTGGATATTGGTTCGCTCATTGGCATTGGTGTTCAGGTCGGCCTGGTCGTTGGCGGCGGCAATCTGTTCCGCGGTGCGGCGTTGAACGCCGCTGGCATGGACAGGGTGACCGGCGACCATATGGGCATGCTCGCAACGGTCATGAATGGACTGGCCATGCGTGACGCCCTGGAGCGATCCAATATCCGTACCCGGGTTATGTCTGCCATCCCTATGAGTGGTATTGTTGAGCATTATGATCGCCGGCGGGCGGTGCGCGACCTGAAAGACGGCGATGTGGTGATTTTCTGTGCAGGCACCGGTAACCCGTTCTTTACGACCGACTCAGCCGCTTGTTTGCGGGGAATCGAAATTGAAGCGGATGCCGTGCTGAAGGCAACCAAGGTTGATGGCGTTTATTCCGCCGATCCCTACAAGGATCCGACTGCGGAAAAATACGATCGTCTCACCTATGACGAAGTGCTGGACAAAAAGCTGGGCGTGATGGATCTGACCGCTATATGCCTTGCGCGAGATCATGGCATGCCTCTCCGGGTCTTCGACATGAACCGCTCTGGCGCGCTGACCCGTATCGTGACCGGAGAGTCGGAAGGCACACTGATTGAATAATCTGATTGAGACATTCTGTACAACGAATCCGAGGACGCTGCAGTGATTGACGATATTAAAGCTGATGCTGAAAAGAAGATGAAGAAAAGCCTTGAATCCCTGAGCTGGGCTTTCAACAAGATCCGTACCGGGCGAGCACATCCGTCCATTCTGGACAGCGTAACCGTGGATTACTACGGCCAGGAGACACCGCTCAAGCAGGTGGCGAGCGTGAACGTTGAGGATAACCGTACGTTGGCTGTGTCGCCCTGGGAAAAGCCGCTGTTACCGAAGATCGAAAAAGCGATCATGATGTCGGATCTGGGTCTGAACCCTTCCAACAACGGTGAGGTTATTCGAATTCCCATGCCGATGCTGACCGAGGAAACCCGTAAGGAAATGGTCAAGCAGGCCAGGGCTGATGCGGAGCACGGCAAGGTTTCCGTCCGCAACGCGCGTCGTGATGCCAACAGCACGCTGAAGGAGCTGCTGAAGGAAAAAGACATCAATGAAGACGAAGAGCGCTTCGGTGAGGAAGAGATCCAGAAGTTGACCGACCGTTATATCGCTGAGATCGAAAAGCAGCTCAAGGCCAAGGAAGAGGACCTGATGGCTGTCTGATCAGCCGGTCCAATTCAGCACAATGATCAGCCGGTGCCATTGCAGTTGTCCGGTATCGGCTGAACAGGGGATTGCATGACGGAAAGTGTATCCGCAGAGATTCCGGTTTCGGCTGGTAGCCGGCCCCGGCATGTGGCCATTATCATGGATGGTAACAATCGCTGGGCAAAAGCCCGGCGACTGAAAGGTGTCGCCGGCCACAAGGCCGGTGTAAAAGCAGTGAGATCGGTGGTTGAAACCTGTGCCCGGGAAGGGGTGGAGGTGCTTACCCTGTTTGCGTTTTCCAGCGAGAACTGGCGTCGCCCCGCGGATGAAGTATCGGCCCTGATGCGCCTGTTCCTGTTTGCGTTGGAGCGGGAAGTCAAAAAGTTGCACCGCAACGATATCTGCCTGCGCATTATCGGCGATCGCTCTGCGTTTAGTGCAAACCTGCAGGAACATATGGAGCGCGCCGAGGCGCTTACTCGCGACAATACCCGGATGACGCTGGTTATCGCCGCTAATTATGGCGGGCACTGGGATATCACCCAAGCCAGTCGTAAAGTGGCTGAGAAGGTCCGTTCCGGAGAGCTGGCGCCCTCCGACATCACTGATGACCTTATTCAGCAACATCTGTCTATTGGCGACTTGCCCGTGCCGGACCTGATGATTCGTACGGCTGGCGAGCAACGCATCAGCAACTTCATGCTCTGGCACCTGGCCTATACCGAACTGTATTTTTCTCCCGTTTACTGGCCCGATTTCCAGGAGCAGGAAATGGGCCAGGCGTTGCAGGCATATGCGGGTCGGAAACGCCGTTTTGGTCAGACAGACGACCAGATAGCCAGCGTTTCGTCAGAACAATAACGACAAGATAGCGAACGATATCGTGCTTAAAACCCGTATTATTACCGCGCTTATCCTGGCACCCATTGCCATTGGCGGAATTTTCTTCCTGCCGCCTCTGGGGTTCGCCCTGTTTACCGGGGCCATTATTACCGTTGGCGCCTGGGAGTGGGCCAATATGTCCGGCCTGACTGCGCCCGCGGCCCGTGTTGTATATGCCCTTGTGGTCGCGGTGGTGTTGTACGGACTACTGAACGTTCCGGCGGTTGCGGTGCTTTGGCTGGCCTTGTTCTGGTGGGTGCTGAGTTTCCTGCTGGTAAGAAGCTATCCCAACGGTTCTGAGCGCTGGGGCGGCGTGCCTGCCCGTGCCCTGATGGGCCTGTTGGTGCTGGTGCCCGCGTGGGTAGGGCTTAACCATCTTCGCACTGGCGGCTTTCAGTTCGGCGACAGTGCCAATAACCTCCTGCTGATTCTTTATGTTTTCTGTGTGGTCTGGGTTGCGGATATCGGCGCCTATTTTGCTGGCCGTGCGTTTGGTAAGGCAAAGCTTGCACCCAGGGTCAGTCCGGGAAAATCCTGGGCGGGTGTCTGGGGTGGTCTGGTGGCGGTCGCGATCTTCGCGATTGTGATCAGTGTGCTGGCCTCGGCCACCACCATGCAGTTGCTGCTACTGGTTGTTGCCAGCCTGATTACCGGTGCTGTTTCCGTGCTTGGCGATCTGCTGGAAAGCATGCTGAAACGTTTCAGGGGTATTAAGGATAGCAGTCAGCTATTGCCGGGCCATGGCGGTATCATGGACAGAATCGACAGCCTGACGGCTGCCATCCCGGTGTTCGCCCTGATCATCACGCTGATGGGTTGGTTGACGACGGGGCAATGGTGACTACTGTGAAACGTCGTGTTTCGATACTTGGGGCGACGGGCTCCATTGGCCTGAATACGCTTGATGTCATTCGTCGCCACCCGGACCGGTTTTCGGTTTCAGCGCTAACCGCCAGTACCAGTGTCGACAGCATGGTGGAACTCTGCCATGAGTTTCGTCCGAGGTATGCGGTCATGGCCGATGAAAATGCGGCTGAAGCGTTGTCCCGTGCGTTAAGTGATTTGCCTTCCGTCTTGGTTCTCGGCGGCTCGGAAGCGTTATGCCAGGTTGCGGGCGATGATGATTCCGATACGGTTATGGCGGCGATCGTTGGAGCCGTGGGATTACCGCCCACGCTTGCTGCAGTGAGGGCGGGCAAGCGCGTTTTGCTTGCCAACAAGGAAGCACTGGTTATGTCGGGCAAGCTGTTTATGGATGCAGTTCTGGCGTCGGGTGCAGACGTTCTGCCGATCGACAGCGAACATAACGCCATCTTCCAGTGTATGCCGCCGGACAAGATCCGGGATACCCGTGGCGCGGGTATTACTCGCATTCTGCTTACTGCCTCCGGTGGGCCGTTTCGTACTCACTCGGCCGAATCCCTGCGCAACGTGCTGCCTGCCGAGGCCTGCAATCACCCGAACTGGTCCATGGGGCAGAAGATTTCAGTCGATTCCGCGACCCTGATGAACAAGGGGCTGGAGCTGATAGAAGCATGCTGGCTGTTCAATACCACGCCGGAAATGATTGAAGTGCATGTCCACCCTGAGAGCATCATTCATTCGATGGTTGAGTACGCCGATGGGTCCGTTCTGGCGCAGCTTGGTAGTCCTGATATGCGCACCCCCATCGCTAACGGCCTCGCGTGGCCTGAGCGGATTGAAGCCGGCGTTGCCCCGCTGGACCTGTTTCGTATCGGGCAATTTCACTTTGAGCGTCCGGACCTGGAACGCTTTCCATGCCTGAGGTTGGCGGCGGAGGCGTTCCACAAGGGCGGAACGGCGCCAGCGGTAATGAATGCTGCGAACGAAGAGGCTGTGTCGGCCTTTCTTTCCGGTAACCTGTGTTTTGCGGATATTCCCCTTATCATAGAGCGTACGTTGGCAGCCACTGAGGTTGTACCGGCAGACAGTTTCGATACCATCTTCGCGAAGGATGCCGAGGGCAGGGCCGTTGCACGGGAACAGATACAGGCGCTGGCTGTCTGAACCATGCGAGTCCTGAGAGGCGGTCCTATCATCACCAACAGAGAGCATTATGCAGATCGTTGAAACCGTATTGGCGTTGATACTCACGCTGGGCATCCTGGTGACGCTCCATGAAGCTGGTCACTTTTGGGTGGCTCGCCGCTGCGGTGTCAAGGTTTTGCGGTTTTCTGTCGGTTTCGGGAAGCCTCTGTTTTCGTGGTACGACCGGCAGGGGACCGAGTTTGCGGTTGCGGCGATCCCTCTCGGTGGCTACGTGAAGATGCTGGATGAGCGGGAAGGGCCGGTGCCCGAAGAGCTCAAGGATCAGGCGTTCAATACCAAGCCCCCCTCGAAACGTATCGCTATTGCTGCCGCTGGGCCCGTAGCGAATTTTCTGTTTGCCATTGCTGCCTACTGGCTGCTCAGCGTGGTTGGCTTCACCACGGTTGCGCCCATTGTGGGCGAGGTCAGTCAGGGCAGTGTCGCGGAACGGGTCGGGCTCACCAGCGGCATGGAAATCCACCAGGTCGACGGCCGTCGTGTGACATCCTGGCGCGATGTGAACATGCGCTTGCTTGAGCGCACGGGTGAGTTTGGTGAAGTAACCATCGATGTCTCGCAGAATGGTAACCGTGGGACACTGCGGGGTGCTCTGGATGGCTGGAGTCTGAGTGAGGACACACCGAACCCATTGAATGAGTTTGGTGTGACGCCCTGGCGGCCCGATGTACCGGCAGTGCTGGGGGAGATATCACCGGGTGGCCGGGCTGAGGCCGGCGGATTGAAGTCGGGCGATCGAGTGGTTGAGGTGAGCGGCAAGCCAGTAGAGGACTGGTTCGAACTGGTGGCGTTCATTCGCGAGGCGCCTGAAAAGCCCCTGGAGCTGACAGTCGAGCGCGATGGCCGCATGGAACAAATCCGTGTGACGCCTGCGGAAAGAACGGCAGACGACGGCAGTATTACCGGTTTTGTGGGCGCAGGTGTCAGCGAGGTGACCTGGCCTGATCACGTACTCAGGGATGTCAGTTATGGCCCCCTGGCGGCGATTCCCAATGCGGTCTCCGAAACCTGGGGTGACACTCGTTTGACCCTGGTCGCGATCAAAAAAATGGTGACCGGATTGCTCTCTCCCACTAACCTTAGTGGCCCGATTACCATTGCCAGGATAGCGGAAGCCAGTGTAAGTTCCGGTTTCGAAGACTTTATTCGTTTTCTTGCCTACCTCAGTGTCAGTCTTGGGGTGCTGAACCTTCTGCCAATACCGGTTCTTGATGGTGGGCATATTGTCTATTACACCATTGAAGCCATCCGCCGGAAGCCTCTATCAGAGCAGGCCCAGGCATTCGGACTGCGTATTGGAATGGCAATGATCCTTACATTAATGGTGTTCGCACTTTACAACGACCTGATGCGGTTGTGAGAATTGCGAACTCCTTACGCGCATCAACAGGCGAAATTATTGAATGAGACGTTCTCTTCTGGGTATAGCTGTAGGCTTGGTAGTCGCCACCTCAACCATAAAACCGGCACTGGCTGATGAATTCACCGTATCCGATATCGAGGTAGAAGGCCTTCAGCGGGTATCCGCAGGGACGGTATTTTCCGCATTTCCCGTTTCGATCGGGGAGCCGGTCGATGAGGTGGAGCTGTCCGATGCGATCAAAGACCTGTTTCGTACTGGCCTGTTTACCGATATTAAAGCCAGCCGTGATGGTGGTGTGCTGATCCTTACGGTTCAGGAGCGACCTTCAATCACGTCCATAGACATTGAAGGCAACAAGAACATCGAAACCCCCATGCTGATGGACGCGCTATCCGGAGCCGGGCTCCAGGAGGGGCAGGTATTTCGCAGGGCAACCCTGGAGCGACTGGAGCTTGAGATTCTCCGGTCCTACATCAGCCAGGGCCGTTATAATGCGCGGGTGAAAGCCACCGCAGAGGACCTTCCCCGCAATCGCGTTGCCATCAAGCTGGACATTAACGAAGGTACGGTTGCCGCTATCCAGCACATCAATATTGTGGGTAACGATGCGTTTGACGACGAGACGTTGCTGGATTTGTTTGAGCTCCAGACCACCAGTTGGTGGAATTCCATCACCAGTGCTGACAAGTATGCCCGGGAGCGCCTGAGCGGCGACCTCGAGTCACTGCGGTCCTTCTACCTTGACCGCGGCTACATCGACTTTACGGTTGAGTCCAGCCAGGTCTCGATTTCTCCCGACAAGAAACAGGTTTTTATTGCCATCTCGTTGAACGAGGGGCCTCAATACACGGTGTCAGACGTCAACCTGCGCGGCGAGCTGATCGTACCTGAGGAAGAGCTGCGGGAGCTTATTCCCATTGAAGAGGGCGACGTGTTCTCCCGTTCCCGCATGACGGCGATTTCGGAAGCGCTTTCCCGTCGTCTTGGCCGCGAAGGTTATGCGTTTGCAAACGTGAACGCGGTGCCGGAGCCTGCCGATGACAATACAGCTTCGGTAACCTTCTTCGTGGAGCCCGGTAAGCGGGCGTATGTCCGGCGCATCAATTTTGATGGCAACGTCTCCACCCGGGACGATGTGTTGCGCCAGGAAATGACCCAGATGGAAGGCGGTGTTGCCTCCACCGACCGGATCGAATTCTCGAAAACAAAGCTGGAGCGGCTTGGCTTCTTCGAAACCGTCGATGTGGAGACGGTTCCTGTGCCCGGTACGGATGATTTGGTGGACGTTAACTATTCCGTGGCGGAACAGGCAACAGGCAGTCTGTCGGCGTCAGTCGGCTTTTCTCAGGCCTCCGGGGTAATCCTGGGCGCTAACGTTTCCGAGAACAACTTCTTTGGCAGCGGCAAGCGTGTCTCCTTTGGCGTCAACGTCAGTGACTCCATCAAGAGCGCCAATTTTTCCTACCAGGACCCATATTACACCGTGGATGGCGTCAGCCGTGGTTTCAGCGTGTTCGCCCGTGAAACCGACTTCGAAGAGCAGGATATTTCATCCTACCTGCTGGATGAGTACGGCGGCCGCCTCACCTTCGGTTATCCTACGGACAACATTACCCGTCTCAATTTCGGGCTTGGCTATACGCTGTCCAAGGTAAAGTCGGGTGCATTCACCTCAGAGGAAGTTAAAACCTTCATTGATGAAGAAGGCAGCGATTTCAACAATTACTTCCTGTTCGGTTCTTGGCGGCGCAGCACGTTGAATAGGGGTGTTCTGCCGACGGACGGCTACAGCCTGTCACTGTCCGCTGATGTGGCCGTACCCGGCAGTGATCTGACATTCTATAAACTGAACCAGAAAACCGAGTTCTATCAACCATTGAACGAGAACCAGACCTGGGTATTCAGGGCGCGTTCGGAGATTGGTTACGGGGACGGTTACAACGGTCGAAGCGTGATGCCGTTCTACGAGCACTTCTACGCCGGTGGCTATGGTTCGGTGCGCGGATATGAGGCAAACTCCCTCGGCCCGCTTGCGACTAATGCGCCGAACGACTTCTCCGATCCGGATCCCTTCGGTGGTAGCTTGTTGACGGAAGGCAGCCTGGAACTGATTTTCCCCACACCGTTTGCTGGGGATACCCGTTCCATGAGAACCGCGTTCTTCGTGGATGCCGGGCAGGTTTTTGACGCCGACAGGAATTTTGATCCGGCCCTGGATGAAATTCGCCTGTCAGCCGGTGTAGGATTCCAATGGATCACGGCCGTCGGGCCGTTGGCGTTCAGTCTTGCCAAGCCCTTGAACGACAAGAGCGGTGATGAGACTCAGGTGTTCCAGTTCTCCCTCGGTCAGACCTTCTGATCGTCAGGGCCGGAGGGAGTGCGAAAGACAATGATAAACAGGAGAAACAACATGTTCCGATATTCCGTTGCAGCGATTCTGTCAATGCTGTTGCTCGCATTCCCGGCTGCGGCCGAAACCAGGATAGGTGTGGTTGACCTTCGCCAGGCCTTGTTCTCGTCCAGCGATGCGCGCGCGTTCAGCGAGACACTGCAGAAAGATTTCGCTGGCGAGGAAGCCAAGGTTCGTGAAGCCCAGGAGGCTGCCCGCAAGCTCAAGGAGCGCCTCGAGAAAGACGGCGCCATGATGAATGAGTCCGAGCGCCAACAGATGGCGGCTGAGTTCCAGGAGAAAGTGAAGGAATTCAATTTCCTCAAGCAGCGCCTGGACTCCACGGTGGCGAACCGCAAGCAACAGTTCCTCGAAGAAGCCCGCCCGGAGGTAGACGCTGCGGTTAAGGAACTTCTGGAAGAGAACAACCTGGATATAATCCTGCCCAGCGAGGCGGTGGTGTATGTCAAGCCTGAAATGAATCTGACAGAAGAGTTGCTAGAGAAACTGGACCGCTGATACGGAGGGCCGGATAATGGCCAGCCCGGATAAACCTTGTGGAGCTGACAATGACAAAGCGTTCGTACCGGCTGGGCGACATTGCTTCTGAGCTTGGCGCGGAGCTCAAGGGTGATCCCGATACGGAAATCAACGGGCTTGCGACGCTTCAGGCGGCTTCTCCGGGCCATATAGCTTTTCTCGCCAACCCGTCTTATGGTCGTTACCTGGCGGAGACCAGTGCCTCAGCGGTTATACTGTCGCAATCGACTGCGGACCAGTGTCCTACCAACGTCCTGTTACTGGATAACCCCTACCTCGGCTATGCTCACCTGAGCCATTGGTTTGACCCGGCGCCGGTTCCAGAGCCCGGTATTCACCCGTCGGCCGTTGTGGCGCCTTCCGCGAGGGTCTCGGATACGGCCTGCATCGGCCCTCAGGCTGTTATTGAGGCTGAGGCTGTCGTGGGCGAAAACGTTGTCGTGGGCGCCGGCTGTGTTGTTGGTGCCCGGTGTCAGATTGGCGAGCAGACTATACTGCGTCCACGGGTAACCCTGGCCCACGATATCGTTATGGGTAAGCGTTGCCATATTCTCAGTGGTGCGGTCATCGGTTCCGATGGCTTCGGGTTTGCCAATGAGAAAGGAGCCTGGCATCGCATAGCCCAGCTTGGCCGGGTCATTCTTGGGGACGATGTTGAAGTGGGTGCGAACACCACAATTGATCGGGGGGCGTTGGACGACACGGTCATTGGCGATGGCGTGAAGCTCGATAACCTGATTCAGATCGCACACAACGTCAGTATCGGCGATCACAGCGCCATGGCAGCGATGGTGGGTATCGCGGGTAGCACACGTATTGGCAGCCACTGTGTTTTTGGCGGCCAATCGGGTGTGGCAGGGCACCTTAATATTGCGGATCAGGTCCACCTGACCGGCATGACGCTGGTGACGGGTGACATCCGGGAGCCCGGCGTGTATTCGTCGGGAACCAGCGCCGACAGCAACCGGCAATGGCGTAAAAATGCTGTGCGTTTCCGTCAGCTTGATGCCTTGGCGCGTCGGCTTAAAGAACTGGAAAAGAAAATGGAAGGCTGAGGCCGCTACTGATGATGTATATCGACGAGATCATGGAATACCTGCCCCATCGCTACCCGTTTTTGCTGGTTGATCGGGTAACGGAGCTGGAAAAAGGACAATTCATCAAGGGCTATAAGAATATCTCCCTTAATGAGCCGTTTTTTACCGGCCATTTTCCCAATAACCCCATTATGCCGGGCGTGCTGATCATCGAAGCCATGGCGCAGCTTTCAGGTATTCTCGGCTTTGTGACGGTTGGCCGGAAACCCTCAGACGGCGTGGTACAATACCTGGCTGGTTCCAGTAAAGCGCGTTTCAAGCGCCCCGTGGTGCCGGGGGACAGGCTGTGCATGGAGTCACAGGTTATTTCCGGAAAGCGTGGAATCTATAAATTCGAGTGCCGCGCACTGGTTGATGATGAAGTCGTCTGTGTGGCAGAAATATTGACCGCTGAGAGAGAAGTTTGATGGCGACAAAAGAATGGTCGGGAGTCCATCCTCAGGCGATTGTGGATCCCTCTGCCAAGCTTGCTGACAACGTAACCGTTGGCCCATGGAGCTACATCGGCCCGGACGTTGAGATCGGAGAGGGGACTGAAGTGATGTCCCATGTGGTCATCAAGGGCCCAACGAGAATCGGCCGCAATAACCGCATATTTCAGTTTTCCAGTGTCGGGGAAGAATGCCAGGACAAAAAATACGCGGGTGAGCCAACCACACTGGTGATCGGTGATGACAATATCATCCGTGAGAACTGCACCATTCATCGGGGCACGGTTCAGGATCGCGGTGAAACCTGTATCGGCAATGGCAATCTGCTCATGGCCTACGTGCATGTGGCGCATGACTGCATTATTGGCAATAACACCATCCTGGCCAATTGTGCGACATTGGCTGGCCATGTGTCCGTTGGTGACTTCGCGATACTGGGTGGCGGGACCATGGTGCATCAGTTCTGTCATATTGGAACCCACAGCATGAGTGCTGGTGGAAGTATTGTGCTGAAAGACATCCCTGCGTACATCATGGCAAGCGGGCAATCCGCACAGCCGTTTGGTATGAACGTGGAAGGCTTGCGCCGCCGTGGTTTCAGCAAGGAGGTGTTGTTGGCTCTCCGTCGTGCTTACAAGGTTATCTATCGTCAGGGCCTGACTACGGAGCAAGCCGTTGAAGAACTCGAAAAAGCCTACTCCGATATTCCCGAAGTGACGCCCCTGATCGATTCCCTTCGTGGTGCAGACCGCGGCATCATCCGCTAACCAGGGAGTGGATGCCCCGGTGACGGACCATCATGAAAACTCTGTAGTCAGCACCCGAAAAGTGACTTTCGCCATCGTGGCCGGAGAGGCGTCAGGAGATATCCTCGGCGCCGGCCTGATCCGTTCCCTGCGGCTCAGGTATCCGAACGCGCGGTTTGTCGGTATTGGTGGCGATGAAATGATCGCGGAAGGCTTTCACTCCCTCGTTCCTATGGAACGGCTATCAGTGATGGGGCTCGTCGAAGTGCTCGGGCGAATACGGGAGCTGTTCGATATTCGCGCACGGCTGATGAGCTACCTGCTGGCGACACCGCCGGACGTCGTCATTGGTATCGACTCCCCGGACTTTACCCTGGGTATTGAGCGCAGGTGTCGTGATGCCGGTATTCCGACCGCCCATTATGTCAGCCCATCCGTCTGGGCCTGGCGGCAAAAGCGGATCTTCACGATCGCCAAATCCGTCAACCTTATGCTTACCCTGTTCCCGTTTGAGGCCCGTTTCTACGAAGAGCACGGCGTGCCCGTGGCCTTTGTAGGGCACCCCTTGGCGGACCGCATTCCAATGATCCCTGATACAGCCGGTGCCCGTCAGTCCCTGGGGCTTCTGCAAGATGCGCCGGTCCTGGCCATTCTTCCAGGCAGCCGGGGCGGGGAAGTGGAGCGCCTGGGGACTCTTTTTCTGGAAGCCGCCCGTTGGATTCAGGGCAAGCGTCCAGATTTGCAGCTGGTGATTCCGTGCGTAAACCGGGAGCGGGAAAAGCAGGTTCGGGCACTGGTGGAAGCCCTGGACGTGAAACTGGCGGTGACCATTGTACGGGGCCGTTCGAGAGACGTGATGGCATCGTCCGACGTGGTACTGCTGGCGTCCGGAACCGCCACTCTGGAAGCCATGTTGCTGAAGAAGCCCATGGTGGTGGGTTACCGGTTGAGTCGTGTCAGCTATGCATTGGTCTCAAGGCTGGTCAAGGTGCCTTATGTAGCTTTGCCAAACCTGCTGGCCAAGGAACAACTGGTTCCGGAACTATTGCAGGATGATGCTTCGCCCGAGTCTCTTGGAGAAGCCGTGCTTGAACGCCTTGAAAATGAATCCGAACGCGCCCGTCTGACCGCCGCTTTTTCGCAATTGCACGAACAGTTGCGACAGGGGGCCGACGAGCAGTCTGCTGCAGCCATTTCCGCATTAATAGAAGGCGGAACAGTATGAGTAAGCGCCCCTTGCCGCCGTTTGAGTGCCAGTATCAAGGGCGACTATTGGCCGGTGTAGACGAGGTGGGACGCGGGCCGCTGGTCGGGGCTGTGGTGACGGCCGCGGTTATCCTGAACCCGGAAAAGCCAATACCGGGCCTGGCGGATTCGAAGAAGCTGACGGACAAGCGCCGTGAGGCTCTTTACGAACAGATCATTGAGCGTGCAGTATCCTGGAGCCTGGGGCGCTGTGAAGCCGATGAGATTGACAGGCTGAACATCTTCCAGGCAACCATGGTGGCTATGGAGCGTGCCGTGGCGGGCCTGCATGTCGAGCCGGAATATGTACTGGTGGACGGTAACCGCTGCCCCAAATGGCGTTGGGCCTCTGAGCCTGTTGTGAAGGGCGACAGCCGGGTGGAAGCCATCAGTGCGGCGTCCATTATCGCCAAGGTGACTCGTGACAGGGAGATGGCTGTGCTCCATGAGGAATTCCCTGAGTACGGCTTTGCAGGCCACAAGGGTTATCCGACGCCCGTACACCTCGAAGCGCTTGGTAGATTGGGTGCAACCGCTCACCATCGTCGCTCATTCCGCCCGGTTCAGGAAGCGATTGATGCCGTGGGTTTGTACAGCCGCGCCGCGGATCAGGAACTGCAATATCCTGGCGACTTGTTTGAAAATACCGATTGACAGGTTCCGGTCGAATCCTTAGTATACGCGCACGTTGATCGGGGGAAGCCCCGGTAAACAACCAGTTTGATGCGGGGTGGAGCAGTCTGGTAGCTCGTCGGGCTCATAACCCGAAGGTCGTAGGTTCGAATCCTGCCCCCGCTACCACTTTAAAAAAGCCGGTCTTTGGAGGCTGTGTAAAAACTTAATTTACACCGCCTTCTGAAGCGGCGATCAAAATGCCTCGGCATATTGTCCGGGGCATTTTTGCGTCTAATCGTCCACTTTTTTCAGGTAATAAAAAGCCGAGACGC
>OFKW01000015.1_pt1 | contig 95785 bp, 93 predicted proteins | sample 1540671 | NCBI WGS metagenome assembly OFKW01 (sample SAMEA104347421, study PRJEB22522) | marine metagenome | biome: marine biome; feature: marine water body; material: sea ice | collected 2015-09-16T00:00:00Z | depth 0.1 m
CGGAATTCCAGGCTGGGGACTGGTATCGTGGCAAAAACCTTTAACAAGGCAATTAAATTCGTTCCGGGCCGATGGCCCTCCACCGGACGCCCCTGACGGGCCGCCGTTTATTGCTGGCGTTAGCACTTTATGAATCATCTCGAACAGCTCGTTGCTGAGTGGTATGAATACAGAGGATATTTCGTCCGCAGGAATATTCAGGTTGGGCCTCGTGCGAATGGTGGCTACGAGTGCGAGCTTGATGTGGTGGCTTTTCATCCTGGGCAACAACACTTGGTTCACATCGAGCCATCTATGGACGCGCACTCATGGGCAAAGCGTGAGCAGCGGTACGGCAAAAAGTTTGAAGCCGGGCGGCAACATATCCCAGCGCTGTTCGACGGCATTAGCTTACCCAAAGAGATTGAGCAAATCGCACTCCTTGGGTTTGCCAGCAATGCGAACGTAAAGACACTCGCAGGTGGTCGAGTAATGACAACCTCCGAGCTATTTGCAGAGATCGTTGCCGGGATCGGAAACAGGAAAATTGCCAAGGCGGCGATCCCAGAGCAGTTTCCGCTGTTGCGAACTATTCAGTTCGCCAGCGAGCACCGTCATGCCGCTGGCTGGTGCTAACAAGGTGGTCAACGGGACACCAACTACGCTGCGCTCCGTTGGCGCCCATTACCACTGGCGTTAGGCGGCAGAAGAGATCTGGATGAATAGTGCAGTCAAAGACAAGGTTGATGGATGGGAGATTTCGTTCAATCGGAATGTTCATATGTACTGTCATGCCTTGTCGGTCAAGAAAGGGGAGCGCAAATTCAGTATTGATTGTGAGGATTTGCCAACCCCAGAAAAGACTATTGGAATCTGGCTGTATAACCTGAAAGCACCAGATGGGATAAAAAATGAGTTGCGGAACGTGCTGCTCAAATGGGCCAATCAATTTGAAGTGATATTCAAGATATACGTGAGCAGAGATGAGTTCTGTACCAACAGCTACGGCGCCTAACCAGGCAGTCAACCGGACGCCAAAAGCGTGGCGCTTTTGGTTCCCTCCGCTGCGCTCTGGCGCCGGTTACCGTCGCGTTATGGGCATTGGCCATCGTAAATCTCATCGAGTTTAATTCTGGAGTTACCTTGGTCATCTTGGTAGACTTTTCTCCGGCATAGGAAGATGCCGAATAGTCATTGCAAAAAGGAGAAGGGAATGCAATCAGATGACAGGGAATACGTAGCTGCTGTAATCAATTTTTTCTGGCAAGGTTTGGCACAGCCTCACTCAGTGAACGAGAATTCAGCAAAAGTGATGTATGAAGCCCTCACCGAGGCGCAGTCATGTACTGCTTCCATAGATTTAGTTCCAAGACCGACTTACACTCCAAGCATTAATTACATAATCAAAGAAATTGCTAAAATTGGGAAACGCATAATTTCCGGAGATACCTCTTTGTACAATATGTGCCGGGATCAAGTCGCGGCGAATTATAAGACTCACATTCGTGCGGCATTGTGGGGGCTGTAAGATGAAAGCACTTGTTATTTTTGCGATTATGTCAATTATTCCTCTTTCTTTGTCAGCGAATGGAAATGATTTACGTATAGTTTACGGAGAACTCGATTTTTATATCCCCAGTAATCCCAGCGTAATTGGATATCTTGGAACAGATAGTGAAATTCTAATTGCCAAATATAGTGACGAGCCTGGAAAGAGTATTATTGGCTTCAGTTTAGACAAGGAAGTAAATACTGGCGGCTGTGGCCCGCGGGTTTTCTTTAAATCTGTGCTGAACAAAGATGCATCTGAATGTGACGCAGAGGCAGTTGAGTCTTTTCGTTATGTTTTTATGAAACACAGGGATTCGGGAGCTTGGTCAAGTGGAAATAAGGAGATTTTCTATTTTATCGGGTCTGATAAATCTACGGTGTTTTTAGTAGAGGAAGGTTCCGACAATAAAACATATAAAATAGAGTCGAATTTTTTAAGTGAAAAAGGAATCAAGAAAATATTCGCCAGTCACCTTTAATTCCCCTGAGTCTGGTTGCGGTTATCTCTCTAAAGCCCATAACCAGTGCAGGCACGGCGACGCCCACTACATTGCGCCTTCGGCTCCATTCCGTGGGCGCGCATGCTGCAAGCGTTAAAGGCCAAGGATAGTCAGTCAAAAGGTACATGGATGAATCAAGTAAAAAGGGAGCGGCCTGGAGATATAGGGCCATTTGCCAGGACATTGTTTGGGTTGGTTTTTCTTTGCGTCTTAGCGTTAGAGCTGCTGCTATTATATAAATTTTTTACTAAGCCACCTGGCCCATCGCTGCCGTACATTCTAGCTTTAATCGCTATTCACCTTTGCACATTTTTTACTGGTAATGCTGCATACACAGGCAATATCCATGGCTTCAAAGATTAGATGCTTAGCGTTCAAAGAATTTTGCGGCTCACTGATTAACGATGCTGCTTTGATTTAACAAGTGCGTCAAATACGTTCCGGGCCTGAAGGCCCTCCACCGGACGGCTTTTTCTCCGCTTCGCTGCGCAAAAGCCGCCGTTTACGCAGGCGTTAGTTGGTAGTGCATTGTCCCTTGTGGGTGGCTGGGTTCTAAGGCCTTGGCCGAAAGCTGGCAGTAAAGCCGGACGGTTTATTGCTCTGCCAAGGCCCGATAAATTGTCGCCTTGCTGGCAGCCCAACTGGCTATCGGTAGTGGTTTAAAATTTGGCGTTGGCCGTGTGGGGCTGTCCGCGGGTAAACGGTTCCTTGCTTACTTGCTACTCTGATGTTCAGGTTCATCCACCGCATCGTTGGCGGTGGTTTCAATAATGATGCACCGGCGAATTTGGGTGCAAGGGCAGCGGTGTAGGCTGCGATGTTGGTTGCCAGGGATTGGGCTTTATTGATGCCCCCAACTAACCAGTCGCTGTAGTACGTTCCCGGCCCAAGGGCCGTCCACCGGATGCCCTTGTCAGGGCACCGCTAAGCTCAGCGTTAAAACGAAAACCAGGAGGTCATATGCAACGGATCGCATCACAAATTATTCTGCGGATTAGTCTGCTTTTTCTATCCTTGCTCCCGAGCTTTGCCCTTGCCGAAAGCTCGGCTCTTGAGGACTATCTCGCTAATAAACCGCTGGTATTGGAGGTTCGGTACTGTGAGTGCCGGGCCACCAAAACCGATGGCACACCCTCCGACCTGCTGCCAAGTTTTCTCAGGGAGTCCAGTCTCTTAAAGGTTAGTGTGTCGAGTAAGGATAATGGCTTTGCTTCTTCAAGCGAGTTGGCCATCGGTTACGAACTCAAGCCAGTTGCAGGCTCGCCCGACCAATTTCAATTCAACTATTCTGGCAATCACACTACGAGTAATGGGAACAGTGCTGGCAACGGCGAGTTGCTGTTGGTTCAGGGTCAGTGGGTCAATCTTTTCGGCTCACAGCATGAGACCCAAACTGGATCGCAACACAGCAACGTTGCGGTGCGGCTGGCTAAGCCCGGTGGTTCCTGATGGCAGGTTTTAACAAGTCGATTAAGTTCGTTCCGGCCGTTGGCCTCCACCGGACGTCCCTGTCGGGCCGCCGCTTATCTTCGCGTTAACCACACTGGCAATCTGGAGAGCCGTGCATTGTGGAAGTTTGATCCAGTCATCAGGGATGCTAGCTATTATCGTCGGCGCTGGTCATTCATAAATGGTTTGTTCAGTTTCGTGTTCCTGGTTGCCGGTACGGTGGCATTCTATTTCGACAATGTGACGCTACCTGGGCGCACGGGACTCGCTGAGTTTTCGGGTAAGTGGGCCCACGGGGTAGGGGTGGCTTCCTTTTTTGTTGCTGCCTATTGGACTTATCAGTCACTAAAGGAGTATCGAGTCTCTTTGCTCATACTCATGGCCCCGTTTTTAGCTGCGGCGGTGGTGTCGGCAATTTTGCTAGCCATCAAGTATGGTTAACAAGTCGTTGTAGTACGTTCCGGGCCTGCCGGCCCTACACCGGACGCCCATTTCGCTGCGCTACATGGGCGCCGCTAAACTTTGGCGTTAGGCTAGGAGCTTTATGCAAGATTTAGTACTAGCTTTCTTTGCCGGGGCGGCTACCGTCGTCGGCGGAATATTTGCGTTTAGAAAGCTATATGGCTGGATACGCCCGATAAAAATTCATCCGAGCGTGACGATTCGGAGAAAAGAAATCGGCCCTGATCAGTTGGCTGCTGTGGTCGTCAATAGGAGCAGAGAACCGGTCTACATCATCAAGTGCCGAGCGCGAAGTGCTTACCCGCTGAAACAAGCTTTACGGGCACATTTGAGACATCCTTTTGCTCGCCCCAGAATGCTCCAAACCATTTACTATGGGCCTCACGTTTACGAGATGGTTAGCGAAGATAAAATCAAGGTAGAGCCGGACGAGCCGCTATTTCTAACCCGGGATATGGTTTTTAATAACCCTATCTTTACAGTGCCGACAACCATGCTGGCAATCGAAGTAGTGCTGTCGTCGGGCAAAAAAATCCGTAGCAAACGCTTTGCAATTCCTAGTAGCTGGACCATGCATGAGCATCTCAAGAATCGGGTGGCAGAGGCGAAAAAAGCCTAACAAATTGTTGTAGTTTGTTCCGGCCTGCGGCCTCCACCGGACGCCCCTGTCGGGGCGCCGCTAAACAAAAGCGTTAGCACCAAAAGGAAGTTGAGCATGTCCGTCGGTATCAAGGTAGGAAGCATTACTGATGAAATCGGTACGTCCGATTTCTTTCATGCCTTTTTCAGCACGGTAAGCGCCAATTTAGAAAGTGAAGGGTGGGCCACACGCTTTCCTGTAGTGCTCGGTAAACTGTACCAGGGAGATCTCGAAGCGAGCTTGGCCAATCAGGCAATTTCTGAACTGGCTCAAATTCAAAAGGAGCTATCACAGCTCGAGCCGAGCAGGGTCGTCTGGGATATTGAAAACCCAAGTAGGCAACCGCCGTGGGGTAATGAAATATCTTCCGAAATTACCTCATTGGCCAATTACTTCGTTACCTCCACTGGACGTGACTTAATATCAACCTTAATTGAGGCCCTTGAGGATGCTGCCAAGGGGAACAAATCCGCCGCCATCGTGCAGTGCTAACCCATATGAGCCTTCTCGGAATCAATAGGCAATAGTCATTTTTTTGGCCGCGCCAGCGGCCAACCTAAACCCATGAGCGAGAACGCCTGCTTCGTTAGTCTCGCGGGGCTGTCAGGCACTCACAGCAAACACATATAGGGGCTCTCTTACGTGGCTTTAGACCACAGCCTGACCAGTGGTTCCATCAGTGGATCAGGGGCACCAGACATTCATCGGTTAACCGGTCACTGGCACTATTCAAGAATCGGGCTGCAAGGCTCCAGTTAGTTCCAGGCTCAGGACCGGTGTAAGCGCACTGGCTCATGGCATTAAGGCACGCCCACGGGGTGGCTAATCAAGGCGGCTGGCTTCAACGGCGGTGATAGAAGGCCGGTTCGGTATCGGGTACCAGTCAGCGGACACCTGGCTTTTGGTCATCATCCTGTTTGATCCAGTTAGACCTCATGCTCACCCCGTGGCGTGACTAACCCTTCAGGAATCGTTGTTCATTGAACGCCCTCTGATGCTTGAGCATGAAGTAGGCGGCACGGCCCAGCTTGTGGGCCAGCGCGGATAGCGCCTTGGCCTTGTTCATGCGTTTCTGGAGTTTTTGTAGGTAACGCTGGGCTTTGTCATTGCCCCGCAAATACAGCACTGCTGCTTCCGAGAAGGCCCACTTGAGGTGGGCGTTGCCGATTTTGTTGCCCTGGGTGCCATACACTTTGCCGGCGGATTCGGCCTTGCACTTGATGAGTCGGGCGTACGAGGCAAATTTCTGGACGGTCTCGAAGCGCTGGATATCACCGATTTCATAGAGAATGGTCAGCGCCAGGATGCGCCCCACACCGGGAATGGTCCGCAGCACACTCAGGGACGTGGGGTCGTGTTGTTTGGCTTGCCGCTCCAGGTGCTCTTCGAGCTTGCTCAGCTCCCGGTGGTAGCAACCGATGATGGCCAGGTCCAGATCGATGTTGTGTTGGACGTCCCGGTCGGCAAAAACCGCATGGACCTGTTCCCGGGCACCGATATCCTTCAGATTGACCTTGTTCGGCGGCAGGTTGTATTGGCTCGTGGTATTCACCACATGGGCTTTGAGCATGGCCCCGTGCTGGACGATCCGGGTGCGCCGGCGCAGTAGGTCGCGGGTGGCCCGCATTTCCTTGGGATAGGTATACGCCAGCGGAAAATTACCGCCCTTCATGAGCATGGCGATCTTGAACGAGTCAATGCGGTCGTTCTTGGTTTTACCCCCATGGATGGCCTTCATGTAGAGCGCGTGCCCCAGAATGAATTTGATGCCGTGTTCTTCACACAGATCCGAGATCCAGTACCAGCAGTGCATGCACTCGACGCCAACGACAAGGTCATCGCGGAAAGGTTCGAGCAGGGCGAGCAAGGGTTCCGGGCGGGCTTTGATTTCCTTGTGCAGCAACACCTCCCCTTGCTGGTCGATGATGCAGACATACAGGCTGCGGGCGTGCAGATCGATTCCACAATAATGGCGGTGGGTGCTATGGTAAAAGTTCATTGAGTCTTCTCCCTTGTAGTGCTTGGTCGCCTTCCAGCTTAGCGGGCAACCGCTGGGCTGGGGAGAAGGCTCAATCAGTATCAAGGCGCGTAAGGCGGACGTCTTTCAGCCGCCGCTTCGCTCAGCGTTAGCGAGAAAAGTACATATGCGATTGCTATACATTTACCCTATCAGCGTTCTTCTCCTCGTTTTCCCTGTAGCGCTCTTCGCGGCAGAGAGCTTGGACGAGCGCTTGTTCTCTGAACTGCGACTTATCAATCAGTCCATGAGCAAGTTGGCTTCGGAAAACGAGGCGTTCATCGAAGAGCTGGACAAGGAGCGTTGCTCTAAAGCAGCGTCAAAGGGGACATCCTGCGAAGAGCAGTCATTGCAGCATTTGGCCACTTTGGACGAAAGCAATCTAAAAACAGAAGTGTATGTGAAAAACATGATTGAGGGGTGGGCCAAGGTCTATGGAATGTTGCGCGTAGCACACATGCAATGTGACCTTGATAGCTTCAATTTTGATGCGGTACCGACGTCTCTGAGAGCACAATCTCAATTGATCAAACTAGATCCAGACACTGTTCTCCTAAAATACATTGAGGCATCCGAAGGCGCGTTAGAAGAGGATCTTGATGAACTTGATTGTGAGGCGATCAAGTCGTTTACAGCTAATGTGCAACAGATATTTTTAGCGGCACGTCGGGCCCAGGAAAGAATGCGCTAACCAGTGCAGGCACGGCGCCGCCAATTACATTGCGCCTTTGGCTCCATTCCATGGGCGCGCATGCTGCAAGCGTTATACGGAAATAGGATATGACTGAGCATAAGTTGGTCGAGTGTTCTACCCATGGGAAAAGCCGCTATTCAATGATGTGCGGGCACCTACTCGAAAGTAGAGGCATGAGTTACTTCATGATGCGCCAAACTGAAGAGGAACCGGCGATGCTTGGTGCGCTTCATGCCAGGAAGTACTTGATCAAGAGCGTGGCTGGTCAGATAGGGCTAGCAAACAAGCTGATTGGAAGCTTGTTTGTGCTCAGTGCTTTACACGAAAAGTAAACAGCCATGTCTTGGAGGCTGTGTTTGAAGATTAAAGCGTATAACCAGTCGCTTAAGTTTGTTCCCGGCCTGTCGGCCGTCCACCTGTAGTAGCCCCCATTTAAACCGGACACCTTGGTAGAAGCAAAGGCCTAGGCATAGACCTAGTGCAAAGGAGTGTCCAAGGTGGAGAGAATCGAAGTCATAACCGGAGTGCAGCGTCGTCGCCGGTATTCCGCGCAGGAGAAGGCATTCATGGTCGCGGAGTGTGAGCGGCCTGGCATGTCGGTATCGCTTGTCGCACGACGTCATGGTATATCAGCAAGTCTGTTGTTCCGTTGGAGCCATTGCATGGTGACCGCCAAGGTCAGCACAGCATTCGACTCAACAGGCAGTTCCGGGTTTGCTTCCGCTGGACCAAGGCTGGTGCGGAAGATGTCGAAATTGTTGATTACCATTAGGTAGGAGGTAACTCATGCGCAACATCGAAGCTGTAACGCCAGGCGAGTTACTGAAGGAAGAGTTCCTTGAGCCGATGGGTATTTCTCAATACCGCTTGGCTAAAGAGATTGGGGTGCCTGCTCAGAGGATCGGCCAGATTATTGCGGGAAAGCGTTCGATAACCGCAGACACGGACCTGCGACTCTGTCGTTTCTTTGGTTTGTCCAATGGCTACTGGTTGCGAGCTCAGGCAGCCTACGACACTGAGATTGCCGAAGATGCCCTAGAGGATCAGCTGAAAAATATTCGTCCGTGGAATGCTGTATCCGAAATCGGGCACAGGGCATAACAATCGGCTGCACAGCGACCGATTTTCCGCCCCGCTTCGCGGCTCCAAACCGGCGCGTGAGCAGAGCGTTAAATCAGTAGTGGTACCGGAGCTGGGCGATAAGCAAAGCGTCATCCGTGACTTTGTACACCATTCGGTGTTCTTCGTTGATTCGGCGAGACCAGTAACCGGCGAGGCTGTGCTTGAGGGGCTCCGGTTTACCAACACCTTCGAATGGTTCTCGCTTGGTCTCTTTGATCAGCTTGTTGATTCGGTTAAGGATCTTTTTGTCGGTTTTTTGCCAGTACAGATAGTCTTCCCAGGCGTTCTCGGAGAAGATGAGTTTCATTCAAGAAGTTCCTTTTCTTGACCACCGCCTTGCTCCAGCTCGGCAACGGATTCCAGCAAACGCCGTGCGTTTTTTGGTGCGCGCAGAAGGTATGCAGTTTCTTGCAGCGCCTCGTAGTCCTCCAGGGAGATCATTACCACTGACTGCGACTTGCTCCGGGTGATGATCACAGGGGAATGGTCTTCACAGACCTGCTCCATGGTTTTTGCTAGATTAGTTCTAGCGGCTGTGTAGCTAATGGCATCCATAAGGTTGCTCCTGTACAGGATGTTGATCATGGTCAGGATACCGTACGCAAAAAGATTTAACAATCGGCTGCACAGCGACCGGTTTTCCGCCGCTACGCAGCTCCAAACCGGCGCGTGAGCCGGGCGTTCCCTACAACCCCGACCAGAACGCCATGGTGGTGATCAACTACCAGGAACAGCTTCAACCCGGCCACCCTGGCGAAGTTCGTCAGCAACTGAAACGGGGATGTTTACAGCATCAAATAAGCTCGATTTGAGCCGCCACAAATCTATCGCGTCGCACAGCATTTTATTGATTTATTAGTTTTCTGGCATAAGCTTCATTTGTTTGTCTATTTATTAGATAGGTCTTCGTTGCGAGGCGGACGCCTGAGTTTGAAATGCGACTAATCACAGACAACTGGCTGCGTATCATCAAATAGGGATTATGGAATGCGAAAGTTCTTCGTTTTGGCGTCTACACTTGCGGTGTCGTTACCTGTCTTGAGTCACGCGGATGAGGTGGTTACGGATGATCTGATCGTGCAGGGATCTCTATGCGCTGGCGGCGACTGCGTGGTCGATGCTGAATTTGGTTTCGACACACTCCGACTGCACTCACCAACACCTCAGATCCTGTTGCAGGATACTAAGGTGATCCTGCCGAGGATTCATTAAATTGCTCACCTTATAGTGAGTTTTTACAGTTAAACGTGCTGGCCATGAATGGTAGCTTGAACGGCGGAGTTTCTCTGGGCATCGGGGCGGAAATTGCGGATGGTGAAGTGCGCTTGGGTAACGCCGAGCTCAAGCGTCGACTGGTTCATGTGGCCAGAGCGATTTCGAATAGCGATGTGTTAATCAAAGAGCAGCTGGATCAGGGACTGTTCCAGGCGCAACAGATTCGGTTGAATGAAATCGAAGCATTGATGACCATGGCTGAAAATGAGTTGGAGGTTCTGGAACAAGAGGTGGCGCCAAGCGGTAGCAGTGGCGGTAGCGGTGGCGGTGGCGCAGCCAGTTGGCTGTTGTTACTGCTACCACTGGCCGCATTGAAATTCCGCAATCGCAAGACACTTGCCTGATCTACTGGTTAGCCTTGTTGATTGGAGTTAACCTTTCCAGTCAACAAGGCTGCACCGCCTTCTGACATGTCCCATCTGGGCTGCCGTTCACGTCCAATCTGTCCGGGACGACCACGCAATTCACGCACCAACAGCGCTTGGTGTTTTCGGGAGTGAAACCTCATGAAGCCAACCCTGTGCACTTCTGTCTTTCTGGTGGCGCTCAGCTTTAACAGCTGGGCCTGGGCCCAAGAGGTTGATTACGATAAACGCAACCTGCACATCTTTTGCGCCTCACATCTGAAGTTACTCAGCGGCACGCTTGATGATGGAGGTGATGAATATAAGGCGCTGATGTTTATGTCCGGAGTTCACCGGGACGAGGCAACCGGAATGGGCGCCACTGAAAAGCACTTCACCGATGTGGACACCTATCTGAAAAAAGTACGCAACACCAGCAAACCAAAGTGGAGCAGCCTGACGTCCCGAAGCAAGGAGCTGTGTTTCCCCCAGTCCTGACGACAGGGTTGGCCGGCGGGATCTATAGTTAACGGTATGAAGGTCTGAAATCTGGCTCGCATGGAGGTCATCCGATGACGAAACAGACGAAGAATCAACCGCGCAATGTTGCCACGAAGCTGATCGAGTCACACCTGGTGTCGGGAACGATGAAGGCCGGCGAGGAAATCGGGCTGAAGATCGATCAAACGCTGACCCAGGACGCAACCGGTACACTGGTTATGCTCGAGCTGGAGGCCATGGGGCTCGGCCAGGTCAAAACCGAGTTGTCCGCGCAGTACGTTGACCACAACCTGCTGCAGACTGACAACCGCAACCCTGATGATCACCTGTTCCTGCGCAGTGCCTGCGAGCGGTTCGGCCTGTGGTTCAGCCCGGCCGGGTCCGGCGTCAGCCATCCGGTGCACATGGAACGCTTTGGAAAACCTGGTAAGACCCTTCTTGGCTCCGACAGCCATACCTGCGCTGCCGGTTCCCTGGGAATGCTGGCAATGGGGGCTGGCGGTCTGGCTGTGGCCATGGCCATGTGTGGAGAGCCGTTCTATCTCAACATGCCAAAGGTCATGGGCGTGAAGCTGACCGGGAAACTGCCGGATTGGGTGAGTGCCAAGGATGTCATCCTGGAAATGCTTCGCCGCCACGGAGTGAAGGGCGGTGCCGGGAACATTATCGAGTACTATGGGCCGGGCCTGAAAGGGCTGTCCGCGATGGACCGCCATGTGATCGCGAACATGGGGCAGGAGATGGGACACACCGCTACGGTGTTCCCGGCGGACGATGCGGTGCGGGATTTTCTCAAGCAGCAACAGCGGGAAGGTGACTTCCAGAGGCTGGAAGCCGACCGCGGCGCCACCTACGATCTGCATGACGAGATCGATCTGGGCAAGCTGGAGCCGTTGATTGCACTTCCCAGCAGTCCAGGGAAGGTGTTCCCGGTGCGGGAAGTGGCTGGCGAGCCCATCTACCAGGCCTACATTGGGTCCTCCGCGAATCCTGGCCTGAGGGATTTCGCAGTTCCTGCGATGATGGTGAAGGGCCGTCAGGTTCGCGAGGGAGTATCTTTCGATATCAACCCCACGTCACGTCAGGTTCTGGAAAACCTGGTAGAACTGGGTCATCTTACCGATCTGCTCAGCGCTGGGGCGCGCCTGCATCAGACCGGCTGCAATGGCTGCATTGGCATGGGGCAGGCACCGGCAACGGATCAGATCAGCCTGCGCACCGTTCCACGGAACTTTGCGGGTCGGTCGGGTACTGATGAAGACAAAGTCTGTCTCTGCAGCCCCGAAACAGCCACGGCGTCTGCGTTGACCGGCGTGATTACAGACCCTCGTGATCTCGATATGAACTATCCTGTGTTCGACGAGCACAGCACCTTTTATGTGGAGGATCGCAATATCCGCCCGCCGGCGAAGCACCCGGAATTAACGGTGGTTGAGAAGGGGCCGAACATCAGCACCCTGCCGACGTTTGAGGCGCTGCCTGACTCGTTGAAGGCGCCGGTTCTGCTCAAGGTTGGTGACGATGTTTCCACCGACGACATCCTGCCTGCCGGCTCCCGGATACTGCCGTTTCGCAGTAACATTCCGGCCATCAGCGAGTTTACTTATACCCGGCTGGACCCAACCTATCCGGAACGGGCAAAAGAGTATCAGGACACCGGGTCTCTGATCGTTGGCGGTGACAATTACGGCCAGGGTTCAAGCCGTGAACATGCGGCGCTGGCGCCCCGTTATCTGGGCGTGCGAGCAGTGATTGCCAAGAGTTATTCGCGCATACACTGGCAGAATCTGTCCAGCTTTGGTGTGTTGCCTTTAAGCTTTGTCACTCCGGAGAACTTCGATAGCATCGAGCAGGGCGATGAGTTATCGATTGAGAGGCTGGTTGAAGCATTAAAAGCCGGGGACAGGATTGTTGCGAAAAATACCCGGACCGGCGAACGTTATGAACTGACGCATGAACTTAGCGAGCGCCAGGTCCGTATGGTTATCGAAGGCGGACTGCTGAACATGATGCGCCAGGAACTGGCCGCGTGAGGCCTTGTTACCAATAGATCCACCAAACTGAGGAAGAATGAATGACCGATGACACCTACACGCCACCGAGAGTCTGGAAATGGGATGCCGAGAGCGGCGGAGCCTTCTCGCAAATCAATCGCCCCATTGCCGGACCCACTCACGAGAAAGAATTGCCGGTAGGGGAGCACCCGTTCCAGGTCTACTCACTGGCGACCCCGAATGGCGTGAAGGCCACGATCATGTTCGAGGAACTGTTGGCCAAGGGCATCAAGGAAGCGGAATACGATGCCTGGCTGATCCGCATCACCGAGGGGGAACAGTTTGGCAGTGGTTTCGTGAACGCGAACCCGAATTCCAAGATACCGGCGATGATGGACCACACCCACACGCCGGCCGTCCGCGTGTTTGAATCCGGCTCCATCCTGCTTTACCTCGCTGAGAAGTTTGGCGAGTTCCTGCCGACGGACATTGTGGCGCGCACGGAAACCATGAACTGGTTGTTCTGGCAAATGGGCAGTGCGCCGTTCCTGGGCGGTGGGTTTGGCCATTTCTACGCCTACGCACCGGAAAAATACGAATACCCGATCAACCGCTACACCATGGAAGTAAAGCGCCAGTTGGATGTGCTGGATCGGCAACTGGCCGACAATCGCTACATTGCGGGCGACGAATACACCATTGCGGATATGGCGATCTGGCCCTGGTACGGCGCACTGGTGAAAAACAAGGTGTATGAAGCGGCGGAATTCCTGGAAGCGCATACCTACAAGAACGTGGTGCGTTGGGCCGATGAGATCGCAGAACGCCCGGCGGTCAAGCGTGGATTGATGGTAAACCGCACCTGGGGCGAGGAGAGCAGGCAGTTGCATGAACGGCACGACGCCAGTGACTTCGAACTGCGCACTCAGGACAAGCTGGAGCCTTCCGGAGAGAAGTAATGGCAGCATTGGTTGGCTGGAGGAGAGTGGTGCTGGCATTCATCGTCGCGTTGATCGTGGGCTCCGTGCTGGGCAGCCTTGTGCAAACCCAGTTCAATCTCCAGGCGCTGGAAGGCCTGGGGGTTGAAATCAGTATGGCGACCCGTTTGCAAACCACAGTTCAGGATCTTCTGAACTTTGCCCCTTTGTACGCCATCCTCTTCGGGCTCAGTTTCCTGTTCTCTCAGGGCGCTGCGTCTCTTGTGGCCCGGCTGACTGGTCAATCAGGCCGTTTGTGGCTGTGCCCGCTTGCCGCGGCTGTGGGATTGTGGGCGACCTTGCGGATTGTGGATGCATTGGCGCCCATGCCTACGTTGATCGCTGCCACGCGAGATATGGGTGGACTGTTGGCCATGCTGGTAACGGCTGCTCTCTCTGGTTTGTTGTTTGCCGTTCTGGTTTCCCGGTTGCCCCGTAAAAATGGCAATGCCTCGGCAGTGCCTGTTGCGATGCTTCTGATGGTTGCCGGGGCGGTTCTGCCTGAATCTGATGCCGTAGCGGATGAGGTGCCAGGCTATGCGATTGAAACCGTGGCCAGTGGCCTCGAACACCCCTGGTCAATGGCGTTCCTGCCCGATGGGCGAATGCTGGTTACTGAAAGGCCGGGTCGGTTGCGAATACTGACGGCTAACGGCGACCTGATGCCGGAACCGCTGGATGGTGTGCCGGAGGTTTTCGCATCCGGCCAGGCAGGGCTGTTTGATGTGCTTCCCGCCAGGGACTTCGAGGAGAGCCGACAGATTTACCTGAGTTATGCCTGTGGCACCATGGATGCCAATCACACCTGCCTGGCCAGGGGGCAACTGGGAGAGCAGGGCCTGGAGAATGTGAGCGAACTATTCCGGGTACAACCGGCCAAGAAGGGCAGCGCTCATTATGGAGGGCGGATGGTATGGCTGCCGGATGATACGCTGGTGTTAACCCTCGGAGACGGTTTCGACTACCGCGAGCAGTCCCAGCGCCGTCAAAACCACATTGGCAGTATTGTGCGCCTTAACCCGGATGGCAGCGTGCCGGGCGACAATCCTTTTGCAGGGCACGACACCTACCAGGGTGAAATCTACAGCTATGGTCATCGCAATGTGCAGGGGCTGGCCTACGACAGCGCTCAGGGCCGGCTGATTGCTCATGAGCACGGGCCCCGGGGTGGTGATGAGATCAACGTCATTCGCCCGGGCGCCAACTACGGTTGGCCGGTCACCACCCATGGGCTGGACTATACCGGCGCGCGGGTAACCCCGTTCGAGGAGCGTGAGGGCGTTGAGGCGCCGCTGCTGCACTGGACGCCATCCATCGCCCCTTCGGGCATGACCGTTTACACCGGCGATCTGTTTCCTCAGTGGCAGGGTGATCTGCTGGTTGGCGGGCTGGTGACCCGGCAGGTGCATCGTGTCCGGTTGGCGGACGGCGAGGCAACGGAAGTGGAAACCCTGTTCGGTGAGCTGGGCGAACGCATCAGGGCCGTCGTAACGGGCCCTGAGGGTTCGGTTTACCTGCTAACGGATAATGCTGACGGACGTGTTTTGAAAGTTGCGCCAGACTAGAGCGAGTGTCTGGGCCTGGCTCAAAAGCGCCCTAGCGTGGCCTGCGATCACCTTCCATGATCTTGGCCACAAACACCGCTTTACCGTATTCCTCGAACGACCATTTCATGGTGTCTGAGAGCACGCGCATTACCTCGTCGTACTCACCGAACATTTCGGTGCTCATGCGGCCCGGAAAGATCTCCAGCCCTGTTTTTTCAAGCCGCTCGATAACGGCACGAATGGGCGGCTTGTAGTCATCGGTAAGTGGGTAGCAGCTAAGTTGAACGGATAAAAACATAATGCCTCCCGGGGCTGTGTGCCCCTCAATAGCCCATGGCTGAAGATGTGCTGCGGCGCGGGTCTGCACCGCCGTAGAGGGTTCCTTCAGTATCGATCAGTATGCTCTGGATGGCGCCCATGGCACTTTTTGTCACCACCTTGTGCCCCTTTTCCTCCAGCAGCCTCACGGTATCCGGGCTGATGCCCTGTTCAATGCGGATCTCGTCTGGCAACCATTGGTGGTGAATCCTCGGGGCACTCACGGCAGACTGAATGTTCATGCCATGATCAATCACATTCAGCAGCACCTGCAAGGTTGTCGTGATAATTCGGGAGCCGCCGGGGCTTCCCGTAACCAGATAGTTACGACCATCACGCCTGACAATCGTCGGCGACATGGAACTCAGCATACGCTTGCCGGGTTCCACCTTATTGGCTTCGCCACCAATCAGTCCATAGGCGTTGGGTTCGCCGGGTTTGGCACTGAAGTCGTCCATTTCATTGTTCAACAGGAAACCCGCCCCGCCAACGGTGATGCCGGACCCGTAGCTGAAATTGATGGTGTAAGTATTGGAAACCGCGTTGCCCCAGCGGTCGACAACGGAGAAGTGGGTGGTTTCCGGGCTTTCATAGGCCCCGGGGTTGCCGGCACTGATCTCGGTCGAAGGCCGGGCTTCGGCCGGATCAATGGTTTTACGCAACGCTTCGGCATAGGCCTTGCTGGTCAGGCCCTTTAGCGGCACCTCCACAAAGTCAGTATCTCCGAGGTATTCCGCGCGGTCGGCGTAGGCGAGCTTCATGGCTTCGGCCATGTGGTGAATACCGGCGGCGGAGTTATGACCGAACTCGGCCAGCGGGTAACCTTCAAGAATGTTCAGAATCTGCACAATGTGAGTGCCGCCAGAGGAGGGCGGTGACATGGAATAGATATCATGTCCGCGGTAGGTGCCATGAACCGGCTGGCGGATTCTGGGGCGGTAGTTCTTCAGGTCCTGAAGTGTGATCAGGCCGTCGTGGCGTTCCATTTCCTGGACGATGAGTTGCGCGGTCTTGCCCTGATAGAAGCCATCGATGCCTTGATCGGCAATGCGCTGAAGGGTGTCGGCAAGCTCCGGTTGCCGAAATCGCTCGCCTGGCTGCCACGGAGAGCCATCCTCTTTATAGAAGGTTGCGAGAGTTGCCGGCCAGCGCTGCAGTCGTTCCCGCGCCTGTTCCAGGCCCTCGGTGAAGCGTGCGGGTACAATAAAGCCTTCCCGCGCGAGCTTGATCGCCGGGGCCAGGGCCTGTTCCAGCGACAGCGTGCCGTGGCGTTCAAGGGCCATCGCCAGGCCGGCGACGGTGCCGGGCACACCGGACGCCTTGTGGGTGAAACGGCTGCGATTCTCGACCACGTTGCCATTGTCGTCCTGGAACATGGTTTCGGTGGCAGCGGCCGGAGCTTTCTCCCGATAGTCGATGGCCTCCACCGCTTCACCGTTGCCCGGTGCGTAGAGCATAAACCCGCCGCCACCGATGTTGCCGGAGCGCGGCTGGGTGACCGCCAGGGCGAATCCGGCAGTAACGGCGGCATCCATCGCATTGCCGCCATTTTTCAGCACGTTCAATGCGACGTCCGTTGCCAGGGTGTGGCTGGTGGCCACCATGCCGTTCCTGGCCTGCACCGGGTGGTGGCGTTCTCCTTCCAGAATGGCCTCTGCGGTCACCGGCTGCAGAGGTAGCAGCAGCGCCAGGGCGATCATCATTCTCGCGGCCAGTGAGCGGCTCGCGACGGCTTTTCGGGTACGTACCTGTAGGGGGTGTCTATCCATGTTTCTGTGCCTCGTTTCTGGTGCTCAGATAAGCTATCATAGCCGGTCATTTTTAAGGGTGTGAAATTGCGCGCCCGTGATCCCGGATCAGATTAAGGAAAGGCTTCCATGGAGCATACCTATCGTCTTGTGATTTCCTGCCCGGATCGGGTGGGGATTGTTGCCAAGGTCAGTAACTTTCTGTCGACCTATAATGGCTGGATTACAGAGGCGAGCCACCACTCCGACACCCAGACCGGGTGGTTCTTCATGCGGCATGAGATCAAGGCCAGCTCGATCCCTTTCGGCCTGGACCAGTTCCGCACGGCCTTTGAGCCGATTGCCCGCGAGTTCAATATGAACTGGCACATTGCTGATTCGGCCCAGCCCAAGAAAGTGATCCTGATGTGCAGCAAGGAATCCCATTGCGTGGCGGATCTGCTCCATCGCTGGCACAGCCGCGAGATCAATGCCGAAATCGTGGCGGTTATTTCCAATCATGAAGACCTCCGGCGCATGGTGGAGTGGCATGAGATACCCTATCACCATATTCCGGTGAACCAGAACAACCGCGACGAGGCTTTCGGTGAAGTGGATGGCCTGATAGAAGGCTATGAAGCCGATGTAGTGGTGCTTGCCCGGTATATGCAAATCCTGCCCGGCAGTCTGTGCGAGAAGTACCCGGGCAAGGTGATCAACATTCATCATAGCTTCCTGCCGTCGTTTGCGGGTGCCCGCCCATACCATCAGGCCTACAGCCGGGGTGTGAAGCTGATTGGCGCCACCTGCCACTACGTGACCCAGGATCTGGACGAAGGCCCCATCATCGAGCAGGACGTGGTCCGCATCAGCCACAGCGATTCCATTGAAGACATGGTTCGGCTGGGCAAGGATGTGGAGAAAAACGTGCTGTCACGGGGCTTGCGGGCACACATTGAAGACCGTGTGATTACCTACGAAAACAAGACTGTGGTTTTTGACTGACGGCCACCGCCATATCCCCCGCTAAGGGGTTGAATGTGGTAGTATTGGCCGCTTGTTAAAGAATAACTATGGGGCGCTCTGAACGGCCCTGAAACGACTTCCAGCAAATGCAAAGGAACCTTTCTCGATGGGTGAGTTAGCCAAAGAGATCCTGCCGGTAAATATTGAAGACGAGCTCAAACAGTCCTATCTCGATTACGCCATGAGCGTCATCGTGGGGCGGGCACTTCCAGACGTGCGCGACGGCCTCAAGCCGGTGCATCGCCGCGTACTGTTTGCCATGTCCGAACTCAACAACGACTGGAACAAGGCCTACAAGAAATCCGCCCGTGTGGTGGGTGACGTCATCGGTAAGTATCACCCCCATGGTGACTCGGCCGTTTACGACACCATTGTTCGTATGGCCCAGCCGTTTTCCCTGCGCTACCCGCTGGTGGATGGTCAGGGTAACTTTGGTTCCATCGACGGCGACAACGCGGCTGCCATGCGTTACACCGAGATCCGCATGGAGAAGATTGCCCACTCCCTGCTGGCGGATCTGGACAAGGAAACCGTGGATTTCGTGGCCAACTACGATGGCACCGAACAGATTCCGGACGTACTGCCCACCCGGATTCCCAACCTGCTGGTAAACGGCTCCTCAGGCATTGCCGTGGGTATGGCCACCAATATTCCGCCCCATAACCTGACGGAAATTGTGAACGGCTGCCTGGCATTGATTGATAATCCGGATATGACCATCGACGACCTGATGGAGCATATTCCGGGGCCGGACTTCCCCACCCAGGGCATCATTAATGGTCGCGCCGGCATTGTTGAGGCCTACCGCACCGGCCGTGGGCGCATCTACATCCGTGCCCGCCATGAAATCGAGCACGACAAGAAAACCAACCGCGACGCCATCATTATTACCGAGCTGCCGTACCAGCTGAACAAAGCGCGGCTGATCGAGAAAATTGCAGAGCTGGTCAAAGAGAAGCGACTGGAAGGCATCTCCGAGCTGCGGGACGAGTCCAACAAGGAAGGTATCCGGGTAGTGATTGAGCTGCGTCGCGGTGAAAACCCGGACGTGGTCATTAATAACCTCTTTGCCCACACTCAGTTGCAGACGGTTTTCGGCATCAACATGGTCGCCCTGATCAACGGCGAGCCGAAAATCCTCAACCTCAAGGAAATGCTGGACGCATTTGTCCGGCATCGCCGCGAAGTGGTTACCCGCCGTACCATATACGAACTGCGCAAAGCCCGCGAACGTGGTCATATCCTGGAAGGCCTCACGGTTGCTCTGGCGAACATCGATGAAATCATCGCGCTGATCAAGGCGTCTCCGGCTGCGGCCGAGGCGAAAGAGAAGCTGATGGCTCAGGGCTGGGCACCGGGTGACGTTCTGGCGATGCTTGAGCGGGCAGGCGAAGACGCATGCCGCCCCGATGATCTGCCGGAGATCTTTGGCCTGCGCAACGGCCTTTATCACCTGTCGCCAGAACAGGCTCAGGCGATCCTGGACCTGCGACTGCACCGCCTGACCGGTCTTGAGACCGAAAAGCTCCAGAATGAGTACAAGGACATTCTCGAGAAGATTGCCGACCTGCTGGAAATTCTGGGTGATCCGGACCGCCTGATGCAGGTTATCCGTGAAGAACTGGAAGCGGTGGTGAGCGAGTTTGGCGATACCCGTCTGACCGAAATCACCAGCTCCAAGCGTGACCTGACCATCGCCGATCTGATCGACGAGGAAGATTTGGTGGTCACCATCTCCCACGGTGGTTATGCCAAGACTCAGGCCGTCGAAGACTATCAGGCCCAGCGCCGTGGTGGTCGTGGCAAGGCCGCTACGTCCATGAAAGACGAGGATTTCGTCGAGAAACTGCTGGTAGCGAACTCCCACGACACCATTCTGTGCTTCTCCAACCGGGGCAAGGTGTACTGGTTGCGGGTGTTCGAGATTCCCCGGGCCAGCCGCGCGTCCCGCGGTCGGCCGATGGTCAACATCCTGCCGTTGGAAGAAGGGGAGCGTATTACCACCTTCCTGCCGGTTCGTGACTATCCGGAAGACCAGTACGTGCTGATGGCCACCTCGGCGGGTGTGGTCAAGAAAACGCCGTTGCCGAATTTCTCCCGTCCGCGCAGCAATGGTCTGATTGCTCTGTCGCTTGACGAGGGTGACACCCTGATTGGTACGGCCATCACCAAGGGGGATGCGGAAGTCATGCTGTTCTCCTCGGCGGGCAAGGCCGTTCGCTTCAACGAGGAAGCGGTACGTCCGATGAGCCGTACGGCTCGTGGTGTGCGTGGCATCAGAATGCCGGAAGGACATCATGTTGTGTCACTGATCATCCCGCAGGAAAACGCGGTTCTGCTGACGGCCAGTGAGAACGGCTACGGTAAGCGTACCACCTTCGACGAGTTCCCGACCTACAGCCGGGGCAGCCAGGGCGTTATTGCCATGCAGTGTTCCGAGCGTAACGGCAATCTGGTCACGGCGTTGCAGCTGTTTGAAGGCGACGAAATGATGCTGATCTCGGACAAGGGCACGCTTGTGCGTACCCGCACCGACGAAGTATCGGTTCTGAGCCGGAACACCCAGGGTGTTCGCCTGATCAAGCTGAGCCAGGAAGACGAACGCCTTGTGGGTGTTGAGCGTATTGCCGAAACCGATGCCGAAGAGGTCGACGGTGAGGAAGGAAGTGATGAGCAGGGCGTATAATTTTTGTGCAGGCCCGGCAACCTTGCCGGAGCCTGTTTTGCGACAGGCACGGGAAGAGATGCTGGATTGGCGCGGCACCGGCATGTCCGTGATGGAGATGAGCCATCGCAGTGACGAGTTCGTGGAAATCGCCGAAACAGCCGAGAAAGACCTTCGGGAATTGGCCGGCGTTTCAGATGATTACGCCGTACTCTTCATGCAGGGTGGTGCGTCCAGCCAGTTCTCGACCATTCCACTGAACCTGTTGGGCGACAAGACGTCTGCGGACTACGTGAACACGGGTATCTGGTCGAAGAAAGCCATCGCCGAGGCCAGCCGTTATGGTCAGGTTAATGTCGTGGCAAGCAGCGAATCGAGTGGCTTTGCCAGCATTCCCGATCAGGATAGCTGGGCTACGAGCACCGATGCGGCTTACCTGCATTACACGCCTAATGAAACCATCGGCGGATTGGAGTTCGACTTCGTGCCGGAGAGCGGTTCCGTACCGTTGGTGGCGGATATGTCGTCCACCATGCTGTCACGCCCGCTGGACGTCTCGAAATTTGGCCTGATCTACGCCGGGGCCCAGAAGAACATCGGTCCATCCGGCCTGGTGGTCGTGATCATTCGCAAGGATCTGTTGGGCAAGGCGCTCAAGATAACGCCGACGATGATGAACTATCAGGTCATTGCGGATAATGACTCCATGTACAACACGCCGGCGACATACTCCTGGTACCTCGCAGGCCTGGTATTCAAATGGCTGAAAGAGCAGGGCGGTGTTAGGGCTATGGGTGAGGTCAATCGTCGTAAAGCCAGCAAACTGTATGGTTTTATTGATGAGAACGACTTCTACGCCAACCCGATATCCCCGCGCTTCCGATCCTGGATGAATATACCGTTCACCCTTGCAGATGACGCGCTCAACAGTGCTTTCCTGAAAGGTGCGAATGAGAGAGGGTTGCTGAACCTCAAGGGCCATCGCTCCGTGGGTGGCATGCGGGCCAGCGTCTACAACGCCATGCCAGAAGCCGGTGTCGATGCGTTGATTGACTACATGACCGTGTTTGCGAAGGAGCGGGGCTGATCATGAGCGATGAGCAGGCCCGTCTCGGGCAGTTGAGGGTCGATATTGATCGCCTGGATCAGGAAATCATGGACCTGATCAGCAAGCGCGCGGAATGCGCCCAGGAAGTGGCTCGCGTGAAGATGGAAGCCAACCCGGGTGAGGATGTGTTCTTCTACCGTCCGGAACGTGAAGCCCAGGTTTTGAGGCGTATAAAGGAGAGCAACCCCGGCCCGCTGTCCGGCGAGGAGATGGCCCGACTGTTCCGGGAGATCATGTCCGCGTGCCTGGCACTGGAAAAGCCGATGCACATCGCTTTCCTCGGGCCGATTGGCACCTTTACCCAGGCGGCGGCGCTCAAGCATTTTGGGCACTCCGTGGTCAGCGTGCCTTTGCCCGCCATCGATGCAGTGTTCCGTGAAGTGGAATCCGGCGCGGCCCACTATGGTGTGGTCCCAGTTGAAAATTCCACGGAAGGCATGATCAACCATACCCTTGATATGTTCATGTCCTCGCCGCTGAAGATCTGCGGCGAAGTGCAGTTGCGGATACATCACCACCTGATGGTGTCGCCAAAGCACCAGGGGCAGGACATTGTCCGCATTTATTCCCATCAGCAGTCGTTCGCCCAGTGCCGGCAGTGGCTGGATACCCATCGTTACGGTATTGAGCGGGTCACGGTCAGTAGTAATGCCGAAGCCGCGAGGCGCGCAGCGGAAGAGCCGGGTACGGCCGCGATCGCAGGAGACATGGCAGCGGAACTTTACGGCCTGGAAATGCTGGCGACCAGTATCGAGGACCGTCCGGACAACACCACCCGTTTCCTGATCATCGGCCGTGAGGAAGTGCCGGCCAGTGGTAACGATAAGTCGTCCATTCTGGTGTCCATGCGCAACAAGCCTGGCGCGTTGTATCAATTGCTTGAGCCGTTCCACAAGCACGGCCTGAGTCTGACCCGTATCGAGACCCGCCCATCGCCCAGTGGTACCTGGGCCTACGTGTTCTACATTGATTTTGAGGGCCATGTGGAAGATGCGCAGGTCAGCAAGGTGCTGTCAGAGATCGATGAAGAGGCGGTCGAGCTGAAGCGCCTGGGGTCCTATCCCATTGGGGTCCTGTGACAGAAACGCAAATGACTGAGGAAGGTCGAAATGTCGATTGATTACCAAAGTCTGGCGGTCAAAGGCGTGCAGGCGCTATCCCCCTACCAGCCGGGCAAGCCCATTGATGAGCTGGCCAGGGAGTTGGGCCTGAAGCCCGGTAACATCATCAAGCTGGCCAGCAACGAAAACCCTCTTGGGCCCAGCCCAAAGGCGCTGGCTGCGGTGAAGGGAGCCCTGGACGAGCTCTGTCGCTATCCCGATGGCAATGGGTTTGATCTCAAGCAGGCATTGTCGGCCCGATACGGCGTGGCGCCCGCTCAGATTACCCTTGGCAACGGTTCCAACGATGTCCTGGAGGTGATCACACGGTGCTTTGCAGATGCCTCTTCGGAAGTCGTGTTTTCCCAATATGCTTTTGCGGTATACCCGCTTGTTACCCAGGCGATCGGCGCCAAAGGTGTGTCGGTGCCCGCCAGGGACTATGGCCATGACCTCGACGCCATGGTGGAGGCGATAACAGATCGCACCGCGCTGGTGTTTGTGGCCAACCCCAACAACCCCACGGGCACGGTTCATGGCGCTGAGGTGATCGAGTCGTTTCTGGCCCGTATTCCCCCCAGGGTTCTGGTGGTTCTGGATGAGGCCTACTGCGAATACCTTCAGGGGGATGGCTATGTGGATGGCTTGTCGTTGCTCAAGCGCTATCCGAACCTGATCGTTACCAGGACATTCTCCAAGGCTTGGGGGTTGGCATCGCTGCGGGCTGGTTACAGTGTTAGCTCGCCGGACATTGCCAATGTTCTCAATCGTGTACGTCAGCCTTTTAATGTAGATTCTCTGGCTCTGGTAGCGGCGACGGCTGTGCTGAGCGATGAAGACTATCTGCGGCGCTCCTGTGAAGTGAATGCAGCCGGTATGAAACAGCTTGAGTCCGCTTTTAACGAAATGGGGCTGGAATACATTCCGTCTGCCGGCAACTTTATTGCTGTGGATGTGGGCGATCAGGCGGCTGACATCAATCAGTCGCTGCTGGAGCAGGGTGTGATTGTCAGGCCGATTGGTGGCTACGGCCTACCCAGGCATCTGCGGGTGTCGATTGGCTTGCCGGAAGAAAATGCACGGTTTATCGAAGCTTTGGCCTGTGCATTGGATACGTCCAGCGGACGGGGAGAGTAACGTGTCCGAGATTCAGCCACTGTTCCAGCGTGTTGCAGTTATTGGTCTTGGGCTGATTGGTGGTTCTCTGGCCAAAGCGATCCGCGACAATGGCCTCGCGGTTACCGTTGTGGGCGCTGACAAGCGCGCGGACGAATTGGCGCTTGGCACGGAATTAGGCATTATTGATGAAGCTGCCGGGTCGGTTGCTGAGGCTGTGGCCGGCAGCGACCTTGTGGTGCTGGCGGTACCGGTTAAGGCAACGCGGGCAGTGCTGGCGGAAATCAGGCCCCATCTTGGTGAAAACGCCGTGTTGACGGACGTCGGCAGCACCAAGTCGAGTTTCGTCAACGATGTGCGAGAGGTGTTTGGCGACCTGCCCGCGAAAGTGATACCCGGCCACCCCATCGCCGGTTCCGAAAAAAGCGGCATCCGCGCGGCCAACCCTGAGTTGTTTGCCAATCACAAGGTCATACTCACGCCGGCGGAGAACGTTGGTCAGCCCGACCTGGAGAAGCTCAGGGCATTGTGGGAAGGCTGTGGTGCGACGGTTCTGACCATGTCGGTGGCCTATCACGACGAGGTGCTGGCGGCCACCAGTCATCTTCCTCATCTTATCGCTTTCTCACTGGTGGATACCCTGGCAGGCGAGGACGAAAATCTGGATATTTTCCGCTACGCAGCGGGCGGTTTCCGGGACTTCACCCGAATTGCAGCCAGCGACCCGGTGATGTGGCACGATATCTTTCTTTCCAACCGGGATGCGGTGTTGCGGGTCATTGATCATTTTACCCACGATCTGGATCAGCTCCGTACCGCCATCGCCGATCAGGACAGTGCAACTCTGTTGCGGGTTTTCAGTCGCGCCAAGGCGGCGCGGGAACATTTTTCCAAGATGCTTTCAGGACAGGCTTACGTGACAAACAACAGTCAGAAACAGGTAACGTTCCGTCTTCAACCCGGCGGCCGGATTTCCGGCGAGATACGCGTGCCGGGCGACAAATCCATTTCCCACCGATCCATCATGCTGGGTGCTCTTGCCGACGGTATCACGGAAGTGAAAGGCTTCCTTGAAGGCGAGGACAGCCTGGCAACCTTGCAGGCGTTCCGCGACATGGGGGTGACCATTGAAGGGCCGGACGCGGGGTTTGTCCGCATTCACGGCGTCGGTATCAATGGTCTCCAGGCGCCGCGCGGCCCTTTGTACCTGGGCAATTCCGGTACTGCCATGCGCCTGTTCTCGGGCTTGCTGGCCGCGCAGCCGTTTGACTCTGAACTCACCGGCGACGAAAGCCTCTCCAAGCGTCCCATGGGGCGTGTGGCAGATCCGCTGCGAGCAATGGGTGCGGTGATTGACACTGCCGAGGGCGGGCGGCCGCCTTTGAAAATCCGGGGTGGGCACGCGCTAACCGGCATTCATTATGAGATGCCGGTGGCCAGCGCTCAGGTTAAATCCTGCCTGTTACTCGCCGGTCTCTATGCCGAGGGCGTAACCTCCGTTACCGAGCCAGCTCCTACCCGGGATCATACTGAGCGCATGTTGGAAGGCTTTGGCTATCACGTGCATCGCGATACCGCGACGGCCAGCGTGACCGGTGGCGGTCGCTTGGCCGCTACCGCCATAGACGTGCCGGCGGATATCTCTTCGTCAGCGTTTTTCCTCGTTGCGGCGAGTATTGCCCCGGATTCCGACTTGACCATCCGACACGTTGGCATGAACCCGACGAGAGTCGGCGTGATTAACATCCTGCGCATGATGGGGGCTAATATAGAAGTCCTCGAAGAGCGTGTGATTGGCGGGGAGCCGGTCGCTGATCTTCGCGTTCGTTCCGCCGAACTCAAGGGTATCGACATCCCTGAGGATCAGGTTCCGTTGGCAATCGACGAATTCCCCGTGCTGTTTATTGCCGCAGTCTGCGCTGAGGGCAGAACGGTTTTGCGCGGCGCCGAAGAGCTTCGCGTCAAGGAAAGTGATCGCATCCAGGTGATGGCAGACGGCCTGACCGCGCTTGGAGTGGAAACCACCGTGACTCCAGACGGTATTGTCATTGATGGTGGCCAGACGATGACCGCTGGAACCGTGAATAGCCACGGGGATCACCGCATTGCTATGGCGTTCTCCGTCGCCTCCCTGCGGGCTGAAGGGGATATCGAGGTGACCGATTGCGCCAACGTGTCCACCTCATTCCCGGGCTTTGTGGAGTTGGCAAAGCAGACTGGCATCAATATCGCCGCCGAAGGGGCTGAGTAATGGTTGAAAGCAAGGCACCGGTTATTACCGTGGACGGCCCTGGCGGTTCCGGTAAAGGCACCATTACCCAGATGCTCGCCCGCCGGTTGGGGTGGCACCTGTTGGACAGTGGCGCGCTGTATCGCCTCACGGCACTGGCTGCGGAGCGGCAGGGCGTGTCCCTGGATGATGAGCCGTCTCTGGTAAAAGTCGCCGCCGGCCTCGATGTGGCGTTTGAGCCAACCCCACCAGGTGAGCCGGCAAAGGTACTGATGGCCGGTGTTGACGTCACCGCAGATATACGTACAGAAACCTGTGGCGACAATGCCTCGAAGGTGGCTGTAATGCAGCCTGTGCGCGACGCGCTGCTGCAGCGCCAGCGCGATTTCCAGAAGCCTCCCGGGCTGGTCGCGGACGGTCGTGACATGGGAACGGTGGTGTTCCCGGACGCGCCAGTGAAGATCTTCCTGACAGCCAGTGCCGAAGAGCGTGCGCAAAGACGCTACAGCCAGTTGAAGGACGCAGGGGTCGATGTTAATATTGACGCCCTTTTAAAGGAGATACGGGTGCGCGATGAGCGGGATATGAACCGCGCCGCCGCCCCGCTCAAGCCTGCAGACGATGCGCAAGTCATTGATTCGACGGGGTTGAGTATAGAAGAGGTGCTAGTCAGGGTTATGGCCGCAGCAGGTCAGGCCTGACTACACCTTTTTGTTGTTGAAATTCCGGATTCGGCGTTATCGGCCAGCCACTGGCTGGATCCGGATTGAAACTAACAGACCGTGTTGCTGGTAGCACGGAGTAAACTTGCGTTGATCACATAGGACACATAATGAGCGAGAGCTTTGCGGATCTTTTTGAAGAAAGCCTAAAAGAAATTGACATGCAACCAGGTTCCATCGTCCAGGGAACCGTTGTAGACGTCGATAACGACTGGGTCACCGTTAACGCCGGACTGAAGTCCGAAGGTGTTATCCCCGCCTCCCAGTTCCTCAATGAAAAAGGCGAGTTGGAAGTTGCTATCGGCGACGTTGTTGACGTAGCTCTCGACGCTGTGGAAGACGGCTTCGGTGAAACCCGTCTGTCCCGTGAGAAAGCCAAGCGCGCAGAAGCCTGGAAGGTACTTGAGAAGTCCTTCGAAGCTGAGGAAGTGGTTAAGGGTGTTATCAATGGCAAGGTCAAGGGTGGTTTCACCGTCGATCTGGCCGGCATCCGTGCCTTCCTGCCTGGTTCGCTGGTAGATGTTCGCCCGGTTCGCGATACCGCGCACCTGGAGAACAAAGAACTCGAATTCAAGGTTATCAAGCTCGACCAGAAGCGTAATAACGTGGTTGTTTCCCGCCGCGCCGTTCTGGAAGCTGAAAACAGTGCTGAGCGTGAAGCTCTGCTCGAAACCCTGACCGAAGGTCTGGAAATCAAGGGTATCGTCAAGAACCTGACCGACTACGGCGCGTTCGTAGATCTGGGCGGTGTTGACGGCCTGCTGCACATTACCGATATGGCCTGGAAGCGCATCAAGCATCCGAGCGAAATCGTCAATGTCGGTGACGAGATCAACGTCAAGGTTCTGAAGTTTGACCGTGAGCGCAACCGCGTATCACTGGGTCTGAAGCAGCTGGGCGAAGATCCCTGGGTCGATATCAAGGGTCGTTATCCGGAAGGTACCAAGGTTACTGCACGTGTAACCAACCTGACCGACTACGGCTGCTTCGCTGAGCTGGAAGAAGGCGTTGAAGGCCTGGTTCACGTGTCCGAAATGGACTGGACCAACAAGAATATCCATCCGTCCAAAGTCGTTCAGGTTGGCGACGAAGTGGGCGTGATGATTCTGGACATCGACGAAGAGCGTCGTCGTATCTCCCTGGGTATCAAGCAGTGTGTTGCTAACCCGTGGGAAGATTTCTCCAGCAAGTTCAACAAAGGCGACCGTATCTCCGGCAAGATCAAGTCAATCACTGACTTTGGTATCTTCATTGGCCTGGACGGTGGCATCGATGGCCTGGTTCACCTGTCAGACATCAGCTGGAACGAGACTGGCGAAGAAGCCGTCCGTGAATACAAGAAGGGCGACGAAGTTGAAACCGTTATCCTGTCTGTTGATCCCGAGCGTGAGCGCATCTCCCTGGGCATCAAGCAGCTGGAAAGCGATCCGTTCGCCGAATTTGTACAGCTGAACGACAAGGGCTCCATCGTGAAGGGCACGGTATCTGCGGTTGACGCAAAAGCCGCTACCATCACCCTGAACGACGAAGTTGAAGCTGTACTGAAAGCCTCTGAAATCAGCCGTGACCGTGTTGAAGACGCACGCAACGCGCTGAACGAAGGCGACGAAGTTGAAGCGAAGATCATCAGCATCGACCGCAAGAACCGCGTTATCAACCTGTCTGTGAAGTCCAAGGACGTTGAAGACGACAAGCAGGCGCTGGAAGGTGTTCGCGCCAAAGCGGCTGAATCTTCCTCTGGTGCGACCACCATCGGTGATCTCATCAAGGAGCAGATGCAGCAGCAAAACGCCAACAAGGAATAACATTTCCGGTTGGTATGAAAAAAGCGGGCTCTAAGAGCCCGTTTTTTTTGTGTTTTTTTCTGGTTTGGCTAAACTAGAGGCAAGGAGCTGGTAACCGGCTATCCGATAATAATGTGAAGAGGGATGAGCCCAATGACGAAGTCTGAACTGGTAGAGCTGATTGCGTCCAAGCAGACGCAGCTTTCAGTGAAGGATGTGGAACTGGCTGTGAAAACGATTATTGAACACATGTCCCAATCACTGGCGGATGGCCAGCGAATCGAGATCCGGGGTTTTGGTAGCTTTTCATTACACCATCGCGCAGCCAGAACCGGGCGTAACCCGAAAACCGGCGAAGCCGTGCAATTACCGGCCAAATTTGTTCCGCACTTCAAGCCAGGCAAGGAGTTGCGTGAGCAGGTAAACGATAGCCTTAAAAAAGGCTTCTGATTACCCTCTTGGGGAAAGACGTTAACCAGGTCCTGAGGTAAACAACCAGGTCCGTGTGGAGCATTGCGACTATGGCCGGATTTCAGAAGGTCCTTCTCATTCTGCTGGTATTGTTTCTGGTTCTGGTAGCACTTGTTTTCTCCCTGAATAATCAGATGGCAGTCTCCCTTAATTTCCTGCTCTTTGAGACTCAGCCTCACGGTGTTGCCGTCTGGATTATCCTGTCTTTTGTGATCGGCGCTTTGATCGGAGTTCTGATTGCCATGCTTGCAACCGTTCGCACATCGGTTTCCCGCCGTAACCTCGAAAAACGACTTGCTCGTACCGAGCAGGCATTGGAGAAATCCAGGGCCCAGAACGACCGGACGCTTTAATGGATATAGTGCTTCAATGGCTGCTGTTAACGGTTGCGGTGGCCGCTGGCTGGTTTGTGGGGCGAATGGGCAGCACCAGGGAACGCTCCAAAACACCGATCTCCGATGAGGAATCCGTTAAGGATCGTCTGCAATTTCTGTTCACCAACTATTCCGATCAGGCGGTTGAGAACTTCGTTCAGTCCCTGGCTGTGAACAAGGAAACAGTGGGCCTGCACCTCTCTATCGGCGCCCATTTCCGCCACAAGGGCGAGACCGACCGGGCCATTCTGATTCACCAGAACCTCCTTGCCCGACCGGAGCTGCCACCGCGTTATTCTCAACAAGTTACCTACGAGCTGGCCATTGACTACCTGAACGCAGGCCTTCTGGACAGGGCAGAAGCGTTGCTTCATCAACTGATGGGCGACAGGGAGTACGGCCGTAAGTCTTCATTACAACTGATCGAGCTGTACCAGCAGGAAAAGGAATGGGGTAAAGCAGGGCAGGTCGCCCGTACATTGACGACCGGTGACCACGATGCCCGCATGTACAAGATGCTGGCCTATATAACCTGCGAGCAGGCTGAGGATGCCCTCAAGCACGACGACCGCTGGATGGCTCAAAAGCTGTCCAAGGAAGCACTGGAGTACGATCGTTCCTGTGTCCGGGCCACGTTTATCATGATGAAGTTGCTCATTCGCCAGGGCAGCTACCGGGACGCGGCCAGCCAGAGCCTGAAAGTCTTCGATCAGAACCCTGAATTCGGCTCAGAAGCGGTAGACCGGCTGATGAAGCTTGAACGCGAACACGGCGATGTTGGGCGTCTGGTCAAAAAACTTGGCAAGTTCTACGAAGCCTGGCCGAGCACGAGCTTGCTGCTGGCGCTGGTTGAAGCCGTAGAGCGAACCTCCGGCCGCATGGCTGCAATCGAGTTGCTGCGCCGGGAACTGGAAGTTCGCCCCAGCGTCCGCGGTCTGCTGCGCTTGGTGGAACTGGCGGGCTATGAGAAAGGCATGACGACGGACGAAGGCCGTCTGGTCAGCCGCATCGGCCACTTGATACTCGCCAACCGCCCGGTATACCGATGTGTAAACTGCGGCTTCTCCGGTCAGCAATTGCATTGGTTGTGCCCCAGCTGCAAACAGTGGGAAACCGTTCGCCCAATACAGGGCGTGGAAGCTGAGTAACCCGAAAACACGACATTCTGCAGGAAACTGACCGTGCAAACCCCCGATAATCCCCGAATCATCGTTGCCCTGGATTTCCCCTCCGATCAGCCCGCGTTGGCTCTGGTTGATCAACTGGACCCTGCGAAGTGTCGCCTTAAAGTCGGCAAGGAGCTGTTTACCCGTTCAGGGCCGGCTCTGGTTCGTGACCTGCAGAACCGCAGCTTCGACGTTTTCCTGGATCTGAAGTTTCACGATATCCCGAACACAACGTCCGCAGCCGTAGCGGCCGCGGCGGATCTGGGTGTCTGGATGGTGAACGTACATGCCTCCGGCGGTGAGAAAATGATGACCGCCTGCCGCGACCGCCTGGAAAGCTTCGGCAAGGATCGGCCACTGCTGATTGCCGTTACTGTGCTGACCAGCATGGGGCCGGAGGATCTTGCCGGTATCGGTATCACGGATTCCCCGGAAGCCCAGGTATCCCGCCTGGCAACTCTGACCCGCAACTGCGGCCTGGACGGTGTCGTCTGCTCCGCACAGGAAGCGCCGGCGTTGAAAGCGGAGCAAGGCAAGGATTTCAAACTGGTCACCCCGGGCATCCGTCCGCTGTCTGCGGACAAGGGCGACCAGCAACGCATCATGACGCCCACAGATGCCCTCAAAGCCGGTTCCGACTATCTGGTCATCGGCCGCCCGATTACGCAGGCTGCTGATCCTCTGGCTGCGTTGGAGGCTATTCACTCTGAGGTGGCTGGCTTTTAACTTTGGTTCTTGGTCTGATTCTGTTCTAGCCTGATAGTATGGTGCTTCGGTGCGGTGGGTCCTACCTCGCCGTGGCACCGCTACTAGCCGGCTAGAGTGCACCACACCAACAGGCTAGGGCCGAACCTAAACCCAAAGAACCAAAACGAAAAAAGCCGCTAATCCAGAGGACTAGCGGCTTTTCGGAATAGTGGCTCCCCGAGCTGGGCTCGAACCAGCGACAAACGGATTAACAGTCCGTTGCTCTACCAACTGAGCTATCGGGGAACGTCGTCGTGTGACGAGGCGCGTATATTAAGGTTACCCCAACGCCTCGTCAACCCCTTGCCAGGATTTTTAGCCCAGCGCTGTCTGCAAACGCTCAATGGCCTGCTTCAGCGTGTCCAGGCTGGTGGCGAAGCTCAGGCGCATATGGCCCGGTGCACCGAAAGCGGAGCCCGGTACCAGAGCCACGCCGGCTTCCTTCAACAGCTTCTCGGCAAACTCTACGTCGTTACTGACACCCGAGTCTGCGTCAATGGCCGCCTGGAAACTCGGGAACACATAGAAGGTCCCGTCACCGTGCAGGCACTCAACGCCGGGCAGAGCATTCAGGGCTTCTACCAGGTAGTCGTGACGTTCTTTGAACGCCGCGACCATTTCCTGCACGCAGTCCTGAGGGCCATCCAGCGCTGCCGTTGCGGCCGCCTGGGAAATCGATGCCGGGTTGGACGTGCTTTGGGACTGGATCTTCTTCATCGCGCCGATGATTTTTGCCGGGCCAGCGGCGTAGCCGATGCGCCAGCCGGTCATCGAGTAGGCCTTGGACACGCCATTGAGCACGAAAGTGCGCTCGTACAGCTCCGGCGTGGCGTTCAGGATGTTGCAGAACGGCTGACCGGTCCACAGGATCGGCTCGTACATGTCGTCTGTGGCGATCATGATCTGCGGGTGCTTCTTCAGCACTTCGCCAATGGCCTTCAGCTCGTCCAGGCTGTAAGCCATGCCACTTGGGTTGGACGGGCTGTTGATCACGAACAGGCGGGTGCGCTCGGTGATGGCGCTTTCCAGCTGCTCCGGGGTGATCTTGAATCGGGTGTCGGCGCTGGTTTCGATGATAACCGGTTTGCCTTCAGCCACCAGTACCATATCCGGGTAAGATACCCAGTACGGCGCTGGAATAATGGCTTCGTCGCCCTTGTTCAGTGTGGCCAGCGCGAGGTTGAAAAAGCTCTGCTTGCCACCACCACTTACCAGGATCTGGTTGGCTTCGTATTCCAGGCCGTTGTCCCGTTTGAACTTCGCAATGATCGCCTTTTTCAGAGCGGGCGTACCATCCACGGCGGTGTACTTGGTCTGGCCGTTGTTGATGGCTTCGATGGCCGCCTGTTTGATGTGATCCGGGGTATCGAAGTCCGGCTCGCCGGCACCCAGGCCAATAATGTCCTGGCCAGCAGCGCGTAGCTCCGCTGCCTTGTTGGTGACTGCGAGGGTGGGAGAGGGCTTGATTGCCTGTACTCGGCTGGAAAGTTGAAGGTCCAAACTTGCGCTCCTTAAAGCTGCGTCTGATAGGGCTCCGGCGGCGTCGGGGTAGTGGTTTCCACCATGTTCAGGCCGCCTTTGACGATTCAGATGGTATCATGAAGCCCGCGTGACGATAAGTTTCTCTGCAGATTGCACCTTTTGATATTCGCGGTGCAATGCGTTGCCCAGATCACTTTTGATTGAACGAAGGATGTCTCCAGACTATGGCCACTTCAGAAACCGGCGCGCTCATGAAAGACGGCGCCTTCAAGGTGGATTCCCCGTTTCAGCCAGCTGGGGATCAGCCCAAAGCCATTGATGGGCTGGTGGACGGTATCCACTCCGGCCTGGCACACCAGACGCTGTTGGGTGTGACCGGCTCGGGCAAGACCTTTACCATTGCCAACGTCATTCAGCAGGTGCAGCGGCCGACCATCATCATGGCCCACAACAAAACCCTGGCGGCCCAGTTGTACGGCGAGTTTCGTGAGTTCTTCCCGGACAACGCGGTGGAGTATTTCGTTTCCTATTACGACTACTACCAGCCCGAAGCCTATGTACCATCGTCCGATACGTTCATCGAAAAAGACGCCTCCATCAACGAACATATAGAGCAGATGCGTCTGTCGGCGACCAAGGCCCTGCTGGAACGGCCGGATGCCATCATCGTTGCCACCGTATCCTCCATTTACGGCCTGGGTGATCCCCAGTCCTACCTGAAAATGATGTTGCACCTGGACCGGGGCGAACAGATTGACCAGCGTCACATTCTCCGGCGCCTCGCCGAGCTCCAGTACACCCGCAACGATGTCGAATTTCACCGGGCGAATTATCGGGTGCGGGGAGATGTGATCGATGTGTTTCCGGCAGAATCCGAGAAAGAAGCCATCCGCATTGAGTTGTTCGATGACGAGGTGGAAAACCTCAGTTACTTTGATCCCTTGACCGGTGAGGTTCTCCGGCGGGTGCCCCGTGTCACCATTTATCCGAAATCCCACTATGTCACGCCAAGGCAGAAAGTGCTGGATGCCGTTGAGCGCATTAAGGTCGAGCTGGATGAGCGCCTGCAGCAACTCAGGGATAACAATCGCCTGGTGGAAGCGCAGCGTCTGGAAGAGCGCACCCGCTACGACATCGAAATGATGTTGGAGCTGGGCTACTGCAACGGCATCGAGAACTACTCCCGGTACTTGTCTGGTCGCCAGCCGGGCGAGGCGCCTCCGACGCTGTTCGATTATCTGCCAGCCAATGCGATGCTGGTGGTGGACGAATCCCACGTCACCATTCCCCAGATCGGCGCCATGTACAAGGGCGACCGGTCCCGTAAGGAAACTCTCGTGGAGTACGGCTTCCGACTGCCTTCTGCGCTGGATAACCGGCCCATGCGCTTTGATGAATGGGAACGGATTGCGCCGCAGATGCTGTTCGTCTCCGCCACCCCCGGCAACTACGAAGCCGAGCATGCAGGGCAGGTGGTTGAACAGGTGGTGCGGCCAACCGGCCTGCTGGACCCGGAAATCGAAGTTCGCCCGGCCTCTACCCAGGTGGACGATCTGCTCTCGGAAATCCGCTTGCGCACTGACGTCAACGAGCGGGTTCTGGTGACCACGCTCACCAAGCGTATGGCCGAAGATCTGACAGACTTCCTGATGGAGCATGATATCCGTGTGCGTTACCTGCATTCGGACATCGATACCGTAGAGCGTGTTGAGATCATCCGTGACCTGCGCCGGGGCGAGTTTGACGTACTGGTAGGCATCAACCTGCTGCGGGAAGGTCTGGATATGCCAGAAGTATCGTTGGTGGCTATCCTGGATGCCGACAAGGAAGGTTTCCTGCGTTCGGAACGTTCGCTGATCCAGACCATTGGGCGGGCTGCCCGTAACCTCCACGGCAAGGCGATTCTCTATGGCGACCGGATCACCGGCTCCATGCAGCGGGCGATCGACGAAACCGAGCGCCGCCGAACGAAGCAGGCGGCCCATAACGAGGAGCATGGCATCACGCCGCAGGGTCTGAACAAGAAGATCGCGGATATCATGGAAGGCGCCGGTGGCGGCGGTGGTCGCGGTCGCCGTAAGGCCGAGCGTCCGGGCGAGAAGGCCGCCGAGGAGGCGGAGAAGTACCGTGCCAAGGCGGGTAACCGCTCACCGGAAGAGGTTCTCAAGGAGATCACCCGCCTGGAGGACGATATGTACAAGGCCGCTGCGGATCTGGACTTCGAGACGGCTGCGCGGTTACGGGATGATATTTCCGAGCTTAAAGAGGCTGCCTTGCGGACTGGCTAACGCCTTGGTCCTACTATGACCGCTGCCTGCAACGGTTGGTTCTTGCCGTAACGGGACATGCGGTCGAACACCCGGCGGTCTACCGGCAGGTATTGCTTGTCAGCGACGGTCTCACCAACGTCCGTGTCGATTTCCGGGTCGTGCAGGTATACAAACTGATCATCCATCGCACACACCGTCACCCAGTGGGGCACGCGGCTGCGATTCAGTTGCCAGGTGCTGATCAGGATCACCGGTACGCGGCCATCGTGGAGCGCAGCCTCCATGCCATCCAGGGTGAGCGGGTCGTGATGGAGTTCGATGCCAGTCTGGCCGATGTCGTAGAGAAAGCCTTCGTGAACCAGCTCAAGAACCCGCTTCTTGTCGTCGTTGCGAACCGTGTCCTTGAATAGGGCACCCTCCTTGCTGATATAGGCGCTGGCGTGGAACCCGCGATGCCAGGCCGCCAGTGCCAGGCCGTGAGGGCCGCAGCCGCCGTGGCCGGCGAGCATAAAGATGGTGGTGGCCTCACGCCAGAGTTTCAGTTCTTCCAGAGTGGTCATTGGCTGCTGTTCATCCAGGGCCGCCATGGCCATGATCAGGGCTGCCGGGCCGCAGGAGAATTCCGTGGTCTGGGGGTAATAGGGTACCGCCGGAAATTCCCGCGAAGGTTCGTAGAACAGGATGCGACGTTCGAAGCGCAGCGCGGTGCCGTGGTCTTCGTAGTAGTCCCGATAGGTGCCGAACTGGCGATAGCCCAGGCGTTGGTAGAGCCGTATCGCCGGGGAGTTGTCTTCCCGCACTTCGAGTCTCATCACAATGCGGCCGGCGTCGACCGCCGCAGCTTCTGCCTCACGAACCAATTGCTCGCCGATATTGCGGCCGCGTTCGGCTGGCGACACCGCGATGGAATAGATTCGCGCCAGCCGGGTGGCCGCGCTCATCAACACCAGGCAGTAGCCCACAAGTTCGTCGCCGGCCAATGCGACAATCAGGCGATCCCGCGGCATATCCAGGAAGCGCCGGAAGCTGCGCCGTGAGATCCGGTCTTCGGTGAAGCAGCGGTTCTCCAGCTTTACCAGTGCGTCCAGGTCATCGCTTGTGGCGTGACGAAAAGCGAGTGATGTCATAGGGAAAGAACTCTGGATAACTCAAATGTGGCGGCTTCGCCGGATTCAGCTTTGACGGCTATTATGAGTGAGTGCTGACGTTGCCGATAGCATGCAATCATGCGTAAAAGCACGCATTTCGTGCTAATTGTAGGCTAAAGCGTTCCGGCGTATTGTTGCGAGATTGTACAGGCACCATCGACGCATGGTGGGCCTGTGTTCCCCAAGCTTCCGGCACTGCCTTCATGGAGGAATGCCACTGATGTCACGATTGTTGATTGTTGTTGACCGCGCCAAGGACTGGGCACCGTATTACCCCAGTGAAGACGTTCTGACTTTTGATCAGTATCTACAGTTTTCCGCGCCCACTTCCAGTCGGGTGCGGGTGATCAACCTGTGCCAGAGCGCCCGCTACCTCAGTCGAGGCTATTACTGTTCACTGCTGGCCGAGGCTCGTGGCCATCATGTGGTGCCGTCTGTGATGACGCTCAACGACCTCAGCCGCAAAGGGCTGTTCTCGCTGCAGTTGGATGAACTGGATGCGAGCGTGATCAATTGGCTTGAGGAAGCCGGGGCTGAGATCGAGCCCGCCGGTGACAATAACCACGCCACGCGGGAAGTGCGTGTCCGCACGTACTTCGGGCAGGCGGAACATGGGGATTTGAAGCCGGTTGCACGCGCGTTGTTTGATCGTTTCCCGTGCCCGGTTCTGGACGTGGTGTTCCGCCGTGGCAAAACCTGGCAGATAGCGTCCATGAAGCCAGGCTGTCCCGCCGACCTGAAAGGGAAAGAACAGGATGCATTCGCGGCGGCGTTTGACCGTTTCAGCAGCATGGTCTGGCGCAAACCCCGTACCCGCCGTCGTTATCGGTTTGATCTTGCGATGCTGGTCAACGAGGACGAGGAAATGCCCCCCAGCGACAAAGAGGCGCTGGAGAAATTCGAGAAGGCTGGCCGTAAGCTGGGGATTAACGTGGAGCAGATCGGCCGCCGTGATTATATGCGGCTGCCGGAATACGACGGCCTGTTTATTCGCGAGACTACTGCCATCGATCATCACACCTATCGTTTCGCCCGCAAGGCCGAGGCCGAGGGCATGGTGGTGATCGACGACCCGGTGTCGATCCTGCGTTGCACCAACAAGGTCTATCTGGCGGATCTGTTGAAGAACAACAAGATCCCGACACCAAAAACCCTGATTCTGTCGAAGGATCAGAAAGACAGTGCTGAACAGGTGATTCGTGATCTGGGCTTTCCTGCCGTTATCAAGATTCCTGACGGCGCCTTTTCACGGGGAGTCACCAAGGCGGAGGATGAAAAAACGCTGCGGGCGGGCCTGAAAGAGCTGTTCAAACAGTCGGCATTGGTACTGGCCCAGGAGTACCTTTACACCGATTATGACTGGCGTATCGGGGTGCTTGGCGGCCGGGCCATCTATGCCTGTAAATACTACATGGTGGAGGGACACTGGCAGATCTACCAGCACGGTGGCGCGGAAGTGGACAGCGGTGGTTTCGATACCATGCCGACGTACGAGGTGCCCCGGAACGTCATCCAGGCAGCGCTCAACGCCACACGTCTGATCGGCAATGGCCTTTACGGTGTGGACATCAAACAGTCTGGTAACCGAGTGGCAGTCATTGAGGTAAACGACAACCCCAGCATTGATGCCGGGGTTGAGGATCGCTTCCTGGGAGGGGAGTTATACACCCTGATCATGCAGGAGTTCCTGTCCCGCATGGAGGAAAAGCGGCGTCGCTAGACGCCCTGTCAGTTCTCGGTATGGGCGTGCCATATCCTGAGGCTGCCGAACCACGCGTAGCGGCCAAGGTCCTCGCTGATCTGACGGGCGTCGGGAAGTGCCTCAGACTCAGGAATCTCCATGAACAGTTCCATATGGACCCGGTTGCGGAGGTAATGAAGCCGTAGCCGGTTGTTGGACGGCAGGTTTTCTATGTGTTGGTGAAGTACCTCGCGGATTTCCGCTCGGGCGGGCAGTTGCTCGGAGGTCTGGGGGTGGATTTCGTCGTTCTCGGCATCAATGTGGAAATTGATGTCGAGAATGTTGTCCAGGGCATTGCGCATGGCTTTTACCACCTGCATTCCGATCTGATGCCCTTCGGAGACACTGATCTCCGGCGACACCACAAGGTGTACATCCAGCAGGATGTCGTGCCCCATGCGCCGGCTGCGAAGTTCATGCACGTTGCGCACGCCGTCGGTTTTACTGGCGATGTGTTTCAGTGCCTCGGTATCTTCCGGGGACAGGCCTGTATCGACGAGTTCTTTCACGCTGTCGCGGGTGAAGCGCCAACCGATGTGAATGATGATCCCGGAGATAATTACTGCCGCGAGTATGTCCAGCCACAGATAGCCCAGCATGGCGCCGATGGTCGAGAAGAGCACCACCACGGAGGAGAGAGCATCAGTGCGACTGTGCCAGGCATTGGCGATGATCAGGTCCGAGCGGATCGCTATGCCAACCCGGCGCGTGTAGCGATAGATCCATTCCTTGCTGGCAATGGAGATGACGGCTGCCACCAACACCGGCCATTCGGGAATGTTCACAGCGCCGCCATCAAGCAGTCGCAGGGTGTTATCCCAGGCCAGGGCCGCGCCAACGGCAATGAGGATGCTGCCGAGCACCATGGTGCCCATGGTTTCTATGCGTTGGTGGCCATAAGGATGGTCCTGGTCTGGCGCCTGACGGGACACCCGCATGACGCCCAGTACGACAAGGTCCGATGCGACATCCGTAAAGGAATGAATGCCATCCACCAGCAGCGCCTGGGAATGAAACAGCGTTCCGGCGATGACCTTGAGAAGACCCAGTACACCATCCAGTAGCATTCCGATAACGGTTACACGCGATGCTGCCCTGCGCTCCTGGGGGAGTCCCTTGTGTTCTTGGGAGGAAAAGGTCTGCTGGTCCGTCATTGAGGTTCTCCGTGGGCCTGATCGTCAGTATAACGAACCTGCCACTGTATTTTTTATGCACATGGGCGGCATCGCTGAATGACGTAACATTCTGTGACCGAGTTGCCTGCCATGACAAAAAACACTCCGTAAGTGCATGATATTTATAAATAAATAAACTGGTTAAAAATTGATCAATCTGTAGGCTGGCGCGAATATCAAGGGTTCGGCCGCGTTGCCCCGCGATTTTCAACAGGGTTATCCACAGATTCCGTGGAAAAGGTCACAAGAGCTTAACGCTACAGACATTTAGCCGTCATATTTAAGGTGTAGGGCGATGCTGTGGAAAACTTCCGGTATACTCCGCATCGTTCTCGATCAGGGAGATTGTGTATGTATGGCATTATGCGCGAACTGCTGTTCCGGCTGCCACCGGAGACTGCTCATAATCTGACGTTGTCGGGGCTCGATATGGCAGGAAAGCTCGGGTTGCTCCAGGCGCTCGTCAGCAAGCCGGAGCGGCTGCCAACCAAGGTGATGGGCCTGGAGTTTCCCAATCCCGTTGGGCTGGCTGCGGGGCTCGACAAGAACGCTGATCATCTGGATGCCCTGGGCGCATTGGGATTTGGGTTTATCGAGGTAGGCACTGTCACGCCTCTGGCTCAGCCCGGCAACCCGAAGCCGAGAATGTTCCGGCTCCCTGAGCACAGCGCCATTATCAATCGGATGGGTTTTAACAATAATGGCCTTGAGCACCTGCTGGATCAGGTGGACAAGCGCCGTTACGCTGGCGTACTGGGTATCAATGTCGGCAAGAACAAGGCCACACCCAACGAGGAATCCGAGTCAGATTATCGCAAAGGTATTGCGGCGGTGTATTCCCGCGCTGACTACATCACGGTGAACGTATCCTCCCCCAATACGCCCGGTTTGCGGGATCTTCAGTTTGGCGACTCTCTAAAGGGCCTGATGCACGCCATCAAGGAGGAGCAGGCACGTTGTGAGAAGGAACATGGGCGCTACGTGCCGTTGGCGGTGAAGATCGCCCCGGATATGGACGACGACGGAGTACGCTTTGTGGCCAACGCCCTGAAAGAGTCGGGGCTGGACGGTGTCATAGCCACCAATACCACCATCAGCCGCGAGGCCGTTGCCGGGCATCGGTACGCGGAAGAAGCTGGGGGACTCAGCGGGGCGCCGGTAAAGGCGTCTTCCACCCGGGTGATTCAGGCACTGTATGCGGAACTGGGAGAGTCGTTACCGATTATCGGGGTAGGCGGCATTACCGACGGTGACAGCGCGGCTGAGAAAATTCGTGCCGGCGCAAAGTTAGTGCAGATTTATACCGGTTTTATCTATCGCGGTCCGGCGCTGATCCGGGAGTCGGTCGACGCGATTCGGCGTTTGACTTGATGCGGTGGTGAGAACGGTGTGCCATAAGGTGTGCCAGGAAGTGAGGCCAGAAATAGTGAGGCCAGAAATAAAGTGGGCCCGCTTAGCGGGCCCGTGCGGGGAATAAACCCCGTGGCGTTTCATCGCATGGTACGGGTCGGGAGGACCCGTTTGGGTTGCTCTGGGTACTGCGCCAAATTGTGTGTTGTTGAAAGATCAGATTAAAGATTCGGGGTGCTGACAAACAACGTTATGCCGTTACGTTTGCCAGTCTGTGGATGCCGGATACGCCGGTCATGCCCTCCCATTGATCTGTGCGGCCTTCTCGCCACCCGTTGAGCCATTCCTGGCGAACTTCCGGCTGTTCCAACGGGCAACTGTCTTTTGCTTTACCGGACACGCCGGCCAGGTAACCCCGTTTGAATGCACGAGCGTACATATCTCTTTTCTGTCTTTTCATGCCGTTCCTCACTGATGGATTAACAGAACAAGCGTGTACACATCTGCCGTGGCCGGGACTTGGGGCAACCCTTCCGGGGTAACCCACTATTGTCAGGTATGGCCAGAGCAGTCAGGATCCTGTTAACAGGGAGCCCTTTGTTGGCTCCCCGGAACGACGCGTCACCTACAAGGTAAGACTAAGCCAGCGCCCTTGTACACTATTTATTTCATCTATATGAAGCTTCTCTTATAGTTGTGTGACATAACAAGCCAGTGAAAACCTCGGAAAATGCGCTAATCCCACGACCTTAGCCATCGTAGAAACGACTCAGGAGTCGAACGTGTCAGACCTTAACTTTTTCGTAACCTGCCCCAAGGGCCTGGAGTATTTGCTGGAGGACGAACTGCGTACCTTCGGCATGGACCCGGTCCGGAACGCACCGGCAGGTGTCTGGGCCAACGGCACCCTTGAAAGTGGCTATCGTGCCTGCCTGTGGTCGAGGCTCGCAAACCGGGTCATCCTTCATCTGGCGGATGTGGACGCCACCTCCGGTGACCAGATGCTGGGTGGTGTAACGGACCTGGAGTGGCAGCAGCATATTCCGATGAATGGCAGTTTCCGCGTCAACTTTGTGGGGCAGAACGAAGCCATTCGCAACACGCAATACGGTGCCCAGCGAGTGAAGGATGGCATTGTGGACCGTCTGCGCAGTGCCAGTGGTCAGCGGCCTTCCGTGGACGCCAAAAACCCGGATGTAACGGTGTCGGCACGCCTGAATCGCGGCAAGCTGTCGGTGGGCATCGACCTGAGCGGCGACAGCCTCCATAAGCGGGGCTATCGCACGGAAAAGGGGGCAGCGCCACTGAAGGAAAATCTGGCGGCGGCTCTGCTGACGAGATGCGGTTGGCCGGAACTGGCGAAAGCCGGTGGCGATTTCATCGACCCTATGTGTGGTTCCGGCACGCTGGTGATTGAGGCAGCCATGATGGCTCTGGATCTGGCGCCCGGCCGCAAGCGCGCACGTTTCGGTTTCGAGCGTTGGCTGGGCCACCAGCCGGACCTGTGGTTGTCACTGCGCCAGGAAGCCGAGAAGCGCGCCTATACAGGCAAGCAGGGCATTGAGGGGCGCGTTCCTGCCTTCCTGGGCTTTGACCAGGATCGAGGGGTGATACAAACCGCAGGGAACAACCTGCAACGGGCTGGCCTGGAAGGCATCGTAACCATCAAGCAGCAAGGAGTTGACCAGTTCAGCCGCGAAGAGGCCTGGGCCGAGACCGGCCTGGTGCTGGTTAACCCTCCCTACGGCGAGCGCCTGAGCGAACGCAAGGAGCTGGGTAGTCTTTATCGCGCCCTGGGTGAAGCCGTTAAGGAAGCGTTGCCGGGCTGGCGGTTTGGCGTATTCACCGGTGCGCCCGAGTACGGCAAATCCATAGGCCTTCGCAGCTACAAGCAGTACCGCCTCTACAACGGCAAGTTGCCGGCGCAGTTGCTGTTGTTCAACGTGGATGACGCCAGCGCCATGACACCGCGGGAGCCCGATGTACCTGGCGAGGTGACGCCCCGCATCGCCAATGAAGAGCGCGCTGCGATGCTGCGCAATCGCCTGAAGAAAAATATGAAGACCGTCGGCCAGTGGGCCCGCAAGCAGGGTATCGGCTGTTACCGCCTGTATGACGCCGATATGCCCGAGTTTGCACTCGCTATTGATGTCTACGAGGGCCGTGTCCACGTTCAGGAGTACGCTGCTCCCAAGTCAGTCGACGAGCGTTCCGCACGGGAACGGTTGGCCGAGGCTCTGGCGGTGATTCCTGACGCCATCGGTGTCGAGCGGGAAGACATGGTCTGCAAGCAACGACAACGGCAAACGGGTACCAGCCAGTACGAAAAGCAGGCAGCCAGCGGAGAGTTTTTTAACGTTCACGAACATGGTTGTGTTCTGAAGGTGAACCTCAAGGATTACCTGGATACGGGCCTGTTCCTGGACCATCGACCAGTACGCAACTGGATTCAGCAGAATGCTGCGGGCAAGCGATTCCTGAATCTTTTCTGTTATACCGGAGCGGCCACCGTGCACGCAGCGGTCGGCGGCGCGACCCGTTCACTGAGCCTGGACATGTCGAAAACCTATGTGAACTGGGCTCAGGAAAATCTTGCGCTTAACGGTGCGGATGCATCCCATCACCGGGTGGAGCAGGCGGATTGCCTGGCGTGGCTGGCGGGCAAGCCAACCAGCGATCAGCGTTTTGACCTGATTTTTATGGACCCGCCCACCTTCTCGAATTCCGCCCGCATGGCCGGGGTACTGGATATCCAGAAAGACCATGGCAGGTTGATACGCCAGGCGATGCAGCGGTTGACGTCAGAGGGCCTGCTGATTTTCTCGACCAACTTCCGGCGCTTCAAGCTGGATGAGAGCCTGGAAGAGGAGTTCGCCATTGAAGAAGTGACCCGGGACACCCTGGACCGGGATTTTCAGCGCAATGCTCGAATTCACCGGTGCTGGCAGGTCAGAACTCGTATTTAAACCCGGTTGAGAACTGGAAGGTGTTCGCGCCGGTTTCGGTATCTTCAAATAACCGGCCACCTTCCAGGACGATGAAACCATTATCGATAACCTCGAAATCCAGGCCAAGCAGCCAGCTCACGCTGAAGGAACTGTCCGGATATTCGTCCGCGATTGAGGCGTAGGGCGAGTCATCGTCAGGATCGGCTTCCCGGGCCTTGCCCAGCGGAGTCAGAGTGGCGACCCCCTGGACGTGGGAAAACCCGAACTGGGCATAGGCGTTGGCGTAGTCGGTGATCGGGTAATGGCCGCCGATGTACCAACTGGCGAAGTACTCGATGTCCAATTCCAGTTCGTTGTCGATTTCGGCGGTGGTGGTACCCGCACCTGCGCGGATCTCCACGTGAAAATACTCGGAAATATGCGTTCCAAGCACCATGGATCCTGTGGTTGACCAGGCTGTTTCGAGGGTGTTCTGGCCTACAGACCGGTGGTTGAGGCCGGTGGCCAGAATGCCGACGTAGGTCATGCCTTCGCGGGGAACTTTATCCTGTGCGCTGGCCATGACCGGTGTGAGCAAAGCTGCGGTAAGCGTGGCGGCCGTGAAGAGGTGTCGCAACAGCGTGTTCATTGTTATTGGGCTTCCTGGCGTTGTCGGATTCCGACAGATTCTGCCTTCTGTAACTGTTTGTTACGTCGACCCAAGTCACAGTTCGCATTGCCAGCGACGTTGTAGGATGGGGTTCAGTCGAAGAAGCCTTCCTCACGTGCAATCAATAACAGTGCATAGACCCCGTTTTCGGGCAGTTGAGGTTCCAGGCCTTCGTCGGACAGCAGTTGCCTGCGTCGGTCGTCCAGTGCTTCCCGGGGCAGGGACGTGACCAGTTCTTCCATGCCCGCGATTTCGAAGGGCGCGTCCATGGCGACGGCGGTGAAGATCAGGTCCACCAGGATTTCGTCCGGGTCCATGCCGTCCACGTAAACCGTCTGGTCGGGCAGGTCCTGATGAAGCTCCTGGGCCAGTTCGATCAGGGGTACGCCCTGTTCTTCCAGGTAGAGCAGGTCGATATCGCCCAGGTCGGCGTCTTCCGGTATCCATTCGTCGGCCGGGGCGATGACGACGGTTTTCATCTGACCGTCTTCCAGTGACCAGGCCATGGCCACGGGGAACAGAACGTCGTCGGTCTGGCAGTACTCGATATCAAGAAAACGCGGTGCGGGCAAGGTACACTCTCCGGGTAGCCGGGCTGCGTGGGCAGCCGTTTTGTACGGATATGACGTCGGGCGCCATCATGCCATACTGGCGCCGCAATTATCAGTTTATCAGGGACATCATGGAACACGCTGAATTTAACACCAATCTGCTCGAATTTCTGAACGCATCACCGACCCCCTGGCACGCTGTAGCCAGTATGAAGCATCGTCTTGATCAGGCGGGTTTCAAGGCCCTGGATGAGAAAGAAGACTGGGAACTGGAAGCGGGGCAGGGCTATTACGCCATCCGTAACGGCTCATCCATCGTGGCGTTCCGCACTGGTCGCCGCGACCCCGCGGAAGCCGGTATTCGTATGGTGGGTGCCCACACCGACAGCCCCTGCCTGAAGGTGAAACCTAACCCGGAACTGCGCCGCAAGGGGTTTTTCCAGTTGGGTGTGGAAGTGTACGGCGGCGTGTTGCTGAATCCCTGGTTTGATCGTGACCTGTCCCTGGCGGGTCGGGTCACTTACGTGGATGAGTCCGGGTCGGTGAAAGACACACTGATCGATTTTCGCAAGGCCGTGGCGTATATACCCAGCCTCGCCATTCATCTGGACCGGGAAGCCAACAGCAATCGCACGGTTAATCCACAAACCGATCTTCCGCCGGTATTGATGCAAGTGCCGGAGGACGACACCACCCGCTTCACCGATCTGCTGACCGACCAATTGGCCACGGAGGCCCCGGGTGTCCGCGTTCGTAAAATTCTGGGCTATGAACTTGGCTTTTACGATGCCCAGCCGGCGTCGCTGGTGGGGCTGCGCGAAGATTTCATTGCATCGGCACGGCTGGATAACCTGCTGAGCTGTTACATAGGGCTTCAGGCTTTGATCGAATCTTCCGGCGAGGAACCGGCGCTGCTGGTATGCAACGACCACGAGGAAGTGGGCAGCATGTCGGCGGAAGGGGCTCAGGGGCCGTTCCTGTCAGCGGTTCTGGACCGTTGGTGCGGTAAGGGTCGGGCGCGCGCGATTGCCCGCTCGATGATGATCTCGGCGGACAACGCTCATGGTATCCACCCCAACTACATGGACAGGCACGACGAGAACCACGGCCCGCTTCTGAACCAGGGGCCAGTGATCAAGGTCAACCATAACCAGCGTTACGCCACCAACAGCCGCTCAGCAGCGTTGTACCGCCACATCAGTGATGAGCTTGACCTGCCATATCAAACTTTTGTGGTGCGCAGTGACATGGGGTGTGGAAGCACGATTGGCCCGCTCACCGCCGGGAATCTTGGGGTGACAACGCTGGATATCGGTGTGCCACAGTTTGGCATGCACTCAATCCGGGAAATGGCAGGAACCAGAGATGGGGTGACGTTGTTCCGGGTGCTGCGGGAGTTCATGCAGCGAGAGGAGGTGCTGTAAATGGCTCCCCGAGCTGGGCTCGAACCAGCGACAAACGGATTAACAGTCCGTTGCTCTACCAACTGAGCTATCGGGGAACAAAGTCGGAATGGCGCGCATAATAGGGACTTTGCCCGGCGGCGTCAACCCCATGAATTGAAAGGTTAAATTTTGTACGACCACAATCTGTATTACAAGCCGCCCCTGTGGTTGCGCAATGGCCACGTCCAGTCTGTCTGGCCGACTCTGTTTCGCAAGGTGTCACTGACAGAGCCGGTCAGGGAATCGCTGCCAACAGACGACGATGACGAGCTACATCTGGATTGGTATCGCCAGGGGAACGACCGGTTGGCGGTGTTATCCCACGGCCTGGAAGGGCACAGTCAGCGTCCTTACATGCAGGGATTGGCGCGGGCGCTGTTGAACGACGGTTGGGATGTATTGGCCTGGAACTTTCGTTCGTGCGGCGGTGTGATGAACCATCAGCCCCGCTTTTACCACAGCGGCGCAACTGGCGACCTGGACAGGGTCGTGCAGCATGGACTTGCTCAGGGGTATGGAAAAGTGATGCTCTCGGGCTTCAGCATGGGCGGTAACCTCACTCTGCTATACCTCGGGCAGAAGTCAGAGCAGGTGGATAGCCGTATCTGCGGCGCTATCACCTACTCCGTACCCTGTGACCTGGCCGGTAGTGCCGATACGCTGGCCCGCCCCAGCCGGCGTATCTACATGCAACGTTTTCTGCGTGACCTTCACGCGAAGATGGAAGAGAAGTCGAAACGATTCCCGGGGCTGATCGATGTTACCGGGTTCGAGAAAATTCGCAGTTTCCATGAGTTTGATGACCGCTACACCGCCCCGTTACACGGTTTCCGAGATGCCAGGGACTATTGGGACAACTGTTCTGCCTTGTGGACCCTAAAGGACATCCGTGTGCCGGCGCTGATGATTAACGCAGCCGATGACCCGTTCCTGTCCCGGCAATGCTTTCCGGAGTCCCGTGCGCAACTGGGCGCTTACGTGCGGCTGGAAGCGCCCCGCTGGGGCGGCCATGTTGGCTTTGTTGAGCACGTTCAGGATGGCTATTACTGGTCGGAGCGGCGGGCTGTGGCGCATGCCCGCACGCTGTTGGCTTAAAGCAGGGCTGTTCCCTGAGCATGGGTTCCAGTACTGGCCAGATGTTATCGAGCAACTGACCCTGCGCTTCTGCCGTTGGATGAATGCTATCGCCCTGCATCATGCCTTCCTGGTCATAGATACCTTCCAGGAAAAAGGGGAGTAGTTCGGTCTCGTATTGGTCAGCAAGTTCGGGGTAAATGTCCGCGAAGGCGCGGGTATATCGTTGACCGTAATTGGGCGGAATCTGCATGCCCACCAGCAGGGTTTCGGCGCCTGCCTCCTTTACCTGCTCAATCATCCGGGCCAGGTTCTGGCGGATAACGTTGGGCGGAAATCCCCGCAAGCCATCGTTACCACCGAGCTCGATGACAACAATGGCGGGGTCGTTCTTATCCAGAAGATCCGGCAGGCGGCGCAGACCGCCATCGGTGGTTTCGCCGCTGATGCTTGCGTTCACCACCTGCCAGTGGTCCAGGCCCTCGCCCTCGAGCCGTTCCTGAAGCAGAGCCACCCAGGATTCCCCGGTTTGCACGCCGTAGGCTGCGCTGAGGCTGTCGCCAACGATCATCAGTGTGCTCTGGCTGGCCTGAGCCTGGGCACCAACACACATTAAAGCGAGAAAAACTATTGATCTCAGGCGTAAAAATACCGTATGCATAGAGGTCCTGTGTTCAAGACAACCGTTGTGGAGAGCTCGTGAGCGACTTAAGTGATCACAAACCGGATAATGTCAGCCCCATGCTGAAAGTCAGTAACCTGACGCACAAGGTCAGCCTGGAGACAGATACGTTGACGATCTTGCAGGGGGTCAGTCTGGAAATCAACCGGGGTGAATCCGTCGCCATTGTCGGGCGCTCCGGCTCCGGAAAAACCACGTTGTTGGGGCTGTTGGCCGGATTGGATACCCCATCTGATGGCACCGTTGAACTTGATGGTTCGGTAATCAGCAAGCTCAGTGAGGATGAGCGCGCGAAACTCCGGTCCCGCCGTGTTGGCTTCGTGTTCCAGTCATTCCAGTTATTGCCGGCCCTGACCGCGCTGGAGAACGTTATGCTGCCACTGGAGCTGGGCGGTTTCGATTATCCGAAAACCAAAGCAAAGGAGTTACTGGAACGGGTCGGGCTTGGCGAACGGCTCTCTCACACCCCGAGGCAGCTTTCCGGTGGCGAACAGCAGCGGGTGGCCATTGCTCGCGCCTTTGCCTCCGAGCCGGCCATCCTGTTTGCCGACGAACCCACGGGCAATCTCGACAACCGCACTGGCGCTGACGTATCCGACCTGTTGATGACCCTGAATCGGGAGCAGGGCACAACATTGGTCATGGTTACCCACGACGAACGGCTTGCCGCCCGCTGTGGCCGACAATTCAATATCGAGGCCGGTGTATTGACCGAGCCCTCGACGGCCCCTCAGCCAGAAGCGGTGAACTGATGGCGGCTTCAAAGAAACTCATGTCGGTCAAACGTGACTGGCGGGAACGGGATGTCCGTGTGGTGCTCTCGGCACTGATCATCGCGGTTGCCACGGTAGCAACCATTGCCCTGTTCGCCAGCCAGTTACAGCGTACCCTGGTGTCGTCAGCCAGCTCTTTTCTTGCCGCGGATCGCCAACTGGAAGCGGAAAACGGCCGCCCGATTCCTGAGGGTTGGATGCAGGAAGCCGAGCAAAGAGGGCTGAAAACGGCCCGTATGGTCGAATTCTCCACGATGGTCTTTGGTGCCGGGAATTTCCAGCTGGTGTCGGTCAAAGCGGTGAACAACACATACCCGCTGCGGGGCGAAGTGGAATACCAGGAGGGTGCGGAGGCGCCGAGGCAAACGGTTGCCCATGGCCCTGCGCCGGGCGAGGTCTGGATCAACCCGCGTTTGCTGCGGCTCCTGGAGCTTGAGTTGGGAGACACCCTGGAGGTTGGTAATCAGGGGCTGACCATTTCTGGCCTGCTGGTGCGTGAGCCGGACGGCGGCTTCAATATGTCCGCTCTGGCGCCGCGGGTAATGATGCACGTGGATGACGTTGGCGCCACCGGTGTGATTCAGGAGGGCAGTCGGGTTGAATACGTGTACCTGTTTGCCGGTGAAGAAGCGCTGCTCGACGATTACTACGGTTGGCTGCAGCCACGTCTGGAGCCCAGCCACGAGTGGGAGGGTGTGCGCGACGGCGAGACCTTCTCCCGCTCCCTGGAACGGGCTGAGCGTTTTCTGTTGCTGGGTGGCAGCCTGGCGGTGATGTTGGCGGCGGTCGCCGTGGCGGTCGCCAGCCGTCAGTACGCGTTATCGCAACGGGATACCGTCGCGCTGTTGAAAACCCTGGGGGTTCGCAGCCAGGGAATAGGCCGCCTGTACCTGCGTCGATTGGCTCTGTGGGGTATTGTTGGTGCCGTTGGCGGCCTGTTGGTGGCCTTACCCCTGTATTGGCTGCTGTCCAGTGTGTTGGGGGATGTGCTGGAGCGGCAGATAGACTACCAGATTGATCCCAATGCGTTGGCGCCGGCGTTGTTGACGGCGCTGGTGTCGCTGTTTGCCTTTGCGTATCCGCCCATCCGAAGGCTGCGGAATGTACCGGCAATGCGGGTGTTGCGAAGCCAGCCTGGCGAATCCGGCCGTGAAGCGATTCCTGACCTGGTGATTGCAGTCGTCGCAATCTTTGGCTTGGTATGGATGTACGCCAGGGAAGTGTCCCTGGTGCTGTCCCTGCTTGGCGGGCTTGCCTTGCTGCTCGGTACTCTGGGCCTGCTTGGGTGGTTGATGGTCACCACAATGCGTCGCATCAGTGGTGGTGGGAACGCCTGGCGGCTGGCACTTGTGGGTCTGTACCGGCATCGCCGAGCCAGCCTGTCCCAGATTGCGGTCTTCGCCATGACGTTGATGCTGGCGGCCACGCTGATCCTTGTCAGAACGTCCCTGCTGGACGACTGGCAGTCGCAATTGCCAGAAGACACGCCCAATCACTTCCTGATCAACATCGCCCCGGAGGCGGTGGATGAGGTGGATGCATTCTGGGCGGAACGCGGGCACCCACTGGAGAAGCTGTATCCCATGGTCCGTGGCCGGCTTACCGAGTTGAATGGGAAGCCGGTGAAGGAAGCCGTGACCAAGGACGAGCGGGTCGGTGCCCTTAACCGCGAGTTAAACCTGACCTGGATGGAAGAATTGCCGGAGGACAACGGCATTGTTGCTGGCCAATGGTTCACGAACGGGCAGACCGACGGTGTCTCCATTGAAGCGGAACTGGCTGGAAAGCTCGGTGTAGAGGTGGGGGACGAGCTTGGGTTCACCATTGGCTCGGAGAAGATCACGGAAACCGTGACCAGTGTTCGTACGGTCCAGTGGGACAGCATGAAACCCAATTTCTACATGGCGTTTCCCCCGGGAGGTGGGCTGGAAGACATGCCCGCCACGTGGATTACGGCATTCTATTTGCCGGCGGACCTGAAATCCCAGCTCAACGATTTCTCACGCCGGTTTCCCACGGTTTCCGTGCTTGAGATCGACCATGTGATTGAGCGTATTCAGGAAATCGTAGGCCAGGTTACCCAGGCCATCGAAGCGATATTGGCGTTGATCCTGGCCGCCGCTCTGGTTGTGATGGCTGCGGTAGTCAGTGCCACCATGCAGGATCGGCAACGGGAAGGTGCGCTGCTTCGGACTCTGGGTGGCCGACAGACACTGCTGGTAAGGAGTACCATGCTGGAATTCGCGTTGCTGGGATTCTTTGCCGGTATTCTCGGCGTTGCGGCTGCGGAAGGCGCCGTCTGGGCGTTGCAGTTCCGCATGTTTGAAGGCGAGTTCCGTTGGCACTGGCAGACAATACTGCCCATCCCACTGTTCAGTGCCCTGGTGTTGGCGCTGTTCGGTCGCTGGCAATTGAAGCCCGTATTGAGCGTATCGCCGATGCTCCTGCTCAGGCGGCTGGAATAGCCGGGTTGCCCCGAGGGGGGAGCTTAGCGGTACCTGGAGAGAATCTTATCCAATATGCCGTCCTCTCGGAGCGCCTTAAGTTCGCCGTTAAACGACCTGGCAAAGGGTTCCAGTTCTTTTCTCAGCATCAACCGGAAGCCATATTCACTGAGTTTGGTTGAGGTAGTCCGGAATTCACCCTGTAGGCCTTCGTTCAGCAGAATCCACTGACCAACCAGGCGGTCAGCAATTGCGGCGTCAAGGTCCTCACCATGGAGTACGTAGAGGAACATGTCCCGGTCCTTGGAGACGTCGAACCGTTTAATGTCACCGGATGCAAAGTAAGGCTCCAGGACTGGATGATTGTATCCAAGATGTGTAACCAGGGTTTTTGAGAACAGATCCTCAGGCACTTCGAAGTCCAGTGCAGAGCCTTTTGGAATAAACAGGACTTCCTCAACGTTAACCACGGGATCTGTGAAGACAAAATCCTCGGGGTTATCAGTCCATTCCTTCGCCCGGGTGGTGCCGTCTATGTAGCCGTCCATCAGCATCTGATCGACCCGTTTGCGGGGAATTTTTTCGGCGACAACGCGATAATCCAACTGCTTAGCCACCAGGACAACCACGTCCCACATGATGCCGGACTGTTGGTCGCCTTCTGTTATCAGGTAAGGAGGGTAGCCATTCGGCGAGACGTTAAATCGGAATACTCGCTCTGCGTCCTGTGAGGGAGCTTCCTCGTTAGCGAATGCAGTTGCGCCGCAGAGGGACGTAAACAGGAGTGCCAGTGACGCAAAAGAGATCAGGATGTGCCGACTGGATGAGTCTTTGCGCATAGATGCGAGGCTCTGTTTCAAGGAGATATTCTAATCCGGCTACATCCCTGCCAGCTACTGCGGAATTGTCACTGTTTATCCTGTCAATTTCAATGACATGATTTGAATGTTTTTGTAGCGTTGAGTGTCGGCCTGTATTCCCTGAAGGGCCTGAAACACCCGGCCTGAGCCGGGTGCCGGGCGTTACCCGATCAGGCCCAGGCGCGCTTCAGAACCGCGCGAGCATCTTCGAGGCTAACCTCTTTCGGATTGAACATCATGGCGCCGTCGTCCATGGCCATTTCGGCGATGGTATCAAGCTGGTGTTCCTCAACGCTGCCTGTTTCCTTGAGAGTGCGGGGCAGTTTGCAGCGTTTGTGGAGCTCGTCTCGCAGCTTGCGCAGGGCTGATATGCTGGCTTCCGCGCGGCGGCTGGCCGGTGTGGCGGAATAGACATCAGGCCCCTCGAGGTAGAGCAGTAACTCGCCCAGCGGTGCCCGGATCGACTCGAGGTTGTACTCCAGTACGTAAGGCAGGTACAGGCTCATACACAAACCATGGGGCAGGTGGCAGATGGCGCCGGTGGCGTGCCCGAGGGCGTGAACCAGTCCCACCATGGAGTTCGAGAAGGCGATCCCGGCCATGGTCGAGGCCTGCGCCAGCTCCAGTCGGCCATCGCTGTCCTTCGGGTTATCCATGACCTGCAACAGCGAGGTGCTGATCTTTTTAACCGCCGCTGTGGCATAGGCATCACTAAGCGGGTTCTTGGCCATGCAGGTAAAGGCTTCCGTGGCATGGGTCATGGCGTCCATGGCGGTGGCAGCCGTGATGTGGGGAGGCAGTGTCAGTGTCATCCTGGGGTCGATCACGGCCGCATTGGGCAGCAGGAATGACGAAGTGAAGGGGAGTTTCACTGATTTGGTTGTGTCAGTGATGACGGCTACCGACGTTACCTCCGAGCCTGTACCGGCGGTGGTAGGAACCACCAGGAACGGTTTCAGGGGATGTTTGATCACCCCCGCGCCACTGTAGGCGGCGATGTCATCTCCGCCTTCTGACACCAGAATGTTCACGGCCTTGGCGGTATCGATGGCAGAGCCACCACCCACCGCAATGATGGAGTCGCATTTCTCGCTACGATAGATGCCAGCAATGTCCCTGACCACGTCGGTGGACGAATCCGGCGGTACATCGTCGTAGATGCTGATAATTTCCAGCCCGCTTTCCTCGCAGGCCGCGACTACCGGGTCCAGAAGGCCGGCGGCCCTGACACCCTTGTCGGTTACGATCATCGGGCGCTTGGCGGCGAGGCCGGTGAGCTCGTAAGGAATATGCTCAAGAGCCGCTTTGCCGGCGATGACTTTGACCGGGCAGAAAAACTCGTAATATTGGTTCGTCATTATGCTCTTACCGTCTCGACAAAATGGGTTGCAACCTTGAGGTAGATACGGGCTGCGCTGAGGAGTTTCTCAGGCAGGTGAAGGTTTGAGGGGTATTCCTTTACCGCACGTTTCGCCACCAGCTTGGGCAGGATGAAGGTTTCAAGCCGATTGAGGACGCGGGTCATGCGAATGGCATAACTGATATCGCCATCCACCAGCATGCGGTCATTGGCGAACGCCACCGAGGTTTTCTCCTGGAACGAGAGCACCAGGAAGGCGTGAGCGATGTGCTTGAACTGAATGGACAGGTCCACCGGGCGAGGTGCGGAGTCCCCATGGTAATGAAAGCGGCCATTCCCGGTGTGCTCAACAATGAGTCGTGACCCGTCTGGCATCACCATCATTTCAAACAGGAAGCCATCGGGCAGGGCCCGGGCTTCCTTTTGCACCGCGGAATCAATTTCACTGACAGCCTGGAGCGCGCGCCCCATCACCTGGAACATCAGCTCCACATAAAGCCGCCGGGCCTGGAACACCATCGGCTGGATACGTTTCGCAAGCATGGCAATCGTCCGATTGTTGTTTAAGTACATCGATTTTTAGAGTTATTGCTCTAAAAGTCAATGCGGACGATGACGTCAGTTCTGCGTCAGTTGGGCCAGCTTGCGTTTTGCTTCCTCGGCCACCTCACCGCCGGCCTCTGCTGCGGTGCTGTAATACTGGATGGCTTCCTGGCGTTTACCCTGCTTGACAGCGACATCACCCAGCCGCAGGTAGGCGATTGATGTCGGCACAACCTGATTGGCCTGGCTCAGGTGTTCGCGGGCTTTGTCATAATTGTTCAGCTCCAGGGCATTCAGGCCGCTGTGAAGCTGGTAAGTGAACATCTCCGGATACAACGACGTGGCCTTGTCGAAGTCTGCGGCGGCTTTATCAAGGTTTTCTTTGGCCCGGTAGATGCGCCCACGAAGTGAGTAGAAAGCGGCTTCTTCCGGTTCTACCTTGATGGCCTCATTCACTTTGGCGAGTGCTTCGTCCAGCTTGTCGTTGCTGGCCAGTTTCATGGCTTCGTCATAGGCATCGTAAGCAGGCTGGCGGCTGCGCAGGAACGACAGCTTCTTCTCGTAGGTTTCTTCGCCGCGATAGCCGCCCGCGCCAATTTTATTGACCAGTTCCTGGTTTTCACGAACGCGTTTCTGTGACGGCGGGTGAGTGGCGAACATGCCTTCAATGAAGCTTGTGTCACGGTCCTCAGAGAGCCGCACAAACACTTCCTGCAACTCCACCGCTGCCTGTGGGTCGTATCCGGCGGCTTTCATGTAACGAATGCCGTAGTGGTCGGACTCCAGCTCATCACCCTGGCTGTATTGGGCGAGTGCGAGTTGCGCCCCCATGGCCGCGCCGCCCATGATCAGGCCGGCCCATTCGTTATCAGAGAGGGCAAAACCCAACCCCGCCACGCCTGCGCTGATCAGCATGCCTTGCTGCATGCGCTGGACGCTGTGGCGAGCGGCGGCGTGAACAATTTCATGGCCAAGGACTGATGCCAGCTGGGCTTCATCTTCCAGCTCCATCAGCAAGCCACGGTTGATGGCAATCTTGCCACCCGGGAGCGCCCACGCATTGGGCACACTGCTGTTCAATACCACGAACTCGTAGGGCAGGTCGGGCCGATCACTGACCTTTGCCAGCTTCTGGCCTACCTGGCTGACGTACAGATTCAATTCCGGGTCGAGATAGAACTGACCGCCCTGGGTTTGCTGAGTGGGCTTGTACTGCTCACTGCCAATGGAGAGTTCCTGGCTCTCGGGAATCAATGACAGCTGCTTTTCGCCGGTTACCGGGTTGACTGAACAACCTGCGAGGAAGGCTACCAGCACGAAAACGGAAAGATGTCGAAAGCCTTTGTGAACGTTCACGATAAACTCCTTGTTTGAATACCTGGGCAGACCCTGGCAGATATCCGCGGTCGCCATTGCTGGGCATTGGGATGTTTATACCATATCCCTGTGAGCGCCTGTGATACTACCCGTAAGAGCTTGTTGTGTGGAGGCTTTGTCGGCTTTGCGGTATGATCAAAGACTCCAATTCCCGTTTTATACCGCATCCGGAACGACTTCATGAGCAACTATCTGGAACTCATTGCCCTGGTCTGGTTTTTGATCTGCTGGCTGGGCTATTCCGAGTATTCCAGGCGCAAGGCCAATGATCGACCCTGCCTGTCCAACACACTCGACCTATACCGTGAAGACTGGATGCGCGTGATGCTCCGCCGGGATAACCGCATATCCGACGCGTCCGTGGTTGGCAATCTTGAGCGCAACGGGGCCTTTTTTGCATCCAGCTGCCTGTTGATCCTGGCCGGTATCATTACTGCGCTGGGATACACCCAAGAGGTCATGGAAGTGTTCAGTACCATGCCGTTTGGCACCTTGCCCAGCCGGGAAATCTGGGAAATGCGGATGGTCGTGTTGATGGTGATTTTCATCTACGCGTTCTTCAAGTTCACCTGGTCCATGCGGATGTACAATTTCGTCTCCGTGCTGATCGGCAGCGCACCGCTGACAACCGATACCAAGGCAAGTCCTGCTGCCCGGGAAGCCTTTGCAAAGAGCGCCGGAAGGGTTTGCAATCTTGCGGGCGATGCCTTCAACCTTGGGTTGCGCTCTTACTATTACGCATTGGCCGTGGTTTCCTGGTTTATCCACCCGCTGGTATTCATGGGTGCCTCTACCTTGATCGTCATCGTTCTGTACCGTCGGGAGTTCCGTTCTACCGCGCTGAGGGCGCTGCGAGACGGCAAGGTGTTCGAGGAGACGCTGCCAAAGTCGGACACTGAGAAAGACTCCGGTAAAGAATCGGATAAAGAAACCCAACACTGACGTGATGAGCCGAACGTTATGAAAGACTCCATTGGGATGGATCGGGTGCGCCGGTTTATCGACACCCTGAACCAGGGGCGAGAACTGGGTTTGACGGTAACCGCGGTAAAAAATGGGCAGTTGACGCTGTGCCTGCCGTACAGTGACCGTATCATCGGTAACCCGGACACGGGAGTGATCCACGGTGGCGCCATCACGACGTTGATGGATACGGCGTCTGGCTCCGCGACCCTGTGCGCCCTGGACGAATTCGAGCTATGCCCGACTCTGGACCTGCGAGTGGACTACATGCGCCCGGCCGAGCCCCGTAAACCGGTATATGCTCGGGCGGAAGCCTACAAGGTTACCCGCAACATTATTTTTACCCGTTGCGAGGCCTTCCAGGACCCCGGTGAGACCATCGCGAACTGCGTGGGCACCTTCATGCGGATCGGCAGGGAAGCAACCCCGAAATCCTTCCGCGATCTGATTACCGGAGGCGAAGAATGACCAACCCGGAAATCCTCCGCTATACCCAGGAAACCGGTGACTTCTCCCGCATGCTGGAAAGTATCCCTTACGCCCGGTTTATCGGCCTGGAGTGTGATCGCTATGGCGATGACCTGATCTTCCGCCTGCCGAGGAAGGAAGAAAACCTGGGCAATCCGATACTGCCGGCCATCCATGGCGGGGTGATTGGTGGCTTCATGGAGCTTTCTGCGTTGATTTACCTGATGATGTCCCAGGAAACCCTGCGCATGCCCCGCATTGTGGATTTTTCCCTGGATTACCTGCGTGCCGGCCTCGACCGCGAGACCTTTGCGGAATGTCAGCTCACCCGCCAGGGCAACCGCGTAGCCAATGTGATGATCACCGCCTGGCAGAAGTCCCGCTCCCAGCCCATCGCGACCGCACGGGCGCACTTCCTTCTGGAAGACTGAATTCGTTGGATCGGGGTTGAAATGCCCCGGTCTAGCCCCATTTCTGGTTCTAACAACTCAGGCACTGGTGCAGGCAAGCAGTTGAGGATGGGCTTACGAAACACGCCTCGAGACGTCCCTGTGCGGCTCGGGCTCCGCCATCCATGGCTCCGCACGGTTTCGTAAGCCCATCCTCAACTGCTCGCCCGGGCTCCGTGCCAGAATCAGTATTACTCAATAGTCGGGTGGCGTGGGTTTGAAGCCCTGTCCAAAACCGTGCGGAGCCATGGATGGCGGAGCCGAGCGTACATGGATGTATTCACAGCGTGTTTTGGACAGGGCTTCGAACCCGCGCCGCTCCACCGAAGCAAACACAGCAGGAGACAAAACAAGCCATGACGGTTGAATCGCAAAAAGAGACCCTGGGTTTTCAGACCGAAGTTAAGCAGCTGCTTAACCTGATGATCCACTCCCTGTACTCCAACAAGGAAATTTTCCTTCGTGAGTTGATTTCCAACGCGTCGGATGCGGAAGACAAACTGCGTTTCGCTGCATTGAAAGACGACAGCCTGTTCGAGGGCGACCCGGAACTGAAAATCCGCCTCGACTTCGATGCAGAAAAGAACACCGTCACGCTGAGCGACAACGGTATCGGCATGAACCGGGACGATGTTATCCAGAACCTGGGCACCATCGCCAAGTCCGGCACTGCGGAGTTTCTCAAGCAGCTTTCCGGTGATGAGAAGAAGGACAGCAAGCTGATCGGTCAGTTTGGTGTCGGCTTCTATTCCTCATTCATCGTGGCCGATTCCGTGGAAGTGTTTACCCGCCGCGCCGGTGCACCGGTGGAAGAGGGCGTTCATTGGCAGTCTGCGGGTGATGGCCAGTTCACCATTGAGAATGTGGACCTGAACGAGCGCGGCACGCAGATCGTCCTGCACCTGAAGGATGACGCCAAGGAATTTGCCGACGGTTTCCGTCTGCGCAACCTGGTGAAGAAGTACTCCGACCACATTTCTTTCCCGGTGGTGATGAAGTCCGAATCTGAAGAAGAGGGTGAAAAGGGCGAGTATGAGACGGTCAACGACGCCACCGCCCTGTGGACGCTGTCTCGCAGTGAGATCAAGGACGAGGAGTACAAGGAGTTTTACAAGCACATTGCCCACGATTTCGAAGACCCGCTGACCTGGTCGCACAATAAGGTGGAAGGCAAGCTCGATTACACCAGCCTGCTGTATGTGCCTGGGCGTGCGCCGTTTGACCTGTATAACCGGGAAGCGCCCCGCGGCCTGAAGCTGTACGTGCAGCGCGTGTTCATCATGGACGACGCAGAGCAGTTCCTGCCGTTGTACCTGCGCTTCACCAAGGGTGTGATCGATTCCAACGACCTGTCACTGAACGTCTCCCGTGAGATCCTGCAGAACGACAGCACCGTTGAAAGCATCCGTACAGCGGTGACCAAGCGGGTTCTGGATATGCTGTCCAAGCTGTCCAAGAAAGAGCCGGAGCAGTACCAGAAGTTCTGGAATGAATTTGGCACTGTGCTGAAGGAAGGCCCGGCGGAAGACTTCAGTAACCGCGAGAAAATCGGCGGCCTGCTGCGCTTTGCGTCCACCCATACCGGTGAGCAGGCGCAGACCGTGTCTCTGGATGAGTACATCGGCCGTATGAAGGAAGGCCAGAGCAAGATTTACTACATCACCGCCGACAACTTCATGGCCGCCAAGAGCAGTCCGCACCTGGAAGTGTTCCGCAAGAAAGGCATCGAGGTGCTGATCCTCTCTGACCGCATCGATGAGTGGATGATGGGCTATCTGAACGAGTACGACGGCAAACAGTTCCAGGACGTTGCCCGTGGTGATCTCGACCTTGGCGAAGTGGAAACTGAGGAAGACAAGAAGCACAAGGAAGAGGCTGCCGAGGAACACAAGAACCTGCTGGAGCGCATCAAGACCGCACTGGATGACCGGGTGCAGGAAGTGCGGGTAACCAACCGCCTGACTGATTCACCGGCCTGCCTGGTGGTTGGCGACTTCGATATGGGCGCGCAGATGAAGAAAATCATGGAAGCGGCGGGCCAGAAAGTGCCCGACAGCAAGCCGATTTTCGAGATCAACGTTGAGCATCCGCTGGTTCAGCGCCTTGAGAACGAGCAGGGCGAGGACCGCTTCAAGGAGCTGTCTGCGGTATTGCTGGACCAGGCCACATTGGCCAGTGGTGAGCAACTGCAGGACCCGGGTGCGTACGTGAGCCGCCTGAACCGCCTGCTGCTTGAGCTTGCCAACTAAGGCCGCCTGATGCAGCAGATTATCGTGGACGTCGATATCAGCCCTGATGAGTGGATCAAGCTCTATCAGGGTTCGGCGACGGACGTCCATACCAGGGCCCGGGACGGGCGTTCCGTCCGCTTCCCGGCCCGTATTCTCTCCCGCTTTTACCTTCGTGACGGCGTCCAGGGCAGTTTCCGTATCCTGTTTGATGACCAGGGCAAGTTCGTCAGCGTGGAACGCTTGTAATTCCGGCCTACCAACGCCCTTAAAAGTTCTCTACAATTCCCACCCGTTTATTCCTTGATCAATTCGTGGAGCCCCAATGCGAATAATCCTTGCCCCAATGGAAGGGCTGGTTGATGCACCCATTCGAGAGACACTGACAGCCGTTGGTGGCATCGACCGGTGCGTAACGGAATTTATTCGCGTGACTCAGGGCATGCTGCCGCCCCGTATTTTCTACAAATACGCCCCGGAACTGCACAACGGCTGCGAAACCCAGGTTGGCGTGCCGGTGGCCGTTCAACTGTTGGGCTCGGACCCCGTCCAGATGGGCCGGCATGGCGCCAAGGCGGTGGAACTGGGCGCCACACAGGTTGATATCAATTTCGGTTGCCCCGCCAAGACTGTGAACAAGCACAAGGGTGGCTGTGTGCTCATGCGCGAGCCCGAATTGATGCAGCAGATTACGGAAGCGGTTCGTGCCGCCGTGCCTGCCCATGTGCCGGTGACCGCGAAAATGCGCCTGGGGTACGATGACCGTTCCATGGGCGTTGCCTGTGGCCAGGCGCTGGAAGCGGCCGGCGCGTCCGAAATCGTGGTTCACGCCCGCAGTAAGGTGGATGGCTACAAACCGCCGGCTTACTGGGAAGATGTGGCCCGGGTTAGGGAAGCGGTTAATGCACATGTGATCGCCAATGGCGAGATCTGGACCGTGGCGGATTACTGGCGCTGCCGGGAGGTCTCTGGCTGTGACGATGTGATGATCGGTCGTGGGCTGATCGCCCGACCGGATCTGGCACGGCGGATTCGTGCCAGTCAACGTAAGGAATCGGTGGCGGATATGACCTGGCCCGAGGTGGTCAGGCTGGTAGAGGGCTACGCCGTTGCGCTGCAGGAACGCCTTGAAGACAGGTTCGTGACCGGCCGTATCAAACAATGGCTGAACTATCTGCGTGGCGGCTACGCGGAGGCCCAGTGGCTGTGGCCCGAAGCCAGAAAAATCCGTGACGTGGCCCCCATGCTGGCTTGCCTGCGACAGCCCGTCCCGGTGACTGAAGCTGCATAGACCTGTTCACGTTTACTACTCCGGAATTCCATTCTCCAGCTACACTGCTATGAAGTGGCGCAGCCATCGTATTGGTTATGGTGCCGCCAAAAACCGTGGAGAGGGAGAAATGAACAACGCCTGCAAGAGCCTGGTTGCTGCCTTTCTGGCAAGCGCCGCATCGCTGTCGGTTGCCGCCGACTCCGTTAAGGTAACCCCGCTTGGGAGCCATGATGGCGAATTCTGCGCCATGGACCGGGCGCTCATCTTTGAAGACCCCAATGGCACCCGTATTCTCTATGACGCCGGTCGAACCGTTGCGGGGGCCAATGATCCGCGATTAGGCAACATTGATGTGGTGCTGGTATCCCACGTTCATGGCGACCATGTGGGTGACCGCCATATCCGCGACGTCAATCAGGGTAGCTGTGGTGGGCCGGAGGTTCCGGTGGTGGTGCTTCCCGAGTCCAATTCAGTGAACATCACCGCCGCCAAGAAGGCAAAGATCGTAACGGGTAGCGAAATGCCGGCGTTTTTCGCCAGCAAGCTCAAAAGCATTGAGGGCAATCCAGAGGATTCACTGCTGGTAAGGTTCGGGGCTGAACGGGTGGTGGGCGGTGTGGCCATCACAACCGTGCCGGCGGTGCACAGCAATGGCCTGTCACCGAGTTTCCTCACGGGCCCGCTGGCGGAATACCTGAAAGCGGCGGGCGTCGGCGCCAGTGTTGGGCCGCCCACCGGCTATGTGCTCACGTTCACCAATGGCCTGGTGGTGTACCTGTCCGGCGATACCGGTATCACCGCTGAGCAGAAACTGGTTGTCAAAGACCACTACGGCGCCAGCCTTGTGGTTCTCAACATCGGTGACACCTACACCACGGGCCCGGAAGAGGCGGCCTACGTAGTGAATGACCTGATCACGCCAAACGCGGTGATCGCATCCCACGCCAATGAGGCTGCCACGAAGGAGGGCATGGTCCGGGACGGAACGCGCACCAAACAGTTCATAAGCCTGTCCTCAGTGCCCGTTCACGTTCCTCTTAGTGGCAAAACCATGAGCTTTGATGGTACTGCCCACTGCACCGACGGTTGTTGAAAGGAAGGCTGGCCGTAGCGGTCAGCCTTCCATTTCTGATGAGTATTGCCCCAGGGTGGCCAGGCTGTTCAACTTGGCACGCTTAACCATTGCGGCCTGGGCAGCTTCGCGGTTGGAGGAAATGCCTGCCCAGGCTTTCTGGGCCGGCTCCTGCAGTGCCCGCCCGTAGGAAAAACTGAGTGTCCAGGGCAGGGCCGGGCCACTGTTCATGGCGTTCAGGTTCAGGGTCGCTTCCGCCGGGGTCTGGCCTCCAGACAGGAAGTTGATACCAGGCACCGCTGCCGGCACCACACGCCGGAACACTCTCAAGGTGTGTTTTGCCACATCTTCCGGGCTTGCTTTCTGGCCATTGGCATTGCCGGGCGTCACCATGCTGGGTTTGAGGATCATGGTCTCAAGCTCAACACGATGGCGCCGCAGGGCCTGAAATACCTCGTTGATAACGGCCTCGTTCACCTCCGCGCTTCGCTCGATGCTATGGTCGCCATCGATCAGCACTTCCGGTTCCACAATGGGCACCACACCGCAGGACTGGCAGATGGCGGCATAGCGTGCCAAGACCTCTGCATTTGCCTCAATGGCGGCGCGACTGGGGTTGGTATCGGTGATGTGGTAAACGTTCCGCCACTTGGCAAACCGCGCACCGAGTTGTTTGTAGTCTTCAAGCCGTTGGGCTAGCCCATCCAGGCCCTCGGTAATCTCATCACCGGGTGCATTAATCATCGGGCCCTTGCCCTTATCCACCTTAATGCCGGGCACAATGCCCTGTTTTGCCGCCACAGAGGGTAGGCTGGCGCCATCGTCCGCGTGCTGTCGCAGGGTTTCCTCGAACAGGATCACACCACTGACGTATTCTCCCAGCCCCGGCGCAGCCAGAATCAGGTTGCGGTAGTGTCGTCGGTTTTCTTCGGTGGACTCCACACCAACCGCCTTGAACCGTTTGGCGATGGTTGGGTTGCTCTCGTCCGCCGCCAGAATGCCCTTACCTTCGCAGACCAGTTCACGGATGGTGCTTTCAAGCTGTTCCTGAGTGTTCATCCAAAACTCCCGTCGCTATGCCAGTGAACGTTTAAAACTCTGGTTTCAAACCCCGAGTGTTCAGTATAGATCTTCAGCAACCAGATCACAGTTATCAACCGGTAACCCTCGGGAGATATGGTGATAAGCAAAAACTATTGCATTGGTACGAAAAAACAACCTGAACTAATAGTGAAAAATGGGAGTACATTGACTAGATTGGTAGCTGATTGGTTCAGTTTGTCAGTGCAACAACGATCAATGAAACATTGAAAGAAAAGAGATGGTAGCAACCCACGGAGAGAGTGATATGAGCGGAAACGAAGGTAAATGCCCGGTTATGCACGGGGCCCGCACAAAGCTGCAGGACGAGGGCCCGGGTGTCAACGATTGGTGGCCGAACCAGCTGAACCTGGGTATTTTGCACCAGCACAACCCCAAGTCGAACCCGTTGGGGGAAGACTTCAACTACGCCGAAGAATTCAAGAAGCTTGACCTGCCTGCGGTCAAGAAAGACATAGAAGCCGTACTGAAAGATTCACAGGACTGGTGGCCCGCGGATTACGGCCATTACGGTCCGTTCATGATCCGTATGGCATGGCACAGCGCCGGTACCTATCGGACCGGTGATGGCCGTGGTGGTGCCGGTACCGGCAACCAGCGGTTCGCGCCCATCAACAGCTGGCCTGACAATGGCAACCTGGACAAGGCCCGCCGCCTGTTATGGCCTGTCAAACAGAAGTATGGCAACAAGCTGTCCTGGGCCGATCTGTTTATCCTGACCGGCAACGTGTCCCTGGAGTCCATGGGCTTCAAGACCTTTGGTTTTGCCGGCGGTCGTGAGGACATTTTCCAGCCCGAGGAAGACATTTACTGGGGCGCGGAAAGGGAATGGCTGGCCACCAGCGACAAGCCGAACAGCCGTTATTCCGGTGATCGCGATCTGGAAAACCCCCTGGCTGCGGTACAAATGGGTTTGATCTATGTGAATCCGGAAGGCCCGGATGGGAACCCGGACCCTCTGGCATCGGCTCGTGACATTCGCGAGACCTTTGCTCGCATGGCGATGGACGATTATGAAACCGTTGCCCTGACCGCAGGTGGTCACACCTTTGGTAAGACCCACGGGGCCGGTGATCCCGACAAAGTTGGTCCAGAGCCGGAAGCAGCGCCGATCGAAGAGATGGGCCTGGGCTGGAAGAGCAGCCATGGCAGCGGCAAGGGCCGTGATGCCATCACCAGTGGTCTTGAGGGCGCCTGGACACCCAGCCCCACCCAGTGGGACATGACCTACTTCGACGTGCTGTTTGGCTACGAGTGGGAGCTGACCAAGAGCCCGGCCGGTGCCCAGCAGTGGCGACCGAAAGGCTTGACCGAGAAGGACATGGCGCCGGACCCGGAAGATCCGTCCAAGCGCGTGGAAATCATGATGTCCACCGCCGATATGGCGATGAAGCAGGATCCGGAATACCGCAAGATTTCCGAGCACTTCCACAAGAACCCGGAAGAGTTTGCGGACGCCTTTGCTCGCGCCTGGTTCAAGCTGACGCACCGCGACATGGGCCCGAAAACCCGCTATCTCGGCCCGGAAGTGCCGGCGGAAGACCTGATCTGGCAGGACCCGGTGCCAGCGGTCGATCACGAACTGATCAATGCCCAGGACATTGCTGACCTTAAGAGCAAGATCCTGGGAGCGGGCCTGTCGGTCTCCGAGCTGGTTTACACTGCATGGTCTGCCGCGTCGACGTTCCGTGGTTCCGACCTGCGCGGTGGCGCCAATGGCGCCCGTATTCGCCTGGCTCCCCAGAAAGACTGGGAGGTGAACGAACCGCAGCAGCTGGCGAAGGTGCTGCAGGCGCTTGAAGGCATCCAGAAGTCCTTTAACGATGCCCAGTCGGGCAACAAGAAGGTTTCCCTGGCTGACCTGATCGTGCTCGGCGGTAACGCCGCGGTTGAAAAGGCCGCCAAGGATGTAGGCCACAGCATCGACGTGCCATTCTCACCGGGACGCACCGATGCAACCGATGACCAGACGGACGTTGAAGCCTTTGACTGGCTCAAGCCCGAAGCGGACGGCTTCCGCAACTATCGCCGCGCGGCGTTCACCGTTTCCGACGAGGAAATGTTGATCGACAAGGCGCAGTTGCTGAACCTGAGCGCACCGCAGATGACGGTACTGGTAGGTGGCTTGCGGGTACTGGGTGCCAATTACAAGCAATCGAAGCACGGTGTATTGACCAACTCGCCGGGCAAACTCACGAACGATTTCTTCGTGAACCTGACCGACCTTAACACCGAGTGGAAGCCAACATCGGCTGACGCGGACGTGTTTGAAGGGCGCGATCGCAAAACCGGCGACGTGAAGTGGACCGGTACGCGTGTGGACCTGATCTTCGGTTCCAACTCGCAGCTTCGCGCGGTGTCTGAGGTGTATGCCCAGGCAGACGCGAAGGAGAAGTTCGTCAAGGACTTCGTCACCGCCTGGAACAAGGTGATGAACGCGGATCGCTTCGATCTGTCGTGATTGAATGCCCGCACCAAAGTGCGGGCATTTCGATAGTAAAACGGCGTTTCAATGAAAGTTGAAACGCCGTTTTTTTATGCAAGTTCTGCTATTCAGAGCCCCTGGGCACCCCTGCGAAGCCAGTCATGCACAAACGCCAGCTTGTGGCGCGCGAAATCCGACAGAACAAAGGGGTACAGGTCAGACAGACCCATTGACCGGTTTACATGGTTCACGCCCATGGCGATGGACGCGGCGATGTGGATCAAACGCTGGGCGTCTGGTTCTGAATAGGGATCCCAGTTCGGGCCTGGCACCTCCGGAGAGGTTAAACCGGAGGCTACAAAGCTGTCGGTCAGGTCCGTCAGGTGTAACAGATGCGCTGCGGTTTCCGCCCAATCTTCATGGGGATGGGCCGAGGCATAGCTGGTGAGGTAGAACTTTTTCCAGTCCTGCGGCGGGCCGTTCTCATAATGGTGCTGAAGTGCGCCCGGGTAGCTGATGCGCTCGTCACCAAACATTGCGCGGAAGGCATCCAGGAAGTCCTCACGCAGGCTCAGGCGCCACCAGAGCATGTGGGCAATCTCGTGGCGCATGTGGCCAATCATTGTTCTGTAGGGCTCTTCCAGCGCCTCCCTGCGGGTGGTGCGCAGCACCGGATCTGCTTCAGCGACACTGATGGTGACGACACCCTGGGCGTGGCCCATTGGCACCGGAGTAGGGCCCTCGGCGAGCATATGGAACACCGGCCTTGCGCCGGGGTCTTCCGGGCGAAACCAGTGCCAGCGACCCAGATTATCGATCACCCAGCGTTTGGAGGCCTCGGTTTGGGCCCAGTTGGGGATGGCGTTGGCAATCGATGGGTCTGGTGCCAACGCCGTCATGGCACAGGCGCGACAGAAAGCGCCTTGCTCCGGTGCGATCCAGTTGCAGCCAATCACGTCCCGGTTGGCGCAGAAGGGTGGCATCGGTAGAAATGCTCGTGCCTGGGGGTCGTAGGCCACAGGCGTACCGTCAGCCGTAGCAAGATTATCAAACCAGAGAGAGCCGGAACCGACGGGATTGGCGAAAACGCGCATAAAGAAAGTCTTCCAGCGGAATGGACTTCGAGTATAGGAATTGATTGCGCCGGATGTCCAACGCTGCGTTGACGGGCTTGTCAGTTATTTCACATCTGTAGTATATTTGGTTCACATGTGAAGTAACTGGATGACTAATGGATAAACGGTTTTTCTATCTCCTGAACAAGGCACGCCATCGAGTTTACAAACACGCTGACCAGCGCAGCGAAGAAGCGCTGGGAATTTCGGTCACCCAGGTGGGGGCCCTGTTGCTGGTTGCGGGTGACGAGGGGTGTCTGCTGAAGGATCTGGCCCACAGCCTGCACCTGAACAGTTCCGCACTGACGGGGCTGGCCGGGCGGATGGAGAACAAGGGCCTGTTGGAGAGGCGCACCTGCGACAGGGATGGCCGTGCATCCCGCCTGTATCTCACCGATGTCGGGCGCGAGAAAATCGAGAGCGCCAAACCGCTGATCACGGAATTGAACAATCGTATGACCGAGGGTTTCAGTGACGAAGAAGTGACCGTCATCCTTAAGTTCCTCAATCATCTCGCCAACGATTTCTGACACCAGGGCAAGGTATTCGGCAAGTATCAGGAGAACTATCATGAGTGCCAGGGAGTCTTCATTACCCCCAACCAATAGAAAGGATGTGCCCGTTACAACGCCGGGTGGTCATCGAATCCAGCTTCGGGTATTTCCTGCGGCTCAGTCCAGTTCGGTCGTCATCGTAGCTGGCGCTATGGGTGTGGGTCAGCATTGCTACGAGAAGTTCGCACGCTACCTGAGCAACCAGGGCTTTACCGCGATAACCTTCGACTATTTCGGTATGGGCGCCTCCCTGAACAGCCATCTTCGGGATTGCCCGGTCAAGGTGACGGAGTGGGGGAGTGAAGACTGCCGGGCGGTTATCGACTTCGCCCGGCAGCGCTATCCGGGGCAGCGCCTTCAATGGATTGGGCACAGCGTCGGTGGCCAGTTGCTGGGTATGACGCCGAACGTAAACGATCTGGATCACGCGGTCACCGTCGCCTGTGGCAGCGGCTATTGGCGTGAGAATTCACCACCCACCAAACGCATTGCCTGGTTTCTGTGGTATTTCATGGCACCTGTCAGCGTGCGGATGTTTGGCTATTTTCCCGGAAAGCGCCTGAACATCGTGGGTGACTTACCGCCCAATGTGATACGCCAGTGGCGGCAATGGTGCCTCGACCCCGAATACGCGGTGGGGAAAGAAGGCCGGGAATTACGCGAACAGTTCGCTGCGGTACAGGTACCTATTTCCGCCGTCGCCTTCACTGATGACGAAATGATGTCCCGGCGTAATGTTGATTCGCTGCACAGTTTCTACACTCACGCGGCTGTCACCATGCACCGAATTCATCCGAAGGAGGTTGGCGAAAGTCGCATTGGCCACCTTGGCTGGTTCCGTGAGCAGTACCAGACGTCAATATGGCAAAACACCCTTCTGCCCCTGCTTCGCTAGTCGGCGTGTAATTGCCGCCTCACTGCGGGCACGGATGATTTAGTGCCTTGATTTCCGTGCCCGCCAGAAGCGCGCAATGGCGGGTTTAACGCTTACGCCATGAACCAGGATCGACAGGGCGACCACCACCAGGGTCAGGTGAATCAACTCCAGGGCAATGTTTTCCGGCAGCCCATGTTGGATGGCGTACATCAGATAGTAGAGGGAACCAATGCCCCGCACACCGAACCAACCCGCGAGATTTCGCAACCGGATCGGCGCCTTGCTGCCGAGCAGTCCAAGGTGAACACTGACGGGGCGCGCGACAAAGAACAGGAATGCAGCAAAACCAACGGCGCGCCAGCTCCATGAATCCCAGAACAGGGAACCGCCAATCAGCAGGACCAGAACGATTTCTGCCAGCCTCTCCAGATGTTCGTTGAATATCAGAGAGCTCTGATGCACATGGGCGATGGCCAGCGGCGCCTCGCCCGGATAGGTTTCTCCGGACGTTGCATCTGAATAGGATTGCTTAAGACCGGCCAGCTTCAGTTCGGTATGCCGCAATGCCACTGCCGCGCTGAATACCGCCAGAAATCCCCAGGCATTGACCAGAAGACTGATGCCATAGGCAAACGCAATCAGGCCCAGCCCGAGGAAGCTTTCCAGAAACTCGGAGTGGGTGAACGTGGTGCGCAGTTTCTGAACCAGCCAGCCGACCAGACAGCCGGCCACAATGCCGATGATGATTCCTGCGCCGCTGGCCCAGACGACATCAACCGCGAACCATCGCCACCCGGCTTCACCCAGATCATGCAAACCTAACAGTCCGAGCCCCAGCATCACGAAAGGAAAGGCGCTGCCGTCGTTCATTCCGGCTTCACTGGTTAACGCAAACCGCAGCCGGTCAGGATCATCGGCATGCCGAACCTGTACTTCGGTGGCAAGCACCGGATCGGTGGGCGCCACTACGGCACCAAGCAGTACCGCAGCACCCAGAGGCAGGGCCAGCCAGAAGTACCCAAACAGCGCGACAATACCCACGGTCAGCGACATCGACACAACCGCCAGTCTCAGAGGGTTGCGCCAGCGCCTGAAGGTCACCGGGGCGGGCATTTTAACGCCCGCGCAGTACAGCGAAATCAACACGGCGATTTCGGTCAGTAGTTCCAGCAGTGCGGATTCTTCAAGTGGGTTGAAGTGGAACAGTCCAAAGCCCATCGGGCCGACAACAAAACCGACCAGCAGGTACACAATGGCTGACGTGGCAGGCCCGTTTTTGATGTAGGACGCCGTAAAGCCCACTAACAGAAGAAGGGCGCCCAGTAATAGAAACCAGGTAGCAGTGGTCATAGGTAACTCAGTAAGAGAGTGGTGAAGTAAAGGCCTCGCGGTAATCGAGATTCCTAACGATGCGCTCTTATCCGGAATTCTGCCAGCGGAAAGCTCCGAGTTTCCTATACGGTTCAGTAATTACTGATGCGGCCGCGGGTATCGGTGAATCGGGGGCTTGACCTAAACTAAGGTTTAGGTTTTATCGTCCATAACCACATCCACAATACAGCGAGGAGACCAATATCATGAGCCAGGACATTGAGGTGGGCGTTATCTATGGCAGCATCCGTGAGGCCCGGCGTAACAATCCTTATGGGGAGGTAACGGCATGAATGCAGCGGTTAAGGAAGACTCTATTTCCCTGAACGGAGCACGTGTTCTGGTGTTGGGGCGTTCCGAGGCGGTCCTGGAAGCGGTGCTGGGTGAACTCACGGCCCTGGGTATCGATGCCCAGGGCACGGCTGAGCCTGAGAAGGCAACGGAACGTTACGACGCCCGGGATTATGATCTCATCGCTCTTGGGCGGGGTCTTCTTGGTGAAGACGGACAGTCCCTCAAAGCACAGTTCCGGGAGCGCAACGCCGATGTGCGCTTCCTGGATACCTACGCCCCCTTTGCGGTCTATGAGATTGCCACGGCTCTGGAGTGCTCGTACCCACCGAATGTGGACCTGGAGCCTTACCTGGCACGCATCGGTAGTGAGGGGCCCGTGGCACCGACTCTGGAGACTCTCAAAGAACTCCATGAGCGCCATCCGGACGCCATCCCGTTCGAGGCCATTGATGTACTGCTGGAGCGCGGCGTGAATATCGCCCCGGATGCCGTAGAAGACAAGCTGGTCCATGGCAGGCGCGGTGGTTACTGCCTTGAGCACAATGGCCTGTTCAAGAGAGTGCTTGAGGCCATCGGTTTCCACGTGGAAGGCCTTTCTGCCCGCGTACGCTGGAATGCAGCACCCGGCACGGCCCCGCAGCCATACTCTCACATGGCGCTAAGGGTTGTTGTGGACAACGTGCCGTGGCTGGTGGACGTGGGTTTTGGAGGCTGCGTACTCACGACGCCGCTCCGCATGGACACGATAGAACCCCAGGCCACTTCCCACGAGACATTCCGGCTGATCCCGTTCGGGCCGGGAATGCTGCTACAGATGTGGATAGACGAGCAATGGAAGCCCGTCTACGAGTTGTCTGGCGAACCCCGTCTGGAAGGTGACTACGAGGTTGCCAACTGGTACACCGCTGAGCACCCGGATTCACACTTCCGGAAAAGCCTGATGGTGGCTCGCACCAGCACGGAGGCACGCTACACACTGCTGAACGGCCGCTATACGGTCCGTTACTCCGATGGCCGTACTCACCGGGAGGTCCTGGAGGCAGATGGTATAGAACGCGTGCTGGCGGATACATTCCAACTGCCGGTGCAACCGGACTGGCGCCCAATGATTGAGCGTGCTGCCTCGCTGACCGAGCGCTAGCATGGCCCCTGCTGAATTCAGTCCCCCGTGAGGGCCCGATTCACGGCCTGCGCCGCATGGATCGCCGTTGTGTCATACAGCGGGACGGGGGTGTCGGTCTGCTTGATCAGCAGGCCGATTTCCGTGCATCCCAGGATGACTGCTTGTGCACCTTGCTCTGCCAGTGAGTTGATGACGGCCAGATACGCCTCGCGGGAAGCCGCCTGGATCTCGCCCTGGCAGAGTTCTTCGTAGATGACCCGATGAACCTCCGCCCGCTGGGGAGCATCCGGCGTGACCACCTCAATGCCAGCCGCTTCCAGGCGCTCGCGGTAGAAGGCCTGCTCCATGGTAAACCGTGTACCCAAGAGCCCCACGCGCTGGATATTGTCCTGTGTCAGCACCTTCGCTGTGGCATCGGCAATGTGAAGCAGGGGGATGTTGATAGCCTCTTCAACCTCCGGCGCTACTTTGTGCATGGTGTTGGTGCCGATCATCAGAAAATCCGCTCCGGCGTTCTCCAGGGAAAGCGCTGCGCCGGAAAGAATTCTGGCGGTTGCCGGCCAGTCTCCCTGGTGTTGAAGCGCTTCAATTTCCGCGAAGTCCACGCTGTAGAGCACCAGCTTTGCGGAATGCAATCCGCCCAGACGTGATTTCACGCCCTCATTGATCAGCCGGTAATAGGTTTGAGTGGATTCCCAACTCATGCCGCCAAGAAGGCCAATGGTTTTCATAAAACGCTCCCTGTTTTAACAATGGTAGACACGATGAGACTAACAAATACGTCCGTAGCTGTATTGGATAGTTGAACATCTCAGGTATTCGGGGCAATGTGGAACTTCCTGAACATACGCATAGGAGCGGTGCCGTGAGTAATGTATTGGAGTCTGCCGAACAACGTTGCGACGCTATCGAGGCACCCTGCAGTGCAATTCAAACCATACTGAGCCCTCGCATCACGGATCTGGGTGGTTTCTCCGTGCGCCGCCTGCTACCGACTGCAAAACAGAAAATGGTTGGCCCCTGGATCTTTTTTGATGAAATGGGGCCGGCGGATTTTCCGGCGGGGCAGGGCATCAATGTGCGCCCGCATCCGCACATTGGCATAGCAACCGTGACCTACCTGTTCGAGGGCGAGATTCTCCATCGGGATTCCATCGGCAGCCTCCAGCCCATCCGCCCCGGCGACATTAACCTGATGGTGGCCGGCCGTGGCATCACCCATTCTGAACGTGAACGCCCCAGCATCACAGTAGAGGATCACCGGCTGCATGGCCTGCAGCTCTGGCTGGCGCTGCCGGAAGACCACGAGGAGACAGAGCCAGCTTTCCTCCATTATCCAAGTGACGACATCCCAGCGATCACCATCCAGGATGTCCCGGTACGGGTTATGATCGGTAGCGCCTATGGTGTGGTTTCGCCGGTGCGACAATTCAGCGACACCCTATATCTGGAAGCCTCCCTCAAGGCCGGGCAGACACTCGAGCTGCCCGATGCCCCCGAACGTGCTGTTTACGTGGCCCGGGGCGGCCTGACGGCTCATGGCTCCGAACTGCCAGCGCACAGTATGACTGTGTTTGCTCGTGAACCGGGTGTATCCGTCACCGCTACGGAAGACACCCGCATCGCGGTGATCGGCGGTGAACCGGTAGGCCGCCGGTTTATCGAATGGAACTTTGTATCGTCCCGGAAAGAACGAATCGAGCAGGCCAAGGACGATTGGCGGGCAGGGCGGTTTGATAAGGTGGTTGGGGACGAGGCGGAGTTCATTCCTTACGAATAAAGCGCTTTCCTGTTCGGGTTATGGTTGAATGAAATTTGATCAGATAGGCAGTCGCGTGTCTGTGAAACAGGATTGCGGTCGGAGCAACTGTCATGAGCGAGGATGTGCTTTCCGGATTGCTTCGTCGTATTCGCCTGCGCGGAGCACTGTTCTTCCATGTTGAATGTGCAGGTACCTGGGTGATCGAGGCGCCCGCCTCGGTCTTGATTTCTGGCACCGTCCTGCCGGCCTCTGAGCACCTGATGGAATACCATGTTGTGCTGCATGGCACCTGTTGGGCAGGCATAACGGGGGAGCCATCGTTTGAAATGAACGCCGGGGATGTCATTCTTTTTCCCCATGGTGATGCCCATGTGATGTCCTGTGTTCCCGGACTCCGGGCGGAGCCCGACCTTCCATTCCTGATTGCAAATCTCAAACGGCGTGCCGGCTTACCGTTTATGGTGCACCAGCAGGACAACAAACGCGTGCGTCCGGCCACTCCTCATGACGAAACCGACATGTCCCAGCCAGTTGCCACGCTGTTGTGCGGCTTTCTGGGATGCGATCTCGGCCCCTTCAATCCTTTGCTCACGTCATTACCACGGATTATCCATGCTCGGGCCAGCGAGTTGTCTGAAAACAGCTGGACCGGCCAGTTGGCCAGGCTTGCGCAAGCCGAATCTGGCGCGAGACGGCCCGGTGGTGAAGCCGTTCTGGAACGGATGAGTGAAATGATGTTTGTGGATCTTATCCGGCTTTACCTGAGCACGATGCCGAAAACGCAGACCGGATGGCTCGCGGCCTTGAAGGATCGGCACCTGAGCCGGGTTCTCAGCCTGATGCACAGCCAGCCGGCGGAAGCCTGGACCCTGGAAAAGCTCTCGAGTCATGCCGGCCTTTCGCGTTCGGCGCTGCAGGAGCGTTTCGTTGAACTGATTGGGCGGCCACCCATGCAGTATCTTCGATGCTGGCGGATGCAGGTGGCGTCCAACCTGTTGGTTGAAAGTAACGCCAAGCTGGCCACCATCGCCCATAAAGTGGGTTACGAGTCGGAAGAAGCGTTCAGTCGCTCGTTCAAGCGTGCCGTTGGACAAGCCCCGGCGACCTGGCGCCGGGAGAGGTCGTTCCATGAACTCCGGTAGATCAGTCATGCTTGCCGGGCGGATGATCATTTTGCCCGAACCGGAATACCTCCACTATGGTCATGTGAGCTGCGTGCCCGGTTTTCCTCAGGGAAGAGAGTAGGTTCGTCGCCACGACAACCTCATACCTCCACGAAATCCGGGAGAACGATCATGGAAGCAACTCAAGTTTTTGATGAAAACAAACTCAATGCCTTTGTCGGGCAGGTTCTTGGAGACCTTGGTGGCGCCTACAGCGCCGCCCTGGTCAAGATGGGTGATCGGCTAGGCCTGTATCGGGAGCTACAAAGTGGCGGGCCGGCAACCTCGTCTGAGCTCGCTGAAAGAACCGGCTATTCCGAGCGCTATCTACGGGAATGGCTGGCCCATCAGGCGGCCTCGACTTACCTGGACTACAACCAGGCAACCAGGCGTTTCCGATTGCCTCCGGAGCAGGCGATGGTATTCGCAGATGAAAACAGCCCGGTCTATATGATCGGGGGCTTCGAAAATGCCTTTACTACGTTTGAGAACGAACCAAAGGTGCGTGCTGCGTTCCGCACAGGTGAAGGCGTTGCCTGGGGTGACCAGGCTCAATGTATGTTCTGTGCCGTTGCCAAGTTCTTTCGTCCAGGCTACGTGCACAACCTGGTTCAGAGCTGGTTGCCCGCCCTGGATGGTGTGGTAGAGAAATTGCAGCGCGGAGCCAGGGTTGCCGATCTTGGCTGCGGCCATGGCCACTCCACTCTGTTGATGGCAGCGGCGTTTCCCAACTCGACGTTTGTGGGGTTCGACTTCCATGGGGGCTCCATTGACGCTGCCAATGCGCACCGTGAAGAACACGGTCTCGACCCCGGCCGGGTGCGCTTTGAGCAGGCGACGGCGAGTGATTTCGAGGATGGCGATTTCGATCTGGTGACCTGTTTTGATGCCCTGCACGACATGGGAGACCCAGCGGGTACGGCCGCCCACGTGTTCGAAAAACTCAAACCGGATGGCACCTGGATGGTGGTTGAACCAATGGCCGCCGACGAACTCAGTGATAATTTCAACCCGGTTGGACGGCTGTTCTACGCTGCATCCACCAGTATCTGTGTGCCCACAGCCCTGGCACAGAAGACTGGTCTCGCGCTCGGCGCTCAGGCGGGAGAGCGAAAGCTGACAGAAGTAATCAAAGAAGGCGGTTTCCGCAAGGTCCGCAGAGCGGCGGAAACTCCGTTCAACATTGTTCTGGAAGCGCGCGCCTGAACTCGGTGCTTGAGGTTCCAGGGGAAATATCGCCTGGAACCTCTTCGCGAACCGCAATTTTGTTCAATACCCGCTTCAGTGTTCGGGGCAAACTCCGCTCATAACCTGAACGGAGAATACCATCCATGAGCCTTTCCCTGATTCTGCCCATGTCCGCGTTTGCGTTGGCGGCGTCCATTTCCCCGGGGCCGGTCAACCTTGTTTGTCTGAGCAGTGGCACCCGCTATCCGGTTTCCCGGGGGCTGATCTTCGTAACCGGGGCAACCCTGGGCTTCATCGCACTGTTCGTTGCCGTGGGGCTGGGGCTCTATTCGCTGCTGACCATGGTGCCGATGCTGGGGACGTTGTTGCGATGGGGCGGTGTCGCATTCCTGCTTTATCTGAGTATAAGACTGGCCATGGACAGCGGTCAGTTACCGGAGACGGGTGTTGATAAGGCGCCGGGCTTCGGCACCGGGGCAATCATGCAGTGGCTGAACCCCAAAGCTTGGCTGGCCTCGGCGTCTGGCATCGGCGCCTATACCAGCGCCAACGACCTGAACCAGATCCTGCTGTTTGCGTCGCTCTACCTGCCGATTTGTTGGTTGTCCCTGGCGTGCTGGGTGTATGCGGGGGCTTTCCTGCGGCGATACGTGCAGCGGCCTGCGGTGCTGGTGACCATCAACCGGACCCTGGCTTTATTGCTTGCGATCAGCTGCCTGTATCTGGTGACTGGTTGAGGGCTGTCGATACTGATTCGGCGTTGCCGCCATCAGCCGTTTGAACGTGCGCTGGAAATGAGGCTGGTCGGCGAAGCCTGCGTTCAGTGCGGCCTCGGCGATAGGGGTGCCGTTGGCGAGCTCAAGGCGCCCTAGCTGGATGCGGCGGTTGAGAAGATAGGCATGGGGCGTAAGCCCGAAATATTGCCTGAACGCCCGGATCAGGTGGCCGGCGCTGTAACTGGAAATTTCACAGAGCGTATCCAGCGATACGTCTTCTGCCATGTGGTTGTCCAGATAGCGTGCCAGCTCAGTCAGGGCATCCGGCGCCTTTGGTTGCTGCACCACCGGTTGCCGGGCCAATTCATGCATCAGGTCTGACAGGAACTCCACCACCTCGGTCTGCTTTTCGAGAAGGGCACGCTGAGCATCCAGAAGGCACTCTGCCATGCGGCAGTAGCGTTCATGCCAGATGGGCTCCGAGAGGGTTGCAGTGGCAATGTCCTGCCAGTGTGGGGTTGGCAGCAGCCCGGCCCGAAACCGCAGATCCGTCAGCCATCCGGTATCCACATACAGCATCAGGTAGGCCCAGGGCTGGTTGTCGATGGGGTTGCATGAATGAACCCACTCCGGGTTCATCAGTACCAGATCACCAGCGCGAACATGGAAAAGATCCTCCCGATACTGATAAGTGCTTTTGCCGCCGGTAATAGCGCCAATGGACCATTGCGTATGGCTGTGAGGGGCATAACAGACTTGGCGTCCGTCGCTGACCTTGCGTAATTCCACATGGGGCAGTCGGGCATCGCGCCAGAAAATGGGTTTACTCACGGTGGTGTTGGTCATGCCCGCCATCATATCCTCAGTGCGTTACGTGCCCCTGGGCGCAAACATAATGATGGCCATGCCTGTTAAAGCCACAGCCGTGCCCACCAGATCCCAGACCGTTGGCCGAACGCCATCCACGGCCCATAACCAAAGTATCGCCATAAAGATATAAACACCACCATAGGCTGCGTACACCCGGCCAGCGGCCGTCGGGTGCAGCGATAACAACCAGGCGAACGCGGCCAGGCTCAGGGCGCCGGGGATCAGCAGCCAGATGGTCTTGCCTTCCCGCAGCCACAGATAGGGCAGGTAGCAGCCGACGATCTCGGCCAGGGCGGTCACTAAAAAGAGGCCGACGGTTTTCAATTCTGGCATCACGCTGCTGTTTCCCGTTCAGTATCAGTCGGCGGCTTTCTCCGCGTTCATTTAGCCATGCTTCCGCTTGTACAGCCTGAGTATACCTCGAACCGTTACATCCAGCTGGCTGCCGGATGTGTAATCACCCCGTACCACGTAGTTGGCCCGCTCTTCGGAGATAAGCTTTTCGATCTTATTCTGGGTATTGCCGTCGCCCCATTTGTCACCGTCGAACACCGCTAGACTGCACCCGCCCTGCGCCTTCACCATTTTCATTGCCGGGATATCGGTGTCACCGTCGCCGAAATAGATCATGTGGTCGAAGGGCACGGGGCGTTCACCGGGTTCAATGTATTCGTTAATGGTGACGTTGTCCCAGCTGTTTTCGATGCCCTTGTTGATGCGGAACAGGTACTGGGTTTTAGTGGTGTAGTCGATGGCCACGGCAGGCCATTTTGCATGCCCGGTGGCTTCATCATAGTGATAACGGCACCCGAAAATTTTCTTGAAATGCTTTGCCACCGGCGTGCCGCGAATCATCTCCTCCAGCCCGCTGGAGACAATGTAATGGCTCAGGGCAATACCCTGGTCGCTGGCGAAGCGGTTGATGGCGTCAAACCAGTCCACGACCCCGGGGAACAGGGGGATGGACTTTCCGTAGGCCTGTAGCCTCTCAGGTTTCAGCTCATCCTGCTTGCCCTCATCGCGGGCGCGCTTGGCCAGCTCGCCGAGGTAGGTGAGTATCTCATCGCCGTCCCGCTCACGGTTCTTGCGATTCACTTCCGGCCAGAAGTCGGAATGCTCGTTCAAACCTAAAGCCGGCATCAGGCCGTGTTCGGCGCAGTTGCCTTTTGCGAGGGTGCCGTCGAAGTCATAGATCAGAGCGCATTGCATTGTCTTTTTGCCTTCTTCCCATGGATGACATCAGCGTAGCCGGTTATCGCAAACGACGCCCGGCCAGGCGATCTTTCTGGGCCCGGACGGCCTCTGTCAGAAAATCCATCAGCGCATGAATTCTCACCACGCCTCGCAGGTCTGGATGCATCAGAAACCACAGTCCGTACTCCAGCTCTGGGATGGGGTCGGTGAGTTGAACAATGTCCGGGTCCGCGTCCGCGAGATAGCAGGGCATCACGGCCAGCCCCATGCGGGAACGAATAGCGCTGAGGATGCTGACCAGAGTATCCACACGGTAAACACAGGCCTGCTTCAATGCGTGGTTATCCATCCACTGGTCCACGGAGGAATCCTGAAGCCTTGGCCCGGCACCAATCCAGGGCTCATTGGCAAGGGCCTCTATGGAGGTTCCCGGCGTCAGGCCGAGGTCTTTGTGAGCATAGACAGCCTGGCCGAGGGTGGTCAGTGGCCGGCCAATCAGGTTTTCCGGTGGACGGTTGGAGGGGCGTATAGCCACGTCCGCCTCCCGGCGTGTGAGATTGAACAACTGGTTGGACACCGCGACATCCAAAACAATGCCTGGGTATTTGTGCCGGAACTGCGTGAACAACGGTGCTAGGACGCCCATCAGCAGAGAGTCCGTTGTGGTGGTCCAGATCTCGCCACTGGGCTCCAGGTCACGGCCGGCCACCTTGCGTTCGGCGGCCAGGGCGGCCTCGTCCATGACCTTTGCCGTGTCTGCGAGTTCTTCCCCTGCCAGTGTGGGCCGATATCCTGTACGGCCCCTCTCAAAGAGAATCACCCCAAGGCGCTGTTCAACATCGCCCAGCCGCCGGAACACCGTAGCGTGGCTCACGCCTAGTGCCCGAGACGCGCCAGAGAGCGAGCCAGAAGTAGCAATGGCGAGCACCAGTTCAAAGTCATTCCACGCCAGATTGCTCCGTGTTCTCGCGGAGGCGGTGGGCGATTTTTTGGGTTGTTTATCTGTTCGTTTTTGCAAAGTCTGTTCTCGATTCTAGGGAATAGTTTGCAGTTTAGAACAAGTTTAGCATGTACCTGAACTCATGCGACAACCAGTGCGATCCGCCACAAGGTGCGGCGCCAGGGAGGATAGAGACATGTTGATCTCAGCAGAAAAGAACTACCTTAGCGGTGGCAATTCGCTGGCTTTCCGCGAGCCGGCAGACGGTAATGCAAAAGAGTTGCATCGGAGCAGCATACCGCTCAGATATCGCGATGGGATGGGAGGCGTCAATCTTGAGCAAGTGAAGCGGGATCAGCGCAGGGCGCGTCGAGACCTCATGCGGGCGATGATCCGGGGCCTGGACCGGCTGCTGCGTCTGCACTAGAAGAACGCTCCGGCTGCGGCACGCCAACCGGTGCTGATCGTTCAGTGTTGCTATAGTCATATAACAGGCACTGATGTCGGAGCGCGAAATGACCCAGAATATGGAATTGATCGAGCGGATTGAGCGTATGCGCGATCTCAATCCGCTGGATGCCGCTGAAGAGCTGATGCAGTCACCCGTGGACGATATTCAGTTCATCCTTTCGCGATTGCCTGCGGAACAGGCACAGGTCATCGCTTCACACCTGGGAGATCTGTCCGCACCGGAAGAAGCGGCGACCCGCGCAGTGCTTTCCGGCATGGAAGAAACCGTCGGCGAACTGATGACGCCGGTAACAGCAACATTACCGGACAGCTACACCGTGGCGGAGGCGCTGACCTTCATGGTGAAAAGCGCCGATGTTTCGGAGATTAGCTACATTTTCGTGACGGATAATGACTGCCTGGTGGGTGTGGTCGGCATGCGGGACCTGATCCTGGCCAAGCCCTCTGAGGCGCTGGCTACCATTATGGTGCGAGAGCCGTTTGCGTTCCAGGAAGGCACGCTGGTGAAGGATGCAGTCAGTGAAGTGCTCTACCGACACTACCGCATGTACCCGGTGGTAGACGAGCAGCAGCACGTAGTGGGCGAGGTGCGGGGTTGGAAGCTCTACGAACGCATCGCATCGGAACTCAGTGCCCAGGCCGGTTCTCAATACGGTGTGGCGAAGGAAGAGCAGATCAACACACCGGTGCTTGCGGCCTTTCGCATGCGACATCCCTGGCTGCAGGTGAACCTGATTACGGCGTTCGCTGCTGCCTTCGTGGTCGGCATGTTCGAGAGCACCATCGCACAGATTGTTGCGTTGGCGGCCTTCCTGCCGGTTCTTGCCGGGCAAAGCGGCAACACCGGTTGTCAGGCGCTGGCCATTACCCTGAGGGGCATCACCCTGGGGCAGATCAATGACTATCCGATCCGGCGATTGCTGCGCAAGGAAGTTCTACTGGGCGCACTCAATGGCGCTGCCGTTGGCGTCATTGCCGGTATTGCGATGTTTGCTTATGCCTTGTCCACCGATTCCGCTAACCCGGCCATGCTCGGCCTCGTTATCTTCATCGCCATGGTCGGCGCCTGCATGGGCAGCGGTATCTTCGGGGTGGCGGTGCCGTTGGTGCTCAAACGGTTCGGCGCCGACCCAGCCACTGCGAGCAGCATCTTTTTGACAACGTTCACCGACATTATCGGTATGGGCCTGATGCTGTTCCTTGCAACCTCGTTGGTGCTGTAACCACGTTGTCTGATAACAGGCTCGCTTTTCATCATTATGCGGGTTCTTTGAAGAGTTTCTTTCAAGCGGGAAAACACGCCAGCTTCACGTTTAGGGATACCGTATTTCTTGAACTAGCGCAGCTGACTGTCCTTGCTGCCACGGCGATTGATACCACCATGAGACGTTTCGTGTTTTTCAAGACGAGACTGACACGCAACGCAAAGTTGAACCCCGGGAATCGCTTTGCGGCGCGCTTCCGGAATCGCACTGTCACACTCCTCGCAATGGGTGGCACTCTCGCCGCTCACCAGTTGGCTGCGTGCGCGCTGCACCTCGTCGTCTACGCTCGCGTCGATCTGATCCTGAACGGCGCCATCCCGGGACCAACCACCTGCCATAGCGCTCTCCCATCTTTGCAAAAGTCGTGTAAAACTGCGTCTGACCCGTTTCGTACGGTGCGCTAGTCTGGAAAACTGCTCGTACTCTCAATGACTTTGAATCACTGTCAATCATTTTCCAGCTTCTGCGCGGCTGCCCGCTATCGTCATAATCGCCGTGCAAGCTACATTCTGTTATTAAAAAAGAAAGGTGCCTTTGTGTCCACCAGCGTCCAGATAAGCGACATTAACCTTACCTACCCAACTGAGTCAGGCACCGTCGCGGTGCTCAACAACGCTTCACTCACGATCCCGCCCGGCGACACACTGGCGATTACCGGCCCCTCCGGAAGCGGGAAAACCTCGCTGCTTCTGTTGCTATCCGGGCTCCAGCGCCCGACCAGTGGAGAGATCCTCGTAGGCAACCAGCGCCTGGGCGAGATGGATGCCAACGCATTGGCCGACTGGCGCAGCGAACACCTTGGCATCATCTTTCAGTCCTTTCATTTGTTGCCGGGCCTGACGGCACTTGGGAACGTTAGTCTGCCGCTGGAAATCGCCGGGCAGTCGGATGCCCGCGAGCAGGCCCTTTCGATGCTGGAGGCGGTCGGCCTTACCCACCGGCTGCAGCATTATCCAGGACAGCTTTCCGGGGGTGAGCAACAGCGTGTCGCGATCGCAAGGGCACTGGTGCACCAGCCAAGCCTGCTGCTGGGCGATGAGCCCACCGGCAACCTGGACCATGCCACTGGAGAAAAAGTACTCTCGCTGCTGTTCGACCTCCACAAGGAAAGCAAATCCACCCTGGTGCTGGTGACCCACGACGAACGTGTCGCGGAGCGCTGCCAGCACCGGGTCCGGATGGATGGTGGGCGCCTTTATGAAGCGTAACGCTCAGACAAAGCCGCTGTGGATGCTCAAATTCGCGATCACCGATCTGCGATCGCGCATCTCTGCGCTCAAGGTCTTTCTCGCCTGCCTTATCCTCGGCGTTACCCTGGTGGCCGCTACGGCCAGCCTCTACCGGGTGATCGAACAGAGCCTGCTGGCGGATACCCGCATGCTGTTGGGTGGTGATGTGGAGCTGGATGCCAGTGAGCCGTTGCCGGATGACGTGATCGATTGGGTGGAACGCACCGGGACCCTTTCGCTGGTTCGGGAGTTCGACACTATTGTTAGCGGCGAAAGCGGTGACGGCTTCTTTCGCGCTGAGATCCTGATTCCGGATGAGGCCTATCCGCTCTACGGTGAGCTGCAGCTAACGCCGGATCAGTCGCGTGCCGAGCTAACCGCACGCAAGGATGGCCGATGGGGCGCCGTAATTGACCCCTTGCTGGCCGAGCGCCTGGGCCAGACCATCGGGGACCAGATCGAAATCGGCGCGGCCACCTTTCGCATCAGCGGCCTGATCCAGAAACAGCCGGACCGTCGCCTGAATGCCAACTGGCGTGGCCTGCCCATCATGATCTCCGAACAGGCGGTCGAGGCGACCGAACTGATCCGGCCAGGCAGCCGGGTGGACTACGAATACCGTGTGAAGACCGACCAGAACCTGGACACGTGGCTGGCGGACTTCGAACAGGCGTTCCCGGAACCAAACTGGGACACCACCACCTTCGCCGAGCGCAGCGAACGCATCGCCGAACGGCTGGACCAGATTGCCACAGCGCTCATCCTGATTGCCTTCACCACGCTGTTTATTGGCGGCCTCGGTGTCGCCAACAGCATACACGCCTACCTGGATGAAAAACTGGGTACCATCGCCACCCTGCAGACGCTGGGCCTGCGCCGAAAACCCTTGGTGGCCATTTACCTGTTGCAGATCGGACTGCTGGGCAGCCTGGCTGGCCTGATCGGTGGCGGAATCGGATTGGGGTTTTCCGCGGTGGCGATATCCCTCGCGGGCGACGCCTACGCGCTGTCCGGGCCCGAAGGGGCAGGGGGCTGGTTATCCCTGTGGTTTGTTCCCTTGCTGCTGAGTTGGCTGTTTGCGGTGCTCACCGCCTACGTGTTCGCGCTGCCGGCCCTGGCCAGGGCCCTGGCTGCGTCACCGGCCGGGCTGTTCCGGGGGCAGGTACAGGCCGCCCGTAACGAACCCCGCACATGGCGGATCGCGAGCTACGTGCTGCTGGCGATCTATATCAGCGCCACCTTGTTCTGGTTGCCGTCGCCGCAACTGGGATTCCTGTTCCTGCTGGCGGTGGTCGTACTCTGGGCCTTGCTGGAGGGCATCATCAAAGGGCTGAGGCGAGGTGCCAAAGCGCTTGAAAACAGTGGCTTTGCAGACCGCAAGTTCGCCCGGCGGCTGGCGCTCGCCAACCTCCACCGGCCGGATTCCCCCTTGAGGGCAACGTTGTTGTCGCTCGGCACCGCATTGACCTTGGTAGTGGCCTGTACCCTGATGGTCACCACACTTCTGAGAGCACTGGAAACCACGATCCCGGCGGAATCCCCCGCGCTGATCCTCTACGAAGTGTTCCCGGACCAGATGGAGCCGCTCAGGTCCGGCCTTGAATCGCTGGACCCGTCCAGCAGGACGGAACTTCTGCCACTGGTTCGCGCCAGAATGGCAACCATCAATGAAGAGCCTATCGCAGATGCGCTCGCTGACGACCCCCGAGCCCGGCGCGAAGCCATGGGGGACGAATACAAGCTCACCTACCTGGCGGGAAATCCGGAAGGCCTTGAGCTGGTACAAGGCAACTGGTGGAGCACTCCGGCCCCGGAAGGGGAGCCCGCCTACATGGCGATGGAAGACCGCGAAGCCAACGCACTCGGGCTAACGGTGGGCGACCGGATTGAGTTCACGGCCCAGGACCAGCCGATTGTCGTCGAAATCCGGGCCATCTACCGTCAGAAAGGCCTACAGACCCGGTTCTGGTTTGAAGGCGTTCTGCAGCAAGGCGCCCTGGATGGACTGATCAGCCTGTACGTGGGCGCGGTCTACCAGAGCGACCCGGCCGCCAAGGAATCGCAGCAATGGCTGGCAGGCAACATCCCCAACGTCATCACGCTGCGCACCGCTGACTGGCTTGAAACAGCGGGAGCCTTGCTCAACAAGGCAGCCGCTGGCCTTGCGGCGGTTGCGTCCGTCAGCCTGCTGGCAAGCCTGTTGGTGTTGTCCAGCGTGGTCAGCGTCAGCCGCAGGCGCCAACTCTACGAGGCCAACCTGCTGCATTGTCTCGGTGCCAGGCACCAGGCCATCCGGAACTCCATGCTGCTGGAAACCGGCTTGCTGACCTTTCTCGCAACGGTGTTTGCCACGGCGTTGGGTTCGCTGATCGCGCTGCCGGTGGCAGACCTGGCGTTGAAACTGCCAGCGGGAGATCTGTGGTGGATCGGCGCACTGGTGGCCGGCGTCGTCAGCGCGCTGGCTTTGTTGGGAGGATTGCTGCCGACGTTGAGGGCGATGCGGCTGAATCCGGCGGTTCTGTTACGGGATGGGTAATTGACTGGTTACATCGCCCTCGCGAACAACCCAAAGGGCAGGGCCTTTAACACATAACTGAGTGGCGTCCAGGGCCACCAGGGCACATAGGCGCGGCGTACCTCGGAATCAATCGCTTTCACCAGAGCCTTCACGCCGGTTTCCAGATCCACCCGGAAGGGGGCGTTCTTGGTATCGCGGTTGATGTCGGTGAGGATGTAGCCCGGCATGATGTTGCTGACGTTGATGGGCTTGCCCCTGGTGTCCAGTTGCAGGCCTTCAGCCAGTGACGCTACGGCGGCCTTGGTGGCTGCGTAGACGTTGATCGGCCCACGGAAGCCGCGAACACCACTGACTGACGACATCAGCACCAGATGCCCACTGTTCTGTTCCCGGAAAATCTCCATCGCCGCCTCGCTCTGGGCAATGGCGGCGATGAAGTTGGTTTCCGCCGTCTGCCGGTTGGCGGCAAAGTGCCCGCGCCCAATCGGCTGGGAGCTGCCAATACCTGCATTCACCACCACGCGGTCAAGGCCGCCAAGCTCCTCCCGAAAGCCCCGGAATACCTCGAACACCTGCTCGTAGTCGCACACGTCCAGGCCGCGGACCAGCACCCGAATATCGGGGTAGGCCTGCTGTAATTCCCGCTGTAATGCCTCCAGCTTATCCGCCCGCCGCGCACAGAGCGCAAGATTACAGCCCTTGGCGGCCCATTCGCGGGCCATGCCTTCACCGAGGCCGGTGCTGGCACCGGTAATCAGAATGTTCTTTCTCATTGGTTATGCCTTGGCTGGTTCGAGTTGTTTGAGATCAGCCTAGCATGATTGGGTGAGTTTGGAATTGGGTGACGCGCCTTAATCTACGGTCCTCGTTAGCCGCGACTCATGCAGCGCATTGCCAATCGCCTGATAGGCTCTTTCCGCTTCGGACAGTGCTGCATAATCGCGCGCGCAAACCGCGACGATAACCGCTTCATCGGGCGCCTGGGGGTTGAGCAGGCCTATATCGCAGGAGCGAGCCACCTGGGTGCCGGTTTTATGGGCGAAATGGGTGCCTGCCGGCAAGCCCCCTGCAATCCGGTGATCCCCCGTGGTTATTTCGGATAGATACCCCAGCAATTGGTCCGTGTGGGCGTCATTCAATAGTTCGCCCTTGACCAGTTGCTCCAGCAACGCCCCGAAAGCTTTGAGACTGCCCGAGTTGATTCCCCGCTGGTAATAGCGTTCAAAGGCTTCACGCACGCCTTTGGCATCCGCCTCGCTCGCAGTGATGTTCAGTTTATCCAGCAACATATCGTACCGCGCCTGGTAGGTATTGGCGGTCTTCAGATCGATGAAGTCACGATTGGTCAGCACCGAAACACTGGGGTGAACTTCTCTGTAAGCGTCGTAGCGCACCTGAAGGATCGTGGTGATTGGCCCCAGCCCTTCGGGAACCAGCCGTGCCACATCCTCTCCGAATGATTTCTCGCCAAGAAAACGTATCAACATGTCGGTTGCTGTGCTGTCACTGTCGACAATAGAACGTCTGTTGAGCTCTTCCAGGCTGTAACGGGCGCCGGGGTCCACCCAGAGCAGATCTCCCGTGCCATCCACATAATCCGCGTCCCGGAGGGTGAGTTTCTGCTCCAGATCCAGGCCTTCGTTCTCGGCACGTTGCATCAACACGATGGCAAGCGGGATCTTGACGGTAGAAGCCAGGTACCAGTCCTGGTCGATGTTATGGGAAACCTGCTGACCCGTCCCCAGATGACGGATGTAGACCCCCAGCTCGCCGGAGAAAGTCCGGTCAATGCGTTCGATTTCTTTGTGCAGAGCCGGGGACCAGTCATCGGCCTGGGCCACAGAACCCATGCTGAGAACGAAAAGGGCCAACAGTGCCGCACCGGCCTGCGAGAAGATAGGTTGCAGATTCATGGGGCTCCCTGTTTGCGCCGGGTTACGAATTTTGAAGGTTCCAATGCTGCGTGCACAGTCCGAGGGCTGTCAACGAACCGCCAGTTACGATCCGGTAGCCTTCAAGCGATCTTCATCTATTACCGCTATACATGATATGCGAAGGTGGCTACTAACGACGGAAAGAACCCAATCGGCGGCCGCAGGGAGGACCCGACATGGCGAGCAGTAGCGAACGGATTGACGGTCTGGATGCCCTCCGGGGCTTTGCCATCTTCGGTATCCTGCTGATTAATATTCAGGTGTTCTCGGGTTGGGGATTCGTCTCCGCTGACACAAGGCAAGCGTTAACCTGGTCGGAATGGGACGAACCCATTGCCATCTGGCTGGACATCCTGGTGCGGGCCAAGTTCTACAGCCTGTTCTCCCTGCTGTTTGGTTACAGCTTCATGATGCTGGCCCAGCGGGTACAGCACGGCCCCGTCCGCTACCATTTGCGGCGAATGCTGGGGCTGCTGGTTATCGGCACCGCCCATTCCCTGTTCCTATCCCCGTGGGACATCCTCATGTTGTATGGGGTAATGGGGCTTTTCCTGGGAGCCTTCCTGAACGTTCGCGCTCCAACGCTGGCTGCCTGTGGCGTTGCCCTGCTGGTATTCACCGGTGTGGCACTCTGGTTCGCGCCCCAGGTGGGGTTGGCGGATCTCGGAAGCGGCCTTTCACTGCGCCTGCTGCAGGACAATGTGCCAGCCCTGAGTGGGGGGAGTTACCTGGAGGTGGTGGAAGCCAATGCCTACCTAAGCGTCAGCGTGTTTCTGGATCGGATTGAACACCTGCGCCCCCTACGGGTGTTGGCGATGTTTCTATTCGGCGCCGCCGCTGCCCGTCTGCACCTGGCGGAACGCAATTCGGGCCATGTCCGGCTATTGGTTGCGGTGGCATTGGTTGGCCTGGTGGTCGGCACCGCCCTGGCCATGGCCGAGGTCAAACTGGGTGAAGAGAGCCTGGCCCACAGGGTTGTAAATTTGCTGGGCGGTGTAGGCGCTCCACCGTTGCTTGCCATGGGCTATGGTGCCGTTCTGCTGCTTTGGTGGCGGGGCAGGGGACGCTTGACCGGGGCGGTTCGCTCGGCCCTTGCGCCAACCGGTCGTATGGCACTCACCAACTACATTCTGCAGTCCGCCGTCTGCATCTGCGTCTTCTATGGCATGTGGGGCGACCGCTTCGCCTCACTCTCGCTCGCCGCGCTGATGCTGTATTCAACGGTATTTTTCATCGCCCAGATGATCTTCAGCGCTGTCTGGCTCCGGCTATTCACCCAAGGGCCCCTGGAATGGCTCTGGCGCTGGCAGATGAAGCGCAAGCGGCCGAGGTTGCTCCGGACATCAACAGTGACATGAAAAACGAAAATACGATTCTGTGATATTTGCGGCCAATCATTCTTTATCTCTTCAATACATTGGTAGAGCCCGGCAAGGGTTCTCCAGGGCAGTTCAGGCTCTTTATCGTTTTTTCCTTCAGCCAGATCGTCTCACCCTGATACGGATGTTCTCTCCAGTCTTCTGTCACCTCAATACAAAAGCCGGGCAAATCAGGCAGGCGCTTGATAAAGGTTTTTGGATAACCTTCGGGCTTTTCACCAATGATGGCAGAATCCGAGTTCTCCAGATCGACGGCTGATTGCTGCGAAGCACAACCAATAAGGCCTATGCCCAAAAGTATGGTGAAAATGCACTTCATAGCGTGGACCCATCCAGATCTTTCACATAAACATAAGTCGTCTTTGTATGCTCGAAACCGATAGACGGGTAAAACCCATGGGACTCCGAACGACTCACATTGGATCGTACCACAACCCGTGAGAGCCCTTTGGCGCGGGACCAGTCTTCAACAGCCTGAACGAGCAAGCGCCCAACACCCGCCCGTCGAACATTGGCGCTCACGACCAGCCCAGTGATCTCAGAGGTAAACAGCTCACGGATAGAAATACGCCTCTCGGCGACCGCCCACCCAACCACTGCGGCATCTGAAATAGCCACCCATATCTGATGGCTCGGGGATTCCAGTAATGCCATGAGCCATTCCCGAGCCTGGGATTCGTTGACGGAGTAACCCCATTCCAGGATCAGGCCGCGTATCTCTGATAGGTGCTCAGTTCTTCCTTCTGTGATCGAGACTTCTACATTCATTCAGTATGCCTACGGAGTGATGAATCTAATCCATATCGGGATTCGCGCATTCCAAGGTCGCTTCGACCTGCAGGTCGGGCCAAGGATCGGAAATGTCGGTGGCTCCGCAGCGCGGAGGTACGAGAGAAGCAGGGTCACTGGGAGACAGGCTCGCAGACCATTCTCCTTGCGGGTGGCCATTAAAGGCGTCAGTGCTTTGCCCCGGTTCCAGCGTGACCGGGCCGACTGCCGGGTTGTTCGTACGTAGCTGGATGGTGTGGCCCGTTGTGTTACGCACATTGACAACCCGCACGTTGTCGCCGGCATATCGACGTTCTCTCCAGCCAAATTCCTCATCAAGATCGAGCGGTAGCCATCCCGGATTTGCACCGGTGCACACAAACGGAAACTCATAGACCGGGGTGGATGGCGGGGTGAGTTGCACCATTTCTGTGGTTCCCGCCATGGTGTAGTTTTCGCCCTCAAAACTGACCTGGCCGTTGAAAATAGTGGTGGCAGTGGGCATAACGGTCCGCGAGCCGGCTAATTCCTCGTTCTCGTTGTTCACCGGTGGGGTAAGCGTGAGCGTATCTGCGGTAACGGTCAGTTCGAACGGCGGGTAGCATCCATTATGGTTCGGGCAGGACTGCGCAATGCCGGTCGGAAACGAGGAAGGACAGCAAAACCCATCAATGCAACTGCCATCCGTAGGGCATTCAGCCGTGCTGCCGCAGCTAGCGTCGGACGTGTAATCCTCGCCCAGAACAACGCAATGAGATCTATCACGAGGGATATTGCCGACATCCCAACTGACGGTTACTTCATCGCCCGGGCAGAACAGCTTGGGCTCAACTTTTAGATGGGCGGGATCGCCGGGTAAGCCGCCGGTTTTCACAGCACAGGCACTTAGGAGAAGCAGGGCAGGCAGACAAATCTTGAGTAGTCGGGCAGACATTGTTTTCTTCCTTAATCATTACCAATCGTGATTATTCCCAGTACGAATGGTGCTGCACTTCTTGCTCCTATATTGGGGCGCAGCTAACCCTTCACCACTTTGAGTGTAGACCTGATTTTTCATCCTGAGGCCAGCGTGGCTATTTGCCAGTCCGGAGTCACCTCAATACCGGCTTTGGTTATACCTGCGTTTCATTCGGAATCCGTTCCAACAGGTCGGTAACGCCAACATCCACGCCTGCCTGCGACAGCAACGTTGAAACTTGCCCGCGGTGGTGGGTTTGATGGTTAAAGAAATGAAGAACCAGGCTCGAATACCGCTTGTTGGCGGAAACACCTTTCATGTTGTGATAACTGAGAACAACATCCAGGTCGCCTTCGGAGAGATGGGATATCCAGTCGATAATCTGGCGATCCAGCCAGATCCGGTGTTCCTTTAAACGCCCTAGATCGTCAAAGAGGATCTGATCCAGGCTGGCAGGATTGTCGAGCTCGGCGACCGACTGAAACGAATCCACGCAGGAGGGATGGGTCACAAACCGTTTGAGCCAGATGGTGTCCGCCACAACGATGTGATTGAGCGTACCCAGAATGGAGCCGAAGAAGGCCCCACGGTCCTTCGCTAGTTCCGAGGCGGAGAAGCGACCGGCCGCTTCGTAGACCTTTGCGTTCATCCACTGATTGTAAGCGGCCAATAATTGGAAATGTTCTTTCAGACCCATCGGGGCTTCTCCCTGGTGGAGGGTGTCACTTCAAGTACACTGCTCTCATTTTACGCACACACACCGAGCCTTACAGCGAAAGAAAGCGCTCGAGGCGTTCCTGTTCCTCCTGCAACGCTGGCTTGAACGCGGCGTCGACTGGGGCATGTCCGCGCACATACCCTGACTCCAGCTCCAATTGCCCATCACGTACGGCGGCATTAGCCCAGCCTATGACATGACCGCGCCACAGCATAGGTAGCGCATAGTAACCACGCACCCGTTTTGGTGCCGGAGTGTAGGCCTCAAAACGGTAGGCCCAGCCCCAGAAACGCTCAAAGCGATCGCGGTCCCAAACTAAAGGGTCGAAGGGCGCCAGTAGGCGCAGGCGGTCATCCAGCACATCGTCACCCGCAAAGCGGCGGCTGCCAGGATTCTCGCCGATGGGCCAAAACCAGCGACAGCCATTCACTGTCGCCTGGGGCAGGCGAGCCTTTGCACGCGCGAGTGCTTCACGACGACGCTCGCGCCACTGTGGGACCGCTGAAGAACTCACGCTCGTTACCAGGCGGCTGAGCGTAGCCGCAGGCAGCGGGGCATACTTTGCGACTGCCACGTCGACCAATGCGTCCAGTGTGGTATCCGGGTCCACCGCGTCGCGCTCATTTGCGAGCGGCGGCGCGTACAGGCGTACCCCGGCTTCGCGCTTCGCCACACGCAGCAGCCCACGATAATGCATGCCGTCCAAGAGCTGCGTACTGGCACGGCTATTACCGCCGAACCAATTCTTGGTGGTGCCATGCTCGAAGGCTGAGTCCACCTCGCGCGGGTGAACGACACCACGGCTTTGCACAAATTCCTGCACCGCCTGCGCCTGTTCCCAGCGTGAGCGTGGCCACTCGGTGCGCGCCGTGCGCGGGTGCATAAGGCGCTGCGTGGTGCGGGGCAGAACCCCGTAGTTGATAAAGAAATCTTCCTCGACCGCCAGGCGCGGGTAGCGAGCCTCCAGGTCACCCGCCTGGTAGTCGATAACACGATGGCGGAGCGTTAAATCCTGCGCCCGGGCCGGCGCTCGTATTGGGTCGAGCTGGACGAAACCCAGTTTATTAATCGCACGTGACAAAGTGGTCGGCTTGAAGAGACTGCGCGAGATGGCGTAACGGCGCAAATGATCGATGGTGAGGGCAGCGGTCATAGTAATCAGTTGCCTTACTTGTCCGGCTGAATCGAGATGTGCCGGTCCGGCGGCGGCAGTTTGGGTAGCATGGCTTCCGCATCAACCGTGTGGGTAGCGAAAAAAGCTTCCGCCGCTTCAATCAGAGCCGCCTCGGTTTTGAGGATACCAAGATAGACCGGCCATTCGGCGTCGATCAGTTCCGTGCTGTAAAAATCCGGATCGACTTCCACCAACTTTGCCAGAAACCGGAACTCCATTTCGTTCATGACGGCGTAATCGCAGCGTTTGTTCAGAAACATGCCCAGCATCTGTTGGGCATTGTAAGAGTCATGGCGGGCCAGGTTGGTACCAATCCGCCGCTCAAGTTGATCACTGTAGACAAACCATTTGCGCAGACAGATGCTGCCGTCAAGGTCATCGAAGGAGGCCGGTTGTCGGCCAGGTTGTGCGAACAGCCGATCACGCCAGGTTAACACCGGTCCGACGGCGTGCATCCGGCTTGGTAGCGGCATCCACAACGGGTTGGCAAAAACCGCGTTGGCTTGTCCTTTTTCCAGGGCCCAGGCCTGGCGCTTGCGCGGCATCGGGCGGAAACCGGCTGCAATACCGGCCTTCAGGCTGAACTCGTTGATCACCTCGACCAGAATGCCCTTGTTAAGGTTGTCACCGTAATAAAACGGCAGAAAACCCTCGTCCGACCCCATAATTTCGAGCGTTTGAGAAGAAACTGGAAGGCACCAGAATGCGACGATGATCAGCAAGCCTGCTCTCATGAAAATTCCTCTTATGCTCCGATCCTAGGCTAGGAGCGCCTATTGTACCGGAGTAAGTCCATGGCCGATTACGTAGGCGGTCATTTCTTGTTTGCCTTGGTTCTTGCTGCTGGTTTCCTGGCCCGGAGCGCCGCATGGAATGCCAGCTCTGCCCATTCTTTTGCCTCTTCAGAATCTTCGAAAATGCTCTCCGGTGCCATGTAGTAAGACATCTTAATCTTAGCGCCATTTTTCTCGTATTCGAACGGCTCCAAATCCAGCTCTGTAAACCGACCCATCGATTCCCCATCGACCTTCAAATACAGAACATCATCCGCAACAAGACCAAACATCACGCCATCGTGGTACACACCATAGCCACCGAACATACGCCGAACGGAAACCGGGCCGAACTGGCAAAATACATCGTTGAGGTTTTCGACGAATTCGCTCATTCGTTCGCTTCTATATCGCCGGACGTTTGGCAAACAATGCCCAAACACCTGCTGTTGAAAGTAACGCACCACCTGCAAAATTAAACCTACGCTGTGCTTTGGGCGAGACAAGCAGCCGACGTGCCGAGGATGCGAAAACTGTGTAAAGCGTGGCATTGATGGTCGCCAAGGCAACAAAAGTGACTGCAAGCAACCACATTTGGAACACCCCGTTTCCACCCGGCGTGATGAATTGCGGTAAAAAAGCCATGAAGAAAACGATGCCCTTTGGGTTGAGCGCCGTTACTAAATACGTGTTGGTGAACAACTTCAAATGGGATGAGTCAGGCGCCGGCTCCGCCATTTCAGTGGGAGAGAAGCCTGCCCGAAACAACTTGATACCAAGGTAAAGCAGGTATAAACCACCCGCTATTTTTACAACTGTGAACCAAAACGCAGATACCGCAAGCAACGCCCCCAACCCCACAAGTGAAGCAAACAATGCAGTAGAGTCACCGAGTGCGACTGCAGCCACCAGAGGAATATTGGCACGGCGACCATGAGCAACGGAATAACTGATGACGGCCAGAATCGTCGGGCCAGGAATAACCAGTAGAACCGCTGACGCGACGACAAAGGTAAACCAGGATTCAATTGCCACGAAACGTCCTCCATGTCCGGGATGCGAGTAACCACGATGTCCGTGTGGGGGTTTTGCCGATTGCTGAGGCTGTCATTTGCGGGCCTATCAGGTTTTCCCGACCATTTCAGGTGTCTTCGGGGCAGATATGATCAAGATAGCGGGCGAGGCGTGACATGTAAAAACGTATCTCAACGTGCTCTTGCATGTGGCAAATCGAAAAACATTACCCTCAAGGCTCGAGAAACCCGCTAGATTTCTCTAATGTTCACATCAAATGTGGAAAAATAATGCGTGACGGACGACTGGGAAATTAGCCAAGGAGAGTGGCATGAATGGCAAAAGGGCGGTATTTCTGGGCCCGGGTGATCGGCAATGAATGCGTCAATTCTACGCAAAGCGTTGTATCCGGCAGCGCTGTTGCTTATTGCGGCTGTGCAGGCCTGGATCTTCTATGTTTTCAGCCGATTCATTATTGCTGAGGAAGGTGTTGGAGTCTACGCAGTGTTTTTGTATCTGACCGCTCTGGTTGTCAGTGCATTGTTATGGGCTGGGTCATATTACTACCAGCGGGGCAGGGCAAAGGCTGTGGTGTTTTGGAGCATCGCCTTAGCAATGATGCCGATAATATTGATTCAGCCAGTGTGGTGGTCTGCGCCGGCGATTGGCAATTAGATTTACGGTCTAGCCAACGGGGTAGTGGGCAGCGTATAAAAATATACTGCCCCCGCTACGTGCACCGCAAAGTCGTACTCATCTGACTATCAGGGGGAGGGCATGCTTCCCTCATCGATCAATTCCTCGGTTTGCAATCGATAGCCGCTTGGGTTTCCTTCGACGACTTCGGCCTGGACGTTTTCGATCAGAGGCGTGCTGAAATCGTGGCTTCGGTCATTGTCGCAGGTGGAGCAGAATGCTTCCCACCAGGCCAGCGCCTCACCCTTTCCGGAGAACCCAACGATCAGCGTATGATTATAGTCGTCAAGCGGGTAGTCCTGGTACCACTGGCGTAACTTCTCGTCGAGGTCATCGGGGAGTGAGAAGGTGACTTCATGGAACATCTGGGTGCGGTAGGAGAACCAACGGGCATGAACGACGCTGGGTGCGCTTTTAGGGCTTATCATCGCCACGCCGCCCTGTGGCGGGCGTTGGCCAAAGCCATGCTCAATGCCCCCTGCAGGTACACTCCAGGATTGATCAAAAGTGATGTCTTCAACCCAGACCGGCCAACCTTCAGGCCCACCCGCAACGGATACGGCAAAGTCGTACTCGCGAGGTTCCGAAGAGCAGGCTGTTACCAAGAACAGCAGCAGGATTGAAAAGGCGGCCCTGGCAGTGGTGTTATTGCGCACGCGCAACTCCTTCCTTGACGGGAGTTATGGCTTGAGCCGGCCTGTTGTAAAACACCGTCCGCTTACCGGAAGGTTCCGGGCCCAGCCCAAGCTCGTAGATGCTATGTGAGGTATGGATGTATCCTCCCAGATAATCCCTTGCCACGGCCAGTGATCCCCCGTTTGCTTGCCAATTGGCCAGAGCATCCTGCAAATCCTGGGGGATTTGGTAGTCCTTGTCATTCGTGTTCATTTGCCTGAACGGCACGTCGCTCTGTTTTGCGAGATCGTACATTCTGTGCAGGTGATGGATCGCCAGTTCCTTGCGAGTGCGTCGGCGCTCCTGTACATGGATATCGCCGTTCGGTTGGGGAACCGCCACCACGGTCCGGCCTGGCCGCGCGTACTGCGCTTCAAGTTGCGGAAGGGCTGTGCGTTGGGTGTGGCCTCCGTCGGCGAGGCCAGAGTGGATACCCAGAACAATCTTCTCAATGTTCTCGAAGCCTTGGTCCGGATTCTCGTAACCGCCCCCCACATCGGAGTGAGCTCCGGGTACGGCGATTTCCGTAAAGTGTGATGGGCCATTGCCGTTGGCATCCATAATACTGCTCAAAGGGAAGTTCTTGCGGATCTCATGGTAGGCCGTAAGTTGCACCACTCTATTGGCACTGCCTGAAGATAGGTTAAGGTTGAAGTCCAGATTGACGTCGTTTCCCGGCATGTAGAAACTACCCACGGTGTCAAACAGGCCAACGAAATTTACCCGCACCTTCAAACCAGATGGGAAAGCGGGCACCGGCTTGAACCCCAGCATCGGAGCAGACAGCGAGGCGCCATTGAATTGGGGAAGCTGGACAGTTTCCGGCTGCTCGCCGATTAGATTGACAAAATGCCGGGCCAGGGCCGCGCCACGGCTGAAGCCAAAGACATCGAAGATCACTTCGTCGTAGTCCCCGACATTGATTTCATCTCGCATCCTTGTAATCGCAAATTCTATCCTGTCATGTCCGCCCTCAGGACCTATGCCCAAGCCCAGCCCCATCAGGTCCTCCGGAGCCTCAAAGCCATCAGGAGTGTGCTTACCGTCGATGGTGCCAGGGCCACGAACATAGATCCTCCGCACATTGGCCCTCTCCCGATACAAGTCATGCAGCTTTGTCACATTCGTCACATCGCGATTCGTCAGGATCTGGTCATTGCCCCTGTGGTTGCCGGTGCCATCGAAGAACACGCCCAGGCGCAGGGTCTTGCCGGACTCGTCAATAGCCTTGGTGGCTTGAGAGGGGTTTGCGCCTGAAGCCCCACCTCCGCCGCTGTAGCTGGATGTGCCACTGCGCAGTTGCATTCCGAAAGGGGCCGGTGAGTCCGTGTTGCGGTTTCGAGTTGAACTAGATTCTGCGCTTACAGGGCTAGGGTGAGGATTCGTCCGTGAAAGACCAGAGAAAGATACTGGTTTATGGGTATCGCCAACCACCGCGCTACTACTGCCAATGGTAACCCCACCACAGGAAATCGCACCACCGGTAGTGGCCACTGGTAAGCCATTAATGAAAACCGTGCTTGAACCGGAAGCAATGGTGCGTGGGTGGGGTGGATGTTTGGGCTTGGAATGGGGGGTGAGTTGGTCAC
>OFKW01000018.1_pt1 | contig 74183 bp, 61 predicted proteins | sample 1540671 | NCBI WGS metagenome assembly OFKW01 (sample SAMEA104347421, study PRJEB22522) | marine metagenome | biome: marine biome; feature: marine water body; material: sea ice | collected 2015-09-16T00:00:00Z | depth 0.1 m
TCGGAGAAACTGGTTTGCATAAGGCGAGCCTCTGGGCTTTGAAGCGAAGAGTTCATATTTTCCCAGATTCGGGGGCGACCGGCCAGGTGCTGAGCCAATCGATAGCCGTTAATAAATCAGTGTTTCCTTAAGGGATGACATGGATGTCTGAAACAAAATCAGGTCAGAACTCCGGAAGTTGCGGCCCCGCTTGCGAGGGGGATACGCTCATCGTCGAAGTGCTGGGTAAGGATCATCCGGAGGGTCAGGAACTCCGCATACTTCATCATGAAGACTCGGCTCCCCACAATGCCATTGACGACCAGTTAGGCAAAGAAGCTCTGGATTCGAGCGTCCTGCGTGTCTGGCCCTGGGAGAATACTCCGCAAGCGGATGTGGCACTGGAGATTGCAGCGGATGAGGGCGACCCTCTACTCATACCGTTATACAGCCTTCCAGAGGTAACTCCACGGCAACTGATTCGTCAGAAACTGGTTCTTGCGCCATTTGTGCCGCTCACTTTGGTGGAACGGGAGGAGCCCATTGTGGGCGTGCCGGCACAACAAATTGTCTCGGCAAGGTCCGGTTATCTGTATCTGTTCCGGGATAACCAGTTGTGGCGTGAAATACACATATCCCAAGGTGACGAAGGGCAACTCAGTTTTCGGGACGTACCGCTGAGCAACTACCGGGAAGAAGGTCAACAGCGCCTGACTGCGAACATGCGACCGCCCACCTCAGTACCCCTGGAAGAAATCTGGGTACCAGTGAACTACTATCGCACAAGTGCCACCTACGCCAGTGATGTCAGAGTGGCTTGGTCCGAGGTCCAGTGGTCCGCTGCTCGCATTGATTTCCTGGAAAACGATGGGTCCGCTTTAAACGAACGGGTCCAAAGGATTGTGCAGCGGCCGGATGCCCGCTGGAACCCGCGGTTTGCGGAACTTGTAGCCATGGATGAAGTGGATCCTCAGCGAGGCCGCCAACCCCTGCTTGAAGAACAGGTGCCATGTGCTTTCGAATTTCTCACCGATCTTGGCGGCAAGTATGGGCTGGATTGTTATGAGCTGGCTGTCGAGGAGCAGAAAAGCTTCTTTGCCGGCGGGGAGGATGCCGAAGACGCATGGCGCGAAAGTCAGTATCGGAACACAGACCTCGGCCCCACCGCTGCAATACGGAATATGGCGTTGCAGGACCTGGCTGGCGGGACGGGGGAGGCAGTATCCGAGGAAGATAACAGTTGCTCCGTGTGGGAGAACATTGGCGAATCTGTAGATATCTTTGAGGGCTGCCGTATCAGGGGTGTGTTCGGGATCGTCGTTTACGATGAACTGTATGAAATCCGCAAGGCCATGGCCCGCACCAGCGCTGGAATGCTGTACCAGAAGCATATCCGTGAGTGGGCGGGTCGACAGCCCCATTACCAAAGTGCCGAACTGGTTGAACAAGCAGTATTGCCGGAGACGCTGGGCGGGCAGCCCAATCCTCTGAACAAGCATGCCGAACACCTTAATTTGTCACTGACCGGCAAGCTCGGAAAAGCTTTGCATCAGGCCTACAGGGCCCATGGAATCAATAATATCAAGGCTGCTCAGCGGCGGCTTCTGGCCTTGACGCAGAACTCCGACAACCAAGCCCGGCTGGCTGACTTGTTCTCCCTAGAGGGAGGAGACTACCTGAGCGGTTTTGTGCTGACAGGGCAGTTGTTCAGTGCTTTGCAGCACGATCCCGAAGCGGTTGATAAGCCCTGGCTGGCTGGTACCAATCCGGATTGCGACACCCGTTGCAGCGGCCGCCTGACCGACCCGGAGGACAGCCCGGCGTTAGAAGGCTCACAGCTAGTACTGGATATTGCCAGGGAAGGCTCGGACCATCCATTGCATGCCATGCTGTACCCGAAACCGGGAGACGTGCCGCTGAACCGATCTTACGGCTCACCGGAGCCGAATAGGAACCCAGGTGATGGCCGGTTCCGGCCTGCGGACTTTGCACAATTGGACAAGGACGACCAGTTGCCGGCGCAAGAAAGCCTGCAGACCCTGGAAGCTGCCTCAATGGTGGCCTTAACAGAACAGGAGGCTTTCGACTCCTTGGGCCACTTGAGGTTGGTGACCAAGGCCCTCGACGGAATCAGTGGACAGTTGATGGGGCAGTTCGACAAAGCCCTGCAGCGTATTCATAGTGAAGTAATGCGCATTGATCTGGACATCCATGGCCCCATGGTCCGTGCCCTCAAGGCAATGAATCCCAGCTTGCTTGGAGAACTTCACTTCCTGCCACAGGGATCGCAAGGGCTGAATATGGTCCTGCTGGGCGTTGAGGATCCAGAAATCGGGCTGCGCAATGGGCTGACTGAAGCGGAACGTGATTACTTCAATAGCAATAATCGCAGTGGCCGGTTCCTTGGTGAAATCCAGAACAGCGAAGGCCGTATCATCGGTAGCACCAATCCCAACAGGGTACCGGGCGGGGCGGATGTAGAGGATTCTGGTCGGTACTATGCGTTTATGGCGCCTGCCAACTCGGATCTGGTTAAGAATTACCGTGAGGTTCGGGAACAGATCAGTCGGCAACGAAGTCTTGGCAAGTCTCTGGATCGGCTGGGGTTGCCTTATATAGTGCTGGGGTTTGAGCTTTGGAATGTTAATAGCGTAGCTGCTAGGTATGATGCTTTAGTTAGGGGGCGAGGCAAGAGCCGTGCCCGAGCAGAATATGTGTCAGCGGCATCGGACCTCTTTTTTGCGTCAACTGCAGTGGCCGAGCAGCTGACCAAGAAAGCTGTCGGTAGTGAACTGATATCGAGAGCTATGAACCATGTGGTCTTTGATGTCCGGAATGCGGCGGCAACCGGGCGCCTGTTGCCGTCCCTGGCAAGAGTGTTACCCAGCATCATTACCATCCGAATGATCAGTGTCTCCATATTGTCCGTCCTGGATGCTGGTATCCGAGCGGCAGATTCCGTGCACTACTTGAGAACGGGGCAAATTGCCTCGGCAGTGGCCATGGGTGGTTCCACAGCGGGAGCTATGATGGCGGGTTGGGCCAGCTTGTCACTGATGAGCCCCGGTGCTGCTGCAGCTTCCAGTACTGGCGCAGTGCTAGGGCTGAGTACGCCGGCGGGCTGGATCGTACTGGGTATCGGCCTGACGCTGGTCATTGGCGGGTCGGTGGCCGCCAGCCTGCTGGAAGACGACGAACTGGAATCCTGGATCAAGAATGGGCCGTTCGGGGACTACCGTGACTCCTCGTATGAGCACTTGTGGGGAGAGGCCCCAGAAACCGATGGTCCGTTTGCGGATGAGGAGGAGCCGGAATCCTCCGGTGGTTCGTTATCCTGGCTCCCCTGGGTGGACAACACCCCTGAATTACCAGCACCCAAGCCAGTGCCGGAGCGGGAGGCTTTCTACCGACTCGCCAATATCCTGGCGGGAGTTCGGATCGAGGAATCGCTGCACCATGTCGATGCCAGTGAGGCATACCATTTGGCTGAGGCTCATCTAGCCGATCCTGAATCACCAGCTTCTCGAGGAGAGGTGAGTGCGTTGCAGGATGAACTGATCAAGACCAATTTCCGCGTGGTGGTCAAAAGCAACCTGGCGAGTGTGTTGAGGGATGCTGCGCTCAAGGTATACATCCGTCGCCTTAAGGAAGAACGCCGTCCCAATCCTCCGTCAGGAGGGACCACGGTGGCGAGGAGCGAATTGCAGGAATCTCCCACGGACCATTGGTGGATCTACCGCAGGGCTTTGCCGGATGGCGTAGAATACTGGTTGCATACACCTAAGCCGGAGGGAGTGGTGTATCACGAATGGAAAGTAAGGGCGCGGATGGTTACCGACCTGGGTACAGACCGAGACTATGTGTTCCCGGCTCCGCCAGTCAGCGATCCGCTGATCTATCAGGAAGGCAAACATGGCAAGCACGATGCTCCGGACTTTACCCGGGATGATGCACCCTTCTGGGCCAGCCTGACCACGAACCGGATAGCCTTGAATACTCGGGCTTACCGTCTCCGTAACACTTTGGAGGAAGCCTCCGATGGCTGAGACTGCCTATTATAGCTCGACCGCCTGGAACCCCGGGCGAGACGAAAAACCACGCCGTCGAGGGCAGTTGGACACCCGTTCCAGAAACTTTCGGTTTCAGTGGGCAGCGGGGCAGAAGTTGCCGAAGAGTTATGTGCCGGACTTGGTGCCTTCGAGTTTTCTGCGAACCTGGCATGCAAAGGATGTCGATGCGGATGTGGAGATGGGTGTGGGGAATGCTCAGCGGCTTCGCAACGAGGGGAAGTGTGATAAACCAGTAGGCTGGATCGACCAGGAGAGTATTCGCTATGCCACGCTGCCCAGTTCATCGTGGCGGTGGTTAATAGTGAAAGCTTTTGCAAAATTCCTCTCTACAATTGGAGCTCTTGTCTTCACTATTATATGCATCAGCATGCTCATTACGGTTGAAGATGATTGGCGGTCATTGCTTCAAGAGTTTTATATACCTGTGATGTTTTATGGTGGGGGTACGAGTGTTTTGATATGGGGCATAATCAGCCTCATAGAGCGCCTCTTCCCCCGCTGGATCTACAAAGACCCCCAAGGTCCTCTCTGGGAATTCAACCGTCGCACTGGCCTGGTCACAGCCTTTCGTAACCCAAAGAAGAAACGGGACGCCGGCCAGGTGGCCTGGCAATCCCCGTTTTCTGAATTTGATGGTTACGTCCACAGCGGTCCCACCCACCAGGGCCTGCCGCTGTATTACGGGGCTATGGTCCACCGATACCGGGAAGAGGCGCTGACCCTGACCGCCTTCCAAGCTGCTTCCGCCAACGACGAAGACCACAAGGCATTGTGGAACTTCTGGCTTCAGTACATGGACAGCACCGCCCCGTTACCGGACATCCCTCTGTTCGAGCCCCACCGCCACAAGGATCCGGTGACGGCTGAACACGACAAAGCTACTGGTCGCCATTCCCGGTACTGGCGAGACATGGATGAAGTCACTTACAAACAGAAAACAGATGAGATTTACAAGAAGTGCCTGAAGGTGTTCGGTTAGGTGCATGTGCTCGGCCAGTATATTGGAGCCCGGATTTCGGATAAGCATCCACTAGGCTGGCAACTCACCAACCACTCGCCTTGAAACGTTTTTTTTGGCTCGGATTTAAAACAAGGATGTATGGAATAACGTGGATGGAATCACCCCATAACGACCTGCCAACGATGATTAGGATAAAGGTTTACCTGAAAGATAAACCTTTAATCTATTCGATGGGGGTGCTACATCTCGGTGCAGTAGGTTTGACCGTCTACTTCATGTATGAGGACACATCAGTTCTTTTCGCGATGGGGCTCGCGCTTTTGATCGGTTTATTGCTTTTCGGTACCTGGTATCCAGGTTTCAGAGCTCGCAACAATGTTATTGAGATCACTCCACAATTTCTGAGAATCGATGATTGTGAATTCAAAGAGATTCCATGGTCGGATATTTCTCATCTGGACGTAGTTGATCACTTTAGCACGCGCCTTGGCCGCTTTGTCCATCTTATTATCTATGTAAAAAACAACGATAAGTACACTTGTGCAAGACGGGGGCGTTTCTTCAGCCGGCAAAGGGCTGATGGCGGTATATTCGCTACGGACCTCTATAATTACGCCGAGGACCACAAGACGATCTTTAAGGATTTGTCTGAAGCCTTGGAAAGTAGTCGGTTGGTAGTCTGGCCGGAATGATGTTCGTGTTCTAACAGAGAGTGCGCCCTAGAATATTGTAAAGACTCCAAACGACTATTTTGCAGACATCAACAAGGACCGTAACCAATGAAAGGACTCCTCCTCTGCCTCCTAATCACCCCCATCACCCAGGCCGGCACTTATCGCTGGGTGGATGAAAACGGCCAGACCCACTTCGGGGACCGGCCGCCTGCGAACGCAGCCTCGGATGAGGTGGAGCTGAAGGCCCCTGCGCCGTCTTCGGATGCCGAGGCCCGCGCGCGTAAGCAGCGGATGAATGAATTCCTGGAGCAAACCGAGCGGGAGCGGGCAGAGCGCAACGAGGTGCAAGCAAAGCGGGAGGCGAAGGCTGCCAAGCGCGAGGCCCGTTGTCAGGCTTTGCAGGCGCGTTTGAAGTATCTGAAAAGCGTATCGGGTATTTACCGGCTGAATAACGACGGTGAGCGGGTGTTTGTTGAAGACGAGGAGAACGAGCGCATTCGTCGGGAATTTCGTGCCAAGGTTCAAAGTGAATGCGGCACCTGATTCCGTTCTGGTTTGTTATCGCCCTCTTTGCGGCGGCCCACGCCCATGCAGAGCCTCCTGAACTGGCGCTGGCTGGCGTCTACGAGAAGGGCGTTGCCCTTGATGATTACTGGGTCAGTGAAAAACTCGATGGCGTCCGGGCCTATTGGGACGGTGAGCGCTTCTGGTCCCGGGGTGGCAACGAGTATCGGGCGCCTGACTGGTTTACTGAGGGCTTTCCCGATGTGCCCATGGACGGCGAACTCTGGATGGGGCGAGGCCGGTTTGCGGAGCTGTCCGGCGCGGTGCGCCGGCTGGAACCGGTCGATCCCAGTTGGCGCCAGATCCGGTTTATGGTGTTTGACCTTCCGGCGCTCGATCAGCCCTTTGCTGAACGTGTTGCGGCTATGGAAGCGTTGGTGCAGCCATCACCGTCGCCATTCCTGGCCATGGTCGTGCAACGTAAGGCCACGGATCATGAGCGTTTGATGTCGGCGCTGGACAAGGTGGTGTCCGAGGGCGGCGAGGGTTTGATGCTGCGTCGCGGCGGCAGCCTTCATTCAACTGGCCGTTCAGGTGATCTGTTGAAGGTGAAGCGTTACGACGATGCCGAGGCGGTCGTGGTGGCGCATCTTGCCGGTAGCGGAAAATACGAAGGCATGCTTGGATCAGTTCGAGTAAGGCGGAATGATGGACGCCAGTTCCACATTGGTACCGGGTTCAGTGATGAGCAACGGGAAAATCCGCCGCCGGTTGGGGCTACCATTACCTATAAATATTACGGCTTCACGTCGACAGGCCTTCCCAGATTTGCCAGTTTTCTGCGGATTCGCAATGACGAACCCGAGGCGCCGTGATCCTGGGGCGCTCAATTACGAGGACTTCATCTACCGCCCCATACCTTGTGCTACAGTGGTTTTAACCGTGGTCGTTCTACATCTTTCCATGGTTGCTGAATGCCAGCTCTGTCAGGGCAACCCTGATGCCGGTAGTCAGTGGACAATGTGAATCGTTACCGAAAGCCGAAATAGCAGTACGACATACTGATAAGGAGGCAACAAATGGAAGCGAAATCCAGTCAGAACGAGTACGAGCAGGTCAGGCAAGATTTGCAGCAACTTCGCGAAGACCTCTCCAAGCTCACCAAAGCCGTTGCTGATGGGCAAAAGAGCAATATCAGTAGTCTTCGTGATGAAATTCGCCGGGAAAGCCGTGAGGCCTTTGATCAGGTCCGGCAACGCGGTGATGAGGCCTTCAACCGTGCCCGGGATGCGAGCAGTAAAGCGGTGCACGATGTTGAGCACAAAATTGAGGAGCGGCCATTCCTGAGTGTTGTGCTCATGTTCCTCGCAGGCTTGTTGGTTGGCCGGTTGCTGGACCGCTGATCATGCCCGATTCCGCCTGGTTACAGGGCGTCTTGCGCAAGGCAGTCGCGGCCATCATTGGTTTTATGCTGGCCTTTGTGTTGCTGGTCGCCCTGTTGATTACCGGTTTTTACATGCTCGTCAATGCCGCCATGCTGGCTTTATCGCCTGTGATGGGGGAGGCTGGCGCCATGGCGGTGACGGGCATGTCCTGCCTGTTGTTGCTGGCGTTGTTTTTCTATCGAATGACTCGTCCGGCTACGTCCAAGAAAACCGCCAGTGCCGCCGGTGAGGGTGATGACCAGTCTTCCACGTCACCAATCGATGCCATCAGAGACCTTGTCCGCAACAATCCACTGGAAGCGGTGTTTGCGGCATTTACTCTTGGTGTGGTGGAGCAGGGTGATCCTCGCCTGAAGTCACTGCTGTTGCAGGGCGGCATGGTCCTGATGAAGGAAGCTGAGGCCGAGCAGGCCCGAGACAAAGACAAAACGGACTCACGGGAAAGTGGCACGGACGCGCCAGTCACATGATCGTCACCTGAGCGTAACCCCCCGCGCCGACAATAGCCGTGCAGTACCATTCATTGCACAGGGAGCTTGTTATGAAGTTACGCACGTTACTGGTTATGGCATTACTGATGTCTCTATTCTCTGCCGCCCATGCGGCACCGGATTGGCATGACAAGGAGGATCGTTGGACTCCGCCAGGCCTTGAAAAATGGCACGACAAGTGGCCGGATCTGAAGGACAGACATCACCGGGGTAAACGCGAGGTCCATCTGGGGCCGCGCCCGTTCTGGCTGGTGGAAGACATGGATGAGGGGCGCCTGAAAGACCGGCTCCAGTCCTGCCGCGCCGACAAAATCCGTCCTACGGATTTCTCCATCGGCCATCGGGGTGCGCCGTTGCAGTTCCCGGAACACACGCTTGAATCCTATGTTGCGGCTGCCCAGATGGGTGCTGGCATCCTGGAGTGCGATGTTGCCTTTACCAAGGATCGGGAGCTGGTTTGCCGTCATGCACAGAATGATCTCCATACCACCACCAACATCGTGACGATTCCCGAACTGAACGCCAAGTGTACGCAGCCGTTTGTCCCGGCGGACCCGGCAAGTGGCACTGAGGCGCAGGCAGAATGCCGCACCAGCGATATCACGCTGGAGGAGTTCAAGTCACTGGAAGGCAAGATGGACGCCTTCAACCCCATGGCAACCACGCCGGAGGAGTACCTGGAAGGCACGGCAGACTGGCGCACGGAGCTTTACAGCAGTCGCGGCACCCTGTTGACCCATAAAGAGAGCATCGAACTCTTTAAACGACTGGGTGTGAAGTTCACGCCGGAACTGAAAACGCCGGTGGTTGAGATGCCCTATGAGGGCGACTACAGCCAGGAAGATTACGCCCGCCAGATGATTCAGGATTACGTTGAAGCCGGCGTGAACCCGAGGGATGTCTGGCCGCAGTCGTTCCTGCTGGATGACGTACTGTTCTGGGTCAATGAAACGCCGCGGTTTGGACGACAGGCTGTGTTTCTGGATCAGGAGCCGCTGACACCGGAGAATTCCTCCCTGGCGTGGATGGAAAGCCTGTCTGCGCAAGGCGTGAATATCCTGGCCCCCGCATTGTGGAAGATGTTGACCCTGGATGGCCACCAGCAAATCGTGCCGTCGGACTACGCTGAGAACGCCAAGGCAGCGGGGCTGGATATGATCGCCTGGACGGTCGAGCGTAGCGGTCCGTTGGCCAATGGCGGTGGTTGGTATCACCAGACCATCACCGACGCCATCAATAACGACGGCGACGTGTTCAATGTGATTGACGTGCTGGCCCGGGAGGTTGGTGTGATTGGTATCTTCTCGGACTGGCCGGCCACCACCACTTTCTACGCCAACTGCATGGGGCGTGCCGGCCGGGGCCATTGAGGGTCAGTTGCCCCGACGCCGTAAACTGGTGAAAATTCAGCCAATCGTTAATGCCGTTATCGGAGTAGACTGGTGATAACTCATCAAACGGTAGCGGTTGTGCATGGATACAGACACCAGTCCGGTGTGGCAAAGACACGCCTCGGCCATCCTCAGCGGGTTCCTTGGGGACTGGCTTGAGGCGCGAAACAACCCTTTGGCGGTGCCCATGGAGTTCTTCCACGGGCGCTCGCCCATTGACTTGTCGGCACCCGCAGTGGAGTCGCCCGGTTCGACACTGTGCCTGTCCATACATGGTTTGATGGAACTGGAGACGGTCTGGGACCTTCCGGGGCAAGCCGATACTCACTACGGGTCCCTGCTGGCGGACGAGGGGCGTTCCATCACACCGCTTACCCTTCGCTACAACACCGGCCGACCGATTTACCGCAATGGCGAGGACCTTGCCGAGCTTCTGGAAACCCTGATCCGCCGTTGGCCGGTGCCAGTCGAGCGAATTATTCTGATGGGCCACAGTATGGGCGGGTTGCTGATTCGCAGTGCCTGCCATCATGGTCAGCATCTAGCTCACCGCTGGGTTGAGAAACTCACCGACTGTGTTTACATCGGTTCGCCACACGATGGTTCCTGGCTGGCAAAAGGCGCGAAGGCCACCGCCGACCTGATGAACCGGGCGCCACGGGATTACCTGCGCGTGGTGGGTGAGGTGATCGACCTGCGCAGTGAGGGTATTCGCAATCTGTCCCGCGGGGAGGTTGTTCATGGGAATGAGGGCGAACCTCCTCTGCTACCCGGAACCCGGCATTACGTTGTCTGTGGTCTGCTGGCGCGATCCCGTCAACATCCGATCAATGCCCTGTTTGGAGATGCGCTGGTGCATGAATCCAGTGCTCGTGGCCATGAGCGGAGGGGCTGGACACTCAGTGGCGTCGCCAGCTTCCCCGGCGTTGACCATATCCGTCTGGCCCATCACCCGGATGTGGCCAGCCAACTGAAGGAGTGGCTGTTATGAGCGAACATAATCGCAATTGGTGGGCTGGCGTTGCCGATATAACAGCCAGTGGCCTCAACCACGGCGCTCTCAAAGTGGAGCGTATTCATCTGTCGATTGCAGATGAAACCTTCAATATTCTGCAACGGGTGCCGATTACCCGGCCCTGGAGTGAGGCTGTTCGCTCCATCCACCACGGCATTTCCCGTCTCTCCTATCGCAGCGTTTCGCTGGCGGCTGCCGGTCTTGAAGCATCCGTGAAATACGTCAATGCGCCGAACAGTTGTAAAGCTGACATTAACTAACATGAAAATGAGGTGAACAGACCGTATTGCGCATTTAACCCACATCCCGCCAATTTGTAGGTAGCCTGAGTTCAGGTAATCGGTATGACGCTTTACCGGTTAATCCAACAGGAAATCAATCATTTCCGAACTCAGAAGGATGGATGCGATATGAGCTATAAATCCGGTTTTGCCTATGTAACGGTTCTGGCCTCGGCCATGCTGGCCGCCCCGGTTGTATCAGCCCAGGACAACACCGATCGCGACAGCTCCGGTGTATATCTGAGCGGCAGTTATGGTGGCTACAAAGCCCATGGCGGCGAGTTTGATGATGAAAACGATCTGTTCGGCGTGGGGCTGGGCTACCAGTTCAACCAGTTTTTCGCCCTGGAAGCCGAGTACATTGATTTCGGCAACTTTGGCGACGATGACGTCGATGGCAAGTTGAAGGGTACCTCCCTTGGCCTGATCGGGCGGCTGCCTTTGACAGATACCTTTGGTGTTTATGCTAAGGCTGGCGCATTTGCTTCGTCGTTCGATGTAGACGCGTTTGACGAAAGTGAGACCTACGATGAGGTCAATCCATTTGTCGGTGCCGGTGTTGATTTCCGGGTCACCGAACAGTTGACGGCGTTTGCGGAATACAACCGCTACAACGTTGATATCGACGAAGACGACTTCAATGGCCAGGTCACCAATGACGGGCCGGACTTCGATACCGGTCGTGTTGGTATGCGTTTCCAGTTCTAACGTAAGTACCTGAAAAACCCGGGGCGATTCTGGCCCCGGGCTTTTTATCAGCGTCTCTGCAATACCTACCGTATTACTGAACGTTTTCCAGCTCGCCAAACCGCTCTGCGAACAGCGCTGACGACAGGTAGCGCTCGGCGGAATCCGGCAGAACCACCACGATATTCTTGCCCTTGAATTCCGGCAGCTTTCCGATTCTGACCGCAGCCACAACCGCTGCACCACAGGAAATACCACAGAGGATGCCTTCCTCCTGCATCAGCCGGTGCGCCATGTCCATGGCGTCCTGGTTGCTGACTTTTTCCACCCGGTCCACCAGGTCCATGTCCAAGTTGCCCGGAATGAAGCCGGCGCCAATACCCTGGATCTTGTGGGGTGCTGGCGTTTGGTCCTGGCCGCTGCGGGCCTGAGTGATGATTGGCGAGTCTTCCGGCTCCACGGCAACGGTGGTGATGGCCTTGCCTTTGGTATTGCGAATATAACGGGTTACGCCGGTCAGGGTGCCGCCGGTACCAACCCCGGACACGAATATGTCGATGGCACCGTCGGTATCGTTCCAGATTTCGGGCCCGGTGGTGTCCTCGTGGATGCGGGGGTTGGCCGGGTTCTCGAACTGCTGTGGCATGAAGCAGTTGTCCGGGTCTTCAGCAACGATCTCTTCCGCCTTGGCGATCGCGCCTTTCATGCCCTTCGCCGGCTCCGTAAGCACCAGTTCCGCCCCCATGGCCTTCAGTACTTTGCGGCGCTCCAGGCTCATGGATGACGGCATGGTCAGTTTCAGCTTGTAGCCTCTCGCAGCAGCGACGAAAGCCAGCGCAATGCCGGTGTTACCGCTGGTGGGCTCCACGATCGTCATGCCGGGTTTGAGAGCACCACGTTTTTCCGCATCCCAGATCATGGCGGAACCGATCCGGCACTTCACGGAATAGGCCGGGTTGCGGCCTTCAATCTTGGCCCAGATGGTGGCCCCTTCGTTGACCCGATTAAGCTTGACCAGCGGGGTATTGCCGATCGACAGCGAGTTGTCTTCGTAGATCTTAGCCATGGTGTCGTCTCCTTTGCGTTTTCCCTGTCGCAAAAGGATAGCATCAGCTAGCCCCGTCTGGCTGCCTGATCTTCGGTGGTCAGAGCTTCCAGGCGGTTGCGGCCGTTTTGCTTGGCGAGATACAGCGCCTTGTCTGCCAGCCGAAGGAATTCTGCCGGCACCGTGTCCTTGCCGGGTGTGCCAGTGGCCAGGCCGATGCTTACAGTAAAGCGGATCTGTTCGTCGTCGCAGCAGGTGGTTAGCCCCGCCAGACCCTCGCGGAATGCTTCCAGCCGCGAAACCAATTCATCACGGTCGCTGAAGCTGGTGAACATCACAAACTCCTCACCGCCGAACCGGGTAAGGCGGTCTGTGTCACGCCTAAAGTGAGAGCGCATGGTATCTGCCAGCGCCACCAGACAACGGTCGCCCGCGTCGTGGCCGTAGGTGTCGTTGATTTCCTTGAAATGGTCCGCGTCCACCATCGCCACGGCAAAGCCGGCTCCATGTCGTTGACACCAATGGAAGCTCTTGCTGAACTCACGGTCGAAATAGCTGCGATTGCCGATCTGGGTCAGGTCGTCCGTTACGCTGAGATGCGCAAGGCGGTCATTGGCTGCAGCGAGTTCATGATTCAGACGCCCGAGTTTGCGGTTCCAATAGAACAGCAACCCCAGGAGCACCACGGCACCCATGGTCAGCTGGAATACCAGGGTGTAGTCGACGGTCTGTTCCAGTTTGAGTCCTGCCCATTGTTGTTCAATGGTTTTAAGCTCCGCTTCCGTCAGGCTGGACACCAATTTTTGCATGATGTTGAAGAGTTCGGGCTGGTCATTCCGGGTGGCGACCCCCAGGGTCCAGTCTGCGGGAATTCGCCCGAGCACTTTCAGGTCCGCCAGGCCCAGCTCCTGCATGTTGTAGCTGGCGGTGGACAGAGTGCCAAGGTACCCCGCCAGCTTCCGTTCCTGAACCATGCGCAGTCCGGTTTGTTCGCTGGGCACTTCCACCAGATTGAGGCCGGGATTGGTTGTCCTCAGCAGTTCCAGAAAAGCGTAGTCCTTTACCACGCCGACCGGCCGGTCCCCCATGTCGTCCAATGTATTGATGTAGGGGGCTTCCACACGTCCCAGAAGCACGCTGGGAATCTCGATATAGGGTTTTGTGAAATTCAGGTATTCAAGCCGCTCCGGTGTTTCCATGGCCATGGAAAGCATGTCGCAGTGTCGGTTTTTGACTGCCTTTATGGACTCGGACCAGCTGTCTACGGGAAGAGGGGTGAATGTGATATTGGAACGATTCGCAAACAGGGCGAAGATGTCGGCGGAAATACCGAGGTGTTTATCGTTTTCGCTGAGGCCCTCCAGTGGCAGCCAGTCAGGGTCTACGCAGATGGTCAGTTGTCGGTTGCGATCGGCCAGCCAGGCCTGTTCGGCATCGGAGAACGTTAACGGGCCGGTGGCCGGTGTCCGGTTACGACGGGCGGAAGCGCCAAGCCAGCGATTCTCGATAGTGCGCATTTCCGTTGGGCTGATGGCCCCCAATGCGGCGTCCATTATAGAGGCGAGCGGCTCAAGTGCGGGACGCACGCCAAAACGCAGGTCTTCTCCCGGCATGCCATCAAGGGTCATTTCGCCGGCAATAACCACTCCGGCAATGCGAAGCTCCCTCACCCAGTAGTTTCCGTTTGGCAGGGCTGCCAAGGCAACGTCGACGGAGCCCTCAGCCAGAGCCTGGAACATGGCCTGCTGCGAGGTGAAAGCGAACACATTGTCGCCCAATGCCTCACGAAGGGGGCCCTCGTAGTAGATGCCCGAACCAATAGCGACCTTCAGTCCCTGCAAGTCCGCTGGTGAGTTGAATACCAGATTCTTATCCAGAGTGAAGGCGACGTTGGGAATGATGTGGTAGGGCCGGGTGAACCGTATGAACGCTTCGCGCTCGTCGGTTTTCGAGATATTGGCCATGATATCGATGTCACGATCCATAAACCGGGGGTACAGTTCCGACCATTGTCCCGGCACCGGTACGATTTGCAGGCCGGTCAGATCCGATATCCGGTTCAGCACGTCAACGGACAGTCCTTGCAACGCGTCTGCGTCGTGAAAGCTGAAGGGCGCATAGTCACTCATAAAGCCCACCCGTACCGGGCCGACCTCACTGATGTAGTGCTGATGGGCATCACTCAGGGTAAAACCCGACGATTCAGCAATGCTGGTCCCGCCGTATTCCTGCCACCGCTTGAACAGTTCCTCGATGCGCTCATCGGGAATGGCAGCCAGGCCGCTGCTGACCACGTCAAACAGCTCATCGTTTGATTTCAGAACGCCAAGTCGAAAGTCTTCTTTCGACCATTCTCCCAACGGTGCGGGGCCAGCAATCTCCAAAAACCGGAAACCGGCCTCGTTAGCGTAGTAGTTCAGGGTCAGTTCAGGACCGATGATGCCGTCCACCCAGCCGAAGGCCAGTGCCCGGACCAGGCCAGGAATGGAATCGTAGGTGACGAGCGACAAGCCCGCCGTTTCAAGTGCATCGCGGAAATAGGCGTCACGCACAACGCCAATACGGTAGCCATTGAGGGAATCCAGGGAATCAATGTCTTTGAGCGGGTTGGCTGGGTCATGCATCAGATGCATCTGGCGAATGTGGTACGGCTCGGTAAACTGTATGGTTCTGGCGCGGCCGTCGTTGTATGAAATTCCTTCGATAACGTCGATGTCGCCGCGCTGGAATGCGCCGAACACTTCGGGCCAACTGCCTGCCCGAAACTCAATGTCCAATCCTGACTGGCTAGCCACTTCCCGGACTATATCGATAGAGAAGCCGGAGGCTGTGCGGCCCGCCATGGACGTGTAAGGTTTGTTGTCGGCCACAATGCCAATGGAGATGGGTTCTTTTACAGAGGGCCAGGCAGGCATCGATAGGAAGGTGAGCGCCAGTACACCGAAAATGCTAGCAAGCAGTGTGATCAGAGATGGCCTTTGCCAGGCAATTACAGCGCTCATCGGGTGATTCACAATTCTGTGGTGATTAACTAGTGAGTGTAGTCGTTGGCGGGTTATTTGCCCAATGACGAGGTGATTCGTGGCCTGCGATTGCTGGTGTGTGATGGTAGGATGTCGCCACCTCAGTACGTTATGGGAACGACCATGGGCCTTTTGTTTGAACAGATCGACAGCCAACCCTCACCATTGGGAGAGATCACGCTTCGCCGCCGTCGCATTCCGGCGCTGGGTGACCGGGATATCTATGAGGTGAAGCTGGGTGAAGAGTTTCTCATGTCCAGCATGTTTGTGGACGCGGAAGTAGCCCTGGCGGACCTGGGCCTGAACGCCGTCGAGGGCGAACAGCTGAAGGTGGCGGTCGGCGGCCTGGGGCTGGGCTACACCGCGGAAGCGGCCCTCAAACATGAGCGCGTGAGCGAGCTGCTGGTCGTGGATGCCCTAGACACCGTCATCCACTGGCACCAGCAGGAAAAGGTTCCGTTGGGTAAAGTGTTGAATGCCGACCCACGTTGTCGCTATGTGCTGGGCAGTTTCTTCGATCTGGCGGTATCGGAATCCGGTTTCGATACCGAAACCCCGGGCAGGGTGTTTGACGCCATCCTGCTGGACATTGACCATTCCCCCAGGGCCCTCCTGAACGAGTCCAATGCCAGCTTCTACAATGCTGAAAGCTTGGGCAGAATGGCGGCCCACCTGCGCCCTGGCGGCGTCTTCGCCATGTGGTCCAACGACCCGCCGGACGAGCCGTTCATGGACGTGTTGCGAACTCTGTTCACGGATGTGGATGCGAAGGTGGTGTCGTTCTACAACCCGTTCCAGAATCGGGAGTCCACCAACACGGTGTTCCTGGCCAGAAAGCCTCTCAGTTAACGGAACGGCCGGTGTAACTCGAAAAATCCGGCCTTTGCGGTTGGTGCTGGTCATCCGTCATATAGGCGGATGTCAGGATGAACTCAGCGGTGGCCCGATTGCAGGCGACGGGAATGTTCCACAATGCAGCAATGCGTAGCAGGGCCTTGATGTCCGGGTCGTGTGGCTGGGGTTCCAGCGGGTCCCAGAAGAACACCAGCAGGTCAATTTCCCCTTCCGCGATCTTGGCGCCAATTTGCTGGTCGCCTCCGAGCGGGCCACTGAGCAGGCAATGGATGTCGTCCCGGCCCAGGTTTTCTTTGAGCAACCGGCCAGTGGTGCCGGAGGCGTAGAGTCGGAGGGAGGCAAAGCGTGTCTGGTTGTCGGCGACCCAGTCCACCAGTTCTCTCTTTTTGTTGTCGTGGGCGACCAGAGCGACGGATTTAACGGCCATTTGCGGTAAAGTCTCCTTTTTGGGGTGTGTCCGGTATAGGGCTCCAGTGTTTCATATTCGTGATAAACGCGGAACAGGAAATAGGTGTTATGTCGACAGATCACGCCATCAACTGGGCAGAGACGCCCGCCGCCGTGTGGCGCCGCCACCGTCAGGGTCTGAGGGCCATTCGGCGGCTCGACCCGGTGGGTTGGGCCGACCTGACCGGCATCGAGCGACAGCAGGCTGCCCTGGCCCGCAACACCGAGCGCTTCCTGGCCGGTGAACCCTCGAACAATACGCTGCTCTGGGGAGCCCGGGGCACCGGCAAATCATCGCTGATCAAGGCGCTGCTTAACCGGTATCGGGAGCAGGGGCTACGGATGATCGAGGTGGACAAGGACGATCTGGTGAACCTGCCGGAGATCGTCGACGATATCGCTGAATTGCCCTGGCGCTTCGTGATCTTCTGCGACGATCTATCGTTTGAAGTAGGCGAGTCGGGTTACAAGGCGTTGAAAAGTGTGCTGGAAGGCTCGCTCGAGCTGCCGCCCGAAAATGTCAGGGTGTACGCCACCTCCAACCGCCGGCACCTGATGCCGGAATTCATGGACGATAACCTGAAAAGCGAGATGCGCGGCGGCGAACTCCATCCGGCGGAGGCCATCGAGGAGCAGGTATCCCTGGCGGACCGCTTTGGTCTACAGTTGTCGTTCTACGGTTTTCCCCAGGATGTATACCTGCAGGCCATTGATGCCCTGTTTCCACAAGTGGGTGATCGCGAGGCGTTGCATCTTGAAGCCATTCGCTTTGCCACCAGCCGGGGTGCCCGTAACGGCCGCACGGCGCAGCAGTTCTACCGCCAGTTTGCCGGCGACCCGGATGCCTTTGGTCAGTAGGCAGCGGATTCCAACCGCGTGCGGACCATATCCGAGGCCCGGTCAACGCTGCGGGACAGGTCCTCCAGAGACTAAATAATTACCGCCAATTGTTGGTCCATGTCGTTCCGAAAGACGACTTGCGGCTTACGACTCTGGTCGCGGGCGGGACGGCAAAAGCACTGTAAAACGCACGCCACCGGTATCATCGCTGGCCATCACCTGGCCGTTGTGGTGCTCGGCAATCAACCTGACGATCAACAGGCCCTGGCCCAGGTGTCCTTCCTGATGGCCGGTCCGCACGGACACGAAGGGATTGAAAATATCACTGGCGAGGTTTTCCGGCAGAGCGGAACCTTCATTGAACACGCTCAGTTCCAGTTGTCGGGCGTTCTGCGTCAGCCGTATTTCAATGTTTCCCTGCGCCGGTGTGAAATCCCGGGCATTGTCCACCAGTTTGTCCAGAAGCTGCACCAGCAATTCCGGGGAACCGTGGCATAGACAATCGTTGGCCGGTCCGATGTAGTGAATACGGTGGTCGGGGTCCAGTTCCTGATAGGCGAGGGTGGTCTGGGAGGCGACTTCGGCCAGGTCAAAGGTTTCCTTTTCGGCGTGGTCAAAGCTTTGCTCCAGCCGGGCTGCCTCGCTCATCCCTTGTAGTATCTGGCTGAGACGATCCGTGGCGGAGCGGGCTCGTTCGATGTAACTGGCCTGATCAGCCGGGTCTGTGGTTTGCCCCAGATTCTCCAGGGAAGAACGTACCACCGCCACGGGGGTTTTCAGTTCGTGGGACAGGCGCCGGGAGAAGCTCTCCAGATAGTCTGTGTAGCCCTGAAGGCGGTCCACCATTTGGCTGAATTGCCGTGACAGGTCGCCCAGTTCGTCCTTCGCTTTTGCGGGTGGCAGGGTGCCCAACACGCGGCCGTCGTCGTCAATGCTGGCGCTGACCGCCCGCTGCAGTCGGGTAATGCGCCAGGACAGCCAACTGGCGTAACCCAGCAGAACCAGCATCAGGCCGATGATCAATAACACGCTGCGGGAAATGACCGAACCAAGGGTGCTGCCGGACAACGCCAACAATTGGTCCAGTGATTCTTCCAGCACCAGCATCCGGCCATCGCCCAATGATTGTTTCACCAGCATGTAGGTGTCGCCGTCCCGGTGACGAACCAGCCCCTGTGATGGCAGTTCCCCGGCGTCCATGCGATGGGTTTCCGCATTTAGTTGTGAAGGCTCGGGCTGGTAGAAGCTCACCAGTGCCCGCAGGCCGTTCAGGCTGATGCGTTCCAGAATCTGCAGTGGGCTGAGGCTGTCGAATTCGGCCTCGTCGGTTTCGGAGTCGCGTGTCTGGCGAGCAATCACCCAGCCGTCAGGTTCCAGAACCCAGGTGCCCTGGCCCGGAGCGATCATGGCCGCAAGTCGGTTTTCGAGTTGTGGCATTCGGGTGACGATGTGCGCTGAGGTGGGGCCGGCAGAGACGCGCCCATCGCCGGTGGCTACCGGCTTTTCCGTAGGCCATGTCACCTGGAAACCAAGGCGGGACGAGGGTGCCGGACGCGGCATTCTCAATTCAGCCTGGTAGCCGTTGCTGACCGCCTGCCAGTAGCCGCTGATGCGATAGTCGGTTGCCCCTTCGCGCTCCGGATCAATCGCATTGATGGCCCCTGGCGCCTGGGTTCGGATCAGGCGCCGCGTCGTCTGCTTATCACCTATAACCTGGAGTTGGATCTGGTCATGGGGTTGGCGGGGTTTGCCGGGGTTGAAGAAGTCAGCGGTTCTGCCGCTGACACGAATCAGGAGGTAGAGATGGGTTTGATCGACGGCTGCCTGCCAGGATAACTCGGGTCCGTCTTTGTCGATGGCCTGTTGTGTGCCTTGCCACTGCTGTCGGGATTCTTCCTCATCATATCCGGGCCAGTCGTCGCCGTAGCCATCCAGATTCGGGCTGCGGGACAGGAGGTCGGCGTAGATAACGTTGGTACCCGCAGCAACCGTTGGGGTCTCTGCAAGTTGTTCCGCTGCAAAACCGGCCGTGCGTCCGGCCTGGCTCTGCAATTGACGAGCGGCCTGGTCACGCAGGGCCTGGTCCAGCTCCAGCACGAACTGCAGGCCCGCCCAGGGAATCAGCAGCATCAACAGGCTGGCAATGAAGAGTTGGCGCTTAAGGGTCAAAACTCAGGCCTCATGGGCGTTCCAGCGGTAACCCATGCCGTAGGCGGTGTGAATGCCATCGAAGGCGTCGTCGATTTGCAGGAACTTTCGGCGTATACGTTTGATGTGTGAGGTCACCGTATTGTCGTCCAGTACTGTGCTGGCGGCTTCCATCAGCTGGTCGCGGCTGCGAACGTGGCCCGGGTGCTGAACCAGGGAATGCAGCATCCAGAATTCGGTGACGGTCAGGTCGATGGGCTGGTCATTCCATTCTGCCGTCATGCGGTCCACGTTTAATGCCAGGCGGCCACGGTGCACCACTTCATCCGGTTGCTTCAGGGCCTCGGCCCAGGCATCTGCTCTGCGCAGCAGAGCGGTAACCCGGGCGAGCAGGTGGTCCATGCTCATGTCCTTGGTGACATAGTCATCGGCACCCAGCCGCAGGCCGTGAACGGAATCGATGTCGCTGTCGCGGGCGGTCAGGAAAATGATCGGCAGGGTTTTGGACAGGCTGCGCAGGTCCTGACACAGCGTAAAGCCGCCTTCGGGTTCATCGCCCAGTCCCACGTCGATGATGGCCAGGTCCGGCAGGGCGGTGCGCAATATCTGGAAGGCACTGTTGCGGTCACCATAGGCAGACACCCGGTATCCCCGGCGCTCGAACGCGTCACGGTAGTTTTCCCGGATGGCGGGTTCATCTTCAATCAGCACGATGTGTCGCTTCATAACCTGCAACCATTCCCCTGTTAATACGGGTTCCTATTTAACCATGGCCAGTGGCCAGAACAAGGTAAAGCAGAGGGTTTGCCACAATTCATCATTTTTTCATCGCCGGATCGCCAGATTGTGGCACCGGATCGCCGCTTCCATGGGCTGAAATAGTCGCCAGTTGCCACCAGGCGTGCTTTTTCAACCACAGTGATACAAGGAAGCGAAACAATGCTGTTGACCAACCTGGGACCCTATTCATCAACCGCCCCGAATGGCGGGCGGCAGATTGCCGGTAGTATGGCAGGGAGCAAGATCTCCCCTCGGCTGCGACGCTGGCTGGAGGGCATTTCCCTGTGGCTGGCAGTGCTGCTTTTCCTGTTTGTGCACCCGGTGTACGCAGAGGCCTCCGAAACCGGGCGCGAAGGCGCCGGTGAGTTTCATTTTGTCGATGATGCCGGCCAGCGACTGGGCTCGGCAACCCTGTTGAACACAGACTACAACGTAACTGTCAGCGGTCTTATCGCCGACACCCGCTTGCGCCAGAGCTTCCGTAATACCAGTCAGCAGTGGCGGGAAGGCGTGTTCGTGTTCCCGTTGCCGGAAAATGCGAACGTATACGGCATGACCATGACCGCTGGCGAGCGGGTGATTGTCGGCGAGATTCACGAAAAGCAGGAGGCCAAACGCCAGTACGCCAAGGCGAAGGAGGAAGGCCGTAAGGTCGCCCGTGTAGACCAGCAACGGCCCAACCTGTTCACCACCCGTATGGCGAATATTCCCCCCGGAGAAACCATCACGGTTGAACTCAACTACCAGCAGGCGGTGCGTTACCAGTCAGGCGAGTTCGAACTGCGCCTGCCCACCACGCTGACACCGCGCTACATGCCAGGCCAGGCACTGGACAACGAGCCGGCGCAGTGGTCGGACGGTTGGGCCACGCCCACCTCGGCAGTGCCGGATGCCGACCAGATCAGCCCGTTCACGGTGCGGCCCGACGACGTGGGCCCGGATAGCCATCGCGCAACCATTGCCCTGGAAATCAACGCCGGCCTGCCGGTAAGCCGTGTGTCGAGCCCCAGTCATCGAGTGACCAGTACCTGGAACGGCAACACCGTGGAGGTGGCGCCGGAATCCCGGGCTGTGCTTATGGACCGTGATCTTATCGTGCGCTGGGCGCCGACCCGGGGTATGGAGCCCGCAGCCGCCGTTTTCCAGGAGCAGTGGCAGGGTGAGGACTACCTGCTGGCGTTAGTGGTGCCCGGCGTCAATGGAAAACAACGCCTGCCAAGGGAGCTGGTGTTCGTGATCGACACCTCCGGTTCCATGGCTGGCGAGTCCATCCGTCAGGCCCGGCAGGCGTTGTTGCGGGGGCTGGAGACACTCGATGCCGATGATCGTTTCAACGTTATCCAGTTCAACAGTCAGACCCACTCACTGTTTATGGAGGCGGTTCCCGCCAGTGGCAACAACCTTGCCCGGGCACGTCGTTACGTGAAAGGGCTGAACGCCGATGGTGGCACCGAGATGGCCTCGGCTCTGGATGCCGCGCTTGAGATGACCGGTGATGGTGGCGAGGAGTCCCGCGCCAGGGTCAGGCAGGTGGTGTTTATCACCGATGGTGCTGTGGGTAATGAAAGCGCGCTCTTTGGGAGAATTCGTGATGGGCTGGGCAGCAGTCGGCTGTTCACCGTAGGCATCGGTTCTGCCCCCAACATGCACTTCATGCGTGAAGCTGCACGCTATGGCCGCGGTACCTACACCGCCATCAGTGACCTGTCGGACGTGGCCCGCCCGCTGGACGAGCTGTTCGGTAAGATGGAGGCGCCGGTGTTGACCGATATCGCAGTGAGTTGGCCGGGCCAGGCCGCTGCAACCGAAGCCTTCCCTGACCGAATTGGCGATCTGTTCAGGGGGGAGCCCATGGTGCAGGTTGTGCGCGGCCTGCCGGCTGAAGGCGCACTCGACGTTTCCGGGCGTCTTCCGGATGGCAGTCAATGGCAACAGTCGTTGAACCTCGAACAGGCCGCCAACGGCAAGGGCCTGCATCGTCATTGGGCAAAACAGAAAATCGATAGCCTGATGGACAGTGGGCTGACCGGCAAGATTGATGATGACGCGCGCCAGCATGTGATCCGTCTGGGGCTGGAACATCAGTTGATGACAAAGTACACCAGCTTCCTGGCCCAGGACAAAACCCCGTCCAGGCCGACACAGGAGGCGCTGGAAACCGACAGCGTGCCCACACTGCTGCCCGCCGGGAGCCAGGGCACGATGTTGCGATACCCCCAGACCGCAACCATGTCTCCACTGCTGATCGCCATTGGCCTGATTGGGCTGATGTTCTCGACCGCGATCACGCTCCTGAAGCGGAGGGTATACCCATGAACCGATTGATTCTCCTGTTGGCGACGACGTTCGCGACTGTCCTGGCGGTCGGCCTGTGGATTCCGTTCAAGGCCCTGGTGGCGCAGGAGCTTCTGGAGCTGGCCTGGGCCGAAAGCCAGGCGCGGCAGCAGGAAACCCGGCCCTGGCCCTGGGCAGACACCTGGCCAGTGGCCCGCCTGATGGTGCCTGAAACCGGCCAGTCACTGATCGTGCTGGACGGCGCGCACGGTGAAAGCCTGGCCTTTGGGCCGGGGCAAGTGGTGGGCAACGACGGCCGGGCGGGCCCGGTAGTAATTGCGGGCCACCGCGATACGCATTTCCGGGGGCTACAGCATCTGGAAACCGGCAGCCGGGTAAAGTTGCAGGATCGCGATGGCGACTGGCGTTCATTCCGGGTGGACCGTATTCGCGTTGTCGATAGCCGGCACGAGCAAATCAATACCGCACAACTGCCCAGGGATTCGCTGTTGCTGGTGACCTGTTATCCCTTCGATGGCCTTGAGAACAACGGTCCGCTACGCTATGTGGTGGAGGCCACAGCCGAGCCCCTGGTGACGGCCAATAAAGCCGATAACGCCCTGGCCCGGGAGGCTGTTGCCGGAACCTGATTTTGGCGTACACTTGTGCGCCAAAAATTGCATCAGGGTTGTCGTTAATGGGAATGCCAAGAAAACTGCTGGCCTGGCTGATGGTGCCGGTCATCTGTCTGTTTGCACTGGTTCTGTATGTCGCCCGGCCATTCAATCCGGACAACAACCGCTTGCTGGCACGAACGATTGCCCGCGTCGGTCGTTTGCTCCTGGGCATGGAGCGCCCTCTGGAAGGGGCCGACAACATGCCGCAGGACCGGCCCACGGTCGTTATTGCCAATCACCAGCACAACGATGACCTGTTCGTGATGGGGGATTTGCTGCCGCCCCGCACCGTCACGGTAGGCAAGTCGTCGCTGATATGGATCCCGTTTTTTGGCCAGGTGTTCTGGCTCGGAGGCAATGTCATCCTCAACCGGGGACGCTCCCACAAGGCTGTTGCGGTGATGCAGGCGACCAGCGAAGCGATCAGCCGTGACCGCAAGAGCCTCTGGGTCTTTCCAGAGGGTACCCGCAGCCGCGGCCGGGGCCTGCAATCATTCAAGAAAGGGGCTTTTCACGCCGCCATTGCCTCCGGTGCGCCCATCACCATGGTCTGCGCCAGCCAGTACTATGATCGTACCCTGGGGTGGTCCGGCCGCCGCGAACCGGTGGCTATCCGGGTGCTTCCGCCGGTTGAAACCGCAGGACTCACGGTTGCGGATATTCCCCAGTTGATGGCCCAGTGCCGCCAGCAAATGGAAGCGGCCATCGCGGACCTCGAACCTACCGCCTGAACGTGTCCCACGAAACTGCCCGCCTCCCTGCGGAAGTGCTTGAAGCGCCGGGTAAAACAGGGCAGTCTTTCGGGGACTGTTTCGCTGCTCGGAGATGCATGCAATGAATCTGATTCTGTTCCTGATTATTGGTGGTGTGGCCGGTTGGCTGGCCGGCCTGATCATGAAGGGCCGAGGCTTCGGCGTACTGGCAAACATCGGTATCGGTATTGTCGGGTCCGTTCTGGGCGGTTTCGTTTTCCGCCTGCTGGGCCTGGCTGCGCAGGGCGCCATTGGTGAACTGGTTACCGCCACAGTGGGTGCCGTGTTGCTGCTGGCGGTTGTCAGCGCGATCAAGAAGGCCTGATTATGATCGTACCTGTCTCTGCCGTTTTCGCAGCCGTTCTCGGGCTGCTGTTGCTGGTGTTGTCGGGAATGGTTTCCCGTTTCCGCCTGAAATATAAAAAGAGCCTGGGTGTCACCGACGACCGGGACTTCCAGGCGGCTGTCCGCGCCCAGGCGAACCTGGTGGAATACGCCCCCTTGGGGCTGGTGATGCTTGCGATTGCCGAGTTGAACGGTGTTCCCAGCGGGCTGGTGTACTGGACCGGAATGGCCTTTGTGGTGGGGCGTGTGTTGCATGCCTTCGGCATGATCAATGGCCGGGGTGGCCCCCATATCGCCCGTATGGCAGGTATCCTGTTGACCTGGATTGGCATCCTCGCCATTGCCGTGTTGCTACTCTGGAACGTGTTCCAGGTTTACGGCTGAGTCTCCCGCGGGGGCGACTCAGCCCCCGGATCTTCTATTTGCAAGGCCGGGCTCCTAGAGCGCCCGCGCCATTTCCATGGTGACGTATTCCAGTTCCAGCCGGCGGTTGGCGGCGTGGTCTTCCGGCCGCGCCAGCGGGCGATCGCTGCCCCAGCCGCTCACCAGAATCTGGCTTTCCCTGACGCCCTCGCGAATCAGTACTTTCGCCGCGCTGCTGGCCCGCAGGCGGGACAGGAAATGGTTGTATTCACTAACGCCGAAATTATCGGCATGGCCATGGATCCGCACCGTAGCGCCCGGGTTGTGTCGCAGGTAGAGCGCGTGCTGGCGCAGGATGGTCAGGTCCTGCTCATCCAGTCGATGCTTGTTGAAACCGTAGTGGAACCGCAGCCGGTGAGGTTTGCGGGGTGTGCCGTCCGATGCCAGTGAGGGCATTGGCAGGCCTGATTCGATGGCCGCTCTGGCAAGTAGATCCGGATTGTCCAGTATGAGTACAGTCATGGCAGTTTCCTTGGTTGCACGTCCTGTTTTTCTTGTTGTCCCGGCAACTATTGGCTGTGGCCGGGACAACGGCAATTGGCGATTGGTCGAAACCCATACTCCGTGCTCGTTTCGAGCATCGTGCGATTCGCCCCTTTGCGGCTGCCCTGATTGAATGTCATTTGTATGACCATCGTGTGACAACCGCAGAGTAGCCTGTTTGTGGTGCCGCGCACAGTTTGTTTTGCCCGTGGCCGGCTAAACCGCTTCAGGATTCATTACAACGCGAAAAACTGGCCATGCTGTGGTAAAAAGCACCTCTCAAGAGACAAATTATGATGAATTGTGACGGCCCATGCTGATTATCCCCGCCGAAAACACCGTGAACTGGAAGCGCCCACCCTGGGTTACCCTCGGGCTGATCACGACTTGCCTGCTGGTATTCTTCTTTTACCAGGGCGACGACAACCGGCTGATTGAAGAAGCGGTTGAGCAGTATCTGGAATCGGACCTGAAGTCTTTGGAAGCCCCGGTATACGAGGACTACCTCGAGCGCCAGATTGAGTTTGAAGACAATCAGAATCGGGTCTACGACCTGCAGAACTTCCAGCAACTGCAAGAAGAGGGCGGGGACTTGTGGGTTGCCTACAGCCTGCTGGCGGACCGTGAGTTTTACCAGTACATGCTGCAGAACCGGGACAGGCTCTGGGCGCCGGCCGAGCGCCGCCTCTGGCTGGAGCAGCGGGGGGACATTCAGACCCAACTGATGGACAGGCTCAGCGCCAATCAGCTGGGGCTGGTGCCAGCGGAATTTTCCCTCTACACGCTGATTACCTACCAATTCCTCCACGGCGGCTGGGGCCATATTATTGGCAACCTGGTGTTCCTGTTCCTGTTGGGGTTTACCGTCGAGAAGGCCCTGGGGGCAGGGCGTTTCCTGCTGGCATACCTGTTGTGTGGCGCTCTGTCGGGTGTGGTGTTCACCGCGTTTTCCATGGGCAGTCACATACCCCTGGTGGGTGCATCCGGGTCTATCTCCGGGCTCATGGGCATGTACGTGGCCATCTACGGGTTGCAGAGAATCCGCTTCTTCTATTTCGTTGGTGTGTACTTCAATTATTTTCGCGCCCCGGCGTTGGCGATCCTGCCCGTGTGGTTGGGCAAGGAAATCTACGATTACTGGTTCGCCGGGGCTACGGGCATTGCCTACATGGCCCACGCGGGTGGCCTGGTGGCCGGCGCGGGTATGGTCTGGCTGCTGGGCAAGAGCTGGTTGCAGGTGAAGGAAGAGTTTTTCGAACCAGAGGAAGATGAGCAGGACGAGCGTTTCACCACCGGCTACAGTCAGGCCATGGCCAGCCTCGGCCGCATGGATTTCGACCTGGCCCGGCGCCAGTTCGAGGCGCTGAGAGAGCACTACCCGGACCGCACTATCCTGTTGGAGCACTTATATCAGCTGGCGAAACTGCGCCCGGACCTGCCGCAATACCGCGAGCGGACGCAGGAATTGATGAACGAGTCCCTTAGCCGGCGCCAGCCCGAGCGGATGGTCGAAATCTGGCAGGAATACCTGGGCAAAGGCGAGGGCCATGCCCCGCTCGACGCAGAGGACCACAACCGGGTGTTGTTCACCTGCCTTCGTAATGACGACCTGAAAGCCGCGGAGAAAGCCTTCGAACGCCTGCGCAGTGCCGGTGATCAGCTCCTGGCCAGCGAAGCCTGCCGCTTGCTGGCCGAGGAGTTCGAAAAGCGCGAGATGACGCCCAAGGCTCGCCACTACAGGCAGTTGTTACAAGAAGGCTAGCTCACGGTTGGACGGCCGATTGTTGGGGAGACTTTTCCAAAACACGCTGTGAATACATCCATGTACGCTCGGCTCCGCCATCCATGGCTACGCACGGTTTTGGAAAAGCCTCCCCAACAATCAGCCTGACTCCCTTACTCCTGAACTGCGAAAGAAGCCTTCGGGCCTTTCAATGGCTCCCGGTTCTCAACCTGCTGCAGGTACACATCGACCTGCTCGTGCAAAGGATGGTTCAGACAGCGTTTCTTGACGAAATTCAGGAACGCCGACGCTTTTTCCCACTGCCCCAGACCATTCGCCAGCGCCTGAGCGACCAGCAGATAGGCCGGTGCCAGTTCCTCGCTGTCCGGGAAACGCTTGTGGAAGTCCTGCAGTAACTTCAGCGCCGGTTTGAAATGCCCGCGCTGATACAGGCAACGGGCGCAGCGCACTGACAGCTCGGGGTCCTCCAGCCGGAACCCTGGCTCCACAGGTTCTATAGCCGCCAACAACGCCGCTATACCCTCGCCGTCGTTCCGTTCAGCCAGCATGTTCAGCAATCGGGGGTGATACCGATACAGCTCCGGAATATCATTACGGGCGATCAGCAGCTGATGCAACTGCCCTAACCGAAAGGCGTTCTGGGAATCCCGTTTCAGGGCTTCCTTGAGCATCGACTGGACCCGGTCGTAGTTGCCGTCCTTCAGATTCATGTCAATGTCGGCGTCAAACCGATGGGTACGGTCGCGGTTCTGCATTTCGCCGGCGTTTTCGTCATCCTGCAGATCGCTGGCAAAGCCCAGCTCCTCCTGGTACTGGAACAGCAGGTAACCCAGCATGTGGAACAGGATCAGCGTAAAGGTGCTGTTGAGAAAACCCGCCAGTGTACGGGCAACACCCGGAGCGAAGTGGGTGAGGGCGAAATCCTGGGCTGCCCCGGACGCCAGGGTCAGCAGGATCAGGTAGCCATACAGCAGGAAATAGGGCGTGCCGATGCGCGAGATCAGCACCGCCAGGTTCATGGGGTTCACCGCGGCCATGACCGAGCGCTCCATGGCCAGCACCATGATGCTGGCGGGCAGCGCCAGTATCACGAAGGCCACGGCCAGGAACATCAACAGCGGTCCGCCGACCATGGCAGCGGCCGCCACCATGCCGCCCATAAGCGCAAACACCAGTAGCTGCAGGATCACAATGTCAAACCCGCTGCCGGTAAATGCTACTGCTACCGGAGGCGGTTTCATATGACCCTCGGCGGTGTGGCTGATAACGGCATAGGTATACTTCAGCAGTGCCAGGGCCAGCACCAGCGTGATAATCAGGCCGATGAGATTGCCGCTGACGACCAAGGGCACCAGCGTACAAATGGCAATAACCATCAGCGGATCGGTGTGGAACGGGTAGCGGAAGAAAGCACCGATCCGGTTCCAGAATGGCACGGCCTCCGTGGCGGCACCGAGATAGCGCATGGCACGGCTGCAGTGGGGGCACAAGGCGTGTTGTTTTCGGGTGTCCGCATCCGGCATGCAACGGGTGCAGTAGTGTATCTGGCAGTCACCGCAATGCCATTTTGCGGGTTCGCCGGGGTGGTAATGGCAGTCGTGTTTCACAATGGGCCCGGTTCTGGTACATCGAGGGTTTGTGGGGCAATGATGGCAGAAGGTCGGGTAGACTGTCACCGAATTTGCAGCGTACCAGTGTGGGTGGCATCGCATTAACGGAGGTTTCTTGGAGCAGGCGGCGGATCTGAAAGCAGCCGGGCCGGACAGCACGGGTCGCAATGACAACCGGTACACCTGGCGGGGCATTCTGTCCCTGGCCCTCAAACACAAGCCGCGGCTGGTGAGAGCGAACATGCTCGCCATACTGGCCACGGTGGTCAGTGTGCCTATTCCCCTGCTGTTGCCGGTACTGGTGGACGAAGTGCTGCTTGATGAGGCCGGCCCGGTGCTGCCCGTGATGCAGGCGATGCTGCCCGAAGCATGGCACCTGCCGGTGGCTTACATCGGCCTGATGGTGGTAGCAGCGTTTCTGCTAAGGTCGTTGTCGCTCACCTTCAACGTGCTCCAGTCCCGTGAGTTCTCCAAGATTTCCAAGGATGTGGTGTTTCGTATCCGTTCCCGGCTGCTGGGTCGGCTGCAGCGGGTGGCCATGTCGGAGTACGAAACCCGTGGCTCGGGCGGCATCACCAGTCATTTCATCACCGACCTGGACACCATCGATCAGTTCCTGGGTACCACCATCAGCCGTTTCCTGGTGGCGAGCCTGACCGTCACCGGAACCGCCATCGTGCTGATGTGGGTTCACTGGCAACTTGGGCTGCTGATCCTGCTGTTCAATCCTCTGGTGATCTTCGCCACCATGCTCATTGGCAAACGGGTCAAGGAACTCAAACGCCAGGAGAATAGCGCCTACGAGGATTTTCAGGGCGACCTGACGGAAACCCTGGACGCGATCCACCAGCTCAGGGCGGCCAACCGGGAACAGCACTACCTGCGCCAGCTGATCAGCCGCGCCCGCACGGTTCGCGACCACGCCATTCAGTTTGAATGGCGCAGCGACGCCGCCACCCGCGCCAGCTTTGCGCTGTTCCAGTTTGGTGTCGACACCTTCCGCGCGGCCGCGATGGTGACGGTCCTGTTCAGCGACCTGAGCATCGGCATGATGTTCGCCATCTTTGGCTACCTGTGGTTTATGCTCACGCCGGTACAGGAAATGCTGAATATGCAGTACGCCTGGTTCGCCGCCAATGCGGCGTTGGGGCGCATCAACCGCTTGCTGGAACTGGAGGAGGAACCCCGCTACCCGGCGCTGGAGAACCCCTTCAGGGATCGTCACACCGTTGGCCTGACTCTGAAGGACATCCACTTCAGCTACGGTGAGGAATCCGTGCTCAAGGGCATTGACCTCCACCTTGAACCGGGGGAGAAAGTCGCGGTTGTGGGCGCCAGTGGCGGCGGAAAATCCACTCTGGTGCAGGTCATTCTGGGTATGTACACACCGCAGCAGGGGCAGGTGCTGCTGGGTGGTGTGCCGGTCCAGCGCATCGGGCTCCCCTGTCTGCGGGAGAACGTGTCCACCGTGCTGCAGCACCCGGCCCTGTTCAACGACACCGTGCGACAGAACCTCACCCTGGGCCGGGACAAGACCGACGCCGAATTGTGGCAGGCCCTGGCGATCGCGCAACTGGACGGGACCGTGGCGGACATGCCTCAGCAACTGGATACCATGATTGGCCGTCAGGGGGTGCGTTTGTCCGGTGGCCAGCGCCAGCGGCTGGCCATTGCCCGCATGGTGTTGTCGGATCCCTCCGTGGTGATCCTGGATGAGGCCACCTCCGCCCTGGACGCCGAAACCGAGTTTCAACTGCATCAGGATCTGGAGGCTTTTCTGCGTCAACGCACCACCCTGATCATTGCCCATCGTCTGAGTGCCGTGAAACAGGCCGACCGTGTTTACGTTTTCGAGGACGGCTTCATCACCGAGGAAGGGCATCATGACGAGCTGATCGCCCGCCAGGGGCTCTACGCTCAGCTTTATGGAGATCGACAGGGCTGAGGAGGACAGAGGTATTCACCGCCGCAATACTGAACATTCACGGAACCGCAGTTGAAGTCTGGTCAATCGGTGCAATAGTTATAGGAGACTTTCAAAATCAGGGTCTTTGCATCAGTCTATTGCCATACGCGGTCAGTACGCTGATGCAAAGGCTACTGCTAAGCCTTCCGAAATCTTCGGATCATCAAAAGGAGGCACCTCATGTCGAAACAAAGCCTGAGTAAAGACAGTCTCAATACCCTCTCCAGCCTGGAGGCTGGCGGCAAGACCTATCACTATTACAGCCTGCCCAAGGCTGCCGACACCCTTGGCAACATCGACAAGTTGCCGTTTTCCCTGAAGGTGTTGCTGGAAAATCTGCTGCGCAACGAAGATGACGCCACCGTGGACCGGGGCCATATCGATGCGATGGTTCAGTGGATGAAAGACCGGAAATCCGATACCGAAATCCAGTTTCGTCCCGCCCGTGTACTGATGCAGGACTTCACCGGTGTGCCCGGTGTGGTGGATCTGGCGGCCATGCGGGAAGCGGTCAAGTCAGCCGGCAAGGACCCGGCAATGATCAATCCGCTGTCGCCGGTGGATCTGGTGATCGACCACTCGGTGATGGTGGACAAGTACGGTGACCCATCAGCCTTCAAGGACAACGTCACCATCGAGATGGAACGCAACCAGGAACGCTATGAGTTCCTGCGTTGGGGCCAGCAGGCGTTCGACAATTTCCGCGTGGTGCCGCCTGGGACCGGTATCTGTCACCAGGTGAACCTGGAGTATCTGGGTAAGACCGTGTGGAGCAAGGACCAGGACGGCAAGACCATTGCCTACCCGGACACCCTGGTGGGAACAGACTCACACACCACCATGATCAACGGCCTTGGCATCCTCGGCTGGGGTGTGGGTGGTATCGAAGCGGAAGCGGCCATGCTGGGCCAGCCTGTGTCCATGCTGATTCCGGAAGTGGTCGGTTTCAAGATTGCCGGCAAGCTGCGCGAAGGCATTACCGCCACCGACCTCGTGCTGACCGTCACCGAAATGCTGCGCAAGAAAGGTGTCGTGGGTAAGTTCGTGGAATTCTACGGTGACGGCCTGAAAGACATGCCCGTCGCGGACCGGGCCACCATTGCCAACATGGCGCCGGAATACGGGGCTACCTGTGGTTTCTTCCCGGTGGACGAGCAAACCATCAAATACATGCAGCTGACCGGCCGCGAAGACGACCAGCTTGAGCTGGTGGAGGCCTATGCGAAGGCCCAGGGCCTCTGGCGCCAGCCCGGCCAGGAGCCGGTGTACACCGACACCCTGGAGCTTGATATGGGTGACGTCGAGGCCAGCCTCGCCGGCCCCAAGCGCCCGCAGGACCGGGTTGCCCTGAAGAATATGAAAGCCTCGTTCGAGTTGCTGATGGAAACCGCCGAAGGCCCGTCCGAGTCCCGCGAAGGCAAACTGGAATCGGAAGGCGGGCAGACCGCCGTTGGTGTCCAGGACAGCTACGAACACGCCGCCAGTCAGCCGCTGGAAATGAACGGTGAAAAGACACGGCTGGACCCCGGCGCGGTGGTCATCGCAGCAATCACCTCCTGCACCAATACGTCCAACCCCAGCGTGATGATGGCTGCGGGCCTGATTGCCCAGAAAGCGGTCGCAAGGGGGCTGGATACCAAACCCTGGGTGAAAACCTCCCTGGCACCGGGCTCCAAGGTGGTGACCGATTACCTGAAGGTGGGTGGTTTCCAGGACGACCTCAACAAGCTTGGTTTCAACCTGGTGGGTTATGGTTGCACCACCTGCATCGGTAACTCCGGCCCGCTGCCGGATGCCGTTGAGAAGGCCATTGCCGATGGTGATCTTACCGTGGCCTCGGTGCTCTCCGGTAACCGTAACTTCGAGGGCCGGGTGCACCCACTGGTGAAAACCAACTGGCTGGCCTCACCACCGCTGGTGGTGGCCTATGCCCTGGCAGGCAACGTGCGCCTGGACCTTTCCAAGGATCCTCTGGGCGAAGACAAAAACGGGAAACCTGTGTACCTGAAGGACCTGTGGCCGAGCCAGCAGGAGATTGCCGAAGCGGTCGAAAAGGTGAAAACCGACATGTTCCACAAGGAATATGCGGAAGTCTTTGACGGCGATGCCACCTGGAAGGCGATCAAGGTCCCCGAGAGCAAGGTTTATGAGTGGTCTGACAAGTCCACCTACATCCAGCACCCACCGTTCTTCCAGGGCCTGAAGGAAGAGCCGGACGCCATCGATGATATCAAGGACGCGAACATTCTGGCGCTGTTGGGTGACTCCGTCACCACCGACCATATTTCACCGGCCGGGTCGTTCAAAGCCGACAGCCCGGCGGGTAAATACCTGCAGGAGCGGGGAGTGGAACCGAAGGATTTCAACTCCTACGGTTCCCGCCGGGGCAATCACGAGGTGATGATGCGTGGCACCTTCGCCAACGTGCGCATCCGGAACGAGATGCTGGACGGCGTTGAGGGTGGATTCACCAAACACATCCCCACCGGCGAGCAGATGCCGATCTACGATGCGGCCATGAAGTATCAGGAAGAGGACACCCCCCTGGTGGTCATTGCCGGCAAGGAATACGGCACTGGCTCCAGCCGTGACTGGGCTGCGAAAGGTACCCGCTTGCTGGGCGTGAAGGCCGTGGTTGCCGAGTCCTACGAGCGTATCCACCGCTCCAACCTGATCGGTATGGGCGTGATGCCGCTGCAGTTCAAGGACGGGGTCGACCGCAAGAGCCTGAAGCTGACGGGTGAAGAGACCATCAGCATCAAGGGCCTGTCCGGTGACATCAAGCCGGGTCAGACACTCGAAATGACGGTGACCTATCCGGACGGCAAGACCGAGACCTGTGAACTACTGTCCCGGATCGACACCGCCAACGAAGCGGTTTATTACCGCCATGGCGGTATCCTGCACTACGTGGTGCGGGAGATGCTCAAGTCGGCGTAACTGTTTGGTCTGGCGTTGGTCTGGCGTTGGTCTGGCAGGGCAACCTGCCGGGCCTCTCAATACCCTGTTACCCATTACCCCGCCACTGGCAGTTCCAGCCAGAACGTAGCCCCCTCGCCCGGAACGGATTCATAGTCCACCGAGCCCTTCATGTGCGCCATCAGCTCCCGTGTGATGGCCAGACCGAGCCCGGTTCCGCCACTGGCTCTTCGGTCCGACGAATCAGCTTGTGAGAACTTCTTAAAAATATGCTCCCGAAAATGCGGAGCGACGCCCTCACCATGGTCCCTGATACACAGCCGAACTGACTCTCTGCGCTGGCTGGCGAAAATGTCGACGGAGGACCCAGCCGGAGAAAACTTGATGGCGTTGGACAACAGGTTGGTGATGGCCTGGTTCAGACGCTGACGATCCACATGAACCGTCACGGCTGGCAGTTCAGCCACCTGAAGATGGATGTCTCGCTGTTGGGCAAAGGTTGCGATGTTTTCAACACTCTCGCGAACAAGGTTCTGCAGAACATGGTGTTCGCTACGGAAGGGCATTTTGCCGGCCACAAGCTTTTCCATATCGAGTAAGTCGTTGATCAGGAACGTAAGCTGCTGGCTGTTCCGATAGGCGATGTGCGCCAGTTTCGAGGCCTTCTCCGGCAGCTCGCCGACGGCATTGTTGGCCAGCAGCCCGAGGGAGCCGGAAATCGAGGTCAGCGGGGTGCGAAGCTCATGACTGACAGTGGAAATGAACTCGTTCTTCAGGTGGTCGACTTTCTTGCGCTCTGAAATGTCCTCGGTGATCAGCCAGACAACGGGTTCGTTGCCGTAATCGTCCAGTTGCAGCCCGTGGAGCATGACGGGGGCCAGTTCCTGCCCTGGTGTCATGAAGTAGCCTTCAAGGCCGCTGAGTCTGGCATGTTCCCGAAGGGTTTCCTGAACCCTGGGCCTGTTTGCCAGCGGCTCTCCGTGGACATCAAGCGGCTGGTCGAAGAAGTCCAGTGACTGGACGGATCTGCCAAACTGGTTTTCGAACGTTGGGTTTGCCCGGAGCAGTCGATTGGAGGTGACGCTGAACAGTCCGATGCCCATGGGTGCCAGTTCGAATAGCCCCCAGAGCCGCTGCTGCATCTCGCGATCCCGTGACATCAGACTGGTGAGCCAGAAAACAGCACCGCCGACAAGGACCAGCATCACGAACAGGCTGCCACGGAAGAGCCAGGGCTGGCTGGGGTGGTTTGGCCAGCCCCCGACCGGTTCGGCAAACACCACCCAGGTAACGCCCCTCATGCGAATCGTGCTGGTGACTGGATCTTTCCATTGAAAGGGACGTGTTGAGAAAAAAATTGACTGGGTGTCATTGATGTCGGCCGACGACGAGATCGCAATGCTGAACTCGTCCTGCAACGTATCCAGCCCTATCGACGAGTACAGTTTCTGAAGGTCCAGTATCACTGAAATAACGCCCCAGAAATCGCCCGAAGCCTGCTCGAATATGGGAACCCGCCCCGCCAACCCCTGCCCGCCCTGAACCAGGTCAATCGGACCGCTGAATACCACGCGACGGGTATCGAGCAGCATCCTGATCTGATCTGGCGATAAGCTCTGTGCGGTCAGGTCGAGACCGATCGCAGCCTCATTGCCGGCCAGTGGGTAGACATGGCGAATCACGAAATCCGGAGCCAGGCCGAGGTTGCGGAGCTCCGGAGCCAGGCTGAAGATGACCGACGCCAGCTCCCGGAACCGTTGGCCATCGATATCGGGTTGTATCGCGACGTTGGCGGCCAGCCCCCACACGGTCTGAATATTCTGCAGTATGGTGCTTTGCAGCTTGAGACTTATCTCATCTGTCTTTTCCTGCCAATGCTGACGGACCTCGTTGCGGTGGCTGGAAGAACTGGATGCATCAAGGGAAACCGCGACTGCAATGACCAACAGCAGAGCGCCCAGCCTTGAAGCCCAGATCAAACGATGAAACACGTTAGCCCGCGTTTGTGCCGCCACTATCGATTACCCGTCACTCTCATCGGGTTTGATATCCAGCCAGAACGTCGAGCCGTATCCCTCGGTGGACTTGAATCCCACGCCGCCACCCATTTGAGACATGATCTCCCGGGTAATGGACAGCCCGAGGCCCGTACCGCCACGGCCTCGGGTGTCGGAGCTGTCAGCCTGGGCGAACTTTTCGAATATCCTGGGTCGGAAGGCATCCGGTATGCCGGTGCCATAGTCCGTGACTTCGATGCGAAACAGACCGTCATGGAGGTGTGTCAGTATGACAACTTCGGCCTCCGGCGGAGAAAATTTGATGGCGTTGGACAGCAGGTTGTCGAGTGCCTGGCCCAGGCGCCGGGCATCAATAACGGCTTTTACCCAGGGATGGTGGTTTTCGAACCGAAGTGAGATCTGCCGGTCAACCGCGTAGGTTGACGTTCGATCCAGGCTGTCCTGAATGATCGCGCTGATGTTCTCGCTGTGCATCCGTAGTTCCATTTTTCCGGAGACCAGCTTTTCCATATCCAGCAGATCGTCAATCAGGTGCCTTAGTTGGTCGCTGTTGCGGGCTGCGATAGCCACCATGGCTTTGACTTTTTCAGGCAGAGGGCCAAAAACCCCACCCGCGATCAACCCAAGGGAGCCTGATATGGACGTCAGGGGGGTTCGTAGTTCATGGCTGACAGTGGAGATGAACTCGTTTTTCATCCGGTCAACCTTGCGGCGCTCTGATATGTCCTCAACCAGCGACCACACCAATGGTTCGTTGTCAGCACGTTCCACCAGAACGCCCTGGAAGAGAATCGGGAACCGGGTGCCGTCCTTGCGGATAAACTCCTGCTCCACGGGGCCGAACCGCCCGTGTTCTTTCAAATCAGTGATGGCCTGCTGAGTTTGTTCCGTGTAGTCCCTGGGAGTGACGTCCCAGTAGTTCAGTGCCAGAAACTCGGCGTGTGAGTAACCGCTGTACTCCAGCAATGCCGCGTTAACATCAAAGTTCTGTCCGCTTCTGAAACTGGTCAGAAGAATGCCAATCGGTGACAGTTCGAATAAGGTACGCAGCAGTTGCTCCCGTTCTGCGAGTGCAAGCTGCGAGCGCTTTTTTTCATCGACGTTGGCGAGAAACCCATGCCAGATGACGCTACCGTCCGGGCGCCGTTCCGGCGTGGCCCGGCCCTCGACCCAAATCCATTCCCCCTCCGGTGCTCTGACCCGAAATTCGGGCTTCCAAACCGCCAAAGACTCCTGGGAACGGTCGATGGACGCGGCGACATACTCAAGGTCGTCGGGGTGAATGGCATCAAAGGCAATGCTGGCATCCTCTTTAACAGCCTCTGGAGGAATGCCGTAAATATCACGTATGCCGTCGCTGCTGTAGAGGAACCTCGACTCACCATCCTGGAGCACCTGATACTGATAAAGCATTCCAGGCACGTTTTCGGACAGCTTTCGCAGCGTATCCTCATGGGAGTGTTGCTGGAGAAGGGCTGCCATCCATTGCGCCAGCCACACGATAAACAGGCGATCCAGATCCGTGAACGGTCTGGATCTTGGCGATACCGAGGAAAAATTAAGGGTGCCGAAGAGCTTGCCATCAAACTCTATGGGCGCCGCAATATAGCTCTCAAGGCCCATTTGGGCATAGCATGACTTGTGGCGATAGCGGGAGTTGCCCATATGGCTGATCGCCAGATGGTCACCTTTCGCGAGCATCAGTGCGCAATAGGTTTGCTCCACCGGTAGTGACAGGCCGGCCTCCAGTGGAGAGTCGTCCGGCGCTCTGAACCAGCGAATCGTATATACATTGCTGGTGATTTCGCTGACGATACCGGTCTCCAGCTCAAGGTGTTGGCGCCCCAGATCCAGGGCCATGTCTATTTTTTGTTCCAGGGGCGCGGAGGCGTCCACCGTCAGGTTGTTCAGTGCACTTAGAATCCGGGTCTTCTCGAGTTGTTCCTGGCGGGATTTACTCGCCTCGAAGTCATTGATCTCTTCATCGACACATCGGGCCAACTCTTCCAAAAGCATGCGTTGATCGCGGTCGAGTGATCGTGGCCGGGTGTCTATGAGACACAGAGTGCCCAGGCGATAACCTTCATGGCTGCGGAGCTGGGCGCCGGCATAGAAGCGAATGTGTGGCGGGCCGGTAACGAGCGGGTTATCGGCAAATCGCGAATCCCCGTGGGTGTCCTCGACAATGAACAGGCGATCACTGAGGATGGCGTGGCCGCAGAAAGAGATGTCCCTGGGGGTTTCCCTGGCCTCCAGCCCCTGGCAGGATTTGAACCATTGCCGTTTTTCGTCGACCAGTGACACCAGGGCAATGGGGACATCGAAGGCAAGCTTGGCCATGCGAGTAAAGCGATCGAACCGCTCCTCTGGTGACGTATCGAGCAGGTGAGTTCGCTTCAGCGCGAGAAGTCGTACCGCCTCATTCAATGGGCTTTCGGGTGCTATCACGAGTCTGTTTCCTCATCAGCGACGGTCGACAATACTTCACCGGATCCGGATGTTGGCATATCGACCCAGAAGTGCGCGCCCTGATCATTGTAGTAGCCAACCTCCGCATTCATCAGCTTTGCCAGTTCGGCACAGATGGCAAGCCCCAGCCCCGTGCCCTTTACCGAACGGGTGGTACCGGTTTCGGCCTGTGCGAATCGTTTGAACACGCTGTCGGCGAAGGAATCCGGAACCCCGGGGCCCTGATCACTGACGGTGATTCTCACGTATTCCGGTGAGTGGAGCCGGGCTTTTATCCTGACCACCCCGTTCCTGGGGGAGAACTTGATGGCGTTGCTGACGTAATTGTCCAGAATCTGCCTCAGCCGGTGCTTGTCACAGAGTAGATGTGGTAGCTCACCGCTGTCTGACACCAACCGGACCTGATGTTCAGCAGCCATAGTGTTGTTGTCCTCAACGGCGCCGTAAAGTATTGGTTGGATCGCTTCGCTTTGAATTCGCACTTTGAGACTGCCGTCAGACAGTTTATTGAAGTCGAGCAAATCCGACACCAACAGTTGCAGACGCTCGCTATTCCTCATGGCGAGGTTTGCCATCTCCTGGCTTTTGTCGTTGAGCGGCCCGGTTACGCCGGATGAGAGCAGCTTCAGGGCGCCAGTCAGGGACGTCAGTGGCGTGCGAAGCTCGTGACTGACCGATGACATAAAGTGATCTTTGAGCCTGTCCAGACTGTCACGCTCCTCCAGAAGCCGGTTGAAGGCCCCGGCCAGGTTGCTGACCTCCGGAATGCCGGACTCGCCCAACCGCATGGCAGAATCGGGTTGTTCAGCCATGTGCTTTATACGCGTCGTCATTCGGTCCAGTGGCGACATGGTGCTTTTGACCAGCAGGTAGCTTAGCGCGGCTATTGCCAGGGTGATCAGCAGGCTGATGCTGAAGAACTGGAGAAAGGATTGTCGGGCGGGTGTTGTCGCCTGGTCATAGGGGACGGCACGGACGAAGACCCACCCTAGCCGTTGCAGGTGATTGGTGGCGTATATCAGGGGCTGACCATCCTGGCCGTTGACCTGTCCAAACGTGATGCCGGATAACGCTGCGTCCGTCAGCGCATCTGCGCCAGGAGGTGGCAGGGGTTCGATATTCTGTGAGCCCTCGCCGGAATCCACGTACAGAAAGTTTTCCGTGTCGATGATTTTCTCGATACCCTGTGATCCATACAAGCCCATGGTGCGTTTTTCCGGTAACAGGCTGGTCCTGCCCAGATCCAGGGTGCCGCCTGCGAACCCGAGAAAATCCCCTTCATCCGTTTCGATGGGTGCCAGAAACGAGAGCAGGGGTCTGCCTGTGGTTCGTCCGATGATAGGTTTGCTGACAATAGGCTGTCGTTTCTCCAGGGCTTCCCGGAAGTGAGGGCGATCCAGGTAGCAGGTGCCAATACGATTTGGGACGTAGACATTTTCTGCCACGGCACATCCGTTCTCATCGAAAATGAGAAGCGCCGCCGGGAACAGATCCTGGATTGCCGTTTGGCGATTCAGCGCGACCTCCAGAGCAGCCTGGTCTGGAAGGTCGTCGCCGGCGAGCTGTGAGGCGAATGCTGACAGAGAGTTCAGTCGAAGCTGAAGCTTCTGGTCGACCTGTTCCGAGGTTCTTGCAGCTTCGAGAATCTGGCGATGGGTGAGCAGGTCTTCAAAGTCCTGTACCAGGGCCTGATAGGCGATCGCGATAATGGCCAGGACGGTTACAAGACTGCCGCCGCCAATGATTATGGCTACGCGACTACTAAGGGAGAGCGATTTGCCTGATCGCAATGAAATGCCTCGCTGTTGCGTTTTGCAGGATAATGTTCTGTGATGAAAGAAGATTAGCCTAGTTGAACCGGTTATATTAGTAAAAAATCGAGGCCTCAGACCTTTTATGGGAACAGATCCAAAAGCGGATATCGCGGATAAACTTGCGCAATTGCGACTCAGCTTCCGTGGTAAGGCGGAGGATGAACTCGATCAGTTGAGCGAAGTCGCCGCAAGGGTAACCGGGGGGGCTCAGGGGCAGCGACTGCTGCGTGAAGATGTGATGTCGGCCTACCAGCTGCTTCATCGTCTGGCCGGTTCTGCCGGAACCTTCGGATATGCAGCCTTGGGGGCTGAGGCCCGTAGGCTGGAGCAACGTCTTAAGCCATTGGTGGAAAAATACCCGGTGCAAGCCGACAGTGGCCCAGAGGTTCCCGGCGAGGAAACCCCACAGGTTATCAATGCCCTGACACAGGCAGGACACCTGCGTTCTTTGCTGGATGAAACGTCGGTGTCAGCGACCCGCAGTACCAAAGGCCCTGAGCACTTAAACGATCATTACAGTCTGACGGTCGCGGATATTCAGGTTGTCCTGTGTGGGTTGTCAGAAGGTTCGCAGGTTTTTCTGGAGTACACACTCTCAAATTACGGTTTTTCGGTATCGCGCCAGGCGGTCTCCACCCTCTCCCTTGACGGAACGCCGGGAGTAACCCTTGTGGTAACCGGTGAGGACGCACTTTCGGAGGTGTCCGCGGCGCTCGATGCTAAGGCTGGGAGCAAGAATTCACTGAAACCACCACTCATTTGTATCGGACGCAGGGATGATTTCCGAAACCGGTATGCATTGGCGGATGCCGGGGCAGATGCACTTATTACGGAACCGGTTGATCCAACCATACTGACGGAAAGCATCGAGCGTTTGGTCAGTGAGCAGAGCCGGACGGTTTCCGGGAAAATCCTGATCCTGGATGACGATGAAGATCTTGCAGGGCACTACCGGGCGGTGCTGGAAGGAGCGGGCTTTAATGTCCGCGCCATCAGTAATCCCGAGACGGTGTTGTCGGAACTTTCGGAATTCTCCCCCGACATAATGCTGCTGGACGTTCGTATGGGGGATTACTCCGGGCCGACGGTGGCAAAGCTGGTCCGTTTTGATCCCGAATGGGTAAGCCTGCCGATCATCTACCTGTCGTCTGAGCAGGATAAGCAGGTTCAGCTCGAAGCCATGGCGAAAGGGGCGGATGAGTTCCTGACCAAACCCGTGTCCGACCGCTATCTTGTGCGTGCGGCCCAGATCCGCTGCTATCGCGCCCGCCAACTGAACGAGCTGCTGATACGGGACAGTCTTACGGGCCTGTTGAAGCATTCGTTCATCAAGCAGGAAGTTAATAAGGAACAGGCCCGCTGCAAGCGATTGTCGCATTCTTCCGTTGTCGCCATGCTGGACCTGGATCATTTCAAGAAGGTGAATGATCAATACGGGCACAGAATGGGCGATATTGTCATTAAGACGCTCGCAAGCCTGCTCCGGCGACGTTTGCGTTCCACCGACATGATCGGCCGGTATGGTGGGGAGGAGTTTGCAGTGGTTTTACCGGAGTGTACGACGCAGGAAGGTCAGTCGGTCATGACTCAGATCTGCGAGGCATTCTCAGACTTGTCGTTCAACAATGATGGCGTCAGCCTCTCGGTTACCCTCAGTGTCGGTATCGCCGCGTTGGATCAGTTTGAGTCCGGTAGCGATGCGCTCAACGCAGCGGATCAAGCCCTGTATGAGCGAAAGAAAGCGGGCCGCAACGGCGTGACCATTTTCCAGCAGGGATGAAGCATTGCGTTATGAAGGCACTTATTCTGGAAGATGACACATTGCTGGCGGATCTGCTGGAGACAGTGGTCGGCGGACTTTACCCGGGTATCGATATTTTCGTAACGGCGTCGGTCAGGGGGGCTCTGGCACATTGGTCCCAACACGGTTCTGACCTGATGATCATCGACTGGAATCTGCCGGATGGCTCGGGCCTTGAGGTTATTCGCGCTGCCCGTGAGAAGAGCAGCAAGACCGCCATTGTCATGATCTCCGGCCGGGCTGACAGGGATTCGGTTCTGAAAGCCGCGCGCTACGGCATCAATGGCTATATCAGCAAACCGTTCAGTGTGGAGATGGTGCACGAAAGGCTGACAGCACTGGTGGACCCGGCAGACTTTGATCGGGAGTCTCAACCCGATCTGGAGTACCTGCTGCAGACGTCGGTGGAGACCGTTATTCAGCTGCCCTCCGCCATTGATACGGCTCGGGTTCTCGAGTTGATGGCGCGAAAACAGGATATCTCCCCCTCGCAGCTCGCGGAGCGGTGGCACGGCGAGGTTGCGTTGACAACCCGCCTGCTTGATGTGGCCAACAGCGCCTCGTTCCAGAAAACCGGTGAGCCGGTCCGCAGTCTGCGTGACGGGATTGCCACTATGGGAGTGGATATGGCGTTGCGGCACGCCATGGCAATGTCACTGGATATCCGCGGTCAGTTGCGCGATACCCGTCTGGCGGAAAAAGCGACTGCCTTCCTCGAAACCGCCGAGAAGGTGGCTCAGGAAGCCGTACGAATTGCGTTACGTATCGGAATCGATCAATCCGAGGTGCATACGGCGGCCCTGCTCAGCCGGGTCGGCGAACTGGCGGTGCTCAAGGTGATGCAGCAATGCCTGGATCGCAAAGGCCAGGTTTCCGATGAGCAGATTGAAAGCGGGTTAGAGGCCTGGGCTCAGAATTATGGAAATCGTCTCAAAGTGCAGTGGCATCTGCCTTTGCAGTTGCGGGAGCTGATTGGCGCTGTTCATTTTCTGCCACGTGATGCTACGAGTGAATCGAAACTGGTTATGCGTGCCTCTGCGTTGATAGCGGGTGGCCAGAACAGCAGTGAGGAGTGTTTGCGCTTGCTGCGCAGACTGGGGGTGAATAACCATGAGAGAGGTACAGACGATGGCTAGCCCGGTTGCAGAACTTCAGCGAATTCTTTATGTGGAGGATGATGCCGACATCAGGGCCGTGGCGGAGCTGGCACTGGAATCCGTTGGGGGCTTTTCGGTAAAGAGCTGCAGTTCCGGTCAGGAGGCGCTTCTTGAAGGGCCGGGTTTTGAGCCCGAACTGATTCTGCTGGATGTTATGATGCCGGGTATGGATGGCCCGTCTACGTTTCAGGCGTTACGGGAAATTCCGGCGTTGAGCGCGACACCTGTGGTGTTCATGACTGCTAAGGTGCAAACTGAAGAGGTGGCGTTCTACAGGGAATTGGGAGCGGTTGACGTGATACCCAAACCGTTCGATCCCATGACCCTTGCCGATCAGATACGTGAAATATGGACGTCCAAGGTGTGAACATGGTTACGAAAGAATCGCCAGAGAAACTGAAGCACAAACTGAATCTGGAAACGTCCCGGATCAATTGGCATGACCTGCAGGTTTATTATGCCCGTGGTCACGTCGTGAAGGTGGTCCCGGAGCTGGACCTGCTGGATGTGGCGGCAGAACTGTCAGCGGACAACAAGGCCCAGTTCGAGCGTTGGTTGGCCGATAACAAAGTGGGCGATGTGGCTCCGGATCTTGCCCGCCACTGGTATGACGAGAACACGGAACTCTGGGCGGTAGTGATTGCACCCTGGGTGCTGGTGCAGGACAGGTCAGGGCATGTACTTCACTGAAACTCCTGGAATAAGGCCGTGAAACTGCATTACTTTCATGGGCGTGGCCCGCTACGGGCACTGGTCATGGTCCGGGAACAGCGCCGGGTTGAGCTTTTCATTAAGCCCGTCGGTGAGGACATCTGGGCGTTGGTGGCGCTCAGCGGCTCGGTGCATGGTCAACCAGAAAAACATCGCTGCCAGGGCCCCTATCGTTCCATCGCCCAGGCGGAAGCGGTGTTGCGCAGTGTTGCGGGTGCGCTGATGGGGCAGGATTACCAGCCCCAACCCAACGACTATGTGGTCTGGTCGGTGATGGCCCAGCGCCTGGCGCGCACCATCCGTACCGATCGCGATGCCAGTGCAGGCAAGTTTCATTTTGATCCGGATCAGTACGAACCTATCGGCTGATCTTTCCCCACCCATACACATTTTTCCGAGGACTTCATGCTGACCGGCGCATTGCTGATCCTGGCACCGCTTTTCCTGGGGTTTGCCCTGGCACTTGAGAACCGCCATCTGATGACGGCCATTCATTACGGCGTTGAGGGGCTGGTGTATTTTATCCTGGCACTCTTGGGGCTGAGCCTCGGGCAGATGGAAGGTGTTGGTGGCCAGTTGGCTAATATGGCGTCCCAGGTTGCCGTGCTCGTGGTGGTACTGTTTGTGGCCAACATGGCGGGGCTGTGGCTGTTTCACCGGTGGCAGCCGATGGCAGCGAGGGAGGATCACGTGGACCAGCCTCGTGGCTATCGTCGCCTTTTTCTGGCGGGGTTGAAGCCACTGTTGGCGGTTGTGGTGGGTGGTTTGGCCGGTTTCTACTGGCTGCCGGATATGCCCATGGCCGAAGACGTGGCGACCTGGTCGTTAATGTTGCTGCTGTTTCTGATTGGCCTGCAACTGCGCAATGCCGGCCTGTCCCTTCGTCGGCTGCTGCTCAACCGGCAGGGATTGGGCATTGCGTTAGCGCTGGCCGGGAGCTCTCTGCTCGCTGGTTTTGCAATGGTGCCTTTGCTGGACGCTGCCTGGCATGAGTCACTGGCACTGGCGTCCGGGTTTGGCTGGTATTCCCTGTCCGGTATTGTGATTGGCGATGCCCTGGGGCCGTCCTGGGGTGGTGTCGCCTTTCTCAATGATGTGATCCGGGAGATTATTGCGCTTGCGATCATTCCATTGTTGATCGGCCAGCGGCCGGCCATGGCCATTGGCTACGGGGGGGCGACTGCCATGGACTTCACCCTGCCGGTGATCCGCAGCAGTGGTGGCCTGGACTGCGTTCCCGTGGCGATCGCCTCGGGGTTTATCCTGTCGTTCCTGTCTCCCATCCTGATGGCGGTGTTTCTGTCCATGGGAGGGTAATGTCTCAGACCAGGAACTTTCTGACGTCGATCTTGTAGTCTTCCGGGTCCACTGAACGCAGAATTCGGTCCTGGGCCCCGGGTTTGGCCAGGTCCAGGGTGTCAACGGTGATGGGCATGCGAAAACGGGTGTTATACATCACACGCAGCACGGGCAATCGCTGGTCCTCGTCGTTGGTCTCGATGACGACACCGAGCCGGCCGCTTTCCAGAAGCACCAGTGAGCCAATGGGGTAGAGCCCCACACAACGAATAAACTCTTTCACCAGGGCGGCGTCCAGATGGCCGCCGCTCCATTCCAGCAGTTTCTTCAGGCCCTGGGTCGGGGTCATACCCTTGTGATACACCCGGTCGGAAGTAATGGCGTCGTACACATCGGTAATAGCCACCATACGACCGTATACGGAGATTTCCTCGCCCCTCAGGCCCTCGGGGTAGCCACTGCCGTCCAGGCGCTCATGGTGCTCCGCGGCGGTAACGATGGCCAGTTCGCCAATACCCTCTGTTGCCTTGAGAATATCCCGCGAATGCCGCGCATGGGCTTTCATGACCTCAAACTCTTCTGGCGTCAGCCGTCCCGGCTTGTGGAGAATGTCGTCCGGCGTAAGGATTTTGCCGATGTCATGGAGCAGTGCACCAACAATGGTTTGGTGCAGCGCCTCCGAGGGAAGCTTGCGGTAGTTGCCAAACAGGGACATCAGTACGCTGAGGTTGACCGAATGCTCCAGCAGGTAGTTGTCCTTCTCGCGGATTCGGCCGAGGCAACTGAGGGCATTGGCGTTGCGCAAGATAGAGCTCTGGAGCTCATCAGCCAATCGGTGAATGGGGGCTATCTCGATTGCCCCTCCAAGCTTCACGCTGTTCATCAGGTTGCCGACCAGCCCCTGAGCCTGGTTATGCACCTGTTGGGCGAACACCATTTCCTCGGCCACTGCTACCCGTTTGAAAACGCCGGGTGCCTGCTCGCCGGCCCGCTGAAGGGCGGACTCGTTGCGGCGATCGACCTCATGGGCCGGTTCCGAATCCTGGGAATCCAGGCCCTTGGAGACATCGATGTAGACGTAGTCCACCCCCATCCGGCGGATTTTTTCAACGGTGTCCTCTTTTTTGATCACGCCGCGACGGCGCTGGGTGTTGTGAGGAATCCAGTCGTTGTTCAGGTCGCTGATGTACATGCCGACCTTAAGTGCGGAGACGGGGATGCGTTTGATCATTGCCGCTGGAAGAACGTTCTCAGGCTGTTGTCGTAGGTTGTAGCCAGTACGTTCTCCAGCGGTAGTTGTTTTACCTCGGCGATTTTTTCGGCAACAAACGGTATGTAGAAAGGCGCGTTTTCCTTGCCGCGATAGGGAACCGGGGTCAGGAACGGTGAATCCGTCTCCAGCAGGATCTGCTCGATGGGTGCCATACGCACAATGTCACGCACGTTTTCGGCTTTGTTGAAGGTGGTGATGCCGTTAAAGCCCAGGCACCAGCCTTCGTCCAATGCGTATTGCGCCAGCCCCGGGCCCGACGTGAAACTGTGGATGACGCCGCGGCGCTTAAGAGTACCTTCGAACTCCTTCAGGATGTCGATGGTGTCGTCATCGGCCTCGCGGCTGTGGATGACCACGGGCCGGTCGGTGTCACAGGCGATCTGCAACTGGCGGCGGAACACATCACGCTGAACGTCCCGGTCTGCGTTGTCGTAGAAGTAGTCCAGGCCAATTTCGCCCACTGCCACGATCTTGTCGTCGCCAGCGTGGGCGCGGATTTCCGCCTCGGCGGCATCGGAATACTGTTCGGCATCGTGGGGGTGTACCCCTTGCGTGCCATACACCCAGGGGGCTGTTTGGCTCAGTTCACGCACGGTAGCCAGATTGTCCGGTGACACAGCGATGGTGATCACACGTTCGATATTGACCCGCTGTGCTTCGGCCAGGGTTTCCGCCAGGGGGCGGTCCTTGAGGTAATCCAGATGGCAGTGGGTTTCGATAATCGGTTGATCGAAAACGGGAATGTCGCGACGTTTCTTGCTCATTGGCGGTTACTTCACTCCATCGCAACCAAAGCGTTGGCTGCTATCCTGAGAACTTTGTCACAGTAGTTTATCAGCTTGTTCGATTGTTGACCTACATTGCTGTCATAGGGAGAAGTGCATGCACATCATTGTTGTTGGTGCCGGCGTGGTTGGCGTAACCACGGCGTATGAGCTGCAAAGCCGGGGCCATCAGGTAACCGTGCTGGAGCGTCACAGCGCGGCTGGGAATGAAACCAGCAAAGGCAACGCCGCCCAGCGCTCCTACGGGGTGGTCTATCCATGGGCAGACCCATCGATGGTGTTGAAGGCCATCCCCTGGTTATTCAAGAAGGACGGCCCGTTGAAAATGTCGGTGCCGCCTTCCATGGAAACCTTGCGGTTTATGTTCGCAACGCTGCGCTACGCCTGGTCGCCTGGCCTGTTTGGCCTGAACAAGCGCGCCATGATACGCCTGGGTATTCATAGCCGTGAACGCTTCCTGGCCCTTGAAAAGGAGCTTGATCTGCCGTTCGACGGCGGCCACCAGGGCCTGCTTCACCTCGCCAGCACCCCGGAAACCCTGGAAAACTACCGCCAAACCCAACGGTTGCTCGACGAACTGGGTATCCCCTCCCGATTGCTCACTCCTGAACAGGTTCGCGAAGCAGAGCCCGGCATGATCGGGGATGGCCCACTCTACGGCGCCCTGAGCTATGACACGGATGGCACCGGTGATTGTCATCTGTTCTCTCGTGAACTGGCCAAGGCCTGCGAAACGAAGGGGGTGCAGTTCCGCTACAACACGGAAACCGAACATCTGGTGGCTGATGATCGGCGGGTAACGGGGGTGACCATCCGCAAGGACGATGGCACATCGGAAACCCTTGAGACAGACGCTGTGGTTGTCAGTGCCGGTTGCTGGTCGGGGCACCTTACCCGTCCCCTGGGGCTTGAATTGCCGATCTACCCGGTGAAGGGCTACAGCTTTACAGTACCGCTGAAAGACCCTGGCCGCGCGCCGGTGTCGACCATCCACGATGACAACTACAAAGTGGTCTCGACCCGTCTGGGCGAGAGGCTACGCGCCTCCGGCTTTGTGGAACTGGACGACTTCAACCGCGACATTCCGGAAGCCCGGCTGGCCACCATTCGCAAATCCGTGGAATCCCGTTTTCCCGGTTGCGCCGATCTGGAGACCGCCGAGACCTGGACCGGTTTTCGCCCCATGACTCCGGACGGTCCTGCCATCATCGGTCGAGGCCCCCGGGAGAACCTGTTCCTCAATACCGGGCACGGCACCTTTGGCTGGACCCTGTCGGCGGGAAGCGCTTCGGTGATTTCCCAGTTGATTGATGGGGAGGCGCCGTCGGTGTGCCTGGATGCTTTTCGGCCTGGGCGATTTTCCGAGTGACGTTACCTTCGGCGGCGAGTTCACACCACCGCGCTGACGCTTTTTATCGGCGCTGGCAGCGCTTGAACGATTGGCTGGCGCAGCATCGTGAGTTCTGGCATCCGACGCCATTCGCCGATCCGAGCCCGGCCTGGACGAAGAACTGGCCGGCATTGGCGGACCGGGTTGCCCGGCTCTCCGACAGCGACTGTGAACAATGGGACGATGATCCTGTCGCGCTGGCTGAATGGGTGGTCGGGGAGTTGCCCTCTTTCCGGGAGTTCGGTGAGCTGACCGACATTCAGCCACTTGCCATCGAATCCGTCTATCGGAGCACCTTGCCTGAGGTCCTGGCAACGGATATGCCCGGCCGTAAGCGGCTTCAGGCCGGCGCTTTTGCAAGCGCTATCCAACCCCTGAAGCACGACGTACTGGACTGGTGTTGCGGCAAGGGCCACCTGGCCAGAACCCTGGCGCCCCTGTGCGGGGGTGAGGTAACCGGGTTTGAATGGAACGCGACCCTGGTGGACGACGGCAACCGCCTGGCCCGAAAGTTCGGGGATGCGGTTGCCCTGCAGTGCCGGGATGTCATGGCCGATAACCTGACGATGCCGCCTGAGGTTCACGGTGTTGCCCTGCACGCCTGTGGTGACCTTCATCGCAGGCTGATGCGCAAGGTGGCTGGCTTGGGCCTGCCAAGGGTGAGTGTTTCACCCTGCTGTTACCACCTGACGGAAACATTGGAGTACCAGCCTCTTTCCAGGCGCGTCCGGGCTTCAAAAAATGGCTTGGAGCTGACCCGCAACGAGCTGCGACTGGCCGTCAGGGAAACCGTGACCGCACCGAAGCGTGTGCGTGAGCAAACCCGCAGGATCAGTCGTTGGCGTCTCGGGTTCGATGGTCTTCAACGGCAGCTTCGCGGCGTTGATGCCTACCTGCCGGTGCCGTCGCACCCGACGCGGCTGACGAACGGCGATTTTGCCACCTTCTGTCGCTGGGCAGCCGGCAATAGGGGGCTGGAACTGCCCGGGGACACAGACTTTGGTGTATGGGAACGTTATGGCGAGCGGCGACGGCAGGAAGTGCGCCGCCACGAGCTGGTGCGCCACCTGTTCCGGCGGCCACTGGAGCTTTGGGTGGTGCTGGATTATTCAATGTTTCTTGAGGAACAGGGGTATGACGTTCGGCTGGGGACCTTCTGCGAGCGCCAGCTGACACCGCGCAATCTGCTGATCGACGCCGAAAAAAGGTCTGTGGACTGCTAAATGGCTCAGGGCTTTCGGTACACCACGTTTTCCACGCAGCCGTCCCGGAAATACACGTAGGTCAGTTCATAAAGGGCGCCATAGTATTTCGTCTGGTATACCCAGGTTTCCTGGGGTGTGGGGTAGGTTTCCGGAGGTCGGCCAAAGGCTTCTAGAACATGCTCTTTGGTCATGCCTTTCACCACCTGTTCCCGCACCAGATAGCGCCGCAGGTCGGTGGAGTTAATGAAGCGGCAGGTGTCGCCGGTCGACTCCTGTGTGCTTTTTTCCGGTTCATCCTCTGTTTCATCAGATTTCGGTGATGGCGGGAGATTCTGGCCAAAATTGCCGCCAATCCGGTTGTCACGGATGGTGATTTCCTTGGAGTCTTCCCCGCAGGGCTGGTCCGAAAAGCGAGTATCACCACCGGCATCGCACCGGTAAACCTGGGGCCACGCAGCAGCGGGTATACCCCATGTGAGAATAAAGACGAACAACATTCGCTTCACGGCATTCTCTCGCGAGCATGAAATCAAGGGCGCCTGCCCGCCAATAAAAAAGACGCCCGAAGGCGCCTTTTCGGTGAGCTGATCTGCACAGGATGTCTGTACAGGATCAATGTCGACGCTTAACGGCGAACCTGGATACGAGCCTCAACCCGACGGTTTTCCGCGCGGCCAGCAGCGGTCTCGTTACTGGCAACCGGCTCGGACTCACCGTAACCCACGGCATTCACACGGTCCTCACTGATGCCCAGGGCATCGGTCAGCCGGGTGGCAACTGCCTCGGCACGGCGCTGGGACAGGAAGCGGTTGTATTCCGCCTCGCCAATGCTGTCACTGTGACCGGCGATTTCCACGTTGGTTTCCGGATACTTGAGCATGAAATTGGCGACGCGGCGAATTTCATTGTCGAAGGCATTGCCGATCACCGAACTGTTGGTCGGGAACTGTACGTTCAGCTCGATGGTTTCGACGGTTTCTGTCACGCCTTCACAACCCATGGCATCCACGTCTGCGCCTGCGGTCGTGCCTGGGCACTGGTCCGCGCTGTTCACCACGCCATCGTTGTCGCTGTCCAGTTCACAACCACGACTGTTGACGCTGGCGCCCGCCGGTGTGTTGGGGCACTGGTCCATGTTGTTGGCGACACCGTCACCGTCGTTGTCGCGTTCACAGCCATTGCTGTCAACGCTCACACCTGCAGGTGTTCCGGCGCACTGATCGCGGTTGTCCGGCACGCCATCGTTGTCGCTGTCTGCGGCTTTGCGTGGTGAGGGCTTTGAGTCCGCTACGGTGCGAGAGAAAGCAAAGCTCAGGCCCAGGGTTGCCTGGGTATCGAAAGTGCTTTCGTCGATACCGTGAAACTCACGCAGATCGGCCCGGATAGAGACGCTGTCACTGACGTTGTAACGGAAGCCCGCCCCGACGTTGACGCGGGTTTCGTCGTGATTGGAACCTGCTGTCTGGTAGCTCAGCACATCGTCGCCGAAGTCCGCGTGGCCGGCACCGGCCGAGACATATGGATTCCAGGCTTCATCCGGCCCGGCAAAGTAATAGAGGCCGTCCAGTCGATATTCTTCGAAGTCACTGCTGCCGTCTACATACTTGCGATCGGCATCCGCCTTTGAGTAGACACCTTCAACGGCCCAGTTTGGGTGGAAACGAAACTCGGCGCCGATACCCAGGGTGCCGGTTTCACTCAGGTCGCGCTTGTCGTCAAACAGCTGAAAGCCGGCAAATGGGTTCAGGTAAATGGTTTGCTCGCGTTCTGCGACTGCGGGGGTCGCCAGGGATGTCGTCAGGGCCGCAATGGCCAGTGGGCGCATGATGTTCATGCAGAACCTCCTGTTCAATTATCGTTGTTAAAAGTGCTCGTGGCGTACTTTCGCATAAAGCATTGCTGCTGCGTACTTACGTGAAATTTAAGTCAGGGGATTCAAATAAACAAAAAAAGAGGGCCAATGTGACGTCCGCAATTGTACTCAGGCCCTTGATGACATGGCGGTAAAATACAGGTGGGCACTTTTCTTGCTGAAATTCAGGGTGTCACCGTTGTCGAAAGCAACTTCGAAGGAACGCTCGTCCTCCCCCGTGACGGAGCCCGGGCCGAAGATGGCATGGCTGAGGCGGGCTCTTGCCCAGAGCGGTGTCGTCTCCTCGGCTGTTGTTTCCGAACTTGTCTGCAATGTGACGCCTTGAAGGTGCGCATAGCGAAGACCGGTCGACGTCAGTGGCACGGTTGCTGTCAGTGCGTCAGCGCTGTCGCAGGAGCGCCCGTCCAGCCACTGGCCAAACTCGTGGGACAGTGGAAAACACAACTCATCGATAAACCGGCTTGGGCCCTGGTCGCCGTCAAGATGTCTTTTTTCTCCGAATGGCCGGGTGATCAGGTGTAGCTGCTCCCGGGTTCGGGTCATGGCCACATAGAGCAGGCGGCGTTCACTTTCCAGGAAGGCCTTGGGGTCGTCCTGGGCCCGGGGGCTGTAGGGCAGGTACTTCTCCTGCAGTCCCGGCAGTATAACCGTCGACCATTCCAGGCCCTTGGTGCGGTGGATGGTGGAGAGCAAGGCGCCGCCATGGCGATTTTCACCCGCCTGCTTCTTCAGTGTCTTAAGGTGTTCCAGCGCGCCGTCAATGCTGACATCAAGTCCCGAGAGGTACAGCCGGAAGCCCCGGATGGTCTCGATGCGTTCGTCCGCGGTTTCATGGGTCAGTGCCAGGCTGCGAATGCCCTCGTAGAGTTCGGTTTCCTCCGCATAGCGGGATATCAGGTCTGCCACTGAGCCTTTGAAGCGCTCCAGCTGTGCCAATGTTTCCCCGAGCTTGCGGAGCTTTTTGGCCGCCATGGGGGCCAGTGCGTCAAAGTCCATGGCCAGAAGCCGCTCGTGCCAGCCCTCGCCGAACCCGGCCAGAAAGCGTGCCAGCTGTTCGAGCTCGGGCTCCTTGAGACCCACATGGGGGAAGCGAAGCAATTGCCGGGCAATATCAAGCCGGTCTTCATCAGGCAGATTGCGAATCCGGCCCGACACCACCATCAACAGGCTGGTGATGGCCTGAACCTCGCGACTGAACAGGGCTCCCTTCCCGGCGTCGATGCGGTAGGGCACTTGTCGCGCGAGCAATTTCAATTCGATAGGAACACTCTGGCTCCACACCCTGAACAGGATCGCCGTGTTGGCAAGTGCTTCGTCGTCCATGGGTTGCAGTAGTTTCAGGACGAGATCACTGTCGTTTTCCTGCTGGTGCAGGGTGATGCCGGTCTCAGGTGTGGTTGGATGGGAATGGCAGAGCACATCCTTGCGACCGGTGTTGTGACAGATCAGGTGATTGGCCAGCAGAGCCACCTGATGGCCATACCGGAAGGTATAGCTCAGGGTCTGCTCCAGTGGGCTTTCAAACTCTTCGCTGAAACGCCTGAGTATGAAATCGGGTCTGGCGCCCCGGAACTCGTAAATCGTCTGATCCGGATCGCCCACGACAGTCACCCGTGCCCGGTCACCGGCCACGTATCTGAGCAGTAGATGCTGGATTTCGTTGGTGTCCTGATACTCATCCACCAGTACCAGGTCCATTTTGTTGCCGACCAGGCGCTGTAAGGGCGGGTTCTGGTGAATGGCCATCACCGGTTCGTAGAGCATGTCGGCGTAGCTGATGCGGCTCTGGGATTTGCGCCACTGTTCAAAGCTGTGGAACAGGTCGATCAGGTAGCGGTGTTTGTCGGAATAGCCGAGTTCCTCAAAGACGATGTCCACCGGGGACAGGGTGGTTTTCACCAGGTCGATGAAGTTTACGGCGGTTTCGACAAAGTCTTTTTTGTTGCGGCGGATCTCGTCGGCCAGGTCTTCTGGCGCCAATCGCCGTGTAAGCTGCCAGGCCTGATAGCTGATTTCCTGGTCGGTGAGGATCTTGTCTGAAAATCCCGGAAGGAAGCCTTCCCGCACGAACCGTTTGTAAAGTCGTAACCCCATGGCGTGGTAGGTGCGAATTTCAGGTGTCGCCAGGCCCAGATTACGTGTTACGTCCTGAAGTTTGTGTTCGAAGTCCACCCGCGCAGCGCGGTTGAACATCAACACCAGCATACGGTTCGGATCATGCCCCTGTTCCAGCAGATAGCGGATGCGCCAGGCCAGAGTGGACGTTTTTCCACTGCCCGCCACGGCGGTGATTACCGCATGTTCAAAACCTGCGGTGATGATGGCCCTTTGCTCATCAGTGAGGTAATCGGGCAGATTGGAGGTTTCAGGTATTTGGGGTGGGGGCGACATGCTGTGTATTGTACCCGGCGACTGGTAGTGCTGATACTGGTGCCGCATAATCCTGTTACTTTTGTGCGTGGCATCTGGAGTAAGTCGCTCATTGGGTGCAGGAGGATTTGGATAGCTGCTTCCAAAACACGCTCAAGCACATCCCTGTGGCGCTTGAGCTCCGCCATCCATGGCTCCGCACAGTTTTGGAAGCAGCTATCCAAACCCTCCCCCTAATTTTGGAGAATGATGTTATGGCTGCAACGGCTGAACCGGTGAACGTGCTGGGTGAAAAGTTGGAAGTGTGTGGTACAGATCCGGAAACCGGGTTTTATCGTGATGGGTGCTGCAATACCGGGCCTGATGATTTGGGGGCCCACGTGGTGTGTGCTGTCGTTACGGATGACTTTCTTGAGTATTCCAGTGCCAAGGGTAACGATCTGAGTACACCAAGACCTGAATTTGGTTTCCCCGGTTTGAAAGAAGGGGATTCCTGGTGCCTGTGTGCATCCCGCTGGCAGGAGGCGTTTGAGGCCGATAGTGCGCCGCGTGTGAAGCTGCGTGCGACGCATCGTTCGGCGCTGAAGTATTCGAAGCTGGAAGATCTCAAGCGTCACTCCGTGGATTTGAGCTGAGTGAATGGTTGATCAAACCGGGTTGAACGGGCCTGATCTGGCCGGGTGGCAGGAGCTGCAAGCCGGGTTGCGGGCTGCCGGACATCGGCGGTTGGTGGTTCTGGAAGGCGATCGGGCAGCCTCTCTTTCGTGGCTGCGGGAACTTCTTCCAGTATTGTCGATAGCGCCCGGCGTCTGGACCGGGCCGGTTGAGGATCAGCCGGAATCCTCGCTGACCTCGATCAAACCGGTCGAGGGACGTCGCTGGCTGGGACAGGAGCTGGCTTGCGTGGTCTGGGATGGCTGGCGGGGGAATCCACCAGACGGTTTTGCGGCGTTGTCGGGAACCCTCGCGGCCGGTGGTCTGTTTTTCTGGCTGATGCCGAAGCTGGAAGAATGGGGCGGTTTCGACGATCCGGATTACCGGCGTACCGGGTTGGACGGAGCCGGTCAGCATCCGTTTGCGGCCCGTCTGGCCGGCACTGTGGCCGGTGACCCTAATGCTATTCGTGTCAACCTGTCGATCGACCCTCGACCGCCATTGCCAACGGTTGAACCACCCCGCGATGCCTTCCGGGTAGGCGCCACAGATGACCAGCGTTCGCTTGTGGAAGAGGTTGTTCGAACGGGGCTGGGGCGGCGTCGGCGACCGCTGGTGGTAACGGCGGATCGGGGGCGGGGCAAGTCTGCGGCACTGGGCCTGTCGGCGGTTCGTCTTCTGAATGAAGGGCGGCGGCGCGTGGTTGTGACTGCGCCCGGGCCGGATGCAGTGAAAACATTGTTTCACCACGCCCGCCTGGCCAGCGGGCAGGCCTCTGATTCTGACATGGGCACGGGCGACGTTGCGGTGGGTGATCAGGGGCGGCTGGAATATTGGTCCCTGGGCCGGCTGCTTGCTGAAAAGCCGGAGGCCGAAGTGGTGATGGTGGATGAAGCCGCCGCCATACCGGCGGACCTGCTCAAGCGGATACTGCTGGGTTGGCCCAGGGTGATTTACGCTTCCACGGTGCACGGTTATGAAGGTTCCGGTAGAGGCTTTGCCATCCGTTTTCGCTCGGTGCTGGATGCCGAAACGCCTCACTGGCGCAACACATCGCTTACGGCGCCCATACGATGGTCTGCCTCTGACCCCCTGGAACCGTTGACGCGTCGGATGTTTTTGCTGGATGCCCAGGCGCCACCCGTCAGTGATGACGATGTGGATATCGCCGTTGAACGCTGGAATCCGGGTACCGCAGAAGACAGTGAATTGGAGGAGGCCTTCGGTTTGCTGGTGGATGCCCACTACCGAACCTCACCCGGTGACTTGCGCCAGTGGATGGACGACCCGGCCGCGGTGAGTTGGCGCCTGACCCGGGGTGGTGTTCTGGTCGGCGTGCTATGGGCGACGGTGGAAGGGGGGCTGGACAGCGAGCTTGCAGAGCAGGTCATGTTGGGCAAGCGCCGCTTGCGGGGGCATCTCTTGCCCCAGTCCCTGGCGACCCACAGTGGATTTGCCGAAGCAGCCTGTCAGCGCCTGTTGCGCATCGTGCGGATTGCCGTGAGTGCTGAGGTTCGCGGTGAGGGGCTGGGGCAGACACTGGTGGCGGCTGCAAATGATTATGCGTGCAAGCAGGGGCTGGACGGTATCGGTACCAGTTTCGGCGGCAACGCCGGGTTGTTGTCGTTCTGGCAGCGCTGCGGGTTGGAGCCGGTTCGGCTCGGGCTGAAGCGCGAAGCCAGCAGCGGCGAGTATCCCCTGCAGTTGCTTGCCGGGGTGTCTGCGCAAGGTAAGGCGCTCACAGACCATTTGCGTGGCAGGTTGACGGAGCACTGGCTCACCCTCGTGCCGCGCAACTGGATGGACGCAGAGCCGGAGTTGATTCTGCGGATAACCTGCGGCCTTCCCGCTGACAGACCGCTCAATGAGGATGATTTCAGGGACCTGCACAGTTTTGCCCATGGCTATCGGGGCTTCGATCTGGCCTTGCCGGTACTGAGACGGCTGTCATTGCAGGCAGGCGTCGTCAACGGGATGGCTGGCGAACGTTCGCGCTCCCTCTGGGCCAGTGCGGTGCTACAGGGTTGGTCGTGGCCCGAGTTGCAGGCGAACGGTGAATGCGTGGGCCGGGAGGCAGGCGAAGCAGAATTGCGCTCTCTGGTGGGCGATATTTTGCAGAACCAGCCGGACTTGTGAACCGCTCGCTTTCATTGCCGCCGACGACTGACCAGAATATCCGCAAAAATAAATCAACAGAGACTGAATCACCATGGCCCAGGGAACCGGCACCATCCTCGTGAGATTTCTGGCCGTCCTGGTCGCAAGCGCGCTGATGACAGCGTGTGCGACGAGCACAGATCCATCCAACCTCGAACAGCGTCGTGCGTCGGTGGCGGATACGCCCTTGATGGCGGCGGTCAGCAACGGAAACTTTGAGCGAACCAAGTCGCTTGCAGCCTCTGGCATGTCTTTGAACACACTGACCGAGGCCGGCACGCCGCTCTCGGCGGCGGTCAGGGCGGGTGAGGACCGAATTGTCTGGTTCCTGCTCAGCGAAGGTGCAGCGCCGGACCTGGCCACGGCAAGTGGTGTCACGCCACTGATGATCGCCTCAGGGGATGGCCATCGTCGGATCGTGCAGCTGTTGTTGTCGGCCGGCGCCAGCGTAAATGCATCGGACGGCGAGGGTACAACGCCGGTGATCCGCGCCGCCCGTAACGGTCATCTTTCCGTGGTGAAAGTGCTGTTGGCCGCCGGAGCGAACGTCAATGTGAGTCAGGGCGGTCACTCGCTGCTGATGCACATTGTCGAGGGTGGGGATTTACTGACCGCCGAGATGCTGCTGGCGGCGGGTGCAGACGTCAACTATCGCGGTAGCGATGGGCGAACGGCTCTGGACCTGGCGCGTGCCAGCAACAACCGGGATATCGAGATGTTGCTGATCCAGGCCGGCGCCGAGCTATGATGCGGGCTTGCGGCCCGTTCAGCTCAGTGCCATGGGGTCGTTGCTGTCGTCCAGTTCCGGCTCGAAGTGTTCTTCAACCACTGTGTCGGGCACGTCACTGACGCTCGGGAATGACCAGGTGGGCTGGTGATCCTTGTCGATCAGCCTGGCCCTGATACCCTCCCGCAAATCTGGCCGCTGGGTGCAGCGGGCGGCCATGGTGTATTCCATCCGGAAGACGTCCTTCAGTGACATTTGCTGTGCCTTCTTTAGCTGGGTCCAGACCAGCCAGGCGGTAACCGGGCAGCCGCCGCGCAGGTTTTTCACACAGCCTTGCCACCAGTCGCTGTCGATCTCCGCCGCCAGGAGATTTTCAACAATGGCCGGGAGTTCATCGCCTGCGCTGAGCCTGGCGATGTCCTGCTCATGGCGCGCCAGTTCACTGGCTGGCAGTGCCCGGTAGTCCGGATGCTCAAGTTGCTTGACGAGCCGGAACAGGCGGTTGTCATCAGCCGCTGATTCACCGGTCCAGCGCTCCTCCTTCAACCGATCGATCAATGATTCCACCTGATCTGGCAGGATGGCCATATCGGCCAGGCCAACCCTCAACGCGTCAGAGACGTTCAGCCGCGCTCCGGTCAGCCCCATGAACAGACCGATGCGGCCTGGCAGCCGATTGAGGAACCAGCTTGCACCAACATCGGGAAACAGGCCTATGGTGATCTCGGGCATGGCCAATGTGACATCGGGCGTTACCAGGCGGTAGCGGCAGGCGGAGAAAATGCCAAGCCCACCGCCCATCACCACGCCGTGGCCAATGGCGATCACCGGCTTGGGGAAGCAGTGAATGGTATAGTCCAGGCAATACTCACTGGCAAAGAACTCGGCCGGTGCGTCCGGATCTTCGTCGCCGGACAGGGCGCCATAAAGTTCGCGGATATTACCGCCCGCGCAGAACGCACGTTCACCGGCGCCGCGGAAAATAACCAGGCTGATGTGGTCAGCGTCGGCCCACTGATCCAGTACGGCCTGGGTTTCGTGGATCATCGACGCGGACAGGGCGTTCAGAGTGGCCGGGGAATCCAGGGTGATCAGACCGATGTTGCCTTCCCTGCACGCGATTTCCTGAACCTGAATGGGCATGTCGACTTCTCCGCATCGAATGGGGTGATTATTGATCCATCACATTTGAGCTTTGTTCTTGCTGTGCTATAAATTCGTGCAACTTGCGCACCGGCAGGATCCTGTCGGGCTATAAAACGATGAGAGGGTAAAACCAATGAGACTGAAATACCACACCCTGGCTGCTGCCGTGTTCGTGTTGGGGGCTGCCGCTCCCGCCGTTACCATCGCCGCTGGTGATGCTGAGGCCGGTAAAGCCAAGGCCGCCGTGTGCGCAGCCTGCCATGGCAAGAATGGCATCGCGGCCATTCCGGGTTACCCCAACCTGGCAGGACAGAACGAACAATACCTCGTGTCTTCGCTCAAGGCGTACAAGAACAAGCAGCGCAACGGTGGCCAGGCCGCCATCATGCAGGGCCAGGCGGCGGGCCTCAGCGATGAGGACATTGCCAACCTGGCCGCCTATTACGCCAGCCTTCCGGCGGATGGTGGGGAATAATCCCCATCATCGTCAGGGTGTGGCGGGCGTTGCTTCGCTGATAATCCGGTAACTGGGTTCGTAAGCGCCGGAACCGGGCAGTTTCATCCGGTCCTGGGCAACGAACTCTTTCAGCATCGCTTCCAGGGGTGCCAGTAGTTCTGGGTCCCCGGAAATTTCAAATGGCCCCTTGGCTTGCACATGGCGTATCCCGCTTTCCTTGACGTTGCCGGCGACGATGCCACTGAACGCCTTGCGCAGATTCGCGGCAATCAGGTGAACCGGCTGGTCACGGTGTAGCGCCAGCGCCCGCATGCTTTTATGGGTGGGCTCGAACGGCATCTGGAACACCGGGTCGATCTTCAGCATCCAGTTGAAATAGTAGGCGTCCTGCATGGCCCGGCGGAAGGTTTCCACATCCTTCATGCCCTGTTTCATGGTGCGGGCAACTTTGTCCGGGTCGTCGATGATGATTTCGTACTTGCTGGCGGCTTCATCGCCCAGCGCGTTGCGAATGAACTGGTCGATCATCTCGAAGTATTCCGCGTTTTCCTGCTGGCCGGTAAAGACCACCGGGAAGGGCAGGTCGGCGTTGTCCGGGTGGAGCAGGATGCCGAGCAGATAGAGGATTTCCTCTGCGGTACCCACACCACCGGGGAACACAATCACGCCGTGGCCCGTCCGAACGAAGGCTTCGAGGCGTTTCTCGATATCCGGCATGATCACCAGCTCGTTGACGATCGGGTTTGGCGCTTCGGCACCGATGATGCCCGGTTCCGTCAGGCCAATGTAACGGCCGTTTTTCACCCGCTGTTTGGCATGGCCAATGGTGGCGCCTTTCATCGGGCCTTTCATGGCGCCGGGGCCGCAACCGGTGCAAATGCTCAATCCTCGCAAACCAAGCTGGTGGCCCACTTCCTTGCTGTACTGATATTCGCGCTCGTTGATGGAGTGGCCACCCCAGCACACCACCAGGTCAGGATGACGCCCTGCCTGTAGTACACGGGCGTTACGGAGGATGTGAAAAATCAGGTTGGTGATGCCTTCCGGGTCGTCCCGGCGAAGACCGACCGCGGACTGGGGGATTGAGTAGGAATAGATAATATCCCGCAATACCGAAAACAGGTGTTCGCGGATGGCGCGCAGCATTTGCCCGTCCACGAAGGCGTGGGCGGGTGCATTGACCAGCTCCAGTTTCAGACCCCGTGGCTGTGGCACCAGGCGAACGTCAAAATCCGCATGGGCTTCCATCAGGGTTTTACAGTCGTCGGTTTCAACACCGGTATTGAGCACGGCCAGGGCGCATTGCCGGAAAAGCCGATACAGCCCCCCTTCGCTTCGGTCCTTGAGCCGGTTGACTTCAAAGTTGGAGAGGATTTCCAGGCTGCCTTCTGGAGATACCAGGGCATTGATGGTGGATTCGGTCATGAACGCAAAAGCTCCTGAATGTTCTGCGGGCCCCTGGCGTCAGGGCGATGCCTTTTTATATGAGTATAGCGAGTATCGGGAATGCCTGATTTTGAGGCAAACGGCGAAACCGTTACACTAAGCGCTTTACTGTAATTACGCTACCCGACAGACGTCCGATTTATGAAACTCCTTATACGCCCCGCCGCCGAAGTGGCCATCAAGAGCAAACCCGTTCGCCGGCAACAGATGCGGCACCTGCGGCAGAATATTCGCAAACTGCTGGCACGCCTGGACGACGATATCCACGTTGAGGGTTCCTGGGACAGGGTTGATGTGGCCATCCCGGATGGGCGCGGCCTTGCGGGCCCGGTGATTGATGAGTTGGGCCGTATTCCGGGTATTTCGACCATCCAGGAGATAGGTGTATTTCCCTGGATAAGTATGGACGACGTGGCGGAGCAGGCAGTAGCAGCCTACGCAGACCGTATCCGCGGCAAAACCTTTGCGGTTCGGGTTCGCCGCCACGGTAATCACGGGTTTCGCTCGATTGATTTGGAGCGCTTTGTCGGCGCCGCCCTTTTTGAGGCTTCCGAGCCCGAGGGCGTAAACCTTCGCAATCCGGATATTGAAGTGCGCATTGAGGTCCATGAGGATCACTATCACATTGCGCACCGCAAACATCGTGGTGCCGGCGGCTACCCATTGGGCGCGGTGGAAACGGTGATGACATTGGTGTCCGGTGGTTATGACTCCTCGGTGGCGGCCTACCTGATGATGCGTCGGGGGCTTCGCTCCCACTTCCTGTTTTTCAGCCTGGGCGGTCCCGCCCATGAAATTGGCGTGCGCCAGGTGGTGCATTACCTGTGGGATCGTTACGGCGCTTCCCATGGTGCCAAGTTCATTTCCGTACCCTTCGAAGGCGTGGTCGCTGAAATCATGCGTTCAGTCAACCAGCGCCATTGGGGGGTGGTGCTCAAGCGCCAGATGCTGAAAGCCGCCTCCGACATTGCGGCCGCCAATAACGCCGCGGGGCTGGTGACCGGTGATGCCGTGGCGCAGGTGTCCAGCCAGACCCTGTCAAACCTCAACGTGGTGGACCGGGCCAGTAACGAGGTGGTACTGCGGCCGCTGATTTCCATGGACAAGGAAACCATTATCAACATCGCCCGGGACATCGGTACTGAGCCGTTTGCTCGAACCATGCCGGAGTACTGCGGTGTGATTTCCCGTAAACCGGCCACCCGCGCCAAGCTGCATCGGGTGGAGGAAGATGAAGCTGCTATGGACGCCCGGGTTTTGGAGCAGGCCATCGCCAGCCGTCAGGACACGCCGGTCAACCGCCTTCTGGAAACCACCCGGACGCCAGAAGAGGTTGAGCTTGTACATACACCGGCTGTGAACGATGTGATTATTGACGTGCGCCACCCGTCGGAAGGGGAGCAGTCACCCCTGCAGCTCACCAGCAATCAGGTGGTGGAGATACCGTTCTACGAACTGAATGAGCGAATCCAGTCGATGCCGGACGACAAGCAGTACCTGCTGTACTGTGACCGCGGCACCATGAGCCGCATGCATGCCTGCCACCTGAAAGCCGAGGGCCACACCAATATCAAGGTGTATGCCCCGGCGAACTGAGGTGGTTACCCTTCCAGCCCCTTGAAGAACTGCTGCACGTTGGCACTCAGGGCTTCCAGGTCATAGCCGCCTTCCTGCACAACCAGTGTGGGAAGACCGGTGCGACGGATGTCGGAACCGAGGCGACAGAAGCCCTCCGAAGACACTGATACCTTGGCCTGGGGGTCGTTGTGGTAGATGTCGAATCCCAGGGTAAGTATCAGCACGTCTGGCTGGAACAGTCGAATGGCGGCCAGTGCCTCATCCAGTTTGGCGAAGAAATCTTCCTCCGAGGAGCCGTGGGGCATCGGTAGGTTGATGTTGTAGCCCAGTCCCTCGCCTTCACCGCGCTCATCCTCATAGCCACTGACCACCGGGTAGAAATTGGTGGGGTCGCCATGAATCGAGACATAGAGAACATCGCTGCGGTCATAGAAGATTTCCTGGATGCCCTGGCCGTGGTGCATGTCGGTGTCCAGTATGGCGATCCTGGGATAACGGGGTTTCAAATGTTCTGCGGCAATCGCGGCATTGTTGAGGTAGCAGAAGCCGCCGGCGGCGTCCTTTCGGGCGTGGTGGCCCGGTGGGCGACACACCGCATAGGCATGGCGCTCACCGGCAACCAGGGCGTCAGCGGCGCCGAGCGCTGTCTGGGCCGACCAGTAGGCGGCATCCCAGGTGTTGGCTCCGATGGGGCAGCTGCCATCGGCCTGGTAGCGTGCAGCTTCCGCCAGGATGCCTTTGAGGGCGTTTGGTGATCGGACGAAGATGTTGGAAATCACTTCGTCACCCCAGTCTTCCATCTTTGCCCAGCGCCGGTGGGCAGACTCCAGAAAGCGCAGATAGCCCAGATCGTGGACCTTTGAAATTGCACCGGCACCCTGGTCTGCAGGCTGCAACACCGGAATGCCCATGGCCTTCAGGCCTTCCAGCATTTGAGCGGTGCGATCAGGAACTTCCTGGGGCTGACGCATCTGGCCGCGGGTGAAGTAGGTCTTGGGAAGATGTTGGTCCTGCGCGGGATGAAAAAACGCCTTCATGTTCCTGCCTCCTGATAATGACATGGTTCGAGTATAGGCCCCCGCCGGCGCTGGTCAAAACACCATGGTCTGACTTTACAGTGGCGGTTTCTGCATCCACTATGAGAGACATATCACACTGACGCAAACCCCAATTTATACATTCCGAGAACATTGTAAAAAGGAGCCGAGATGATCGAGTCACCACTGCTTCCCAAGCTGACTGGCTACATCGGCGGTCGCTGGTCTGAATCGCCGGACGGTAACACCTTCGATGTCTATAACCCGGCCACGGGTGAGGTGGTTGCCAGTGTGGCATCGATGTCCGAAAGTGAAGTGTACAAGGCCGTTGAAGCGGGCAAGTCTGCGCTTCGTTTAACCAGTCCCTATTCCATCGAAACCCGTCGCAAGTGGCTGGAAGATATTCGTGATGCACTCAGGGCCAATAAAGAGGAAGTGGGCCGCATTCTGTGCATGGAGCACGGCAAGCCGTTGAAGGAAGCTCAGGGTGAGGTCGATTACGCCGCCGGGTTCTTCGATTACTGCTCCAAACACATTCAGGCGCTGGACGCCCATACCATTCCCGAAAAGCCGAAAGACTGTACCTGGACAGTGCACTACCGCCCGGTTGGTGTTACCGGCCTGATCACGCCCTGGAACTTTCCCATTGGCATGATCGCCAAGAAGTTGTCTGCCGCCCTGGCGGCCGGGTGCCCGTCGGTGATCAAGCCGGCCAGCGAGACGCCGCTGACGATGATTGCGCTGTTCGCGCTGATGGACAAACACGTCGACCTGCCAGACGGCATGGTCAACCTGGTTATGGGCAAAGCCAGTGTGATCGGCAAGGTGCTTTGCGAAAGCCCCGACGTGCCCATGCTCAGCTTCACCGGCTCTACCGAAGTGGGCCGCAAGCTGATACTGGATACGGCAGATCAGGTGAAGAAACTGGCCCTGGAATTGGGTGGCAACGCACCGTTTATTGTCTTTGACGATGCGGACCTGGATGCCGCTGCTGATAACCTGATCGCCAACAAGTTCCGGGGCGGCGGCCAGACCTGTGTCTGCGCCAACCGGATTTTCGTTCACGAGAAAGTGGTGGATGAATTCGGTCAGAAACTTGCCGACCGGGTCAATCGCATGACCGTGGGTAATGGTTTGACGGAAGACGTTGACCTCGGCCCGCTGATCAACAAAGCCGGGTTTGATAAGGTGAAGCGCCACGTGGAAGACGCCCTTGAGCGGGGTGGTGAACTGGTGGCAGGCAAAATGCCGGCAGACCTTGGGGATGGCCACCTGTTCTTCCCGCCGACGGTCATTTCCGGGGTGACCCGGGACATGTGCTGCTCCCGCGAGGAAACCTTCGGGCCGCTGGTGCCCATGGCCACTTTCCGCACTGAGGACGAGGTTATCGATGCCGGTAACGACACCGAATTTGGCCTGGCGTCATACGTGTTCACGGCCGACGCGGAGCGCGCCCAGCGGGTGGCCGCCGGGCTGCGTTTTGGTCATTGCGGCTGGAACACCGGTACCGGACCCACGCCGGAAGCGCCGTTCGGGGGCATGAAGGCGTCCGGCACTGGTCGCGAAGGCGGCCTGGAAGGCCTGTTCGAATTCGTCGAGGCCCAGACCGTTCCGCGCGGGTTTTAAGGTTCCGGCGTCAACAGGACCTTAACGGAATCATCCACCAGGGTGGAATCGAGATAACCGATACTGCCCAGGGTGGATGACACCACACTCTTCATGCTGTTCGCCGAGGATACCTCCCTCGGCGGATGGCCCTTTCCGGTCAGAACCTGCCGCGACCAGAACGACTTCAGCCAGGCGTCATTGCGCTCGGTGATCAGGTCATTGAACTCATCCCGCATGCTGTTGCCCGCTGGAAGCTGGAACGCGACCACGCGCTGGCCGTCAGGCATTCGTGAGCTGCGGTTCAGGTAGATGTCCTTCACCTGCTGCACGGTGATGGAATCCGGGCCACCGTGGTGGCCGATGATCACCAATTCCGCCCGCGAGACACTGCTCAACAGGCACAACGCAATGAGCAATGCAGGCACGGATACGCGTCGAATCGCCATGGTGTCCCTCCTGATCAAAATGCGGCATCAAGCCGGACGGTGTATACGTCGGTGCTGTCGAATCGACCGCCGGGATTGCCGGCCAGGGCATCCAGTTGGTTGCCAATCAGGCCCCCAGTGGTTTTGCCAAAGCCCCGGGCGTGGGTCCAGTCCACCTTCATGGCAACCGAGGTGGTCATGTCCCAGCGGAAGCCCAGGCTGTAGGCCTGGCGGCGCACGTCCAGTACCTCCAGTGGCGTGCCGTCACGCTCGTAGTTGTCCTGGCTTTCGACCCAGGAGGCCGTTACATAGGGCGTGACTTCCTTTACCCGGTAGCCAAGCGTGATGTAGGCGGAGTCGGTGTCCTGGTAAAATCCGTCCACCTCAACCCGTGTCAGTTCCGACATCAGCAGCCAGCTGCCATCGTCGTAGGACAGGCCCAATCCCATGAACTCGGTTTTTTCTTCGTCACCAAGCGGTGGTGTTCCGCCGATGGTGGCTTCTGCATGGGCGTACACGCCACGGAAGGTCCAGAGGTAATTGGTCCAGTTGGCGGTCAGGCCGGTGATGTTGCGTAGTTCCACATTGACGGTCTGGCCAAGGGAGGCGGCATCATCGTCAAGGTGTCCTGCAAAGGCGCGTGTCTGAATGGATGAGCCAGAGAGGTTGATGGTATAGGTCGCATCGGCGCCCAGATAGCTGCGAACCGGCACCGGGTCGTAGACTGCTTCGGGTGGTCGCGCCCAGGGCTGACCATAGCCAATCTCCAGGGTCTCGGATTCCATAAACAGCGGCAGGCGCATTTTACCGGCCCGCAGTTCAGAGCCATTGCTGAATTGGTGTCGCAGGTAGCCCCATTCCAGTTCCGTGTCCCAGTCTTCGCTACCACGGGACACCAGTTGCAATACCGCGTCGGTGTTGCGGCTCAGTGAAAAGGTGCTCTGCAGGCCGAACAGGCTGAGGGTTTCAAGGTCGGATTGTTCCGTTGCCTCGTCGTAGCCGGCGTCATTATTGGCGCGGGTATAGCCGGTGCTGAAAAAACCGTTAAGGCGAACCTTTTCCAGGCTCGATTCGGTCATCTGCTTCTGCATGGAATCCAGCCGTTGTTCCAGCTGGTCAATTCGCTGGCTGTCATCGGCCATAGTGGGAAACGACAGGGTGGCGGTCAGTGCAAGGGCGGAAAAGGCAAAACGGGGGGTAAAACGGGCAGTGCTTCGGTATACGGAGTACATCGTACATCATCTCCTTTGATGTCTGGTCGCAAGATGCGGGCGCCTTCCTGGCTTCAGGGGACTTATGTCTTGCCCCTGCAATTTGTCTGGTGCGGGAAAACGGTGGCCAGCAGAGGAACAGGAAGTTCTTCCGGGCAACCCGCGGTGGCGAGTATACCCAAGTTGACGCCAGTTTCATAAAAAGTGTTCACATTTTCTGTATCGGTACCTTACATGTGTGCGGATAATCCCAACTCACCCGCATCCGGCAAACCCTCCTTTCTCCTGTTATAATTCCGCACCTGTTCATTTAACCAGTAGCGACCGGATCTCTATGGATGTCTCCCACATTATCGACGCCCTGAACGACGCCCAGCGCGAGGCTGTAACGGCCCAGAATGATCATTTGCTGGTGCTGGCAGGTGCGGGCAGTGGCAAAACCCGGGTGCTGGTGCACCGGATTGCCTGGCTCATGCAGGTGGACAAGGTGCCGCCGACGGGCATACTCGCGGTGACCTTCACCAACAAAGCGGCGAAGGAGATGCGCTACCGCATTGAGCAGATGATGAATATTCCGGCTCGGGGCCTCTGGTTTGGCACCTTTCACGGCATTGCCCACCGGTTGCTCAGGGCCCATTACCAGGACGCCGGCCTGCCAGAGAACTTCCAGGTGCTGGACAGCGACGACCAGCTGCGGCTGATCAAGCGCGTGATGCGTGAGCTGCAGATTGATGAAAGCCGCTGGCCGCCCAAACAGGCACAGTGGTTCATCAACGGCCAGAAGGACGAAGGGTTGCGGGCGGAACACATCCAGGAAAATCCGGGCGACCATTTCACCAGCACCATGCTGACGGTCTACCGCCAGTACGAAAAGCTTTGCAACCTAAGCGGCTTGGTGGATTTTGGCGAGCTGTTGCTACGCTCCCATGAACTCTGGCTGTATCGCCCGGAACTGCTCAGTCATTACCAGAGCCGCTTTCAGCAGATCCTGGTGGACGAGTTCCAGGACACCAACACCATTCAATACGCCTGGCTTCAGATTCTGGCCGGAAACCGGGTGCCGCTGACGGTGGTGGGGGACGATGATCAGTCCATCTACGGCTGGCGGGGCGCGAAGATCGAAAACATCCAGCAGTACCAGCGGGACTTTCCCAACGCCCGGATGGTGCGATTGGAACAGAATTACCGCTCCACGCAACTGATCCTGAAAGCCGCCAACGCGGTGATTGCCAACAACCAGGGCCGGTTGGGCAAGGAACTCTGGACCGACGGCCCGGATGGCGAGCCCATCAGTTTGTATGCGGCCTTCAACGAGCAGGACGAAGCCAACTACATCGCCGACACCATTGGTAGCTGGGTCAACGAGGGTAACCTGCGCAGCGAGTCGGCCATTCTCTACCGTTCCAACGCCCAGTCGCGGGTGCTGGAAGAATCCCTGATCCGTCAGGGTATTCCTTATCGAGTCTACGGGGGCCTGCGGTTCTACGACCGCCAGGAAATCCGCAACGCCATCGCCTACCTGCGACTGGTACATTATCGTCGGGATGATGCAGCCTTCGAGCGCGTGGTGAACATTCCCGCCCGCGGTATCGGGGCCAAGAGCCTGGCGGACATGCGCGCGTTCGCCACTGAACGCAGTATCTCCTTGTGGGAGTCTGCCGAGCGTTTGCTGGAAGCCGGCCAGGTCAAGGGCCGCGCCAAAACCGGTCTGCAATCCTTCATGGGCATCATCGAACGCCTGACGGAGATGGTGGACGATGCATCATTGCATGGTCTGATGAAGACAACCCTGGAGCTAAGTGGTCTCAAGGATTACCACGCCAGCGAAAAGGGTGAGAAGGGGCAGGCGCGGGTGGAGAACCTGGAAGAACTGGTGAATGCCCTGTCGGATTATGAGGTGGAAGAGGGCGTTGATCCGCTGTCGGAATTCATTGCCCAGGCAGCGCTGGACGCCGGCGAGGCTCAGGCGGAAGCGAATGAGGACTGCGTGCAGCTTATGACCCTTCATTCCGCCAAGGGCCTTGAGTTTCCGCTGGTATTCCTGGCCGGTGTGGAGGAAGGCCTGTTTCCTCACAGCATGTCGCTTGAAGAACCGGGGCGGATGGAAGAAGAGCGGCGCCTGGCCTATGTGGGCATTACCCGGGCCATGCAAAAGCTGGTGCTTACTTACGCGGAGTCCCGCCGGTTGTACGGCCAGGAAAAATTTCATGCCCTGTCGCGGTTTGTCCGTGAGATTCCCGGTGACTGCATTCAGGAAGTGCGGTTGCGCAATACGGTGAGCCGCCCGGCCATGATGGCCCGGCCCAATGAGGGCCTGTTCAGCCAGGAACCTGACGTTGGCACGGGTTTCAGCCTGGGCCAGCGGGTACGCCATCCCAAGTTTGGTGAAGGTATCGTGATGAACTCCGAGGGTTCTGGTCATCATACCCGGGTGCAGGTGAACTTTGATGAGGGGGCTAAGTGGCTGGTGTTGGCCTACGCGCCATTGGAGGCATGCTGAGATCGGGAGTCAGCGTTGTTTGGCAAAGCGAACCTTGGAGCCAGATTTCAATAACTCGTCCATCACGACGAGAGATTTGGGAAATAGAATGGCTCAGCGTGTTCCGGAATTTCCCATTTTAACGGGGAGCGGTTGTTCCTTTCGCTTAGTAATCCATCAGCCTTTAACTGATGAAGTGCTCGTCGAGCGGTCCGGTCTTTCCCGTCACGACCGCCAGCCAGGCGCAACGCATGAGCCCGCTCGACAGAGCCCTGAATGAATGCCTGAAACAAAATAAGCGATGCTTCAGGCTTTAGGGGATCGGGACAAGCCACAATACGGCCGTCCCGTCGCGCGTTGACATAATTCTCAATGCGTTGCTGCATTCCTTTCAGATCAAGCAGGCTTCCGACGTAATCCACCTGATCAATTGCCGTATCGACCATGAATCGGGTGAAATCCGTTAAACCTGTTTCGCTCAGTGGACCTCGGCCATCGGCCGTGCCCTGCAGTGGATAATCAGCATGTGCAAGCTTGGCCTTGTAGTTGCTCGAGGACCGAGCTAAACCGCGGCTAAGGCACCATACACCAATCCCTTCAACACCGGCCGCCTGCAACGCCGCATCTGTCCAGAGACGAACAACCCGCCCGTTCCCATCAAGAAAGGGGTGGATCCATAGCAATCGATGATGTGCGGCCATTAGAGCGGTAATCCGCATTTCACCGACGTATCGCTGACTCTTGTACTCAGAACAGAACTGATCCACCAGTGTCTTCACGTATTGGTGATCTGGCGGGATGTGTCTACCGATGGAGACCGTACTGGTGCGGAATTCACCACCAACCACTCTCTGCTCGTTTCCGTCTTCGTCCTTGACGACCTTTAGTCTCTCGGGAAGATCTGCGTAAAAATAGCGGTGAATGGATCGGATGAACTCTGGCGACAAGACTTCATCCAAGTCCCGAGAAGCGGATCGAATCCAATCCTGAACTTTAATGTGCGCCACTGACTCCAACTGGTGATCTCGAGCTGTGGGATCACTGTCATAGTTACCACGCTGCGCCTCACGGATTTGGTGTGGCAGCGTTTGGTTCCCTTCGATCAGATTGGAGTAATAGGAGTTAATTACAGCCATGTGGCGACGGATGGTCTGGGCTGTCTCATGGTTGAGATGCCCCGCCAGCTTCGCTGATTCGCGATTTAGAATACTCACTCTATCCGGAAGGTCTCCGTAGGCCTTTACCCTTCCTGTGGGCGCGAAAGGAGCGGCATTCATCCAGGATGTCATAGAACGTCTCATCGTCAATTGATCTGTCCGGTTCGATGGCCGGTTCCTAGAATCTAAATGGTAAGTCAGAAAACTGCAATATCAACGTACTGCGATCATTTTCCCTAGATGAGGAGCCAAAAAATGGTTGTCAGTGTCCGGTTTTATGTCCGGTTCGTGTCTCATTCAACAGCTACAATAAAATTCGCTTGTGTTTAAAAGCTTGGGGAGCTCGGCTTGGTCGCAAAGCGAATATTCGCGTAACGCAATGGAATGGCCTCTGCTTGGGGTTATGGGAAGTCAGTAGTTGCGGGGTAAGTCCACCACCGTTTTAGAAATTCCATGGAAACGGGGTGGCCCCGTGTGCGTCCAATTTCATGAGCTTTTCGAATCGAGCGCTGGCATTCACCAATAGTCACTCGTCGATGTTTTAGTGAGAAATGACTCCTCAAGATAATCAAGAAACAATGAGATTCGTGTTGCGAGCCGCGCTTTCTGTAGGTAGACAGCGTAAATGTCGGCAGCAGGCGTTTCATACTCTGGAAGCACCAATTCCAGCTCACCGCTTCTCAAATGCTTAGCAAGGTCCCACTGGGCTCGCATCAACAAGCCATGTCCCTCAATTGCCCATTGAAGAGCGACATGCCCGTCATTTGTGCTTAACTTCACCGGCACTCGAATCGCTTGAGTTTGATCATCTTTCGTTAAACGCCAGAGGCTGGCCGTTTCATCATTTTGACGTAGCGCAATCGCCTGATGGTTACTCAGATCCTGAGGCACGACTGGACGCCCAACTCTATCGAGATATTTTGGACTTGCACTAATAAAACGTCTGTTCGGAGCTATCTTCCGAGCAATTAACCGTGAGTCTGGAACGTCGCCAAAGCGAATTGCTATATCAGTTGCGTCGTCAGGTGGTGATACATGCTTGTCGCTTAAAGTTAGCCGAACTGCCAAATTCGGATATGTGGTGACAAACTCAGATACAAGCGGGGCGATGTATTTTCTACCAAAACCAAGCGGTGCATGGATATTCAACTGGCCGGCCGGTGCTCCTGACTGGTTTCGTATGACATCCTGCATTTCCTCTATCTTGGAAAGGATGCTTTGGGCATATTCAAGATAAATCTCACCTTCTGGTGTCAATGAAATGCGCCTGGTTGTCCGATTAACCAGCTTCACTCCTATCTGATCTTCTATCTGAGCCAAGCGTTTGGTAGCCGCTGGAGGAGATAGATCCAGCTCCTGAGCCGCCCCGGATATGGAGCGTTTCTGTGCAAGGCTTACAAAAAACCGCATCGAATCGTCAGCCGTCATTATTAACCTTTAGGAACAAGTGTTTTTACTTTTTGTGAACCTTAAGCCAGTTTCCACATTCTATGATCACCTTACAACCCATCCGGTTACTCCATAAGGCGAAATCGGAACACTGTAAGAAGAGGATAGAAGCGTGGAGAAAGAAGCTGAAGTTCAGTCTTTAACCGACATTCTTGCGAAATTCACGGCCTACATCGGAAAACGTCTGCCAACCGACGTGAAAGATAAACAGGCCGAGTTGCGCGCCAAAGAAACCAATCCCATGGCAATTGAGATTTTCGACGTGATGGCCGAAAACCAAGATGCCGCAGACAAGCTTGATCGGCCAAGCTGCCAGGACACTGGTGTAATTCAGTATTTTATCCAGGCCGGATCGTCTTTCCCTTTGCTTGGTGAGCTCGAATCCATTCTGGAAGGAGCAACCATAGGTGCAACTGAAATTGGTCCTCTTCGCCACAACGCGGTCGAGGCATTTGTTGAGAAAAACACGGGTACAAATACAGGTTCGAAAATTCCATGGCTCGATTGGGAAATTCTTCCGGGAAAAGACCATGTGATTATTGATGTTTACATGGCCGGCGGTGGATGCACGCTACCCGGAGCATCGACGGTATTGATGCCAGGTCAAGGCTACGAAGGTGTGGCCGAGTTCGTTCTTGATGTAATGACCTCCCGAGGCTTGAACGCTTGCCCCCCTCTCCTAGTTGGCGTTGGTGTGTCGACATCCGCTGAGACGGCTGCTCGATTGTCCAAAAAGGCGATTCTCAAACCAGTTACCGCTCGCAATACAAACGAACAGGCAGCGCTCCTTGAGGAGCTTCTGGCAGAGGGCATCAATGATTTGGGCATTGGTCCGCAAGGTCTAACCGGCGACAACACCGTGATGGGAGTAAATATTGAGTGGTCTGCTCGTCACCCCTCAACAATTGGCGTTGCCGTTTCAACTGGTTGCTGGGCTCACCGCCGCGGCCAAATCAAGATCAACGCAGACCTTTCCTACGAAATCATCTCTCATCAGGACGTCAAGCTATGAAAAAGGTATTAAAAACCCCTATTTCCATCGAAGACCTAGAAGCGCTGAAGGTAGGTGACATTGTTTACCTCGATGGAACCCTTGTCACCTGCAGGGATGTGGCTCACCGGCGTCTAATTGAATATGGACAGGAACTCCCGGTTGATCTTGCCGGTGGCGCAATTTTTCACGCAGGCCCAATCGTTCGAGAAAAAGATGACGGTAGCTACGAAATGGTCTCAATTGGACCAACTACCAGTATGCGAATGGAGAAGTTTGAGCGCGAGTTCATAAAAAAGACTGGCGTCAGGCTGATTATCGGTAAAGGAGGAATGGGTCCGGAAACAGCCGCTGGATGCTTAGAAAACAAGGCTGTTCATGCGGTCTTTCCAGGCGGCTGTGCAGTTGTCGCCGCAACGAAGGTTGAAGCGATAGAAGGTGCTGAATGGAAGGACTTAGGTATGCCAGAGACACTCTGGATAAACCGAGTAAAAGGCTTTGGCCCTTTGATTATTTCGATTGACACCCACGGCAACAACCTATTCGAAACAAACAAAAAAACATACAACGAGCGAAAGTCCTCAGTACTAGAACGAATCAGCGAGCAGGTTAAGTTCATAAAATAAGCTACCTCGTTAATCGATCTAGATATCAAGGTTAATTCCTAACGAAGCAATATCTAAAAACAAATAAGTATTGGAGATTGTCATGAAAACAATTAAAACCTTTGTTCTTTCTGTGGCTCTAGTAGCCGCATCATCTTCCCTGTTTGCGGACGACAAATCCGCGTGGCCGGAGAGCTTTACTGTAGGCACTGGGTCACAAGGTGGCGCATATTTTGGGTACGGCACCGCTTGGGCAAACATTGTATCTGAACAAACAGGCGTAACGGGTGGTGCTGAAGTAACCGGAGGCCCCATGCAAAACATGGCCTTAGTTCATACAGGCGATAACCATTTCGGCATGACAACCATGGGCCCTGCAAGAGAATCGCTTGAGGGGAATAATGCCATAGCACCAGGAATACAATTGGACAATGCCTGTGCAATGTTTCCCATGTACCAGACGCCGTTCTCTATCACTGCATTGACGTCATCTGGCATTACTTCCATCTCAGACATTCCCGATGGCGCCGTCATTGGGTTTGGTCCGGCAGGATCTACCTCTGATACCTATTTCCCACGTATGTTGGCAGCACTAGGCCTTAAATTTGAGCGCCGAAACGGAGGGTGGTCAGATCTTGGCGGGCAACTTCAGGACGGACTGCTTGACGTGGTTGCATTTGCAGCTGGTGTGCCAGTTCCAGCAGTCAGTCAGCTTGAGGTACAAACTGATATCAACATTATTGAGTTTACCGAAGAAGAACAAGCAAAAATTATCGACGCCCTTCCTGTGAGTGACTACGAAATCCCAGCTAGCGTATACAAGAGCCTTGAAACTCCAGCTCGCTCTGTCGCTATGTGGAACTTTGCAATAGCAAATTGCGATCTCCCAGAGTCGTTTGTATACGAAGCTGTAAAAGCAGTGATGGGTGACAATGTGGCAAGCCCCCGATATCTTAGACACCTGACAGCTTTGTGAAGTACTGCTTTTCGAAGTCCACCGGCGACAAGCCACCGTTGTTGCCGTGACGGCGAACCGGGTTATAAAACATCTCGATGTAATCG